>OGGU01000001.1_pt1 | contig 448648 bp, 443 predicted proteins | sample 1571241 | NCBI WGS metagenome assembly OGGU01 (sample SAMEA2581934, study PRJEB24529) | metagenome | biome: Human gut stool | place: China | collected 2011
TCGTAGTTATCTTACTTGGTACATCTGTTGGTGCAAGTACAAGTGCAGAAGCTTTCTTAAAGATCAGTACTTTAAAGATCGTATTACTTGGTCTGATCGCATTTGCATTCGGTACAGCAGCCGGTGTATTATTTGGTAAGTTAATGTGTCTGGTAACAAAGGGTAAGGTTAATCCGCTGATCGGTTCAGCCGGTGTATCTGCCGTACCTATGGCAGCCAGAGTTTCTCAGAAGGTAGGTTCCCAGTATGATCCTACGAACTTCCTTCTGATGAATGCAATGGGACCAAATGTTGCAGGTGTTATCGGTACAGCAGTTGCAGCAGGAACATTCCTTGCAATCTTTAATGTACAGTAATGATCATAATCATATGAGAATATATTCAGGAGGTTCGAAATGGCAGAAAAGAAACCGGTTAAGATTACCGAAACTGTATTACGTGATGCGCATCAGTCACTGATCGCTACCCGTATGACAACAGAACAGATGCTTCCAATCATCGATAAGATGGATAAGGTTGGATATCATTCTGTTGAGTGCTGGGGTGGTGCTACATTCGATGCATGTCTCAGATTCCTTAAGGAAGATCCATGGGAGAGACTTAGAAAATTAAGAGATGGTTTTAAGAATACAAAGCTTCAGATGTTATTCAGAGGCCAGAACATTCTTGGTTACCGTCATTATGCAGATGATGTGGTTGAGTATTTTGTTCAGAAGTCAATTGCAAATGGTATTGATATTATCAGAATTTTCGACTGCTTAAATGATATCAGAAACCTTGAAACTGCTGTTAAGGCATGTAACAAGGAAAAAGGTCATGCACAGGTTGCACTTTCCTATACATTAGGTGATGCTTATACACTTGATTACTGGAAAGATATGGCTAAGAGAATTGAGGATATGGGTGCAGATTCTATCTGTATCAAGGATATGGCAGGCCTTCTTGTTCCATATAAGGCAACCGAGCTTGTTCAGGCATTAAAGGAAGGTTCTTCCCTTCCAATCCAGCTTCACACACACTATACATCAGGTGTAGCTTCCATGACATACATGAAGGCTGTTGAAGCAGGATGTGATATCATTGATACAGCAATTTCACCATTAGCACTTGGTACAAGCCAGCCTGCAACAGAAGTTATGGCTAAGACATTTGAAGGTACACCATATGATCCTGGATTTGATCAGAACCTTCTCGCTGAGATCGCTGATTACTTCAGACCATTAAGAGAAGAGTGGATTAAGTCTGGTCTTCTGAATCCAAAGGTTCTTGGTGTTAATGTTAAGACATTATTATATCAGGTACCAGGTGGTATGTTATCAAACCTTGTATCACAGTTAAAGGAAATGAACGCAGAAGACAAGTTTGAACAGGTTCTGGAAGAAGTTCCTAGAGTTCGTAAAGACTTCGGTGAACCACCTCTTGTTACACCATCCAGTCAGATCGTTGGTACTCAGGCTGTATTAAATGTTGTTACAGGCGAGAGATACAAGATGTGTACAAAGGAAGCAAAGGCACTTGTTGCTGGTGAGTATGGTCAGTCTGTAAAGCCGGTTGATCCAGAAGTTAGAAAGAAAGTAATCGGTGATCAGGAGCCTATCACATGTCGTCCTGCTGATCTTCTTGAAAATGAGCTTGGTAAGATCGAGAAAGAAATGATCCAGTACAAGGAACAGGATGAAGATGTATTAACATATGCATTGTTCCCACAGGTTGCTGTTGATTTCTTCAAGTTAAGAGAAGCAAAGAAGACAAAGGTTGATGCAACACTTGTAAACAAAGAGGATAAGGCATATCCGGTATAAGATTATAAAGTGTTATGTCGTTTGAAAAATGACATATGCAGGTATACTATGGGAAGAGCAGACTGGTGGTATCCGGTCTGTATCTTCCCATGTTTATATCATGAATTTTGTTATCTGTCAGATATAGCAGAGGCAGGGGATTGTTTTGAGTAGAGGTCTAGAGAAATATCATGAATAAGAAGAAATATGTGAACCGGAATTATCTTACAACAACGAGAATTATAGCACTGGGCTTTCTGATTACAGTTATTGTAGGAACGATATTATTATCATTGCCGATTGCATCTGCAAACGGAACATGGACAGATCTCCTGACGGCTGCGTTTACATCGACGACATCCGTATGTGTGACAGGTCTGGTAGTCGTTGATACATTTTCCTATTGGAGTTTGTTTGGTAAAGGTGTGATATTAATTTTGATCCAGATCGGCGGACTCGGAATCGTTTCGATCATCACACTGTTTATGTTGTTATTAAGAATGAAGATAACCTTGAAAAGTACAATGCTGTTGCAGGATGCATTTAACCTGAACAGCAAGCAGGGACTTTTGAAGTTTACGATAAAAGTAATAAAAGGAACATTTCTGATCGAAGGGATCGGAGCACTTATTTACAGTTTTTATTATTGCAGAGAATACGGATTTTTAAAGGGAATCTGGTTTTCGGTATTTCATGCTGTTTCAGCATTTTGTAATGCCGGTATCGACATTATGGGTGCGGACAGTCTGATTTCATATCATTCCAATCTTTTGATGATGCTGAATACGTCGTTTCTGATCATTATGGGCGGAATCGGATTTATTGTATGGTGGGATACGGTTGAAGCGTTTCGAAGAATCCGTACAAAGAGATGCAGTATCCGGTCGGCATGGAATGGCGTTCATTTGCAGACGAAGATCGCGATTTTTATGACATTGCTGTTATTGATCGGCGGTACAATTGTTATCTATTTCCTTGAACGTTCCAATCCGGACACTCTTGGTAATTTATCCGAAAAAGACCGGATATTAAATGCTTTTTTTCAGTCGGTAACATTCCGTACGGCGGGATTTGCGGCAGTATCTCAGGTGGCACTTCGACCGGTGACAGCTTTCTTTGGAGTGCTTCTTATGATGATTGGCGGTTCTCCGGTTGGAACGGCAGGAGGAATGAAGACCGTAACCATCGCAGTTATTTTCTATACCTTTGCTGCCATGATCAGAAACCATGAGGATACAGAGGTTTTCAAGAGAAGCATTCCGGTATCCGTTGTAAAAAAAGCAGTTGCAATTGTATTCTTAAGTATGAGTACGATATTTATTATGACGATATTATTGCTGGCTACAAATGATGTGAATCTGCTGGATGCTCTGTATGAAGTGGCAAGTGCCGTCTGCACAGTTGGCTTATCCAGAAATCTGACTCCTGTTTTGAACACGGCAGGAAAGATCATTATTATAATCTGTATGTATATTGGACGAGTTGGACCGATATCTATGGTGGTAGCATTTAATACACAAAACGGAAAACATCGGCTTCTTCATTATCCGGAAGAAGATGTGATCGTTGGATAAGGAGAAAAGTATGAAAAAATCATTTGCGGTAGTAGGACTTGGACGATTTGGAACGAATGTTGCCCTTACTTTGATGGAGTCCGGTGCGCAGGTTCTGGCAATCGACAGTAATCCTGAATGTGTGAAGCGGATCTCATCACAGGTTACATGTGCAGTGACGGTTAATGTATGTGAGACAGAGAGCCTGAAAGAAGCAGGACTTGAGAATATGGATGGTGTTGTAGTTGCAATGGGTAATAATCTGGAAGCCAGTGCAATGACGATCATAACAGCAAAAGAACTGGGCGTTCCATATATTCTTGCTAAATCGAATAACGATGAAGCAGCAAAGATCCTGTCCAAGATCGGAGCGGATAAAGTTATCTATCCGGAAAAGGATGCCGGAATCAATGTTGCAAGAAAGCTCTTATGCAGTAATTTTCTGGAATTCTTTGAGATTTCGGATGACATCAATGTAGCAGAGATCTCGGTTCGACCGGAATGGGTCGGCAAGACATTAAAAGAACTTGATTTCAGAAGAAGTTATAATATGAATATCATTCTGGCAAAGGAAGACGGACGTTCGATTGACCATATCACCCCGGAGCTACAGTTAAAAGAAAGTTACAGACTGTTAGTGACTATATCGAATGAAGGTTTAAAGAGGATGATGCAATGAAAAAAATAATAGTAGTCGGTGGTGGTGCGGCCGGCATGATGGCTGCGATCACAGCTGCGGAAAATGGCTGCGAGGTTGTATTATTTGAAAAGAATGATCGCCTTGGAAAGAAGTTATTCATTACAGGTAAGGGGAGATGCAACCTGACAAACGCAGGGGATGCAGACCGCTTTTTTCAGTCGGTGACAACAAACAGTAAATTCATGTACAGTCCGTTTTATACCTTTGATAATCAGATGACGATTGATTTCTTTGAGAAACTTGGACTAAAGACAAAGGTAGAACGCGGAGATCGTGTATTTCCGGTCAGCGATCATTCATCTGACGTGATCGGAGTATTAAAAACGAAATTAAACCGAAATCAGGAGATTACAGTAGAACTACAGACGGAAGTTCAGAAGCTTATTATAGAAGATCAGGTAGTAAAAGGCATACAGATCAAGACGGCACATGGAAAGAAAGATGTGTATGGAGATGCAGTCGTCATAACAACCGGCGGGATATCGTATCCGCTTACCGGATCGACCGGAGATGGTTACCGGTTTGCAAAGAGCGCCGGTCATGCGATCAAAGTGCCTTTACCATCACTTGTTCCATTTGAATTAAAGAATGAATTTTGCAAAGAACTTATGGGACTATCATTAAAAAATGTAGAGCTTGTGATAAAATGTGGTAGGAAGTGTCTGTTTGAAGAACAGGGAGAACTTTTGTTTACACATTTTGGCATCAGCGGCCCTCTGGTAATAAAGGCATCTGCATATCTTCACAAATATCTGGATAAAGATTTAAGTATGTATATCGATCTGAAGCCTGCAATGACGGAAGAAATGCTGGATGATCGTATTCTTCGGGATTTTAGTAAATATACAAATAAAGATTTTCATAATTCGCTTGGTGATCTGCTTCCTGTCAAACTGATCGATGTAGTTATAAAACGTTCAGAAATCGATCCATATAAGAAGGTGAATTCAATCACAAAGGAAGAACGGAAGAATTTAGTAACCGTACTCAAACATTTTACGCTTTCGTTTCAGGGGCTTCGCGGCTTTGATGAGGCAATCATTACAAAAGGCGGTGTCAATGTAAAAGAGGTTGATCCTTCAACGATGCAATCGAAGCTTGCAGATCACCTGTATTTTGCAGGGGAGGTTCTGGATGTAGATGCACTGACGGGCGGATTTAATCTGCAGATCGCATGGTCGACCGGATATCTGGCAGGACTTGCATGCTCAGAAGAAAGTTAATAAAGTAAATAGATAAAAGGAGAGAAAAAATGAATATAGCAATTGATGGACCTGCAGGAGCAGGAAAAAGTACAATAGCAAAATTGGTAGCAGGAAAACTCGGATATATTTATGTAGATACCGGAGCAATGTATCGTGCAGTTGCACTTGCATTATTGAATGCAAAGATCGATGTAACGGATGTAGATGCAGTTGCTAATGAGATAACAGGGATTGAGATCACAATCTGTTATGAAGATCATGCACAGCAGGTATATCTGAATGGTGAGAATGTAACCGGAAGCCTCAGAAAAGAAGAAGTGGGTAACATGGCATCCAAATCATCTGCTATTCCATGTGTAAGAGAAAAACTGTTAGATCTTCAGAGAAAGCTTGCAAGAGAAAATGATGTTGTTATGGATGGTAGAGACATCGGTACAAACATTCTTCCAAATGCAGAAGTAAAGATCTATCTGACCGCTTCTTCTGCAGTTCGTGCAAAGAGAAGATACGATGAACTGATAGCAAAGGGTGAAACACCGGATATTGATAAGATCGAAGCTGATATTATTACAAGGGATAAACAGGATATGGAACGTCCAATCGCGCCGTTAAAGCAGGCAGATGATGCTGTATATCTTGACAGCTCAGATCTTGGTATCGATGAGGTTGTAGCTAAGATCATCAGCATCGCAGAAAAATAAAACCGGAGTATGGACAAAATATGGAAATTATATTAGCAAAGTCGGCCGGATTCTGTTTTGGGGTACAACGTGCCGTTGATACAGCGTATAAAGAAGCCGGGAAACAGCATGTATATACCTATGGCCCGATCATTCATAATGAAGAAGTAATCGAGGATCTGAGAAAAAAGGGAGTATTGGTGATCGAAGATCTTGCAGAGCTTGATCAGCAGGAAGATGAAACGGTTATTATCCGGTCGCATGGAGTATCAAAAGATGTCATGGAACAGTTAGAAACCAGACATGTCAATGTGGTAGATGCAACCTGTCCGTTTGTGAAAAAAATCCATACGATCGTACAGGATGAGAGCCAAAAAGGGAACCGCATAATCATTGTTGGAAATAAAGATCATCCGGAAGTTGAGGGTATAATTGGCTGGTGTGAGACGAAATCATATACAGTACAAAGCGTTTCAGAAGCGGAAAATTTGGTGAAAAATATAGAAAATGAGCCGGATTTTGAGCATATTAACTTCAGTTTAGTATCACAAACCACCTTTAATAAGAATAAATTTAAAGATATTGTTGATATTATTCGAAAAAAATTGTATAATGTGGTTGTTCATGAGACAATCTGTAATGCAACGGCAGTTCGACAGACGGAAGCAAGAGATATTGCAAAGACTGTAGATGCTATGATCATTATAGGTGGTCGAAACAGTTCTAATACTCAGAAGCTATATGATATTAGTAAACAAGAATGTGAGAATACTTACTATATACAGACACTCGTTGATTTGGATTTGACTACTTTTGAATCCGTTAGTAGGGTAGGTATTACTGCGGGGGCATCTACCCCAAATTATATTATTAAGGAGGTTCATAGTAGCATGGCAGAGTTAAGTTTTGAACAGATGTTAGAAAATGATGAAAGCAAGGCGTCAATCAGACAGGGAGAGATTATCGACGGTACAATTATCGGTGTTAAGCCGGATGAGATTGTAGTTGATATTAAGTATAAGTCAGACGGTATCATTACCAGAAATGAATATACAAACACTCCAAACGTCGATTTAACAGAGTTGGTAAAAGTTGGGGATCCAATTACTGTTAAGGTTATCAAGACAAATGATGGTGAAGGACAGGTAGCTCTTTCATACAAGAGAGTTGCAGCAGAGAAAGTAAACGAGAAGTTAGAAGAAGCATTTAACAATGGTGACATTCTTACAGGTAAGGTTGTTCAGGTTGTAAATGGCGGCTTAAATGTTCTTTACGAAGAGACAAGAATCTTCATTCCAGCAAGTCTTGTATCTGACTTATATGAAAAGAACCTTGATAAGTACTTAGACCAGGATATTGAATTCCAGCTTACAGAGTTCAATCCTAAGAAGAGAAGAATCATTGGTAACAGAAAGAAACTGATTGTTGAGAGAAAAGCTGCAGCTGCAAAAGAATTATTCGAAAAGATTGAAGTTGGCATGACAGTAGAAGGTACAGTAAAGAATGTAACAGATTTCGGTGCATTCATTGACCTCGGTGGTGCTGATGGACTTCTTCATATTTCAGAGATGTCATGGGGCAGAGTAGAAAGCCCTAAGAAGATGTTCAAGGTTGGTGATACTGTTAAGGCATTCATCAAGGACATCAATGGTGACAAGATCGCATTAAGCTTAAAGTTTGATGAGACAAACCCGTGGTTAAATGCAGAAGAGAAATATGCTGTTGGAACAGTTGTAACAGGTAAAGTTGCACGTATGACTGACTTTGGTGCATTCGTTGAATTAGAGCCAGGCGTTGATGCATTACTGCATGTTTCACAGATTTCATACGATCACGTTGCAAAGCCAGAAGATGTATATAAGATTGGTGATGAGATTGAAGCTAAGGTTGTTGACTTCAAGCCGGAAGAGAAGAAGATCAGCCTGAGCGTAAAGGCATTACTTCCAGTTCCGGAAGAGACAGAAGAAGTTGTTGAAGCTCCAGTAGAAGAATAATCAAAGATTGTTTTTTATAAAATGTAAAATACCCACTGTTGAATATTCATCAGTGGGTATTTATTGTTTTATGTATGTTCCAGTTTGATCTGTACCCCTGCTCTTATTCCGCAATCTTGAAACTTTCGCTTTTGCAACATGTTCCAGAACTATTTGATCTGCTTTAAGATATTGAGAAGATATTCTTTTAACTGTATCCTGTCATTGATGAAAGTATCGTTCAGTTCAATATATCCATCTTTGTCAGTATGTTCATATTTGAATATGTGTGACTGCTTGAACTTGTTCTGGCGGATAAACGAACTTGTTTTTGTAGTGTATGCCGTTTCCGGGCGGGCTTTTTCTTTATAAGCACTTTCGACATAACAGGCAACATCCTTGTGGATAGCAGTCTGTTCTAGTGGCAGATAGAAATAATTTTTATAGTCCTTATAAAAATATTTCAGTGTATCATGGATAACTGGAATATCGATCGTCACGACTTCATCTATGCCTGATATATGTATATCATTACAGTTGGTATCAAATGGAATCGCAAGCCTTCCTGTCTGTATACAGATCGTAAACTGTGTATCGGTACAGGTAGTTTTCGATATAGCAAAATTGCCTTCAAAGAAGGAAGTAAGTGTAAGGGAACCGGATACATAGAAAAGTCCATAGATGTCATCCTTATTATGAGATAAAAGCATATCCTGTAATTGTGTATCTTTTGTACCTAAATAGTCCTGGTAGGTATCGATCAGAAGACCGCCGGAGTGAAATTCATCCCGTTCCATTCCCATAACAGATTCCAGAGCGGACTGTTTCATTGAATCCATCTGAAGCAGCTTTTTATATTTTCTTATTTTCCGATAGACATCGATACTGGTAATTGAATCGAAGGATATCTCCTGACGGAACTGTCGGTATTTTTCCTTTATATATGGCAGATCGAAGGTGTCGCCATTGTATGTAACGAGATATTTGTAATCAGCCAATATATCCTTAAATGCAGCGAGCATCTTTGGCTCGGAACAACCGTCATCATTGAATAATAAGGTAATACGAAACTGTTCGTCGTTTAGAATCGTTCCATATCCGATCAGATAAAGATCTGACCGGGCAGCGCTTAATCCGGTTGTTTCAATATCAAAGAACAGATATTGATCCGGCGTTTCTTTCATCCAGTTCAGATTAACTGAAGAAAGTGGCATCGTATAGTCGTATTGAATCATAGTATGTAACCTCAAATGTAAAAAAATCGAATAATCTCATGATATGCCCCTGCGGTCAAAAAATCAATCAGATATTTCCATAATGAGAAAACTGTGTTATACTTGGCATAGTAAAATTTGGAGACATATTATTATGATAGCATACATTTCAGGAGCACTTGTCAGTGCAGGAGAGAATTATATAGTGATCGATAACCACGGTATGGGATATCGGATCTTCGTATCTGGTAAGTTTCTTGAGCATATTCCAGCATATGGAACGCAGATTAAAATATACACACACATGTATATAAGAGAAGATGAATTGACATTGTATGGGTTCCATTCAGAAGAGGAATTATCTGTATTCCGTATCTTGATCGGAATCAGCGGGGTAGGTCCGAAAGTCGCTATGGCAATCCTTACAGCTCTTACGATCCAGGAGCTTCAGCTCGCGGTGATCTCAGAGGATGTGAAGACGATATCAAAAGCAAATGGTGTCGGCGCCAAGGGTGCATCAAGGATCATATTGGAATTAAAAGATAAGTTAAAGATGGAAGATATGATGGATGCAGCCTATGAGCAGTCAATCGTACAGGATACACAAGATTTAAATGCAGCAAGAGATGCGATTCTTGCACTTGTAAATCTGGGCTATTCGAATTCCGAAGCAGCACTTGCCGTAAAAAAGATTGGGGATACCAGTCAGATGGATATAGAATCGATATTAAAGGCAGCATTGAAGAAATTAATATAAAAACAGATACAGGTGGACACAGTGGGTAGAATTATTTCAACAGAAGCAGATATAGAAGAATTAAATAGTGAATATAGTCTGAGACCAAAGTATCTGGATGAATATATTGGACAGAATAAAGTAAAAGAGAATCTGAAGATTTTTATTGAGGCGGCAAAGAGGAGAAATGAACCATTAGATCATTTACTCTTATATGGTCCGCCGGGCCTTGGTAAAACGACATTAGCATCCATAGTTGCAAATGAGATGGGTGTTAATATCAAGATCACATCAGGACCGGCAATCGAGAAGCCGGGCGAACTGGCAGCTATTTTAAATAATCTGTCAGAGAATGATATATTATTTATTGATGAGATTCACAGATTAAACAGTCAGGTAGAGGAAGTCTTATATCCTGCAATGGAAGATTTTGCGATTGATGTCGTGATCGGAAAAGGAGCAGGAGCAAGGTCAATCCGTCTGGATCTTCCGAAATTCACATTGATCGGAGCAACGACAAGAGCCGGTATGCTGACAGCACCGCTTCGTGACCGATTTGGCATGGTTGATCGGCTGGAATTCTATTCACCGGAGGAATTGAAGCAGATCGTAATACGGTCCGGGGATGTACTGGGTGTAGAGACCGATGATGCGGGCGCACTTGAAATTGCAAAACGATCCAGAGGAACACCAAGACTTGCCAATCGTCTGTTAAAGAGATGCCGGGATTTTGCACAGGTATGCCACAATGGCTGTATCGATTATGAGGTTGCAAAGACAGCACTGGATAAGCTTGAGGTTGACTCCATGGGACTTGATAATACAGACCGGAACATATTAATGACAATGATAGAGAAGTTTGGTGGAGGTCCGGTGGGACTGGATACTCTGGCTGCTGCCATTGGGGAAGATTCCGGCACGATTGAAGATGTATATGAGCCATATCTGATCAAAAATGGTTTTATCAACCGGACACCGAGAGGACGGGTTGTAACAGAACGGTGTTATAAGCATTTCGGACTGGATGCATTTATCGAATAGGTTATTTTAGTCCATACAATAAGTGAATTACGGGAAAATAATACCTGTATGGTACAGGTAAAAAATATATATGAAAGAAATAAAATGAAATATAAAGGAGGAGAGTCATGTCACAAAAAAATGATATCCCGGTGGTTATTAACAATAAAGTGTATACATTGAGCGGATTTGAAAGTGAAGAATATCTCCAGAATGTAGCTTCTTATATCAATGGTAAGATCCAGGAATGTCAGTCTTCCGAAAGTTACCGCCGTTTTAATGCAGAATATCAGAGTGTATTACTTGCACTTAATATCGCAGATGATTATTTCAAAGCGAAGCTTCAGGTAAATCAGATGCTGACGGAGGATGACGATAAGGACAAACAGATTTATGACCTCAGACATGAAGTGATCGAGACACAGATCAAATATGAATCTGCACAGAAAATGATTGATGAATATAAAGAAAAAGTCAATGCTCTGCAGAGAGAAATAATAAAGTTGGAAGCAGAAAATAATGTTAAATAGACCTGAGATTTTAGCTCCGGCAGGCTCTATGGATGCGCTGAAAGCTGCAGTAAGTGCAGGCGCTGATGCATGCTATGCCGGAGGCGATATGTTCAGCGCCCGTGCATTTGCCGGAAACTTTGATACAACAGAATTACTGGAAGCAATTGATTACTGCCATATTCATAATGTGAAGTTATATATGGCAGTTAATACTTTGCTCAAAAATAGTGAAATGAAGAAACTGATTCCTTACCTTGAGCCTTTTTACAGGGAAGGTGTAGATGGGATTATTGTACAGGATGTCGGTGTTATAAGAAGTCTTTCACAGGCATATCCGGATCTGCCATTACATGGAAGTACACAGATGAGTGTATGCAGTACCTATGGGGCAGAATTTCTTAAAAATCTTGGGCTGACAAGATTTGTTCCTGCCAGGGAATTATCCTTAAAAGAAATAAAATCAATTAAAGAAGCGGTTGATATTGAGATTGAAACATTTGTGCATGGTGCGATGTGCTTCTGCTATTCAGGAAAATGTCTGATGAGCAGTTTTGCAGGCGGAAGAAGCGGCAATCGTGGACGCTGTGCGCAACCATGCAGAAAGGCATATAACAGCAGAAAGTTTAATCATGAATATGCCCTCAGCATGAAGGATATGTGTACACTTGCGAATCTGCCACAGTTAATCGAGGCTGGGATTGATTCCTTTAAGATCGAAGGAAGAATGAAGAAGCCGGAGTATGTAGCTGCGGCAGTTCATGCATATTCTGAGATTACAGATGAATATATAAACGGTCATGTGAATGAGAAACGGATCAAATATCATACAGACCGGCTGATGGATATCTATAACCGCGGTGGTTTTTCTTCCGGCTATTATTATATGAAGAACGGTAAGGAAATGCTTGCAAACAAGCGTCCGAATCATACCGGTACATTGATTGGTAAAGTGGAAGCTGTGGAAGCACCCCATGTATACATCCGTCTGGAACGTGGAATTCAGGCAAAGGATGTTCTGGAGATCCGTACCGGAACAGAACAGAATATTGAACTGACTTCGAATATAACCGCACAGGCCGGACAGAAGATCCGACTGAATGCGAATAATCTTCGGCAGATCCGAAAAGATATGCAGGTCTATCGGACAAGAAATAATGCGCTTATTGATGATATTAATGTAAGGTTTATACAGAAGGAAAAACAGACGGATATCTATGGAAAGGTGACTGCAAAGATTGGAAAGCCGATCATGTTGGAGTTGTTTTCAGATGTGGATGATATCTCGGTAAAGGTAAGCGGAGAATGCGTGTCACAGGCTGCAAAACGTCCGGTTGAGGTGACGCAGATCGTAGATAAGCTGTCAAAGACCGGTGGAACAGGATTTAACTTCTATCTGGAAGCGGAGTGTGATGAGAATATATTTATTTCTCTTGGAAGTCTGAATGTATTAAGACGGGAAGCCGTCTGCCAGTTGGAGCAGGCATTGATCGGACGATATAAACGGACGATACCGGATGATAAGAAGTTGCTGGCGGAGGAAACTGTTTATGATCAGAAACAGACAGATACCAGAGATGCTATGGAATGCGGTTGCTATGTATCTGTAAAAACAATAGAACAATTTCGAATTGTTAATAATTATAAATTGGTACAACATGTTATAATTGATCATAATATCGTGCATGAAGCAGAAATCGGAAAAATGAGAGGAGATAAAAAGATCTATGTTTCCTTTCCGGATATCCTGCGTGAGAATAAGAAACAAGGAATAAAGGATCTGTATTTTCTGTCTGGAATGTTTGAGGGTATCTATATTAAGAATATAGATGAGATTGGTTTTCTGAAGAAGCAGGGATATAAGGGAATGGTATTGCTTGATCCATTCTTATATGCATATAATGATGAAGCTGTTTTATTCTATAAGGAGCTGTTTCCACAGGTAATGCTGATCGGTTCTGTGGAACTGACACATCAGGAATGGAGCGGCCTCTGTGAAACAGATATTGAAAGATTATATGGATATCAGCCGGTTATGATCACAGCCCAGTGCTTTGTCAATAACTATCTGGACGGATGTGGTTATAATAAACGAGAACGTTTCTCGTTCCGGGATGAAAAGGGCAATCGCTTTTATAGTGTGAATAACTGCCGGGACTGTTATTCTGTTATATATAATGGGGTTCTGACAAACAATATCAAACAGTTGACAAATAACAGAAATACTGATATAACCAATGAATATTTGATTGATTTTACCATCGAAAACGAAGATCAGACGAAGAATGTGATGGAGCTTCTCATGAAGTTCCATGCCGGAGATATGGATGAAGAATTCGATGAGATGGATTATACAAGAGGACATTATATAAAGGGTATTGAATAATGGCAACTATTATTACAGAAATATCAAAATACTTGATCATATTTTTTATGGTTCTGTATACAATTAAATGTTTTACGGTGCTGAAACCGGTGCGGGAAGATAAAAAGAATCATGCATTAAATGTGCAGATCGTCTATGTGTTTATTATACATTTTTTATGTTATCTGACACTGTTTTTAAAATATAAAACGATCAGTATCGTGATCTTTTATCTGTTGCAGATGATCGTTTCTATTGTATATATGGTATCGTATCATGGAATATACAAGAAATCTTCCAGACTGATCACAAATAATATGTCATTTTTGCTGTTGATCGGATATGTCATGTTGACCAGACTGGATTTTGATCTGGCAAAAAAACAGTTTGCATTTGCAACGATCACACTGGTGATCACGGCATTTATTCCGCTTGTGATCATGAAATGCAAAAATCTGAAAAACTGGGATATTTTTTATGCAATCCTTGGAATCGGTTTTCTAAGTACAGTCTTTGTTCCATTTCTTGGAGTATCCAAATACGGCTCTACAAACTGGATCCAGATTGGATCGATTTCCTTGCAGCCGATGGAGTTTGTAAAGATTATATTTGTATTCTTTCTGGCAAGCGCTTTAAACAAAGCAAAGGGATTTAAAGATTACATTAAAGTAACACTTGTTTCCGGTATCTTTATGCTGATCCTAGTAGCGGAAAAGGATCTGGGTGGTGCAGCAATCTTTATGATGATCTTTATCATGATGATCTATCTGGAAACACAGAAGACAATGATCCTGATCGGTGGTCTGGGTGGTGCAGCAGTCATTGCAACGGTTGGATATTCGCTGTTAAAAGACAAATTCAGTCATGTAACAACCCGAATCAACGCGTGGTTAGATCCATTTTCCTATATTAATGACGCCGGATATCAGATCTGCCAGTCACTATTTGCAATCGGATCGGGCGGGATGGAAGGAAGAGGTCTGGGTAAAGGGCTTCCAACAGCAGTTCCGGTAGCGTCCAGTGATTTTATCTTTTCTGCGATCTGTGAGGAACTGGGTGTTGTGTTTGCACTGTGTCTGATCCTGATGTATATCAGTTGTTTTATATATTTTATAAATATATCCATGAAGATCCGTAACTCATTTTATAAGAATGTTGCATTTGGATTCACGATCTGTTTTATATTCCAGACATTTTTGAATATTGGCGGTGTAACAAAGTTTATCCCGTCTACCGGTGTGACACTTCCGCTTGTCAGTTATGGTGTAAGTTCAGTTGTGAGCACATTATTCCTGTTTGGAATCATTCAGGGAATCTGTGTACTTGAAAATAATGGAGTTGGTGGTAATGAAGAGCAAACGGTCTACAAACAAAGCAATCATGAAGAAGTATTCTCAGGGGAGTAGAGAAGCACAGGAAAAACAGAAAAATGACAAAAAGAATGTTCCTGTTCTTGTGATCACATATTTTGTTATATTTATTTTTATCGGCATGATGGTGCATCTTGTTAAATATGTTGTCATCGATGCAGATTCAGATATTGCAAATTCATACAACAAAAGACAGAATCTGTATGCAGAAACAGTAATAAAAGGTCAGATCATTTCAGATGACGGAGTTGTTCTGGCGGAGACAAAAACGGATGATGATGGAAACGAAACCAGAGTTTACCCATACAGCAATATGTTTGCACATGCAGTTGGTTATGATAGCAATGGACAGGCAGGTCTGGAAATGGTTTCCAATTATTATCTGCTGACATCTAACCAGAATATTTTATATCGTATTTATCATGCATTATCTGATAAGAAGGATATGGGAAATAATGTTATAACAACACTGGATTATGATCTGCAGAGTACAGCATATAATGCACTTGGTGATAATGATGGTGCGGTCGTAGCGATTGAGCCATCAACTGGAAAGATCAAAGCAATGGTTTCAAAGCCGGATTTTGATCCGAACCAGATCTCCTCTGTTATAGAAGAAACAGCAAATTCGGACAGCTCCTGTCTGCTAAACCGCGCAACCCAGGGAATGTATCCGCCGGGATCGACATTTAAGATCCTTACAACACTGGAATATATAAGAGAAAATCCCAACTATAAGTCATATTCCTATGAATGTGAGGGAGATGGCATATTTAACAGTGTATCCATTCACTGCTATAATCATAAGGTGCACGGAACCGTTAGCCTGGAGGATTCTCTGGCGTATTCCTGTAATACATCCTTTTCCAATATCGGAACGAAACTTGATATGGATGCATTAAATAAATTGTGCGGAGACTTTCTGTATAATAAAGAATTGCCGTATGATGGCTATTATAAGAAGTCCAGTTATACCATGACATCAAAAACAGACAAGTCCCTGATTCCACAGACAGTAATCGGACAGGGAGAGACACTGATCACGCCGCTTCATAATGCGATGATCATGTGTGCAATCGCAAATGGTGGGGTTCTTATGAAGCCATATATGATGGATCGTATTGAGAACTGTGACGGAAGCGTTGTAAAAAAATTCTCCAAGGATTCTTATGGCAGGATCATATCCTCAGCAGAAGCACAGACATTGACAGAGCTTATGATGTCGGTAACGGAATATGGTACAGCGTCCGATTATTTTTCAGGAGCTGAGTATACAGTAGCAGGTAAGACGGGAACTGCAGAGTTTAATGAGAACAAGGATTCCCACTCCTGGTTTATAGGTTTCTCCAATGTCAATAATCCGGATCTGGTGGTCTGCGTTCTGATAGAAAATGCAAGTAATACCGGAGCATCTGCAACATCAATCGCCAGAAAGATATTTGATGCATATTATAATTAATCAGCTTGAAATAATGCAGTAATACTGATATACTTATAACCAATTAAGGACTGGCAGGGTAAGCCGGTTCAGAGTTTTATTCGTAGTCGAATGTGAGTAGAACTTGAAGCATTTACAACACCGAAAAGACAGGAGGAACTGCTGTGATCGAAGCAACAAGCTGTGGAGGTGTGGTAATCTTCAGAGGAAAAGTATTATTACTGTACAAAAACTACAAAAACAAATATGAAGGATGGGTTCTCCCGAAGGGTACAGTTGAGAAAGGTGAAGAACATAATCAGACTGCACTTAGAGAAGTAAAAGAGGAGACAGGTGTTAGCGCATCTATTATTAAGTATGTAGGAAAAAGCAATTATACATTTAATACTGCTTTTGATGTGGTAAACAAGGATGTACACTGGTATTTGATGATGGCGGACAGCTATTACAGTAAACCGCAGCGTGAAGAATATTTTGTGGATTCCGGTTACTACAAGTATCATGAAGCCTACCACCTTCTGAAGTTTCCGAACGAAAAGGATATTCTGGAACAGGCATATGCAGAGTATGTAGAACTGAAACGGAATAATCTTTGGGGAAGCAGAAAGTATTTTTAAGGTTCAAAATCTGACTGTTTATTATGAATGGTCAGATTTTTTACTTTCAGGATAATGAATGGTAGGCGTACAGAAATAACACAAAAATGAAAAAGTGATCAAGGAAGGATGTTGGTTCGGATGAACGGATTAACAGACAGGAAAGAAACAGATAACAGAGAAATGGCAACGCAAAACAATGACCATGAGAATTCATCACAGAGTGGAAGAAAAAAGAATGGAATATTGTTAAATCTTATACTTGCAGTATGTGTATTTGTTTTCCTTGGCTGTGGCTGCTATCTGGGTGTTTATTTTTTTACCAGCAGACAGGCAGAGTCAGCATTTACAGAGATCAAACTGGAAGTGGAGCAGGACAATTGTACGGAAGAGACCGGAAAACCGGTTTATACAACAGTACAGGAAAGAAAGGTTTATAAAAAGTACGCTTCTGTATATGAGGAGAATACAGACTTTGTTGGATGGCTGTATATATATGGAACAAGAATCGATTATCCGGTCATGTATACGCCAGAGAATGAAGAATATTATATCCATCGGAATTTTCAGGGGGATTACAGTGCTGCAGGTACGTTATTTGCAGCAGCAAACTGTTCTCCGACAGGGAAGGTATCTGACAATGTCATTATATACGGACATAATATGAAAGCAGGGACGATGTTTCATGATCTGTTAAAATATGAAGATGAAGATTTCTATAAAGAACATCAGACGATCATATTTGATACTTTAGATGGACCGGGTACATATATAGTGATCGCAGCCTTTTATACAAAAGCCTATCCGGAAGGGGATACAGAGCATTATAATATATATGACTTTGCAGATGCGGGATCAAAAGAGAAATTTGATGATTATGTCAGCCGGGTAAAAGCAAATACACCATATACGATCGAAGAAACGGCATCCTATGGGGACAAGCTGCTGACCTTATCCACCTGTGCGTATCATACAGAAGATGGACGGTTTGTTGTGGTTGCAAAGAAGATCGGCAACAACAGCCGACTACAGTAAAAGAGTCTGTATTTGGGTGTGCATCTAGCGGGCAAATATTGGGCAAAACAGTTGAAATGCCTGCATTTTGAGTAATAAAAAAAGCCACAAAATGGCTTAAAACTTAGATTTTTTATTAAGTAAAATACAAAGAGTGCCGGCAGCGGGACTTGAACCCGCACGATGTTGCCACCAACAGATTTTGAGTCTGCCTCGTCTGCCAATTCCGACATGCCGGCATCTGTGAACCTTTGTAATAGTAACACATGGCTACAACAGTGTCAATGATTATTTCCTGAAATGAGGTGCGAAACAATGATGAAACGTAGTGTAAAACAACAACTGAATGCAAAGCTGAATGAGATGAATATGAATCTTGCAAACAATTATAAGGATCTGGCACATGATGCCTTAAAGGAGCTGGATCAGATGGTGGAAGATCTGAAACAATCCGGAGATCTAAAGGAAAAGGATTACCAGAAAATGCACCAGATGGTTGACGGATATAAGGTAAAGCTTTCCGATTATCATCATTAAAGGCTGATCAGCTCATTTTAATTATTTCTTTTTTTAGTTTCTTTATGATCTTTTTTTCAAGACGGGAGATATAAGATTGGCTGATTCCTAACAGGTCAGCCACTTCTTTCTGGGTGCGTTCTACACCGTTAATCGTGTTGATCCCGTACCGCAATTCAATAATGGTACGTTCCCGTTCTGTCAGGTGAGAGACTGCTGCCGTTAACAGGGAATGATCCATTTCTGTTTCCATATTCTTGTAAACCGTATCTTCCTCGGTTCCAAGAATGTCAGATAATAATAATTCATTTCCATCCCAGTCAACATTCAATGGTTCATCAATCGAAATCTCCATGCGGAGTTTGCTGTTCCTGCGGAGATACATAAGGATTTCATTTTCGATGCATCTGGATGCATAGGTTGCCAGCTTGATGTTTTTGTCGCATTTAAAGGTATTGATTGCTTTGATCAGTCCAATCGTACCGATTGAGATCAAATCTTCTACGCCAATTCCGGTGTTGTCAAATTTCTTTGCAATATAAACAACCAGACGAAGATTCCGTTCAATCAGTATTTTTTTAATCTCCTGATCGTCGCCGTTCCCAAGTCCGGCTACCATGGCACTTTCTTCATATGGTTCTAATGGGGCAGGAAGAATATCACACCCGCCTATGTAATGAACATCTCTGGAGGATGAAGGAAATAAGGTCATAATATTGGATACCATTGAAAATTTAAAATCTCGATTTGCGAATGTGTTTATCATAGTTTCTTACCTTTCTCATATATACTGAATTTAATAAAATACATTTCTTCATATGACTGATCTGTAACGTATGTCTGCTGATCCCGATCAGTGGCCGGTTGCAGATTATATGATTATTAATAAAGAAAAAGTCACAGTCAAATGCCAGCATCAGATCCGATTCCGAACTGATCGTTCGGTAGGGGATCAGGTGGATGCCCTCCGGCATATAGATGGAGGACTTTCGATCAAATGGCTGGATCCCATTTGTATAATCGTATACAAGCGCATGAAGCTGCAGGGGCAACAGGTCATACATGATTTCCGGTGAGGCGATGACCACATGTTTGCCGGTTGAAATATCTTTCAGCGTATTGCCGGTATCCAGATAGCCGGTTGCCTGTACAACATTCTGTTTTCTGCCAATAAACAAATTGGAAAAATAATTCATATTTTTTTCTTTCAATTGATTTGCAAATGCAATTATATATAGATGCGGTGAAATAATACGTCGGATTAAGGAATTTGAAACCAAGGAATACCGACGTAAAATGACAAATGTGGATAAACAGGGGATAAAATCCCTGTTTTTTAGACTGAAAATCCTATTTTTGTGTATAAATCTGTTGATAATGTGGAAAAGTTCCAACTTTACTTACATTTTTCGATATTTTCAAACAATTAACAACATTTGATGAAATCATAAGAATATTCTAAATATCAATAAAAAATCATATGATTAAGAGATAAAAATAATACATAAAAAGCGGGATAGTAAGGGAAAATGGAAAATAATATTGATACGCAATTGGAACTTGCACTGGAGACCATGCAGTCATATGAGGACAGCGAATCGGAGCTGTATGTTGGATACAATGCAAAAGATCGGAGTTGGCAGCTTCTGATCCGTTATAATGATGATATTACAGATTTGGTGGATCGATATCTGACACGGATCTATTATCTGCTGGCTGGATATGCAATTATAGAAATAAAGGAAGTGTATATCAATGCATTTGCAGCAGATTCCAGAATCCTGTATGTGGATAAACCAAAGAGTGTAGATCAGCAGGTATCCTATGCGCAGTATGCCTCCTGCCTGTCCGGAACCTTCATTAATAACTACGGACTGGATGGAAACGGAACCCTTCTTGCAGTTATAGATTCTGGTATTGATTACCGGCATAATGAATTTATACGTGACGGAAAAAGCAGGATTCTGGAATTATGGGATCAGCAGGCAGAATATCAGAAGGAATATGTGAATCCATACGAACTTGGACGCATTTATACAAATGAAGAACTGAATGCAATACTAGATGGAAACTACACAGGAAGTCTTCCGTCAGAGGATCGCTCTGGTCATGGTACGCAGGTGACTGCCATAGCAGCAGGAACCAATATCGGTGTAGCTCCACAGACGGAGCTTCTGATCATTAAAGTAGGAAGTGATACGGCATCCAGACTTCCGACTACACTGGGAATGATCCTTGGAATTGATTATGCACTGCGAAAGGGAATAGAACGTAATCAACCGATATCTGTAAATCTTAGTTATGGTAATAATTATGGTTCTCATAAGGGTGATTCGTTGATGGAAAATTATATCAATGACGTTTCAAGGCTTGCGGTGTGTTCCATATCTACCGGAACCGGAAATGATGCGATTAACCGGAGACATCAGCGGGTAATCCTTGGAAATACTTCCTACCGTATGATCGATCTGCTGGTCAGTGATTATGTGACATCCTTTAATCTGCAATTATGGAAAAATTATAACGACCGGTTTGATGTTATGATCATTACACCAAATGGTGATATCGTTCTGACTTTGAGTGAATCGCAGAATATTGGAACCGGAACTTATCGGAATACATTTGTCAAAGGAATCTATGGAACGCCGAATCCATATAACCGGAATCAGGAGATATTTGTCTCATTTCAGGGGAAGGATAATTATATTGATAAAGGACAATGGAAGGTTTTGATCCATCCGAAGCAGATCGTCAGTGGGGTAGTGGATGCTTATCTGCCAATCCGTGCAAGTTTGACCGGAAATGTTGAGTTCTTAAATCCAACAGAATTTGGGACATTAACGATTCCTTCTACGGCGGAAGGACTGATCACAGTAGCGGCCTATGATCAGAATGTCGATGATTTTGCATATTTTTCCGGACGGGGTTATACAGCAAATGATCAGATTAAACCGGATCTTGCTGCACCCGGTGTGGATATTTATACTGCATATCCGGGAAATGATTATTCCTTTGCGTCGGGAACATCTATGGCGGTACCATTTGTATCAGGTTCTGCATGTCTGCTGATGCAGTGGGGAATTGTGAATGAAAATGATCCATTTCTGTATGGAGAAAAACTGAAAGCTTCGTTGATCCGGGGAGCGAAAAGGATAAAATCAGCGAGAACGTATCCAAATATCTATGTCGGCTGGGGAACTTTATGTGTAGAAAATTCTATCCGATAGAAACTTGCGCCGTAAGGCACACATAAAAAGAGCCAGTCACTAGAAAATCTAGTGATTGGCTTCACTTAATACATGATCTTTAATTGCTTTAAAACTTTCTTTACTGATTACATGCTCAATCTTGCAGGCATCGGCAGATGCGATATCGGGATCAACACCAAGCTGTATAAGCCAGGCAGAGAGAAGCTCATGTCGTTCATATATCATCTCAGCAATTTCTTTTCCTGAATCGGTGAGTGAAATAAACCCTGCATCACTCATTGTTATGTAGTTATTCTCACGAAGATTCTTCATAGCAACACTGATGCTTGATTTCTTATAACCAAGTTCATTTGAGATATCAACCGAACGGACAACAGGAAGCTTCTTGCTTAATACCAATATCGTTTCCAGATAGTTTTCAACTGATTCATTCGTTGTTAACATAGCTTTACCCCATTAAAAATTTATTTACAGAAAATTATATCACAAACCGGAATAAGGTTCAAATGAAAGAAAGATAAAACTAATGGCATCCGTGACAATTGTTACAGTTTCCTCCGCACTGAACAGATTTTCCGGACTTTTTATCTTTTATCATTGAACGAATTGCAAGTACGCATACAATTATAATAATGGCAGCAACAATAATAGTTCCTATATATTTCTCCATAATAATCCAACCTTTCAATTTTATAATCGTAATTAGTTTAAACTAACCATATAAAAATGTCAAGCATAATAAATAAATTTGCTTTTTAAGAATATAGCTATGTTATATACGACTAAGATGCGTTAACTGCTTCTAAATGATGTTATAATTTTCTAAAAAATGTTATTGACTTCTAATGTAGGTTAGTATATACTAACGATGAAATTTGAAACAGCATATTGCTTAATGATAAATTTATACGATTATGAAAGAAGATGGAATATGATGCCTTTAACTTTTATGAATATTGGAGAAACAAAGACCATTACCAAAGTTGGTGGAAAAAATGAAACAAGACAGTTTCTTGAGAAGCTTGGTTTTGTCGTAGGTGGAGAAGTAACAGTTGTTTCAGAGATAAACGGTAACATGATCGTAAATGTAAAAGATTCCAGAGTTGCCATCGGAAAAGATATGGCAGCCAAAATTATGGTATAAGGATACCGAAAAAAACTGAAATATAAGTATTTGCACATTGGCATCTGCCGGTGCAATTGTTTATATACAAAAATGTATAAGAAGAAAAGCCATCACAGAATCCGGTCTGAATATGTGGAGACTTTCTTATATGTATAAAGAAAAAAGAAGGAGCGAAATGGTATGAAGACATTAAGAGAGGTTGCCGTCGGTCAGACAGTTAAGGTAACAAAACTTGTTGGCGAAGGACCTGTAAAAAGACGTATCATGGATATGGGAATCACAAAAGGTGTAGAAATCTATGTCAGAAAAGTTGCACCGCTTGGTGATCCGGTTGAAGTAACAGTACGCGGTTATGAGCTTTCTTTAAGAAAAGCAGATGCCGAAATGATCGTTGTTGAATAAATGTGTGGATCGCACCGATCCAACATACAACGAAGCAGATGATTTACTTATTTGATGAATCATAGAAAATGACAGACAAAAAGGAAGGAGCATAAAAATGTCAGTTAAAATAGCGTTGGCAGGTAATCCAAACAGTGGAAAGACAACATTATTTAACGCACTTACAGGTTCAAACCAGTATGTAGGTAACTGGCCTGGTGTAACAGTAGAGAAAAAAGAAGGAAAATTAAAGGGTCACAAAGATATTATCATCACTGACCTTCCCGGTATCTATTCACTTTCTCCATATACATTAGAGGAAGTTGTTGCCAGAAATTATCTGATCAAGGAATATCCGGATGCGATCATCAATATTATTGATGGTACGAACATCGAAAGAAACCTGTACTTATCAACACAGTTGATCGAGTTGGGAATCCCGGTTATTATGGCAGTTAACATGATGGATCTTGTAAAGAAGAATGGTGACAAGATCGATATCAAGAACCTGAGCAATGCACTTGGGTGCGAGGTTGTAGAGATCTCGGCATTAAAGGGTACTGGAATTGATGAAGTAAAAGAAAAAGCAGTCGCAGCAGCACAGAAGAAAGTACAGAATAAGCGTGTACATAGCTTCGATCAGGCTGTTGAAGATGCAATTGACAGCGTAAGTGCAAAGCTTACAGTTGAAGAAAGAAAAAAGAGATTCTTTGCGATCAAGCTTCTTGAAAAAGATACAAAGATTGCAGAACAGATGGACAGTGTTCCGGATTGTAAAGACGAGATTAAAGCATTGGAAGACAAATTTGATGATGATACAGAGAGTATTATCACCAGTGAGAGATATGCATATATCTCATCTATCATTGGAAAGTGTGTAAAGAAGAATGCAAAGGGCGAAAAGCTTACAACTTCAGATAAGATCGATAAGATCGTTACAAACCGTATCCTTGCACTTCCGATCTTTATCGTTGTAATGTGGCTGGTTTATTATATCGCAATGTCAACCGTCGGTGCATGGTGCACAGACTGGACAAATGATAATCTGTTTGGTGACGGTTTCCATTTATTCGGTATCGGAAGCAAAGATTATGAAGAAGCATCCGGTGATTATGATGCAGCATCAAATGCACTTGATGCATATGGCGTACTTGTAACAGATGATGAAGATGCTGTAGATGTTGATGCAACAAAGGCAGCGATCGAAGCAAATACAAATACAGAAGCAAGTGTGAAGTATCAGATGGAAGATGAAGAAACTCTTGATACTTACGATATCGATGTATATTATTCAGAAGTACCTGCCGGTGCAAAAAAAGATAAGACAAATGCTATGTCTTATTTAGATGCAGTAGAATACTTCAACAAGACAGAAATGGCAGAGATCGATCCTGCTGATTATGGTGTGTTTGTTCCGTCCATTCCTGATCTTGCGGAAAGAGGTCTTGATAAGATCGGATGTGCAGACTGGTTAAAGGGACTGATCCTTGACGGTATAATCGCCGGTGTTGGTGCTGTACTTGGATTTGTACCTCAGATGCTTGTATTGTTCATCTTACTTGCAATCCTTGAGTACTGTGGCTACATGGCACGTATCGCATTCATCATGGACCGTATCTTCAGAAAATTCGGCCTTTCGGGAAAGTCCTTCATTCCTATTCTTGTAGGTGTAGGTTGTGGTGTTCCTGGTATAATGGCATCTCGTACAATTGAAAATGAAAAAGATCGTCGTATGACAGTTATGACAACAACATTTATTCCTTGTGGTGCTAAGGTTCCGTTTATCGCTATGATCGCAGGTGCGATTTTCGGTGGATCTTCACTGGTTGCTACAAGTGCTTACTTTATCGGTATTGCAGCAATTATCTGCTCCGGTATTATCTTAAAGAAGACAAAGATGTTCGCAGGAGATCCTGCTCCATTCGTTATGGAGTTACCTCCTTACCATATCCCGACAATCGGTTCTGTATTAAGAAGTATGTGGGAGCGTGGCTGGTCATTCATTAAGAAGGCCGGTACCATCATCCTCCTCTCAACAATCCTTGTATGGTTCACAACATACTTCGGTATTCTGGATGGTAAATTCCAGATGCTTTCAGAAGATCAGATCGACCACAGTATCTTAGCTAAGATCGGTGGAGCAATCTGCTGGATCTTCAAGCCACAGGGATGGGGCGACTGGCAGGCAACTGTTGCATCTATTACAGGCCTTGTTGCTAAGGAAAACATCGTTGGTACTATGGGTATCCTTTATGGTGGTGGGGAAGGCACTGTATACAGCGAGCTTGCAAAAGCATTCACAACAGCAAGTGGTTTCTCATTCCTCGTATTCAACTTACTCTGTGCTCCATGTTTCGCAGCAATGGGTGCTATTAAGAGAGAGATGAACAGTGCAAAATGGTTCTGGTTTGCAATCGGATATCAGTGTGGTTTTGCATACCTTGTATCCCTTGTTGTTTACAGAATTGCAGGACTCTTCACAGGTGCATGTTCATTCGGTATCGGCACTGTTGTTGCAATTCTGATCATCGTTGCTTTCTTCTTCCTGTTATTCCGTCCGGATCCAAACAAGAAGGTCAAGACAAGCAAAGAATTCTTAAATGCATAATTATAAAGGCTAACATATAATACACATACAATACGATGCGCGCTTCCCTTTGTGGCAGCGCGCATTTTGTGTATCGGTTATTATACAGAAATCAGATTTATATAAATTCCTGTCTGCCGGCTGGCGTTCATAGAATTGACAGACAAGATGACAAATGTAGATATTTATTAAAACTCCGTGAAATGAGTTGACAAATAAATGTATGATAGAGGAAAATGAATGTATACTATAATACAAGAACACTTACTTGTCAGAAATGTTTTTTGAAAGTACAGATGTAAGATGATTGAGATGTCTGTATAATTAACGAATGACGAATTGGAGGTTTTTACTATGGCAGTTACACATTTAAATGAAAAAGAATATGAAGATCAGGTTTTAAAGGCAAAGGGACTTACGCTGGTTGATTTCTGGGCCACCTGGTGCGGACCATGCAGAATGGTTGCACCGATCATTGAAGAATTGGCTGACGAATTTCCAGAGGTAAAGGTATGCAAGGTAGATGTAGATGAGAATCAGGAACTTGCACTTGCAAACAAGGTTGTATCAATTCCGACATTTTTATTATATAAAGATGGAGAAGTTATAAAGAAAATCGTGGGAGCAGTTCCAAAATCCGAGCTGATCCAGGCAATCCGCCAGTTTCAGTAGATAAGAATGCAGTCCAAAACGCTTGCAAAAGAAAGCATATTATTATAAGATGAAAGACAGCGACCAGATAAATGGGTACATGAATTGACTAATTTACTAAACGGAGGTTTACAAATGAAAATGTTATCATTATCAGAGGAACTTAAGGGTAATTCTTATCCCGGCAGAGGAATCGTGATCGGACGTTCGGAAGACGGAACAAAGGCAGTTACTGCATACTTTATCATGGGTAGAAGTGTGAATTCCAGAAATCGTGTATTTGTTACAGAGGGCGAAGGAATCCGTACAGAAGCATTTGATCCATCCAAGCTTGAGGATCCGAGTCTTATCATTTACGCACCGGTTCGGGTTCTTGGCAACCGGACGATTGTAACAAATGGTGATCAGACCGATACGATTTATGATGGAATGGATAAAGAGCTTACATTTGAACAGTCACTGAGATGCCGCGAGTTTGAACCGGACGGTCCAAACTATACACCGAGAATTTCCGGAGTTATGCATATCGAAGGCGGACAGTATGACTATGCAATGTCTATCTTAAAGAGCAATAACGGAGATTCATCGGCATGCAACCGATATACATTTTCATATGAGAATCCAGCAAACGGAGAAGGACATTTTATTCATACATATATGCATGATGACAATCCACTTCCAAGCTTTGAGGGAGAACCGAAGTTAGTTGGTATATCAGGTGATATCGATATATTTGCAAATATGGTATGGGAAAGCCTGAATGAAGATAATAAGGTATCTTTGTTTGTCAGATATATTGATATCGCAACAGGAAAGTATGAGACAAGAATCATCAACAAGAATAAATAATCATCATGAATCGGGAGGAAATACAGAATGAACGAAATTCAATTAAAATACGGATGCAATCCAAATCAGAAGCCATCAAGAATCTATATGGAGGATGGAAGTGATCTTCCGGTTACAGTATTAAACGGTAAACCGGGTTACATAAATTTTCTGGATGCATTTAACGGATGGCAGCTTGTAAAAGAATTAAAGGCGGCAACAGGACTTCCTGCAGCTACATCTTTTAAGCATGTATCACCGGCAGGTGCAGCGGTAGGACTTCCTCTTACAGATACACTTGCAAAGATCTACTGGGTAGATGATCTTGGTGAACTGTCACCGCTTGCATGTGCATATGCAAGAGCCAGAGGCGCAGACCGTATGTCATCCTTTGGTGATTTCATTGCATTGTCAGATGTCTGCGATGCAGATACAGCCCGTCTCATTAAGCGTGAAGTATCAGATGGTGTAATTGCTCCTGGGTATACAGACGAAGCTATGGAGCTTCTTCTGAAGAAGAAGAAAGGTATTTATAATATTATCCAGATCGATGAGAATTATGTTCCTGCTGAGATTGAACGCAAACAGGTATTTGGAATTACATTTGAGCAGGGAAGAAATGAACTGAATATCGATAAGGATCTTTTATCCAATATTGTAACAGAGAATAAAAATATACCGGAAGAAGCTCTTATCGATATGAAGATTGCACTGATCACATTAAAATACACACAGTCTAATTCTGTATGCTATGTAAAGGGCGGGCAGGCAATCGGTATCGGGGCCGGTCAGCAGTCCAGAATCCACTGTACAAGACTTGCCGGTCAGAAGGCAGATAACTGGTGGCTTCGTCAGTCTCCTCAGGTTATGGGGCTTCAGTTTGTTGATGGCCTTGGACGCGCAGACAGAGATAATGCAATCGATGTATATATGGGTGATGAATATGAGGATGTTCTCCGTGATGGCGAATGGCAGAAGCGTTTCAAGGTAAAGCCGGAAGTATTCACAGCAGAAGAAAAGAAAGCATGGCTTGCCGGAAATCAGAATGTTACACTTGGTTCTGATGCATTTTTCCCATTCTCAGATAACATTGAACGTGCGAAGAAGAGTGGTGTTGCATACATTGCTCAGCCGGGTGGATCTGTCAGAGATGATCTTGTAATCGAAGCATGTGATAAATATGGAATGGTAATGGTATTTACAGGAATCCGTTTATTCCATCACTAATCAGGAGTTTATTGCTATGGCAGGAAGAAATCGTAGAAGACACAGAAAAAGAAAATCCAATATAGATTTTGGCAAAGTGTTTTTCTTTTTAGTCACCTGTCTGGTCATTGTTTTTGCGGCTGTTGTAATATTATCAAAGATCATATCGCATAAGGACCGCTATTTTGATGAAGGACTGGCATTTTATCAGAATGCAGAATACGATAAGGCACTTGACCGGTTTGCCGATGCAATTTCTGAAAAACAGATCTTTTCTCAGAATAAAGACAAGAATACCAGACTGTATATGGCAGATATTTATATGAAGACCGCTGATTATGATAAAGCGGTAGAAGAATATGATACTATTTTACAACAGACATCTGCAGATAAAAAGAATGTCGGTAAAATGAAGGAGATCGCCCAGGCATTGGCTGACTTTTCGGACAGCAATTATGCCGGGGCACTCCCGGTTCTGGAGCAGTATGTAAAGGATTATCCGGAATTATATCTGTATATAGGAACCTGTTATGCATCTATGAATGATGCAGAGCATATGTTTGAGAATTATGAAAAATACATAGATAAATATGGATATAATTCATATCTGTATGCCCAGTATGCCGCTTATTATATCAGTATCGGTGAGATGGACAATGCATATGGGTATATTAATAATGGACTTGCAAGCGATAATACCTTCCAGAAAGAGTTGCGTTTGCAGGAGATCAGTTATTATGAAAAGATCCAGAACTATGATAAGGCTTATGAACTTGCGAAAGAATTATATGAGCTTTATCCGGAGTATCAGGATGGTGTAGATGAATATAATTTCCTTTATACCAGAGTATCCCGTGATGATGAATAGTTAGAATTGGCAGGAGGCATTTTATTCGTGGAAATACAATTATGGAAAGAGATATTATCTCCGTATGAGCAGGCTGTAGATGAACTGCTCTTGAAATTTAAGCATATTATAAAAGATTATCGAAGTCAGGGGCTGTATTCTCCAATTGAGAATGTAACCGGACGTGTAAAAAGAATTTCAAGTATTTTGGATAAGATGCAAAAGAAACATATTCCGATGGATCATATCGTGGAAGAGATGGATGATATCGCCGGAATCCGTATCATGTGCCAGTTCGAAGAAGATATTTACAAGGTTGTAGAGATCATAAGGAATCGCAGGGATATGTCAATCCGGGAAGAAAAAGACTATATCACGAATGCAAAAACAAGTGGGTACAGAAGTTTTCATATTATATTAAATTATGATGTATATACGATTAAAGGGCTTCAGACGATTCAGGCAGAGATTCAGATTCGTACAATGGCGATGGATTTCTGGGCAACGATAGAGCATTCCCTTCAGTATAAGTATCGTCATAATATGCCGGAACATATCCGGAAAAAACTGTTAAATGCAGCAAATGCAACTGTGGCGCTGGATCAGGAAATGTCATCTGTCCGGGGTGAGATTATGGATGCACAGAATTCGTTTAATTATAAGGCATCTATCGTTGCAGATATTTTAACAAATATTCAGAATTTGTATTATGTAGGCAACCAGCGTGAGGTTGTGAAGATACAGAATGAATTTTATGATATTTACCAGAAGGATGATCTGGAAAAGCTGGAGGATTTTTCCAAACAGCTTGATATTATCGCAGAAGGATACAAAGCACAGGGGTTATAGATTATGAACTTACCGGAGTCATTTACAAACAGGATAAAGACACAGTTAGGAGACGACTATGATGCATATATGAATTGTCTGGATCAGGGCATGCATCATGGACTTCGCGTGAATACAAATAAAATCAGTGTGGAAGATTTCTTGAAAATCTCTCCATTTGAATTAAAGCCTGTACCATGGACAACAAATGGTTTTTATTATGATGATAAAGCATGTACACCATCCAAACATCCATATTATTATGCAGGTCTTTATTATATTCAGGAACCGAGTGCGATGGCACCGGCGAGTATTCTTCCTGTTGAAGATGGGGATGTGGTTCTTGATATCTGTGCAGCACCGGGAGGTAAATCAACCGAGCTTGCAGCAAAACTTCATGGCACCGGGTTTCTGATCTCAAATGATATCAGTAATTCCAGAGCTAAGGCATTATTAAAAAATCTGGAATTATTCGGGATCGGTAATATGTGTGTGGTAAGTGAAGCTCCGAATAAGCTAAGCACAAAATTCTATCAGACCTTTGATAAAATTTTGATTGATGCGCCTTGCTCCGGTGAAGGAATGTTCCGTAAATCCCAGTTAATGGTAACAGCGTGGGAAAACAATGGTGTTGAGTTATTTGCCGGTTTACAGCGTGGAATCTTAAATGAAGTTGTAAAAATGTTAAAACCGGGTGGAACCATGCTGTATTCGACCTGTACGTTTTCTCCGGAAGAAAATGAACAGTCAATCGAATATCTTTTATCACTGGATGATACATTAGAATTAGTCGAAGTTCCGAAGTATCCGGGTTTTTGCAATGGAAATCCTGCGTGGGGAAAGACCGAAAATGCAGAACTTGAAAAATGCGCAAGATTATGGCCGCATCATATCGAAGGGGAAGGGCATTTTGTTGCACTTATTCATAAAAAAGAGGCAGAACAGACACAGGTATTTCAGTCATGGATACACAGAGGCTGTAAACCGGATAAAAATGCAGAAGAATTCCTTGCGCACGTTTCATCGGATGCCGGGATCCGGTCTGCATATATTGAGGAAAATAAAGGAAGACTGTATTATATGGCAGAACATATGCCGGATGTATCCGGGCTTCGGATGTTAAGACAGGGATTGTTCCTTGGCGAGATCAAGAAGAACCGGTTTGAACCGAGCCAGTCACTTGCTATGTATCTGAAACAAGGACAGTTTGATAATGAAGTAAATCTGACTTCTTCAGATGACCGTGTTTTAAGATATCTGAAAGGCGAGACGATCGAAGTATCGGATCAGAAAATTAAAAATGGATATGTGCTTGTTCTGGTGGACGGATATCCGCTTGGATGGGCAAAAAATACAAACGGAACGTTAAAGAATAAGTATTTATCTGGATGGAGGATGATGTCATGAGTAAAATAGCAGTCGTTACCGGAGCTTCTTCCGGACTGGGCAGAGAGTTTGTTGTTCAGATCAGTGAAAAATATAAGACAATCGACGAGATATGGGTGATCGCCAGACGTGCAGAACGCTTGTATGCCTTAGAAAGAGAGATTGAAGGCAAGAAGATTATTGTTCTCCCGCTGGATATCACAAAGCAGGAAGATCTTGAAGCCTATAAGAAGATGCTTGCAAAGGAACATCCATGGGTACGTGTTCTGGTGAATGCAGCAGGATATGGCATTATGGGACATGTAGAAGATGTTGTATGCGAAGAACTTACCGGAATGATCGATGTTAACTGTAAGGCTTTAGTTGCCATGACGAAGATTACTCTGCCATATATGAAAGAACAGAGCAATATCATTAATATTGCATCATCAGCGGCATATCTGCCACAGCCATCCTTTGCTGTATATGCAGCAACAAAATCCATGGTTAGAAGCTTTTCAAAAGCATTAAATAAAGAATTGGAGGACAGAGGTATTACAGTGACAGCAGTATGTCCGGGACCGGTCAATACAGAGTTCTTTGATGTTGCCGAGAAATATTCCCATACAAAGGCATTTAAAAGATTGTTCCGTGTAGAAGCAAAGAATGTGGTAAAACGGGCGTTATTTGATGCGTATTACCTGAAGACAGAATCTACCTACAGCATAACGATGAAAGCGTTTAAGGTTGTAACAAAGCTGCTGCCGAATGACTGGATCGTTTCCATGATCAAATAGAGACAGATATCCGTTAAATACAGAGATTTGCCGGGGTATGAAGAACATTATAATAAAAACAGAACAGGACAAAAACAATGGAAAAAGGACAGTATGGATATATAAAAAAACATAAGAAAAAGATCATAACCAGTATTATTATACTTGGTGTTATGATCCTGACAGGAGTAATTCTTTCGCTTGCCATGTTTAAAACAACAAAAACCTTGATCATCATACTTCCGATATTGATCAGCCTGCCATTTGCCAAACAGATCGTAGCACTTATCATGTGTTCCAAATTCAAGCCTTTAACAGAGGAAGAACACAGGAAGATAGAAAAAGGGATCCATTATGAGAACCGGGACGGCATCCTGTATGATATCTCGCTCAGTCGATATGAAGGAATGTTGTTTTTCCCTGCCGTGATCGTGCGGGATGGCAGAATGTTATTCTTATATCAGAAAGCATTTGACAAGAAGATTCCGGATGTGGAATTCCTGAAAAAAGAAATTACACGTTCCTTTGAAATGATAAAGAAACCATATGTTATCGTTACAGCGTTAACCGTGGATGAATTTATAAAGAAAGCGGAAACGATCAAAGAACCGGATGAAGATTATCTGGTAAAGGATCAGTCTATGCGTGAAAAATTATTTGAACTTGGTGTATAGGAGTCGGGCATGAAAGAGATCATTATATCGCAGAACGAAGCGGGACAGCGTGTGAACAAATTTCTTTTGAAATATCTGAATAAGGCACCGTCAAGCTTTGTTTATAAGATGATACGAAAGAAAAACATCAAATTGAACAATAAGAAAATTGAAGGAAACGAATACGTCTATATCGGAGATACGATCCAGATCTATATGTCTGATGAAACGATCGCCAATTTCAGGGAAGATGTCAGTGGAACACACAGCACTTCCTCTAAAAAGAAGATTCCGGTTGAGATCATCTATTTGGATGAAAATATTCTGATCGCAGACAAACCGACTGGCGTCCTGTCACAGAAGGCATCAAAAGATGATTACTCTTTTAATGAAGCATTGATCGACTATCTGCTTGATAGTGGGCATATCACAACTGAAGAACTGAGAACTTATCGTCCGTCTGTATGCAATCGTTTAGACCGCAATACATCCGGACTCATTCTTTGTGGGGTGAGTCTTACCGGAAGTCAGGAATTATCCAGAATTATAAGAGAACATTTATTACATAAATATTATTATACACTTGTACGGGGACGTGTGACACAGAAGCTTGACAGTACCTGTTATTTACAGAAGGATAATGCAAAAAATATAGTTCGGATATCAGATTACCCATGGGAACAGGGCAAGAGTGAAGAAATTCATTCAATCTTTTATCCGGTTAAAAAAAATGATGATTATACATTGGTAAAGGTTGAGCTTATTACAGGTAAGTCTCATCAGATCCGTGCACAGTTAAAGCATCTGGGATATCCGGTAGTCGGCGATACAAAGTATGGCATACCTGTAGTGAACCGGTATTTTGCAGATGCTTATCATGTAAAGCACCAGCTTCTTCATTGCGGAAACATTATATTTAAAGAAACAGACGGTCCGCTTTCTTATCTGGGCGGAAAAGAGTTTTCGGCATTTCTTCCGGAACCGTTTCGGACGATCGAAAAAGATTTATTTAGGTAATTTGGAAAATAACTTTGATAAAAGCAGAATCGGATAAAAGATAAAGAGGCAGAATCGAATGGCAACTTGGAATTCCAGAGGACTTCGTGGTTCCTCACTTGAGGAACTGATCAATTATACAAATGAATATTATCGGGAAAAGAAGCTGGCAGTTGTCCAGAAGATCCCGACTCCGATCAAACCGATCCGTATGGATAAAGACAGCAGCCAGATCACGCTGGCGTATTTTGAAAAAGATTCTACGGTCGATTACATCGGTGTCGTACAGGGCATTCCGATATGCTTCGATGCGAAGGAATGTGCGGTTGATACGTTTTCTTTACAGAATATACATGAGCATCAGTATCATTTTATGAAAGAGTATGAGGAACAGCAGGGAGTCAGCTTCCTGATCATATTTTTTACGCATAGAAACAAATATTACTATTTACGTTTTTCGGAATTAAAGACTTATATGGATCGCGTGAACGAGGGACATGCAAAGAATTTCAAATATGAAGAACTGAATCCGGATTTCTTTATTCATGCAAAAAATGGAGCACTGGTTCATTATCTGGAGCTTCTGGATAAAGATTTGCAGTTAAGAGCATAAAGGATCAGGAAAAATCTTGACAAATGCCAACGTCTCACCTATAATGAGCACATTGTTGAAATAACTAATTATCGTGTTATCACTTTAATACGATAAAGCAAATATGCATGGATAAAAGGAGGAAAAGAGATGCAGGATAAACTGTTACAGACTCCGGACGGAGTAAGAGACACCTATGATGTAGAATGTAAAAAGAAAAGAAAGATTATTGAGAAGCTGCATCATACTCTGGAGTTATACAGCTATCATGATATAGAGACACCTACATTTGAGTATTTTGATATATTTAACCGTGATAAGGGATCTGCACCGTCAAATGAAATGTACAAGTTCTTTGACCGTGATAATAATACGCTGGTATTACGCCCGGATATCACACCTAGTATTGCAAGATGTGTAGCAAAATATTACAAGGATGAACAGCTTCCGATCCGTCTGTGCTATACAGGAAATACATATTCAAACCCAAGAAAATTGCAGGGAAAATTAAAAGAAGTTACACAGATCGGTGCTGAGCTTATAAATGATGATTCTTCTGCAGCAGATGCAGAGATCATTGCAACTGTTGTTGATTCTTTTAAGGCGCTTGGAATCGACGAGTTCCAGATCGAGATCGGACAGATCGATTACTTTAAGGGAATCGTTGCAGAAGCCGGAATTACAGAAGCCGAAGAACTTCAGATCAAGGAATACATCAATATTAAGAACTTCTTTGGTTTGGAGGAATATCTGAAGAAACTGGATCTGAGTCCTGTTTTAAAGAAAGCCTTTCTTGCATTTGACTCTTTATTCGGTGGAGAATCCATGTTAGAGCAAGCAGAGAAGCTGGTTACGAATCCGGTATCACTTGCAGCCGTTCACAGATTACAGAGAATCTATAAGGCATTATGCTGTTATGGATATGACAAATATATCGGCTTTGATCTCAGTATGTTAAATGGTTATAACTATTATACCGGCGTGATCTTCCGCGGATATACCTACGGAACCGGAGATGCAGTTGTAAAGGGTGGCCGATATAATAACCTGTTAAAGCAGTTTGGCAAAGATGCACCGTCTATTGGTTTTGCATTTACCGTAGAAGAACTGATCATGGCACTGTCCAGACAGAATATCGAGGTTTCGGTTGAATATTCGAATACGATCATTCTCTATGATATCGAGAATCAGGAGCCCGCGATCAGTCTTGGTAAGAGTCTGCGCCAGAATGATAAGAAGATTGAATTGATACGCAAATCTGTCAGAAAGTCAGTGGAAGATTATCTGGAATATGCAAAAAGAGAGCATTTTTCCGGACTGTTTTATTTTGAAAACAGTGATACGGTCAAGGTATTTGATCTTGTGTCCGGTGATGAGAACGAGGTGGCTATCGCATCCTTGAAATAAGCGGACAAAAACAGAAAGAAATCCAAAATTGGAATTTGATCGATGGATAGATTGGAGAGATAAATCAATGAGATATTTAACATTTGCACTTGCAAAGGGCAGACTTGCAAAGAAAACCCTTGCATTGCTTGAACAGATAGGAATTACCTGCGATGAAATGAAAGACCCGGATACCAGAAAGCTGATCTTTGTGAATGAAGAACTGAAGCTGAAGTTCTTCCTTTCAAAGGCAACAGATGTACCAACCTATGTAGAATACGGTGCAGCCGATATCGGTGTAGTTGGTAAGGATACGATATTAGAAGAAGGCAGAAACCTGTACGAGGTAATGGATCTCGGATTCGGTAAATGCCGGATGTGTGTCTGTGGTCCTCATAAAGCAAAAGAATTATTGAAGAAAAATGAGATCATCCGTGTTGCCAGCAAATATCCGAATATTGCAAAAGATTATTTTAATAATCAGAAGAACCAGACGGTTGAGATCATCAAATTAAACGGTTCGGTCGAGCTTGCGCCGATTGTTGGCTTATCAGAGGTGATCGTTGATATCGTTGAGACCGGAAGTACTCTTCGTGAAAACGGACTGGAAGTTTTAGAAGAAGTTTGTCCGTTATCTGCAAGAATGGTTGTAAATCAGGTAAGCTTAAAGATGGAAAATGAGAGAATCAGAAAGCTGCTTGCTGATCTGAATTCGTTGATTAATAAGGAGGCATAAAAATGAGAATTGTAAATCTGACGGAAGAAACCAGAAAGAACATTTTAAAGGATCTGTTAAAAAGAAGCCCAAGCAATTTCGGATCTTATGCAGATACAGTAGAGAAGATCGTAAATGATGTCAGAGATCGTGGAGACGAGGCATTATTTGGATATACCAAGCAGTTTGATAAAGCAGATATCAACGCCGGAAATGTTCTGGTTACAAAAGAAGAGATTGAATATGCTTATACACAGGTAGATGAGAAGCTGATCGAGGTTATCAGAAAAGCAAAAGAAAACATTCGCACCTATCACGAAAAACAGCGTCAGTACAGTTGGTTTGATTCTGATCCGAAGGGTATCATGCTTGGACAGAAGGTAACAGCATTGGAATCTGTCGGAGTATATGTACCGGGTGGAAAAGCTGTGTATCCATCTTCCGTATTGATGAACATTATGCCTGCAAAGGTAGCAGGTGTTAAAAATATTATAATGACCACTCCTTGTAACAGCGAGGGTGAAGTATATGCGACTACACTGGTTGCAGCAAATGAAGCCGGTGCGACTGCTATCTACAAGGCAGGCGGCGCACAGGCAATCGCGGCTCTTGCATATGGAACGGAATCCATTCCAAAGGTTGATAAGATCGTAGGACCCGGAAATATCTTCGTTGCACTTGCAAAACGTGCGGTATACGGACATGTCAGCATCGATTCGATCGCAGGTCCATCCGAAATCCTTGTAATTGCAGATGAGACAGCAAATCCAAGATATGTTGCAGCCGATCTGTTATCACAGGCAGAGCATGATGAGATGGCATCCGCCATTCTGATCACAACTTCAAAAGAACTTGCCGAAAAGGTATCAGCTCAGGTCGATGAATTTATAAAGGTATTATCCAGAAAAGAGATCATTCGGAAATCCATTGATACATACGGCTATATCTTATTAGCTGATAATATGGCAGATGCGGTTGAAGCAGCAAATGCAATTGCTTCCGAACATCTGGAGATTGTAACTGCAAATCCATTTGATGTTATGACAAGGATCAAGAATGCCGGTGCGATCTTCATCGGTGAATATTCGTCCGAACCACTGGGTGATTATTTTGCCGGACCGAACCATGTACTTCCAACAAACGGAACAGCGAAGTTCTTCTCCCCGTTAAGTGTGGATGACTTCATTAAGAAATCAAGCATCATCTATTATTCCAGAGAAGCTCTTGAAGAAGTACATGAAGACATTGAAAGCTTTGCAAAATCAGAGCAACTTACAGCACATGCTAATTCTATTGCAGTAAGATTTGAATAGTGGTATAATATGAAACCAAGATTGCACAGGCGTCTGTATTATCAGTCCGCCTGTGCTTGTAGTTGCCAAAGTATCGGAAGAAAAATGTATAAAAACAAGGGAGAAAAGATATGGCGGATAGAGCAGTAAAATGCACAAGAAAAACCAGCGAGACAGATATTGTTCTGGAATTAAATCTGGATGGAAAGGGAGATGCAAAGATCGATACCGGTATCGGATTTTTCGATCATATGCTGACAAGCTTTGCCAAGCACGGATTTTTTGATCTGAATCTGACCGTAAAGGGTGATCTGTATGTGGATTGTCATCATACGATAGAAGATACGGGAATTGTTCTCGGAAAAGCGATCAAAGGTGCGCTTGGAGATAAAAAATCCATTAAGCGATTCGGTAATTTCTTTCTTCCTATGGATGAAACGCTTGTTATGTGTGCGATCGACCTTTCCGGAAGACCATATCTTGTTTATGATCTGAATCTGACAACAGAGCGGGTTGGATATTTTGATACACAGATGGTAAAGGAATTCTTCTATGCAGTATCCTATGGTGCGGAGATGAATCTGAACCTGAAGCAGTTCTCCGGTTCCAATGACCATCATATCATCGAAGCAGCTTTTAAGGCATTTGCAAAAGCTTTAGATGAAGCAACTTCTATAGACGACAGATTAAATGGTAAAGTGTTATCTACCAAAGGTTCACTTTAAGGAGGTACTATGAGTTATAAGAAAATTATTCCATGTCTGGATCTTGAGAATGCACTTGAAATGGCAAAGTTCTATAATGATGCCGGTGCAGATGAGATTGCATATTTTGACAGTAAAGCAACAAAGGAAGGCAGAGAAGCGAATATTGCAGTTATCAAGGAGATCTGCAAGAATGTCGATATTCCATTGATCGCATGTGGTGGAGTAAGAAGACTGGAAGATATCAAGAAGATGTTATACGCAGGTGCTTCCAAGGTTTGTATGAAATCAGCAGCATTAAATACACCGGAGCTTGTAACGGAAGCCGCTGACCGTTTTGGTTCAGAACGTATCATCGTAACGATTGACCTGAGCGAATGTAAAGAGCCTGTAGCCTATGCAGAGCAGCTTAAGGAACTCGGAGCGGGTGAGCTCCTGTTATTACATAATAATATGGTTCCTGAATATATGGATATCGTAAATGAGATCAAAAACCGTGTAGCACTTCCTGTTATTGTTTCCACCTATTCAACAAATGGGGAAGCAATCTGTGAGATGCTTGAAAAGACAAATGCTGAATCCATTTCTTTATATAATCTGAAACAAATGGATATAATGGAGATAAAGCAGGAATGCAGAAAAGAAGGCATTCCGGTTAATACATTTGAAAGTGCAGTATCCTTTGATGAATTCAAGCTGAATTCTGACGGGCTGATTCCATGTATCACACAGCATTATAAGACCGGGGAAGTTCTTATGATGGCATATATGAATAAGGAATCCTTTGAAAAGACGATCGCAACCGGCAGAATGACATATTACAGCCGAAGCAGACAGGAGCTTTGGACAAAGGGTGAGACATCCGGTCATTTCCAGTTCTTAAAATCATTAAAATTAGACTGTGATAAAGATACCCTGCTTGCAGAGGTTTCCCAGATCGGTGCAGCCTGTCATACCGGCAGCCCGACCTGTTTCTTTACGGATCTGGTTAAGAAGGAATACGATAATACCAATCCGTTAAAGGTATTTGAAGAAGAATACGATATTATCGTTGACAGAAGAAATCATCCAAAGGAAGGTTCCTATACAAATTATCTGTTTGACAAAGGAATTGACAAAATACTGAAAAAGGTTGGCGAAGAGGCAACAGAGATTGTAATTGCTGCCAAGAATCCTGATTCAGATGAAATAAAATATGAGATATCAGATTTCCTGTATCACCTTATGGTTCTTATGGTTGAAAGAGGTGTCAGTTGGACTGATATTACCAAAGAACTGGCTGATAGAAGGTAGGAGGAGAAAACAGTGGAAAAATATGGCGTAAATCAGTTAAGAAAAATGTTTCTGGAATTTTTTGAGAGCAAGGGACATCTGAAGATGAACAGCTTCTCACTGATTCCACATAATGATAATAGTTTGTTATTGATCAACTCAGGTATGGCACCATTAAAGCCTTACTTTACAGGACAGGAGATCCCTCCAAGAAGACGTGTGACCACCTGCCAGAAGTGTATCCGTACCGGTGATATCGAAAATGTAGGTAAGACTGCAAGACATGGTACATTCTTTGAAATGTTAGGTAACTTCTCATTCGGCGATTACTTCAAGCATGAAGCAATTTCATGGTCATGGGAGTTCCTGACCAAGGTTGTTGGCTTAGATGAGAACCGTTTATATCCATCTATCTACGAGGATGATGACGAAGCATTTGATATCTGGAATAAAGAGATCGGGATTGCATCGGAGAGAATTTTCCGTTTTGGGAAAGAAGATAACTTCTGGGAGCATGGCGCAGGTCCTTGTGGTCCATGTTCCGAAATCTATTATGACAGAGGCGAAAAGTACGGATGCGGTAAGCCCGGCTGTACAGTAGGTTGTGACTGTGACCGTTACATGGAAGTATGGAACAACGTATTTACCCAGTTTGAAAATGACGGCCATAACAATTATACAGAACTGGTTCAGAAGAATATCGATACCGGTATGGGACTGGAGCGTCTGGCTGTTATTGTTCAGGATGTAGATTCCATCTTTGACGTTGATACGATCAAAGCGTTGCGTGATAAAGTATGTGAGATGGCTGGCGTGAAATACATGGAAGACGAGAAGACAGATGTCTCGATCCGTGTTATTACTGATCATATCCGTTCTGTTACCTTTATGGCATCTGACGGTATCCTTCCATCAAATGAAGGACGAGGTTATGTATTAAGACGTCTTCTCCGTCGTGCAGCAAGACATGGCAGATTACTTGGTATCGAAGGCAGATTCCTTGCAGAACTTTCAAAGACAGTGATCGAAGTTTCTAAGGATGCATATCCGGAGCTGGAAGAAAAGAAAGCACATATCTTTACCTGTATCAATACAGAAGAAGAAAACTTCAATAAGACGATCGATCAGGGCTTATCAATTCTGAACGGCTTCGTTGAGGAGTTAAATAACAGCGGCAAAAAAGTATTAAATGGCGAAAATGCATTTAAGTTATATGATACCTATGGTTTCCCTCTTGATCTGACAAAAGAGATTCTGGAAGAAAAGGGAATCGAGGTTGATACGGAAGGCTTTAATAAGGCTATGGACAAGCAGAGAGAGACTGCTCGTAAATCAAGAAAAGTATCAAACTACATGGGAGCAGATTCAACTATTTATGAAGACATCGATACAGCTCTTACAAGTAAGTTCATCGGTTATGACAAGGTAGAAGCATCTTCCGATGTCATTGCCATAACAGCAGAATATAAAGAGGGCGATCAGGTAACATCCGAACTGGTTGATGTTATTTCCGAAGGCACAAACGGTTCGATCATCACAGCAGAGACACCATTTTATGCTACTATGGGTGGTCAGATCGGTGATACTGGTGTGATCGAGACAGAGAGCGGACGTTTCATTGTTAAAGATACGATCAAGGTTGCCGGTGATAAGATTGCACATCTTGGCTATGTTGAATCCGGCGAATTAAAGAATGGAAGCACAGCGAAGCTTTCTGTAACAGCAGACAGACGTGCACTGATCTGTAAGAACCACTCCGCAACACATCTGCTCCAGAAAGCCTTAAAGATGGTTCTTGGTGATCATGTAGAACAGGCTGGTTCATATGTATCAGAAGACCGTTTAAGATTCGACTTTACACATTTCCAGGCTATGACTCCTGAAGAGATCGCCAAGGTGGAAGCAATCGTAAATGAACAGATCGATAAAGATCTTAAGGTTAAGACAGAGGTTATGAGTATTGAAGATGCCAAGAGGACAGGTGCTATGGCATTGTTTGGCGACAAGTACGGCGAGAAGGTTCGAGTTGTATCTATGGATGACTTCTCTGTTGAGTTCTGTGGTGGTACTCATGTTCCAAATACCGGTGTGATCGGTACATTTAAGATCATCTCTGAAATGGGTGTTGCTGCCGGAGTAAGAAGAATCGAAGCACTGACTTCTGTTGGCGCATTTAATTATTATAAAGAGATGGAAGATGAATTAAAAGCAGCGGCAAAGGCAGCAAAAGCTGAACCTGCAAAGCTGGCTGAAAAGATCGAGACAATGCTCGCTGAGATCAAAGCTCTTACATCTGAAAACTCCAAGTTAAAGGATAAGCTGGCAAAGAATTCTGCCGGAGATGCACTTGCAGATGCAGTAGATGTAAATGGCGTAAAGGTTCTTGCTACCTGCGTAGAAGATACAGATATGAATGCACTTCGTAATCTGGGAGATGATTTCAAGAACAAGCTTGGAACATCGGTTGTCGTTCTTGCTTCCGCAAAGGATGGTAAGGTAAATCTGATCGCTATGGCAACAGACGATGCTGTAAAGAAGGGAGCACATGCAGGAAATATTATCAAAGCGTCTGCAGCACTTGTAGGCGGTGGCGGCGGTGGTCGTCCAAACATGGCTCAGGCCGGGGGAAAGAATTCTGCCGGTATTGCAGATGCACTTGCAAAAGCAGTAGAAATAGCCAAAGAACAGTTAAATGCCTAAAAATAGAAAATAATAAAATTTTTTGTTGACGTTTCAATAATATATGTTATAATTGACTTCGTGCTTAAATAATACCCAAACAGTTGTTATTTTATTAGCATAGTACACAACTGGAGGGAGGTCAGGTGAGAGAATGTCAAATGTAATAGTTAAAGAAAACGAAACATTAGATAGCGCTCTTCGCAGATTCAAGAGAAATTGTGCGAAGGCTGGTATCCAGCAGGAGATTCGTAAGAGAGAACATTACGAAAAGCCAAGCGTTAGACGTAAAAAGAAATCAGAGGCAGCTAGAAAGCGCAAATATAAATAATCTATAGTTTGGATTAGTAAATATGATTTTTTTGAGTACCGAGCAATCGGTACTCTTTTTTTACGCGAGCAACGAGCCAAAGTCCGTGCTTGCACGAGACCTTGGCGACTGCCGCGATACCTGATAGGATTTTCCTATCAGGTGCGTAAAACTGTTTACACGAAAATCTGTGCTTGGCTCACTTACGCAAAAGCGGTGTAAGAACATGAAATGTTCTTACAAACGCAAAAAAGTTGACGCTGACATCACTATAATATATGATGAAATTAATATACAAAAACGAAAGGGACAAACGAATATGAAAAACGCAATTAATATTCTTGCAATAATCTTTGCCTGGGAAGCACTGATCTTAAGTATTTTTGCATTTGGCGATATGACCGGAAATATATTAAAGGCAGTTACCTATGGATTGATTGTAGGAAATGCCGTTCTGGTTAATTTTATCTGTGTCCATAATCTTAAAGAGAATAAAGAGTAAGTCATAATCTGATACCCAACCAACATAATATAGATATAAAGTTAGTGGGATATCAGATCATGCAGCTTCCATTTAATCATAACAGTCTATATGATGTGCCGGATGTCACCCCGGACATAAAAAAAAGTTCATCCAAAATCACAATTCATGATAATCACATTATCTATATTGAAAACTATAAATGTATTATATCCTGTTCGGATACCCGGATCCTTGTAAAAACAAAAAAAAATACTATATCGATAAATGGAATTTGCCTGAAAATTGAATATTATTGTCCGGAAGAACTGAAGATATCAGGCAACATTCTATATATCAATTATGAATAATATTGTGTACATAGAAGGGGGAAACCGGATGTTTGATATTATATTAAGGTATCTGTATGGATTTGCAAAAATTCATCTTCGCGGCATTCATATCAACCGTTTTGTAAATCTGTGCAAAGCCAGAGATATTAAACTTTGGAATCTGGAGCAGAAAGAAGATGAAATATTCTTTTTTACTGCTTCAAAGGATATAGCACGATTGGAAGAACCTGCACGGAAAACAGGAAGTGATGTAGAGGTTCTAAGAGTATATGGTATTCGCGAGTTTATTCGAAAAAATAAAAAAAGAATTCCGTTTGTGGCTGGGTTTATCTTGTTTGCTGTTCTGATCTATATTCAATCGTTATTTATATGGGAAATTTCCGTTTCCGGTGAATCAGATTATACATCGGATGAGATACTACAACATATCAATGAATATTATGTGCAGACCGGAACTCCAAAGTCAAAAGTAGACTGCGCAGAGCTGGAGAAAAATCTCCGGAAAGACTTTGAAGATATCGCCTGGATATCATGTGCGCTTACGGGAACAAAGCTGTCGGTGGAGATCACGGAAACATTGAATGTATTTACGGATACCTCCATGAAAGAACCATGCAACATCATTGCTTCACAGGACTGTACGATCACGGAGATCGTAACAGCATCCGGAACACCGGTAGTAAAGGCTGGAGATGATGTGAAGAAAGGCGATATCCTGATCTCTGGTGCAGTTTATCTGTATGATGATAATAATGAAGTTCTGGATACAAATTATGTATCTGCAGAAGGAACTGTATATGGAATCTGTGTATATCATTACAAAGATACAGTTCCGTTATCCTGCTATTTCAAAGAATATACAGGAAATGAAAAGAGCTATTATTCCTTTGGTGCATTTCAGTACAGCCTTACCCCTTATGTACCAAAATGCTCTTTCGAAGCATATGATTTGTTCAGTGATACGAGCCGGCTTCATATAGGTAAGAATTTTTACCTGCCATTTCAGATAGAAGCATACACAATAAAGGAGTACCGGTTAAAAAAAGAAACAGTATCCATGGAAGCGGCGGCTGCGTCAGTAAAAGAAAAATTAAGTCGTTATATTGGCAATTTGCAAGAAAAAGGGGTGCAAATAATAGAAAATAATGTTAAAATAACGAATAGCGGAGATGAATGTCTTGCGGAAGGAGATATAACCGTAAGACAGTTGATCGGGATTCCGCATGAATTACAGATTATAAGTGAGGAACAGACGCTTGAGTGAATTCAGCAAATCAATTACAGTTATGTCCGAATACGTTCAGAATGTATTTGGACAATTTGATGTACATGCAAAAAAAATAGAAAAAGCATTTCATGTTTCTATGATCCTGCGCGATGATAAGCTGAAGGTTTCAGGAGAAGAAAAAGACGTGGAGCAGGCGGTTCATGTACTGATTCAGTTATTTGCAGTTGCAGCCAGAGGTACTGCGATCGATGAACAGAAGGTTGATTATACGATTGCCATGTCTAAGGATCATCCTCAGGAAACACAGGAAAATATTGCTGATCTGGATCGGGATATCATATGTCACACGATCAATGGCAAACCGATCAAACCAAAAACACATGGACAGAAGGTATATGTAAATGCAATCGATAAATCCATGATCGTATTCGGTGTAGGTCCTGCCGGAACCGGTAAAACATATCTTGCAATGGCAAAAGCGATCACTGCTTTTAAGAATGGTGAAGTAAACCGGATCATTTTGACACGCCCGGCAATTGAAGCTGGCGAAAAGCTTGGATTTCTTCCGGGAGATTTGCAGAGCAAGGTCGATCCTTATTTAAGACCGCTTTATGATGCATTATATGAGATCATGGGACCGGAGTCCTTTGCCAAGAATATGGAAAAAGGTCTGATTGAAGTAGCACCACTTGCATATATGCGGGGACGTACACTGGACAATGCTTATATTGTACTGGACGAGGCACAGAATACAACACCGGCACAGATGAAGATGTTCTTAACCCGTATTGGTTTTGGATCGAAAGCAATCATTACCGGTGACCTTTCCCAGAAAGACCTTCCGTTTGAGACAAGATCGGGACTGGAAGTAGCTTTGACCGTTATCAAAAATATCGAAGAAATCAGTGTCTGCCATCTGACAAGTCTTGATGTTGTAAGACATCCGCTGGTACAGAAGATCGTAAATGCATATGAGGTTTACGAGGAGAAGCAGAACAGGCAGAAAAAACAGCGTTCGGAGCAGGAAAATCGTAACCAAAACGATGGCAGACGATACGGAGAGAGCCGAAATAATAAAAGAAAAAGGTAAGAAATACAATGTCATTAAATATAGAAAATGAATATGGAGAAATCAAGATCCCTGATTATGAACATGTGATCGAAACAGTGATCGGACAGGCTCTGGATTTTATAAAGTGTCCTTATGAATGTGAGATTTATGTATTGCTCACAGATAATTCGGGCATACAGACTATCAATAATTGTCAGAGAAATATCGATGCACCGACAGATGTATTGTCATTTCCTCTGATTGATTATAAAGAACCGGGAGATTTTAGTGTTGTAGACGGGGATACCTGTGATTATTTCAATCCGGAAAGCGGAGAACTGATGCTTGGAGATATCATTATTTCCATGGATCGCGTATATGAACAGGCAGAAAGCTACAATCACTCGAACACCAGAGAACTGGCATTTCTGGTAGCGCACAGTATGCTTCATTTGTTTGGTTATGATCATATAGATGAAGAAGAGCGCAAACAGATGGAAGATCTTCAGGAACAAATACTTAATGAGAAAGGATACACAAGGGATTATGAAGAAAACTAAATATGCAATTGCTTTAGCAGCATTAGGAGTTTTATCACTTGGTGTTATGGGATGTGGTAAGAAAGAGACATCAACAGAAGCAACCACAGAAACCACAACGACAGAAGCAACAACAGAAGCTACCACAGAGGCAGCAACAGAAGTACAGCATGAGGGCGTATATAACGACCTGACTGGCGAATGGGTTACAGACCGGACGGAAGAGTACGGTCGTCCGATCGCAGTTATGTTAAATAATATTTCTGACGCTATGCCACAGTGCGATATAGGTAAAGCAGATATCGTTTATGAGATGAAGGTAGAAGGTGGAATCACCAGACTGCTTGGTATTTTTAACGATTATTCCAATCTTGAAAAACTTGGATCAATCAGAAGCTGCCGTCCATATTATGTAACCGTTGCTATGGAATATGATGCAATCTATATGCATTACGGTCAGTCACCACAGGGTGAGGAAAAACTTTCAAGCTCAGGAATCAATAATCTGAGTGGCTTAAGTTCAGAAGGTGGAGTAACATACTACAGAGCATCTGACAGGGTATCACCACATAATGTATTTACAGATACAGAAAAGATCAAAGCCGGCATCGAACAAAAAGGATATGAAACAAAGCATAGCGATAGTTTCAAGAGTGTGTTCTCATTTAATGAAGAGATCACAGCTCCTGCTGGCGGCGAAAAGGCAGAAAAGATTACAACTCCGATCAGCAATTACACAACACCTTGGTTTGAATATCATGCAGATGATGGCCTCTACTACAGATTCCAGTATGGCGGAGAACAGACAGATGGAAATACAGGTGATCAGCTTAAGTATGAAAATGTCCTGATCCAGTTTGCTCATTATACAAGCATTGATGATCATGACAGACAGCAGCTTGATCTGGTTGGTGAAGGAACCGGACTTTATGCATCCAATGGAGTGATCGTTCCTGTAACATGGAAAAAATCATCTGAAAATGCGATCACAAAGTATTATACAGAGGATGGCAATGAATTAAAGCTGAATCCTGGAAAAACATGGGTGACAGTATTTGAAAAAGACAAAGCTGACAGCGTAACATGGGAATAAGCAAATAAATATATAAGAAAAAAGGAAAACAGGCAGGTAAAAGCTAATAATTACCAGCCTGTTTTTTGCATAGATCTGATGGATGTGCAGATAATCATGATAAGAGGTGATTATCTGTGAAAAAAATTTTATTGATTCTTGGTGGGATGCTCATTCTGTTTTTGCTTGCTTTTTGCTGTTCCTATACGATATACCAGAAAACTGACAGCTTTTCGGATGATTCATATGCCGTAGAAACAATAACAGGCAAAGGACGATCCGGCAAACGACAAGAGATTCAATACGATCCAATTTCAGAAGAAAAAACATCAGAAGAAAAAACACCAACATATGGAACGACAACCGGAGAACGATCGTTGTCCGAAGATGCTTCCACACAGGTGGCGGCGGAGTCGTATCGTTTTCTGGTAAATGAATTAAATGGATATGTAGCGGTTTTTACAGCAAATGGCAGTTTGTATGAATTTACCGATATCCGGATCAAGGATCTGGACAACATTTTAAAAAACAGGATCATAAATGGTATTAAATTTCAAAAAGAGAAAGAATTGTTTACTTTTCTTGAATCATGTTCCAGTTAATGCTAGAATATGGATGGTTTAAAAGGAGTAAATAAAAATGATATATGACTTGATCGTAGCAGGTGCAGGTGCTTCTGGTATGACTGCAGCTATCTGCGCAACGGATGCAGATATTTACAAACAGTTTCAGCATAAAGCAGATCAGACCCGGAAGCGTTCTGTACTGATCATTGAGAAAAATAAAAAGATCGGAAAAAAACTATATGCAACCGGAAATGGCAGATGTAATCTGTCAAACAGCAGTTTTCGTCTGGAATGTTATAACAGTAAAAATGAATTTTTCCCATATAAGGTGATCGGAGCAAAGGATTATCAGATTGTAAATCAATTTGCGGAACAGCTTGGTGTAGCTGTCAGCGATGAACACGGATATTATTATCCAATGTCCAGACAGGCATCTACGATCGTCTGGGCGTTCAACGACCGTCTGAAGAAAAATCAGATCCAGGTTCATACCGGAGAAATCGTTATAGGTCTGGAAGAACAATCCGATCATACATATTGTATTCAGACGGATCAGGGACACTATTATGCAAGAAATATAGTTCTTGCATGTGGTGGAGCTGCAGCACCTGCCCTTGGTGGTACAGATGCAGGCTGTAGTCTGTTAGATCAACTGGGTATTCCGTATTATCCATTTCAACCAGCACTCTGTAAGCTTCAGGTAAAAGAAAAGATGTCTGGGTTGGCAGGTGTTCGTTCAAAGGCACTGGTAACAGTAATGGATGCATCTTCCGAAATCCACGCACAGGAATTTGGCGAGGTCCAGTTTACCGGTCAGTCATTATCAGGAATTGTTATATTTAATCTCAGCCATACAGCCGGGGAGATGCTGCAGGATGGTGAGAGCGTTAGTCTTTGTCTGGATCTTGTACCGGATATAAATGAAGCTGATCTGTATATGCATTTCAGGAAATTCCGGACAAATAATCCGGAAAGGTCACTTCAGGCGTGTCTGAATGGCTTTGTACATGAAAAACTTGCGACTTATATACTAGAACAATGCAGATGGAAACAGGAAAGAATATCGGAACTAAATGATGTTGAACTGCAGAAGCTGGCAGATCAAATAAAGAAACTGACCTTTCATGTCACAGCAACAGCCGGAGCAGAAGATGCACAGGTATCAAGAGGCGGCGCAGACACTCATTTTATAGATCCGGAAACTATGAAGCTTACTGTACAGGAGCATGTATATGTGATAGGGGAGCTTTTGGATACCGACGGAATCTGCGGCGGCTATAATCTGATGTGGGCGGTCATAACTGGGATGAAAGCGGGATTTAGTATTTATGATTCGAATTAATAATATTAAGTTAAAAATTGGATACAAAAACGAAGATATTGAACAGGCAATCCGGAAAAGTTTAAGGATAAATAGCTTTCTATCCTATAAAATGGCTAAATTATCGATTGACAGCCGGAAGAAGGATCAAATCCATTATGTTGCCTCTGTAGATGTGACCTGCGGTCAGGAAGAGAAAATCCTGAAAAAAGTTCACAATAACAATATTATGTTAATTAAAGGGACGGATTATAAAATCCCTGAGTATGGATCGATGCCGATGCAGTATCGACCGGTTATTATCGGAAGCGGTCCGGCAGGTTTGTTTGCAGGTCTTTTTCTTGCAAGAGAGGGCTATCGACCGATCATTCTGGAACGTGGTATGGCAGTTGATGAACGAACAGCCTGTGTAAATGGATACTGGAAAAAGGAACATCCGTTAAATCCAAACTGTAATGTTCAGTTTGGTGAAGGAGGGGCCGGAACATTTTCTGACGGTAAATTGAATACTGTAATTAAGGATAAATCAGGAAGAAGGACCGCGGTTCTTAAGACATTTGTCGAATTTGGTGCAGATCCGTCAATCCTATATGTGAATAAGCCTCATATCGGTACAGATGTGTTATTGACTGTAGTCAAGAATATTAGAAATGAGATTATAAGGCTGGGTGGAGAGGTGCGATTTGAGCAGCTTGTAACAGATATAGAAGTGATAAATCCTGAGACAACGCTCTTACATATAAAGAAGCTTTTGAAACCGGAAGAAACATATGAATTAAAAAGCAATGCGGTGATACTTGCGATCGGTCACAGTGCAAGAGATACCTTTGAAATGCTCTATAAGCGTGGAATTCCGATGGAACAGAAGCCGTTTGCAATGGGACTCCGAATCGAACATCCAAGAACCTTTATCAATGAAGCACAATATGGATATCATCCCGATTATGAAGATTTACTGCCGACAGCAGATTATAAGCTGGTGCATCAGGCAGCAAACGGACGGGCGGTCTACTCCTTCTGTATGTGCCCCGGTGGTTACGTTGTAAATGCATCCTCAGAATCCGGAAGGATATGTGTCAATGGTATGAGCTACAGTGACCGGAAAGCGGATAATTCAAACAGTGCGATCGTTGTGAATGTTACGCCGGAAGATTATCCGGGAGATCATCCGCTTGCCGGTATGTATTTTCAGAGAGAGCTTGAAGAAAAGGCGTATCAGGCAGGAAAAGGAGCAGTTCCGGTACAACGTTTCGGTGATTTTAGAATGAACAGAATGTCTGAAATAGCCGGCAAGATCAAGCCTTGCATAAAGGGAGATTATACGTTTTCCAACCTGAATTGTTGTTTGCCAGAGTATATCAGAGATGCTATAATAGATGGTGTTTTGTCATTTGACCGGGTGATATCCGGTTTTGCAGATGATGATGCAATATTAAGCGGCGTGGAAGCAAGAACATCTTCGCCGATAAAGATACTACGCGATGCAGATCTGACATCTGCACATACTTGTATTTATCCATGTGGAGAAGGTGCAGGTTACGCGGGAGGTATAACATCCGCAGCCGTTGACGGAATAAAAGTTTTTGAGGCGGTTATGTCGAAATTTATGATACCGGAAGCATCAACCGGAAATCAGAGAATGTGAGGTTTCAGATATAAAATGGAAGATCGTTTATACTTAAAAAATAAAAAAAGAATCGTGATCAAGATTGGTTCATCTTCATTAATCCATGAGGAGACGGGTGGGCTTGATTACATAAAACTTGAAAAACTGGTACGGATCATCAGTGATCTGAAAAATCAGGATAAGGATGTTGTATTGGTATCCTCCGGTGCGATCGGTGTTGGTTCGAAGTCGTTAGGGCTTCAGAAAAAACCAAAGACAACATCACTCAGACAGGCATGTGCAGCAGTTGGACAAGGACAGCTCATGATGGTATACCAGCGCCTGTTCTATGAATATCACCAGATTGCAGCACAGGTTCTTCTGACGTTTGATGTAATCACATCTCAGGAAAGAAGACATAACGCTGTAAATACTTTTAATGAATTATTACAAATGGATGTTATTCCTGTAGTTAATGAGAATGATACAGTTGCAATTGAAGAAGTGGATATAAACTTTGGAGATAATGATACCCTTTCCGCTATCGTAGCCAACATGATCAATGCTGACCTTTTATTATTATTGACAGATATTGATGGCTTGTACACGGACGATCCGAGAAATAATCCGGATGCAACATTGATCCCTGTCGTAGAACGTATCGACGATAAGATCAAAGCAATGGCAAAGGGCGCCGGCTCCGGATATGGAACCGGTGGTATGACGACAAAAATCTCTGCAGCGAAGATTGCTGCAAATTCAGGAGCAGATATGCTTATTTTATCAGGAGATGATATAGGGAATCTCGGTCGGGCATTAAATGGCGAATCTGTCGGAACCTTATTTAAAGCATATAAAGAGCCGGATTTTGATGTCGTAAGATACATTACACATAAGGAATATCTGCAGTAGCAATGGATATAGTGTGTACCATTGTATCATATATAAGATGGTATCTGATCAAACAGAAGCAGTACACGATTCAGAAATAACAGTAATGAACAGGTGAATAAGAATGGACGAAAAAAAGATTGCAAGAATCAATGAATTATATAAGAAATCCAAGACTCCGGCAGGACTTACGCCGGCTGAAAAGGAAGAACAGAAAAATCTCAGACAGGAATATATTTTTGCCATGAAGCAGAATCTGAGAAGTGTATTAAATAACATTGATATCAAAGAACCGGATGGTAGTATTACCAGACTGGAAGATATCGATCCAACAAAAAAAGTATGATGGAACAGACAAAAGCAGAACTAAGAAAACAATATAAACAAAAGCGGCGTGCTTTAACACCGGAGCAGGTGACCGCTGCTTCAGCACAGATCAGAAAGCGATTTATGAATTCAGATGAATATAAAGACTGCAATCATCTGCTGATCTATGTCAGTCAGGATAATGAAGTGGATACGATCGAGATTATAAAGCAGGCACTTACAGATGACAAAATCGTTGCTGTGCCAAAGGTATACGGAGATCATATGCATTTTCATCGGATTCATGGAATGAGCGATCTAAAGGTAGGTGCATATGGCATCTTAGAGCCTGTCGGCTGTGATATGCTTCATCCGACGGAAGGAATTCTGATCGTTCCGGGAATTGTATTTGATAAAAACGGACATCGGATCGGATATGGTGGAGGATATTATGACCGTTATATGAAGCTTCATCCGGAACTTACTGCGGTTGCATTTGCCTATGATTATCAGGTGTTGCCGGAGATTTCATGCGAATCATTTGACGAAAGACCGGATCAGCTTCTGACTCCGTCAGAGATATACAGCTTTATGGAGAAGAATATTGGTTAATAAACTTATCAGAATAACGAAAACGAATTTATACAGAAATTCAACAAGAACATTAAACACATACCGGAGAACAATATGATTAATGAAATTGATAATAAAATAGATACAATCGATATAACAGAACCTTGTCCTGCCGAAGAACCATTTCGGCAATATTATTTTATAAAAAAAGCAAGGGGGTATTACCGGGAGCTTGCGAAAAAAGCAGGAAGAAACCTGACCTGTTCGATCCAGACCTATGGATGTCAGATGAATGTAAGAGACTCCGAGAAGCTGACCGGTATTCTGGAAGAAATCGGATATACAAGCAGCGATTCTGAGGATGCAGACCTTGTTATATATAATACCTGCACAGTCCGTGAGAATGCGAATCGAAAAGTCTACGGACATCTTGGAATCATGAAACATGACAAAGAGACACAGCCAGATAAGATGATCGGGCTTTGCGGATGTATGATGCAGGAACCGGATGTTGTAGCTACAATTCAAAAGAAATATCGATTTGTAGATATGGTATTTGGCACGCATAATGTATTTAAACTGGCTGAAATCTACTGCAACCGTATCGAAGCCGGCGGACAGGTAGTGGATATCTGGAAGGATACCAATCTTGTTGTGGAAGATCTTCCGGTTAAGAAAGAATTCCCATTTAAGTCTGGTGTCAATATTATGTTCGGATGTAATAATTTCTGTACATATTGTATCGTGCCATATGTTAGAGGCAGAGAACGCAGCAGACAACCGGAGGACATCATAAGAGAGGTTAAGCGGCTTTCAGAGGAGGGTGTAAAAGAGATCATGCTCCTTGGTCAGAATGTGAATTCTTATGGAAAGACGTTAGAAGAACCGATGACATTTGCCGAATTATTGCAGAAGGTGACAGAAGTTGATGGAATTGAACGTGTTCGTTTTATGACCTCCCATCCAAAGGATCTGTCCGATGAATTGATCGATGTGATCGCGGCAAATGAAAAGATCTGCCGTCACATCCATCTTCCGATGCAATCCGGCTCATCCAGGATATTAAATCAGATGAATCGTCGCTATACAAAGGAATCCTATCTGGAATTAGTAGACAAGATCCGCAGACAGATTCCTGAAATATCACTTACAACCGATATTATTGTCGGTTTTCCCGGAGAAACAGAAGAAGATTTCTTAGAGACAATGGATGTAGTGAATCGGGTAAGGTTTGATACAGCATTTACATTTATATACTCCAAGCGTACCGGAACACCGGCAGCAACATTTGAGGATCATGCAACAAAGGAAGAGATCCAGAACCGGTTTGATCGCCTGATCAAGCGAGTATCAGAGATCAGCGGTGAGGAGATCTGCCGTTATAAAGGGCAGGTCATGCCTGTACTGATTGAAAGCGTCAGCGAACAGAATCAGGAACTCTTAACCGGTCGTCTGTCAAATAATATTCTGGTACATTTTAAAGGTGATCCGTCTATGATTGGTGAGATCCGGGATGTTTCGCTGGATGAATGTAAAGGCTTTTATTATATGGGAAATCTTGTATAAACCGAATTTATAGAATAGGGGTAAAAAACAGTGGCAGCTTTAACACCAATGATGCAGCAGTATATGGAAGTGAAGAATCAGTACAAGGACTGTATATTATTTTACAGACTTGGTGATTTCTATGAAATGTTTTTTGATGATGCCCTGACCGCATCCAAGGTTCTTGAGATCACTTTGACCGGAAGGGACTGCGGACAGCCGGAACGTGCACCGATGTGCGGCGTTCCATATCATGCCTGTGATGTTTACCTGAATAAGCTGATCGAGAATGGTTTTAAGGTAGCGATCTGTGAACAGGTTGAAGATCCAAAGCTTGCAAAAGGCATAGTTAAACGTGAGGTTATCCGGGTGGTAACACCGGGTACCAATATGTCAAATGCAATTCTTGATGAAACAAGAAATAATTATCTGATGAGTATTGTTGAAAACGATGGTGCATTCGGAATTTCACTGGTAGATATCACGACCGGTGAGTTTAAGACAGCGAGAGTTCCATCCTTATCAAAGCTTACGGATGAGATCAACAAATATTCTCCTGCCGAGATCATCGGCAATCATTCTTTCATGAATTGTGATCTGGATTTCATTTATCTTAGGGAGAAAATGAAAATTTCCATTTCTGAAGCGCCGGAGCATTATTTCAATCAAATGCTCTGTGAAGATGCAATTATGAGGCAGTTCGGAGTTAATAATATGGACGGACTTGGACTGAAGGATTTCCCTGACTGTATTTTATCCTCCGGAGTTCTGCTTCAGTATCTGCATGAGACACAGAAGAATTCCCTTGCACATATCAATCATATCGTGCTGTATTCTATCGACGATTTCATGATTCTTGATTCCGCAACCAGAAGAAATCTGGAGCTTTGTGAGACACTTCGTGACAAACAGAAACGAGGTTCTTTGTTATGGGTATTGGATAAAACCAAGACAGCAATGGGTGCGAGAATGCTTCGAAGCATGATCGAGCAGCCTTTAATATATAAAAAGGATATCGAAGCAAGACTTGATGCAGTAGATCAGTTAAATAATGATATGATCAATCGTGATGAGATGCGGGAATATCTGAACCCGATCTATGATCTGGAACGACTGATGACAAGGATTTCCCTACGATCCGCAAATCCACGCGATATGATCGCATTTAAGACATCCCTTTCATATCTGCCATATATCAGACAGCTTTTACAGATCTATCCGGATGGGCTTCTTGCAGATATTTATGAGAAAATGGATGAATTACAGGATATTTATGACCTGTTAGAGCGTTCAATCAACGACGATCCTCCGATACTGATTCGAGAAGGCGGTATTTTCAAGGATGGTTATCTGGAAGAAATCGATACTTTAAAATCGGCAAAGACAGATGGCAAGACATGGCTTGCAGAATTGGAGGAACGGGAAAAGCAGAAGACAGGTATAAAGAATCTTCGCATCAAGTTCAATAAAGTATTTGGCTATTATTTTGAGGTGACTAATTCTTATAAGGATCTGGTACCTGAATATTTTATAAGAAAACAGACACTTGCAAATTCAGAACGATACACAACAGAAGAATTGGACAATCTTGCAAGTGCGATTCTTGGTTCTGAAGATAAATTATATGCACTGGAATATGAAACCTATGTTGCGCTCAGAGATAAGATTGCGGGTGAGATCCTGCGTGTGCAGAATACAGCAAGACAGATCGCTTTATTAGACTGTCTCTGTTCGCTGTCATATGTGGCATCTGCCAATCAGTTTGTTCGCCCGGAGATTAACGAAGATGGTGTAATTGATATCAAAGAAGGTCGCCATCCTGTCGTTGAGAAGATGATGAACAACGGTATGTTCATATCAAATGACACCTATCTGAATAATTTTGAGAGCCGAATATCGATCATAACCGGACCGAATATGGCTGGTAAATCCACCTATATGCGTCAGACGGCACTGATCGTTTTAATGGCGCAGATCGGAAGCTTTGTTCCTGCTGCTTCAGCAAATATCGGTATCTGTGACCGTATCTTCACCAGAGTAGGGGCATCCGATGATCTTGCAAGCGGGCAAAGCACTTTCATGGTAGAGATGAGTGAGGTCGCAAATATTCTTCGAAATGCCACGAAGAACAGTCTGCTGATCTTAGATGAGATCGGACGAGGAACCAGTACATATGACGGACTTAGTATTGCATGGGCAGTTGTGGAATATATTAGTAACAGTGAACTGCTTGGAGCAAAAACGTTATTTGCCACCCACTATCATGAACTGACAGAATTAGAGGGTAAGTTATCCTCTGTAAACAACTACTGTATAGCAGTAAAAGAAGACGGTGATGATATCGTATTCTTACGAAAGATCGTAAAAGGCGGAGCGGATCGAAGCTATGGTATTCAGGTAGCCAAGCTTGCCGGAGTACCGGATATCGTGATCAATCGTGCAAATGAGATCTGCAACCAGCTTATCGATACGGATATAACGACGAAATTAAAAGATATCAAGATAACAAATGATTTTCATAAAAGTGCTTCCGATACCCAGATGTCATTTCTGGCAAATCCGGAAGAGAGTGCCATTCTGGAGGAGATCAAGAATGCAGATCTGTCCAACATGACACCGATGAAAGCATTGTTATATCTGAATGAATTACAGGAGCGAATCCGTTAAGGAGAACCTATGATAAAATTACTGGATCAATATACAATTGATAAGATCGCAGCCGGTGAAGTGATCGAACGTCCCGGCTCGGTTATAAAAGAATTAGTGGAGAATTCCATCGATGCGGGTGCAACTGCGATCACCATCGAGATCAAAGAAGGCGGTATGAGCTTTATCCGTATCACAGACAATGGATGTGGTATCTCAAAGGAGGAAGTTCCGGTTGCCTTCCTTCGTCATGCAACCAGTAAGCTTCAGACGGCGGATGATCTGTTAAAGATCGCATCCTTAGGCTTCCGTGGCGAGGCGTTATCTAGTATAGCCGCAGTTGCCCGGGTAGAGCTGATCACCAAGCAGGAAGATGCGCTTACCGGAACCAGATACCAGATCCACGGCGGAAAAGAGATCTCAAATGAGGAAATCGGCGCACCGCTTGGTACAACGATTGTTGTAAGAAATCTGTTTTATAATACACCTGCCAGAAAGAAATTCATGAAGACGCCTGCAACAGAGGGCTCGTATATCTACGATCTTGTCTGTCGTATGGCAATGTCACATCCGGATGTTTCATTTAAGTTTATTATGAATGGAACAGATAAGCTATTTACATCCGGCAACGGCAGACTAAAAGAGATCATCTATCATATATATGGTAGAGATATTACGAATAACCTTCTGGAAATCCATGCAGCAAATGATCAGGTAAAGATCACAGGATATCTTGCAAAACCGAGTATATCCAGAGGTAACCGTTCATTTGAAGATTATTATGTAAACCAAAGGTATATAAAGAGCAATATATTAACAAAGGCAATCGAAGATGCATATCGTACCTTTGTTATGGTTCATAAATTTCCATTTACAGTTATCAATTTTGAGATTGATCCATCTCTGATCGATGTAAATATCCATCCTGCAAAACGGGAATTGAAGTTCATAAATGAACCGGATATGTATGATTTTACTTATATCAGTGTCAGAAAGGCGCTGTTATTTAAAGAACTTATCCCGACTGTTACACCGGGAAAGGATAAGCGGCCGGAGACACTGGCAGAACGAAAGGTGGAGAAGCGCCCGGAGCCATTCGAAACAAACCGGAGGGCCACAGAGCTTTCTCCGCAGCCGGCAAGGCCAGCGCAGCAGGAAAAGCCAAGCATGCCAATGCAACCGGCAAATTCAGATATATCTGCTCAACCAACGCCGACAATGACAAGTGGTGCATCAGGTCAGACAGCATCTTCCATTATGCAGTCAACGCCCGGGTTTACTGATGTTCAGTCAAAGCCGGATAGAACAGTCCAGACAGATGTTTCAAATATACAGGCGAAGTCAGAGCAGCCGACACCATCTGTTACGATGGAAAACAGAAGCAGCTCGCCGGTTGAAATCCATTATTTGAAAGGAGATAATCAGTCTGGTAAAAATATCACAAATAATATGGTTGCTGGAAATATTGTTCCGTATTTGACACAACCGGCAAAGACAGCATTAAATCCTGCTGAAGCGAGTGTACAGACTAACGAAACATCAGAACAGAAGAAACAGGAACCGATCACATCGGAAGCTAAGATTAAATACGAGCAGATGGATATGTTTGAAGATAAATTCCTGACACCGGAAGCTAAGAAAAAGCACCGGATCATCGGGCAGTTATTTAAGACATACTGGCTGATCGAGTACGAAGATAAGTTCTTTATCATGGATCAGCATGCCGCACATGAAAAGGTAAAATTTGAGGAATTAATGGCAAACTATAAGAATAAGACTGTCATTCCTCAGTATCTGATGCCACCTGCGATCGTATCCTTGAGCGGAACAGAATCAGAGTTCTTACGGGAAAATCTGGAATTTTTCCAGAATCTGGGATTTCAGATCGAAGGTTTCGGTGGAAAAGAATACAAGCTGTCAGCCGTTCCGGCAAATCTGTTTGGATTAGACGGCAGAGAATTATTTCTGGAATTTATCGGAGAGTTATCCGAAAACGGACAGAAGCAGACGATTGATACATTTATCAGTAAACTTTCCACAATGGCGTGTAAAGCTGCGATAAAGGGGAATACTTCCATTAGCTTTAAGGAAGCAGACATCCTGATCGACCAGTTGATGAAGCTTGAAAATCCATATACCTGTCCGCATGGCAGACCAACCCTGATCTCCATGACAGAGACAGAACTGGAAAAGAAATTCAAACGAATTGTTTAGTAATTAAACTTATATAGAAACGGAGCAGCAAATGAAGCCTCTTGTTATATTAACCGGACCGACAGCCGTAGGTAAAACAAATCTGTCGATCGGTCTTGCAAAAAGAATAAACGGTGAGATCATTTCTGCAGATTCCATGCAGGTCTATCGAAAGATGGATATCGGAACTGCCAAGATCATGCCGGAGGAAATGGATGGCATTCCCCATCATCTGATCGATGTATTAGATCCGAAGGAGCCGTTTAATGTTGTATTATTTAAAGAACTTGCAACAAAGGCGATGGATGATATCTATGCCAGAGGACGGATACCTGTCATTGTCGGCGGAACCGGCTTTTATATTCAGGCAGTTTTATACGATATTCATTTCGATGAAAATGACGATGATAAAAGCTACCGTACTTATCTGGAACAGCTTGCGGAAAAACATGGAAATCTCTACCTTCATCAGATGCTTGAAAAAGTGGATCCGGCGTCAGCCGCAGCCATTCATTATAACAACCGCAAACGTGTGATCCGGGCATTGGAATTCTATAAAGAGACAGGAATCCCGATCTCTGAACATAACGAGAAAGAATCCAAACGGATTTCTCCATATAATTTTGAATATTTTGTGTTAAATGATGCAAGATCAAAATTATATGATAGAATAGACAGGCGAATTGACATCATGGTAGAACAGGGATTGATCGAAGAGGTAAAGGCATTAAAGGATCAGGGATATACAAAAGATCTGATATCCATGCAGGGGCTTGGATATAAAGAGATCCTCGATTATCTGGATGGTGTAACATCTCTGGATGAAGCCCTCTATATCTTAAAACGTGATACCAGACATTTCGCCAAGCGTCAGATCACATGGTTTAAGAGGGAAAAAGAAGTCACCTGGGTGGATAAGAGTGAATTCACATCAGAAGATACCATTATGGATTTCATGCTTGAACAGTTGCGGTCAAAGGGAATTATTTCATAAAATAAAATGGAGCAGATAAAATGAACACATTATTAAAAGATTATTATACATCCTTACACATTGATGAACGGGTATTTGATTACTGTCAGAAGATTGAAGACAGCTTAAAGGACCGTTTTGCAGCAATCGATGCCATCTGTGAGATCAACCAGATGAAGGTCATCAAAGCCATGCAGGATAATCGTCTGGCGGAAGCGCATTTTGCAGGTTCCTCCGGATATGGTTATACCGATGACGGACGAGATGCACTCGAACGGATCTATGCTGATGTATTCCATACGGAAGATGCGCTGGTCCGTTCTCAGATCACCTGTGGAACACATGCGATCTGTACGGCGTTATTTGGTAACTTAAGACCGGGAGATGAACTGCTTGCAATCTCAGGAAAACCATATGATACGATGGATGAGATCATCGGACTTCGCCCTTCACCGGGTTCTTTGGCAGAATATGGTGTTACATACGCCCAGGTAGATCTGACACCGGAAGGAGAGTTTGATTTTGAAGGAATCCGAAATGCGATCAATGAACACACAAAGCTTGTGGAGATCCAGCGTTCCAAGGGTTATGCCGTACGTCCGACTTTATCCTGTGAGAAGATCGGAGAAGTGATCACATTTGTAAAGAGTATCCGTCCGGACATCATCTGTATGGTAGATAACTGTTATGGTGAATTTGTTCAGGATAAAGAACCAACAGACTATGGCGCAGATCTGATCGCAGGTTCCCTGATCAAGAATCCGGGTGGCGGACTGGCTCCGATCGGTGGTTATATCTGTGGTAAGAAGGAATATGTGGAAAATGCCGCATACCGTCTTACAACTCCGGGACTTGGCAAAGAGGTTGGTGCATCTTTAAATAATACAAAGGCTTTTGCACAGGGCTTATTCATGGCTCCATCGGTTACGGCAAGTGCTTTAAAGGGTGCGATCTTTGCTGCAAATGTATATGAAAATCTTGGTTTTAAGACAGTTCCGAATAAGACAGAGGATCGTTTTGATATCATACAGGCAGTTGAACTTCAGACACCGGAACGTGTGGTTGCTTTCTGTGAAGGGATTCAGGCGGCTGCACCTGTTGACAGCTATGTAAAGCCTGTACCATGGGATATGCCGGGATATGATTCTCCTGTCATCATGGCGGCCGGTGCATTTGTATCCGGTTCTTCAATTGAACTTAGTGCGGATGCCCCTATGAGAGAACCGTATGCTGTATATTTTCAGGGAGGACTTACCTATCAGCATGCAAAATTTGGAATTGTAATGACATTGCAAAAAATGGTAGAAAATAATCTTATAGTGTGGTAGATTTAGTTCGAATGTCACCTTTCTTTCAGGCATTGGAGAGGCGGAGAGAAAAGGAGGACATATGAATTCTAATTTTACAATGCGGGATATGGCTGTTACAGAGCGGCCATATGAAAAATGTCAGCAGAGTGGTCCTTCCGCTTTGAATGATGCCGAACTGCTTGCAGTCATACTTCGAAGCGGAAGCCGAAAAGAAAATGCACTGGTTACAGCCCAGCGTATTCTGAACCGTCATTCGGTTCATAAAGGCTTAGTCGGGTTGAAGCATCTGACATTGGAAGAACTGATGTCGATTGATGGGATCGGACATGTAAAAGCGATCCAGATGCAATGTATCGGTGAATTATCAAGACGGATAGCGGAAGCGGAATATAAGCCATTTCTGACATTTGGCAATCCGCAGAGTATAGCAGATTATTTTATGGAACGTACCAAATATCTGGATAAAGAGCGGGTTTACAGCCTGCTGTTTGATTCCAGACATTGTTTGTTGGGAGAAAACTGTATATCAGAGGGAACGATCGATCATGCAGTTATATCTCCAAGAGATATCTTTATAGATGCCTTAAGCTATCACGCAGCATATGTTGTTTTGCTGCATAATCATCCATCCGGAAATCCGGAACCAAGCAGACAGGATATCTGCTTGACAAAGAGAGTAGCAGAAGCAGGCAGAATGCTTGGAATCCTGTTATCTGATCATATTATTATAGGGAATAATTGTTTTGTCAGTCTGGCAGAAAGAGGAATGTTGAATGAGACGTCGTAACAGAAAAAGAATAGAAATAACTCCAAAATATTTTTTGCTTGCATTAACGATAGTATGTGTAGTTTTAATGATCGCATCACTATTTTTTGACAGTATAATGCCGTCAGTCCGTAATGCAACAAACACGTTTATTCTTCCAATGCAAAAAGGAGTAAATACAGTAGGAAGCTGGGTAGAATCCAAGGCAGAAGCACTGAAAAATTACGAAGATATCGTGGCGGAAAACGATCAGTTAAAGGAACAACTGGATACCTATAGATCCACACTTGCCCAATATGAACAGAACTCTTATGAGCTGGACCGGCTGCAGAAGCTGTATGAGCTGGATGCACAGTATACTGATTATGATAAGACAGGAGCAAGAGTTATATCTAAGGATACCGGAAACTGGTTTGATGTCTTTTATATTGACAAAGGAACCGATGATGGACTGTCTATTGGTTGTAATGTATTATATGGAAATGGTCTGTGCGGAATTATCACAGAGATTGGAGCGGATTATGCAAAGGTCCGTTCGATCATCGATGATACAACAAATGTAAATGCAACAATCCTGCCGGCTCAGGCAATCTGTAATGTATCCGGAAGCCTAACGAATTATGCAGACGGCTACCTGCTTGCGGAAAATATAGATAAAGATGCAGATATATCAGAAGGAGATCAGGTTGTGACCTCACATGTTTCGAGCAAATATCTTTCTGGAATCAATATAGGCTATATTGCAAAGATAGAAAATGATTCCAACAATCTGACCAAGACAGCGTATATTACGCCGGCTGCTGATTTTTCTAATATTGAAGAGGTTCTGGTGATCCGCCAGACAAAGAAAAATGTTACAGATTAAAAACAATTGACAGAACTAAATGGTAGAAGAAGGTTGAAACAGAATTGAAACGAGTATTTACATTAGGAATTTTGATCATTATATGTTTTGTATTACAGACTGCATTATTTCCCTATATAGAAATTGCCGGAACAGCACCGGATCTGATGCTGATACTGACAGTTTCTTTTGGTCTTATGCGCGGTAGAAAAGAAGGAATGCTGGTTGGTTTTTTCTGCGGTTTTCTGTATGATCTGTATTTTGGATATGCGATTGGACCGTTTATGATACTTTATATGATTCTTGGATATTGCAATGGATTTTTCCACCGTTTATATCTGGTGGAAGATGTTCTTTTACCAATGCTGATCATTCTGATCGACGATCTGTTTTTTAATTTTGCAACATATATTATCTTTTTCTTGTTGCGGAACAGGCTGGAATTTTCAACCTATCTGAAGGATATCATTCTTCCGGAAATGATCTATACAGCATTGATCACACTCTTTATATTCAAGTTTTTTGTATTTGTGAACAAGACACTGAAGCGTCTGGAAAAAGCAAACGAATAAGAACTGGAAGGAAAATACAATGATAAAAGAATTTTTGAATCTGATAAAAGAAAATATTGTAGAACATGTAAAACACCGGTTGTTTGTTGTGACATTGATCGTTCTGGTTCTCTTTGGTGTACTGGTTTACCGTCTGTTTGATCTACAGATCGTAAACGGAGAAAAGTATCAGGAAAGCTTTACCTATAAATCAGTGAAAACAGTCTCGGTGAAAGCAACCCGTGGAAATATATACGATTGTAACGGAAAACTGATTGCTTATAATGAAGCTTCCTATACATTGTCATATAACAGTGCTACCGATCTGTCAGAGATTGCTGCTGCACAGGGAACAACATCCAACGAACTGCGAAATGATATAGTATATAAAACAATCCTGATTCTGGAGCAGAATGGAGATAAAATATCAGTCAGTCTGCCGATCAAGCTGACAGGAAAAGGATTTGAGTTTACAGTATCAGGAACATCATTAAATACTTTTCTTATGAATGTATACAGTGCCAGCTCTGTCGATAAACTGACAGATCAGCAGGCATCCTCAACAGCAGAAGATGTATTCCGTTATATGAGAGGAAAGGATCTCTTCAATATTTCAGATACTTATTCGGATGAAGCAGCATTAAAGATTCTTGCCGTCCGGTATGAGATCTGGCTGAACCGTTACCAGCAATACATGTCTGTCCAGCTTGCGGATGGTATCAGCGAGGAAAGCTATGCAACAATCAAAGAAAATTCAAATGAACTACCAGGCATGGAAGTAAACGTAGAATCCCACCGTGTCTATAATGATGCTATTTATTACGCACATATTATCGGATATATCGGAAATATCTCAAATGAAGAGATGGACAAATATAACGAGAATCTGGATGATTCCGAAAAATATACGGCTGATGACATGATCGGAAAGGCCGGGTTGGAAAGTGAATTTGAATCTTATCTGCGTGGTAAAGACGGATATCAGAAAATGTATGTAGATAATCTGGGGAAGGTGATCGAGGTTATTGATTCGCAGGATTCTGTAGCAGGAAATGACATTTATCTGACGATTGACTCGGATCTTCAAAAATACTGTTATAATGCTCTGGAAAAGGAAATTACTTCCATCCTGCTTGCACATATTAAAAATGTAACAACATCAAATGACAAAGATGATATCCCGATCACTGACGTTTATTTTGCATTATTTGATAATAACATTATCAGCATTGACGATCTGGCAGCAAAGGATGCCACAGATCTTGAGCGTTCAGTAAATGATACATTTCAGAGTTCCAAAAGCTATACACTTGGAAGACTGGATGATATCCTGAATTCAAGTCATATACCATTATATAATCTGACAGACCAGTATCAGGATTATATGGAATTTATCTGCGAACAATTAAGTGATGCAGGCATTTACAGTCCAAGCAAGATATCAAAAACAGATGATACCTATGTATCTTATATCAATAATAATATTTCGCTGTGTGAGTATCTGAAATATGCGATCAGCCAGGGCGCAATCGACATTTCCTGTATTTCAACGAAAAGTGACTATTATGATACAGATGAAATCTACAATGTGCTGACGGAATATATTTTAAAAGAATTTGAAAATAATACCAGTTTCGACAAACTTGTTTTCAAATATATGATAATATCAGGAGAACTTACAGGAAGTCAGGTTATTAATCTGTTATATGACCAGGGTATCTTAAATATGGCAACAGATGAGGACTATTCCGATTATAAGGCAGGATCCATCAGCAGCTTTGACTTTATGTGTAAAAAAATAGAACAATATGAGATAACTCCTGCCATGCTGGCACTGGATCCATGTTCCGGCTCGATCGTTGTGACTGATCCAAATTCCGGAGCTGTAAAAGCAATGACAAGTTATCCAAGTTATGATAATAATCAGCTCACAAATTCCATTGATGCAGATTATTATGCAAAGATTACGTCGGACAAGACAACACCAATGTACAGCAGAGCAACGATGCAGCAGACAGCTCCCGGATCCACCTTCAAGATGATAACTGCATTTGCAGCAATGAATGAAGGCGCAATCGGTATCAATGACGTGATCCAGACCAAAGGATATTTTGATAAAACAGAAACACCTGCGAAATGCTGGATTTATCCATCAGCACATGGAACGATCGGTATATCCAAGGCAATCGAAGAATCCTGTAACTATTTCTTCTATGAACTGGGTTACCGTATGGCAACACAAGATACCGGAACCTATAGCGATATCACTGGTGTAGAACGGCTTCAGAAATATGCAGGTATGTTTGGATTTGACAGCACCTCCGGCATTGAACTGCCGGAAAGTAAACCGCAGATATCAGATGCGGATGCAATCCGTACTGCGATTGGACAAGGTACAAATAACTTTACAGCAACACAGCTTGCCCGATATGTTACAACACTAGCAAACAGTGGTACATGCTATGACCTGAGTCTTGTTTCAGAGATCAAGGATATTAACGGTAATGTTGTATATAAAAATGAGCACAAGGTTCACAACCAGCTCGATTTTCCTGCCGAGCAATGGAATGTTGTCAGACAGGGCATGCGTCAGGTTGTTTCCGTCCATACGAGCAGCAGTGCTTTGATTAATCAGATCAATGTTGCAGTAGCCGGCAAAACAGGTACGGCCCAGCAGAGTGATGCCAGACCGAACCATGCGTTATTTGTATCATTTGCACCATATAAAAATCCTGAAGTTACGGTTACAAGTGTAATCCCGTTTGGATATTCTTCCGGTAATGCAGTCGAATTGACCGGACTTGTATATGCCTATTTATACGATCCGGATGTACTTGAAAATACAACGATCACCGGTAACAACGCACTTTCAGATTAAAAGATAAGATACGTCGGATAAATTCATTTTTGAACAGTTATATTTATGAAAACGAGGTAAGAAACATGAATACCGACGTTATTATTAAGGCGAACAGCCACGGGATCAGAATTATATTTCATAATGATGATCCATTGGAGCAGCTCCTGATGGATATAAAAGAAAAATTACAGCATCAAAATGCTTTTTTAAAAAAAGAAGGAAAAATTTCTGTTTCTTTTGAAGGACGGGAGTTGAGCCGAGAGGAGATTGCGCAGATTCTGTTTGCATTAAATCATCTGCCGGAGACTGAGGTGGAATTTATTTGTGATATTCCTGATAAAGGGAGAACAGAGGATCTCTGCAATCAGATTGATATTCCTCCGCACAGGTCAAAACACCGGCAGCCCGCCGCTGTCGGACATACAGCACATGTGGATCATGTTATTAGGCATGAAAATCCTGCTACAGATACGGCCGCTTCAAATAAAAAAGTATCACCAGATGATACCGCAGGTCAGAATGTTTCATCTTCAGAAGATAACAACCTGTTTTTTTACGGAAACATTCGGAGTGGCCAAACACTTGAAGTAAAAAAAAGTATTATAATAATTGGTAATGTTGAAAAAAGAGCAACGGTTATTTCCGGTGGAAATATCATTATCCTCGGCAGCTTGCAGGGAAGTGCAGTCGCCGGAAAAGATTTGCAGAAAAAACGCTTTGTACTGGCTCTTACCATGGAACCGGTTCATATAAAGATCGGAACTGTCAGCTATGCAGCAAAACGACAGTTCCATGATAAATTAAATACAAAGGATGCAGTGATAGCATACTGTGAAAATGACCAACTGATCTTTCAGCCGCTGTCGCAAGCTTCACTATAAGATAAAAATTCTAAAAATCAGTATGAAAAGATAATTTACGGAGGTGTTTTATGAGTGAAGTAATTGTTGTTACATCAGGAAAGGGAGGCGTTGGTAAAACCACAACTTCAGCCAATATCGGCACAGGTCTTGCAGGTCTGAAAAAAAGAGTGGTCATGATCGATACGGATATCGGACTGCGAAATCTGGATATCGTCCTCGGACTGGAAAACCGTATTGTTTATAATCTGGTTGATGTAGTAGAAGGAAACTGCCGCTATAAGCAGGCATTGATAAAAGACAGGAACAATCCGGAGCTTTTTCTAATGCCATGTGCACAGACCAGGGACAAAACCGCTGTTTCTCCGGAACAGATCATAAAATTGATCGATGAAATGCGTTCGGATTTTGATTATATAATCATTGATTGTCCTGCCGGAATCGAACAGGGATTTAAAAATGCTATTGCAGCCGCAGACAGAGCAATTGTTGTTACAACACCAGAGGTATCTGCGATCCGGGATGCAGACCGTGTTATCGGGCTGTTAGAAGCAAATGAGATTACGTCGATTGACCTTATCATCAACCGGGTACGATATGATATGGTAAAAAAAGGTGACATGATGTCTGTCGATGATGTTGTTGATATTCTAGCCGTCAACCTTCTGGGTGTAATACCGGATGATGAACAGATCGTTATATCAACAAATAAAGGAGAACCACTTGCTGGAAGCAATACGACATCCGGCAATGCCTATATCGATATCTGTAAACGGATTCTTGGTGACAGTATTCCCTTGACTGATTACAATACATCGATCCGGCGAAACCCTTTCAAACGGTTATTTCGAAAAAAACATGCATAAAAGGGGTGAGTGGTAGGAATGAAAGATATCAAGGTAATCAACAATGTTGTAAGTTATAATTCTGGTCATTATGCCAGAGAACGTTTAAAATATATCCTGATGGCCGACCGGATCGGATGTACGCCAGATGTCATCACAAGGATCCGGGATGATCTGTGTAAATGCGTTTCTAATTATGTTAATATTGATTCGCCAAATACAACCGTACAGCTTTCAGAATCCTTCCTGATCGCCAAGATCCCGGTTAAAGGAATACATATGAAAAAGGAAAAAGAAAAAGATGAAACACTTCAAACAGATGGACATATCAACGGAGAAAAAGTACAGACTGATCAATTATAATTTTAAGCTGATTCTGTTCGTGATCGCAGCCATGATCATGGGAAGCATTACGATCTGCAGCGTTCGTCCGGACTTCCTGACGAAACAATTGATCGGTGTCAGTGCATGTATCATCGGTATGATCGTTGTATCACTGATCGATTATAATTTTATTTGCAAATATTATATGGTACTCTATGTCATCAATATCGGTCTGTTGTTTCTGGTTCTTGTCGCAGGTTCCGGTGGCGGAGATACAGGAGTTCATCGATGGTTTTATATATCAGATTCGTTCACCATTCAGCCATCAGAATTTGCAAAAATCATTCTGATCCTGTGTACGGCTGTATTTCTGGAAAAAAATTATGAAAATCTTAACACGCCAAAAGTACTTGCAAAGCTTGCAGTATTTTTGGCTGTTCCTGTTGGACTGATTGTGGCCGAACCAGACCTTTCAACCTCAATCTGTGTTATGGCAACGCTTTTTATCATTATATTTGTCGGAGGGCTGAGTCTGAAGCTGATCGGTATCATGATTCTGGTCCTGGTTCCCGCATTTGGAGGATTTATCTGGTATATTCAGCAGGATAATCTGCCTCAGTTTTTGAAAACTTATCAGATTAATCGTATTCTGGGACATATATACGGAAGTGAATATGGTGCTTCGTCTGACCAGCAGGATAATTCAGTTATGGCAATCGGTTCCGGTCAGCTATCCGGAAAAGGGATCAACAATTCAACGGTAGCTACCGTAAAAGATACCAATCTGATTTCTGAGCAGCAGACAGATTTCATTTTTTCGGCGGTCGGAGAAGAATTAGGATTCATTGGAAGTGTTATTATTATTGCAATTTTATGCCTGATAGTGTTACAATGTATTCGGGTTGCTAGGCATGCAAAAGATAAAAAAGGAATGTATATTGCGACAGGTATTGGGGCGCTTGTTGCATTCCAGACATTTATCAACATCGGAGTTGCAACAGCCCTTTTGCCGAATACAGGACTGCCGCTCCCGTTCATCAGTTACGGACTAAGTTCGCTTGTCAGTATGAGTGCCGGAATCGGACTCGTTTTGAACATAAACCTGCAAAAGAAAAAGTATTAGGAGGAGAGCTATGAATATAGGGTTAATAGCACATGACGCAAAGAAAAAACTGATGCAGAATTTTTGCATTGCATACAGAGGAATCTTAAGCAAAAATGAATTATATGCAACAGGAACGACAGGACGTTTGATCGAAGAGGTCACAAACCTTAATGTTCATAAATATATCGCTGGACATCTCGGAGGGGAACAGCAGTTAGGTTCCCAGATTGAAAATAATGATATTGATATGGTTATTTTCCTGAGAGATCCATTACATCCAAAGGCTCATGAGCCGGATATCAATAATATATTTTTACTTTGTGATATGCACAATATTCCATTAGCAACCAATCTTGCGACTGCAGAGCTTCTGATCAAGGCGCTTGATCGGGGCGATTTGGACTGGAGAGAATTTTACAAATAAACAATGGAGAGTTTGATATGAAATATCAGATAAAACTGCTGATTTCCATCCTGACAATCGGCATCCTGTTTACCGGATGTGCCAGACGAAGCTATGATACCAGTGATCAGCTTGTGCTTGGAATATCAGAAAATCTGCCGCTGTACAGTACAGACAGTTTCGGAGAAAAACATACGGTCATTCCGGATGGTGAAAGCCTGGCGGATGATAATTATAAAGATACAAAAGCTGCGGTACTGTTGAACGATACAACACAGGAAGCGTTGGTCGTCCATAATGCACATGATAAAATATATCCTGCCAGTATGACAAAATTAATGACAGGACTTCTTGTAATTGAAGCGATTGAAGATGGTTCCTTATCGCTTGATGAAACCATTACTTTAAGTCATACCGTTACCTTTCAGGAAAATAACGTCGGAGCTAGTGACCTGACAAAAGGATGTAAAGTTACAGTTAAGAACCTGTTATACGGATTGCTGATCCGTTCCTATAATGATTGTGGTGTTCTTCTGGCAGAACGGATTGCCGGCAGCGAAGATGCATTTGTTGAAAAAATGAATGAACGGGCATATGAGCTTGGAGCTACGAATACGCATTTTGTGAACTGCCACGGCCTGCATTCGGATGACCATTATACAACTGCATATGATCTTTATCTGATCTTTTCAGAATTTATCAAACATGATCTGGCATATCTGATTGATTCCCTGACATCTTATGATTTTACATATACAGATGCAAATGGTGAAACAAGAAGCGTTACATTAGAAGCGACGAATGGATATATTTCAGGTGAATTTCAGTTCCCGGAAGGATATTCTTTGGGATCCTGGAAATCGGGAACGACGACGGCTGCGGGTAATTGTCTGATCCTTGAATTTGTAAAGGATGATACCGGCGACAAATATATCGCTGTTATCGCAGGTGCAGAAGACCGTAGTACGTTATATAATGATATGACAATGTTGATCAATACTGCAAAATAAACAGTTAATCAAATAACTGTTTTAATATATTTTAAATCATTCAGGAGGTTTATTATGATTCAGATTATTACAGGTGATAAAGGAAAAGGAAAGACAAAGGTTTTAATTGACAAGGTCAATAATGAAGTAAAGGTTGTAGCAGGTTCTGTTGTATTTATCGACAATAATAACAAGCACTTATATGAGCTGAGTAATCGTGTCCATATGATCAACTGCACTAATTATGAAGTTAATAATCTGGAGATGTTTGCAGGGTTTGTTCTCGGAATAATTTCCCAGACAAAAGATATAGAGAAGATTTACATTGATAATTTTTCATCTGTTGCTTATGTCAAAAAAGAGCAGGTAAAAGTAGCACTGGATATCATTAATAATATCAGTGAGAAATTTAATATCAGTATTATAATATGTTTTGCAACGGACAGTTCCGATGTTCCGGACGAATATAAAGATAATATCATTGCTGCTTTATAGTTCCATATCAACTGTCTTATACGCACATATTATATGGAGTAAAAGGAGATATATATGGCTTCCATAAGAAGAAAGAAGAGAAAATGGCAGCCGGTGAAGATCAGTTTTGGATTTATCATATTTGCAATTATGTTTGTATACATGTTGATTCGTATCATTATGTCGCTTGGTGACCATGATCTGAGTGTATTTCAGGTGGAAGAGAGCAATTATGATACGAATTTTACTGCCACCGGACTTGCTGTGAGAAAAGAAACTTTGAATTACAGCTCTACCTCCGGATATGTCTGCTATTATATCCGGGATGGCGAAAAAGTTGCAAAGGGTGCCAGTGTATATTCTGTTGATGAAACCGGTTCCATGCAGGATGCATTGTTTGATGTTCAAAATAGCGGAAGCAGTGTGTTATCCGATAATGATTATAAAGATCTGAGCAAACAGATTCAGATTTTTAAAGCAGGATTTTCACCGTCAGATTTTTCAGAAGTATATGAATTTAAAAATTCCATGGACAATAAGGTTCTGGAAATGTATGAAGATATGGCGCTTGAGCAGTTATCTTCAAACCAGTCATTTGATTCAACTTTTTCAGCTTCGAAATCAAATGTCAGCGGTATTGTAACCTATTACATGGATGGCTTTGAAGGTTATGATATCAACAATCTTTCAGCAGATGATTTTGATAAAACAAAATATACCAAAGAAATGCTGAAAAAAAGCGATGTGGTTGAGTCCGGGAAACCTATATATAAGATCATAGATGATGAAAACTGGAAGATTGCAGTCATGCTTACGAAAGAAGAATATGAAAAAATCAAAAAGAACGAAACAATCCGGTTTACAATCAATGATTCATCCAGACGGTTATCTGCAAAGTATGAAACAGTTGAACAGGATGGAAATTATTTCATTATTATAAATATGCACCGTTATCTGGCAGAATATGTCGCTGATCGTTATTTGAATATCACATTTGTATTCTCAGAAACAAAAGGACTAAAGATTCCGAATTCAGCGATTACCGAAAAGGATGTTCTGATGATCCCAGTCAGCTATCTGACTGGAGGAAGCGGAACAACCGAGAAAAAATATTTTAATAAGATCGTATTAACAGCGGATGGAACAACTTCGGTTGAACAGATATCCCCTACTATATATTTTACAGATGATCATTTCTGTTATGTGGACCCGGCAGATATAGATGATAATACCGTTCTTGCAGCAAACGAATCAGATATTACATTTAACACATCTACCGCCGGCACATACAAATTAAAAGGTGTTTTCTGCGTTACACAAGGTACTGCAGTATTTAAGCAGATCGATGTTATTGTAGATGGTGATGATTATTCGATCATTGATCCAAATACCGCATATGGTATCTCTGCTTACGACAGGATCGCATTGGATGCCACCTCCGTAAAGGAAAACCAGATCATATATTAGGAGTGATGAATGATGTTACAGGAAAATTACGAAAGCATAGATAAAAAGATCACAGAAGCATGCAAACGGGCTGGTCGGAACAGGGATGCGGTTACTCTGATCGCTGTCAGCAAGACCAAACCGTTAAGTGATATTGAAGAATTATTACAGAATACAGATGCTGAAAATTTTGGAGAGAACAAGGTTCAGGAACTGGTCGATAAATATGAACATATATCCAGACCGGTCAAATGGCATATGATCGGGCATCTGCAGACGAACAAAGTCAAATATATCGTTGATAAGGTCTGCCTGATACATTCTGTTGATTCCGTGAATCTTGCAAAAACGATTGAAAAAGAAGCAGCAAAGCATAATGTTGTTGTTCCTGTTTTAATAGAAGTAAATGTTGCAGGGGAAGAAAGCAAGTTTGGTGTATCCGTTGAGGAAACGGAAGACCTGATCCGGCAGATCAAAGACTTTCCTCATATACATATTGATGGACTGATGACGATTGCACCATTTGTAGCCAATCCGGAAGAGAATCGCGTGCACTTCCGTCGCCTTAAGGAATTATTACTTGACATCAATTCTAAAAACATTGATAATGTTCATATGAATGTCTTATCAATGGGTATGACAAATGACTATGAAGTAGCTGTCGAGGAGGGTGCTACCATGGTCCGAGTTGGAACCGGTATCTTCGGTGAAAGAAATTATAATATTTAAAGGAGAACCATTATGGCAAAGAATGGAAAAAAAAGCTTTCTGGATTTTTTCAAAGTAGATGAGTCCAGTGATGAATATGAAGATGATTTATTTGAAGATGATGAATATGATGACGATGACGAAGAGGATTTCGAAGAGGATTATGTTCCAAAGACCAAAGCTGTAAACGGACGTGCATCTTCCTTTACCGCTGCATCACAGACAGCAGCCCAGCCTGCAAAAAAGCAGAAATTTACAAAAGCTGCCAGAACATCAGCTCCAGCATCATCAGGCAATTCAAAACTTGTATCTTTTAACAACAGAAGCCAGGGAGGTTCCCAGCAGGTATTTGTTATTAAACCAGATGAATTTGATGATGCCCAGATGATCATTGACCATTTAAAGGGTGGTCAGGCGATTGTGATCAATATGGAAGGTATGGAGTTATCAACAGCCCAGCGTATCATTGATTTCATTGCCGGCGCATGTTATTCCTTAGATGGTTCATTACAGGCGATATCCGGTAATATATTTATTGCAGCACCTGCTGACATCTATGTATCAGGCGATCTCAGAGAAGAGTTATTAAATGATGCTTTTCTTTCTCCTGAATTAGGAAAATATTAAGTCAATTTTGATATCAGTCTGTATCAACATATTCTGAAGGTATGATAGGGAGGATTACAAATGCTTACACCTGTTGATTTACAACAAAAGAAATTTCAGCATGGCATGGGGTATACAAAAAAAGATGTTGACTCATTTTTTGACATTGTTGTCATGAGTTATACGGAATTATATAAGTCTAATGCTGAATTAACAAATCAGGTAAAAACACTTACCGATAGTCTGGTTCATTACAGAACAACAGAATCGAAGCTTCAGAAATCACTTATGCTTGCAGAGAAGAATGCAGAAGAAGCTACGAAGAATGCAAATGACAAGGCTAAGATCATTGAAAATGATGCCAAAATCAAGGCAAATAACATAGTTCATCAGGCACGGGAAGAGCTGGATCGGATTGAAGACAGCATTGAAGGAATCAAACAGCAGTATCGTGATTATACAATGGCATTTAAAAATCTGATGGATTCTCATCTTCAGTTTCTTGCTACCAATCCAATTAATGAAGAATTGGGAGTAGACTTTGATGAGATCATGAAGGATGCCAAGTATTTCAACGGAAATGCTGCCGTCTATACACCAGGTTCATCTGGCAGTGAAAACGCCGGATCAGGTTCCTTTGCATCCTTTGGAGGAGATCCTCAGGGCAGAGAAGAATCTACACTCGGCGGTGGCGGAGGCTCAGGAATGGGCGATTCCACACTTGGTGGAAGTGCAGACAGCGGCAATGTTGCCAGTGATTCTTCTGTTTACACAAAAAATTTAGGTGGCGGATCATTTGTTGATCCATTCAAATTCAGAAACGAATAATATAATAAAATTTTTCTTTAATTCCCTGTCTGAATGAATGTCGGACAGGGAATTGCTAATAAAAGATATACTCCAGAAAGGTAACGATAATGAAAAAAAACAGTATTCTTGCATGTATAAGTATACTTCTTTTGATCGGACTGGATCAGTTTGTGAAATTTCTGATCACAAGTCATATGGCTTTATATGACACAATACCTGTTATCAAACAGGTTTTTCATATTACATATATTCAAAATAAAGGAGCTGCATGGGGCAGCTTGCAGGGAAAGCGTTATTTTCTACTGGCAATAACCATTCTTGTTCTGGCATTTCTTGTATATTTTTATGTTCGGATGTTAAAGCTGAATAAGTACAAAGATCTTCGGATTTTATTTATTTTTGTTTTTTCCGGAGCTGTCGGAAATATGATCGATCGTATCCGTCTTGGTTATGTAATAGATATGTTTGATTTCCGTCTGATCAATTTTCCGGTCTTTAATGTTGCAGATATCTATGTAACCTGTAGTATGATCATCCTGTTGGTTTTTATCCTGTTCAAATACAAGGATAATGAATTGGACGATCTATTTGGAAAGTCAAAGAAAGATTCAGAGCAGGAATAATATATGGAAACTTATAATATTGAAGCAGATGAAAACTGGAAAGGCAAACGGGTTGATAAAAGTTTAGCCGATTACTTTGACGATTATTCGCGCTCATTTCTGAAAAAACTGTTAGATGATGGAAATGTACTGGTAAATGATAAAAAGGCAAAACCAAGCTTGAAAATCGCGTCTGGTGACAAAATAGATATTACGATTCCAGATATTTTACCTGTAGAAATTGAACCGGAAGATATTCCGCTTGATATCGTATATGAAGATGATGATATCATCATTGTAAACAAACCAAAGGGCATGGTCGTTCACCCGGCTCCCGGACATTATTCCGGAACACTGGTAAATGGTCTGATGTATCATTTCAAGGATTCTTTATCTGGCATTAACGGAGAACTTCGTCCCGGTATCGTGCATCGAATTGATATGGACACAACCGGGCTTCTTGTTGTCTGCAAAAATGATGTTGCACATAATTTTCTGTCGGAGCAGCTTGCCGTTCATTCGATTACAAGGAAATACTATGCGATCTGCTATAATTATTTTACAGAAGATGAAGGTATGGTAGATCTTCCGATTGGAAGACATCCAACCGACCGTAAAAAAATGGCGGTTAATTATAAGAATGGCAGACATGCAGTCACCCATTATAAAGTTCTGAAAAAACTGAAAAACAATTTCTGTCTGATCGAATGTCAGTTGGAAACCGGACGGACACATCAGATCCGTGTCCATATGGCATATATCAAGCATCCGCTTTTAGGAGATGCCGTATATGGACCTAAAAATCAGCCATATCACCTGCAGGGGCAGACACTTCACGCCGGTGTACTTGGTTTTATTCATCCGTCTACAAAAGAATATGTGGAATTTTCAAGTGAACTCCCTGAGTATTTCCAGAAACTGTTAAAACAACTGGAGCTTTAAAATTCGTTTTATATTAATTTTAATATAAAACGAATTTTTTGATTTACATTTTTTTGTGGAAATGTTATAATTTTTATTATAAAAAGTAAACAAATTTATAGTTTTTATACAGAAAACAGTTGTTTATTCTTTATAGCAAATTAAAATCATACTTGCAAAGGGGGCTTTTATTATGGCTTGCAACAAAATCATTACAATAGGACGACAGTTCGGAAGTGGCGGAAGAGAAGTCGGACAGAAACTTGCTGAAAAGCTTGGTATTCCATTTTATGATAAGGAACTTTTAAAGATCGCGGCAAGAGATAGTGGCATCTGCGAAGAATTATTTGAGAATTTTGACGAGAAACCAACAAACAGTTTTCTCTATACATTGGTAATGGACCCGTATTCATTGGGATTCGGAACATCCGGCGAGTTACCACTGAATCATAAGGTATTCCTGGCTGCATTTGACACGATCAAATCTATTGCGGAAAAAGATGGTTCCTGCGTATTTGTAGGTCGTTGTGCCGATTATGCTTTAAGAGATTATTCCAATATTGTAAATGCATTTATATATGCAGATATCGATGATCGTATAAAACGTATTGCGCAGAAATATGAACTGACTGATGCGAAAGCTAAGGATCTGATCCGTAAAGAAGATAAGTCACGTGCATCTTACTACAACTATTACACATCCAAGCGTTGGGGCGAGATGAAAGGCTACGATATCTGCCTGAATTCCAGCCAGTTTGGAATTGATAATTGTGTAGATATGTTATACGATGCCGTTACCAAATATTAATGCAATATATAATACATATAATTAATAACCATTCATACAGGTATTCTTGATAATACTTTATGACTCGGATAAATGACAAATGATTTTACATAATGAAAAATGCGCTGAGAAAAACTCAGCGCATTTTTTAATTGTCGCGTTTTTCCCGCAACTGAACACGATTTCTTGCACTTCGTCGTCTGTCCTCATCCATATCTGCATAATGTTTTCTTGTCGTATTTACATCACTGTGTCCAAGGACATCAGCAACCAGATAGATATCACCGGTTTCCCTGTATAATTCTGTACCATAGGTACTTCTTAATTTATGTGGAGTGATATGCTTCATAGGGATAACACCTTCAGAATATTTCTTCACCAACATTTCAACAGAACGAACAGACATTCGTTTTCTCTGACTGGATAAGAAGAGAGCATTTTCATGTCCGGACACCGGCTCTATATGTTTGCGTTCCTCAAAATAATCCGTTAAAGCATCTGTAACTTCATCACCGAAGTAGACATAAGATTCATAACCGCCTTTTCTGGTTACCTTCACTCGACCATTATTAAAATCCACATCATTCAGATCGATGCCGACACATTCCGATACCCTTATGCCGGTTCCCAGCATAAGGGTTAGAATTGCAAGATCACGAACCTTTGTTTTTGCATGATATGCCTGTTGGTGCTCGGTTAAATGATCACCATATTCAACAGCATCTAAAAAATCCGCAATCTCATTTATGTCTAATCTGGTTATTGTTTTTCCATGAATCTTTGGCATATCTACTTTTTCAGCCGGATTTGAACTTATACGGTTATTTTTATAGAGATATGCATAGAATACACGTAAAGCCGATAATTTACGTTTAATTGCCTGTTCACCGTTCGTATAGATCTTTCCGTTTTTTTCATAATATTTCAAATATTCCAGATATTCCTCGATGTCTTCAGCCTCAAGCCTTGAAATATCATCCAAGGTAATATCGATCGGCTTACGTCCACGAAACTGTGGACATTCGCTACATAAAAAGTTATAAAATGTCTTTATGTCGATGGCATAACCAAGTCGCGTTCTGGATGAAGCCTTATTTTCAATTCCTCGAAAGACAACCTTGACATATGAAGGAAGCTCTGCAAGAATATCTCTTAGTGAAATTGTATTTTTTATATTGATGTCATTTGTATATTCATTTGCCATAATAGATTTACCTTCCTATTATTTCGATACAACTTTTCGTAAAACCTGAGTTTAGCGAATAGTTACGTCTGTTAAAATAGTTATATCACACTCTGACTCCAAATGCAATTCTTTATTTCATGTCAAACAAAAATCCGTTTTATTCTTGTAGAATTTCCTTCATATGTTGTTAAGATTGTCTTTCGAAGAATTGTATAGATATCTCCTTGAAACAAATTTCATTTATAAGTATAATATACACGGTTATGAAACAAATCTTATCATTTTGAGGTAATTATATGAATTTACAAAAGTTATTAAGTTATACTAGACGTGCCATCGATTCATATGAAATGATCGATAATGGTGATAAAATTGCAGTTGGAATTTCTGGTGGTAAGGACAGCCTGACTTTACTCTATGCTCTGGCTGAATTACGACGATTCTATCCAAAAAAATTTGATCTGATCGCTATTACAGTTAATCTCGGTTTTGATAATTTTGATACTACAAAGATCGAACAATTATGCAAAGAACTTTATGTTCCTTATTATATTGTAGATACAGAAATATATGATATAGTATTTAATATCCGTAAAGAGAAAAATCCATGTTCTCTATGCGCGAAAATGCGAAAAGGTGCATTAAATCAGAAACTAAATGATCTCAGATGTAATAAGATCGCTTATGCGCATCATAAGGATGATTTTATTGAAACCTTTTTAATGTCCTTATTATTCGAAGGAAGAATCCATACTTTCTCACCAAAAACATATCTGGATAAAAGCAAATTGATGGTTATTCGCCCTCTTATGTATATAAACGAAGGTGAAATTATCTCTTTTAAAAATGATATGCAGCTTCCTGTGATTAAAAGTCCATGTCCTGCCGATGGATATACGAAACGTGAATATGCAAAACAGGCACTGGCGGAGCTGGAAAAGGAAACTCCCGGTTGCAAACAACGGATTTTTTCCGCTATTGAACGAGGAACTCTGGATGGCTGGCCTGTAAAGATTGACAATCCAAGACTTTACAATAAAGATGCCAGATAATCGGATTTAAGTATAGAATTTATTCTGTATTCTATACTTGTTTTATGATTATATATATACTCCTGTTTTTAAAAATAAAAAGTATCTGTTTTTATGTTATATGGTAAATCTTAATTCAAACAGACAGTCAATATAACATTGCATAACAGATACTTTTTATTATTTATTCGTAATCATTTACTTTATAATATGGAATCAGTAAATTAGTTCCATCTACGATGACATCTGTATTCAGATTATTCATCGCAAGCACTTCATCGATATAATCCTGTGTGGAAGCATACTCTTCCGTCTTGTATTCATTTGCGATGTCCCAAAGGGTATCTCCTTCTTCTATGGTGATACATTTATAATATTTCTTACTTGCGTTCGATGCGCTGGTTGCCGGTGAATCCTTATGTGATATAAGGATATACAATACTGTAACCAGAATAATACCTGCTATAATGAAAATCTTCTTTGTACTGATAAATCTTACTACGTTCTTCATGTTCTTTTCCTCCTTAAAACTCAATTCTATATATAATATAATCTTCTGAACAAATGTTTGAATAAATTATATCGAACAGTTGTTCATTTGTCAATATATTTTCGAACATTTGTATGGATTACTCGAAAATACATTCGTCATATCCCGATGACTCCTTTATAATACCAATATGGATGGGGAAAAAAACACACACAAGAAAAAGAACATTTGTTTGCAAAACAAACAATTGTGTGCTACTATTATTTATATAAGTTTTTAAATACATTTAGGAGGATTTACATATGGGTAAAGAAAAGCTCACGGATAAGCAAACGCAGATCCTTGAATATATACGTCATGAGATTCTTGCAAAGGGGTATCCGCCATCAATCAGAGAAATCTGTCAGGCTGTTGATCTGAAGTCTACTTCTTCTGTACATGCTCAGTTATCATCATTAGAGGCAAAGGGCTATATCAGAAGGGATCTGACAAAGTCCCGCTCAATTGAGATCATAGACGATGATTTTTCACTTACCAAACGGGAACTGGTAAACATCCCTATCGTTGGAACGGTTTCCTGTGGTCAGCCTATCCTTGCTGAACAGAACATCGAAGACTATTTCCCTGTTCCACCGGAATATATTCATAATACGAATAACCAGACCTTTATGCTTCGTGTAAAGGGTGACAGTATGATCAATGTAGGTATTTATGAAAAGGATCTTGTAATTGTTGAGCAGTGCTCTTCTGCCAGAAATGGCGAAATCGTCGTTGCATTGATCGAGGATTCTGCAACAGTTAAGACATTTTATAAAGAAAATGGTTATATCCGGTTACAGCCGGAAAATGATTATATGGATCCGATCCTTGTTGAACATTGCGAGATCCTAGGCCGTGTGATAGGTCTGTTTCGCAATTTTATCTAATCATACTTAATTTGTTCAAATTTTTTATAAAAATGCACCTCAAACGATATCAGGCATAACAAATACCTGACAAACTGATATTCTACCTGTCTACTCGACAAGAGGAATATCAATTAAGAGGTGCATTTTATTATATCGTGAGCATAGCTCACATTAAATTCTATTTGTGTCTGACATTTATATCATCTTTAATTAATATACCTGTTTATCCGGCTGTCGCTCTGCGATCTCCTTGAATGCATCAAAGTTCTGCTTGAACAGCTCTACAACCTGTGGATCAAAATGCTTTCCGGACAGGCTTACGATCTCATTATACGTCTCTTCTACGGACCATCCGCGCTTGTAGTACCGTTCAGAGGTAAGTGCATCGAAAACGTCACATACCGCCATTAAACGGCTGATATAGGCAATCTCCTCACCTTTCATACCTAGATATCCTGTTCCGTCCCAGCGTTCATGATGCTCCTTTGCAATCGTTCTTGCAATCTGCATGATCTCACCCGGACAATGCTCCAGAAGTGCATCACCATAGAGAACATGACTTTTCATGATCGCAAATTCTTCATCTGTCAGTTTACCGGGCTTATCCAGGATCTCCTCACTGATCATAAGCTTTCCGATGTCATGCATCATGGCAGCCGTTGACAGCTTATCAACGTAATCATCATCAAAACCGGATGCCTTTCCGAGCACCCGCATGTAATCTGCTACACGTTTGATGTGTTCTCCTGTATATTTGGATTTACTCTCGGATAATTCAGCAAATGCAAATATCAGCTCTTTCTGATTGCTCTTTACTTCTTCTGCGTTATCAATTACGGAATTCAGCATCGTAGAGTTCCTGGATACAATGAAATATGCAACGAGTGACAGGATCAGAATCGTGATCACACATGGAAATACCGATAAGACCATGCTGTCTGTATAGTCCAGATAAATCGGCGCAACCATGAAATCACAGTATGTAAGATTGATAAAATCTGCAAGGATAACACCGACAGTAGACATCAGCGCAGTAAATACGACCAGCGTCTTATTATAATATAACGATGTCAGCAGGATCGGGAAGATCCAGACAACCAGTGCCATATGGGAAAATACAGAGCTCAATATCATACAGTTAAAAACTGCGATACATATGACTACATATTTGATTGCCTCATTCCTGTCATGCTTGAAAAAGTCAATAACAAGTGTTGGAATAAGCGAAAAAATACAGCAGAGAACCATACATATCGTAACCACTACAAGGTTACATTCTCTGCTGAAAAATGCAAATGCCCATAACGCAACTATCAGTGCAACAAAAAAACGCATACACTTCGCTGCTATATGATTGATCTTTATATAATTGTCTTTTAATAATCTGTTATCGTTCATACCTACCCCAAAAACATATCTATGAAAGTAAATCCTTTGTTACATCGGTTGCATCATTCCAGATGCGTTCGATATCATAGAATCTGCGTGCCTCATCCGAAAAGATATGAACAATTATATCATAATAATCTAACAAAATCCATCCTCCCTGTGAATATCCTTCCACACTTTTTAAAGAATATCCGGCTTTGTGCATTTCTTCTTCCACACTGTCGCACATCGCCTGTACCTGATTCTTGTTTGTTCCGTCTGCAATAACAAAATAATCAGCTACAGCAGAGATCTTTTTAATATCAAGTATCTTAATATCAAAGGCTTTTTTATCATCCAGGGCTTTATAAACAATTGCTGCCATTTCCTGTGCTGTATTCATATATGACGCTCCTCCTGCTCTGTATATTGATTTTAATATTGTACCCCATCCGTTTATTTATGTTGCCTGTTTAAATATCGTCTTCTTTCAGCTTATCCGCTACCGATTGATGAGCAACATAATAATTATAGGTATCGATTGACATCGGATCAGTATCATCCGTTGTGGTCTCAAGATACGATAAAGTATTTTTCAGTATATGAACGATGCATTTGTCAATATCGGTAAATGCTTCCTTCCGGATCCCCTCGATCTCCTTTAATGGTTTCCGGTTCGGCTCGATATAGTCTGCAACAAACAGGATCTTCTCAAGCATATTCATTGCCGGTTTTCCGGTGGTATGACATGCGATCGCAGACAGGATATCCGAATCCTTTACATCGTACTTTTCTCTTGCGTAGAATGCCCCAAGCTTGGCATGTAAGAGTTCCGGATTATTATATTCGCATTCGCTGATCGGAAGATTATTCTTCGTACAACGCTCGATCTTTTCTTCCGGTGAAAGGCACTTTGCACAATCATGTAACAGTCCTGCAGTCAGTGCTTTTTCTACATTTACACCATGTACCATAGCCAGACAGCCTGATACATATTCTACCCCTAACGAATGCTCAAATCTTCGATCTGTCAGTTTCTTCTGAAGTTTCTCTCTCATTTCCTGTCTGTTCATTGTTCTGCCCCTTCTCCTGTAAATTGTTCCTGAACTATATTATACTGTTTTACCAATCTGCGTCAATTATTTGTCTGTTGATCAAGATTTTGATCAAGGTTTTCATCCGTCTGATATAGCCCATATTTCTTAATATAGCGGCATACTGCCATTGGTACGGCTCCTGATATATCCTGTCCGTTTTTAACAGCTTCCCGGATGCCGGACGATGACACATCAACTGGATGGATCTGCATCTGTCTGATATACGCATCTGCATATATTTTCTTTAAATGCCGGATCTTGGCATCGATATCTTCCGCCTGGATCTGATCTCTCGTTGTAACGATCAATTTAGAGAGAGAAAGAATCCTGTCCGGTTCTCTCCAGCTGTCAAATGCAAGGATCGAATCCCCACCCATGATGAAATACCATTCCGTATCCGGATACTGTTCATGTAGCTGTGCCAGTGTATCAACGGTATAGGTAACTCCGCCACGTTGTAATTCCAGATCCGAACAACGAAGTCCGTCATGATCCTTTACTGCAAGCTCTACCATATGGAGTCTGTCTTCATTTGTAACCGATCTATCCCACTTCTTGTATGCTGGGATATGATTCGGCATCAGCCAGATCTGATCCAGTGCAAACTGCTCCAGAGCCTGTTTTGCAAGCTCCAGATGGCCGTTATGAACCGGATTAAAGCTGCCGCCTAAAATACCAATCTTCATGTTCTGATCTTTCATATTATTTTGGAAGCTCGATCTTCTTATGCTCTTTGGATGGACGATAGAATACGATCTTACGGCCGATGACCTGAACGACTTCTGATTTGGTACGTTCTGCGATCATGGAAGCCATTTCTCTCGGATCATCCAGACAATTCTTTAATACTGAGATCTTAACCAGCTCTCTTGCCTCTAACGCTTCATTTACAGATTGTGTAAATTCCGGTGTCAGGGAACTCTTACCGATGTTTAAGATTGGATCGATATTCATTGCCAGTCCTTTTAAATATGCTCTCTGCTTACTTGTCATAGTATACTCCTAACTTATATCCTGTAACCGGCAGAAACCGTCTGTCGGTTTGTTATCACATTTATCTTTATTTATAATAGTCAAATTCCAGTCCATACATACGAACGGTATCGCCTTCGCCGATTCCCAATGCTTCCAGTTGGTCTAAGATACCATTTGTCTTTAAGAATTTCTGGAAGAACTCAAATCCTTTTTCTGATTCCAGATTCGTATATCCAAGCATACGTTCAATACGAGGTCCCTCAATCACATATACGTCATCTTCTTCATTGTAGCTGACCTCAAAAGGAAGATCCGGATTATCATGGAAATCGAGATCAACCTCCGGTTCGAATTCGACTACATCATCCGGTGCATTCTTTACAAGGTCGTTGACATACCATAAAAGCTCGGAAATACCCTTACCGGATACTGCTGAGATCGGGAATATCTTCACACCGTCTTTTTCGAATTCTTCCTTTAACATCTCGATCACAGTCTCGTAACCGATCTCATCTAAGGCATCAATCTTATTTGCCGCTATAACCGTTGGACGGCTTTCGATATCCTTGTTGTATTTTTTCAATTCTTCATTAATGATCTTTACATCATTGACCGGATCTCTGCCATCGATCGAAGCTGCATCTACAATGTGGATGATGACCTTTGTACGCTCAATATGTCTCAGAAATTCCAGACCTAGTCCGACACCTTCTGCCGCACCTTCGATAATTCCCGGAATATCCGCGATAACAAATCCGTTATGTTCACCAAGATCTACTACGCCAAGATTTGGTGTCAGTGTCGTAAAATGATATTCTGCAATCTTTGGTCTTGCATTTGTAACTCTTGCAAGGAAGGTTGATTTACCTACGCTTGGGAAACCAACAAGACCGACATCTGCGATACACTTAAGTTCCAGATCGACGATCAATTCTTTTGCCGGCTGTCCCGGCTGTGCGTACTTTGGAGCCTGCATGGTTGACGTAACATAATTACGGTTACCTCGTCCACCTCGTCCACCCTTTAACAGTACGACCGGTTCTTTCTTATCTGCCATATCAAGGATCACTTTTCCTGTCTCAGAATCCTTAATGACAGTTCCTGGCGGAACTTTTAATACAACATCTGCACCATTTGCGCCATGACAGTTTCTCTTACCGCCCGGTTCGCCATCCTGTGCTCTGTACTTTGTTATATGTCTGAAATCAGTCAGGGTGTTCAAACCTTCATCTACTACAAAGATCACGTCTCCACCTTTGCCGCCATCTCCGCCATCCGGACCTCCGTCCGGCACGTATTTCTCACGACGGAAGGATACATGTCCGTCTCCGCCTTTTCCTGCTCTGATAAATATTCTGGCTCTGTCTGCAAACATTGCTTTCCTCCTTTATACATACATCCGTATGTAAAGAAAAAGCCGGAATAAACTATATTTACTCCGGCTAATAACATGCATAAACTAAGTAATATTACTCATTTACTACAGGGTAAATAGAAACCTGCTTCTTATCTCTACCCTTTCTCTCAAATCTAACGATACCATCAGCAGTAGCGAATAATGTATCATCTCCGCCGATACCAACGTTAAGACCTGGATGAATCTTTGTTCCACGCTGTCTGTAAAGGATGTTTCCAGCCTTAACGAACTGACCGTCAGCGCGCTTAGCTCCTAATCTCTTAGACTCGGAATCTCTGCCGTTCTTAGTAGAACCCACACCTTTTTTATGAGCAAAAAACTGAAGTTCCATCTTCATCATTTCAATTACACCTCCTTAAAGGTTATACAAACAAAATCACTATAGGATTCACTGATATCCGTAATACCTGTCTCAAACACTCCCATGATCAGTAAGGCATCATGTCCCGGCTGTTCATCAAACAGAAACTTCATATCTCCGTTTTTCTGATTGCTGTCTACATGAAATGCTTCCTCACAAAAGCGTTCAACAGAATTCACAACCGTGATCGCAAGTGCCGATACAGCACTACATACGATATCAGATCCTGAATCTGCATATCCTGCATGACCGGATACATAAAATCCCATTGTGTCTGAATTAGCGTTTTTATAAATGGTTACCTTTATCATAACAGATTATGCGTTGATTGACTTGATCTCAACCTGTGTATAAGCCTGTCTGTGACCATTCTTCTTATGATAGCCAGTCTTTCTCTTGTACTTGTAAACAACTACCTTCTTAGCCTTGCCATCACCAATTACAGATGCTGTAACGGTTGCGTTTGCAACTGCATCACCACATTTAACGTCTGAATCAGTACTTACTAAAATAACGTCGTCAAATGTTACTTCGCTGCCAGCTTCTGCTCCAAGCTTCTCAACTCTGATTACGTCTCCTTCAGCTACCTTGTACTGCTTACCGCCTGTTGCTATAATTGCGTACATAGGGTTTACCTCCTTAATCAAACTCGCCAGTTGTGGTGTCGCATAAAAATATGCGAACTTATACCTCACTGTGCGGCACACTAGTACACTCTACCATTTTGGTTTTATTTTGTCAACTGTTCTTTCAACGATTTGCGAATTTTTTTTCGGGTCAATTCTACCAGAGAAAGCTTAGTAACATCCACAAATGCTGCCGGAACAGAATCCTTTGCCAGCTCCTGTTCAAGGATATCTTTTATAATATCCATTGAGCCCGATTGCTTCATATTTATAAAATCAACTACGATGATCCCCGACAGATTCCGCAGTCTTAACTGTCTGCATACCTCGACTGCCGCTTCAGAATTGATACGGAGCAGATGTTCCTCAAAAGAATGTTTATCGACCGATTTACCGGTATTTACATCGATCACGACCATCGCTTCTGTCTGTTCAATCACCAGATATGCGCCCGACTTCATCCAGACCCGTTCCTTTTTCAGATTTTCCAGATCTCTTGGCAGATTATATAAAGTCAGCAGATTACAGTTCTTATCATTATACATGGTAAGCTTCACATCCGTAATCTGTTTCTCTGACAGATAGGTCTCGAATTCATCAAATACCGCCTTCTGATCCGTTACGATCTCTTGAAGCCCTGCATTATGCTTTAATATAAAATAATCGAGATATTCCGCATCATTCTTATACAGACAGGAATAACAGGTTCTGGTCTTTGCTGTCTGTATGATCTGTTCTAATTTTTCAGATAGTTCGTTTAAATTCGACAATATAACTTTATCCGGCAGCTCCTGACAGACAGTTCGTAAGATACAGCCAAATCCATCCGGCAATACTCTCTTCGCCAGTTGGTGCAGATGATCTCTTGTCTCTTTCTTTCGGATCTTCCCGGATATACCAATCCTGCCTGATGTATTCACAAGAAGATTTTCTGTCTTCAATTCAATTTCCGACGTAGCGACCGGATTCTTTGTCTTGATTGCATCCTTGCTTACCTGTATGAGAATCTCGTCTCCGGCTTTTAACACAGAATCTTTTTTTGCATTTAAAAATATATGTTTATTATCAGTGATACTATAATAGCACGGAAGCCCTGTACCGATATCGACAAAGGCTGCGTCTATATTGGACACGATATTTTCCACCTTGCCGACATAGATATTCGATAAGATGGACTGTCGATCAAATAACATCAGATCTGACAGCTTTCCATCCGAATAAAGAGCTTCCAGTATATGATCTTCATAATTTGTTATTACAAGCTTATTCATCAGAATTCTTCACCTGCCATATAAAGCGGCTGTAACGAGCCGTCTTTGTCATAATACGTTTCCAGTCGGTGAATATAGATCTGGAAGAAATCATAGGTCTCACCGCAAAGGTCATATAATGCCTTTACCACTAATTCCGGTTTCAGATTATAGACACTTCCGGTCTGTAACAGCATGTAGATACTGTCACCTCTCCGTTCCAGCTTTAAAATACCCGGACGGATATTTTCTTCTTTTTCACTCTTTTTTGTTTTCTTTAATACAATGATCTCGTCCTGTTTATTCAACTCTTCAACGGAAGCAAGCAGTTTTTCACTGAGATCATTCTGCTCCCGGAATGTGATCTCATAATCCGATGCAGCAACGATCGACATAGCATTCTTTGCATTCTCCGGGATCTGCACACATTTCGTAACATGTATCTCATCAACGGATACCGCATTTAAAGCTTCGATCATCTCAGCCGAAGTTGTCACAGAATTAAATTCTGCATCAAAATATTCACCATCCGATGTAATCCCAAGTGCAAGCGGTGCTGCAAATGAAATGATCTGGTGTGGAGAATAACCTTTGGAATAACTGATATCCAGCTTTGCCCGGCGGATCTCCTTCTGGAAATAACGCATGACATCCAGATGACCGATAAATTTCAGATTTCCAAGTTTGGAGTATTTAATTCTTATTTTCAAAACAAACACCTCCTCCAAACTTCGCTGCGCCGCAGCCGGAACACTTCATCCGGCAGTTTGGTGTAACGACCTCTGCCTGTGCGCGCTCCCATTCCTTTTCCATAAACTTTCTTGTCACTCCGATATCTATGAAATCCCACGGGAGGATCTCATCTACACATCTGTCACGATAGGTATAGAAGCCGATATCAATATGATTCTTTTCAAGCGCATTGTCCCAGTTTGATTTATCAAAATATTCCGTCCACGCATCAAAAATCTGTCCGGACTGATAGACATCATAGATTACCTGACAGAGCTTACGGTCACCTCTGGCAAGCAAACCTTCTAAGATGGTGATATCCGCTTCATGGTATGCGAATTTCAGACTCTTGTGGTTCTTTGCTTCACGGAATTTATCTTTAACAAAATACGCACGCTTCTGGAATTCCTCCGGTGTTATCATCGGCGCCCACTGGAATGGTGTAAAGGGCTTTGGTACGAAATAAGATGCGGAAGCCGATACCATGACACGACCATCCCGTTTCTCTTTTGGTATATTTGCAAAATACAGTTCACTGATCTCCTCTGAGAGGTCTGCAATACCTGTAATATCATCATAAGTCTCTGTCGGAAGTCCCATCATAAAGTACAGCTTGACCTTATTCCAGCCGCCAAGGAACGCCTGTAACGAACCGTTTAATATATTCTCTTTTGTCAGACCTTTATTTATAACATTTCTTAATCGCTGTGTTCCGGCTTCCGGTGCAAATGTCAGGGAATTCTTCTTGATATCCTGAATCTTCTGCATAACATCAAGGGAAAATGCATCGATTCTGAGGGATGGAAGGGAGATATTGACATGATTGTTGTCCATCTTCTCGATCAAGCAGTCCGTAAGCTCCGGAAGTGACTGATAATCACTGGAGCTTAACGAACTGAAGGTAATCTCCTCCTGACCGGTATTATCTAACATAGCCTCCGCATAATGCTTCAGTACGTTTACATCCTTTGGTCTGGTCGGACGATAGATCATCCCTGCCTGACAGAAACGGCATCCACGGATACATCCCCGCATGATCTCTAATACAACACGGTCCTGTGTGACCTTCATATAAGAGACAACCGGCTTCTCAGGATAGACAGCGGATGACATATCCGTAACTACCTGCTTAAGGATCGTCTTTGGAACCTCTTCGTATTTTGGTCCAAATGATGCGATCGTTCCATCCTCATGATAAGTGACATCATAAAGAGCCGGCACATAAAGCCCCGGAATCTGCGACACCTTGATCAGAAATTCTTCTCTTGTCATATCGGAATGTTTATAGATCTTATATAATTCGATCAGATCTCCGTATACCGTCTCGCCCTCTCCGATATAGAAAATATCAAAGAAATCAGCGATCGGTTCCGGATTATAAGAACAGGGACCTCCTCCGATCACGATCGGATCACCCTTTTCCCGATCCTTCGACCAGATCGGAATCTCTGCCAGATCAAGCACCTGTAAGATATTCGTATAACACATCTCATACTGAAGAGTGATTCCAAGAAAATCAAACTCTTTTAAAGGATCCTGAGACTCCAGTGCAAATAACGGAATGTGCTGTTCTTTCATAACTTTATGCAGATCCGGCCACGGAGAATAGACACGTTCACACCAGGTATCTTCTCTCCGGTTGAACATGTCATATAAAATCTGGATGCCGAGATGGGACATTCCGATCTCATACACATCCGGGAAACACATGCAAAATCTGACATCGACCTGCTCCTTGTCCTTCATGACACTGTTATATTCCCCTCCGATATATCTGGCAGGTTTTTCGATACTCATTAAAATCTCATCTGATAATGCAAGCTTTCTCATTTTGTTCTCCGTTATATATAATTAGTTCTTGAAACTGTGGATAGGTGCAGGGATTCTGCCTCCACGGTTGATAAATTTTTCACATGAAAACCGGTTGACCGGCATGATCGGTGCATAGCCAAGCAGTCCGCCAAATTCAGCCTGATCGCCAACGCCCTTGCCGATAACAGGGATCAGACGTACAGCCGTTGTCTTCTGGTTGATCATACCGAGTGCCATCTCATCTGCAATGATACCGGAAATGGTAGCTGCTGATGTATCACCGGGTATTGCGATCATATCAAGTCCAACTGAACATACACAGGTCATTGCCTCTAATTTTTCAAGAGAAAGTGCACCTGCTGATACCGCATCGATCATACGCTGATCTTCACTGACAGGGATAAATGCACCACTTAAACCACCAACATAAGAAGAAGCCATAACACCGCCCTTCTTTACCTGATCATTTAATAAAGCAAGTGCTGCTGTAGTTCCCGGAGCACCGGCATATTCCAGACCAATCTCCTCAAGAATCTCACCAACACTGTCTCCGATTGCGGGTGTAGGTGCAAGTGACAAATCTACGATACCAAACGGAACACCGAGACGTTCGGATGCTTCCTTTGCAACAAGCTGTCCAACTCTTGTAACCTTAAATGCTGTCTTCTTGATCGTTTCACAGAGAACCTCAAAGTTCTCACCACGAACTTCTTCCAATGCACTCTTAACAACTCCGGGACCGCTGACGCCGACATTGATAACGCAATCGCCCTCTGTAACGCCATGGAATGCACCAGCCATAAACGGGTTATCATCCGGTGCATTACAGAATACTACGAACTTGCAGCATCCAAGGGAATCTTCCTCTTTTGTAAGCTCTGCTGTCTCTTTTACCATTTCACCGATCAGTTTTACAGCATCCATATCGATACCTGTCTTTGTAGAACCGACATTTACAGAGCTGCATACCTTACCGGTACATGCAAGTGCTTCCGGAATGGAACGGATCAGAAGTTCATCGGATGGAGTCATGCCCTTACATACAAGAGCGGAATAACCACCGATAAAGTTTACGCCTACGGCATCTGCAGCCTTATCCAATGTCTTTGCGATCGTTACATAATCATCTGTTGACTTACAAACAGAACTTCCGATCAATGCGATCGGTGTGATTGAGATTCTTTTATTTACGATCGGAATACCATATTTTCTTCCGATATCATTTCCGATAAATACAAGATCCTTTGCCTTTGTTGTGATCTTGGTGTAGATCTTCTCACAGGTTTCTCCTACATCCGCACCAACGCAGTCTAACAGGCTGATACCCATTGTGATCGTTCTGACATCCAGATTCATCTTGCTGATCATGGCATTGGTTTCAATTACTTCATTTATACTAATCATAGTGTGACCTCTTTTCGCCTATTTCTTTTCTAAATCTTAGATTCTGTGCATGGTTTCAAAGATTTTCTCATGCTGTACCTTAATCTGTACACCAATCTCATCGCCGATCTCTTTCAGTTCATTTGCGATAATTTCTGTTGACTTTGAAGATTCCTGTATATCAACGACCATCATCATATTGAAGTACCCGCCTACAATTGTCTGTGCAATATCAAGGATATTGACACTGTTCTCTGCAAGGTATACACAGACCTTTGCTGTGATTCCGATGCTGTCTTTACCAACTACTGTAATAATTCTTTTTTTCATGATGTATGTATCCTCCTATATATCACCATTTATTTGGTTTTATAATAAATTCTTTTGATATGCAAAAGAATCTTCTTCAAATAGTATTTTTATAACTGATGAACAATTCATTATCATTAATTTCCGGCTGTGAGCAAAGCACCGGGCCGATCGCGTCTCGCTACCTCAAGACCGAATTCCCTGACATCCGATGCATATTCATTATCTGAAAGCTCAAGCTTTACCGTCTCATATGCCAGTTCTTCAAAATTATTTTCCTTACTCAGGTGACCAAGCAGGATTGCTTTGATATGACTGTTTAACAATGCTTTTATTAACTGTCCGGAACGCTCGTTGGACAGATGTCCGCGGTTTCCCAGAATACGCTGCTTCAGATAATATGGATATGGTCCCGCCTGAAGCATCCGTATATCATGATTTGCTTCGATCACCATGATATCGGAATTCTTTAATTTATTTACAACATAGTCATCAAAATTCCCCATATCCGTTGCAATGGAAAATTTACTTTTTCCGTCACTGATACTGTAACATACCGGATCAGCGGCATCGTGCCAGATCGCTGATGCATCGATCGACAGATTGTTAATAATGAATGGTTCATCCGGTTCGATCTCATGAAACAAGCTGTCATCAATCGTTCCAACGGACGACATTTTCTTAATCTCAGAGATCGTTCCCCCTGTTGTATAGATCGGTATGCCATGCTTTCTCGCCATAACACCAAGTCCTTTTACATGATCAATATGCTCATGTGTTACAAGAATTCCATCCAAATCTGACGGTTTCCGGTCGATCTCATTTAATGCTGTTTCAATTTTCTTACCACTTACGCCTGCATCTACAAGCAGATGTGTCTCTTCATTGCCTACATAATAGCAATTTCCACTGCTACCACTGGCAATACTCAGTAATTCCATATTCTACGCCTCAACTCTACATCTCCAAAATGTATGAAAAAGCTTCCAGAATATCAGCTTACTCTATCTTTCATACTTATTCCGGTCTAATATATCCGAAACGGCAGATGCTCGATATATATTGTATTAAAATCCGAACGATTACTCAGATCCACATACCGGATCTTCTCTTTAAACCTGTTTATTGTATCAATAAAACCCGGTTCAATCAAGGACAAATATGCGCCCTCAAGTGAAGTATTGCCAAGAACCTTCATTTTCCCCTGAAAGCTCTGCGGGAATAGTCCCAGTGTTACTGCATTTGTCAGATTTAGATGGAATCCAAAGCCTCCTGCAATACAGACTTCAGCAATATCGGAAAGCTCAATACCGATCTCTCTTACAAGCATCATGATTCCTGAAAGAATTGCTGATTTCCCAAGCTGAAATGCCCGAATCGTCTCCATGTCAATCTTCATGTTGCTTCCCATCGAGATACCGGATTCAAAATACGGTTCCGCAAGCACTCCTTCCGCATCCATCTGTCCCCGTTTTAACAATAATGCCAGCATGTCAAATATATTCGAACCGAATACATTTGCTGTACGAAAACATCCTTCAAACGCTGAACCACAGGCAGCAGAGGTCGCCACTCCGTATTCCTTATTACAGAGAATGATCTCCCCGTTTGTTCCAAGATCAATCAGCATACGATATGAAAAATCCCGATCAATCTCTGCGGCAACTGCGCCTGCTGCAATATCTGCGCCGGAAAATGCCGCAATATTCGGCAGACAGATAACATCCGAAGCCGCATTCTCAAAAGATGGAGAAGCGATAAAGTCATTCTGTTCTATCACCCGGATATCCGAATTCTTAAGGGTAAACGGATATCCAAACAGATTCTCTGTCGTAAGCCCTTCTGCGATCGAAAGCATCGTTGCATTTCCTGCCAGAACATATCTGCGGATATGATCTACAGCTTCCGGCGTATTTATAAGCATATGGTCAACACCCTTTTGAATATCCGAAAACAAAAGTGACCGCAGATGCTCCAGACCTTCCTTTGTATCTGCCGCTTGAATCCTCGCTACGACATCAGCACCTGTCGCGATCTGTGAGTTAAGCGTACTGAATGAGCATTTAACTGCTTTCTCATTCAGATCCACAAGCTCCATACCGATCGTAGTCGTACCGATGTCAATGGCAATGCCATATGCGGAAGTAACAGACTTCTTTCTCTGTTCGGTTGGCAGATTCATCTTATGCCCTGTAATACCGGTAAGCTGTTCTTCCTCCAGCCGTATCGAGATATCCCTATCTACAATGTACTGGCAGCTTTTTACAAAACTGCCAGTATCCTGATTCCATACCAGACACCGATTACAGCGTCCTTTCATGCCGCAGTTTCCTGCGAAGACATATCCTGCCGCAGTCAGTACCTGATACAGATTATCTCCTTTATTACATTTGATCTGTTCTGTTCCGTTTACAGTTACATTTATCATTAATTATAAATTCCTGTTGTCATTTTTTCCTTTGGTCTGTAACCATGTTCTGCGAGCGTATTAATGATCAGCTGCTTATGTTCCGGACCAAACGCTTCCAGTGTGATCACAAGTTCAACTGCCGAATTACGATTGATCGATACAAACTGGTTATGCTCCAGTTTGATGATATTTCCCTGTAAATCTGCAATAATCTTGGAAATATTCATCAATGCGCCCGGCTTATCCGGAAGCAAGGTTGAAACTGTGAAGATACGGCTTCTGGCAATCAGTCCGTGCTGTACTAAGGATGCAAATGTGATCATATCCATATTACCGCCACTTAAGATGCTGACAACCTTCTGTCCCTTCACATTCAGATGCTTTAAGGCTGCAACAGTAAGCAGACCGGAATTTTCAACCAGCATCTTATGATTTTCCAACATATCAAGGAAGCAGACGATCAGTTCATTGTCTTCTACTGTGATGATACCGTCCAGATTCTTCTGAATGTATGGGAAGATCTTTGATCCCGGAGTCTTAACTGCTGTACCATCTGCGATCGTGTCTACCATTGGAAGTGTCGTTACTTTCTTATTCTTCAAAGAAACCTGCATACAATTTGCGCCTGCGGGTTCTACACCGATCACTTTGATATTCGGATTCATCATCTTGGCCAGTGTAGATACACCGGTAGCCAGTCCGCCACCACCGATCGGAACAAGAATATAATCTACAAACGGAAGCTCCTTGATGATTTCCATTGCGACAGAGCCCTGTCCGGTTGCAACATCCAGATCATCGAATGGATGAATAAAGGTATAACCCTTATCTTCTGCAAGCTCTAATGCATATGCGCAGGATTCGTCGTATACATCTCCATATAAGATAACCTCTGCACCATATGATTTGGTGCGGTTTACTTTGATCAGAGGAGTTGACGATGGCATAACGATCGTTGCTTTTACCCCATATGCTTTTGCTGCATATGCAACACCCTGTGCATGATTTCCGGCCGATGCAGTGATCAGACCTTTCTGTCTTTCTTCGTCTGTCAGTGTACTGATCTTATAATATGCTCCACGGATCTTATACGCTCCGGTAAGCTGCATATTTTCCGGTTTAAAAAATACTTTATTCCCTGTCAGGTTGCTGTAATATTCGCTCTCTACCAGCTTTGTTGGTAAAACAACTTTTTTAATTATATTATATGCCTCTTCAAATTTTTCTAATGTAAGTTCTTCTGCCATTGTCAGTCTCCTTTTTCTGTATTTCATATTCAGACAGTTATTATCCACCATTGTCATTACTTTTTTATTTTCTAACAGTTACTAGAATAAACTGCACGATTTTCATAATTATAGATCAGCTTCATCCATAAGAATGTCAAGCTCGCTTCGGTCTTCGTCAAAGCCTGAGAACAGTGCTTCCACATATGCGGACGGATCAAAACGCTGTAAGTCGTCAATCTTCTCACCGATTCCGATAAATTTAACCGGAACATTCAATTCTGCCTGAATTGCAATCGCGATACCACCCTTGGCTGTACCGTCTAGCTTTGTGATCACGATACCATCAATCTCCGTTACATTGCTGAACTGTCTTGCCTGCTCTAATGCATTCTGTCCGGTCGTTCCATCTAACACGATCAAGGATTCTACATTTGCATCCGGATAATCTCTGGAAATGATGCGACGCATCTTAGCCAGCTCATCCATCAGGTTCTTTTTATTATGAAGTCTTCCGGCTGTATCGATCAATAAAATATCGGTATTTCTTGCCTTTGCAGCAGATACCGCATCGTATACAACTGCCGCAGGATCTGCGCCCTCATTATGAGAGATCATCTCTACACCTGCACGATCCGCCCAGGTCTTTAACTGATCGATCGCGGCTGCACGGAATGTATCAGCGGCTGCGATCAGAACCTTTTTACCGCTCTTCTTATACTGGGCTGCCAGCTTACCGATCGTAGTTGTCTTACCGACACCATTTACACCGATCACAAGTATAACTGATTTTTTCTTTTCAAAATCATATGCACTTTCATCCACCATCATCTGATCTCTTATGATATTGATGATCAGTTCCTTGCATGCCGCAGGTTCTTTGATCCTGGCCTCCTTGACACGTTCTTTCAGGTTTTCGATCACCTTTTCCGTTGTCTCATATCCCATATCAGCCATGATGAATGTCTCTTCCAGTTCTTCATAAAAATCATCATCAATATGGGATGCTCCGAACACGGAAGAAAAACTGTCTACGATACTATTTCTTGTCTTACTAAGCCCTTCTTTTAATCGTTTGAAAAATCCCTTTTTTTCCTCAGCCATAGCTTGTACCTCCTTATTTGTCCAGATCGTTCTCGATCAGATTTACGGATACCAGAGTGGATACACCCTTTTCCTGCATCGTAATACCATACAGGATATCGGCTGCTTCCATGGTTCCCTTTCTATGTGAAATGACAATAAACTGTGTGTCCTTTGTCAATCGGTTCAGATACTGTGCAAATCGTCTTACATTTGAATCATCCAGTGCTGCTTCGATCTCGTCCAGCAAACAGAATGGTGATGGTTTCAGACTCTGGATCGCAAATAACAGTGCAATCGCTGTCAGTGACTTTTCACCACCGGAAAGCTGCATCATGTTCTGTAATTTCTTTCCCGGCGGCTGTGCAATGATACGGATACCGGTCTCTAAAAGATTGGTATCATCGACCAGTTCCAGTGCACCTCGTCCACCACCGAACAGCTCTTTAAAGACCTTGTCGAACATAACCTGGATCTCTTTGAACTTCGTATTGAACTGTTCCTGCATGGATACATTCAATTTCTCGATCACATCTAACAGATTCTTCTCTGCAAGAACGATATCATCATGCTGTCCCTTTAAAAACTCATATCGTTCTGATACTTCTTTATAGTCCTCGATCGCATTGACATTGACATCACCAAGTGATTTGATCTTTGCTTTTACTGCGGTGATCTCTTTCTTTAAGGATGAAAGATCGTTTAATTCCTCATCCCGGAACTCTGCCGCCATATTTAATGTCAATTCATATTCTGCCCACATATAATTTGACAGCTCATCCGACTTCTCCGTATTCTTCTCAATCGCTGAATCAAGCTTGAATACTGCCTTTTCCAGACCTGCAATCTTCTCGGATAATTCTTCCCGGATCGCAAAGAATTCTTTATGACTGGCTGTCATATCATCCCGTTCTTTATGATATGCTGCAAGCTGTTCTTCCTGATCAGATACTTCACCGGAATCTTTCTCGATCGTCTTACGGATCGCCTCTGCCTGTTCTTCTAACTTCGTGATATCTGTGCCTGTCGCCTGTACCTGTGTTATATAGGATGCCAGTTCTTCCTGTAATTTCTCATCATCCAGACGGATACGTCTTATATTCTCCTGAATAAAGTCATCCTTCTGTTTTACTGAGTTATATTCGATCAGTAATTCAGATACCTTCGTATTTGCCGCTGCAAGCTTGCTCTGTGCTTCGATAGCCTTGGCTTCCAGTTCCTTGATCATTTCTTCACACTGAACCTTGGCAGCTTCATGCTTCTTATTATTATCAGCAAGCTGATCTTTATTTGTATTGATCTCCGCTATCTGACTGTTCAACTCATTGATTTCTTTCTGGATCGATGCAAATGCTTTCTCAGACTCTGCAAGCTTGGATGCTACCTGCTCCATATTTAAAGACAACGTATTCTTCTCAAGATATGCCTGCTGAAGTCTTGTGTTTAAGCTCTCAATCTGCGCGCGGAGTGCATCTCTTGACGTTTTTAATTCTTCATCCAGTCCGGCTGCATCCTTTGCGATCAGATTTAACTCATCAATCTTTTCCCTGATCTCATCCAATTCTCTCTTTCGTCCAAGAAGATTACTGGAATTACGGAAAGCACCACCTGTCATTGATCCGCCCGGATTGATCAGTTCACCTTCGATCGTAACCAGTCTCAGAGACTGATTGTATTTTCTCGCAACTGCAAGTGCATGATCGATGTTATCTACAACCACGATCCTGCCAAGCAGATTCTTAACGAGTCGATCAAATTTTGCATCTGCCTTTACCAGAGAAGAAGCGATACCGATCACACCCTGTTCTGACAGAACTTCATTTCGAACCTGTCCACGGTCTGTGATCGTATTTAACGGAAGAAAAGTTGCACGACCATATTTGTTCTGTTTTAAGAACTGAATGATCTTCTTTGCCGTGCTGTCATCCTCCGTAACAATATTCTGAATGCTTCCGCCGAGTGCAGTCTCGACAGCAACCTCATACTTCTTATCTACATCGATTATATCAGCAACAACTCCAATAATGCCCGGATTGTTCTTTTTCTGCTCCATAACACGACGGATGCTGTTGCCATAGCCATCATAGCGTTCTGTAATATTCCGGAGCGCTTCCATCTTGGATCTGGTCGCTGATAATTCTTCGTTTGTATTATGTATTCGCTCACGATTGACTTTATTTCTGCTCTGATTTTCTTCCAGATCCTTTTCTGCAGTTTCGAGTTCCTTGATAATGCCGGATACATTCTGATCCAATACAGATAGCTTTGCCTGTAACTCATCATGTTCCTTCCGGTCGTTATTATCATCACTTTTAAATTGCAGATATCTCTGGTTTAACTGGGTCTTACGGAAGTTGATGTTCTCAAGCATCGCATCATATCTTCCGACCTTCGCCTGAAGATTTCCACTCTCATGGATGTATTCGATGATGTCGGATTTACATTCTTCGATCTTATCCTGACATTCATGGATATAGGCATCCAAGCGGCTGCTTTCTCCTTTTGCAGTATCCAGAGAACCGGAAATGGTTGAAACCTGATCTCCAAGGGCATCCTTTTGTCCTTGATAATTCTCCATCTCTTTCCGATCAGTTTCCCGCTGACGGTTGATCCTGTCGATCTGTTCCTGTATATTCTTATCATTCTGTCGGGAGTTCAAGATCTGCTGGTTGATAACGTTGATCTCACCTTCCAAACGTTCATTTTTTAACCGGAGCTCATGCACCTGATTCTTGGATGCATCGATTGCCTGATTGATCTCCTCTAACGCCTGCTCGATACGCTCATATTCTTCCTTTGTATGCTCCAGTTCTTCTTTATTCTGCGTGAGATCATTATTTAAGATTTCCCGATTCTCTGTATCTTTATCAAGAATCTCTTTTAAATGCTCCATTTCAAGGAAAAAAGCATTGATATCCAGTTTCTTCAGTTCGTCCTTAAACAACAGATATTTTCTCGCTGTTTCTGACTGCTTCTGTAATGGACCGACCTGCTTTTCCAACTCATATAAAATATCATTGACACGACTTAGATTGTCACGCTCTGCCTCTAATGATTTCTCGGCTGCCGCTTTGTTCTTTTTAAATTTTACGATTCCTGCCGCTTCATCGAACAGTTCCCGTCGTTCCTCCGGTTTACCATTTAAGATCTTCTCAATCTGACCCTGTCCGATAATGGAATATCCCTCTTTACCGATACCGGTATCAAAGAACAGCGAATTTACATCCTTTAAACGACTGACTGTACCATTAATAAGATATTCACTTTCTCCCGAACGATACACACGTCTGGCAACCGTTACTTCATTATAATCAATCGGCAGATGATGATCACTGTTATCTAACGTGATCGCTACATAAGCAGAACCCTGTGGCTTACGAAGCTGTGTACCGGAGAAGATTACATCCTCCATCTTAGAGCCTCGGAGACTCTTTGCACTCTGTTCACCAAGTACCCAGCGAACAGCATCCGCTACGTTACTCTTTCCCGAACCATTCGGTCCAACGATACAGGTTATTCCATGATTGAATTTGAATACGATTTTATTTGCAAATGATTTGAAGCCGTTTACTTCAATACTTTTTAAATACATATATTAACCCTGCTTTTTCTTTATTTGTAACAGTGCATTATATGCTGCCGTCTGCTCCGAAGCCTTTCTGGATGCTCCTTCACCTGTTGCAACATGCTCCCCGTTAATGCACACCTCGGATACATAAGATTTATTATGATCCGGCCCCTTCTCCTCTAACAAGGCATAAGTAAGGGTTTTTTCTTCTTTCTGCGCAAGCTCCTGCAAGGTTGACTTGGCATCATAAAACAGTGAATGTGTCTCAACATCATCAAGTAAAAACCGGTGGACAAATTTCTTTGCCTCATCTAAGCCGCCATCCAGATAGATCGCACCGAGAACTGCCTCAAACAGATCACACATGATCGAGTTCCGATTTCTCCCTCCGGTCAGATCTTCTCCCCTGCTTAACAGAACATAATGTCCAAACTTTAGTTCCTTGGATATCTGAGACAAGGTAAATTCACATACCAGACTTGCTCGGAGCTTTGTTAATTTTCCTTCCGGGTAATCCGGATAATTTTTATAAAGATATTCACTTACAACGAATTCCAGAATTGCATCTCCAAGGAATTCCGATCGTTCATAGGATTCTACTTTATTGATCTTCCGCTCATTTGCATAGGACTTATGTGTTAACGCTGTTACAAGCAGTTCCAGATCACAAAAGGTATACCCAATAATATCTTCTATATTATGAAATCGTTCTGTGTTCATAATTACTTCGCCACTTCTTTTCCAATATTCTCGGCAATTTTTTCATTTACACCATTTTCCTTGAAATTAATACACTGGAAAATAGCGCTCTTAACCTCTTCGTTATGAGAATTACCGTGGATCTTTACAACAAGGCCCTTTAAGCCAAGCAACGGTGCACCACCTTTGTTCTTCGCATTAAAACGTTCCTTCAAGCCATTCAATGAACTCTTGATCAGAAGTCCTCCGATCTTGGTTTTAAATGAAGACATGATCGTATTCTTGATCTCACCTAAAAGCATCTTTGCAAGACCTTCATACAACTTTAAGATAACATTTCCGACAAATGCTTCACAGACAATGACATCTGCTGCACCATTTGGAATCTCTCTTGCCTCGATACTTCCAACAAAATTAATGTCCTTACATTCTTTTAATAATGGATATGTCTCTTTTACAAGAGCATTTCCCTTTTCTTCTTCATCGCCGATATTTACGATTGCAACTCTTGGATTCTTTACATGCTCGATATTCTCCATATAGATAGAACCCATCTTGGCAAACTGTAGCAGATGCTCCGGTCTCGCATCGACATTCGCTCCACAGTCGATCAGAAGGGAATAACCCTTTGATGTAGGAAGTAATGGAGCAAGTGGTGAACGCTTTACACCTTTGGAACGTCCGACTACCAACTGTCCACCTGCAAGGATCGCACCTGAGCTTCCGGCTGAAATAATCGCATCAGCTTCTCCGTTCTTTACCATATTCAGACCAACCACCAGTGAAGAATCCTTCTTGCTTCTGACAGCCTGTACCGGGGCTTCATGACAGGTGATCTCCTCTGTTGCATTTACAACCTCGATCTTTGACTGATCGTAAGTATATTTTGCAAGTTCCTTCTTTATTACATCTTCTTTACCGGTCAGTATTATCTGTGCCTTTGCGCCTTCATTGATCGCTTCTACTGCACCTCTTATGATCCACTCCGGTGCATAATCTCCACCCATGGCATCTACGACTACTCTTGTTACTTCGCTCATCTTATTCCTGCTTCCTTTCTATACCGGAACTATTCCGGCATTTCCATATTTCTTATTATACGAATCGGAGTCCAGACTCCTACGCAGACCAACCCCAGGGTTTGTCAGAATAGGACTCTGCTCTGACCGTATAAATGCACAAAGCTATTATATATTTTGCCTTTCTTAAAGTCAACAGGGGATATCGGTGCAAAAAAATAAAGCCTTCCGATTGCTCGGAAAGCTCTATTTATAATTACTCACCTACTGAGATAATCTCTTTCTTGTTGTATGAACCACAATTCTTACATACTCTATGTGGAACCATTAATTCGCCACACTTGCTGCACTTTACTAATGCAGGAGCAGTCATCTTCCAGTTAGCTCTACGCTTATCTCTTCTGGCCTTTGAACTCTTATTCTTTGGACAAATTGACATTAATCACACCTCCTCAACCTTTCAAGATGTTTGCAAAAACTGATAATCTTGGATCCGGAACAAAATCATCACAATCACATGTTTCATGATTCAGATTTGCTCCACACACTTTGCACAGACCTTTGCAATCATCTTTGCATAATATCTGCATCGGGACTAAAGTCATTAGTTCCTTCTGTAAAAGCATGTCCATATTAATAATGTGATCTTCCAGATAATCTAATTCCTCGATCTCATCAACTTTATCTGTTTCAAAGATAGCCATATCGATCATCTCGTCTATGTCCACTTCAAAATCCTCTGTAATTTCATCCAGACAACGGTCACATAGCATCTTAAGTGTGACAACACAGCCGCCCTTAAGACTTGCTTTTCTCTTACCTTCATTTCTGGCAGTAAGATGAAAATCCTTTACATTATCGACTACATATACATTTCCGTTGAAAGAAAATTCCTTCAATTCAGATATAACATCGTAGTCTTTTACCTGTCCTTCTGTCGATAAAATCTCTGATAAATCAATTAACATAATATCTCCTAAAAATCGCACATTGGTTATTATACATATTTGAATACTCTTTGTCAACGATAAAATCACATATTTTTTGCCATATTTTTCTTTTTCGTTACACTAAAGCAACAGTCTCTCTTGCAATCGCAAGCTCTTCATTTGTAGGGACTACGAATACCTTTACTTTTGAATCAGGTGTAGAGATCAGCTTTTCATCTCCCATAACCTTATTTGCTTCCTGATCGATCGTAATACCCATGTATTCCATATCTGACATTGCAAGGTTTCTGACATATGGATTATTCTCACCGATACCGGCTGTAAATGCAATCGCGTCTACTCCACCCATTGCTGCGGCATATGCACCGATATACTTCTTGACACCATATGCAAATACATCAAGTGCAAGACGACATCTGTCATTTCCTTCTTCCATACCCTTGCCGAGATCTCTGAAATCACTGAATCCACCGGAGAGACCATAAACACCGGACTTTTTATTTAAGATCGTATTGATCTCTTCGATATTCTTTCCTGTCTTGTTTGCAAGGAATTCGATAATGGCAGGATCGATATCACCGGATCTTGTTCCCATGATCACACCTGCAAGCGGTGTCAGACCCATGGTTGTATCTACTGATTTTCCACCCTTAACCGCTGTAATACTGGAACCATTGCCAAGATGACATACGATGATCTTTGTATCTTCGATATTTTTTCCAAGAAGCTCTGCTGTTCTCTTTGATACAAAGCTGTGGCTTGTGCCGTGGAAACCATATCTTCTAATCTTATAGTCTGTATAATATTCATAAGGAATACCATAGATATACGCTTTATCCGGCATTGTCTGATGAAACGCTGTATCAAATACACCGACATTCGGGACACCCGGCATCAGCTTCTGGCATGCACGAATACCGATCAGGTTTGCCGGATTATGTAATGGCGCAAGATCGTTACATTCTTCAATCGCAGCAATTACTTCATCTGTAATCACAACAGACTTGGCAAATTTCTCACCACCATGTACGATTCTGTGACCTACCGCATCGATCTCGGACAGATCAGTGATCGCACCTGTCTCTTTATCTGTTAATGCTTCTAATACATAACTGACTGCTGCATTATGATCCGGCATAGGAAGATCCTTTGTATATTTCTCTTTTCCTGTCGTTGTATGGGTAAGTCTTCCATCTACAGCGATACGTTCACATAAGCCCTTTGCAAGAAGTTCTTCTGTATCAGAATCGATCAACTGATACTTCAACGATGAACTGCCACAGTTAATAACTAAAACCTTCATATTAAATATCCTCACTTTATATATTTTGTTCTGACCGGCACAACGCCTGTCGTATATAACATAATTTATTTATACAGTTATCTGCTTGAATCTTTATGTGTCAGACAACACATTATATTCTACATTCATCTAATATGTGCTTCAAGTCTTTTTTCGTATTTTCAAGCGACCCGGAATTATCAATCTTATAGTCGCAGGCTTCCAGATAAAAAGCTTCCGACTCCTGTGAATCGATAACCGCCTGCGCTCGTTCTTGGGTAAAGCCACGATATTTGCAGAGTCTGGATATCCGGACATCCAAGTCTGCATAGACATAGCACATCTTATCACAGATACTCTTATATCCATCCTGAATCAGCAAAGCAGCTTCAATCACGAACAGCTTTTTTCCGACATCCTTCTGTTCCTCAATCCGGCGCACGATTTCTTCTTTCACTAATGGATGTGAGATACTGTTCAGCAAAGCCAGCTTATCTTTATCGTGGAATACGATATCTCCAAGCTTCTTTCTGTCAATCGAGCGGTTAACCGTTGATTGACCGTTGTCTGTCACTGCATTCCCTTCAGCAGGTGCAGATATATCTATATCAGCATCCATCAAAACCTCCATACCAAATGCATCCACAATTCCCTGATAAACCGTTTTTCCGGGTTCCATCAACTCATGTGCCAGACGGTCTGCTTCTATTATATATGCATCATATTCTTCCTTTAATATCGTAAGAACTGCTGTCTTTCCGCAACCAATGCCTCCTGTTAGTCCAAGGATCAGCATCTCATCTTTATTTCGCATCATACCAGTTATCTCCTTCACTGATACCGATCTCAAGCGGTACTGCCATGTCGGCTGCACCCATCATTTCCTTTTCCATGATCTCTTTTACAATGTCAATCTCATCCTTTGCAGTCTCTACCAGAAGTTCATCATGGATCTGTAAGATCAGGCGGGATTTCAGTCCTCGTTTTTTCAGTTCCATATTCACACGGAACATAGCAATCTTAATAATATCTGCCGCTGTTCCCTGAATCGGCGAATTCATTGCAACACGTTCACCAAAGCTTCTGGTCATGAAGTTTGAAGACCGAAGCTCCGGTACAGGACGGATACGACCGAACATCGTCCGCACAACACCATCTGCTTTTGCTTCTTCCACCTGACGGTCAAGGAATGACTTTATATTCTTATAGGTTGCAAAATATTTCTCAATATAATCAGCCGCTTCTTTTCTGGATATTCCAAGATCCTCCGACAAACCAAATGCACTGATCCCATAAACAATACCGAAGTTAACTGCCTTTGCATTTCTTCTCTGCAAGGATGTTACCTGATCGATCGGAACATCGAACACCTCAGAAGCTGTCGTTGCATGGATATCTACATGATTCAGAAAGGCATTCTGCATAACCTGATCTCCGGACAAATGAGCAAGTACACGAAGTTCAATCTGAGAATAATCAGCATCTACAAATACATATCCATCCTCCGGAATAAATGCCTTTCGAATCAGTCTGCCAAGTTCCAGTTTCATAGGAATATTCTGGAGGTTCGGATCAGTCGAACTGATACGACCGGTCGCTGTGATCGTCTGGTTAAAGGTTCCGTGAATCCTGCCATCTTCTGATATATATGCCATCAATCCCTGCGCATAAGTGGAATTCAGCTTTGTAAGCTGACGATATTCCAGTATCGCAGGTATGATTGGATGGTCATTCTTTATCTTTTCCAGCACATCAACGCTGGTGCTGTATCCGGTCTTGGTCTTCTTGCCACCGGAAAGTCCCATATCTTCAAATAAAATAACACCTAACTGTTTTGGCGAATTGATATTAAACTCTTTTCCTGCATAACCGATGATATCAGTATGCAGGTCGTCGATCCTGCTCTGCAGCTTTACGCTATAATCATCCAAAGCTTTTCGGTCAACCCTGATTCCCCGGTGCTCCATATCATAAAGTGTATATACCGTTGGCATCTCGATCTCATTATAGAGAGTAAACATCTCCTGTTTTTCCAGATGTTCCATCAGAAGATCACCTACAAGATATGGGATCAACGCCTTATATGCAAATAATTTCTGAAAGGTTTCATTTGCAAAAGAGAACAGATTCAGTTCATCTTTTCCAACCAGTTCTTTTTCAGACGGCAGTGTTGCACCAAGATAATCCCTTGCGACCGCATCATAGGAATATACATCCTCCATCGGATTTAAGAGATATGCCGCTACACCGATATCATGCACCTTTGTATCACTCTCATCAAACGGAAAGACTGACAATGCTTCCTTTAAATCCAGAATATCGATCTGCATACCGTTCCTGGTGGCTGATACTATATTCTCTGTCAGTCTGTCATGCTCCATTCCATTCAGATTCGACAAAATATAGACCTCTTTATCAGATATGGCAGCAGACAGCCCGAATAAGGTTCCATCCTTCCAGATTGGATATAAACCGATCTTATCTATATTTTTCATCTTATCGGCAAGAAAACCATCTATCTGCTCCGTTGTTTCAAGCAAGGTGATAACCGGATCGATCTCCGCCGTCTCTGTCACTGTGCCAAACTTTTTTAACAGACTGTTAAAGCCTAATCGTTTAAAAATCTTATATGAATCATCATTGAATAATGATTCGATCGTCATTTCATCCAGAGAAATATCCAGCTCGCAGTCCAGTTTGATCGTTGCAAGATCCTTTGACATAACTGCAAGATCCATGTTCTCGGTCAGATTCTTCTGAACACGCGGAGGCTTTACCGTATCCAGATGATCCAGAATATTCTCCATGCTTCCGTATTCAATCATCAGCTTTGCCGCTGTCTTTTCTCCGATTCCCGGAACTCCGGGAATATTATCAGAGGTATCGCCCATAAGCCCCTTCATATCTATAAACTGAACCGGTGTAACACCATATGCCTCAACAACATCCTTTGCATAATAATTTTCTATCGTTGTGCCGCTTGCTTTTGTTTTTGGGATCCGCACAAGGATCGTATCTGTTGCAAGCTGCAGAAGATCTCTGTCACCCGATACAATCACAGTTGCATAGCCATTTCGTTCTGCCATCCTTGATATCGTACCAATGATATCATCTGCCTCATAACCGCCTTTTTCCACAATCGTGACATGCATAGCTGTAAGCACTTCTTTCATAAGCGGAACTTGTTCACGAAGTTCCTCCGGCATCGGCTTTCTGGTTCCTTTATATGCGCTGTATTTCAGATGACGGAATGTCGGTTCATGCACATCAAATGCTACACACATATGATCCGGTTTTTCCTCGTCCATGATCTTAAATATAATATTAAGAAAACCAAGAACTGCATTTGTATGCAGTCCTTCATAGTTTGTGAGATCCGGCAGACCATAGAATGCACGGTTTAATATACTGTGTCCATCAATTAATAATATTTTCTTCATTTTCCAAATCGTCCTTCTCTGCCGTTTCTTCGGCGACTTCCAGATAGTTTTTGTGTGTCTGGTTATATCTCTTTATTTTATCCATAAACTGTACGTTTTTATCACTGGTTCCGGGAAGATCATCCTTTTTATATAAAATTTTCTCCAGATATTCGATCATATATTTATTGTCAAAAAACAGCTTTTCTCCAAAAGTATCACTATAATAATATTCTGTCTGCGATTTCTGTTTGGCATTCTGCTCATAATGATATACTTCTTCCAGAACTCCACTATATACCCATACAAGTCCGATCACAATTGCAGCCAGAACCAGAACGATTGTAGAGGTTGCAATTCGTTTAACGGCTGTCATACGTGTCATTTCTTCATCCAGCTTATCATCCAGTTCCTTTTTGAAGTTCGTGGAAAGATTTTCTTCATTGTCCAATTCTTTCATACCAACGATCAAGGTATAGTAGATTTCCAATTCTTCCGAACAGTTTTCACAATTTTTGACATGCTTAATAAACTCCTTCAATTCATCGTCCGGGAGTTTGTTCTCTATGAATGCCATGATCTTTGATTGTGCTTCCAAACATGTCATCTGACTGTCACCTTCTTCATCCTGTCCGTATATTTTTATCTTCTATCGAATATGATCCTGGGATTCATCGGTTGTCTTAACAATCTCCCGTATCACAATATGGAAAGGGTCGCCCTTTCCCGGAACAACCTCTACACGGTCACCGACTTTATGACCAAGCAATGCTTTCCCCATCGGAGATATATTGCTGATAATACCATTTAATACATCTTCGCGGACTGTCGTTACGATACGATAAGTATCTTCTTCATCATCTTCTTCAAAATAAACACGAACAGTATTATTCAAACCTACTTCATCATCTGCTGACTCATCTTTTATGATCTCAGCAGTTCTTACCATACGATCCAGATAACGGATTCTTTTTTCATTCGCATTCTTATCCTTCTTCGCTGCATAATACTCGAAATTCTCACTCAGGTCGCCCTGTGCTCTTGCTTCCTTTACAGCTTCCAGCTTTTCTTTTCGAACTACTACTTTTCTATATTCGATTTCTTCTTCCATCTTCTTGATGTCAGATTCTGTTAACTGATTAAACATAAAACCAACCACCCTGTTCACATTTTTGCTAACAGTATAGCACAAAACATTTTTGGATACAACAAAAGCAGATCTTACGTCCGAAAACATAAAATCTGCTCCTGTTATTATATGAAATAAATTTATTTACTTCAGATTAGTTGTTGATGAGCTTGTCTTCACCATTCCAGCTGTACAGCTTTCTGATGCTCTCGCCAACGATCTCTGATGGATGCTCAGCAGCTTTCTTTCTCATAGCCTTGAAGTGAACCTGACGTCCTGCAGGTGACATATCAAGTAAGAATTCCTTAGCAAATGTACCATCCTGAATATCAGAAAGAACTTTCTTCATAGCCTTCTTTGTATCTTCTGTAATGATCTTAGGACCTGTTACATAATCACCATACTCAGCAGTATTTGAGATAGAATATCTCATTCCCTTGAAGCCTGACTGGTAGATCAGATCTACGATCAGTTTCATCTCATGAATACACTCAAAGTATGCATTTCTTGGATCGTAACCGGCTTCGCAAAGTGTCTCGAAACCAGCCTGCATAAGTGCACATACACCACCGCAAAGAACTGCCTGCTCACCAAAGAGGTCTGTCTCTGTCTCTGTTCTGAATGTTGTCTCAAGAACGCCAGCACGAGCTCCGCCGATACCAAGTGCATAAGCTAATGCTCTGTCAAGAGCCTTTCCTGTGTAATCCTGCTCTACAGCTACAAGACAAGGTGTACCCTTTCCTGCCTGATACTCAGAACGTACTGTGTGACCAGGTGCCTTAGGAGCGATCATGGTTACATCAACATTCTTAGGTGGAACAATTGTTCCGAAGTGGATATTGAAACCATGAGCAAACATTAACATATTGCCTTCTTCAAGGTTTGGCTCGATATCGTTCTTGTACATATCAGCCTGTAACTCATCATTAATAAGAATCATGATAATGTCTGCTTTCTTAGCAGCTTCTGCAGCTGTATATACTTCAAATCCCTGTGCTTCAGCCTTTGCCCAAGACTTGCTTCCTTCATAAAGACCGATAATTACGTTACAGCCTGATTCCTTTAAGTTAAGGGCATGTGCATGTCCCTGTGAACCATAACCGATAATAGCGATTGTCTGTCCGTCCAGTAATGATAAATTACAGTCTTCCTGATAATAAATTTTTGCTTCTGCCATTATTTTGTCCTCCTGATATAAATGACTTCTTTATAATAATTAACTGCATAATTGCAATCAATCAATCTATAGTTAACTAAGGTGCACATGATTAATCCTGACGCTGACCTCTCACCAGTCCTGTCAGACCGGTACGAACCAGTTCAATGATCTCAAATCCATCTAACAGTCCAAGAAATGCTTCACACTTCGAGGTTGCACCTGTTAGCTCAATGATCATGGAACCTTTTGAAACATCAACGATGTTTGCTCGGAATATATTTGCAATGGACATGATATCCTGACGGGTATCTTTATCACTTCTCACCTTTACGAGTACAAGTTCTCTGCATACTGATTTGCCAGGCTCCAGTTCAACGATCTCTACGACATCCTCGAGCTTATTCAACTGTTTCTTGATCTGGCTCAGACTTGCATTATCTCCGCTTACTGCTACAGTCATTCTGGAATATGCAGGATTCTCCGTAACACCTACCGTAACGCTGTCGATATTATAACCTCTGCGGCTGAATAAACCTGAAACTCTGCTCAGTACACCTGATGTATTATCTACAAGAAGTGACAAAACTATATTATCCATCAATAAGTACCACCTTTCAAACCTATGAAACGGCTGTATAATCAATACAGCACAAATCCTTGTTTTATTATAGTTATCTTGTCAATTATTGTCAACGAAGAATTACTCAATATCAAGCAATCTTTTTACAACCTGAACACATTCTGCCGCATCCTCTGAATAACCATCTGCATGAATCTCCTCAGCAAAGCTCTCTGTGATAACAGCTCCGCCGATAACGACCTTAATATCCAGATTTTTTGCTTTTACCAGTTCCACGACATCCACCATTTTCATCATAGTTGTTGTCATCAGTGCCGAAAGTCCGATGACCTTGGCATCATTTTCTATGGCTGCATCAACGATCACATCCGCAGGTACATCCTTTCCAAGATCGATAACCGGGAATCCGTAGTTTCGAAGCATCAAGACAACCAGATTCTTTCCGATATCATGGATATCTCCCTCTACGGTAGCAACCACGATCGCAGGCATTGACTTTCCATCATCCTCCCGTACGATAAGTGGTGTGATATGATTGATCGCAAGCTCCATCGTCTCTGCGCTGGCGATTAACTGTGGTAGAAAGTATTTTTTCTGTTCAAATAATTTTCCAACACGGTTAATTGCCGGAATCAGCTCATCATCAATAATCTTCTGCGGATCTATCCCCTGTTCCAGTTCTTTTTTGACATCTTCTGTAATATTTCTTTTATTTCCTTTTACAACATCTGTGTAGATAACACTTTTTTCTTTTTCATCCTCCTGACTGCCTCCATTCTGTACAGGTGCAGCCGTTGTGATCCCGAGAGGTTTTACATTCTGGATATACCGGATATCTCCTTCGTCTTTGTTAAGAAGCATATCCGATGCATATGCCATATTCATAAGCATGGTCTGTGACGGATTTGCAATTGCCATCGTAAGACCATTCTGGATCGCCATCGTAAGAAAAGCTGCATTTACAAACATACGCTCCGGCAATCCAAATGAGATATTCGAAAGTCCGCATATCGTAGCAAGCCCCATATCATGACAATAACGGATTGTTTTCAGGCAGTTGACAGCAGCAGCTTTCTCTGCTCCGACTGTTGCAACCAGACCATCGACCACAACATCCTCTTTCTGAAAGCCCATCTTATAAGCAGCATCCAGAACTGTATGTATAATACTTTCTTTTTCATCACTGTCCTTTGGAAGTCCCTCATCAGAAAGCGGAAGCAGAATGAACATCGCACCATATTTTCTGACCAACGGAAGGATCTCCTGCATTTTTACCTTTTCCAGAGATACAGAATTCACAAGTGCACGTCCCGGATAGATACGAAGTGCCGCTTCGATAACAGCAGGGTTACTGGAATCAATACATAACGGAAGATTCACTGCCTGTGACACCTCATATACAACCCTTACCATCATTTCTTTCTCATCAATACCATTCATGCCGACATTAATATCAAGAATTGATGCACCCTTTTCCATCTGTTCTTCTGCCATCGTCATAACAGTATCGAGAACTCCTTCCCGAAGCTCCGCCTGCAGTTTCTTCTTACCGGTTGGATTGATTCGTTCTCCAACTACCATAAAAGAACCATCTAAATTGATCTGTCTTGTCATGCGTTCTGATGATAGCAAACGTTCTTTCTTGTCTGATATCTCAGGAATATCCATTGTCTTTGCCATATCGGAAAGTGCTTTGATATGGGCAGGAGTTGTTCCGCAGCAGCCGCCGACCATACCAGCTCCTGCTTCTATGATCATCTTCATATCTTCTGCAAAGGTTTCCGGTGTCATGGCATATACACTTTTACCATCCACAAGTTCAGGCATACCGGCATTCGGCTTCGCAAATACGGGGACAAATGCTACCTCTTTCATGGCAGCCACAAGCTCTGTCATCTTGTCCGGTCCTGTGGAACAGTTTACACCTATTGCATCCACGCCAAGATTCTGTAATACATTGACCGCGGTTACCGGATCCGTTCCATACAAGGTTCTTCCGTCCTCGTTAAATGTAAGGCTCGCCATGATAGGGAGATCACAGATCTCATTTGCAGCGATCACAGCAGCTCTGGTTTCGGCAAGGCTCATCATTGTTTCTACAACAAGAAGATCACAGCCCGCCTCAACAAGAACTTTGATCTGTTCTTTATAGATATCAACCAGCTCTTCAAACTGAAGTTTTCCCATCGGATACAGCATCTCACCTGTCATGGTAAGATCACCTGCGACATAACCATGCCCGCACCCGGCAACGGCCTGCTTTGACAGAGCTACCAGATCCATATTCATCTGATAGAGATCAGTTTCCAATCCATATTCACGAAGTTTTAAACGATTACAGGTAAATGTCGGAGCATATAAGATATCTGTGCCTGCATTCAGATACGACGTCTGAAGTTCCAGCATAACTTTCTTATGCTCAAGGATGTATTTTTCCGGACATACACCAAGCGGCATGCCTGCATTCATCAGATTTGTTCCGGTTGCTCCATCTAAGATCAGTATTTTCTCATTGAACAGTTGTCTAAATTCGTGTTTATTCATTCGTTATCACACCTTCGTCGTCTATTTTGTTATCTCCGTCTGCCGCTGTCGTTGCAAGCATATCACATCGTTCATTCATCGGATGTCCTGCATGTCCCTTTACCCAGTGAAAGGTTACTGTATGCGGCTCTTTTGCTTTTAACAGTCGTTCCCACAGATCCCGGTTCTTTACCGGTTCATTCTTGCCACGTTTCCAGCCCTTCTTGATCCAGCCCCATATCCAGCCTTCATTAAATGCCTTTACAAGATACTGGGAATCTGAATATAATTCCACATTACAGGGTTTTATCAATGCTTCTAAACCAACAATAGCTGCCATAAGCTCCATGCGGTTATTGGTCGTCTTATTATAGCCCTGTGAAAATTCCCGTTCATGGAGCGTTCCTTTTCCATCTATAAACTGGATAACCGTACCATATCCGCCCGGTCCGTCCGGATTTCCTCTCGCTGCACCATCTGTATATATCTTTACATCCATTCTTTTCGCACCTCATATCTATTCTAATTAATCCATATCCGCTTATAAATGACTGATTATCACTTTTCATCAAATGATCGGAATATTTTATTCTGTGCCATCACTATAACTTTCGATCAATTCTGTAAGAAGTCTGCTCATTTTATCAGACATCTCCTTACTGCGATCCAGAATATCCTCATGCTTTAATTCAGCACCAAGTCCTGCCGCTTTATTTGAAATTGCCGAAAAACCGGATACCCGGATTCCCATATGGCAGGCCGCGATTGCCTCACATGCTGTACTCATACCAACCGCATCTGCGCCAAGTATATGAAACATCCGTATCTCGGCCGGCGTCTCATATTGAGGTCCTGATGTCTGAAGATAAGTACCTTCCACAGTATGAAGTCCCATTCTCTCAAATATTTTCCTGCTTATCTGAATTTTTTCTTCGTCATATATATGGCTCATATCCGGAAATCTGACACCAAACTTGTCTATATTCCTTCCAATCAAGGGAGATGGAACAAAGCTTGATATCTGATCCGAAATGATCATGATATCTCCCGGTACCAGCTCTTCACTGATTCCTCCTGCCGCATTGGTAAGAATCAACCACCGTATTCCAAGAAGCCCCATCAGCCGGATCGGTTTCACGACATCCTGCATGGAATATCCCTCATAGTAATGAACTCTGCCCTGCATGACAACAATCGGTTTTCCACAGGAATAACCAAATATAAATCGTCCCTTATGGCCGGCAACTGTCGAAACAGGGAAGCCCGGAACCTCTTTATAATTAATATACACCGGATCATCCATGGTAAATGCATCACCCAGTCCGCTTCCAAGTACGATCCCTATCTCCGGCTTCATCTTTATTTTACCAGTGATATAACGAACAGCCTCATCATACATAAATAACATCTCCTTATCCCAGTGCCGCAGCTCACCTGTACCCAGTCTCTGAAATACATAATTCTGATTTTCCACATATATCCATATGGTAAAAAAGCTGACACCCATCTGAATGTCAGCTTATTTTCATAAAACGGAGATAGAGAGATTTGAACTCTCGCGCCGGTTGCCCGACCTACCGCTTTTCGAGAGCGGACCCTTCAGCCACTTGGGTATATCTCCTTTTCCTATGACTTTGCTATAATACCATTAATACACAAAATATACAACTATTTTTTATTTGTAAAATACGATTTCGCCTGTATTAAATGAGTTGTGCTCACAATATCAACCTGCTTTTTTCTGATAAAATAAACATCTTAATAATAACAGATCACAGGCATACCTGCGTATATATTTTCATAAATAACCGCTGCTTTCTGATATGGCAGATTAACGCAGCCATGCGAACCGCCGGAATAATAAATGTCTCCGCCGAACTCATCACGCCATGTTGCATCATGAAGCCCGATTCCACGATTAAAAGGCATCCAGAAATTCACCTTTGTCTCGTAATCTTCACCTCTGAGAACCGATGGTGATTCCTTATATGTAACCGAATATAATCCATCCGGTGTACCATGACCGTTCTTCACGCATCCGGTAACACAAGGGGAATCTGTGACCAGTTTTCCACTTACAATCAGATAAACATGCTGGTTCGACAGATCGACCTCTACATAAGAATAACCGATATCCCCGTATTTGTTATATGCCGCTCCTACCTGGGAAAACTCCGGTGTACGCTCCTGTGATTTCCCACTTGCAAGTGCTTCCCGCAAGCCCTTTGTCTCCGCTTCCACATCAATTGCCCATCCATAACGATTGCCTGTTTCTTCTACATATCTTCCGGTATAGGTCTGAAAGGTTCTCGTTGTTCCGACAGTATCATATGTCTCTGCAAGTTGTCTCACATATGCCTGAACCGATTTCTTTTTGAACTTCCATTTTCCGTTATCATAATAGAGCCAGCTGCCAAATGTTGATGCATCAAGCGTCCATGTTACACGATCAATGCTGTAGTTGATCTGAACCGCAAGATATGTTTCCAGTGCTTTTTTCCGGTCTGCGATCTCCTTACTGTCTGCCGTGATCTCTGCATTCTCATAACACGCTTCTTTATCAAGGTCTGTAGTAGCTTTCACCTGTTCAAGTGCCGTTTCTATCACTTCCTGCACCTTATCTGTATCCAGATAACTGCCTTCTGTCTCTGGTATGATAACCGCCTCGCTCTTTTCAACTACTACATAGGCATCCTTTGGCTTATCCATATTCTTTTCCTGCATACAGTCCTGATTTTTTAAGAACTGATACAACTTTTCTTTATCATATGTTACTTCGTAACTGGTTTTATAATCTTTCCGATTATCATTCAGATACAAAAACCACAGAAAGCCATTTTGTTTCTTCTTGATGCTTTTCTCATTGGAAACTGCCTGTATCGTCATATCGATATCTTCCGGACGGATCACAAATGATGCATGTTCTCTGCCGTTTACGCTTAAAGAATATTCACTCATATATGTATCGATCGTGTTTTTTACGGATTTTACTGTATGATAGGATACATTCTGTCCGTCAATATATGTATTCTTGTTAAAATGAAAACTAAACCAGATCGACAATGTAAGATAACAAAGTAAAATAACTCCGCCCACAGAAATTGATATAATAGCAGCGATCTTTTTTCCTTTTTTCCGTTTATCGATCTGTTCATAGACACTCTTATCGACAAAGACATCCGATGGTATGGCAGCAGCCGTGGCAGCAACCTCCGGCTGGTCTTTTGTTTCTATTTCTTGAGTCTCTGTCTGGTCTGTCTCTTTGACTGCTTCCATCTCAGCCCCAGTCTGCTCAGCCTCTTTGTCAGCCACGTTTTCGGTTTCTTTGTCTGCGCCGCTTTCTGTTGGCTCTGCTTCACTCTCTGTCTGCTCTACTTCTTTGTATTCCTCACTCATAATCTTCCCCTGTTATTCTCCTTCCAGATGGATCACGCATATCTCCGGTTTATTATTGACCCGGAACTTTAAAGTATGACCACCAAGTCCACCTGTTAAAATCATTTTTTTATTACGATATTCATACATACCCCGGTAATATTTCGGAAACAGCCGTACCATCGGTGATATCACTCCCCCAAAAAACGGAAGTATGATCATGCCCCCGTGTACATGACCGGATAACACCAAATCTGCTCCCCATTCCGCATAAACCGAAAAATAATCCGGGTTATGCGCCAGTAGAATCGTATATGCATCCTGATGCCTTGTTGGAAGAAGCTTCACCAGATAGTCCGTCTCCATCTTCTGAAGCCGGAATCTTCTGTAATAAGCTGCATCCATGTCAAGCCCCACGATCTGAATGTTGTCAGATGCCAGAGTAGCTTCCTCATTTATAAGCCAATGAACGTAATTCTTTGTCTGTTCATACAGGCATTCCCATATATCTCCATACTGCTCTGTATATAAAACGGTTCGCATCTCATGATTTCCCTTTGAAATATAAACAGGGAATTCACTTCCAAGCTTTTGCAGAAGGTCTATCGCAACACCCGGTCTGACATCTTTCTTTCCGACTATAACATCTCCTGCAATCAAAACTGCATCAGGAGCAATCTTTTTTATCTCTTTTATGAGATCCTCATTTTTATCTCCGAATTCTGCATTATGAAGATCTGCGATCATCGCAAATGTAGCAGACTTTTTTATCCTTTTATCCGTGATTGTATAATGAGATACCGAAATCATATGATTCTCCCGTCTGCTTTCGATCAGAACTGCACACAGACAGATAATCGCAAATATACAGATGATACTGATAATATCGAATAACATTTTCTCTTCCTCTAGGAACGAAAGGCAAGATATAATACTTTTTTAAAGCTGTAGCCAAACGTCATTTTCTTTATATTTTCTGCTGCAACGACCTCGACTGAACCAAGGATACGACCATTGATTGAATATTCTATATGACCGACAACATATCCTTTTTTTATCGGTGCTGTAAGCGATTCATCCTGAACCAGTATCTTCTTTACATCATCTGCCTTTTCTCCGCGAAGCAGAACGGATGAGAAGTCCGATACACTGTCAATCGCCAACTCGTCACTGATACCATTTTCTATAGAAACGCTGCGGGTGTCAAGTACATTTTCATCTTTATACAGATTGCAATTTGCATATCCATAATCTAATAGCTTGCAGGCCTCTTTATTTCTGATATCCTTTGTTTCAGCTCCCATGATGACTGCGATCAATGTAATGCCGTTTCTGTTTGCCGTCGCCGACATACAGTATTTAGCTGTCGCCGTATATCCGGTTTTAAGCCCGGTTGCCCCGGTATACATATTTAGGAATTTATTTGTATTAGCAAGGTCAAATCTTGACTCTCCCCTTGCGGTTTTATGTACGATTGAATCCATCCAGATACCGGAATAATTCAGGATCTCAGGATGTTCGTCAATCAACTGTCTGGACATGATCGCAATGTCTTTTGCCGATGTCTCATGTCCATCTGCATCCAGTCCACATGCATTGACGAAATGTGTATGCTTCATTCCAAGTTCCTTTGCCCGGTCATTCATTCTCTGAACAAAGGCTTCCTCGCTTCCTGCCGTGAATTCTGCCATAGCAACTGCCGCATCGTTTCCTGATGCAATAATGATACATTTTATCATATCTTCAACCGTCTGCTGTTCCCCAGTCTCAAAGAAGCATTGTGAACCACCCATAGAAGCTGCATGTTCACTCACAGTTACAATATCAGACATCTGATAATCACCTGCCTTCATTGCCTCAAAAATCAGAAGCAGCGTCATTACCTTTGTGACGGATGCAGGTTTCCTTGCTTCATCTGCATTTTTCTCATATAATACCGTTCCTGTCGTTGCTTCCATAAGGATACATGATTGTGATTCCAATTGAAGTCCGGACTGATCTGTCGCTATTTCATCTGTTGCTGTTCCATCTGTTACAGCAACACTATATATTACCGATTGGCCGATATGTCCGACTACAAGTGCTATTCCAAGAACCGTACCTGCAAATGCTCTGCCTATCCTCTTTCCCATTTTTACCCGTTTCAATAACATCCCTCTAATCTGTTCATTTATACAATTTATGCTTAAAAAAATGAATAAAGAATGTTTGTGTTGATATTTTTCTTTCATAATTAATTATATTCTGCTATAATACTACAGAATTATGCGCAATATGCGGTAATTTAAGAAATAATGACACTTTCGTCATTTATTAACTGGACAAATTATAACAGGAGGAAAAATCAATGAGTATGAAATTGGTCAAACGAGTACCAACCGGTGAAGAGATCAAAGAGTTATATCCTCTCTCACAGGAACTCAAAGACATTAAAGCAAAACGAGATGAAGAGATCAGAAAAATTTTTACCGGAGAAGACAAGCGATTTATATTTATAATTGGTCCATGTTCCGCTGATAACGAAGATGCTGTATGCGACTATCAGAACAGACTGGCAAAGGTTGCAGAACAGGTCAAAGATAAAATTCTTGTAATTCCACGTATATATACGAACAAACCAAGAACAACGGGTGATGGATACAAAGGGATGTTGCATCAGCCGGATCCGAATAAGGCTTCTGATATGTTAGAAGGTTTATATGCAATCCGTAAAATGCATATCCGCGCGATCAAAGAAACCGGACTCACAGCAGCAGACGAAATGCTCTATTCCGAGAACTGGCAATATGTTGACGACATCTTATCCTATGTAGCGATCGGTGCACGTTCCGTTGAGGATCAGCAGCACAGATTAACGGCAAGTGGAATGGACATTCCGGTTGGCATGAAGAACCCAACCAGTGGGGATTATACTGTTATGATGAATTCTTGTCTTGCTGGACAGCATCCGCACACTTTCTTATATTCCGGATGGGAAGCCCACACAGATGGAAACCCACTGACCCATTGTATATTAAGAGGTGCATTAAATAAACATGGTCGTTCCATCTCAAACTACCACTACGAAGATCTTCGTCTTTTATATGAATCATACCAGAAGTTCAATCTGGTAAATCATTCATGTATCGTTGATGCAAATCATAACAATTCAGGCAAAAAATTTGATGAGCAGCCACGAATCGTAAAAGAAGTTATCCACAGCCGCAATTACGATCCTGATATCAAAGAACTTGTAAAAGGTGTTATGGTTGAAAGTTATATCGAAGACGGTAATCAGCCGGTTGGTGGAGGATGCTATGGCAAATCCATCACAGACCCTTGTCTCGGATGGGATAAGACAGAACGTCTCTTAAAGGAAGTTGCTGATCTGTTATAAAAATCTGATACCGTGTAATGCAATGATATCAAACATCTTTTAAGTTGAGATGTAATGCAACGATATCCAAGCTTCTTTTATAAATAAAGATGTAACACATCGTTTATAGCTATAAAGGCAAAAAGAAACCTGCCAGTTAATATCTGACAGGTTTCTTCTTTTTTACTCTTTGATGATGCGCGACAGGAAATTTCTTCCCAATGACACATCACCAGCAATATTTAATTTTCCTGTAGCATATGCATAAATCGGATCCATTACTCCATTTATCACCCGTTCCAGACTGGATATTGTAACGATAAACTGAACATTTCGTTGTTTATATTCCCCCGAAATGACCTCAAGTGTACCATCTTTCAAATGAATATAAAAATGTCCACTGTCACGTCCAATAACATCAAACTGGAAATAGGTATCATCCTGTAATCCATCTATGTTCCTATGTACTGATAATTTATGAAAATAATCGAGACATTCCCTATATGTCATACAAATCAGCCTGCTTTATAAGAATTCGAAATCGTCATCCTCATCGCCATCACCGATCAGAACCTGATTGCGTTTAACGCCTTCTTCGATTTCTCCTACGATTACTTCGTCTTCTTCATCCTCTGTTACAGCACTCTTCCCTGCAAATGCCTGTGGCTTGCTTTCCTCTTTCGGTTCTTCCTTTGGCTTCATCTTCAGCTTCTGAGGTTCTGCTGTTGTCTGAGACTTCATCTTCAGCTTTGTGATCGGATCAGCTTCTAACGCATCTTCATTGATTGATGAAGCTGTCGTGCTGGCTGTTGCTGTTACAGTACCGCCATTTGCCTTAAGCTCTTCCATCTCCGCTTTTAACTTTGCAAGTTCTGCCTTTGCATTGGAAAGAACTTCATTTGCACGTTTCTTTGCATCGTTAATGATTTTGTTTGCTTCACTGTTTGCCGCATTCTGTTCCTTTTTGGAACCCGGAGCAGCCTGCTCTAACTGTTTCTCTAATTCATAGATCTTTACACTATTATCTCTGAGAGAATTCTGAGCCAGTTCATTTTCTGCTACAGCGGCATCATATTTTGCCTGTAATGAAGCAAACTCATCCGATACTTCTCTCATAAATGAATTTACTTCATCTTTATTATAACCAAAAAGTCCCTTTTTAAAGGTCTTTTCTTCAATGCTTTCCTTTGTTAACATTATAGCGCTTCTCCTTTACGTGTTTATTTAACATAACCTAAACTCAATTATATTAATTCTTTGTATGTTTTTCAAGAAATAATCGTATGTTTTTGAAAAAAATTTACAATTTTTCATGCAAGATATTCAATTTGGATCCATTCCCATGTATTTTTTTACATTTCACGGCTATCAAACAGGATCGTAAACGGTCCATCATTGGACAGATCCACTCTCATATCCGCACCAAAAATACCGTTTTCTGTAACTGCGATTTTTTCCCTGCAAGCAGACAGGACATATTCATATAACGCATTTGCTTTTTCAGGGTTGCCTGCCTTTGTAAAAGATGGGCGGTTTCCTTTCTTACAGTCTGCACATAAGGTAAACTGTGATACGATCAGAAGCTCACCATTTACATCTGTAAGAGAAAGATTTGTCTTGCCATTTTCATCCGCAAATATACGAAGTCCCAGCAGTTTACGGATTAATTTGTCTGCAGCTTCTTCTGTATCTTCTTCGAATACACCTACAAATACCAACAGACCTTTTCCGATCTTTCCTACCTCTTTATCATCTACTGTTACACTTGCATGATTCACTCTCTGAATCAGAAATCTCATAATTTTTATCCCCTTTAGCGCTCCGACATGCTGATTGCTTCTACTGCAACGCTTCCTCCACGGACAACCTCGATCCGATTTGGAAAACTCTGCTTGAATAACTTGATCGCATCATTGTTCTGATTTTCTGTCTGTAAACATTCCACCAGAATATTCTTTCTGTCATAGTCCGTGATCTTGAAGTTAAATGCATTTGCAATACGGAATACTTCATCCTTATCATCGGTATTACATTCTTTTACCTTGATGAATAAGATCTCTTTATTATGGATCGGAATATCCGTATAATCAACCACCTTGATTACTTCCACGCTGCGGTTCAACTGCTTCTTTACCTGTTCAAAAGTACGATCATCACTGGTAAAACTGATCGTCATTCTGGATACCGTCGTATCCTCTGTTTCTCCTACAGTCAGACTGTTCAGGTTATAGGATTTACCGGAAAACAGACCGGAGATTCTTGCAAGTACACCTATTTCATTTTCAACATATAAACATATCCATCTTTTCTTTTCACTCATCTGTCTATCCTCCTTAACAATCCATGATCATATCATTTAATGACTTGCCACCCGGAACCATAGGGAATACATTTGCAGTCGGATCAATATAGAACTCTATAACTGTAGGTCCCTTTGTATTTGCCTTTGCCTGCTCAAATGCTGTTTTGATCTCTTCTTCCTTTGTAACACGGATTCCAAGCGCCTCATAGCTTTCCGCCAGTTTTACAAAATCCGGTGTATATTTCGGACAGCATTTGTCAGGATTCTGGCAGTCATGATTACAGCTCTTTCTGTATCTCAGACAGGTACTGCTGTAACGCTTGTTGAAGAACAGCTCCTGCCACTGACGTACATTTCCAAGATAACCATTGTTTAAAATACAGATCGTGATCGGAAGCTCCTGTGCAACCGCAGTCGCCATCTCCTGAATATTCATCTGTACACCACCATCACCGGAAATGCAGATAACATTCTTATCCGGGTTACCGATCTTTGCCCCGATGGCAGCAGGAAGTCCATATCCCATCGTACCAAGACCGCCGGAGGTTAAGAGCTGGTTCTCACCGCCAAGTGCAATATACTGTGTTGTCCATAACTGGTTCTGTCCTACATCTGTAGTAATAATGAGATCGTCATACATCTCGTTGATCGTCTTAATGATCTTCTCAGGTGTAACACCTTTATAAGAATTCATGTTGATAGGATACTGTTTCTTCACTTCCATGATCTCAGCTACCCAATCAGATATATCTAATTTCTTTGCATATTTTAACATCTTCGTGATCGCAAGCTTTGCATCTGCTACGATTGGGATGTCTACCTCGATATTTCTTGAGATTGATGCTGCATCGATATCGATATGTATGATCTTTGCATTCTTTGCAAATGTGTCAATCGTACCGGTGATACGGTCGTTAAATCTGGTTCCGATTGAGAATAAGACATCACATTCCATGATTGCTTTATTGGATGCGAGATTTCCATGCATTCCGATATTACCAACATATAAAGGATGGTCCGTCGGAATTGCTCCCTTACCCATGATCGTAGTAACAACAGGGATTCCTGTTAATTCACATAATTCCTGCATTTCTTTTCTTGCATGTGCGATATTCACACCGCCACCGATCAGAAATACCGGTTTCTTTGCATGGTTTAATTCTGCCAGAGCCTTCTTAAGCTGACCAGAATGTACACCCTCTGACGGCTTATATCCTCTGATATTTACTTCATCCGGATATTCATCCGAACCCATTGCAAGCTGGATATCTTTTGGTATATCAACCAGTACAGGACCCGGCTTACCGGTTCTTGCGATATAGAATGCATTCTTGATAATTCTTGCCAGATCTTCTCTCTTTCTGACTGTTACTGCATATTTGCAGATGTTTCTGGTGATACCTACGATATCGACCTCCTGAAAGGCGTCGTTACCGATCAGATTCATCGGTACCTGTCCGGTAAAACATACCAGAGGAACACTGTCATAATTTGCTGTTGCAATTCCTGTAACCAGATTCGTTGCACCAGGCCCGCTTGTAACCAGACATACACCAACCTTTCCGGTTGATCTTGCATATCCATCTGCTGCATGAACAAGTGCCTGCTCATGTCTTGGAAGAATCATATCGATTCCCTCTGCATCGTATAATGCGTCAAATAAGTCGATCGCTGTTCCACCCGGATAGGCAAACAGTGTATCAACATGTTCTTCCTGTAATGCTTTTACAAACATCTGTGCTCCATTAATCTCCATAACCTATATCCTCCTTTAATTGTCATCCATATAAATTTCCAAAAAGAGCGTTTCCCATCCACTAAAAAAGCCCTAAGCCGTATATCAGCTTAGGGCGAATAATCATATCCGTGGTACCACCTAAATTCAGGTTCTTCCTGCTCTCATCCAATACTTACAAATCTTATCTGCGTTATATTGTATTCCTGTAACGGGGAAATCCGTTGAATCCTACTCAGCACTTCTTACGAAGTCATGCTTTTCAGTCCACTGCTCGAAGGCTACTTCCATACATCCTAGCTGAAGATTCTCACCACCATCTTCTCTCTGGGAGCCGGTCCTGTATGTACTCCTCCTTGTCATTGCATTTGACATATAAACTGTTGTTACTTTAGCATAAATGAGAAAAAAAGTCAATGCGTTTTCTGGGAAAAATCACCAAAATACCTGCATCAAACATACAGGACAATCCCCTTTTCTAAACGTTCGATCTCAAAGGCTGCATCCCGGTTGGCATCATATGTAATAAAGATCACCTTTGCAAACCGATGAATAATTCCACGCTCCAAAATATAATCCAGAACACGGTACTCACTCTTATCCGCTACCGTTTCCAGAACCTCCTGAAGCATAACATCATATTCCGTAAGTTCAAATACCCCACGGTGAACAACACGATTTTCTTTTGTATCCATATGATAGATCGTATGACCTGTTGACAGACGGATCAGCTCATGACTGACAGATGCAAGTGCTTCGATCAGCTTCTGATTCGTCTTCCTGTCTTCCTTAGGAGCATAATCAAAAAATATCATGACGGAATTATCATTTGGTGTATCCAGTTCTTTTACCATGGTCTTTCCCATCTTAGCTGACATTTTCCAATGAATATTTTTGATACTGTCACCTTTCATATATTCCTTGATCTGAAGGATCTCTGAAATATCATTTCCTTTTACATGCTTGTAATTCACATCATTCTCGCTCACAAGACTGCCTTCTACATCATACAGATCCATGGAACGCTCTTTCGGATATTGATAAAACATACAATCCTTATGTGAACGGATCTCCGCTTTCGTCAAACCGAAATAGTCATAAATATAGATTTTATATATTTCAACATTAATCTGTCCGCAGTACTTACTCTCTATCGGAAACTGGTATTTCTCTCTGCTTTTTCTTGCCGCCGAACATTCAATATAAGTAGGGAATTCTGTTCCAAATACAACATTTTCACAGTTAAACTCTATCCTGATCTTTGGAACCGGAAAAAAAGATGAATTCTCTATTTCAAGAAGTAAGGCAGGATCTTCCTTTAACTCATTGATAATATCAAACTTCACTGCAATCTTCCCCGCATTATACCGATTGATAAAAAACATCGGAAGCCAGATAATCCCAAACATTCCAAACAGCCATAAGGTCTGCAGTTTGTTTGTCCAGATAAATAAAAGCAACAGGATAACGATAAAAATAATATATGCAATTTTTTTCTTCATATCGTTTTCTCTCCTCCTATATCAGACATTTGACAAACCGCATCCTGCATCTGCCCCAGAGATTACTGGAATGATAAACCTCTTGTTTTACCGTTTGCGCATAGTCTCTTACAACCGCAACATCCGTATAGTCAAGTTCTTCTCTACTGAATCTGTTTTTTTGTAAAACAGTAATAACTTCTGACGGAAGGGATTCTTCCATCTTCTTACCGGCATATTTGTACAAGGCTTCTATATACAGACTGGCTGCTGCAACTGCTTTTTCCCGGTTTTCACTCTTCATTGCTTTTTTTCGTTTGCTGCAGATCACTGCACGTCTGACAATAACAACGATCAGGAATAATACGAGCAGTGAAACAATTGCGATCAGAATATATAACAGATTGATCTCCGTTGAATCATCATTATCATTATTGTTCTGATCACTGCTGGAATCTTCTGATTCTGAATCCTGATTATCGGAACCACTGACCGCACCGTTACCAATGGTACTGTTATCATCCTCAGAATAGAAGCCCGGTGTAACTTCAACCGGAATAAATCCAAGCCCATTTACATAAATCTCTACCCATGCATGTGCATCCTGATCCAGAACATCAATCGATATCTCTCCCTCTTCCGGAGCAACCAGATATCCTTCTACATATCTTGCCGGAATATTATAATATCGGAACATCATAGCAGCGGCTGTTGCAAAATGAACGGAATATCCTTCTTTTTTATTCTCGATCAGATCCTCTACAAAATCTGTTCCGGGATCATTAGCTGTTACATCTTCACTGTAAGTTATAGTGTCCCGCAGATAATGTCTGACTACATCAATCGCATCAAACGGATTTAGTTTTTTCCCGGCTTCCGGCAGAGTCCGGTCAAAATACTGCTTCATTTCATCCGAAACCTCTGTATAATTCTGGCTTGCAAAATAAGCATATGTCTGTTCACAGTCAATAAAATCCGTATCACCGGTGCCTTCCGTATACCAGCTTTCATTATAGATACTCTCATAGTCATTCTTCGAAAGTGTATCCATATAAAATCTATACGGCTTTCTGTTTCCAAATCCCTGTGCTACAAAATTTACATCCTTCTTTGGTGCATAAAGATCTGGAAGAGAATCGTAGGTCATATTTTCAGGCAGATATTGATATTTACTGCTTGCAGCCAGGTTTTCAACCTCAACCGATATAATATCTGACAACGGCATATCTGCATCATTGATCTTTGTAATATCCATATAACTTGCAAGTGTTGCTAAAGGATAATAATTAAATTTTGCAAAGTATTCAAATACACCTTCATAATCTCCGCCGTAAATATCCTTATCGTTTTCTGTCCAGCCGTCTTCCGTGTATTTGGAACCAACATAGCCCCGAAGATACATCACAGCAGGCTCTGACATCTCGATATGGAGTTTTTTGCTTCCATTTGTTTCAACTGTATGAAACCGTTTGAACGATCCCTCCGGATAATCATTTTTGCCATAGATCAGATTGCCGCCGTTATATACAATTGAATCTTTTATATCATCAACCACCGGGATCGGTATGTATGTGAGCAGTATAAAGATCAGACATGCAGCTCCTGCCAGAACTCCTGCAAATACAAGCATTCCTGCATACATGTCCTTCGTGATCCGTCCTTTGATATTGCCAGCAAGCAAAATTCCCACCATCGTAACTCCGGCAAGTACGAGCGTCCATACTGACGGAATACATTTATACATGAATCCGGATGCACAAAGCAGGAATTGGAGCACCACTACCCAGGCATTCAGATGAAACCGAATGAGAATTGCAAATACAAATGTTACGAGCAGAGAAAGAATTATGGATGCAATATATTCATCTGCAGCCAGACTGTCCTCATTCACAACAAACATCAGATTTGCCATCGCCATATTCTTATTGACCGATCTGAGTACATCATTTGCGATTGCTGAAAAACCATTTGAAACACTGTTCAACAGGATCACAGACAGGACAGCGATCACAATAGCCATCCCTGTACCGCCGATCCAGCCTGACTTTTTCCTGAGAAAAAGGATTTGGGAAATAACTGCCATAACAAGTGCCGGAACCGCTGTCACAATCAGTGAAACTTTAACCTGAAATGCACTGAAGCAGCAAAATAATACACTCACCGATGCCAAAAAGGTAAGCACTATACGAATTGCAAGATAATTGGATTCTTTTACGGAAAGTGCCTGCAGATCGAGCCGGATCTCCTGTCTGTTATTTTGCAGCTTTAATCCATTTTGCAGCTTACGTTTTGGAATCATTCGTTTTTTTCTGTCTTTTTTATGTTCTTTCTCTATCTGTGTCTTTTTGTTTTTCATAATTATTCAACCAAATCTACATCTATATCCGGAGCATCCAGATCTTCATCATCGTCGTCTGATCCCTTTTTATTGCCGGATCCACTTCCGTCGCCATCGCCGTTACCGTCACCGTCGCCAAAATCATCTCCGTCACCAAAATCATCACCACCATCACCGCCATTGCCATCATTATTATGTTTATCACCGTCTTTTTTTGATGAATCACTGTCGTCTGATGTTTTTTTACTATCCTTTTTCGGGTCATCCTTTGGCTTTTCAGTATTAGCTTCCGTATTCTGTGCCGGTGCATCGGTTTTAGGCTCAGATGTCTTTTCTTCTGTTGTCTGTTCCTGCTCTGTAGATTCTGTCGTCATTTCAGTCGTCGTTTCTGTACTTGATTCCGTTGTAGACTCTGTTGTGATCTCGATCATAGCATTGCCACCCTGCATTTCCGTCGTTGCATCACTCTCTGTCGTAGTATCTTCCGTATTCTCTGTATCGTCTTCTGAACGGTCCTGTCCGGATAACTTAGCCGCCTGCTCCTTATCTGCCTCCTGATTTTTCATATAATCCTCACGTTCGAATTCCGAACGGTCACGCTTACATGCAGTCAGGGAACATCCAAGAGTCAGACACAATGCAAATAACAAGATTTTTCTTTTTCTCATTTCATCAGGTCCTTTCTCGCATCTTCTTACCTTAACTCAGCTTCTGTTTTAATTGGATCTTTCTCCCGCCATAGAAGGAGCTTCTGTCGTCTGACAGATATCGTAAATAATATTTTCTGCTCCATTCTTCTCTCTGCGTGCAGAAGGGGTCAAGATCAGACGATGTTTGAATATATCATAAATAACATACATAACATCCTCCGGAATCACATAGTTACGATCATACATATAGGCACATGCTTTTGCCATATTAGCGAATGCCTTTGTGCCTCGTGGACTGATACCACACTCAATCTTATCATGATGTCTGGTTGCATCAACCAGTCTGGAAATGTAATCTGCAATCTCATAAGAAATATATACATTCGCTACCTCTGTACGCATTTGTATCAGATCCTCTACACTCATGACAGGCTGTACTGCATCAATCGGATTCTGACCATGATCCTCCATCAGCATCTCTACCTGACTCTGTACATCAGGATATCCCATACTTAAGCGCACCATAAAACGGTCAAGCTGGGAGTCCGGAAGTGCCTGAGTACCACCACTGGTGATAGGATTCTGTGTAGCGATCGTTATAAATGGTTTTGGAAGCTGATACGTAACATTATCAACCGTTGCTGTTGCTTCTGCCATAGCCTCAAGCAATGCCGCCTGTGTCTTACTGGAAGTACGGTTAATCTCATCAGCTAACAGCAGATTCGTGAATACCGGTCCTTTCACAAACTCCATCTTTCCTTCCCGCTGATTATACATGGAATATCCAAGAATATCACTTGGCATTGTGTCCGGTGTAAACTGGATACGATTATCCTGCATAGAAGTTGCTTTTGAAAATGTCTTTGCAAGTGTTGTCTTGCCAAGTCCCGGATTATCCTCCAAGAGGATATGTCCGGATGCTAGAACGGTCATAATGATCTTAACAATGATATCATCCTTGCCTTTAATGACTTTGTTCATTTCCATTCTAAGATCTGCAATTTTTTTATTCATCTTTTTCTACCCCGTATGTTATTTCTTCTTCCATTTTGCATAAATCACAATGTTTTTATCTTTAATCTTTGTGCTGTTCTTTACCTTAACTTTTTTGTTGTCCTTATCGATGTAATACCAGCCGACCAGTTTATAACCTGCCCTCTTTGGCTTTAATGCAGCAAGTTTTCCCTTTAAGAATCCGGTCGCTACACTCTGATTTCTTACTACTTTTACTTTCTTTGTACTCTTACTGCCAAATTTTCCTTTATTCGCATCGAAAGTTACACTGACTTTATCCGCTCCGACATCATAGATCTTTGTCCATTTGCTGTAAATCTTTGCTCCGGTCGAATCATAACGATAACTTCTAACTTCAAAAATTGCATAAGTCTGCAGGCTGATCGCAGGAAGGATCTTTTCTTTCTTATTTCTGATATCAAAGGTCGTTGCATTGCTTAACTTTTTAGCAGTTGGTGCATACCGATATTCATATCCATCGGCTTTTTCACATTTCCAGGTTAATGTAACTTTATATTTTCCTTTATTTCTGCCTCTTGTTATCTTGTTAAAGGTAGTCTTTTTCGCTGTAACCTTTTTCGCTTTGACCTTTGTCCATTCTGCAGTCGCTGTGACATTCTGTTTGATCGCCGTTCCCTGCATCAGAGTATAAGTCTTTGTTCCTGATTTATAAGTCCACCGGGAGAACAGGTATCCGGCACGTTTTGGTACAGGAAGTGTTCCATTTTTAAATCCGGTATTGGCAGAATCTTCAAATTGATAAGTTTTCACATAAGATGACTTGTTGTTTATTTTTCCACCGTTTGCATTATAGGTTACTTTATATGTATTCTTTTTCCAGAATGCATACAATGTAACATTATCCAGTATCGTTACACGATCTGTGCTCTTTCGCACCTTTAACTGCTTTTCATCTGTTGACCAGCCCTGAAAAGTATATCCGGTTCTGGTTGGATTTTTAAGATTATTATATGTAGAACCATAGGTTACATAAATCGTTCCTGAAGTATTCGCCTCTCCATCGTTATAGATCAGAGTGACCTTATACCGGTTTGCCGTCCATTTTGGATACAATGTGATCGTCACATGGTTATCTTCCGTTTTTGTATCCTTTAATATCTGATTCAGATTTTTCTTTCGGATGATATCCCCGGCAAAAAAGTCCGTTCCGGTTCCATCTTCCCTTGTATTCCATCTGTCAAAGGTATATCCGGCTTTGTAATATTGTTCATCCACATCTGATATGGTTACATTCTCACCATACAGGAAATCCTTTGGTGCGATCACCTGATTACCAAGCTTATATTCCAGACGATAATTAAATGCCACCCATTTAGGAACCAGTACAACATCCTTTCCTGCTTTTGTTGTCAGGTTTTTCTTATATGTTTCGCCCGGCTCAAAAACAGTATTCCTTATATCCTCGGTCACATTCTTTGTATCATCCAGAACCCAGCCCGCAAATACATATCCCTCTTTACTGAACTGGGAAATATCATATGCAGGGATCGTATATTCCGCATCATATGTACATGCTATGGATTCCGGTGCTGTTCCGATTACATCATCATCCGAATTCTCCAGACTGAATGTGATCGTATAATTGATTGGCTCCCATAATGCATATAATGGAATGGTATCTGATGTATCTATAAAGTTTGTAACATCTGCACCATCTGCCAGCACCTGTTTGGACGGAAGCTCTGTATACCAGCCGGCAAATGTATAACCAGCTCTCTTGTATACACATTTATCTAATTTTGCCGCTGTATCATAATAACATTTTTTATCCGGCTGTACGCCACTTACGGTATAGCCCGGATCATCGTTTGTGCCATATTCTTTATACGGATAAAATGTAAATGTATATGACTTTTTCTCCCAGACCGCATACAGTGTCACATTTGCTTTATTTGTAGTTGTAAGATTGATCATATTGGCTCTTGGCGCATAATCAACTGTTGATCTGTCCGCCTTTCTGGACCATCCCATAAATGTATAGCCGGTACGCCCCGGAATATTCTTTGGCAGGCTCTGATCATAAGTTGCATTTACAACCTCCGGAGTCTTGTCATCTCTTTCCACAAAAGTAACTGTATATGTGATCGGTGTCCAGACAGGGAATAAACATATGATCTCTGTTTTCGTTGTCAGGTTCTTTACACTTGCCTGATCTGCATATACAACTTTATCCGGATTGCCATTGACCGCCCATCCTTTAAATATATAACCAACTCTGGTAAACTTACACGGATCTAATTTTGCTGCTTTATCATAGGTTAATGTCATATCCGACATAGCACCCTTTTCTGTTGAATATCGATGCTGAAAACGAATATTATACTGGATCGGTGTCCACTTAGCATATAATGTGATCACGCCAGTCTTTGTAATTCCCTTAACAGACTGTCCTGCCTTGTAGTTGGTGCCGGTTCCATCTGCTTTTGTATTCCAGCCGCCGAATGTATATCCGGTTCGTGTCAACGCATTGGAAGACAATGTAATGTTTGTTGTATATACAGCACTTGCCGCAGCAGGTACTGTTCCGCCGGTTTTTCCATTTCCATTATAAGTAATCGTATAGTTATATGCTACAGGTGAAGAAACTAACGTACCACTTGCCTTAACTTTATTATATGATCCGCTGTTCTTTACCCAGATATTTGTAGTACTCTTTCCTGCCTTTGAAAATGCATTTGCTGCAACTCCGGTCAGGTTTGAATTTTTAAAATTGAATTTCGTAACTGCAGTACAGTTTGCAAATGCAGTACCGTAAATCTTTGTCAGAGAATTTGACATACTGAAATCCACATTTGTAAGTGCTGTACAATTCTGGAATGCATTTACATTGATCTGAACCAGGGAGCTTCCGGATACCGTTTTTACAGATGTGATCGTTTTATTATTTGCATATGCAGATCCTGCGATCATGGTTACCTTATACGTTTTACTATTCACTACAACTGTATTAGGAATTGTGATTGCACCCTTGCTGACACCTGCTACTCCTGTTTTTGCAGGTTTGATCGATACTGTCTTTGCCGTCCCATCTACGATTGTACAGGTCCATTTGCCCGACTTATCGGTATATGTTGCTGCAGATGCATTCCCTGATATACTGAAAATACAGATTCCGCAGCAAAGAACTGCTGCAACTGCCAGGATCAGCTTTTTAAATCTTATACTATTACTCATCTTACTTGCCCTCCTTATGGTATTTTTTTACTGATCGTACTTCCAAATTTTCCATATTTCTTCTTGCCATTCTTTACTTTGTACTGTCTGGCTCTGAAATAATATTTTGTTCCATTTTCAAGTCCGCTGATCATCGTTGATAATGATGTCTTTGAACTCTGTATCTTAACAGATTTTGCATTTGAGAAATCACTGTATTTTGAATAATAAATAATACAGCCTTCCGCACCTGCATATTTCCGGATCGTCAACCGGACATTTACCTTGCCGGTTGATTTGGATTTCCAATGCGCATAAATCTGTGTATCTTTTGCAAATGTCGTTCCTGCCGTTACCTTGGAGCCTCCGGTATAATCCGTCCACCATCCATCAAAGGTATAATTCTCTTTTTTTGCTCTAGGAAGTCCCGTAATTCCTGTTCCGGTATCAATTGAAAATTTGCTCTTATTTCCATTGATCTTGCCACCTGCAGCATTCAATGTAACCGTTATCTTCTTTGCCTGCCATCTTGCATATAACGTCAGACTGCCTTCCAGATCCACAACTGTTGAACTGGTATACTGAATTTTTCCGGACTTGCTTGTAAACCAGCCTTTAAATTCATATCCATCCCTTACCGGTGTTGGAAGCGTGCCACAGGTATCCCCATAGCCTACAACCTTGCTGGTCCGTCCAACGGTTCCGCCATTTGGATTAAATGTGATCGTAACATCATTTTCTGTCCATCTTGCATATAACGTCACGGTTCCTTCATAAGGAAGCAGATTCTTTACAGTTGCCTGATCTTTATAGACCTTTCCACCTGTCTTATCGGTACTCCAGCCATGGAAGGTATATCCCGGTCTCCGATATGCTGATGCTTCAAGTTTAATGGATTCTCCATATGTAACAGTCTCACCCTTCATGCTTCCATATCCTCCGTTCGCATTATAAACGATACGATAGGTTACCGGGCTCCATACTGCATATAACGCAATACCATCTTCCGTATTATGCAGGATCTCTGCTTCATCTTCATATACAACAACATTCTTATCTGATTCCTCTGCCCATCCGATGAACTGATATCCATCCTTTTCATATGTACACTTTGGAAGCTTTGCTGTTTCTCCACATTTAAAGACAACTGCTTCCATATATCCTTCACCATCTGTTTCGTCGAAAACAATACTGTATGTTTTCTGTTCCCAGACAGCATTTATCCGAACTTCTGTATTAGCCCCATATAATTCCCTGAGGTAGGAATACAGTTTGCTCAATCTCCAGGATTGTATGGTTTTGACCGGATAGATTGTTTCATCCTTATCAAACTGGAAACCGATCAAAGAGCTTCCCTCTTTCTGAAAATCCGTTGAGAAAATTTCATATGCTGTTTTAGAATCATCCAGAGTATCTGCTGAGAGCACAATTTTCTTTTCCGTACCAGTTCCGCCATTCGGAACAAGTGTCAGATTATATCCGGAGGCATCACTCCACACCGCCAGAAATTCATAATATCCGGATGCCGTTGCATAAATATTCTGTGTATCACTGAATTCTGCCTCATCCTCGTAGGTTCCGACAATAAAGCTATGGGAATCATCCGGATTCGTATATATCCATTGCCATCTGTAAAATTTCTTTCCAGGACAGGTAAATGTACACTTTGGAAGCTTCAAGGTTTCGCCCTGCTTTACGGTAGCCTCCTGCATGGTTCCCTGACCTTCACCGGCAGAGAAACGGATCTTAATGCTTCTCTTTTCCCAGATCGCATAAAGTGTAATAGAGCTTTCGGCTGTCAGTTTTGTGACCTTCTGACCTTCTTTATAAGATGTTCCTGTTCCATCCGGCTTTGTATTCCAGCATTTGAAGACAGAATCGCTCTTCATAAAATTATTCTGTCGCAATTCTATATACTGGTTATACACAACCCCATCCTGAATGTTCATAGAACCAATACCACCGTTTGCATTGTAGCGGATCTGATATGTATTTGGAACAGCCGATACATATAATACGACATCTCCCTGTCCGGAAGGATCCACCTTCTGACCATACTTATAAGTTACTGTATATCGTTCTCCATCACTGTCTGTCAAAGTACCGGTAAACTTTAAACTGTATCCTTTATATACATTTTTATCATATGATGGATTCAGTGTTACCTGCGTATTATATCGAAGGTTCGTCTGTTCTACTTTATTATAAGTCTTAGAGCCTACTGTCTTTGGTATCATATATGTAATCTTATATGGTCCGGTGTAGACCGCCTTATAATCAACATTTCCATAATTTTCTTCATTCTGCAGCTCTTTTATCATTCTTTGATATGTCGCTTTATTGGCAGTATAAATTGTTTTATTACCCGTGCCAAACGCACTTCCCATTTCCAGATCAGCGGTATCAAAGGTAATATTGTTATTTGGCAGATATACATTTCCAAGATCACATTCATCGAATGCCAGTCCACCAATAAACTTTAGTTTAGAACCACTTTCAAATGTAATCTTTCTCAAACCAGAATAAGCGAACGCTGCTACACCTATCCTTTCTACAAGCTTTGGTATAACAATTTCTTTTAAATTCACACAGCTATAAAATGCAGCCTCATCTATCTCTTTCAAACATGAACCTTTTTCAAATATAACCTTTTTTAATTCACAACTCATAAATGCATTTTCACCAATGATGACACAGTTCTTTGGAATCGTGATATTGGAAATCGATTCATCACATGCGAAGCAATCCTCACCAATCGAATATACACTATACTTCTTATTCGCAGGGTTTGTAATTACATTAGGGATTGTATATGATGCTATTTTCTTTGTTGATTTTGGATCATACATTATCAGTTCTGCTTTACCGGGATTATTACCGTTCGGTTCTGAAATTATACGATAATTATAGATTTCATCGGCGGTCCACCATTCATTCACCCACCAATAACTGCCCTTTTTCATTTTTGATATATCTTTGAATTTCGATCCTTTTTCAAAATTAACTTTTAATACTCCGGCATTAAATGCTCCGGCACCAATTGAAACTACAGACTTGGGAATGGTAATTGTAGATATCGTTTTTTTGGTAGAAAATGCTTCTTCTCCTATTTTTTTTAATTTCGAGCCTGATTCAAAAGTTACTTTTTTTATATTCATATCTTCAAATGCATAATCACTTATTGTTTCGCAATTTTTTGGAATTGTGATCTCAGTGATTTTTTCTTCTACATTTGAATAATCGTTCTCGTCAACTGACATACCATCAATCTCTACAACAGTATATTTCTTTTTATTTTTACCTATGATCGTATTTGGGTAAACTATCTTATTGCCAAAATGCCCACCTGATACTTCAGCAGAAATTGAAACCTTTCCAGGTGTCTTTCCCTTTGGATCGGTAATCACTTCATACCAGAACTTTCCATCTGAAGTATTACCACAATCCCCTTCCTTTGCATTTGCTGTACCAGAACAGAATAAACTTCCTGTCAGGATCAGGATGCCCGTTATCATCATGATCATAAAATGTCTGAATGCCTTTGAATGATTCCTCATATTCTTCTCTCCCTTTACAATATTTAATCGTTATACCTCTGTATTCAAAATAATTTTTTATGTAAAAAAAGTGATGTAAAAAACATATGCCTTCTCCATATGCTTTTTACAACACTATTCGGTTCAGATATAGAATTGTCTGTTGTCCATCTATGTTCCCCCTGCCGGATCTTTCCGGCTTTCATGAATCTATTTCCAATCTCTTCCTTATATTTTGTTAATTTCTATGTCGCACCTCGTATATTATAGCAATCTGACCAATTTTTGTAAATAGTTTTGTATATATATTATATTTTACTTTTATCAATTCCGCAAACATCCAATCGAAACAACTTTATTTTGTATTTTTCGGCACTTTTGTTTTGTATTTTTCGGATTTCTTTTTCTGCATATTTTACTGCCCTGTTTCATACAATTATACGACGAAACCGAAACGAGTTATCTATGTGTTCTATTTCTGGATTTTATAATGTACATGGCAGATACCTGGAAACGCCCGGACATTTTCGTGATATTCTGTCTGCCATGAATGCAAAGCAAAAGCATCGCGGGCCGGATGATGATGGTATTCTTCTGATGGATACATGCGGACTGTCTCATACAAGATTATCCATCCGGGATATCAAAGCCGGACTTCAACCCATGTCCCGCACTGTACAGGGAAGAATGTTCACGATCGTATTCAATGGAGAAATCTATAATACAGATGAACTGAAAAGGGAACTGATCTTACGCGGTTATTCCTTTTCCACAACATCCGATACCGAGGTACTGCTGTTTTCATACATATACTATGGGCCTGACTTTGTAAAACATATCAATGGTATATTTTCTTTTGCGATCTACGATCATACAGAAGAAGCCATCTTCCTCTACCGGGATCCATTCGGTGTAAAGCCTTTATATTATACCTTTTTATCTGACCGGACACTTGTCTTTGCATCAGAGCGAAAGGCACTGTTCTGTTATCCCGGCACATTTCCAAGACTGGATAAAAAAGGCTTATGTGAGATTTTCGCCATCGGGCCGTCCAAAACACCCGGTTGCGGTGTCTTCAAAGGAATCGACGAACTAAAACCCGGTCATTATATCCGGTATGACCGATTTGGCTGTTCCACCACCTGCTATTTCCGGATCCAAAGCATACCTCATACCGATGACTATCAGACAACCGTGGAAAAGACCTCTGATCTGTTAAACGCTGCAGTAAAACGACAGATCGTATCCGATGTTCCGATCTGTACCTTTCTGTCCGGCGGTATCGATTCCTCGATCGTCAGTGCCATCTGTGCGGAAGAACTGAAGAAACAGGGGCAGATATTAGATACCTATTCCTTTGATTTTACCGATAATTCACGCTATTTTAAATCAAATGCTTTTCAGCCGGAACAGGATCGGCCATATGTAGATCAGATGGTCTCTTTCCTCGGAACGAAACATCACTACCTGACCTGCAATATGGAAGAGCTTGCCGACCTGCTTTATGATTCCGTTCTTTCCAGAGATCAGCCGACCATGGCAGACGTTGATTCATCCCTGCTGTATTTCTGTAAGCTGGTATCTGAAAACAATAAGGTTGTGCTGACCGGGGAATGTGCCGATGAAATATTTGGCGGATATCCATGGTTCTACCGGGAAGATCTGCTTGCATCCGATACTTTTCCATGGATGACCGATCTTACACCGAGAAAGCAACTGTTGGATCCGGAATTTGCAGATGCCCTGCAGATGGATGACTATGTGAAAAATCTTTACCATCAGATCATCTCCGAGATTCCGGTGCTGCCGGAAGAATCCAATATCGAAAAATCCCGTCGCCGAATCGGTTACATGAATATCCGGATGTTCATGCAGACCCTGCTTGACCGTATGGATCGTACCAGTATGTATCATGGTCTGGAGGCAAGAGTACCATTTGCTGACATCCATCTTATGCAGTATGTCTTTAATGTGCCATGGAAATACAAATACCGAAACCAGACAGAGAAAAGCCTGCTCCGTCATGCCGCTGTAAATCTGGTTCCAAATGAAATCCTGTTCCGGAAAAAAAGCCCGTATCCTAAGACCTATAACCCGCTTTATGAAACGATCCTTGCCGACCGGTTAAGAGAAGTGATCCACGATCCTGCAAGCCCTGTCAACCGGTTTCTGGATAAAAAAGCAGTTCTACAGTTTCTGGAATCTCCGAAGGATTATGGAAAACCATGGTATGGTCAGTTAATGGCAGGCCCGCAGATGATGGCATACCTGCTGCAGGTCAACTACTGGTTAAAGGAATACCAGATTGCTGTTGAACTCTGATTTCTGTTTTATACCATAAATAAAATGCAGGCAGAAACTTGTGTCTGGTGAAATCCACAATGGTGTCCATATAAATAACATCGACATTCGCGTTATTTCGTTGCGAGACCCGCGCTAACTGTCAGCATCAAGCCCATGTCTGAACCCGTCAGGGTGAGTTTGGGCGACTGCTGACAAAATAAGTGCACGTGTCGAGCAGAAATGAAGCGAGTCGTGTATTTATATGGACACCATCGTGGTTTTTTCCGGGCACAAGTTCCTGCCTGCGTTATCACTTGTCACATAACACCGGCTGAAGCTGCTTCCCCTTTAAAGCCTCCTCTATCGTCTCCGGTATCATGGACAGTTTTCCGATCAGGGAATTCGGCTTCTTTACGGGATCATCCTGAAAGAATGGAACAAAATAAATATTCTTCATATTCATCAACATTCCGATATTCTTAAAATTCATCCCCATCGCATCATTTGTTGAAATGCTGATGATCAGCGGTTTATTATTTCTGATATGCGCCTTCGCTGCCATCAGCACCGGAGAATCCGTGATACCGTTACATAACTTTGCAAGTGTGTTGCCTGTACATGGAGCGATCACCAGTACATCCAGATATGCTTTTGGTCCGATCGGTTCTGCCTCCTGGATGGTAAAGATCCCTTTCTTCCCTGTTATCCTCTGAATGTCTTTTACAAAATCATCCCCTCTGCCAAATCTGGTATCGTACGTTGCAGACCGTTCGGAAAAGATCGGATATACCGATATTCCAAGCTTTGTCATTTCCTCTATCTCTATCTTTACTTTATCAAAAGTACAAAATGAACCGGTTATTGCAACGCCGCAATTGCACCCTGATAAATTCATATCTATAATCCTTTCCATTCAATACAATCCATAAAATCATTCTGATCCATACTGTTTTATCAATTCCAAGCTGTTGTGTCTGGTTCCAACTATTTAACAGAACCAGACAAATACTACTGCCTGACAATGATTTTATGTTTATTATAGTGTATGCAGGATCATAAATTATGTGACTGTTTTATCAAAGATACGACAAAACTGCCTCGCCCAGGATCTCACCGGAAGTTTTTGGTGAATACCGTCCCGGAATCCCCAGACTGTGTTTATAACAGATTCCCTGCTCATCCAGATATGTAAAATCCGTTCCGCCCGGCTTTGAAGCTATATCCAGAATAACAACATCCGGACGAAGCTTTGACAAGACTGCACGATCAAGCACAAGCGCCGGTATCGTATTGTAACAGAAATCAAATGTATCCAGCTTTTCACAGGAAGCCAACTGACTCAACAATATCGTATGACAGTCCCCCATGGCTGCCTTAATACAGGCTTCCACACTTCTTGCTGTAACCGTCACCTCTGCTCCCATACGAAGCAGCTTCTGTGCAAGGACACGCCCGCATCTTCCATAACCGGTAACCAGACATTTGCTGTTTTCTATATTGATATCACTCATCATAAAGCTTTCCGTGATCGCACCTTCTGCCGTTGCAACCGCATTTTTTAGTGCAACACAGTCATCTTTCATATAATCATGACATGGTATACCTGATTCTGCACAGGCTTTTGTCAGTTCCTGTGAGATCACGCCCCCACATACCAGACCAAAGTCCCCCACCATGAAAGCAAGTGCTTCTGCCGTAAGCCCTGAGCAGCCATTGATATGGATACCGTCCTTTGTAACCGGAACCGGAAGCAACAGCCCGGTTTCTTTTAAAGTATCATCGGTCTTGAGATTTCCAATTATATCCTGTAATTTTTCTCCGGTATCTGCAAGTTCCGGCACCTTCCATGTAAAAACCGGATAGCCCTGTTCTTTTAAATATAAGACCAGATAGTGGCAACGCAGGTCACCACCCACTACAACAAACTGTTTCAAATAATAACCTCCCTGTTTCTTTTCATCAATCTTATGCTCCATATTATATAGTAACCTGTCATCTGTTGTCCGTATAATACAACTATAATTCAACGATCAGGAATAATTTCTAACAATATAATACTTTATGTACCCACTTATAAAATCCTTCCATGTCATTCCGGATATTGTTTCTGTAATAAATACCGGATAAATAGCATAGACCTTACCGTTAATTGACAGAACAACGGAACCAATCTGCATCCCGGTTTGCAACGGAAGTTCAAGTTTCTCCGGCAGAATATACCGGACAGTGATCTGCTCATCTTCCCGCAGTAACAATGTTTCTGAAAAGCTGCATTCCCATGCGATCGTGGCCTTTTCTTCATCCTGCTGTCTTCTATAATTGGGATCATACTGAATAGGAATGTCCGTTTTTTGCAGGATATCATCTTTTATGGTATGTTCCTGATAATGATCCAGTCCATAGTTCATAAGCTTTTTCGTATCTGCCCATTTATAAGTTTTATTCCCCGGCCAGCCGCATCCAAGCAAAGCTACGATGAACAGTTTTCCATCCCTTTCTAACGCTCCAACATAACAGTAACCGGCTGTTCCTGTAAAACCGGTTTTACCTGTCAGTGCTCCATCCATCATATTCAGAAATGCATTATGATTATTGCAGGTAAAACTTCTGGTTCCTGCAAAATTGGTAAAAGAATAGACAGACGTTCTTGTGATCGTAAGAAATGTATCCTTTTCAGGCGACTCTTTGATACAATACCGCAGGATCCGAGCCAGGTCAGCAGCCGTTGTTCCATGTATTCCATGTTTATCCTTTGCATCTAAGCCATTTGGCGTAATAAAATGTGTCTTCATGCAGCCAATATCCTCTGCCTTCTGATTCATCAGCTCCGCAAATTGTTCTACACTTCCGCCAATATGCTCTGCGATCGCAACCGCACTGTCATTATGGCTTTCCAGCATCAGCGAATACAGAAGATCTTTTAACTTATATTCCTCTCCCTCTCTGATATTAAGCTGTACATCCGGCATCTTTGCTGCATAGGAAGATATGACCACCGTATCGTCCAGATCACCATATTCAAGTGCAAGGATACAGGTAAGGATCTTCGTCGTACTGGCATTTGCACGAACTTCTTCACCTGCTTTATTATACAGGATCCTGCCATTTTCTCCATCCATCAGAACAGCCGACAATGCATGAAGATCATTGTCTGTGATCTTTTGCTCTGTATCTACCTGAAGGGTATTACTGTTCTGTTTACTGCGGTTATTCCAATGAACTATCCTTTGCTGCGGCTGCATCACAAATGCTTTCGCAGGAATCACAGAACAGAGCAATACTGCAGCGACAAGGATCCATACAAACAGAAAACCTGCGGGAATCTTCTGTCGCCTTCTTCCTGCAGGTTTCTGTTTTCTTTTATGATATTTGAAATATAACCCTAACATACGATCACCGGATATATTCTTTCTTCATAAAAATATATTCCGGATCTGTCGGTTTTATGACTCATTATCCAGCCCGAGTGTGATCTCATTTGCCTCTTCCTGTGCTTCCTTCTTAAAGTCCTCGATCTTATCCGGACTGATCATCGGAAGCTCCTCTGTCGATGCAACGCCGAAGCTTCGCAGGAATTCCTCTGTCGTTCCAAACAGGATCGGTCGTCCCGGAGCATCCAGTCGTCCAACCTCATCTACCAGTCCGTATTCCATCAGTTTATTGATCGCATGTGCACAGGAAACTCCACGGATGGCTTCAATCTCCGGTCTGGTGATCGGCTGCTTATAGGCAACGATCGATAGGGTTTCAAGCAGTACATCCGTAAGATTTGGTTTCTTCGGTGTACAGACAACCTTTGTCAGCACATCGTAGTACTCATTTCTGGTACACAACTGATATGCATTTTCAAGCTCAACCATCTTAATGCCCCGGTCAGACTGATTATAAATTTCCAGCACCTCTTCCATCTGCTTGGACAGCTTCTTTGTCTCCATCTCCAGTGCCTTAGCCAGTCGATCTACTGACACAGACTCCCCAATGGAAAACAGTATTGCTTCAACTGCAGAAACCAGATATTCTGTACTGTATTCTTTATAAACTACCGGCTGTTCTTCTACATTTTCCAGTGTTATCTCATTTACTGTTGCTTCGTTCTCTTTTATCTCACCCATACCCATCTTATCCTCGTTCTGTCTCATTGGCTTCACCATCTGCCTGATGAATGGCTTCTGCATTTGTCTCTATTGAATCCGGCACATCTGCATCTGTTTTATCTGTATCAGTATTCTGGCTGTTCAACTCATATGCAGCAATGTCATCTCTGGAATCAATGATGATCTCTCCAAATATCTCTTCCTGCCGGATCTGAATGGCTCCAATCTTCATAAGCTCTAATATTGCAAGAAATGTTACGATAATATTCGATCTCGATGCCTGCATTTCAAGCAGTGTCCGGAAATTGATGCCTGCAAGTCCGCGGACCTGTTCCCGTACCTCCGCCATCTTTGCTTCCAGTGAGATCTCCTCTCTCTCGATATTTTTGAACTTACTACGGATCGGATCTACCTTTTCAACCTGTTTCCGCATCACGGATTTGAAGATCTCATTCAGTTTTTCCAGATTCATATCATATTCCGAGATCAGTGCAACCGGATCCACGACCGGCTTGAAATTTTTCACCTCTGCAGGAATGCTTTCTTTTTTATAAAATGCCTTTGCACCGTCAAGCTCCAGATCTTTCAGCTCACTTGCTGCATATTTGTACATCTTATACTCCAGCAATCTGCGGACAAGCTCTTCTCTCGGATCCTCTTCCTCCTCATCCTCTTCTGTTACCTTCGGAAGAAGCATCTTGGATTTGATACGGATCAGAGTCGCCGCCATGACCAGGAATTCACTCATAACATCCAGGTCTTCCTCTTCCATATGATTCACATAATCCAGATATTGCTCTGTGATCGTTACAATCGGTATATCATAAATATTTACTTTATTCTTTTCGATCAGATGAAGGAGCAGATCAAGTGGTCCTTCAAATACATTCAGTTTTACATCGATTGCCGACATATTGTCTCCCTTTATCCCATACAGACGCCATCAAGGTTTTTTCGCATCTGTTCTCTGTATGCCTATATAATAATGCAGACCAGTCCGCCATTTCCATCATTTACGATCTTCTCCATGGTATCCTGAAGCTTCTGCTTGCTTTCTACATTCATCTTATTTGTCTTTGTATTTAATCCATCCTCTACAAGCTGCTCGATCGACTTGCCAAAGATATTCACATCCCAGATATCTTCTCCATTCTCTCCGGTGCTTGTTTTGATATATTCGACCAGATCCTCCGCCTGCTCCTTCGTACCAACGATCGGTGCGATCTCTGTTGTAATATTCGCTTTGATCATATGAACCGATGGTGCCTCTGCCTTGATCTTTACTCCATATTTGTTGCCTGCCTTAATCAGCTCCGGTGTTTCCAGTGTAATATCCTTCTTTTCCGGCATTACCAGACCATAACCGCCATTTTTCACACTGTCAAGTGCATTTATAACCCCATTGCAGAACTTTTTCTTTTCTGCCATATCTTTGATCTCTGTAATAAAATCATACTCATTATGGATTTCTGTCCCAAGCATATCGGAAAGCATCTCATAATAATATCTTCCATAGACCGTAACCTGAACACTCAGCGAACCGTCTGCAAGATTTACATTGTTATATGTATACTTTTCCACATATTCATTTTCCGGAAAAGCAAAATGAACCATATCATATATGTGCTGATTGCTGTTCATGATGTCCATGGCATTCTCGATCACACTCTTTTTGATCTTATTGTCATTCTCGGATACCTCCAGCCACTTTGGTATCACAAAATTAATACAGGTGATAGGAAAACTATACAGCATCGAAGTAAAGATCGCATTGATATCATTTCTGCTCAACTGATCACAGTTTACGGGAAGAACCGCAACACCATATTTATCTACCATCGTTGCTGCAAGCTCTTTTGTTTCTTTTGCTCCCGGTCGATTTGAATTCAACAGGATCACAAACGGCTTTCCAATAGCTTTTAATTCCGCTATCGTTTTCTCTTCTGCTGCAAGATAGTTTTCTCTTGCCAGATCGCCAAAGCTACCATCACAGGTCACCACGATTCCGATCGTTGAATGACTGTTGATCACCTTCCTGGTTCCGATCTCTGCCGCTTTTGCAAATGGAATATCATAATCAAACCATGGAGTCTTGACCATCCGTTCTTTTCCATCCTCCATCTGACCTTCCGCTCCATCTACAACATAGCCAACGCAGTCGATCAGCCGGACACGCATATCGATCTCATCATCTACCCGGATCTCGACGCCTTCTTTGGGTATGAATTTGGGTTCTGTCGTCATGATCGTCTTACCGGACGCAGACTGTGGCATTTCATCCATCGCAATCTCACGGTCATTCTCATCTTTTATATTTGGAATGACCATCATTTCCATAAACCGTTTGATAAATGTTGATTTTCCGGTTCGTACCGGACCTACAACACCTATGTAAATTTCACCATTTGTTCTGGCATTGATGTCGTTGTACACATTAAAGCCTCCCATATATACCTCCTGCATTTCTTACACATTTTCCGTTTCTGCTCCTGTATTTGTATCATAAAAAATGGAAATACAAAATCTGTTTCCTATGTAAAGATTATCATATAAGTAATATATGAAAGAGCTTTTACAAGTATGTCAAAAACTTACTCCTCTACAGATATCTCTGCCTTTCTGTCTCTGGTAAGCAGATCCACAACTGCTTCACGGGCAGGCTTGCCCTCGAATAATACCTTATTTACCTCTTCAACGATCGGCATATCGACTCCGTACTTCTTTGCAAGCTTCAGTGTCGCCTTTGCAGAATATACCCCTTCTACTACCATCTTGACCTCAGCCATTGCTTCTTTGTAGCTCTTGCCCTGTCCGATCAGATAACCGGCATTCCGGTTACGGCTGTGCTTGGACGTACAGGTAACGATCAGATCACCCATACCGGATAAACCGGCAAGTGTCTCTACATGTGCTCCCATCGCAGTTCCGAGTCGTAAGATCTCTGCCATTCCTCTGGTCATTAACGCTGCCTTCGTATTATCTCCAAAACCAAGACCATCCGTAATTCCTGCAGCCAGCGCAATAACATTCTTAACAGATCCGCCAAGTTCGATTCCGGTTACATCTGTACTGGTATACACACGGAATACATCATTCATAAACGTATTCTGGATCAGCTTAGCAGTATCCATATCGCGTGCTCCGGCTACTACTGTTGTCGGAATACCAATACCAACCTCCTCTGCATGGCTTGGTCCGGAAAGAACTGCAACCTTTGCTCCAGGGATCTCACTCTCGATGATCTCTACGATCGGAGTCAGGGTTGCCTCCTCAATGCCCTTGCTGACATTGACGATCAACTGATCGTTTGTAATGTAAGGCGCGATCTTCTTTGCTGTGCTCCGGATAAATGGGGACGGAACTGCACAGACGATCATTTTTTTCCCTTTTATCGTCTGTTCCAAATCTGTTGTAAATGTGATTGTTTCATTCAGATGAACACCTGGAAGACGATCCCTCTGCTCCCTGTATGTGTTCAGCATTTCAATCTCTTTTTCATCAATGGACCAGACGGTAACATCATGTCCATTCCCCGCCAGCAGGTTTGCAAGTGCAGATCCCCAGCTTCCTGCTCCTAAAATACCTATTATCATACTAAATACCTCTCCATCTTTATAACTTTGTGGTCGATATAATTTAACATACTATGCCTGTTCTTCTGTTGCCTTATTTCTTCCCTTTAAAGAGAATTTATTCTCTGTTCCTTTGATCAGTCTGACAATATTCTGTTTATGACGATAGATTGCAAGCAAGGTAATAAGTCCTAAAACAATGCAGCTTTCAAGTTTCATCGAATCGGATGTAAAACCATAAGAACCTGTATATGCAAATATTGTATAGGAAACTAAAAGTCCCAGGACAAGGCAGATAGAACCTACGGATACATATTTGGTTACAACCACACAGAATACGAATAATCCTAGTTCAATAAGCGCAACTCTCCAATCCAGTAAACCGATTGCGATTCCGGATGTCGCTGCAATTCCTTTACCACCTTTAAACTGCATGTAAAACGGAAAATTATGTCCAAGTACAACGCCTGCCGCTGTATAGATTACAAACAAATATACGTTTTCAATGCCAAGAGCATTCATGATAATATGTGTGATACTGCATGCGATCACTGATTTAAACAGATCACCAAGGAATACAACTGCTCCAGCCTTCTTTCCAAGTACACGGAGTGCATTTGTCGTTCCTGCATTACCACTTCCATATTCCCTTATATCAATACCATGTAATTTACCGTAAATATAGCTTGTCTGGATGATACCAAAGAAATATCCTCCAACCAGACATATGATTCTCGCCAGTACTAACATTATTTTTCTTTTCTCTCCCTGATAATAAATTTTAAAGGTGTTCCCCGGAAACCAAATGCTTCTCTGATCTTGTTTTCAATATAACGTGTATAAGAGAAATGCATCAGTTCTTTATCATTTACGAATATAACAAATGTAGGCGGCTTAACAGCTACCTGCGTAATATAAAACAGCTTCAGACGTTTACCTTTATCTGTAGGCGGCTGCTGCATCGCAACTGCTTCTGTCATGATCTCGTTCAATACACCAGTCGCAACACGAAGCGAGTGATTCTCGATGACAGCATCGATTGTTTCAAATAATTTCGGAAGTCTCTGTCCGGTCGCTGCCGATACGAATAACAGCTCTGCATAAGGCATATAAGACAGCTTTTCCCGGATCTCCTTTGTAAACTTATAAATGGTCTTGTCGTCTTTTTCCACAGCATCCCATTTGTTTACAACGATGATCATACCTTTTCCACGTTCATGTGCAATACCTGCGATCTTCGCATCCTGATCTGTGATACCCTCTGTTGCATCAATGACCAGAACCGCTACATTACATCGTTCAACAGCCGATACAGTACGGATGATACTGTAACGCTCAATATCTTCTTTGATCTTGCTCTTTCTTCGAAGTCCTGCAGTATCAATAAACACATACTCCGTTCCATTTCTGACGATTTCGGTATCGATCGCATCTCTTGTCGTTCCGGCAATATCAGATACGATCACACGGTTTTCACCCAGGAGCTTATTGATGATCGATGACTTACCTACATTCGGCTTACCGATAATAGCAATTCTAGGTCTGTCATCTTCCTCTTCATTTTTTGATTCTTCATCAAAATGAGACACAACCTCATCTAACATATCTCCGATTCCAAGTCTGGATGCACCGGATATTGGAACAGGATCGCCCAGTCCGAGATTATAGAACTCATATACATCATTCATATATTTCTCAAAGCTGTCCACCTTGTTTACAACAAGGATCACCGGCTTCTTCGATTTACGGAGCATCTGGACTACCTTATGGTCATCGTCCACAAGTCCCTGTCTGACATCTGTCATAAATATGATAACATCAGCAGTCTCAATGGCGATCTCTGCCTGCTCCCGCATACTTTTTAAAATAATATTGTCGCTTTCCGGCTCAATTCCACCGGTATCTATGATCGTAAAATTATAATCGAGCCAGCTCACATCTGCATAGATTCTGTCTCTGGTTACGCCAGGCGTATCTTTTACAATTGAAATTTTCTCTCCTGCCAGTGCATTGAACAAGGTAGATTTACCTACATTTGGGCGTCCAACGATGGCTACTATCGGTTTACTCATTTACGTTTCCTCCGTCTGCTGTCGATTTCAGCATGATAACAGCTCCCAGATTGCCACGTTTCCCATGGCTCGCCCTGTGTGAAAACAGGAAATCCGGATTGCAGCATGTACATATGTCGGTTACATTTATATGGTCAGGCAATATACCTGCACCAGTCAGATTATAATAATTTGCCCGGTGTAAATCAAGCAAATACTTACCATTTCCAATTTTTTTTGTCATTTTATCATACTGTTCCGGTAAATAAGCATCCTGAAATGCCTCAGCTACATCCTCGCTTACCTCATAACAGTTCTGACAAATAGACGGTCCGACCGCACAGATCAGATCCGAAGCCTCACATCCATACTCTTTATTCAAAGCTTCGACCATATGGAGGCTGATGTTCTTAACAGTTCCGCGCCAGCCGGAATGATTCATGGCTACAACCTCTTTTACAGGATCATAGAAGAAGACCGGTACACAGTCCGCATAAAACGTGATCAATGGCAAATCCTTTACATTCGTCATCAGACCATCTGTTTCCGTTATATCCGATTCTCTTGTGATACCTTTTCCGGCATCTTCCTCTGTTATTTTACGGATCACAGTTTCATGTACCTGATCAGAAAATACCAGTCGTCTGTAATCATATCCGACTGCCTGTGCCAGCCTCCTGTGATTCTCCATAACTGCATCCATATCATCTCCACGATGAAAGCTCAGATTCATCGTAGAATACATTCCTTCACTGACCCCACCAAGTCTCGTTGAAAATCCATGAACGATCCCCGGCAGTTCCAGATTCTTAAATACAATATACGGAACTCCGTTTTCCTCTTTTATCTCTGTTGTCTTATCCTGATTGATATATGTTATGTTATACATTTTCATACCTCATAACCTTAATAATATCCCTGATAAGGGAAAGCATCTTTCATATGATGGATCTCATTCTCCGCCACCGCAACCACATCGAATCGTACCGGTGTATTGTAAGGATCATATCCATATCGTTTCATATAATACAGGGCTACCCTGCTGATCTGACGCTGTTTGACAGGTGTTACCGCCGCCTCCGGCGATCCGTATCTGCTGTTGCTCCGATATTTTACTTCTACAAATATCAGATACCCATCTTTTGATACGATCAGGTCGATCTCTCCGGATGCGACCCGGTAATTTCTCGCAAGTATCCGGTAACCTGCATCTTTCAGATATGATGCAGCCATCTCTTCATATTCTGTTCCCTTTTTTCTTGTATTATAATGGTCGATACAGTTGTTCTCCTTTTTCTGTCTATCTTCTATTCTTTCCAGAAATGTGTGATAAAAGATCTTCTGTGGATCTCACATGGTCCAAGTAATTTTAATGCTTCTATATGCTCCTTAGATCCATACCCCTTATTCTTTGCAAATCCGTATCCCGGATAGATCTCATCATAAGAAACCATCAGACGGTCTCTTGTTACCTTCGCTATAATACTAGCGGCAGCGATCGAAGCAGATTTTGCATCTCCTTTTATGATCGAAACCTGTGGGATCTCTACCTCCGGTATCTTAACCGCATCGTTTAATAACAGATCTGGCTGAACCGTAAGCTTACGGATTGCGATCCGCATGGCTTCATAATCTGCATTTAAAATATTGATCTGATCGATCAGCTTCTCATCTGCCATACCGATTCCGTAAGCAACCGCTTTTTCTATAATCTCATCATATAATTCTTCACGCTTCTTTTCAGAGAGCTGCTTGGAATCATTCAGGTATAGAATATCGCAATCCTTTGGCAGAATGACAGCCGCAGCTACTACCGGACCTGCAAGCGGGCCACGGCCTACCTCATCAATTCCACAGATATACTGACAGTCCGCATGCTGTCTCTCATATTCAAACATATGCTCCATCCGGTCAAGCTCTTTTTGATGTGCTGTAAGCTTCTTTTCAGCAGAAAGGATCAGTTTTTTTACACCTTCCCTGTCATCCTCTGCATATCTTTCCATCACATGTCTGACTGAATGTATATCTGCATTTGCAAATTCGGATTTAATCTCTGTTATACTTTTTCTTTTATTTTCCATCTCATCCTCATATAAGCATAAATGGCTGTTGTTTCTTACACGACAGCCATTTATCTGTACTTATTGTTCTTCTTTATTTAAAAAACCGAATCCACCGGTAAACCGGAATACTGCTTTCCCCACAAATTTATTCTTATGGATATTACCGACATCCGACAACCGGCTGTCCCGGCTGTTATTCCGGTTATCACCCATAACGAAATACTCATCATCACCAAGTGTGACCGGTTCTGCCGCAAGCCCTCTGTGATTTTCTTCTATGACTTCTTTTCCATAATCTTCCTCCAATGGTTCATCATTGATATAGATCACACCATCTTCATCAATATATACGGTTTCACCCGGAAGTCCAATGATACGTTTGATATAATAGGTATCATCTTCTTCCTCGTATGGAAATACAACAATATCAAAACGTTCCGGATCTTTAAAATGATAGGACAGTTTATCGATCCAAAGGCTGTCACCATTATGAAGGGTATCATTCATGGAGTCTCCGCTCACCTCTGTACGCTGTCCAACATATGTAAGGATCAACCAGCATACTGCAACGATCGCCAGAATATATAAAGCGAGACTGATTAAATCTTTTACGATATTGATCTCTTCTTTCTCCTGTTTCTTCTTTTTCTTGTCTTTTTTCTTCTTTTTTCTCGACTGTTCTTCTTCCTCCAGTACATGAGTATTGGAGGATGCATCTGAATCAGCAAAATAATTCGTTACTGTTTCTCCGGCTTCATTTACAACATCAGACGCTGCTTCATTCTTTTCTTCCGTCTCTGCCTGCTCCGAAGGAATTGTTTCTGTTTCTTCCTTCTTCTGCTCCGGATCTATTCCCTTTTTCTTTAACTTTGCAAGCTGCTTTTCACGCTTCTTTTCAAGCTTTTCAATCTCTTTTTCCCGTGCTTTTTTTGCGGGATCATCGTCAAATATAGCATTCAGTGCTTCCACACGTTCGTTATCATCTTTCATATCAACTACTTATCCTTTACAACAGCCGGTCGTTCCAGTGATATCCTGCCAAGCTTTCCTGCCCGGAAATCATCCAGCAGCTGCGCTGCAGCTTTATCGATATCCAGTTCGCCGCCTTTTTTTATACATGCCCTTTTTTCTGCGATCTGTTCCAGAATATGAACAGAATCGGCATCCTCATTAATATTATACCTATCAACAAGGCTCTGACAATAGTTTAATTGTAAAAATTTGATCAATTCATACGCAAGGTCGGTAATACTTAAAATCTCATCATTGATCGAACCGATAAAAGCAAGTCGTAATCCAACCTCTTTATCATCAAATTTGGGCCACAATATTCCTGGGGTATCCAATAATTCAATATCTTTTCCAAGACGTATCCATTGCTTTCCCTTTGTAACACCCGGCTTATTTCCAACCTTTGTACATGCTTTTCTGGCATAAGAATTGATAAATGTAGATTTACCGACATTTGGAATACCAACAATCATCGCACGAAGCGGCCGGTTAATGATCCCACGCTTTCTGTCCCGCTCGATCTTTTCTTTACAAGCTTCCTTTACCACATTACTGATATTCTTCATGCCATCACCGGATCTTGCATTGATCTTTGCTACAAAAAATCCTTTTTCTTTATAATAATTTTCCCATTCTGCTGTTGCTGATGCATCTGCCAGATCTGTCTTATTCAACAGGATCAGGCGGTATTTGTTCGCTGCAAGTGCATCAATATCCGGATTCTTGCTGCTATATGGCACTCTGGCATCGATCAGCTCGATCACAACATCGATCAGCTTGATATCTTCCTGCATCATACGTTTTGCTTTTGTCATATGTCCGGGATACCATTGTATATTCATCGTGTCTTTATCCTTCCTAATATCTCTGCTTTTTTCACATTTCCCACTTTCAGGAATCTGGAATCTTCACTGTTATTGACATTATCACCAAGCAGGAAATACTCATCATCCCCCAGCTTTACTTCACTCTCTGCCAGTCCTGCTGTAAATATATAATCATTAAATGGCAGATCCGTCCGTTCACTGCCATCAATATATAATTTTCCATCTCTGATCTGAACGGTCTCTCCCGGCAATCCGATCACACGTTTAATATCATAATAAGCATCCGGCGTATCAACACTTCGGTATGCAACAATGTCATATCGATCCGGAGAGCCAAGAAGGTAACATAACTTATTTACTGTAACCTTCTCCTGATTAGTACACACAGGATTCATGGAATCACCAACGACATACACAGACTGAAAACAATAAGAAACCATTCCATATCCCAGCACAACTGCGATCAGAACGGACAACAGCCAGCCAAATATCGTTCTGACCGTACGCCTAAAGCTTCTTTCTTTTCTTCTCTGCCGACGTTTCTCCCGCCGTATTCTTTTTCTGCGTTCACTTTTATCGCTCATATCTCTACTCCGATAGATTCATATTACAAAAATGGCTGGAGCTATCAACCCCAGCCACTTTTTCATGCAACCTGTAAAAATTATTTAACAAGCTCTTTAACCTTTGCAGCTTTACCAACTCTTGAACGTAAGTAGTAAATCTTAGCTCGTCTTACTTTACCATGTCTAACTACTTCAATCTTCTCAACAAATGGTGAATGTACTGGCCATGTCTTTTCTACGCCAACACCGTTTGAGAACTTTCTAACTGTGAAAGTCTCTCTGTTGCTTCCACCCTGTCTCTTAATAACAGTTCCTTCGAAAATCTGGATTCTCTCTCTGTTACCTTCTTTGATCTTGTTGTGTACTTTAACAGTATCACCTACTGCAAAGTCAGCAACTTCTGTCTTCATCTGAGAAGCTTCAAGATTCTTAATGTAATCGCTATTCATTTGTGTGACCTCCTTGATATTTAGATGTTCTTACTACCACACCGGTACAGAGGACCATCGATTTTTTTCACAACTCGTTCAGTTTACCATACAAATAAAAAGAATGCAAGAAAAATCTACACCTTTTTGGGTGTACGACCTTGCATCCTTTTTGCCATAGTTCATGCTATGGAGCTGGTGGGATTCGAACTCCACCTCAAAGCTACTTTTCTCCTTGTAAATACTAGTGTTTTAAGCATATTTTCGTAGCACGCAACCCAAAAATAACCCACTTATGCTATTTCTACAAGTTCCATAGCTTTAGCTTTTTCCTCATTAATAACGTGTATGTACTTATTATAAGTAACCATTATGTTTGCATGCCCCATAAGTTTACTTACTACTGAAACATCTACCTTATTTCTAATTAAGGTAGAACCAAACGTATGCCTAAGTGTGTGTAATGAAACACTGTCTGGAATAATATCAGATTTATCTCTTATTGTATACAAACTTCGTAACAAGTTTCTATGAGTTTGTCTAGTACCTTTAGTGGTACAGCAGACATATTTTGATTGAATTCCCATAAAAAGATTTCTTTTTTGTATCTCTTTAAAATACTGCACAGTACTATTATTAATTGGAACAGTTCTAGTACCAGAAAAAGTTTTTGAACCTGACTTTACTCTATCAACTCTTTTGTGATCATCATTAGATCTGTCAACGATTTTAGACTGTACAATCTTGTTAACTTTTATTACTTTATTGTCTAAATCTACGTCTTCCCATTCTAATGCGAGCATCTCACCACTACGTAACCCAGTATTAAGTATAATTAGCAGCACAAGACCATCATGATATTTATAATCTTGATAGTTACTACATTTGGTTTTTACTAAACAAATACGCTTTAATTCCTGCATCTGAATATCAGTCAAAGAAAACTGTTCCTTTGTATCTACATCAATAAAGATATCACTTGGAATATATGTATTTACACAAGGATTTACTTTCACTCTTTGTTCCTGAATAGCCTTTTTATAACATTGGTCTAGTAACTGCCTTATTTTCTTAAGCCCAGATTTTGCAAGAGCTTTGGTAGAATCATCCTTAGGACTTGCATGTGCATTAATGAGGTTTTGAACATCTTCTGAAGTTACATCACACAGTCTCTTATAACCGATACTATTCTTGATCTGATTCAGATATACCATCTCTAATTTATCATATGAAGATGGTTCAAGAGTTCTCAGTTTATAAGTTTTTAACCAATATTCAATATAATCATTTAAGGTCATAATATCATTTTGCAATTTTATATCATCTAGCTCAATTTCCTTTAAATAATCTTGATACTTTAGCCTCACCTCATTTTTCGTTTTACCATAAAATGTTTTACGTTTACCATTAACCGTCACTTTAGATTGATATGAACCATTAGCTCTTTGAAAAAATATCATATCTTTTACTTTTGTTGCCTTTATTGACATAATTTTGCACCTACTTCTCTTTGAAGTTCTGCATTATGCTTATAATTCAGCATACATCACTTCCAGAAATTAATCAATATACAATTCCTTTCCAGCATTATCATCAATCCAAGCTAATAACTTTCTCTTTGTTATAAAATAGTTTCTTCCAATCTTAGTTGCCGGAATTATTTTCTGCTGTAATAACTTTTGAATTGAAGTTTTACCAAGTGGTAAATAATCATATAAATCCTGCTGGGTCAAGATATCTTTACCTTGTACATCCATCATTTTTATAAATTCTTCGTTATCAGTGATATCATTCATATGAGTCCTCCTTATAAAATTTCTTATTTTATAATGTGTAATTTCAATTAAGGTTTCCTCTAAAATGGTTCAAAGGAATCTAATAAATTAATAAGTGCTTGATCTGCTAAGCGGCATCTAACGCCAACAAGCACATGATTAACTGTTGAACTATCTGCAAAAATAAAAGCATATAATAGATCACCATCCTGCCAGCATAATATTGGATAGTTATTTATATATCCAGTAGAATAATTATCAGAATGAATATTATTCTTACAAAATGTATCCATAAATTCTTCAGTTGTTGTGTCATAAGAAGTAATTACAAAAGAATCAACACCATCAGCTGGATCATAAATCCAGGAATACCCATTCTCTATAGTACTTGTATAGACATCAGGAACATCAAGTCTGCCTATCTGACTAGTATACTTTTTTACCTGTTCATAATCTGCAGAACTTTCATAAAAATTAAATGATCCGTTTGCCTCATAATCGAAAGAATTAATAGTACAAGTATTACTAAAATCTATCTCCCATGGTTCAAGAGTAGACATCTCAAATTGTGTACTATTCACTATTTCCTCAGTAGAATTACCAGAAAGTTCAGATGCACCCTTTAAAATCTTATTCAATAACAGTACTACACATATAACTACTACAAAACTTAAAATCACAGCACTGATGTATATAGCAAAATGATTGGTAGAGCTCAAATTAGTATTATTCTTTTCCTCTTTATACTGCTTATCTATTTTTTTATTAGCTTCATATATTTCATTGTATAAATCAAAATCATCCATTATTACCTCCAAAAATAAAAGCAGGGGCTTAACACCCCTGCTTTTAAATGAAATTAAATCAAATGCTTACGTTTTAATGCTAGTTCCATTTTTTCGTGATCTGGATACCGTTTTCTTGCTAGCATAAAAAGAAATGATCCGGTTACTGCTAAAATAATTCCAATGATTAATGCACCAACTAAAATCATGGAAAATCTCCTCATTTCCTCACTAATAGGATTTATTGGCGTAAAGCATCCCCAGTATTTAAACAACCCAACAATTCCGAAAAGAAAAAATGCTGCAGTGATACAGAATCCTGCCATATCCCTTAAGGCACAAGATCTTTGATAGCTCTTAACTCTCATTTCATTCAACTTTTCAGTATCTAACATAAAAATTCCTCCAATCAAATTAATTCACGATTTTGTTTGTTACATATAAATAAAGAAAATTAATTTGATTTTAGGTCTCATTTTACGATAAATTATTTAAAAGTATGATAAATTATTAAGTGGAATTTCGCTTGCATACCAATGTTCATCCTTAATTCTATCATAAGCTTTACGACTTGGCCAACCAGAGCAAACATCTAGTATCTCATCTTCATTAAATCCAGAGTCTACACATTTTGCAAACATGTCTATAGCATATCTAGTTCTTAGATGCTGATAGGCATTATATTTATAAGGAAACTTATCGAAGTACTGTACCAATTTTGCAAAAGATTTTGTATCAGGTCTATCCTCCCAACGTGTAAACCTTGTTTCATTCTGGAGTTTTGTTAAAAATTTCCATTCAGATGCAGTTGGCATATGACCCTCATGTATGCATAAGGCATACAATTCTAAATTGTAAGATAAACTCATACCATAATTTATAACTTCTTCCATTGTAGAATTCATTTCAGGATGATTCATCAGATTTGTGCAAATATTATTAAATAAAATGATGTCATGATAAGTAAACTTTGTATCAGTGTATAAATAAATAGGATAACCTTTACGTAAACCATTTATAAGCTGCTCCAAACATTCATTTTTTATATCGGGATTTAATAAACATCTTACATCTAAACCTTCGCTTGCAGCTCTTGCTAATAAAAGAGTGCTTCGATCACTAAATCCTCTCTTTGTTAACTCATATATAAAAGCTTCAACTGTCATTCTACAACCCCCTAGAATAGATGCATTGCCTGAAGCTCACTGCGAATAGAATAGCCCTCACGATCATACTCTATTGGGTTACCATCTATTTCATAAAAACCTTCACCAATTATGCTATGATTTGCTGCTGCTGTAACAATTTGATCTAATGTAGAATTAATTACAATAAAAGATAGTTTATCTGTAATAACACATTCAAACTCTCTCTTATGTTGTATAATAGCTTTAGGTGTAAACATTGTACTACATTGCCTAAGCTCACCGCATTCATTAAATTTGTACTCCTTTGCAATTACCATATTTCCTCCTAAAATAAGTCCATATCGCTTGTTTCATCTCTCACTGTGTGAACATCTGAAGAATTTGCATATTGTGAATTCATATGTTTGCTCCTATAATTAGTTTGCATTACGTTTAAATTATTTTGAATTTGATCAATATTCTCACTACTTTTAGCATCATATGCCTGATTTATAAAATCAGAACAATTGTCCAGCTGCTCTTTAACCTGCTCATTTTTTAATTTACTTTTCACAGCATCTTTCAACTCATCACGATTATTTATTACAAAATCTCTTGCTACACTTTTTGACCTAGCTTCAATAGATTTCAGAATAATAATAATAATGCCGGCAACTCCATCAACTGCTGCGTCATCAACTGGTCCTGGAACTAAGTCTGGCAGAACTGTATAAAGTGCAGCAATAATAAAAATTATAATTATAGCCTTTGAATAATTTTTATTACCAGAACATTCCATGAAATCACTCCTTTCATAATTCGTCTACATATTTAAGAGTTTTTTGCATGCCATCCTTACCAAGGGTAGTATTTCTAAATACATAGGTAGCTTCTCTAAGAAAATCTGCAGGTTTATTAATGCTTGGTGAATAGTGAGTTAACCACATCTCAGTGACACCTGCCATTTTAGCAAGTTGTGCTGCTTCTGCAAAAATCATATGATGATTTTTTATTGCATTCGGCATATCTATTGCTGTACCATACATTCCCTCGCAAATAAATAAATCTGAGTCTTTTGCATTATCAATAATAGAAGTACAGGGCCTACTATCTGTTACGTATGTTAATTTGATACCCTTTCTTGGTTTTCCCATAATCATTGACTGTGTAAGAATCCTACCTTCATACTCTATAACTTTTTCAGATTGCAACTTTGACCATAGTGATTCTGGTATTTTATTCTTTTTAGCCATTTCCACATCGAATTTACCTGGTCTGGTTAAAACAAAAGAGTAACCCAAGCAGGTTACTCCATGTTGCACTCGAAATGCAGTAATATTTAAACCTAATAAAGATAAGATTTCTTTTTCAGAAGTTATCTCTATTACTTTTAAAGTAAATGGTAATTTAGGTGCCATAATTAGTACTGCATCAATTAATCTCTTAACACCTTTAGGACCAATAATTATCAAAGAATCGTCCTTCTCTGCATTAGCCATAGATGCTAATAGTCCTGGTAACCCTGTTGTATGATCTGCATGAAAATGAGTTAGACAAATAAGATTAATATCTTTGAACGACCAACCTTGTTTTTTAATGGCAACCTGTGTTCCCTCTCCGCAATCTATTAAGATGCTATTTCCATTATAACGTAGCATACCACTACTTAAATGTCTATTCACCAATGGAGTCATACCAGAAGTACCTAATAAACAAAAATCTATCATAATTCACCTACACCAGATCTGAAGTAGCTAGATTGATTGCTTCTAAAACTGCATGATCAATCTGTTCTTCAGTTTCATTTTCTTCAAAATAAACAACAGGATTTAGCTGCGTAAGTGCATAATCTATAAATTCTTCTTTAGAGACTTCATCTAGCATAGCAGCAACAGGTAAACCTTCGAGTCTTTTACTAATTAAAGGTCTGAAAAATTCCTCACTTTTAAAAGAAACTGTACCATCTAGATAAGTGTCTAGCTGTGCAAGTGCTGGAACTTCTACAATTTCCTTTATCACTTTTTTGAGCGCTTCAAAGCTATCTACAGGTTGTGCCTCATGCTCCTCTGTCGGAAATCCAATTTTTAATTCACCACTGGACACAAACATTGCAGTACTATTAACTAAGGGTGTTGTTTCTGCTCTTTTCCAGAAATCTTTTACACCATTAAACGCATTCACTCTTAAATTACCATATTCATCAAAATAACTAATTACCATATTCTTATCTCCCTATATTCTTAATAATTTCTTTTATTTCGTCATTACAAAACATGCATGATATTTTCAATCCCCACCAATTACTCAGCTCTCTAAAGAGCGTAAAAATTACTCGCTCTGGATTCATTGCTGGCTCATAATAAACATTCAGCATGATAATAACAGTTTCATTTACTGACTCTAGATGATCAATTAGATAGTCAACACAACCAATAAAAAAATCATCTTCAAATAAAGCCTCAGAATAATACATGATTGATGTTTTTATCTCTTTCATATCAGGCTCTACAATATCAGAATAGTTTATAGCAGCACAATATCGCTCATAAATAGTATTCTTAAATAACGCATCTTGCTTTATCAAAGAACTAATTGCTTTAAACTTAAACATAATTCTCCTTAATAAAAGTATGAAAACTTAATTTCATACTTCCTACTTAAAATAGCTCCATATTCTGTCCTTCATTTTTGGCTCCAGTATCTGTAATAGGATTCTCGGTATCCTTGCTAGCTGATTTATTCGTTAAAACTACACCACTCCTAGCCATTTCAGCCTTAGATTCTACAGTAGTCTTCACACCTAAGATTGCATAATATTTCCAGTACATTAAAAGTATTACCAGAATAATGAGCACAATCACGCATGTGATCATAAGAACTCGCCAAAAAGAATTAGATGATCCATTTGACTGAACTCCAGGTAATCCTTGAAAAGGTGACTTTGATACGTCATAAGCTCTCATTATGATAGCGAAAATAAATAATAATACGTCAGCAATAAAGCCAATAATTAAAATCTTATTACGCCTTTTTTCAGTTTGTAAATCCTTATTCATAAATTAACCTCATTATTTAGTATTATCTTTACTATCTTCTAGTTGCAAATATTTCATTTCAGAATCTTTAGTATCTTCAGATACTGCAGAACCTCCAACGACAAGAGATCCCTTCTCTATTTCATTCAAAAACTTTAAATCCTCGCTATGCTGTGCTTGAGCCTTAGTGATTGCAAGTATCAATATAATTGCACCAATTATTAATAAAACAATACCCAAGATACGTGAAGGGCTTGAAATAGCCTTTCCTAATCTTGTCCCGATATCACTTATTTCAATTGGCCCAATATCAATATCTATCCAATCGAACATTTTACTGTAACATGAAGTGCATATAAAAGATTGAACTAAGAGTAATACCCCTAAAACTACATACTTTAAAGCCATTAATCTTGAATTCTTTTTCATAGAGTGCCCCCTCTCAACTAAAGGATTGTAAATATCTTTCTTTACAGTACAGTATTGTTCCATTTTCCAAATTTAAATATTTAAAATTTGCAGGCATAGCACCACTAAAGAATATTTGAAAAATCTTGCTATTCTTAAAAGCATTTGGTGCTATTACTTTCACGCTTTCCGGTATTTCTATGAATAAGAGATTATTACAACCTGTAAATGCATGATCCGGAATTATTTTTAAGCATATGGGCAGTTGCACAGTATGTACTCCTTGTAAGCAAGATTTTAAATTATCCAATGATAATTCATCCACATGATCCCCAAAATATCTACTAATTCCTCTAAGTTTATGATTATTTACAATCGATTTTGAAAGAAATCCCTTGTAAATTGCAGTTACTGGGACATTACCTACATAATCAGGAATAATCACTTCAGGGCTAATGCCTTTATACTTGTATACCATTAACTCATTTTTATGCAATAAGAAATCGAAATCATCAGTCTCTACAAGTGATCCTTTTTCAAAATTCTGTAAAATTCTCCAAGTTTGATAGTTAGAAATTGTAGAAGCCGCTACACATTTACTTTTATTTATTAAATACTTAGCTCCTCTTTTAATTGTGGACACATAGTCTTTTTCATCTAACTTTGCAGAAACATTGTACAGAACTGAATCTAACTTATCTTTCTTAGTACCTTGAGAAAAAAATTCTTCTTGATCCTCTGCATGAAGAATCCCCGAGTATTCTTCTCTCGGGGATTCTTCAACATTATTCATAATTTCTAATTCTGAGGTAATATTATCATTTGCTGATAATTGCACATCTGAATTAATCTTTATTAGAGTTTCATCATGTTCTAAATTCTTTCTCTCTACTTCAGTGTGAGCTTTAATTCCATCATCACCGAAAGCAATTAGCTTATCAACCTTCTGATCAGAAGTTTCTTCTTGCTTTTGCATGGAAGCCACATCATTAAATAGATCCATGTATATCCCTCCACAACTTTTTTAAATAAGGCTCAATATTTTCACGTTTCACTGCAGAACCAAAAACTCTTCTAGTATACATACCATAAATCTCAACTAAATCACTAAATTTTTTCATTTTCATGTTTTGTGCAACAAGATCAAATGAAACTTTTTCTGGTCTCATTCTTTGTATCTTGGCGACATTCCAACTGTGATTTGCAGCAGCTCCTATAAATAAAGAAAAGCGAGTATTTATAAAATTTATAATATCCTCATTCTCGTATTCATCTGCTAACTGGGACTTTAATTCTGAGTATATACACTTTACAGAATTTTCAGCACTAATAGGTAAATACCCAATTAATTGTAAATGCTTTAAAATTTTAGGTTTATTGATTCCTACCCGGTTTATATCTTTAATTGCAGTTCGAACTTCAATTCCTAATGATTCCATTTTATAAACCACAGGAAGAAAATCATTATCTCTACTAAGAATATAAACATATGCAACCTCTTGCTTATAAGTCCTTAAAACAAGATCAGTGCAATCAACGCTCATCTTCATATCTGCAACATTTTTCGTATTTAATGATAACGAAGATGTTTCAATAAACTCAAAACCTTTGGCACAGTACATAGCAACAGTTTTACCAAGTACATTGTAGCTGCCATACACTCTACCAATAACTTCATACATCCCCTTTAAGGGCTCTACCTCTGCATAATACCTCTTAAACATATCAAAAGGTATATTTTCTGCATCAACAAGAAAAATAATTTTACGCATATTGCCTCCAAAAGTCTTATTTACTTAACTTGATTCCATATGCTAAATTGACTGAATCTGCACACCAAATTAAGCTACAATTATCCATACCTACGCAGGCGCATTTTACAATTGCAGTTTCTCCAGGTGTTACACTTATTGTCGGCGTTAAACCAAAATAATTAAGACTTTCATAATCCAATTTGCAAAAATTATTATATACAGCAAAACTATTTTCAAAAATTATTGCATCATTACTATAATTAGTAACCTCATATGTATAATAATATAACTTATACATTTCAAAATCTTTGCGTTTATTATTTTCACTCAATGAGCAAATAGCATCTTCTGCATCTTTGCCAGATTTAATGTCAGTAAACTTAATAGTTACTGGGTGAGCCCCCTTTTTATCATAAAAAGTCAATATAAATAAATCATCAAGATCATATTCAGTATAGTAAACCTCCGCTATAGAATCATTATGCTCTACTTTCATTTCAGTAATAAAATTGATTGTGTGTTCTGTAACTGTATCTATATAATTACATAAATAATTTACCACAGGTGAATTATCAATAAAAACACCATTAGCTTTATCTGGCACTAATGTTACTGTAAAATGCTGTCTCTCATTACAGTCAACAGCACTAAAGTAGTTATAAACATAATTATTTATAGCAATATCAGAGCTTTTTAATGAAAGTAGATTCAATAAGTCCGAAATAAATCCATTTTCATCTTTTAATGCAAACTTTTGCATATCTTCTAATGAATCTGTAGAAAACTCAACTTCAAATGAATCAGAAGAAGTAATTTGCATAGATTCTATTTTAAGACTTGAGTATAATCTTTTTTCAAGTGACTTAAATTCATCAGATTTATCTTCTAATAAAACACTTGAATAATCAGAATCATAGCAATTTGAAGCGGATTTCTGATTCACGCTTTTCTCAAATTTACTATTTGAATCAGTAGCAGTGCATCCAGTAAGCAAGAGTAGCACTAAAATTAGTACAATATAATTTCTTTTCATTCTATATGCACCAACTTTCTTTGAGAAATCGGAACCTGAAATACCAGATATCTTCCAGCAAACCGGTGCAATTCCTCTTTAGTACAAGCAGCTGCCTCTTCCGGGAATTGTATAATAAATCTAACATACTTTGTTTTTAAGTTAGGTTGCATAGCTAACCTGTTTGTTATAGCCGTTGATTTATATCCAACATCTATTTTATTAGCCAACTGCTGAACATACTCTTCTTGTTCAGTCTCTTCGTAATCTATGAATCTTGTTGCTGTATTATCTTCTGTATCTAGACCGTGGTTGCAATTATCAGCATATAAAATAATTTGTGGGCTAGCGACTAGTTGATTTTCATGAAAGCTGTCAAAAGATAATACTTCTCTTGAGTTTGTTGGACCACTTAAATACTTTACTTCATAAGAAAAATCATAATAGAATTTATTATCACTAGAATCTACACCATGATTTTCATAGTACACATCTCCAAGAGATAGCTCAATTACTGCTCCATTTATACTAGTTAAGGTGATTGGCTCCTGCACAGTATGAATTTTAATTGTCTCAGTAGCATCTTGTAAAATACTTATATCAACATATATTGGATCAATCTCCAACTTTTTCTGTGGATCTGATAATTGTAGACAAAAGAAACCATACTCTTCCGTATCAGCTATAACAGGCTGTAAACAAACCTCTATGGTCTTTATACTATCACCACGAAAAAATTGTGCAAACTGATCAAATCCAGACCAACCTATATTACAGGTTTTTCCTATCATCTCACTGTTTTTATTGTATAGAACTGGATCAAAACGCATCGTTATATCAGAACTTTCTTTTAAATATTCTGACATATCGATAGTAGCATTAACTGAATAACAGTATTTTATACCTGCCTCTACAACTTGCTCATTGTACCAGTCCCAAATACCTATTTTATCAATCCAATTTATAGTCATTGTTCCAATGAGCTTTTTATTAGAAATAATAGGTATCGATTGATCAACTCCAAAAATAGCATTTGGTATAATAGAACTAGCATCGCTTGTCGTAGCCAGTATTGCTGCTTCAGTGCTAGCACTGAAAGTTTGACTCTCAGTGCTAGTACTGTTTTCTTCTCTCTTACTACAAGCAGTGAGACCAAGTATAAAAACTAAAGAACATAATAACAACTGTGCCCTTTTATTTAACATAGAGCACACCATCCTCTATATGAAAATCATCATAATAAGGCATAAGCTTCTGCAACTCTACATTATTGGTAAAAATATCAAGTAATGAATAGGTTTTTCCAGACATTTCATCAATAACAGTGCCATTTAATGATTTTCCCAAATCCAAATTCTGAAGCTTTTTAACAAACTTAGGATTATAACTAGAGATCTTATTAGCTCTCACTATGTATGTTGGAGTCCAGCCTTTGTAGTTTGCTACAAACCGAAAGATATTTGCAGCAAGGTTCTCTCCTGGTTCATAGAAGAATCTAAAGTCATATAAATAATTAATCCCTGACTTTCCCTTATTCCATAAAATTTTAAAAGCGCCATCTTCTCCTTTAATGCAATATAAGTAATATAAGCTTTTAACAATAGTGTTTGCTTTGTAGTCTAATAATTCTGTCTCAGAATCACTTAAAACAGGATCCCCTGAAACATACTTTTGGGCAGCCTCCTCCACTGATAAAATAGTACCTTTATTCCAAAATACTCTATTAATATTGCCAAGAAAATATTTATCTCTCTGTATTCTATCTGGAAAAGCGTGTATAACAACCTTTCCTTGAATGAAATTTAAGCAATATTGCATAGAATCATATTTAGAATCTGCTTTCAAGATGCGTGCAAAACTGTAAAGAAACTCAATAGGTAAAAAAGCAAAAAGTGCACCTCTATAATGAAATTCAAATTCAAAAATCTCGTGTTTTAACAAACAAGCGCTTAAACTTTCTGCAGATCTTCCAGTGACATAATCTGTGGATGGTTTATTGTAAAATAAATCTTGATCAGCTTCAGCCATTGTAGGATAATAACTTAATTTCTTGATTATATCTAAAACTAGCTCATCAAGCTTTTTAGCATCACATTTGAATTTAACATTTGAAAATAGTGCAGCATATTCTGCCATTACTATTCTCTTAACGCTAAACTTAACAGCCTCAATACAACTATCATCAAGGAGCTCAGTAATTTCATCCTCTGAAATATTATTACAATAAGATTCAACCTGTGGCAATAATAGAGAAAATAAGCCATTCTCAAGTCCATAAATTCCTTTTTCAGAAGATGAATCTAGCTGAAAAGATACTCCTCTTTGATAAAGATATCTTATAACTGGGAAGACCTCAATGACCGGAACTGCTAATAACTTTCTATTTCTGAATACTCTACAAAATTTATCCATATTATAACTAGAAGCTACCAAATGTGCAAAGTTGCCTACCTTCAAATTGCATTGATCAAATAAAACTGCAGAAGAACCAAGTAGTGCACATTGATCAGCAGTAGGTTTGTAGAAAAAGTATTTTCTGTAAAGCTTTAAATAGGAATCCTTATATATAAACTCGTTTATGCTCCAATCTGGTAAGTTATTAATCTCCTTTGAACTCCAATCTGATAAATCACTAAGTTCACTTGGCATATCTCCTAAATAATTATGTATTAGGGTATAAACTTCTACAAATTTGTAGTTTTGACTTAGCATAGAGATAAACATACAACATTTAGCCAAATAATGATCATCTAAATTATGCCACTCAAGTAAATTTCTAAGTACTAAATAATACTGAGTACCTGCACCACACAAATGATCTAGGAGTTCTGTATTACCATTCTTCCAGTACTCAACCTGCAAAGCTATTAATAAAGGCTCAAATGATTTTTCACAAAACTCCATACCAAATGAACATTTATAATAGAAATCAACTAATTGACCGGCTGGAATCAATCCCACATATGGTAATAACTTTTCATCCAATTCTTCTGGAATTCTTGCAACTGCAAGCCAGTCAATTTCCTCTTCACCGGAATACAGTATCTTTTTAAAAATTGTTCTACATTTTCTAGGCACTTTTTTAGCAGAATTTTGTGCAGTATAAAATTCTGGGGACACTAAATCATGTTTAAAATTTAACATTAAATGATAAGCATCGTTTGGATAATCCTGATCTAATCCGGACTGTACAATTTCATCATACATATCTTTAGCGCTTCTATCCCAGGGATCTTTACTTAAGTCCTCATTGTCTAATTCCCAGTGAAAACGATTATAAGAAGAATCTGTCACTTCTGCATCTGCATGTTCTTTCAACTTATACGAAGAATACTCAGACATCTTCCTTAAATTGATTTCAGCAATTTTAGCAACATTTTCTCCATACTTATCCGTAATTTGCCTTTTAGCATTTTCAACATCTTGCCTAGATACATGAATATGCGTCTTTAAAAATGGTTCACTGGTGCAACCAAAAACACTCAATTTATTTAATTCGTTTTCCATTATTTCACCGCCTTTATACGACCACAAAGAAAATCTGCATAATTGTAAGATTCACAAAAACCATCAACTTCCACTGTGCAGATAAAAGGTCCAATAAAAATGACTTGACCTATGCTAGAGTAACCGGCTTTTACAGAATGTACCCTTACCTGTTCATTATTATAAAAGATATCTCTCATATCCTTTAAATGGTAACCAACTTCTGACATGATTAACCTCCTAAATATAATCTATTAAAGCAACACCATGATCCATATATGCGTGCTCATCACTACAGTTCCAGCAAACACTTACACCTGCATCCGACATATCAGTTAAACCTAAACCTTTAATAGTTTCACCACACACTATACAACTACGATGTATAGTTGACTCCTTTATTACATTTATTTGCTTTAATTTTTGCGTATATCGCTGTATGAACTCTCTGAGTTCACTAGTAAGTGGAACTGGATCACTATCCAACAGCCCGTCATCTTCTCCGAGCTCTTCACCAGCATTACACAGTATGGAAGTACCAAAATAAGAGAATTGATCTTGATACTTTCTCTGTAATGCATCAATCTTGTTATCACGAACAGATTCAGTAATAGATCTGTTTGACTGAATTTCCTGCATTTCTTTATAATATTTTTCAACTAATGCGTTAAAAGCACTTTGCTCATTAACTCCCATAATTTACCTCCACTCTTTTATTTATTAATAATAAAAAGTACAAAATTTTTTGGTCATAAAAAATAGAAGGTATATAATGATACCTTCTATAGCATTCTGTTTAATTAAAATAAGAATAATATATTCCACGTAATACAAGATTCTCATGTAATTTTTCTAAACTACGAATTTTTCGCTGCCTTACACGTTCAACCCCTATCTCTAATTCTTTTGCAATAGAAGTTAATGTACGTTCTTTTACATATATCTGTTTTAAAATGTATGAATTCTTTTCAGTTAATACAGAATCTACAATACCCCAAATAGACTCATACATTATATCATTTATACATTTATCATCTATTTGATACACATTTTGTGTATATAGTCTGTCTAATATAATCTGATTGATATCCGAAAAAGATTTTAATGAGGTATAAGTGCCTCTACTTATTGATGTACAATAATGCATTTGCAATTTAAATTGATAATACTCCGATAAAATATAGTATTTCCAATATGCGATAAAAGAAGTTTGTCTACTTAGATCAAAGCCTCTTATTGCTTCAACCAATGCGATATAAGTCAATTGCTTAAAATCGTCATGATCATTTTTATCTACGCACATTATACCATAGCAATATTCGATAAATTTAGAATATTTTAGAAATAAAGTTTCACTTGCACCTGTATCACCATTTTTAGCAAGTAAAATTAGGTTTTTATCATCTGTTTTCATAAATTTTGCACCATCTTTCCCTTTTTTATTAAAATGTGCAAAATTAATAAAAACTTCCCCCTTTTTTGAAAATATTTTTTAAAAGTAGACGGAAATTTTACTTTCCGTCTACCAAAAACTTCTTTAGTTTATCATAATTGATGAAACTTCCAGTTTCATCAAAAAAATCATTAATGTCAAATTCAGATTTAGTAGATGCCATGATTAAATAACGTAAATTTTCTGATGATTCACCTGCAGATAACTGTTCTAAGACATTTAATTCATTCTTAAAACCTAAAACTGCTGTTTCCATAGCTTCTTCATCTAAACCGGCTTTAGAAAGAGCTGTTGCATATTCCTTACCCATATCTAAAGCTATTTGCATTAAAGTGATCTGTTTGTCTGACATAGATGGATTCACATAGGGTATTAGCTCCTTTGTAATAATCGGCTTATCAATCTTTGACCAATCAATAATCATTTCACCAAAGTACATTAGTTAACACCTCTTATCTCTATTTCATTTGGATTCATTATTTGTATTTGAACTCGTTTTAATCGAGCTACTTCGAGTATGAAACTATTAATATTTTCTAAAATAGTTTTACTAGTTGCTCGACTAAATTTTATAGAGTTACAAATACAATATACAGTGTCACTTCTTAGAATCTCTGGATGATAATTATACACCTTACACCAATCTGGGCAGCATGCTTTGCATAAAGTCAGAATAAAGGCTAAAAACTGCTGCGGTTTTTCACCATAATTAAGTGATAGAATAAAAATGTTATATAAACTAAAGAACTGATTGCTTTTTAACAAGTTGCTATACTCAGCATAATTCTTTGATATGGCATCAAAGAATCTGTCATACTTCAAATATTTCTGTACAGTATCATTTACAAGTTGCTCTACTTTACTTGTAACGCTATCAACCGTTTTTAACACTTTTATAAGATTATATCGTTGAATCACATTATCCGGAATTTTTTCTTGTGATAAATTGGGATAATCCCAGACATAATTTTCGATGCTTGATGCTGTATTAGTAAAAACACTAAAAACTGGATTTGCTTCCAATTGTATATTCTTGTTTCCTAAAAAAATTCCATAGTTGCCAGGAAGTATTTTAGCTTCAAGTAATTCTTTTGGAATAAATGCATAAATAGCACTACATAAAGCATCAACATTGTGCAGTGCTGATTCAATTGAAAGGAATTTGCAGGATTTTCCATCAAAAATTTCCAGTAATGATCCTGTAAAAATAGCATTAATATTAATATCAAGTAAGTGCTTTAATAAATAATTAAAACAAAATAGTGAGTAGTTCAAAGCTTTATTACTGCTTAATTGCACATATTCTTTTATAAGAATTAACCAATTATCATAGGAAATTAAAGTAAGCAACTTCCTGAACTCCACTTCCTCGAGACTATTTATTAAATATTCCTTAATTACTAACTGACTAAACTGGTTCAAAAGTATTAACTTTTCATCAGACTCACATGCTGCATAAACTTTATCTGTATACATATGCATAGTATTTAATTCACTAATTAATTTAGCAATATAATAATGTCCACCTAAATGATTTACTAGATCTAGATCGAGAACCTTTGATACGTAATCTTCTGCAATCTGATCAGCTATAGGATTCTTGCTCGTTAAATTATTTGCAATAAATTTTTCATTTAGAAAATCACCAGCATATGCTACCACAATGTAATACAGATATGGATTCTTCTCATATTTATGTAACAAATCATAAGGTATAGGCCTGTTATTAATTTTTAATTGTTTAATTAATTCAAGAATCTTTCCAAAATCATCATGCTCACATAAAAATAGGATATCACTATCATCATCTGTCAAACATGTTTGGATATAACCACCTAAATTTTCCGGATTTTTAGCGACTATTTTAAATGTAGTTTCACTGTATCTATTTTGAAGTACCAGAATTAAGTATGCGTTCAAAACCTCTTCATTGTCTGCATAACTTGCAAGATCTTCAACATGTAACTTATTTTCTTGCATAGCCTGTAGTAATAAGGAAGTATCTCTTTCTGCTAATGCAAATAGCCTATATGCTTTTACATCAAACCAATCTTCTTGATAGCTCTCTTTAAGTGTTTCAATCTCCGAGGTGGTTAAGTCACGTTGCTCCAAATTAATAACCGATAAAAATTTACGATCACAATGTTTAAGTGCATTTAAATTTTCTACTTTTAACCCATATAATAACTGCAACATCTTCACAGCTGCTACATCATCTGAAACCTCTTCGTTAAAATTCGCTTTCCAAGTATCACTTAAAGAATGTGCTGTATGTTTAACTTGATAATCCTCATGCAGCATGTCCTCTAAAAGAATCTGTTCAAGCGTATTTTCTTCAAACGTCTGTTCCCTTTGATATTTTAAAACCTCGATAGATGTTAGGGAAAATCTAGAATTATTTGGATTATCTTGTTGTTTAGGCACTAAAATATCTTCTTTGAAATTATGAGTAGTTGATAATCCATCTTTATTATTTAGATCTAACAAATCATCCAAATCTTCAAAATTATCAAATTCATTGTCACTAAATGAGGCCATATGTTGCATCGAATCTTCTTTTTGGACAGAATTTATTGCACTTGCATATAATTTTTCAAACTCTTTTGTATCCATATTACTCCTTTACACCTAATACTTTGTAATACTTTACATTAATGCCACCACTAGTAAAAGCGTTTGACTTCTTATTAAGAGAAATTGAATCAACTTGAATATCGTTATTATCAAATAACCCTATAATAATATCTTTTGTTGAAGAATATTGATAAAAAGTACAAGAATTTTTATTTACAGTTAAAACTATATCAGTAAATTTTTGCTTTTTATCAAATTCACATTTTTGAGAAAGGCATTTATAATCCGGTTTATAATAATGTAGAGAAGTCACACAATAGTATTTTGCTTTTTCCGGCATATCGAAAAATACTTTAAAACTATCCTGTGAATTTCCACTAAACTGATTTGAATTTACGGATTTAATCAAATTCTTATCAGAATCATAATAATCTAAGGTTATAAATGCATTAGAAAAATCAGTATCCAAATTCAAATAACAAATAAATGATATCTTAGTTAAATGAATCTTTAAATTCCATAAACTAATAATATCACTGTCTTGCTGACTATCAGTAGATATTTCTACCATTTCTGTTTGAATATTTTGGGATACCTCTGAATTAACTGTTTGCATTTGAGTACCATTATCATCTTTCACTTCAGCAGAACAAGCACACAGAAAAATACATAGGCTCAAACACAAACCCTCAAAAATATATTTCATTTTCATGCTCTCTATTCACAACAAAAGTATTATTAACAAGGACCGCCCGCCAAATTGGGATATCTGCTGAATTTAAAATACTAACGCTGGAGTCATCGCGACAAAAACTGTATCTATCAGTCCTGAAGATAAATGTGTTTAGTTTGAAATCAATACTATTTATACATTCTAGATTTTGTTCAATAAAAGAATCCCAAGGTGTATCTTGGATTACCAAATTTGATGCAACTTTTAACCATGTGCGGATGAATGCTTTTATAGGGGCACTGAAGTAGCGCTTCATTAAAGTAATACCATCTGCATTCTCCATGCCAGATGTTAGAAAAGTATCTATCAAATTTTGGTCTAACTGTTTTTGCACACAATAAAAAATAAAGAACATTATATTAATACTATAACTTTCATTTAAAATCTGATGTAAATCATATGAACTACAAATAAGAAGTCTTGTAAGTAGATGCTTTTGATCTACTGAAAAATGCATGGATGATAGCTCTGGATATAATCTTTTTATCTCTGAAGACTTATTTTCTAAATAATCCTCCAGATCCATTCTGCTCATATAATCCACAGGGAGCCCAGGTACATAGTACCTATCTTCACTTAATTCAACCAAAAAATCTATGGTATCTTTTGATACCGTTTTGTTACAAAGAAATGTAGTATCTATACTCAAATTCATTAATGCATATATGCTTTCAATAGCTGTATCTTTTATATTTTGATTTAAAAATGCTGCATAATTTCTAGAGTTTTTATACGCTGTTGCAATAGCAACTGTACGCTCCTTAGAAAATGCATATTGCACTAATTCGTTTGGCAATTTATCACTTTGTTCTATAAAATTGCAAGAAACCCAATCCTCTGTATAAGAATCCTCAAATTCTTCTTTAATCTTTATACACTCAATGTAATTACCATTTATTAATTGGTTAAATTCCGAATAATCCACCTTATACATTTGTGAAGTTATTACAAGTTTTTTATTATAAGCAGTTATTATTATTCCTTCACTGGACAATAATGTTATTTCATAAACATTATTTTCTCTAAATAGTGAATCATCAACGAAATTCCGTGTTACTCTGAAAATTACTCCAACTTCGATATTAGACTTCTCAGGTATCGCCACTTTTTTCAAAATTTGTTTATTTATGGACACTTTATGCATTTTGTAAACTCTGCGCTCAGATGTAGTTTTCTGTGCTATTTCATCAATTGAACCAATTACTTTTTGGAAATCAGCTAATGCATAAGGTGCTAGTGGATCAGAAATAAGTATAGTAAAATCATTAGAATAATAACCTCTTTTTAAAACCCATCCAGCGCTTTCAATATGCCAAGCGCACTTATTAGGAGTATTTATTATCTGAAAACTCTTTACATTATTAACAGGTAATGAAAGATTGTCTCCCCGATATATACTTATCAAAGTATCCTTGCTATTTGCGTTATATTCAAATTTATTGCAAAATTCAGTTAATGGTTGCAAATTTTCATGATCACAAAATAAACAACCATTTTTTTCTAATAAATTTGCATTTATGCAACGATGCCATCCACATTTAATCAATGCGTTTGCATACAATTCAAATAAAGCAGACAAATTATTTCACCTCACTATTTTATAAGCCATACTATTAGCAATAAAACAACAATAACAAAAACTATTATTACTATCATGCTGTTGCAGACTTTTTGTGTTTTATTTATTCTCGAATGATCATCTAATTCTTCTGAAAAATCTTGTGCTAGACAAGGTGGCAACATATCTGCAGTGAGTATAGTAGCTTCCTGGTCTAACTCGTCTCTTATAAAATTTCTAGTAGTCTGAGGTATATTTTCCACTTTCTTTTTAGGAAGTGGATTAAACAACCTAGTACTAGAGTTTAATTGTGTCTTACAATTAGGACACTCCTTATCTGTAACAGATATTACCTTATTACATTTTGCACAAAACATTTTATTCCTCCAAATATTTCACTTAAACGTTTAATATCCCAACCTTTTAAAAGACAAATACAAAATAAACTGATTGTAGTTATGCTAATCAGTCCAAATATTACCTGAATAATAATACCAATATAATCTAATCTAGGAATGTACCTGTATAAATAAAATATAGAAAAGAGAAAAATAGCTAGTGTATAAAATAGTACTGGATAATTCCATAAAAATGGTACTAGTAATAGTAGCAATGCATATATCACTTTTAGTGCTTCTTCCAGTAATTCATATTTATCCTTTTTCTCAAAGAATGGAGAGCAATTCATACAAAAGAATTGCTCTCCTGAGATAAATCCAAAAGTAATATAATTGTCTTTTCGAATTGGAGCACACCTGAGAAACCTAATTGAGAAATCATTTAGCACTGCTACTCTTACAACTGATGTTGTGTCAGATCCGATTCCGTAATTAGCATATTCAAAATGGTACTCTCCGGAATAAATGGGTATCAATAAAAGTCTTCTTCTGCTAGGAAATCGATAGTATGCGTATATTAAGTTTAAAAAACTTATAGCAAAATATATAGAGAAAAAAATTGCATATGAGAAGAAACTACTATAAATTGCTGTAGCCATACTAACAGTAAAATAATAAGCAATAAGAACATATAACAGTCTAACTTTCAATGCTATATTAAGTAAACAACCATAATTTATTAAAATACCCACAAAAAATAATTCTAGACACAAAACCATGACAATTAAAACAGATCCATATGTGTAGATCCGGTACGCTCCTCTTCTTTTTTAGCCACTTTAGCTACAGCTTTGGCTGCAGCCTTGCCAGCAGATTTTCCAGCAGCTTTGGCTTTTAATTTTGTCCAAATTAATACTAATGCCATAATTGCAATGACAATAATTATAAAGATAATAATCCTTGTAATTTTCTCTGCTTGGGCACTTACCAATATTTGATTTAAACCTTGCTTAAGTCCACTAAAGAAATTACCGAAAGTGCTGAGCTCTTTCTCATTATTATTAATATGTGTGTTTCCAAGATAAGTTAATATATAATTCATATCTTTCCTCCTAAAATAGATTCATATGATCTCTTGTATTAAGAGGCTGTGCCTCTTGAACTTGTGCACTTTGCTTTATAACTGGTGCCTTTGATTTACGTCTTAGCAGCATTGCCACTATGATTGCTAGTACTATTACAATAATTGCAATAATTAATAATCTTGCATAAGAAATAGAAGTTCCAGGCAAATAACTATGTACCATATAACTTATTTTACCACCAACAGAATTACCATTTTTAGGTTTATGCTTAATGATCTCCAGAATATTAAAATATAGACTCATATAAATGCCTCCCTTGCTTAAAATTATTATAATGTAAAGTATAATAATTTAACTCACCTTAATTTAATCTAATTTACTATACTTTCTTCTACTTCTTTTGAATTTACTTCTGTATTAAACATATTTTCTTCAGGAAGAACTTTTCCAAGTTTTCCCAATTTATCTATAAATGGTATCTGTTTTACAAAACTTGTGTCAATCTGAATAGTTTCAGCTTCCTTTTCTGAAAACTCTCGAACGATACTATTCATTAAAATAGGGGACATAATTGCATCGTTAAAAATAAATACAATAGATTTCATAACCACAAAGGCTATAATTACTGAATATAAAGTAAACTCATAGGTCTTAAAGAAATAAAGAAAGCCACCAACATAAATAAATGCATTTAATATGTACTGTATTGCAACGATAGCTCCAATTTTTGCAAAAATATCAACAGCGTCTTTTAGAAAAATAGAGATAGCTTCTACTGAACTTTTTAATAAAGACTGCTTTGGATATTTATAACAATATGTTAACACGCATTCATCAGCATAATTTATGTATATATTACTTAATTTTTTTCCACATTGTATAATCTTAGACTGACCCAACTGTTCCAAGAAACTGTCTAAAGGTGCTCCATCTTTTAAACTATTTTTACATAAAGTAACAAGTGCTGTAACTGCCTTGTGAACAATGGAAGTAAATATTGGGATAGAAGCAGTACTTTTAAACTGCTTAATTGCCCCGAACATACAAGAACCTACAGATAAATCAGATTCATAATGTGCATGATAAAATAATAAAGCAGATTTTAAAAAACCGGTCACATACTTTTTTGTAAAATTAATCAGCACTAAGGCTAGAGATAATGCAATGAGCCCACGCAAAACCTGAATAAATGCGAAATTAGTTTGTAAAATATCACTTTCATCTGGAACATATTTTTTATAAAGCACAAACATAAAACAAGCCATAACTGCTTCAGTGATACATAGTAGAACACCTTTTTCCGGTAAATTCTTATAAGTAATATATATTACACCAATAAGTAGTAAAATAGGTTGTATAGTACGTACAGTAATGTTATTGTTCATTCCTTGAAGAAAAAATAAAAAAATAAGTAAGGCACATATAATATCTACTAGAACATATAAAATAATAAATTTTATTGTTTTCATTTATTTTCCTCCAGTCGAAAAGTTGGATATAAATGTGCTACAATAATGCCCTTTATATCCTTTGAATGTATAAAAGTATCTTCCCAATATCGTGCATCATATGAATTACTTCTATTATCTCCAAGTACAAAATAATCATCTGAACCCAAGAAAAAAGACCCAGAGTAATTATCTAGATCTTTTACATACTCTTCATTTAATTCTTCTCCATTAATAAAAACAGTTCCTTCTCTAATATCTACTATGTCTCCTGGTTTTCCTATCAGCCTTTTAACTAGTAGTTCTTTATCTTTTAAAAATACTATAATTGATCCTGTAGCAATATCTTGTGGATTCGAGATTTTTTTTACAAGTAATTGTTCATTTATTTTTATTGTTGGAATCATGCTACCGGAAGTTACTCTTACCCTAAAAAGCTTCATTATGAATGATATACTTACTATTGTTATTATAAATAAAACAATTCCAATAATGAAAAAAATCTTCTTTATTATCTTATTCACAAATACATTCAACTCCTCTATTTACTAATGCTTCATAGATTAATGATCTGTGACAATGTTCTTTATCTTTACAATAACACAAAAGTATAACATCCTTACTACCTTTGGATAAATTTTCGATCATAGCTAAGCCTACTTGTTTTTCTGTACTTAATAACTCTTTTCTAAAAATCTTGCAGTATAAGTCCCAACTACCCTCCTTTTTCTCATTAGATTTATACCAATCTAATAAGGCTTGTGTAGGTGAAAGCCATGGAAAATTTGCAATGCCAGAAATACTTGTAACTGGTTTTCTGACAATTAGAAAAACTTTAGCATTATACTTTTCTGTTGACGTTAATGTACTTAAAGACTTTAAAATTACCAAAGTATCACTCCCTCCATAAATTATCAATATAATCTACATAGATACAAAGCTCTTTATCAGAACTGAAAGAAGCTTTATGTGGTAATTCAAAAAATTTTTCTGAGTCTACTAAATACTCTCTGAGTGTTTCTTCTTCATTTACTTTTTTATCTAGATCGGTTATATGAAAATTGCATTTTGTAGCAGATTTAAGTAATAACTGAATAGCATTATCTATCTTTAAATCCAGTCTTGCATTAAAATCAATCGCCATAATCAATCACTCCATTCATTGGCAATAATGCTTGAAATACTCTCAGCTCACTAGTAGTCCAAGCTGACCCACTTAATATGTATAAAAGCAGAATATAATCATCTTTTTCTTCTATATCATACATGAATCTTAGCTGACTCAATTCTTTTTCAGGAGCAATAGTAAAACATGATTTAAAATTACTACCTGCAATTTTAATATTATCAATAACGCTTTTAGAGTAATTAAAAGCATAAAAAGGTATCTTACCAAACAGTAATTTTGTTTCACCAAGAAAATCATTTATGCACTCTGGTTTATTAGCTAATTCCACTGGAATATAGCGATAAGCATAGTATGCCTTTCCTCTACTCTTTTTTGTACCTGCAATCATTCTAATGCCGGTACCATTATCAGTATAAGAATATCTTAGAAATCCTATAAGGATACCACATGCATCAAAACCATCATAATCTTTTGAAAAATGATAATCACGATAGCTATTAAATTCTGGATAAATATCGCAGATATCTTCAGCAATACACTGCTTACTTTTACTACGATTTTTTCCTTTTGATTTATCCATCACCAAAGCTTTCCAGCTTTGTGGTAATATTCTATTGAATTCAGCATTTTGGAATTCCGGAATATCTTCCATCCATTCACTGACTCTACCCAAAAGTTCATTTAAAAATTTTGTAGTATATCTCTGATTTTGTACTGGTGGTGGATCCTCACATACTACATGCCTTATTTTTTGACCTTTCACTAGTTTCTTTAAAAAACCCTTCAACTCCCTATAAAATGTATATGGATCCCCAGTATCTCTTTTAACATCAATGATAATTCTAATTCTACTATCAACTGATTTTATAAAAATCCCAGTGCAACTACTTGATTGATCTAAACCGATATCATAGGTTAGCTTAGAATTCAAAGATAATTGAAATTCTGAGCTATATAAAGGAGTTATAATTTGATTCATACCGATTGAAGGTACACTTATATTTGCTGTTATAATAGCCATAATTGCTAATCCTCCTAAACATGGATAATACGATTAAATATTATCCACAAACTTATATTAATAATTTTTGTAAGTCTATTACATGTTCTTCTTTTTCAACAACAGAGTTATTAAATATCTCATGATAAATTTCCATAGGAGTTATCCCTTTTTGCATTAATAAAATTGCAAACTTTAACTCTTTAAATGAACACTTTTTTTCCTGTAGTACTGAAATTAATTCAACATAATTAGTTACACGATGACTATCCTTTTTTATAGATGGTTGAAACTTCTTCATTGCATCTTCTAATTTAAAATAATCTTCTTTACCACCATAAATTGACTTAATTCCAAGTTCTGCCTGCATGATTGGATCATCCCTTAATAAATCATTTACCTTTTGATAAAATCCAATGGAATGACCAAGTACAACATTATCATATTCTTTAATGAAATTTATATAATTTCCATGCCTGCCACATGAAAAGCAATTAAAAACCCCTTTAAACTCGTTTATAGAGCATGAAGGGGTTTCATCATCATGAAAAGGACACTCAATAACCACATCATCCATACGTTGTATAGCATTATTTAGAAGATTATTATCATATAAAAACTTTTGAAAACTGTACTTTGCTCTTGGATCTACCTGTGCACCAAATTTTGAAATGTTACCTTGACTTACCCAGGATCGAGTCAAATTTTCAGTATATTCAATAACTCTCGCTACATTTTCTTTATTCACTAACATTTAGCTCTGTTCCTTCTTTAATAAAGGTCATAATCTCTTCTTGAGTTACATTGCCAGGATATGCATCTACAAGTTGTAAAAGTTGCTTTCCAAAATTACCACCTTTTCTTTTTGCTAATGCTTTCCATCTGATGACTAATCTTTCTTCCCTGCTCAGCTGTTTAGGTGCTTCTACATTTGAATTTAATGCCAGCTTTAACCCTCTCTTAATAGGTGCTTCTGTAGATCCTGTCTCTTGAATGATAACCTCACACATAAGTAAGCCATTTACATTTATAGAAAGCACTATCTCAATATTTAATGTACCTTCTGGTACTGGAGGCAGATTATCAATTACTAATTCACCTAAAACACAGCATTCTTCAAGTAAAGAGCTGTTTCCCTGTACAACAGTTACTTTGATTGACTTTTGATTATCTACAGTATTGGTAAACATTTTTGATCTGGAAACTGGAAAAGTAGAGCCCTTACTAATAACAGGGAGTACTCTATCAGCGGCAACGATACCAATAGAATCAATCAAAGAATCAAATATACTGATATTATTATCTCTAAACTTCAAAAAACGTGAGTGTATTCCGGCCCCCAAAGCGACAGCTTCATCCTGTGGAAATGCATCATTAATAGTAAATGTTGGATAATCCTCTTGAAGAAGTTTTTTCAAAATCTTACTTTTTGTAGATCCACCAACTAAAATGATCATGTTTGCGTTTGTTCTATTTGCTCGTCTAACATTTTCAATGATCTTTCTTGTACGATTATAAGTAGGTCGCAGTCCTTCCACAAAAGTATTATAAGTAATAACTGCTTCTACAACCTCTTCAGTATTTAAACCCTTATCAAGTGTTATCGGAATTCGAGTTTGCCCATCAATTCCTAACTTCTTTAAAGATTCAAGTAATAGTATTACCCTGCTCTCTTCTTCAATCGAAATTCTTGATGTATCAACTAGGTTATCTTCTAGCTGTTTCTTAACAATTTCATAAGTATGTCTATCAACATCATCACCACCCAAGTGGGTATCGCCATCTCCTCCGATAGCTTTTATAACTTTACCTGTACATTTTTCTCTTAAAGATGCAGGCACTCCATAAAGTTCATCTACTTTTGTCATATCAGAACCGAGTGAGATTCTTACAAGTGAAACATCGAAAGTACCACCACCAAGATCATATATTAAAATATCTTTCACATTTCCTTCTTCTGGCTTTAATTCATAGCACATTGCAGCAGCTGTTGGTTCTGCAATAATTCCTAATAAATTTAATCCAGCAAGCTCACATGCCTCTCGTGTGTGTTGTCTTCCTATTTCATTAAACTTTGCAGGAACTGTTATAACCACATCTTTTACTTCACCATAAATACCTTTAGTCTGCTTAACTAAAGCTTTTAAAATTTCTGCACTTACTTCTGCCGGTGTCATTTCCTTAATGTCATTGCCATGATGTAAGGTAATGATCTTATCAGTATCCTGCATAAACCTTTTTACAGAATATATTACAGATGGATCATATCGCTTTTCATAAGCCTCTTTTCCTACTGTGAAAGAATTACCGCCATTCCACATAACGCAAGAAGGTAGAGTATTTCCATGTTCTAGTGGTATAATTACTGGTGCAGTACCGGCAGGCACTAGAGCTATTGCTGAATTGGTTGTACCAAGATCAATGCCAAAAGCAGCTGTAACTCCCTCAGCTTTAACAATTTCCTTCATCTGTTTTACAGTGCTTTCACCAAATAATTGCATCTGATTCATAAAAAACCTCCTAATTATTACAATATAAAAACAGAGTGTAAGCTATTACACTTACACTCCAAACACTAATTGTTAAAATATTTAAGCTCTCTAAGATTCATTTCAGTCAAACCTGGAATCTTAAATTTCTTGTCTGCTGCAAAATTGGAACTAAAGGTTGCATAAAATTTACAACGATTATAGTCAAGAAAAGGAATAAACGAGATTATATTCTTTCGATTTTCTCCGATTCCCAAAAATAATGCATCCTTTAAGGAATCCTTTAAATACTCCTTTTCTTCAGCATCAGTTTCCTCATGCAATTCTTTTGAAATATCAAGCAATTCTGTATAATCTACAGATACAATCATATCATTTGGCATTTCCAAAGAAAACAAGACACTATCTTTGCTGTTAACAGGCAAATAATCTGTAAAAGATGTATCATAACCACCTTCTGGTTGTGCCAAACATGCTATAGGCAAGTTACTATAACCGACAGTTTCAGTCACATAGTCACGAATGATCCCTAAAGCTTCCTCACTTAATTGTGGCAATGAATTAAAATTTTGAACTCTTGATGTATCTGAGAGATTTTGTGCTATGCTCATAGGCACTATTGTAAGCACTTTGGTTAAACTCTCTGGCATAATAATCACCTCCTAATTTTGTCTAATGCTGATCATTCTATATCTGGATGAATATGCCCTACGTTCACCTACCAGACATATTAAAGTTTTTCCTTTACAAATAACATTGTATAAAAGTTTCATAGTTCCTCCTATAGCTGATACAAAGAGTCATCTTCTCCATATATTTCATCTAATTTCTTGAATGCCATATCTGCATCAACACTTAATGAAGTGGATGTGGACTGGTATACTTCATCGTATTCAAAATGACTTACATTAAACATTTTCTTTAAAATAATTTTATCGTGTATACGATCAGCATCTCTACGTTTTGTGTTCTCTATAGCAATTAAATTTTCTTTACGTAGTACTTCATTATCTCTTAATACAAAAAGATCATCTGCATCTGTAGATAAATTCTGACTACCTTTTGTTGGTGAATATTCGATAGTTTTATCTCCTGCTAATGCATCTTTTGCAGGTATTGAAGGGTGTGATAATACCATACAGTAAACAGGGTAATCTTTTCTAAAGGATTTAATATCACGAGAAAGCGTGTCAATATTTCGTTTACCATTATCACCAGAATAACCTCCAGTTAATGCAAAGCTGTGATCAATAATAAAAGCATCAGCATGATACTTTTCATAATCAGCTTGCATTTCAGTGTAAAGATTATCATAGCTGTAGCTGTCTCTTAGCACTAAGTTATGAGAATCAGCAAGTTCTATTGCAGCCATATGTATAACCTTTCTTATATGTTCTGGACAATTATCAATATCATTTATATGCGATGGCAAAATAAAATACTTATACTTTTTATAAATATAATTTACAAGTAACTCACAAAACATTTTATTTTTAACATTTTCACCACACATATAAACAACACGATGACCTGATAAAATAATATTTACAGCCATATCTTTGGCAAACATAGTCTTACCAATATTTTCATTACCAACTACTACTACTAATCTATGTCTCAACATAGGTGTGCCAGTGAAGCCATCTGCCCCATCTATCTCAGGTATTCCATATTTTGCAATAGGTATAAATCTTGATTTGACATCACGAAGTAATGTATCTGCTGTGTCTAAACTGTCTACACAAATAATATTGTCAGACATAGCATCTGATAGCCTTTCATTTAACTCAGAAACTGCATGCCCTGTATAAGATAACCAATCTTCAAATCCGGTATAAGATTTACTGCCCAATCTATAACTTCCACTGATAATCTTCGCCTGCGTTTGTAATGTCTGTGTTCCTATATGAGCGATAAAAGCAGCTTTAAGTGATGGTACATAATTCAATAATTCACAGCTTTTTATTTTCATATCAAAACATTCATCATAAAGATCCATACATCTTGTGTAAACTTTCTGACAGGCATCTTGTCGAACTGATTCTATCGCCAGATTACTTTCTAAATGCTCATAATCTAGCCAGGCTTTTACTCCTAATCTTGGCTCAAGAATAACATCACCAATACTATTTTCCAAAATATCTGAAAATGTATCTCTCATCAACTTAGGTGCGTAATTAAGTGATGCACTTTTAATACTATTTAGATCTTTGAAAACCTTAAACAGCACATAATATTCCATACTCATTTCATCTAAATGGATATATTTAAAAACGAGTTGCAATGTATCACTGAAAAATGTATCATCATAATTTTCATGTGGTAATAAGCCACTTATGAATACTTTTAGAGAATTCTGCAATTCCTCATCTTCAATTATATTAACACTCAACATTTGGCAATAACCTTTCTGCTGCATCTGAAACAGCCTTATTCCTCTTATTCAAAATTTTCTGGATAATATCACTACGCATAACAATATTATTCAAAAAATAGTTAATTTCACCCGTATCTTCCGTAACAATAAAATACACATCTAAATCTTTATTATTCAATCCACGATGTGCTCTACCAATCATTTGTTCTATTTCTACTGTAAATTCATAAAATATTACAAAATCACAATCCATATCTAGTGCAGTAGTTAAAGAAGTAATTATAACCTTGTACTCACCTGCAGCAAAATCATTTATGATTTGTTTCCTTACTTCTCCGACAACTTCACCATTTATTACCGCTGCAGAAATATTATTTTTTCCCATATTCTGCATTACCCATTCCATAATAGATTTTTGACTAACGTATACTAAACCTTTTCCAGATTGACTTTGTATCACGTCATTTAAAGCATTAATCTGATTTATTGCACCATAACCTTTACAAACCTGAAAAAGTTTTACACCACCTAAATTACAATTTTTCTGATCCGGCTGTGGTTCTACTAGAACGACATGCCCTCTTGGTTCTGACATACGACCTAACTCAGAAGCTTTTCTATTTATAAATAAAAAAGGATACTCCTCTATAGTTAATTTTCCACTTATTAGTTTTTTTGCAAGCAGACTTGCACTTGGAAATTCTTTAGGTAAAAGCATATTTGCAAGTTTAGCCAGCTGTATTTGGTCACTAACTATTGGAGTGGCTGTTAATGCATATACATATTCCACCTTTGTAATTAAAGCTTTTAGCATATTAGCAGATTGTGCATTTGTGTAATTATTTAACTCATGTGCTTCATCAATAATTACACACAAAAGTTTATCTCTTAGTTTGTACAACTTATTCATAACAGAGGTATTCAATAAACACTCTTCTGTTATCATTATTACATCAAATTTTTCTAAATCTTTATTGAAAAAATTTTTCTTTAAAAAACCGCTATCTGCTGTTGTACAAATAACGGTTAATCCTGCTAATGTCTCTATTTTTTGTGGGGTTTGTATTAATTGGTCTTTTTTTACAATCATTAAACAAAGCTGCCCCGGATTTTTATTCAATAAAAGTTTCATGACTGCAGCTGCTAGCAAGGTTTTGCCAGTACCTGTATCATAAATAACTATACTTCGCTTACCATAAAGCATTTTTATAATATCGATACACTGCTTATCATGCAGCTTAATTCCTAGTAATAAATCATTTATTGCATGATAACTATCCATACGTAACAACTCAGTCCCAAGTTCATCCCTAATCATGAAATAAACCTCCATACATAGTAAAAATTTGAGCCACTTTTTTCAAGACACTAACTCTTCTTAACAATAATTCCAATGTTCTGTAAATATCTTTATCTGATTTTATCAAGTCAATACACGCTGATTCACTTACAGCAAGAGTGTAATCTTTTTCAGGATTTTTATAGAACTTTAATGCTCTTAATTGATCAGAATCTAAGAGAATCTTCAATTCATCTTTAGGAATAGAAATAGTCTGATCATTTATAACATCTTGTGTTTTATTTTTTAATACTTCATATGCATTCAATAAAATCACCTCTTTAATTTTCTCTTGTAATAAACTGATTCAAAATGAAATCAGCTACTACAGAAGCGTTACTATAATTACCAGATAAAATCAGAAGCACAAAGTTTCTTAAATACATATATCCTAATGCGCCTTGGAAATTTATGTATGAGGCATCAATAGTATGCAATAACTCTATTATCTTATTTACATCTTTTATGCTGCTCATATTTACAGTTTTCTGTTTAGTAAATGTTAAGAGCACTCTTGCAACAGATTTCATTCCTGGATATTTTGAGTAATCAAGTCTTTTCTTACCAAAAAATTTTAACCGCTGTGAAATATAAGATAATGGAACTAGTTCTTTACCTACTGCTGAGTTAATTTTCTTTATATCTTCAGGTTGCATTTTCTCTAACATTGCATTTACTTCTGAGATAACTGTAAGAATATCTTTTCCCATAATAGGATTACTTCTGTCATAACCATACAAACTCTCTACTTTTCGAGCAATAGCCCCTAAAGCCTGCATGTATCGATCTGTTCGCATAGTGCTCATAATTCCTCCTAAAATGTGTCCATAGTTTCAAGCTCAGTCTGTTTGTTTATAAGCTCTTCCGGTGTTAGTTTTCCATTGCATACAGCTCTCACTATTTCTACTGTTAATTCGCTTTCCGAAATTGCTCCTAATAAAGGACCTACAATACTGATAAACTGTTCCTCTAACTCTGGACAATCTTCAAACACTGACAAAACAAAATGATATTTCTCATGTAAAGCAGATATATCTGTAATGAATGCGTCAAGATCCAAAGACTTAGTATTACAATATGATTTGACTGCTTCATCAACTTTTACATCAGAACTGCCAGACTCTAAAGCATAAGCAGTTTTATTTATACCGTAGTCATACCAAAGTACATATAATAATGCTCCATTTATATAATTGCACAAAACCTCAAATTTCTTAAGATAATTTTCATCTAGAAAAATTCCTAGATCTAGAAATGAGTTAACAAGATCATTATAATTTCTAATGTTTACACAGACATTTTGAATACATGTATTTATCGCCGGTATCTTAGAAAAAATACCATTAGCACAAGTAATGATCGCTGTATAATTACTTATAATGGAACTTTCAACGCTATCTAGTTCATCAAATGGGTCAATTGTAGCCTTGCTACCTGCATCCAATGTGCTTTTTAACTCGTCAAACATATAAATAATATTAATAGATTCACTAACAAAATTCATAAAATCTGAATGCTCCGGTTTATGAATTAAATCAGAGTATTCATGCTTTTCTATCAAAATCTCCATAATTTTTCCTCCTAATTTGTCAAACTATCTACAACTGCCCAAGACTCTATAGAATCAAATAAGCCAAATGAGTCTGCACCTATCTCTTTTAGAAATCCAGTAAGATTCTTTTCAGGAATATACCTATTTTCTTCTGAGGCTTTTTCCATTTGGTCTTCTATTAGATCCATATTATCTATATGAGGCTGTTCTACTTTATCTGGTATCTTCATTATTGAATTTTGGTACTCTATAACATCCTCGTCATTTACCAAGTCAAGATTAACCAACCCCTGTAATTCTTCAGAAATACCTAGTTCAGACAAATCTACTTCAGAATTTGCTATCTTCTGAGGTTTGTCTGGCCTAATATTGTCTTTAAAGGGATTTATAATATTTTGACTCTGGGTCTCTATTTGAGTATCATTAAAATCTTCTAAATTTATATCAATGTTAATGTTTTCTAAATCTTCTACTGTTAATGGTGTACTAATTGGGTTCATATCATTTGATACATTAGGAGACTCTGATTTATTAGGTGTGTCCAAATTCAAATAATCCATATGATCTTGTGCATCATCAACAGACACACTCCCTACAACTGGGAGAATATGATTTAATTGTGCGTAAATTGATATATTGTAAAATTTATAAAAGCAGAAACCCAAACAGGTAAACGCCAACACAATCAGTTGCAATAGTATTGGCACTTTTCCTCTATCTGCAGAAATATTCGAAAAATAGCTTTGCAAAATTGCAGTAACTCCGATAATAATAATTTGCAATAATACTGCTAAGAAAAGAATCTTTTCAATAATATCTCTTTTCAGATAGACTATTTTTGAACTTATTTCATTACAAAACCTTAATGGTGCCACAATAATTACTCCGAGTATATTTTGCAACCATTCTGACAAAGAAGTAAATTCAAAATTATATTCCCTTTCCGTATATCTCATAGAATCATTAGCACCACCCATAAATAGACTGATGTTATTACATAGTCTAACTTTAAACCACTTTTACTTTTTCCACAAATGATTACATAGGAAGTTATTAATGTAAAAAATAAAAAAGATAGCCCTTTAACCAATAGTATCAAGAAATTCAATACATTCACACTCCTTTATCCAATCAATCTGTCCATACTTATTTACATTAAAATTAAAGATAAACAAACGGTCAGCATCAATAGTATCTGTATCTAATGAATAATAAACATAATCTGCTGTACTTCTTACAATATTAACTTTTACTGGCTTATTTTCAAACTTCAAATAAGTAGTTAAAGTTCTTTCTTCATTATCGATTGTTAAATCAGAGTACACTGCATCAGTACAAAGTTCTTTTAAAACTGACATATTCTGATCTAATTCTGTTCCTGAAGAAAATTCATATAAAGTTTTTACACATTTAATACCTAGCTGCTCTTTCATTTCGTCTGTAATTTTTGATCTATTGTAATGTGCTATCAAAGCAACTATAGCAATAAATACACTCATCACAACTCCAGTAAGCAATAAAACCTTAGCAAACTTTTTCATTATTGCACCTTTCTTACCTGAAATGAAACACTACCAAGTGGTACCTGTATAGTATAAATGCCATCAGTTCCATCTATAACAGCTTTTCCCAATGGAGATTGTATACTTAAAGTTTTATTTCTAATAGTGTCACCATGATCTCTAACAATTCTAAATATTCTTTCTGGCCCTACAGCAGATCCATTATCCTGTAACTCTGTAACAGCAATGTAATTACCTAATGTAATTCTAGATCCAGTGCCCGGAGTAATAATATTGTAATTAGATAGCTCTTCAAGCAATTCTTGTTTTCTCGCTTGTAATCTTGCTGCTTCAACAGTTGCTATTTCATACTCAGAATTTTCTGAAAGATCTCCTTGACCTTTAGCAATCTGCTGCTGGAGTAAAACATTTTCTAACTCTTGTTTCACTTGCACAAGCTCATTTTCGCGTTCTTTTACTTCTTCTATTGTTAAATCTATTGTTTCCATATTCCCTCCATCTAATGATTATAACGATTTACATACTGAATTATAGCGGGATACTTATACTCATCTCTTGCAATTTTCTTTATTGCCATAAAATCACCTTTACTGTCATTACGTGACATTTCCTCTAAATTAAATCTGGAGATAATGAATGTAGACAAACCTTTACGACTCCGGCGGTCAAAAACCTCTTCAATAACTTGAAAAGCCTCACCTCTTGTGTATAGCTTGGTAACTGTAATAAACATCACATCAGATAATATATAATCATCATAACTCAATGATTTATTAATAAGATACTTGGGATTTTCAGATGCTAGTATAAGTGCTCTTTTTAACTCACCTGTATCCAATAGTGGGGCAACCGTAAATCCTGCATTCAATGCTCTTTGCATACAAGAATATGCAAATGTAATTTTGCTGTATCCAGCAGGTGCAATAATAATTGCAGATTTATGCGGAATTTGATCACTTGCAAAAATATCATTTATTTTCTCAAGCTGTGCACAATACCTTACAAATAATTCATCATTAATCCCAGTGTTATTATACTGTTTCAGTTTCTCCTTATTATCTCTTTCTAGAATTTCTCTGTTCCAAAAAACTCCATGATATACTGCTGGTATGTCAGTACCTTTGATCTTTTCAACAAATTCTTCGACATTCTCTTTTTTGTCCAAATTTAATGAAGAACGTGTTGCTTCCATACCACATTCAGGGCAGGTTTTATCCAAAAAACCGAACCCTCCACACATAAAACAATGTTTTCTCTCCATAATTAAATAATGGTAATGACTTTTACATCATTACCATTCTGCCCTTTCTATTAATTTATACATTTCTTCTGTTTTAATATCAATTGTAGATTTTGCCATTAATTTTTTTATATAAGGACCTAATTGAGAAAGCGTGATTGCTTCTTTACAATTTGTTAGTAAATCAACACCATCTGGGAAACAGAGAATATTAGCAAATTGTACAGGATTATACCCCATTCGTCGCAGGGCATTTCTTAAAGATCTAATATGTATTAGATTTTGATTGTAAACATTAAAATGATAAATATTATTTATACCCCTAGATCTTGCAACCCAATGTATATCAGCATAGTCGCCTCGAACAGATTTTACCCAGTCTTTTACTTCTATTACCGCAATTAAATTATTGCAAATAAAAATAATATCAATTTGTGTATCCTTCTCTAATAATGGAGAGTAAATAGACTTATTATGTATAATTCGGCAATTTTGAAAATAAGATTTTAAATAAATGATTACATGCTCCTCAAATGTTGTGCCGATATTTTCTAATTCCTCTCTACTTTTTCCCATAGTGTCTCATCCTTATTAAATAATGTGAAAATATATAACAATTTTTACTCTAACAGAACGAAAAAAGGTATATATCTTTTTTCCCATTTCACAATCTTTTATTAATTAGTAATAAAAAATAATGCAATTCTTTTAGGTTTCATCAAAAGAGGCAAAAGCTATTAAACTACTGCCTCCAATAAACATTTTTTACATTTTAGTTATAATTCTGAGCATGAGTTGTATATTTATTTGTATCAAGAGCTTTTATTCTAAAGAAATATATTTTACCATCTTCTTTAGGACCTTTATCTGTACCTACATCTCGAAAAGTCTTAGACACTCTTCTAATTTTGGGACCATTTTGTTTCCCTGAAATACTATTTGAGTCAATTACGGAATAATATTCCGCTGATTCACCAATCCAAAACATAATATGTCCACCATCCGGATATAAATATGCCATAATATCTCCTGGTTTAATCTCTGAATGATCAATTACCTCATAATTAACACGATCATAAAATATTCCTGTTACTGTACTTCTCTTCTGAAAAGTGAATCCCGTGTTATTTATAACTTTTGATACAAATCCACTACAATCTATAACTGTAGGAGTGATCTTTTTATCAAATTCTTTATTCATGGTTGTAGAATCCTGTGCATAAGTTGCATCAGTTTGACACATATTATATGCTGTATTTAATAAATTAGTACGGTCTTTAGTTAATGAAGTAGTATCAACTCCCCAAGCACTCATCCAACTAATGTCTGATCGTTGTGGAACAAAAGTACTACCATTGCTCAACCCATTTAAATAGGTATCAGGATTTGTTGGATCTACGTTACCCATACCACCTTCATATAGCATATATGCATATACATAATCTCCAACAATATTTGCACCTATAGCCTCACCACACATTACAGTATCAAAACTTTGCACAAAAAATGGCACACTACCATCTGAATATTTATGAGTATATGCATCGCAATGTTCATTTACTACATGAAAAATAGCTCCCCAATGATATGGCATAATATCATCATAATCACTATTTGTACGATATACAGAACTTATATCTGTATCAGAAATAGTTTTACCGGTGACTTCTTTTATAGCATCTTTTAAAGATTTAGTTGAAGAGTCTAGTTTATTAGCCAGTTCTTCTGAGGTTTCAATCTTATCATCTGGCCATACAGCATTCCAAATGCGTATACAAGTACTAGCTGAGTCTAAACAATAATCTTTTGCAGAACTGGATAAATACCACCCATCTGTTTTGGCAGCAATACAAGATACAACATATCGCATCTCACTACCTGCCTTAAACCCTGCAAAAAATTCTGAATTATTCATATGATTACTCTTATAGTTATCACCTAATTCTGGATAATAAGAATAGAACTTTAGTAGTTCTTCTGATGTTAATTGACTTATATCAATGTAGTCAGAATAACTCCATTCACCTTTATATGTATAACCATTTCCAAATGTAGTTTGTATAAATCCACCAGCACCTCTTCCATGTATTAAAGAATAAGTTGTAGCCGAAAAACCATCTGAGACAGAGCTAGAATCAAAATCTGTTAAATGTATTGCTTTTAAACCATCAGAATACATTCTATTATTTGCGGTTAATACATCAGGCAAATAATAATGATCACCCTTGCTTCTTCCAGAATTACCGCTGCCATTCATTTTTGAAACAGCATTATCACCAGTCCAACCGTCATATTGAAATACAGTAGTTGTGTAATTGCTATCAAAGGAATTATTTATGGCATTAATTCCTAATTTATTAACAACTGTATTATCAAATTTGCTTAAAGTCATATCACTGGCAGCTGCTCCTAGGTAAGCCTCATTCCAAACAACTTTACCATTTGCATATGGTAAATAAGATTTCAATAGATGCGTGCTGGAATACCACCCAGTTTCACAGCTCTGTATACCGCATAATGCACCAACTGGCACATGAAAGCCTTTATCATCAAGCTCTCCATTAGAACTTGCACGAAATAATGTAAGCATTTCTTTTACATATCCTTCTGTTAAAGAATCCATTAACAACAAGTTTAAACCCGTACCAGTTGTTGCATCAGAATGTTGCAAATTACTAGAATCATCTGTAATACTGGTGCTATCAGAGGATTTTATAGTATCATAAGCAGTTCTTTTACTAACTTTCTTTTCTGTACTAATTACATGATATTTCTGTCTCATTAAATTTATCATATAATAATCATCGTTTATGATAAATTTTGCAATGTACAAAAACATAACCCCAAAAACAAGTACTACTAAAAAAATAAAGTGTTTAGGTTTCATCTATAATCACATCCCTTGTACTAAGCTGCTTAGACATATCAGGTGGGACTATAGTCTTAATCAGAGCCTTATCAGTCTTATACCCAATATCATACTGAATTGCAAAACAATTACGATATCGTTCATTATCTTCAGAATTTATTTCCTGTAAATAATTCTTTATAGAATAACAACCAAAATTTTCAACTAAGCGGTTTATATCCTCTGGATCTAATTTTCCAGCCATAACTGTTGTAATGTTGCTTTTAATGGCATTAAAGGCATCATTATCAAACGTAGAAATAGCATTTAATAACAGAAAAATAGTAACATTATCAGATCTACTACCAGTTACCCTATGACTGATTGCATCAACTAATCTGCCAAACTGTGCACTTCTTTGTAATTCCTCATAAAAGGAAGCTGTATGTAAAGACTGTCTCTTTCTAATTGCTGTTTTCCTATTATCCAATGCTTGCACCATGAATACTCTAATTGTGTCTAAATTATCAAGCATTGTTCCGGCATTCTTATTAAAAGAATAAATGGTCAATGGTGTATTAATAATTTCTCCTACAGATACTTCATTTTTAAATGCTTCACTGTATCGTCCATCTACCAAGAAAAATGATGATAACCTTGTTCGAATTAAAGAACACAGTTTTCTTTGATTTTCAGAATAAGAAGCAGTGGCCGCTAGTCCATCTACAATATCAATTACTTCACCAAGTGTCATATTTCGTGTTCTTACAAATGTATCTGGATTTGTTTTTATAACATCTCTTGCAAAATACATTTTCATTACAGCCTGCTCTAAGATCATCTCTAAATCTTGCTCATTACCCTCATTACTTTGTAAATTAACCATTAAGCTGTATAAAGTTACAGTATCTCTAACAGCCATATTAAAGGTTTCTTCACAATCTAATCTTGTACAGTTTAAATCATCAAGTCGTAAAGTATTAACAAATCTTGCTTGATTACCCTCCATAGAAATAATACAACCTTTTACATATTTCAATAATTTTATCCATTCATTGCCTTTTATATCTATTACAGAGCAATGTGTATTAGCAGCAATAAGTTCTAATGCTGTCATAAACATGGAAACAGTCTTTCCCCATCCTGACTTTGCAAGAACCATGATAACCTGAGCTGCGCCACTACCAAAAAAGTCCAGCATAAAAGGTAACTTTACTTGCCAGTCAAGGCCCATAAGTATTCCCTTCTCTCCAACAAGTCCTTTTGTTTTTGTTGGCATTAAGGCTGCTAAATTCTCCTGTGAAAATAACATTGAAGTTATCTTACGTGAATCTTGCTGTTTAAAACTTGCCGGGCAAAAATTACTTAAATAGCTACTTATATTCCCTCTACATTCTATAAACTTGATATTACAAGCATCCAATAATGTTATTAAATTTTTACGATACTTTTTTATGCTACTTTTTGATTTTGCAGATGCCTGTACAAAGTAATATGTCTCAAAAAATTGTCCACCAGTAGTAGCCTGCTTATAAACATATGTATAACTATCATATAATTCCTTTATAGCATTAAGAATATCAGCATTTACATAATTCTTCTTACCATTTTTATCATATTCAACAGTTCCTGTAAGTTTTTGATCGTCTGATAAAGAATCAAAAATTTCATTATACTTGTTGTAAGCTGCAGCAGATTTTTTCAACTGTCTGTTATACACATCGCTGGTAGGATTTACTGCAGCCGGCAAAGAATAAGTTAGTATAACTGTTTTCACCTCAGGACATAGTTTAAACATTTCACTTCTTATGGCTTGCGTAATATTACTGTTGCAATATACAGGGAAACGCGTTAGGCACCAAACCTTAGTAATATACTTGTTAGTTAAATATCTGTCGTACAGGGGTTTTATTCCTAAAAGAGAAATCTTGTCTCTTGTTACAAGATTACCTCCTGATAACCAGTTAGCAAAAGACTCTGCATAAAGATCTTTCAGATTCATGTATTCACCTCCTACATGGTGTCTGAGTACAATTTAAAAGACTTTAGTATAGATGTTATAGCCTTTCTAGATGATAAATAAATAAATTGCTCAGATATGTCCATATCTGCCAAATCATAACCATTCCAAACAAGATCAGAATCATCTTCGGAAAAACTCACAACAGTATTTTCAAGTAATAGATCAAATAATAAAGCGTGCTCTTTATTCTGACAAATATTGTAAAAAACTGTATAATCATTTACCACAGTATCCTCAAAACTCTTGCAATCAATAATGATTAATACATCTAGATTCTCTCTGTTGGTTAAAAGAATATCTAGAACGTCACGATAATCACCAAGTTTACAAAGGTATTGATTACAAATCAGATCTTGTAATAAATACGTGCTGCTAATTGTTGTATAATATGCAGGTAAAACTTTCATAAATTTTGCAGAGCAATTATCATATAATCTAAGTACCTTTACAGACAACCTTTCCTGATACATAAGTGAGTTAACTAAAGTTTCCACAAACTGATCAAACCCTTTTATTTCTTCATAAACTTTCAAATAAATAATTCGAGGCCTGTTACTATAGCTGTGCACTTGTAACTTTTCGTATATAGGTTTTGACATGCAATACTCATATTGTGTGAGATTTTTATTTAAGTTGTCTACACGAAGCATCAGATCAGCCACTCCGGTAGCAAAATTTTCATTCTCTTCAATCAATTTTCTATTGATTATCTTTACAGAACTTACTTCTGAATTAAGTGAAACATAACCATGAAAGGTTTGGTAAAATTTTGAATATAGAGCCATATAAGAATTAGCTAATTCTGTAAGTTTTATGTCATACTCTTCAGCATTTAGCATAATCTTATTAGCTAACTCATAAGAATCTTTATAGATATTATTTTCTAGATCTTCATTTACTACGATTTTTTCATTTTGTGAACATATCGCAGATTCGATCATATCAAAATCAAGCATTGTAATATCACCATCAAAAACTATGCCATCTCTTTGTAATATCGCTAGCAAATTTTTATCATTTCCAATAAAGAAATAATTTATATCGTAAATCTGCTTAAATAAAGTTATTTCACTAAAGCTTGTAGCATTTTTAAAAAATGAGGATAATACAATAACATTATTTGTTTTTTCTAGAAGACTATCAGACAGTTCACTTAAGCTATTAATAAAAATTATACCCTGTAAAGAAAAATCTGCGATATCTGTCTTTACATCAACTTTACTGTAGTCATCAAATAGCATGATTGCAATCACTTTTTGCATTTTACCACCTCCAAAATGCTTGAAATTAGGCTCCCGTCTAATTTAAAATCCTCAAAAGTTATTGATTTAACTATAGCGATATCGAAAGGAAATAAATTTTGAATATCTGATTCTGATAGAAAAGAAACACCTGGCATCAAATTACTTAATTTATTGAGTATTAATACAAACTTATTTGTATACTTTTGAGACATTAGAGAAACATATTCTTGTATGCATAATAAATCATTCCGTAAAGGCTGTACACAATATAAAACTTTAGCAAGTTCAGAGTGTACTAGTTCCAATAAAGTGTCAACAAATTTAGCATCACAAGCTATAATAACTCTATAAGTGTTTAAAGAAGATTTTGCATATAAATATTGAAACATTTCATAAAGCACATCTCTCTGTTCTACAGTTGGAGTGCAGATATTAATAACATCAGCATCTAAATGGAATAATTTTGTTAGATCTTTTACAGTATAAGCTTTAGAGCTTAACTGTTTATCAATCAATAAATCCCCAATATCACCATTTTCAGTTAAATCAAATAACAATACCGGTTTATCGTAATTAAGAGCTGATGCCGCTAAAGCTGTTGCCCAAACACTAACACCAGTCTTTCTTTTTCCCGTAACAACAATAGTACTTTCATGAAAAATATTATCATCTATCTTCAAATGCCCTAATGATGGGGAATTAAAAGTTTCTAAATTCGTTTCTGCGTTCAAGTCTTTTCTATAAACGCCGGACTCTACTTTTGCTGCAGTATGCTGTGCTTCCATATACTTATTTAGATTACTATAGTCGAATGGCTCTATTAGAAGATTAGAATCATCAGTTGCTACAAATGCTCTCTTGGCCTCATCATTACGCTCTACTCGATAGATGTTTTTATATGAATTTGCAAAATCAGTATTTTTACTAACACCGAGTACAGTATTGTATATTAAATCAAAAGTAGGTTTACCTTTTAAAAGCTTTATAGTATATTTAGAAAATGAACTTTCAGACATAGCAGCTTTAAAATAATTAACTGCCTTATCAGAATTTTCATTCTCAGCGATTATAAAAATGATCTCTCCTACAGTAAAAAAGTTATTATCAGATAATAATTCTTTCAAAATCTGCATATCAGTACGAATATTTATTGAAGACTCCTGATAAAAGTATAATAAAGTATTAACATTAATAATTGAATCTTTTATTTGTGCAACATTACTGCTCAGGGATTCACATGCCATAGAAACGGAAAAAGCATTTCTCATCTTAAAAAATTTAGCCAGTTTATCAGTTTTATCACCAGCAACAAGCATAATATTAATCATTATCTATACTCCTTTCTTTTAATTGAAACTCAGAATCTAATGCCTGACTCTTAAATGTACTGCCATCCTTGCTATGATATCTGTACACACTAACAATATTTGAATATGTTTCTTCTAATTCATTTGATAGATCAAGTGCTTTCATCATAGCTGCATCAATAGCCTCAATACGATAAAACCATCTATAAAATTCTAATAACTCCTCTAAATTGAGAAGTTTTACTTCTCTAAAGGCATTAAGATTGTCCTCAATAATACGAAGAATAACCATTAAAAGTGCTTCTATTTCATCTTTTTGATATAAAATTGTTGATTGCACAGTTAAATAAACCACTTCTGTATTGCATTCCTCTTCCGTCATTTTTAATGCTTCATTTGTGGCACGTTTTAGGTATAAGGCAAGATTTTTATCTTGTATTTTATTCCTTTTTTGTATATGTCTTTTAAACTCTAAAGAATTTGCAAAATTTTCAGTACCAATTGCAGTTCTGAAAACAAAGTTATAATTCCCAATGGCATTGAAAATTTTTTGAAAAATCTTTTTTGTATTATTTGCCTTGGCATCATCGTTACTTCCATATCTGAATAGCATAGTAAAAAAGACCTGCCCATTCACATACTCAAAAATATTGACCTTTTGATTGTTTACTTCTATCTCAGTTTCACCCTCTTTTCTAACCTGGATATACTTAGCAAAGGAATCACTGTCAGCATTTCTCATTTCCTGTAACTTTTCATCCTCATTAAATATAACAAATCGAAATAATGCAATGCCAATAGAAATAAAGAGTACAATCTGAGCAATAACTGCCCAGATCGTACCCATTCCAAGTAATGTAGTGAAAACATATTTTAAGATAAAGAAGCAGGCAATATTAGCAACAACAAAAACTTGCATAATAACAGTATTTCTATCTGAAGCAGCAAGCTTTCTAGAGTTCAAAGCACGTTTATGAACATCTATTGGAAATATCATAAATTACCTCCATCATCTTTATAATTTCTTAAATCATCAACAACAGTCTCATTATTAACAACTGTTTCAACAGATTGATCATCATAAAATGAATCAACCGGTGCATCTAACTGGTAAGAATCTAAACGATCATTATCAAACATAATTGAATAATTATTATCCGCCTTATCATGTTTCATCATATTAGATACTCTAAGATTATTAATAGTTTGCTGAATTCCATTGAAATGAAATATTCTATCAAAATTTTCATTAAATTTAGCATTGCCAAAATCCATAAGATTACTTAATATTGTAGCTAACACTAAATAAATGAGATAAATAATACCAGAACAAACCAAAAACATAATATAAATGCCCCACACAGACCCATTTAACTTCTTTACGATTACTAATGATAAATCAAATAATGTGTATGATAAGAACAGTACCAAAGAAGTTTTTACATAACCTTTAAATGGGATCTTTATATCTCCTTGATCAAGCACCCTTAGTATTAAAATTACACCAAATAGCAGGTATAAAATAGGTATAGTAAGTTTGAAAATATTCACAATAATAAACATTAATACTACATCGATATCAAACATAATAAGATTAAACCAACCATGATTCACTCCAATATAAGTTGCAATATCAGTATTCATATCAATATACAATGAATAGTCACTTGTAAATACACTCTGCAATACATCCTTCAAACTCATCTCACTATAATTTAAACTAAATGGGTACAACCAATGACCATAATCACTAGTTCTTTGTGTAAAAGCAATGATTGCTCGTAAACTAATCAGCTTAATCATAGTGGAATCAGAGAGTTGACCTATGACATCATCCATATCATAGACAAAATTCTTGGTTTGTCTATTTATGTAAATAATTAAATCATTTATTTTATCCTCATTTGGTTCCCAAGTTTTACTGTAATATCCATTGGCTTGCATTGTTTGTGCCCATAAAGTTGATTGGTATTCACTTGGTAAATACATAAATAGGTCGGCAATACCTAACCAATCACCATTTTGCCCAAAAGCATTTTCGAGATCTGTTGATATAGATTCAGCTTCTTCCTTAAATCCTTTGTAATCACTTATATAGCTTTTAGCCTCATCTTGAAACACAGTATCATATGAACCAGGATTTACAAACACAGGGCTATTAACATATGAGTATACAAAATAATTATCTTTATTCTTGCCATCTGCATAAGTAATAGTACTCCTAGGTAATGCATAAACACTGGCTAATGAGTTTAATTTCTCGATGAATCCATCATTAATTTGGTAAAATGGTATGTAATAATCTACATTATTACTTACAGTTTTATTGGCAGATAATTGATACACGGTATTACCATTTGTATACTGATAATCACCATAAATCTGTAAAGTATTAAAAAGTATATCTGTATCTATTTTGATACTATCGCCCTCAACATAGACACCAGACTCTTGATTTAATACAGATGTTTTTCCTGCACAAACTTCGCTTTCTTCTACATTCATTTGTGCATAAAACTCTTTCAATTGTCTCCACCCAACTTTATATAAAGTTAACGATGAAGAACTGTACACAAAATTACCATCTGTATCTACTTTTACTAATTCTGTATTATCTGCATCATATTTTTCTGTCTTTACACCTAATACCTCATATGACAGATTCTCACACACATTGTTTATGACAATATTGTAAAACATTGTCATATAAACTGGTATTACATACACAAAACCAAGAATTAATGCAATGCTGGCACCACCTAATAAAATAATTTCCATTAGATCTCGTATATATCTGGCAAATGCTATAATGAGAACGAGCGTGATTATAATTAAAACGATTAAAATATTATCTCTTAAAAAACTCAATACTGTTCCAAGAATTTTATTTTCATACGAAGAAGAAAGACCAATAACCTCATCAACATCAGAAGTTTTATCAATTATAGATGAAGAAGAATCTATTACTTGTTGTGCAATCCTATCATTTGTCCCTTTTACATACTGATCATACTGTAAAAGTTCATCCTTCATATAGCCTAAGGCGTTAGTTGTGCCTTGAAGACCACAGATAACAATATTGTGTAACACATAATTATCATTTAATTTCCCCATATTACTATATGAATTAATAGATCGATCAAATCCAATAAATTGATAGGCATTCATCGCAATAGCTCCTGCCAATTTATAGTCTGTATCAGAAGACACATCATAAGGAAATAAAACTTTATCATCAATAGTTGTAGTATTGGTCATAACTAATGGACTATATTGATAAACATTAGAACTTTCCCATGAACTCTTACTACCAAAAATACATCTCTGTGCACCAAAAATGTTGATATTATCTGTAGTATTAACATAAAATACTGGTTCAATATTTTTGATTGCTAATGAGTTAACCTCATCAATAGAGTTATTACTTGTAATCTTATAAGCGGAAATTGTTGAATCTTGATAATTCTCTGTATCAGTATTTGCTAGTAGTACATATTTACCAATATCATTTTCCGATGCTACTTTAAAGTAAATGCTTCTACTAATAATGCTTGGATAAGTGTTCATTACTCCTACAGTATAAGCATTATATGCGCTGTCTGCTTTATATAATAGAGGGTTACAATATCCGGGAAAAATTACTAGATTATCGTCAGTAACAATATCTCCAAATGCATTCATGTATAGATATCTAGTAGATTTATTTTTAATGGAGTCTAGATTTACTGTATTTTGAATAATATTTTGCATAAGAACGGTAGTCATATTATCAACAGTTCTTTGGAATTTAGATCCATAGTATAACACCGGTTGGGTCATTTTAGATTCATCCGTTATAGTATTATAAGCATATACTGCATTTATAGTCTCTGTATTATCTACATCTTCTACTGTAGTTGATAACTCAGATTCAGAATTATCTGTTGAACTCTTCGATTCTGCAACATTAGAAGAATATCCAGCATCATTATCAGAATAGTTAGTATCTAGCACTGAGTCTATACTTGCTGCACATAATTTTAAAACGGTATTATCATCATAGGTTACGCCATCTGATTGCACACTGTAGGAATCTTCCAATTCTGTTCCTGAAGAATTAACCATATTACTTGTCACATCACAAAAAGTAACCTTTTGTCCAAGCTTGCTTTTTAATTCGTCATTAAATTTAAATACATCATTATTAGTATATGTTATACTCTCTGCTTTAGATTCTGAATGAGCTCCAACAGACTGAACAATAATGTTATGATCCTTCCATGCATTGCTAGCTAACTTATTTAGCACACTAGCAAAATTTTTTACTGTATTTTTCCAACCGACCTGTCCTATATCATTGTTTCCAATCATAAATAGGATTGTATAATGAACATCTTTATCTTTATCTAATACTTTTTGAACTTCTTTAGCACACCCAGATTTAGTATCCTGTAACCAAGATAGAGAAGCCTTAGAATTCGAAATAAAATATACTCCGCGCTTCTGTAACGTATCTGCATCTATACCTTTACTAATAAAAGCACTCTGTAAATAATCTACAGATTGATCACCAACAAAAATAGTATTCTCAATTGAATTACACAAATTGTAATAACTGCTTGTATCAGTTTTTGTTTCAGCCTTGGCTTCTAATGGTTCTGAAAAAATATTCGAATTATCTGACCATGTAGATTCTGTAGTTGATTCTGTAGTTGACTCTGTAGTTAATTCTGTAGTTGATTCTGTAGTAACTTCTGTAGTAGCTTCAGAATTATTAGGATTAACAGTAAACGTAGCACCTGAAGAATCATTCTGGTACGTCAATTCATCATCAGCATATATCCAAGACTGTTCATTAGAATTATACTGAAAATTTCCTTGGATCATAACTAATGCTCCTACTGAGCCAGAAGTAATATCTTGTAAAAAATCATCTATAGTCATCAAAGATGCGGCACCTGTAACAGCACCATTATCATCTAATGTTCTATGGTATAATGGCTTCTTATAATCTTTACAGTTATTATATAATTTTTCAAGTGCGGTTGCCTCTGTTTCATCAGCAGCTAGTGACTTTAAAGCAGATTTAAACTCTGAAGATCCTACATAACTCCGAAAAGGAGTATAAGTTGCTGAACAAGACAGCATTGCTAGGTATATCTGAGAAAGTTCTACAGAATCTTGGAACTGAAAAGTTCCATCTTTTGTTTTTTGCGTGTTAGAAAAAATCTCTAAAAATGATTCATTCTCATCATACTCTAATGATTCATCTAATGTGGTTTGTGCGACTGTTTTTCCATATTTTAATAAATCCTTATATGTACTGCAAATATCTGTAATTGCATCATTAACATTTTTATTATTTGCACTCCCATCTATAGAATACTTTACTTTGTTACCATCAACTGTCGGAATTAAGCTATTTAAAGTATTGGGAACATTTTGATATACCAGTAAATTTTTGTAAAGATTACTTAAAATAGTACTATTACTTGTTAAAAAACTCTCTTTTTCCGTTTGAGTACTTTTAGTATCGTAATTTTTCTGTAAATATTTTAAGTATTTACGATAATACTCGACTATGTTGCTGCCTACATTCTGTTTTATATCAGAATTTATTTGTTTCTTTGTATAAGCTTCAGCATCTGAATTACTTAAAGTTAATTCTAGAGGCCTAGTTATTTGTGTAGTCTTTTTAGAGTACTTAGAATTGAAACTTATTAAATATGCTGCAAGATGCTGACGATAAAATTGCTCTTCTTTTTTAGTAAAATTGTATTCAGTAGAATATTTACTTAAAACCTGATAATACATACTGTATTCTGTTAATGTTCGCAATTCAAACATTAGCCCATAGATACCACTATACTCTTGCCCTAAATAATTTTCTAACTCTGTAATCCTCGTAGTAATTGCTAACTTAGATTCAGTTAACTCGATATTTGACTCATTTTCAGCAGCATTTACTATTCCCGGAGAGCCCAGTATCAAAGCAAAAATTACTACAAAAATACATAATTTTTTAAAAATTTTCATAATGCCCTCCTAAAAAATAATGGGGTAGTTATTAGCTACCCCACTACATTATTCTACACTTTGTGTACTTGGCTGTTTTTTATTTTTACTTTCGCTGTTTGAATTTTTCTTATTAACTTCAAAATAATTTGTTTCATCAGCATCAGCCTTTTTACTAGCAAATACATGAATATAATATTTTGTAGAAGCAGTTGGTGACTTTAATGTACCAGATAAACCAAAATCTGAGATAGCTTTGCCACTTCCACCCAATTCACCTGAAATCTTTTGTGATGAATTTATGCAAACTGAATACTGCAAATTTTTAACATCCTTATCTGAACCATCATAACCAGCAGCATAAGTTTGAAGATTTGCTGCAGTTACGGTACTAGTCACATAAGTGTCAATAGCAGAACCGATAGTTTGTTTATTTGCAGTAGTCAAGTCATTTGATTTTGCTAATATTTTCTGATACATCGACTTTGCTATTTTCTGTTTAAAATTACCTAACTCTGTTCCATCATCACTAAAACAAAAATTATAAGATGCTCCACTATTTAACCACTTAGTAAGAGTTGCATCTAAATCCTCTTCTATCACTTTATCTGCGGCAGTAGCCATCGCACTTACTACAGATCCATAGGCTCTAAATAGTGTCCCATTAAAACCTATTGAAAAAAAGAAAATAGTGAGAATAGTTGGCATAGCAATCTTTAACATATAAGTAGTTACAGTATCATCATCTTGTAAATTATAGGATCTTCTCTCAGCACAATAGTCACTATATGCATATACATCTGGCATAAGGCTCAACCCAAAAGAAATAATTGCATCAATACCAGTACCATGATTAGCTGAACTGATGGTATCTTTAATGATTCCAGGTAAACCTAGAATCTTTCCTCCCTTTCCAGCTGTCTTAATTTCATGTATTCTATCGAACAAAGATCTTGATGATAAGTACAGCAAGGTTACTAATCTCTGATAGCATACAAGCATCAGTCCAATAAGACAAAAAGCTGTAATAACAAAATTAAGTAAAAACCCTAACCAATTAAATTTTGAGAAAACAGACCAACTTCCTGAAAATGCAGATGTATAAAACAAATCTGTCAGGCTTCCGGAAGTTGTATCCGTTGCTGCTAGTGAAACTTGAGAAAAAGACAACACAATTAAGGGAATAAGCATAATAACATATTTTCTTAATTTTTTAAGTAACATAAATTTCCTCCTTTAATGAGGTATCCAAATTGCAACTGCAAATGCCACAAAAAATGTAACAAAACTTGTCACTAATGTTCTTGCAAATGTGGGATCGGAGTCTAAATCATAGATACCAAAACTAAAAATCTTAATAAGATCAAAACCTCTTCTAAAAATTCCATTCTGATTTGATGGCAAAGATACAGTCTCAAATATTTTTAAACCAAGACCGTGATGAAGAATTGCATACATAATCCATATGATTATAGTTAAGTATGATGCAAATGCAAAAATAATAAACCACATGAGATTTTTGACATCTCCAATAAAGGCTTTATGCATCATAGTCCTAAAATTACTACGAGCTTCTCTAAAAAATTGTGATACCTTGTAGGTAGTTTTACCAAGAGTTAGATCATAATCACTCTCTTCTGTATAAGAAAGACTTTCTTTAAAAAATGGAATATCATCAATCACAGAATTTGCAGAATTATTGCTTCTATAAAGAAGTGTGTAGTTTGAGAGCTTTGAAGTTAAAGGTCTAGTCAATAACCCGTCTTCCAATTTCAATTGCATAATATAATAATTTGCTGAAACTGTAAGATCAGAAGTGCTGGATGAACCATTGCATATTAAGTATTTATTTCCAGACTTATATAATAAACCATTTATTGGTGTTCCGTAGCAATCACCAATACTTGCTTCTTTAATAAAACTAGAAAGATCGTAATAAATACCCTCATAGTATATTCTTTGTCCAAGAAATCTACTTTTCAATTTAGAATTAATACTATCATCACTGCTATTTTGAGCACATATTTTCAGACTTGATGTAGTTCTAGCATCTTTTATTGGTTCTGACACAAACACTTTTGCTCCTGATTTATCAGTTCTACAAGTAAACTTAATTCCACAAATAAAAACTGATTGTCCATCAGTTAAACTGTTTAACTCTACAGTCTTTGTATACTTAGCAAGTATACTATCTGTCATACTTTGTGAAATTCCAGTAGTGTATATACCATCTAAATTGAGAACATTACATAAAGTTCCTGCAGCTAAATGAAAACCATCAGAAGCCGAAAAGAAGCTATAATCACCAATACCTAAATATAAAATGGGGATGGCGGAAATGGCTTTAGATCTATATGTAGTGTATAGTGTAGAATCATCCCTAGAAATTCTAACGACTTCTCCATCTGGAAATTTAATACTATCGCCTATTACATACCATGAGTCTGTATCTGCATCACAAGCATTATCATAACCAAAGAGATCCTTCACATATGGAAAATTATCATAGGACATTTGAGTAGCACATGATAATCCGCTAAAATATTCTGAGTAAATCTTATCTACTTCATCAATAGTTTTTTGCAGATCATTAGCGTCTTCACTAATGATTGGTACAAAACCTTTAGCAGTTCTTTTTGCCTTGATTCCATGTAGGCTACTTATCTGAAAACATGGCATAATCTTATAGTATTTGCCATCAGAAGTTGTTCCTTTATAAACCCACTGCTTACCGGCATAAGTGAAAGTTTCCCCATTACTTAAAGATTCTGTATAGTTTGTTTGTGTTGCAACATGTAATTTTCCATCAGACTGAAAATCTAATCTTGAATCTGTATTTGTACTCTCATATAAAACTTTTGCAGAATTTACATAATAATCTGATCCATAGATTGTTCCTTGTGTAGTATTTGTTCCATTAATTACAGTAAAAGTTCTGTATACTGATGCTAATCCTTGTAAATATGTAGTACTCATGTTGCTACTATCATAATATGACTTCCACCACTTGCTTGAAGATGTACAATATTTCTTTGCTGTTACATCTAGCGAAAAACCATTAGATGTAAAAACTTTGCTTAAAGTTGCATCACTAATATCAGCTGGTCGTAGTACAGTAACACTTGGTGCTAAATAACCTGATTGGATATATTCAACATTTTTTGTGCCATACATAAAATTACAAAGGACATTAGACATTCCGTAATTGGAATCCCACCAGTCAAGTAAAGATGCTGATTTAGGTTTTTCGTTTAAATAACTATTAGCCTGGCTAATGGTCAGGGTATCATTTTGTGTAAAAGTGTCTAGTTGCATGGAACTATTATCTTCAATAGTTGGGACAACATATTTTAAATCTAGGATAATGTAAACTGATTCATATGTGTTATCGCCAGTTTTAACTCTAAATTCCCGTATAAGTTTTGAAACACCCGGTAAATTATCAGCGTTAAAAAATTTTGATGATACACCAGATGATTCGCTAGTAGATACATTCAAAGTATTAACGTAACAGTAACCAATCTGATTTCCGTATGAACTGACTACATCGACACTCTTCTCATTAGTAAGCTCAGTACAAATATATAATTCTTTATTTGTTAAGTTAGACAAATATGTATTAGACATTAGCATACAAATAATATCCAAATTATAGTATACTTTACCATTACTATCAGTTTCCATTAGGGTATCTTCTCTAATGATTCTATTGCCAACTAAGGCGTAACCTTCATCCGGTAATAGAATTGCTTGCATTCCAGTCACCTTATTTGCAAGCACCTTATCCTCTACAATAGTCAATTCAGAAAGATCACTCTGTAAAGTATCCGATGAAATTAAAGTTATTTCATCTCCATCCTCACTCTTAATAGTTGAGTATCCTATTACTTGATGTGATACTAGATTACTATCTAGCCCTATTTTATTATCTACATACAAAATTGCCTTTTTCTTACTTTTAGCAGTTATATTAAAGGTCACTACATAGACATCTGAAACAGAATTATCAGCATTTGTAATTTGTTCAGACTTTATATCAGCAATTTCAGATGGTCTTATTGATTCATCTGTATACATTTTTGAAATCAAATTATTTTCATATGTATAATTGTAAATGCTATCAAAAACTTTAATAACTGTATAAGACTTACTTGCTGCAGAAACCTCTTTAGGGTTCCCAAATAATGTTAATAAATCATCAATAAACTCATCAGACTCTGTTGAATCTGGATCATCGTCTGAATCACCTTCATTGATAGTATTTCCAGAATTTAATAGATGCTTAAGCCCTTTTTTACTAACTGTCTCAACATAAGGAACAGCTGAGGCTCTAATTATAGAAATATGATCTTCACCATACCCCTTTGCCTGCCAAGATGTTTCATTATCAGTTAAAGTTACTGTAGAAAAATCCAATCTTGCATCTTTATTAGCAACACGGTATAGAATCTTATATGCAGTTTCTCTATCCAACACCCCATATAAGTTTACTAATTCATTGGCGTCTTCATAATTAAGAATTCCTTTAGCAATCAAATATTGAACGGTATTTTTATCTTCTTCAGTCAAATTAGAAAGATACGTAATACCATATTTGTAAGAAACTATAGATGCCTCTAATTTTGACATATCTTTTTCTGTGGTTCTTAAAAGAGTCTCTACATCATGCAATGCATCAATAGTATAAATTTTTTCCGATTTAAAATAATTTGGAACTTTAGGAGTCACATGAAAATCTTTTTCTACTTTATATGAATATCCTAATGATTTAGCCTGGCAAAATGATAATCCAAGTTCAGAAGCCCATGGTACATTAGCAACTGCAACCTTTTCGGAACTTAATTTCTCATAATCAGCAAGAAACTTTTTACCATTCTTATCATTAAATGACTCCTTATCTATGATACCTTTATCTAGCAACTCCTTAAAGTACAATTCATAGACATTAGGTGTAATAAAAACCCAATAATCCCCATCAAATATTGCATCAATCTTTTTTCCATCTTCAGAAATATCATAAGAATTTTTTGTTTGCAGCTCCTCCCCATCTCTTACAGAAGTATCTTTAAAGACAACTGGACGAGACTCTTTTGACCCATAGATGCTTTTATATAACAGCATCCAAAACTCAGACTGCGACATATAATCATATGAATTCTCATCTGTTATTTTTATATTACTAGTTGAAAATTCATAGTCTCTAGATAGAATGTTATTATTGATCAGCCAAGACTCTTCTGTATTTAAATTATTTAAGTTTTGAGAAATGTCTTCTTCATTAACATTTTCCACTTGGATATCAGAAGCAAGAGCTAAACTATTTATTAATTCTTTCCTTCGTTCATCATTGATTTTATAATCAATATTCTTAAAATAATTATTTATAGAAGTAAACCCGACATAATTTTTACTTAAGTGATCTGCTTCAGTTAAAGTTTCTTCACTACTTTCTATCTCTGTTGTTAGACTTCCTTGATTTTCTGTAGAATCATCTGTTGCGCCATTTGAATAAAAATGCCCAGTCATTAAAACATAGCTTAATCCAAATAAAGCTATTCCAATCTGCATAATTTTCTGTTTCTTCAAAAAATCACCCCCTAAACTGTTAGCTTGGAGCATCTTAAAAGTACAGGCATATCCGGGAATGCTCTCCGAATATCCTCACATTCATCAACTAGTTCTATATTAAATGCTAAAAAATCCTTATTAACTTCGCCATCTTCTCCAAATAAATTAGGAAATAATCTATGCAAACTATCAATAAATTTGTAATTTACAGTTAAAATAATTTCATCACATTCTTTACCTTTTTCAGACATAGTGCTATTTTTTGATAACTCACCATATAAATTAGCTAGTAATAAACTTTTTAAGGCTTCATCTGCTTTCACTTGTTTTCTATAAAGTTCCTCGTCAGCTCTCTGCTTAAACCTTTGGTATGTTTTGGTTTGATGCCACTGAACTAAAAAACCGGCCTTTATTTTTTCATTTGGTGCTAATTTTCTTAAATTAACTGGTTTATCTACGTCCAATATTCTTCTAACTTTTACTCTCATTTTTTATCTCCATAGAAGCTAGTGCACTAAAGTCTAATTTCGTTAACGGTGTTTCATTGGTCCTTTGATGAATACTATTGCTAGTATCCTGCTGTATTACTTTTGCTCTGCGCTGTTGTGCTGATGCATTTATTAAATTATCTTGAATAATATCTGACATCTTTTTATTCAAGATTAATTGTCGAATCTTTATAATTTTATACTTAAAATCTGCCTCAGTAGCATTGTAGGTAATCGAATACACTATCTGATTCAGGCCTAAAATGTCTACATTTTTAAATATTTGATTTACTCTTTTTACCTCCTGACTAGTAAAGTTATCAGTTATTCCACCTTCTCTTAAAAATAGTACCTTTAATGTAAAATTTTTAAGCTGTTCAATAATTAAGTCAAGAGTGTAATGCTTTAAAATATTATCTAAGCAATTTATCATAATTAAGAAATTATTTGACTGCATTGATTCAAATAAATCTATAAAAGTTTCATCATCAATTACTCCTAAAAATTCTGTAATTGTTTGTGATTCAAAATCACCTTTAGCAATAAATTCCACTAAATTAACGATCTGTCTTGGGACACCCTTAGCATAATCGAGTACAACATTTTTTATATCATCAGCTAATGCGATTCTATTCTGAACGCATAATTTTTCAAGTAGTGCTGCTGATTCCGAATTATTCAACCTATTAAATGTAAAAGTTATAGCTCGACTTCTTAATTCTGGTAAAAGCTTAGTTGGCTTAGTTGTACAGAAGATTACATGCACTCCTAATGGAATTTTATCTAATTCTTCCAACAAAGCTGTTTGCTGTGCTTCATTTAATGAGTGCGCTTCTTCAATAATAAATACTTTATTTTTTGCTCCAGCATCTAGTGAAAAAATATTATGAATAATTTCATCAACATCATTTTTTGTATTCTTTTGTCCAACATTTATCTTTTCTATATTTGCTGATTTTCCAGTAGTTTGCAGTGCCTTAATATTTGTCCTACAATTTGCGCAAGTTCCACATGGATTATTACAATTTTCATGATCACAGGTTAGGCACAGACTTACTATTTCTGCACAAGTAGATTTTCCTGTACCATATGCACCACTAAAGACTGAAATTGCCGGGAAAATCCCGGTGCTTAAAGATTGTCTCATTACAGTAATCGTTGCTACATTTCCAATTACTTCATCAAAATTATAAATTCTCATAGGACCTCCCTAGTAATAGTAAAAGAGGGTGCATTTTATTGCACCCTCTCCTAATTATTTATTTTGCTTATTTAAGCTTAAGCTGTGATAGCAGCAATCTTGTTAGCAAGATCCTTAATGCTAGAATTGTCTGCTGAAGCGAGCTTACGGTAATCCTCTACTGTGATGATCTTATCTGCACGGCTAGAGGTTGAAGCCTTCTTGGTAACCTTCTTGATCTCCTGGAAGAACTCACTTGGAGTTTTACCTGTTGAAGCGATAAGTGGCTTAACATCTGCTCTATCTGCAATCTTAGTAAGGAAATCTTCCTCATTGTTCTTTGACATAACATACTTGTATGTTGTGCTGCCAGATGCAGTAACTTTCTTCTCTCTCTTAGGGATTGAAACTGTTGTAAGAGCTTCACCTGTATCGAATGATACAATTGTAGGAATTGAAGTACGTGAACCCTTATTAGTGAAGTAAGATGATGTCCAATTACCCTCAGTATCCTGCTGAACGAGCTTAAGTTCTGATTCTGCCAGAGCATTACGATTGTCTGGCTTAGACAGAAGTGACTCAATATTAAGATTAAGAGCATTTGAGTCTTCAGCTGTTGCAATCTTAGCTACATCAATGGAATCATATACCTGAAGAGGTACATAATTTCCAGTAGTAAGAACACTCTTTCTTGTGCTGTTTGCTTCTTTAACAAGACTAAGAGTCTTCTTAATCTTTGTAATAGCACTGCCTTCTGTTGTAGCACTCTGCTTAGGAACACTAAACTTAACCTGTAACCATGAAGCTTTGTTTCCTAAAAGCTGCTTGCTTTCCATAATACGTCCATTGTAGTACTGTACAATGAACTCGTATGCAGTCTCCATATCCATAATCTGTGTAGTTACGCCCTGCTCTTCTCTGTCGAGCTCGATTCTCTTGCTCTGAAGGCTGTATGTATCTACAAGACCTGCAATAGGTGTAGTAATTACAACTGCAATAGGCTTTCCTGGCTTTGATTCCTTGAACTGGATCTTCTTTTCTTTTACAAAGTTTGAACGACCGATCTCTTTAACACCCTCTTTATTTGCGAGGAATTCTTCATGCTGCTTACGATCTGCAGCTGATACTTTATCACCCGGAAGTAAGATAGGATGACCCTGTGCGTCTTTCTTTACCTGTGCTGCGAGGGATACTCTAACTGTCTTGTCTGTCTTTGTAACAAAACAATTAATGTAGCCATGCTTCTGATTGTAGAGCCAAAGAGCTGTGTTATCTTCAACCTGAATATTACGCTCCTTAATCATCTCTTTAATCTTCTGAGTTTCTGTAAGTGTTTCTTTTCCAGCTTCTACTGCTGCACTTGCAATTGAATCATTTCCTGTACCAGCAATACCATCAATATTCATATGCTCTAACTCTGCTGTTAAATCTGCTGTTAATCCTGCCATAATTTTGTCTCCTTTTGATTTAAATATTTTTGGTTCATACTCTGGCAATGTGTATGAACTGGTAGTAATTAATCTACCGTTTCGTAAATGTTTTTCAAGGAAAGTTCGAGTCTCACGATTCCACACACAAACAACCTCTCCATCACTTGAGTATACCCTAGTTGCTTTTACTATTGGAATCTTTGAGAGTGTGGCTGCCCACTTGCAATTATCTGCAATTACGACCCCATCAAAGAATGCCTGCTTTTTAGAACTCATTTTAATTTCTGAGATACTCTTTACACCCAGGGCTCTAAAGTCTACATTCTGTAAATCGGAAGAGACACACCCGACCTCAATTAATTCAGATAACTGCATTTCTCTCACATCCTTTCTTAATTTATAATAAAAAGACTTTTTAAATTTTAAGGTGCACATAACCCAAGGAAAACACATTTTTTATGTGCAATTTATTTAAAAAGTCTTCTTATATAACCACTTTATATAAATATTTAATTATAATTAGATGCAAAAGAATCATATAAAATCCCACAACACTCAGAAACAATGCTGTCTGCAGTTTTATCTATTAAGCTTTCTATATTAAATCTTATAATTTCTTCATCTTCTAATTTAGATACATCGAAACCTGGATCTAATATGTCACAATGTCTACTATTTAAATAAACCACAGCATTTGTAATCTGTGCTGAGGTTTCTGGAGATTCCCTTAAAAATTTTTCATTTTCTTTTGCTGTATAAGACCCTTTACCATTTCGTAAGAAAATAGTTAAACTAATGTTTCCATTAATTGTGTGTAAGATTTCTTTAGATAAATCTTTTTCATCTCTAGTAAATACTTTAACATTAGCAGTTTCTAAATCTGAGACTTGCAAACATGAAGTATTTAATGTAATCACCTTTGCTGTGCTATCTTCATTAACAGTAAAATGAATTGATGTTAATGAGGAACTAAATTCTACAGTATCCTCATAAACATTACTCCCTGCTGAAATAACATTTGAATTCGTTCCAATACTAAAGGCTACAGGTCTCCAAGAATCCAGTTGAGTCAATGCAATTTTTCTAATAACATTACCTATAAGTGCTCCCATTGAATTCAAAGTTTTCATTTCACATGAACTTTTCATATTTCCTCCTAAATAATCTTAATTTTCTTATCTGAATTTTGTAGTAAAATTGCTGCTAGCATATAATTTCCAATAAAATCTTTGGCTTCCTCTTCTGGTAATCTACAAGAAACTTTATCAAAGAATTGCATATAATCTTTATAGAATTTTACTGTAGATAATGCTGCATCAAATGAATCACAAACTTTAAAATAAAATCTTTTAAACCTATCTAGTTCAGCTTCATAGTGTAATTCGTAAGTAGGCATATTTACAGAAACATCAACATCTACTAGCAGCTTTAATGGTTTATTATAATTAATACAGAAATTTGCCATATCACAATAAAAGTATTTTATGATATCGCATAAATCTTTATCCGGTCTAGCAATTCTTCCATATAAATAATCATATACGCGCTTGTAAGAGTAAATATTTCTATCAAAAAAGCCAGATACAAAATTTAAATGTATCTGACTCTTTACATAACTTGAAAACTGCACATACAGTATTTCAGTGTCATTTATAGTAGATTCTGGATCAATTCCCTTTGCAACTGCTAATAAATGAGAAATTCTTTCATAACTTACATTCATCATACTAAAACTCCTTTAAGTATAAATCTTCTGAGTCTACAAGATTGTTTACTTCAAGATTATTATCCACTGCAAAAGCCCCTGTTTTAAATTTGTAAGCTTTTTGCTTTATAAACTCACGATCATCATCAGATAAATATGCTTTTGACAGGTCTAAACATTTTAAAGATTCATAATCATTGTATAAAGTCAAAAATTTACTTAGAGCAGTTTTATTAAACTGTTGAAAACCTATAGGTGTAAAAGTAATACCCGGATTATCAGCTGGGTATATTATATCTACTCTAGTATTCAAATCTTCCTTGTCCCTATCTGTTAAGCTTGATAATGCTGTAATAAAAGACTTTAGAATTTTAGGATTTGTTGTATACTCCCAAATATAAGGTATGTCTTTCATCTGAAACAAAGAGACATACGCATTAAATAATTCTTCATTTTTCAATCCGTTGTCTGATTTAAAAGCTGGAACATTATCACTATTACATCCAAAGAAGACCTTATAAGCACTGATGAAATTATATGGCACGGTTCTATCTTTAAAAATGCTATATGTAAAATTATTACTTGTTACAGTATTAACATCCGCTGAGATTGATTTAAAAGTAACATTAGGCTGAACATTGTGTAATAAATCTTTATCATTACCAATAATAAAGATTTCAAAGAAACTTTTTGAGTCTACCATTTGCTTCACACACCAGTTAATGAGGTCATCTCCCTCATACCCATCCTGACGATAGCATGTTAATCCGGTAGCAGGTAATTCATCCCACAAGGTCTGTATCTGTGTAATAACTGCATTATTTTTCTGTCGCTGTCCCTTATAATTTGGATTTAAATTCTTTCTAAAATTATTAGGGCTGTCAAAAACTAACACGACGCTATCACCTATTGCTAAAGCTGTTGCTATCTGTCTCATCAAATAGTGTATACCACCAACTGGATAGTTATAATAATTTCTATCTTTATAGTTAGCTGCAAAAGTTCCTTTATACACTACAGCTGAAACATCAATAATTTTTAAATTAAACATAAAAACCTCCTTATAATGCAGTACTAATAGAGATAATGGTGTCTAGTAATTCGTCAACAACAGATAATACATTATCCAGTGCTGTGAAATACTCATCAGATTTCTCATATACATTAGTCATAGAAAGTACTATGGACTGCATTGATTCTTTAAATAAATCAAAAGTACATGAGTTTAAACCTGCAAGTCCTAATGAGTTTAAAGTAACTATTTCATCATAAAATGTACTTTCAGAATAATTTGTTCCAAATTTGGAATTATACCAACTTAAATTTATGCTATTAGCCAGATCAAACAAATTTGATAGACTTTCTAAATCATTCCAAGAGATATCTTCGATTACTACATATCCATTCTCAATGATAGAAATAAAAAAAGTTCTCTTATTTTCCGGGAACTTTTCAATAAATTTTGAGTATTCATCATGGGTTACTTCTATCTCCTTGCAAGAAGTACTTATATGTCTTACTTTTTCATTCTTTAAAGATTTAAATTTTGCTATTTCCGTTTTTACCTCTTGTAACACATTTAACAGCATACTATCTGCCCCGACTGCATAACTGAACCTATCACGAACTGCATAGAAAATACTTCTTGGGTCTCTACTGATCAATGTTGTGAATGGTGTACCAAAAATTTTGTCCTCAACAATATTTGTTACATTTATTGACTTCAAAAAATCATCAATTAGTGTTCTACGCTTAATGAGAAATTGTATAACCTTTCTATTATTATCACTCAGCTCATATTTAACATTATTCTGGTATAAAACTTTAGGAACTATCTGTTGTATATGACACGCTTTTAGTACTTTAGAATAATTACTGACATCTCGACTGTTTCCAGAAAAATGCTTAATAAATAATTTTCCGAATGAATCTGCAAAACGGTCAGCTACAAATCTTTGGCTATAATTTGATAAAAATTGTATTGTAAGATCCAATAAATAATCTTTTACTGCCATAAGATCCATGTCATTTAAATCTGACAAATTAATATTTCTGCCACGTTTAATAGCCACATCTAAAGCCAATACCCCTGCAGAGCAAGCCATATCACAAAAATCATCATAATTAATTTCTGATGGACATTTTATTTCAGTGTCTTGTATAGTGCATAATGGTGCAATTTGATAAAAATCTTTTGCTTCTTTGGATTCTAACTCTAGTTCTAATGAGTCCAGAGATCTTCCTAAAAAGTAAAATTCTTTACTTAAATCTCTTAAGATCTGATCATTTAATGTACTATTTAAATTTTGTACATATGAAATCACGTCTGTAGAATCTTGAATAGCCATAAGATTTATGGCTGTAAATCCATAAAATCCTGCTAGTCTCATAATAAACCTCCTAACTATAAATGAAACTTACTTGATATTTATAACAGGTAGTATCCTGTAAATTAATTGTTCCTTGATTTTCTATTCGGACATTAGCATCAACTGCTTTAATAGTTTGCTCAATTGTGCTAATATTTGTGTCTCTTAAATAAAATAAAACAGTGACTGATCTATCACTGTTAATATTTATGCCTCCAACTAAACCGTTTATTGGAATTTGTAAAACATAAGTATAAATATCAATTACAGAATTTGAATCAAGATTTATAGTATCATTTTTTACTTTTAAAGTGTCAAGCATAGTTCCAGCTGAGTCAATTTCGACTTTGATAGTATCAATTTCGTTATTGATAACTTTAGAGATTCCAAAAGCAGCTCCAGTACAAATAACAATTATTACTAACAGTATTGTTAAAAGCGAATCGACAAATATATGCTTTATATGTAATTTATTGCTATTTGATGATTCCATATCTGGAACTACTGTTACTGGCATTTCCTCATTGCTTATAGCATCAGCATCTATTTCTCTAATATTTGTCAACTTCGACTCTGGAAAAACATTTTCAATAGAAGCATCAATCTTATTATCTACTTCTTCACTCTTTTTAGAAGAAATAATAGCAAATGTGGCTATATCCCCTAGTTTACTTATATCCAACCAAGAGGGTGGCCTATCAGCACTGTTGTAATCTAATTCTCCTTTCATATATCCACAAGCGTTTAAAACCGGTAAAAGTTCTGCTACACCAATTTCAAGAAAATCTTCAATATTCTGCACATAGGTAATATCAATTAGATTATCAGCATTAACAAAATTGTTAATCTGGTATGTCATATTTATTTTTATAAGGGCTTTACTCACTTGATCTATTCTAGTATATATCACGTCAACTGGAATGTGGTTTTGTATTACAAGTAAACAATAAATATCATTAGAAGCAAAAACTGCACAACCAGAATCAATACAGGTAGTAACATATGTAATTCGATCCCAACAATGAATAGTATCAATTTTCATATTACGTACTAGATGAATGATCTTACATAAATCAGTTTTAGAAACATAATTGCGAAATGTCTGATCACCTGAATGAGTTTCACTTACAACAAAACCATTTTGAAAATTCTCAGAACTAATGATGCTGTCAAATAGTACACAAAGCTCATTTACATGTAGTTTTTTAAATACCGTATACAATTTATCAAGAATTTGATCATCATATTTATATTCTACATAGTAAACTGATCTTTTATTAAATCGTATTAATACTCTAACAACTTGTCCCAAAATTAAATAAGCTTTTGTCAATTATTGTCACCCCCAAGTATCAATAAATAAAAATCGATTTCATTATTTACAGGATAAATAGATACTGTACAAAATTTTAATTTATTCTGAGTAAACCAATTTAATACTGAGTTTATATCTTCAGCTGTACAATCAATTTCGAGACAATCAACTGTATCAGAATAATTAGATATTACAGTTATATCTGTAATATCTGCTATATCTACTATTGAATCTTTCTTCATCTTTTTGGCACTCATACTTTGTATTGTTACACCATTAATAGATTGAAGACTGCTTAAAAAATTAGAAAGATTATCATAAGTTAAAAGATAATTATCTTCTAATAAAGACACAACATTATTACTCATTTGGTTTTTTATAGTATCAAGATTACCTAATACTACTGATCTCTCCTGCTTTAACGAAGTATACTCTTTTATGCCATTAAAGGCGCCTGCATAGAATTTTCTTCCAAACACAACGATGAAGATAAGACACACTAAGATAAGTACAATTTTTATTTTTCTCATAGCAATTGCACCTCCACATTCTTTTTACCTGGTCCCTTTTCAACATCAACAAACAAATCTTTAGGCACAATTTGAGCTTTAATGTCATGTTCAGCTTTTTCTATTTGCTTATCAATTATTGCAATATCATCATATCCAATTACATCATGGATTAACCTTTTTGTAATGTCGTCATCTGGATTACTGATAAAATACTCAACAATAGGTAAATCATCAAGAGGTATCTCAATATAGTGCAAAATCGCTGATTCCAAATAAGATTTCATAGTTCTGTTGACTGTATCTAATGTCGTATTCTTATTATTACTTGTGACCATATTTGTCATGATTTCCTCTCTCCTTTACTAAATTATATATGAAAGTGCTTTATATGATAGTTCTCCTCGGCTAATTCCAGCCAGCATATAAGTTTCCAGATCTTGCCTAAGATCTTTCACTTGTCTCTTCAAATATAATGACATATCCCAAGGAGTTCTGCACTGCATCAAATCATTTTTAATTGTATCCGTGAAGACTAAATGCTCTGCATATGGCTGATTTTTCCCAATAATTTGTCCACTGATTTTCGTTATTGGGTCTGTGCACTGTGTGCATCCTCTGGATTCAAAAATTTTATGTACTCCATGTTCAACAAGAAAGTTTTTTATGTCTGAATTAGGTAATTCCTGTACAAGCATTTCACATCTACAATTTTTACATAAAACACCAAACATTTTCTGGTTAACTATGCCGTTTATCTGCGAAATAACAAATTTATAACGATCACCATAGTATTCTTCTAATCGGTAAGGTAAATCCCATAATCTGTTTAAATGAAAAGTAGTGATAACCCCTACTGATGAATTAGCTAGATCTTGAACTGCTTGTGCTACACCTTTTGTTGGGACTTCATTAATGAAAACAATATCTACATCCTGTTTCTTAGCCATTTCCACATAACGAATTAAACGTTTATCTTCTTCCATATAATCAATTTGTGGATAAGGCATAATAACCTCAATCGGAGAATCATAACTTACAACGCAAACAGGAGATTTTATTATTTCATTAGCCATAGCCAAAGCTGTAGTATTCTTTCCTGTACGAATAGCACCAGTTATTAAGGTTATACCATTATGTTTTTCGGCCAGTCTTTGTATATCACGTAAAACAGTTTTATCAAAACCTAGCTGGTCTATTGTGAAACTAGTTGTAGATTTCTGCTGTATACGAACTACAGTCATATAACCATCTTTTACTTTTACGACAGATACCCGCAACTCAATTGTTCCATCATGTAGAATATCAGAAACATTTGAAACAATTCCCTCAGATCCACTTATATCAACTGAACTCCGATTAGTTTTTGTTTCAATAAGCTTCATTGCAATATCTTTATTCATAGCACTATCTAAATCAAACTTTTGCATTGTGAATAATAAACCATTTCTTCGATATTGAATAGGATAAGTAATAGTGCCTTCTTGATGCTTAACAGTAAAATGAATATCTGTAGCTTGTAAATCTATGGCTTCAAGTAAAACTCGTTTAAACATAATATCTGAATCAAAAGCTATTTTTTTATCACTTCGATAAGCTATAATTTGCTGATAATTATAATCTGTTATATGAAATATCTCATATGCATAAAAACTAAGATTGATAGCTAAAACTTCCTCAGTAAAATCTCTACAGCTGTGAGGAATAAATACTTTTACAGATTTATTAGAATCTTTTCTAATTAATATTTGCAATTTATCTTCCATAGTAGTAAAATCCGGTTCAATATCAAAATTTTCCAAATGACAATAAATATAAGAATCGTCTAACTCATTAAGAAATTGGCAGATATCTACCGGTTCCCTGAATTTATACTGTTCTAATGTAACTAAAAAGCTTTCTAAGTTGGAAATTCCAGCAGTTTTAAATACATTACACTCACGCTTTGTTAAATTGAAAAATTCAACCACTTTTCTACAAAGATCCATATTCATCACCATCCTATGTAATAAAATTTAAAATAAGAATAGCCACAATAGCTGAAGCCATAAAAAGAAATAAGATGGCTAATAGACTAACTATAATTTGTAATATTTTATGTAACATTTATTTCACCACACACTAATTTTATAAGAGCATAATAAAGATAAGGATCTCTTACATTAGAATCAACAATTGCTTTCTCTAATATATCTGGATCTACTTTATATGACATTAAATGCTTTATGTAAAATTCACGAAAGCTAGCTAAAATTGATTTATCTTTTATATATTGTTGATAAACTTTATCTGATAATAAAGTTTTCTTTATATCATCAAGAATTACTACCTTACTTATACAATTTAGCAAATAAGGCGAAATTAAAGGTTTATACTCTAATGATTCATATCTATAGGGTACAAGAACTCTATCTGTATTGTTGTCCAAGTTATATGGCTCATAATTATCTAACAAAATTGATCCAAAAATCTGCCGATTAATCAAGTCATCCGTGACTACTTCAATATTTTGTAATATTGCAAACCTTAAATTTCTAAACTCTTTGATTTTATTAGAAAAAGTTGTCAGATTTGACTGGCTGACTATAAGAACCTTCTTATTACTTTCCATCGAATTACAAAGTTTAAGAAATCTCAATGCATCTATTCCTAGTTGTTTTTCATTCTCTACAAGTAACACAATACCTAGCAAATCTATAACGTTAATTTTTACTAGTCCCTGTACCCCCATTTTGAAAGACCCATAGCCTTGTAGAACAAAATCATACTTTTTGGCTTCTGTAAAGGCAGCATCCAAAAATGATGGACTTATCATAAAAATTGTACCCATAATTTACCCCCATTATCTTATTAATTCATACATAAAAGATAATATCTCTGATTCATTATTTTCATTTAGTTCTTCTAGCACCTTGTCATTAAATTCCTCTTTACTAGCAAGACTGAACTGAGACATTGCTGCTAATACGAGTATATCAATAGCATCTTCATCAAATATCTCATTATTTTCAAAAAAGCTGAGTACCTCTGGACTGTACTCAGCTACTGTTTCTGTTCCCATAATTCTCCTACCTTTGATATAATAATTTTATATTTTTACTAATGATTGGTTTTACCAGCATCTTAGTACCAAAAGTAATAGGGAAATCACTCTGAATGTAAAATTCACCCCATGCATATTTATAATTGTAAGGAGTTTTACGTTCAGGCATATCACCAATTAAACTTTTTTGTAAATAACATACTGGCGTTTTATAACCACTAAACTCATTATATAAAGCTATATCTCGTATTAAACCTTCATCTGGTAATGCATAATTATAATCAATAATAATAGGTGCGTTAATTTCTGCAATAAAATGCTTTTCATCGATGTGCCTTAAGGTATCTAAGTACTGATCCAAGGAAAATAAATCAATCTTTAACCCAAATGCAGAATTGTGTCCTTGTGCAAACCCGATTTTCTGAAAAACTGGTAAATAATTTCTCCCATATAAATCACGAAAAGATCCTTTATACTCATAATTATACTCACAATAAACTATGGCGGACTTGCCATATCTTTCAGCCAATTTATTTGCAACTAATCCAGTATAATTTTGCATTTGATATATCCCTGCTAAACCCTTAGCCTCAGCAGTTTTTAAATCTGAAACAACAAAATAATTTAATACTTCTACGTCTACTAAATCAGTCAGAACATTAACATTACTCCTAGCATTCTGATAAAGATCATTAATTGCACTTACACAATGAGAAATCTCAATAGCATCTATTGAATCAGCTAAAAAATATTTATTTAAAAGTGCAAAATTTTCTGCACGAAATGATGCATTTATTCTTGGAGCAAACCAATATCCAATAAATCTAGCATTGAATGATTGAAACTCATTCATGAAATGCTTAATATATTTAGGCAAATTGCTTTGTTCTATTTGTCTAGCTTTATAGTATAATGCCCTATTTAATTCATTACTCATATCCATACAGTCTGAATAAAGACTTACTACTGCATAAGCTTCCACATTATCTAAATGTTTAAAACCTCTAGAGGCCAGATAATCGTCAAACACGACATACCCAAGAGCAGCTCCAGAGTAAGCAAATTTATTGTAGCCCACTATTTTATTATCCAGTATAGTATTAATAATAGCAGTCTCCCCAAAATCATTATAAGAGTAGTTTGTATTATGGTGATCTAATACAATTAATTTAATTCCGTACTTTTCTAGCATCTTTAAAGTATCTAACTCTGAAGAGCCAGTATCTCCTATAATAAAATAATTAAAATGATTTTGTATACAAAATCTAACAGCGTTTTTATCTAAACTATGTGTTCGTTTCGTATATGGACAAATCATATAATTTTTTATTCCCATTGAGTCTAAAGCATCTTTAGCGATTAAAGAGAACATTAATCCATCAACGTCATAATCACCATAAATTAAAACTTTTCCATAATGATCATCTTTAAGTTGATCTAAAATTTTATACACTTTATTAGAATTATAAAATTTTTGAAATGAATAGGGCACCTCTTTTAAAAGATGCCCCAGATCTCTTTGCTCTATTTCTGAGTAAAAATCCATAGTTAACTCCTACAATTTCTTTAATAATTTTGAAACAAAATTTTCTTGTGAACTTTGTGCATTCATTGCAATCTGTTCTGGTTCATTCGACATTAATAAACTTGTTGAATCACAGGTCAGTAATGCCGTATTTGAAGTATCATCAGTGGATTCATATTCCAAAAATGAATCATCCAAGAGATCATCAACATTATTTTCTGCATCTGCATCAATCTGTGGAATGAATTCATTATCAGATTCAAATAAATCCATATTTTGTAGCTTCTCTGTATCAATACCAGATATTACAGGTGCGTCCATGGTTTTATCGATCTGCATATAATTGGATACATAGCAAGAAGGATTACTTTCATTGTAATAGATTGTTAAAGAATCTTTAGCTCTAGTAACCGCAACATAGTACAGTCTAGTTTCACATTCTTTTAATGCTTTTTCCACATTTGCAGGGTAGCCTTTACTTTCAATTAAAGCATAATTGGGATAATTACTATTATCCATATCCATGATAATAACATTTTTAAACTCAAGCCCCTTTAAACTGTGAAATGTAGAAACTGCAATACCTGCTTTACTTTTCTGATTTCTCCGACAAATATCTTTCCTCTGAGTAAAATTTTCAAAAACCTTTTGATATGTAGCACTCACATTAAAAAGCTCTTTAATTTTTTCTTCTACAAAATCATCATATACTTCCAAGTTTTCTCTGCTTTTACGAAGAAATAACCAATGATATTTACACAGCATACTGAATAATTCCGGAAAATATTCAGCCATATCACAAGAACTCATTTTTCTAGAAATAGCAGATAATTTTTCCAAGCTGTCTGCAAAGCCTGCTCTAGAAACTGCATTACCATAGTCTAATCTTGCAAAATGTACTTTATCATCATTACTAAATTTATGAGTTTTTGTACTATAACCAACAGCCATATACATTTGTTCTTTAGTTATTGGAAGAACTTTATATAAATTCATAATACACTTTTTATCATATGGAGACTCTAATGCATCTAATACACTAAAGATATCCTTATATAATGGATGTGAAAATGCTTCTGCTCCACTAATTACATAGTAAGGGATTCTAGCTGATTCCAATAATTCAGTTAAAATTATAGAATTATTACGCTCACGATAGCATATAACAGAATCATATAAATCTTCTTCAGACATAGCTGCGACTTGAGCAACTACCTTGCGGTTCTCACCCTCTGTGGAAGCATAAGGTATATATTCTACTTTTCCACCAGAACGTACACCTGATAATTTCTTCTGAAATCTGAGGGTGTTTGAATTTATTACATTCTTTGCAAGACTCAATATACTTGCTGCACATCTTCTATTTCTCGATAATGTATATGTATGACCATCAACAAATTTCTCATTAAAGTGCAGCGTATTATAAATGTCAGCCCCTCGAAAATTATAAATTCCCTGATCCTCATCACCAATACACATAAGTGGAGTACCATCACTCACAAACAACTGCAAAATGCTCATCATAATAGGTGTAAAATCCTGTATCTCATCTGCAATAATATAATCATAGTACTTCTGCACCCTCTTTAAATCTTCCGGATTATCTCTAAGGTGTATATACACCTTAGTGAGCATATCTGTAAAATCATATTTCTTTTTTGCTTTTTTCATCTTATCGTATAATTCAAAAATTTCAGCAATCATTGAAATATCAAGACCTAAATCTACAAATTTATCAGTATTCTTTAAGTCATTAAGTTCAACCATACTTTCTTTTGCATAATTATACAATGCAACTAGATCATCAGCTTTTGCATAAAAATTTTTAAGTGAATGTTTTCTTGCAACTCCAATAAGTATTGTTTCCATTAGGTGCTCTGCCTCAGACATAGATAATAAGCTGAATCCTATTAATTGCATTTTTGCAACAAATTCTGAACGTATCTGATCACAAAAACTGTGCATTGTTGAGGCATTAATGGTACTATCAATATCCAGACCTTTTATCCCGGATATCTTCAATCTATTTACCAAAGCTGCATGCTTATTTTGCATAGGAAGCACGTTATGCTTATTGTAAACTAGTGACAATATCTTATCACCCTTTATTGGCTTTCCAGTACTCTTAGATTTTCCCCATAATTTAATACATATAGCTTTTATCTGAGCAGCAGTAGTTTTACCTCCACCGGCAGTAGCCAGTACCAATAAAGCTTTTGGCTCTGTACATAAAACAAGTGCTAAATCTGATGATAAATCGAAATTTAGCACTTCAAACAAAACCCGTATAACCTTCAATCTATTTTTAGGTGATGGCAGTCCTAGATCTGGATCGTCATGTACTAATTTGTACACCTGATCGACTGCTATATCTTCAATATTTTCTGGTGTTTCTGAAACAAACATTTTATCCCCTCCAATAACAATCTTTTATTACCACTTCTGTTGTATCCATAGGATGTGGACCACCATAAAAATTTAATACTCCAGTCTTTAACAATTCTCTTGGATTCAACACATCAGCTAATATTCCTAAATCGTCTTTCCTAAACTGTGAAGTTTGTATACTCCACATAGCCACATCCTCATAAGACAAAATATGACTTCTTATATTGCATCTACTAGCCTTTATAGCTTTTAAAAGGAATCCATTATATCTCTGTGGATCACAAGAATAAAAAGAATTTTTAGTATAATCAACACTAATGCCAATATTTTGGCTTCTAGTTTGACTTCTTCTACTTAAATCATTTATTCTGTTCTGAATATCAAAAAAGATACGATAATCTAACAATCCTTGCATAGTGTTAAGTGGTACATCACAAGCAAAAGGCTTAAACTTGGAATCCATAGGAATTACGATAAATGGTAGTACATAGCTTATATCCAAGACACAGCCTATGTATAGCTGATCGGACCCATTCACTTTGAACATTATGGTATTACCAGCATGAAAAATTGTATTATTTATTGGAGTATTTTTGTATAGATTCAAAGTGCATAACTGCATAAAATCATTAATAATTTTTACTCGCTGTCTAGCTCTTTCGACATCAAGATTAGATATTCCAATAAAATCTCTCATTGATAATATATTCAAATCATCATAATTGAGTTGTACAGAATTTAATGTAAAACTTTCATGTCTTACAATTTTATTATCTTCAATTTCCACTGGTGCATAGTGTATCTTTAATTTTATTGAATACTTTTGCTCAGTAGATGGTTTTCTTTTATCAAAAGCTATCATCTCTAAATACTTTTGATAAATATAACCAGCATGCCTACGCAAACGAATTGAATAAATCGGAAAGTGATTTAAGTAATCAAGATATTCATCACAATATAAATTTTCTCGACTATGCAGCATATACATATAATTGAAAAATAGTGGTCTTGAATCACTCGGAATAAAGAAATGCAGATTTGCTGTGACAGTGAGTACAGCAGCTAGTGCTGTAAAAATTTGATTCATATCATCTTTTGTATCTTTATAATAAAAAACACAAGAATCATTAGATTTATTGACCTCAAGTATATAGTTTTTTATTTGTTCCACAGCATTTAAAGCAACATCAGGATCATTTAAATTCTGAAATCTATTACAAACAGGTGATACATCAATTAGATTATATCCTGCTGCAATAATTTCTTTCAACTGTTCTTCAGTTACTTTAAAAGTTGCATATGTAACAAATTTATCATTTAAGATTTGCTTGATATCAATACCAGGCATTGAATTGATGATCTCAGCATCTTTTCTTTTCTCTTCTATGCTGGTTTCACCATAATTTTTTTCAATAATTATATCCCCAAGCGTAAAATCATCAATACGATTCAGTAGCCACTCCTGGCTAAAGGTGTCAGCATCAGATAACCAGTCAGCTTTTATAATACCAAGCTGTTTTCGATCATCTTTAATACTTTGTCGATCACGATATATTCCGTAGGTATTGTATACAAATTCTCGACTAACATCGATAATCTCAGTGATAGGTATTGCTCCTGTGTATACATAATAGCAATCTTGCTTATGTACACCATTAGCATAAAAAGTATATAGCTGTAATAATACTGGATCACTTATATCAAAATCCACTATCCCAGAATTATCTCTAAAGGCATTTATTAAACCAATATCTTTTTCTGATATCTCAATAATCTGCATGGCTCCTCCTAATAATCTTTTACATCTTTTAAAATAACTGAACTATCTGTTGGATCTTCTACTAAAGATAATACCCTATGCGGAATTTCTTCGTATAGACTCGCATTTTGACTAATTAAAATGATTTGCAAATCTTTTGAAACAGCATCCTGTAGTATTTCACCTATTTTAGGTAAATTATCAGCAGAAGCCACTCCAAAAGCTTCATCAATATAAATGGTATTAGTTTCTAATCCTTTTATTGCTCCTATGGTAGCAGCAAAACTTATTAAGTATTGACATAACTTACCCTCCGAAATATAAGGAATATGCACCCTTCCTTCCTTATCAATCAATTTTAAGGAAGCCTTACCAGTGCCTCTCTTTAAATCGCAATCAATTCTAGCAGTAAAACCTTTAGATGGAAAAATTCGTAACAAATTTTCAGTTATTTCATCATTCAAGTATCCTATACGTCTTTCTTTAAAAGCATTATCTTCCTTTTGCACTATTGCATTTAAAGTGTGCAAATTATCTCGATAAGTAGAAACACTATTAATTAAATCAATCAAATCTGTCTCTTTCTGCCTTAGCTGTTCTATTTGTCGATTCTTGATAATAATACGCTCTAACTCTAATCGCTTATCTATGATTTTTCTATCATATATAGCTAAATCCCGTTCTATCTTTTTTGTATCCATAGTCCTCCTAATAGACCAATATCAGATTCCCAATTTTAAGTTTTGTAAAAAATTTCTTCTTACTTAAATAAACATCTGATACATTTACTGCAGAAAACACTTCCTTGAATAAGTAAAGTGGGAATTTTACTGCTCCTATAGTATCAGGTATTTTCTTTACATCCTTTATATGAACTGGAACACGAAAAGTTTTTGATCCATCAATAAAATCACAATAACCATTATCAGCATCAATAAGTAGTGCATCATCACTTGGATGCATTTTACTTAAAAAGTTTTTTACAGATGTTAAATCAACCCTAAATTCAAAAGATGATTTCTGATTTATAATTTGTTTATAATCATCATTTAAATCACCACGACATTTATTTGCCAAAATCAAATATCTTTTTGAATAAACCCCTAAATAATTTTCTATATTGTAAATTGTGCTGCTTACTGAAAGCATTTGTCCCAACACTGATGCTGAAACTGCAAAGTATAAATCTTCCGGGACCTCTTTAAAAATTTTACTATTACCTGATAATGCAATACTGGCTAATCCGTTATTGATGCTGATAATACTTCCTGTATTTCTTCCAATTTTACACATAAAACCAAAGTCTTCTAATTGAAATTTATCATAATCAGAAAATCTTTGTATAAGATCTAATTTACGCTCATAAGTAGCTGTAAATGCTAATTGCTTATTTAACTGCACTGAACAAGTTTCAATTTCTGATCCTTGTGTGCCATCATAAAAAGATAATATAACCTTATCTTCATCTATATCAACAATAATGGATCCCTCAACGGTTAAATTAAGGAGATCCTTTCTAGGAAGTCTGATTATATCCCCGGAACTATTTATACTGGCATCAGTTTTAAATGAGTAATATGCAAATACTTCATTAGTATTAGATACCATAATAGAATCACCCTTATTTAAAAATACATCGATGTACTCAATGACATTTAATTTCAAAAAGTGATAAAAACTATTAATATCTTCTATTTTCAGTTTATACATTTAATACCTTCTCCAACTCGTCTGTTAAATGTTTGATAGCATTTTCTAAATCTTCGCGAAACAAATTCAAATACTCGCGATCAGTATCTAATCTATCTACATCCAAGTTTCTTAGAAAATCTGGATAAAATCCATATTTTTCCAATAAATCTAATGAATTAGTATCTAAATTATCTACCAAACCCCTAATAGTTTCGATAGCTTTATCTGATTCAGCTTTTGCTTTCAATTGTTCTGCTCTAAGAGCTATTAACTGATCTCTTAATCCATTCAAATTACTCATAAATTTACTCCTATAACTTTCTTATATTTATAAAGCAACTCCTCCATATACCTGTCCTGTTCATTATCTTTTAAATCAATAAACATCCTCAATAAAGCAGGAGCATCCATACAGTAACCCTCAATACTTTTTACTGGATCATCACTAGTTGGTACATAATCAAGGAGTTCTCTTCGCTCTTTTACTTTTTGATATGCTTCTTTAGCAACCTTTACTACATCCTCTTTTACACAAGATGCTCTGCTAGGTAACATAAAAATATTATCATTCACTTCAGATAATTCACCATCTTTTACGCATATAACTGGAATATTCCTCTCTAAAAAGTTGTCTTGCACTTCTGTAACATTAGGCCTGCCAAGACTAGCTAAATAGCACAACACTGTCTCTTTCTTGGTTGAAGCATTTTTATATTTCCATGTACCATAAACTTTATGCATATGTCCAAAGAAATTATAAGCAAATCCGTCAAAAATATCAGTATTATCGAAATTAATAGGTCTACAATAATACAGATCATTCGAGTATGTTGTTGCCATTAAATCTCTTATTTCAGAATTAATAATATCCTGATGATATAAACCAATATTAGCTTTTTCAGGAATTGCTCTGCTGATCGGTGTTCCATAATGATTAAAATGTAAAATTACATTACCATCTACAACAGTATCTACTACTCGAAAAATATTTTCTAGACCTCTTGGTTGCCAAACCTTATTAAGTATCTTTCTTACTTTCTCTGATTCTATAGAATTAACTAAAGTGTAAAAAGGATTAGAAGCGTAATATGTAGTCTCATGATTCCCAAGCACACAATAAATATTAGTAAATAACTTTTTTGCTAACATCCAGTAATTGTTTGCTAATATAGCAAAATCAACGCTCTGATATGCTCTGTGGAAAACATCACCTAATAATATTGCATTTACATTCCAACCAGCTTCACGATATTTTATTCCTATTTCTAATATCTTTTGTTTGACAACATCAATTTCTTTAACATAATTTATACGATTTTCAATATTTTTATAAAAATCATGGAGATCAGAAATTATAAGGTATGCATTGCTCGCCATTGTAAACCACCTTTCCATGTATAGGGCAATCTAATTCTCTTCCGGAACGTTTAATTTCATCCATAATTGAATCTATCTTTAAATTTGCTTGATCCAAAGCTTTTAAAGACTGAGTTAGTGACCTTTCATTATAACTAAGAGAACTAAGAGATTTTAAAATATCGGTAATATCCTCACTCACAATATCCATATTCACAACTTTCTTTAGACAAAATTCAAGATTCCCAAATAATTTAATAAGCAACAGAAAGCAGTCCAATTTTTCTTGATCTGTGATCACACATATTGATTCTATATTTTGTTTAAGTTCCACCAATGTCAATAAAATATTAAGAATATCAAGTATTTTATTATTACAAACTGCAATAGAATTTAATGAACTCTGCATAGACTGTAAATAAATTGCTAAATCTACTGACTGCAGATACTCATCATAATTAGGAAAATCCTTTAGGTACTCACCTACTGTTATAACCTCTGAATTTATTTTTATTAAATCATGCAAAATCATAGAGCAAGCTTCAGCCCTATCAATCTGATCTTGAACTTTAGATTCATCTACATACTCAAAATTCTTTAAATTCTGCTGACAATCTATCAATGCTGCATTTGAATTCAACAAAAGTTTACTAGATGTAACTTCAAGATTTTTAAATTTTTCTTTCTCCTGGGCTATAATTGGATTTTCTGCAATAAGCTGTAATAAAGCATCATTACCACGCTGATCAGAATTTATAAATAACATATCCTGATCCGTATCAATAATTGTAGCCACATACTTTGTTCTCTCATCTATTAGTAAACCAAGTTGCTTTAAATATATTTCTGGTGGTTCAGCAAATGTATCAAATCCCAGTTCTGGTAATTGTGCATAGCGATATATCACCCTATTGGGATATACTACTGTTAGGCCAATAGCCCCATCACTAAAGGCTGCTACAAAAATAGCACTTTCAGCACCATGTCTTATTAACTGTGATCTCTCTTCTATTGTAGGCAGTTGCTTTGGATCTGCAGTTATCTTTAACATTTTAAAAAGAACACTTTTCCCAACACTATTATTAGCAGCAATAACATTCAATCGATCTGTAGCAAAGTTAAAAGTTATATCTTTTATCGATTGACAATTAACTAATCTAACGGATTTAAGCATAATTCACCTCATAAAACAAGAGAGGGGAGCTCTTAACTCCCCTCCCCCAATTAATCTACGATATCTGAATCAATATCAATTTCATCAACTGAAATTTCTGTATCATCCTCATCACTCAAAATAGAAGTAAGATTAACTTCTTTTGCCATAGCTTTTGCAGCCTCTGGATCCAGAGCTCCCTTAGCTCTATCCGGACTATCAAGTTCTGCATCTAATAATAAAGCATCTGCTTCATCTCCCATAGCCACAGTGATGAAATCCTTATGTCTTGTAATGACATCCTTTGTCAGATACTCTGATGTTGGATCAATTGCTGTGGATAAAGCTGCACACAGCTGTCTTTCTACAGAGTCATCATACTTAGGAATTCTTACAGAATTTACAACCACCTGCTCAACATTTTCTCTATTTGCAGTATAATCAGCAAGGGCTTTTACAAATTTTGCAGCACTTGGTTCATCACTAAGTACATATGATGGCTTTTCATATGTAGTATTCTGACCAATTTCTGCTGGAGTATTGTTATCTGTACTCGTAGGACAAGCCATGTCGATCTCCCAAAAGTCGTAGTAACTGTCATATTTCTTCCAAGATCCATCTTTGTACTTGTTGTAAGCCTCTCTAATGCCTGCTGTCAACTTTGTCATAACCAAATGATCTTTAATTGTTTCTTCTGTAATATTAGCAATATCACAATCCTTAGCAATGGAATAATCATTTGATAAAGGCAGCTCAACGACCATCAGATAGTTGATAGGATGATCATCTGAAACAGCCACTTTGCTAAAGATCTGCTGTCTCTTTTCTTTAAACTGTTTATCAGTCAAAGTAATTTTACCATCATTCATCTGAGTCTGAATATCATTTACTTCTTCATAGCACATATCTCTGAAGAATCTATTTGCCTGAAGGGCTAATGGTTCATCACCAACAACTTCGCCTGTAAGTGGGTCTCTGTCAACATTAATGACATAATCTCTACCATAATCTTTTGTCATTACTGGAATATCAACATGTACAACCTGGAATGTGTAAATGGAAGGTACACGATAACGATTGAAAATTTTCTTATCATCATCTGTCAATACTTCTACATTAGAAGTATCCCATTCATCGAAACCTGCTCGCTGCATCAACTTCTTCTTTAATTCATCATGATCATTAGCATAACGCTTAAGCATAAGTGCTGCATCTGATGGAACCATATTCGGACGAAACTTCTTATCAGGATTGTATTTTTCATCTTCCTTACCGGTAAGAGGATTGAATGGAAGTGCTAATTCTGCCGGAATAATAAGCTTACTCTTCTTCTTCAACTCCTTTTTCAGCTTTGGAATTCTTGCAACTCTGTTCTTTGTCTGTACATTTTCATTTCTAAGCTGATACTTACTTGTACCATCTTCTCCAATTTCTTTTAAGTCCTCTAAAAAACTTTCAAGTGAAACAATATTACTCATAACTAATTCTCCTTAATTTAAATAAAATTTTCTCTCATAATAGCCACAAATCTGGTAAAGAACCAATAAAAAAGAGAATAAGCACGCTACCACTTACTCCCCTAATAGAATTCTACTCAGATCGGCATTTTATTGTTAAAGTAAACAATAAAACTCCTCCTCTCCTATTTTCTCTTTTATAATTAATAATATAAAAATCCTAGTCTCCTCTAGGCTAAAGAGGCTAAGGGATCTCTTAAAATTTGGTACGATAAAATGAATCAATTAAGAATGGAGAGTGTATACACTCAGTTAATTTCTGTTTAAACTCATCTCCATACTCAGATTTCAAAATATCGTCGGCATCTTTATACAAACCCTGATGAAAAAATATACAATTATGTAAATACTTTTTCATTTTATTCTCTAATGTGTATCCAGCTGCATCATTATCTGAAAGAATAATAACCTTTTTAAATATTCTAAGTTGTGCAATTATTTGTTCAGTAAGTGATGATCCACATAATGCGCCTGCATTAAAGCCACTTTGTTCAAGACTTAGTGTATCAAAAATACCATCAGTAATTAGTATATACCCGTCATTCCAAGCTCGTTCAAAAGTTCCTGGTAGCATATATAGATAGTTACCCTTTTTCATAATATCCTTTGTAGAATAATTATAATAATTATGTGACCAATCATTTTGTTCGTGCACTGTTAAATATATTCTTGGATTAAAACCACCGAAACCAACAACTGTGCCTCCAATATCAAAAAATGGAAAAAGAATATTCTCAGTCCACAAACAAGTTCCATCCCGGTATAAACCATTCCGATCATCCAATACTTCATTACCACCATAAGTTAATAAATAAGTATCATTTGGAACAAAAATTGCAGAAGCTTTAGATAAAATATCTGACTTCATATTACGAACAGAACAACATACCTCTAAATACTTTTTCTGTGTTTGAATGTCTAATGACAATATATTTTTCAAACACTCTTTATAAACAGAGTCTAATGACATCTACCCTACCTCACAAAGAATACATTTACATCATTTGATCTACTACTAGCTGCTAAACAAGTGGCATCTAGTTTTACTGAAAAAGATTCATTCTTTATAGATAAAGTAACTACTGTAGATACTCTCGATAACTCACTTAACTCAAAAGTATTTGACCCACAAATAAGCTTTTCATCTTTCTCAGCAAAGCAATCTGAATTAATAAAAGACATTGGTAGCAATAACCGTTTTTCTTTGCCCAAATATACACACATTGCTAGCACTTTTATTAAAAACTCATTACCACTTTCTATAATTTCGTTAGCTCTATCCATTAATGCTATACAATCATATAAATTGTATAAAACTTTCATATCAGAATCATTGGGATCTAAACAATAAATATTTGTATGTGCATCTGAACATGACACACCATCCGAAAAGAAACCTGCAGAAAGTAACGTTTTTGCAGACACATACGATTTGGATTGCAATATTCTGAATTTAGACAGATCAAACTTCTTTGCATCAGATGCAATTTTATCTATATTTGCATCTGAAATAAAATTGTCGAAATTATCAATAATATAATTTTCAGGAATAGTCTTTAGCTTTTCATGAACGTTATCGAGAACCTCGCCCAACTTCTGGTATCTTACTAAAGTCTGATTATCATATTTTTGAATTTCAGAACTTAAGTAAGATATGTAAAAAGTTGCTCCAGTATTGTCTTTATTATAAAATACTAACATCTTCAAGTAATCCACCTTACTTAAAGATGGCGTTATCTGCAACTGCTTCTGATAGCTTTCTTCAAGATTATCCCAGACCTGCTCAATATAATTAAATTTAAATTTCATTTAAAATCCTCCATTCTTCTTTAATTTATCTTATTGTATTTTGAAGTATCCCAAAGTAATTTAAAGTACTGAAAAGTAAGTCATCATTCCTTATCTGAATGTAAACTTTTTACATATTTCAAGTGCTCTATTGTATTTTGTTTTGTATGACTAGCTATTATTTCGATAGCTTTTTGCACCCGTTGAATGTCCCACATTACAGGTTTATTGTAATTTAACTTGAAGATATTACTAACATTAGACTCATTTAGACAAGGCATAAGAATTTTATGTTGGGGCAACCGCTCATCTACAGTTTCACCTGTAGCAAAATCAAAAAGGACTAATTGATATGGTGCAAATTTTGCGTTTTGAGGGTTTACAATTCTGAAAGGTTTTAACTGATCAGCTAACACCATGAAATGCTTTTTATGCTGATCATACACATCAAAGCTTCCACCTTTTTTCTTACGAATTGTACATATGTCAGTAATTCTTTTATCACCACCATATGATTTACACTCGAAAGCAAATATTTTTTGAGGAGTAAAAACTGTCAAATCAAGTTCTGTATAATAACCAGAATCTGTATGATTAATATCTTTTAAAATCAATCCTTTTTTATAAAACCAACCATACTTTTTCAAATTATAACGTTCTATATAATCCAAAATAATACATTCCAAAATAGTCTCAGCAATCTCACCGTGCACATGTGCAATAAAGGCAGTATTGGATTTGTAACTATTGGATTGTAACATAGCTCTTCCGATTTCAATTGTTTTCATTAAACCGTTATTTTGATAATAACTCATTAACATATCATGAGTTGATCCCTTGTAATCTTTCATACGTAATCCTTAACTAAACTTTATAGTGATGATGGAATCGAATGGAATTAATTCTGTAACTTTTCCGCAATCCAATAATAAAGCTGTGTCATTCATTGCTATCAACATACCAGAAATTGATCTGTAAGTTGTTTCAATAATAACTTGACCATTTATTGGAATTCCATTACTTAAAAATTCAAACATTTCATTTTTAGTCATCTACAACACCCCTAAATTTACACTCAGATTGAATCTTTTCCCCAATATATTTCACATCAATACTGACTATATCTCCAACTAAACAATCAAGAGAACCAGTAACTTTTGCATTTAAAATATTTTCAGCACATTCAATCTGAAGTATCCAAAAATTCTGCTTGTTTATAGTCAGAAATTCTATTGATTTAACTTCTCCAACAGTTTGACACCAGAATTCTTCTTTTTTCTTTCTATGTATCCATTTAAAAAATTTCACAACTTTGCATCTCCTAACTTCTTTATGCTAAAAGCAACATAATTGTCAGTTAAACCTTCAAATCCTTTCAATACAAATGAAATAATAAAATATTCAGGTATTTCATAACCTAAGTCATTACCATCATCGTCTACAATTCTGAAATGAACCAGATCTTCTGTCTGAAAATTTCTATCATTCTTACGCACCTCAAAGGTTTTATCACCATCTTTCACAGCATGATAATATTGTTGATTTAATTTTAAATCATGAATTTGCATTATCTGCTCCCTTCTCTAACTGCACTTCATAAACAACTTGATTATTAGCATTTAACAGACTTATCTTTATATAGAGATATTTACTTTGATAAGTCTATATGGCTGATAAGCGTTTGGATATTTCTCTCTATCCACTTTACTGATAAACATATCATATGGTCTAATCCATACTCTTTGATCCTTTAAACTCTGATATACAACCATCTTTTCTTCTGTTTCTGTATTAGTTCCAATGGCAACAATCTTATAGAAACCACCTTTGAAATGTTGTACTGTGTCTCCTGGTTGAAAATCTCTATCATACATGAATAAATCATCTACACCATTTGATTGCATATGTCCTAATATCTCAACATTCATTGTGATAAATTCACCATGTTTTAAAAGTTCGTCCTTTTCAATCAGTGTCACCTTATCAACTAAGTAACCATCCTCTTTTTCTTCACAAGTAACTGTCTGCCCTGACTTCCAATTATTTGCAAAGTCTTCATTAAATCTAAATTCTGACATAGAACCTCCTATCCAACTCTACCATGAGTTGCCATACAAAGACACTGCTGTAATATGATCCTTTATATCATCATTGTAAGGCAATACAGTTTTCACTTCTTAAAAATCAAATCATAGAGTGTCACTCTTTATCCTCCAATCTAAAGACTGCTATATAAATTTCATCTGCTTCTAGAAATTTCACAGAATACTTATATTTTCTAGCAATAGTTATATATTCTGCTAAAATTCTTTCCGGTAACTCTGCATTTAGAATTACTTCTTTTTCGGTTATAGCTTTAACATAAGTTCGCACTGCCAGATTGTTGCAGTTCTCATAATCTGGACAATCTCCACAATTGTTTAAACATATACATAATTCTAGTAGCAGTTCATCATGGATTTGATAGATTTGTTCCAGTGACAGCATTGATCCATCTTTGTCATTATTAATTAATTCTTCTATAGTCATTTAATTAATCCTCCAAATGTCTCAAAGTATCTACCAAAAATATTTCTTGGCATTTTAATATCTGTGTTTCTGGCTGTTACAATAACGTATTCTGGCAGAAATCTAGCAGGAAAAATTTCATCTGCTGAAACAGCAACACCACCAGTGGCACTCTTATTAAATTCATAAGAAATCTTTGCTTTTACAAAAATAATTATCACTCCTTACTTCTACTTTCACTGTAATGAAACTTTCTTATATCAAATCTATAAATTTCCTTATTATTACTATAAAATACAGTTTCTAAACCACTCATACGTACAAAATCAGCATAAAAAGTCTGAACACATTGCCCAGACTTATTACTAATGATCTTAAAAATTCTCTTTGAATTACTCATATGATCCTCCTAAAGAATCTCTGCAATGCAATTTTTTACATAATCCCAATGGTAGCTTTTTCCATTTCCAACATTCTCAAAAATCACTGTATGTGAAAATGATTTAAATGGAACAAATACATTTTCAGAATTAATTTGTAGCTCTGTATTCCAATTTATTCCAAGTTTTCCATCTTTCTTATATACAGTGAATATAACATCATAATTTCGTGTCTTTATCTCACGATTACGCGAATCATATAAATGCACTTTAAGTTTATCGTTTACATTCAGCATTTCTTGTATTCCTTCCTAATAAATAAAACGGCTAGTAGATTATTGACTAGCCGTTTTTGTTAACTTTATTCTTTTATACTATTTCTTTCTTTTTCACTTTTTCTTCCATTTTCTCTGATACGTTCACACATTTCATCAGATATTCCACGCTGTTTTAGCTGTCTTGCAAGTCGTTCATAGTATGGAAGTTCCTTCCAACTAGCTTTACCTTTAGCCATTTATATCACCTGCCTTGTACATATTCAATATTAGTTAAACAAACTTCAGGAAGTCTGTTTAACTGTCACTACTCCCTGATCATCCTTATGTATTTCTAATACTGCCTTGCCACTTTCATCAGGTACAATATTCATACTCGCATTTATAAAATATCCAGTATGCTTATCTCTAGTCACATAATCAAACACGTATTTTTCCTCAGTACTTAAATTGCTGCATTCTAAAGTTATATCAGGAGCAAATAATGGTTCCTCATAACTTAACCGAACAATATTACCCTCCTGTGTATAATTCAAAGTCCTAATTACCTTTTCATTTGCATATTGCACTATTGCAGCATCATCAGAATGCGAAATTGCCATCTGTCTATGTAAGTATAAACCAAATGAAATCCCAAATAGTAATACAAAAACACACAATGCTATTACAATATACTTATTACAAATTTTTTTACAATACCATTTTTCTTGATTATTTTTATAACTATTACATTTTCCTATTCCATTCGATGAATAATCCCTCATAAATCTCCTTTCATTTTTCATAAAATCTAAACCTAGTCAATTTTTGTCATCATTACTTTTCTACTTGTCATTTCGCTTCACTCCTATCTAATTTCTTCAAAAGGTTCCATATTTTTAATTCGTTCATCATAAATCAATGTATAGCCATTATAATAAAACCTTTCTCTTTCGTTTAGTTTTGTCCATGTGATTGTTTCTGTTCTCAAACCATCACAAGGAGAAGTCTTAATATCTGCCATCGTTATTCCATTTGATTCATAAATCCGTACTGCTATTGCATAAGGCTTGTTTTCCATTGTTTTTTTGCCTCCAATCATACCAAGAAATCTTAGTTTCAATGCCAATATTTATTAGTAATATATTCTGTTACAATATTCAATGCTTCAACTACATTGTCTGGCGTAGACCTAAATTCTTTTAATTTGTCTAAAAATCCAAGTACGAAAGCACTAGCTTGCTTCGTTATCCATTTTTTCATTAATATATTATCCTTTCCTAGTAAATGCGAATTTCAAATACTCATTGTTCCGTCTAAATGATCATTTAAGCCTTCAAAATAATCTTAGTTTGGCTGTTCCTGACGAACAAATCTCTGTTTACACTGTTCCTCATAAGCTGCCTTCTGTGTCTCTTTATAAATAATTTCATCAACTCTATCCATTTTTCTGCCTCCGATTCTAACGAACACACAATTTCACTACTTTCCTATTTGTTAATAGCTTTCATATTCAAGAATGCTTTCTCTCGTTTCAAATTCTACTTTTCTATCACTTGTTATTCCAAGAAAAGCATAATATTTATCTGTTAATAAATCATGATAACAAGTTACACCATTTAGTGTAAAATACTCTGTAGATTCATCTTCTGTTCCTAAATTCCATCCTGTCTCTGAATGTGGTGTATTCCACATATTATCACTCCTTCCGACACAAATCTTAGTTTCAACCGCTACAGATAATTCCACTGTTCATTGTCTAACATAATGCCTACTGCTATTACGTTAGCATTTACATGCACTTCTCTTACCTTATTAGCTGCTTCATGCGGAGTGATAGCATTATCAATGACATCAACATTCTCTCTGCCTTCTCTTAACCACACAACTAGGTATCTATCCATAATTTGCTCCTTTTCCTGTAAATCTTAGTTTACTTTGACTTTATGCCACAATTTTTATATGCCCTTCTTTAATAAGAGATACAAAATCCGTAGTATAATAATCATGACTATTTGCAACACTATCATCAGGCTCAACTGGTATAAGAACAATTTTGTAGTTCTGTTTAATTTCTCTATTCCATCTTTCTTCCACCTTGCATAATGTGTCTTTAAATTCATTTCCATTTAAGAAAAATAAACCACATGTTGTATTCAATGGAACAATAAATCTGGCATTTTCAATCCCATCAGTCATAATTGCTTGGCATAAATCATCTGAAGTAATCCATTCTCCATTTTCGATTTTCTCTTTTAACTCCTTCATAGAAATTTTAATCCAATCATTAAGATAAATTTTGTTGCGATTCCAAGTAAAGAATTTTCCATTTTCATCTTCTCTGATTGTACGATCATATGATTTCCGTGTTTTTGTATCTTCAACTGATACTTCATTATGGGAATCATCATTCCATACAAATACTCTAATTATTTCATTTCCACACTTATATTTATAAGTCATATTTGTTATCCTCCATTTCCATAGTAAATGCGAATTTCTTAGTTACCATTCTGGTGTTTGTAATTTCAATATGTCCTTTATGGTAAGTTCCATTCTTTCGATCTTACTCTTCATTTCCACTAACTTTACCTGCATATATGCTTCTTTTTGTGTTTCAAAAAACCCTTCATAAGCAAAGTCTTTGAGATTAGATAACAGATCATCTGCACCAAATTCTTGTATTGCATATTCAGAAAACACGCCCTGAGACAATGCATAATTATTTCCGTATTTCTTTTTCTCACTGGTATTTAATTCGTAGATTCCCCAACTACTTCCTAATAATTCATTCTTTTTAATTTCCTGTACTAATTTCATTTCTCTTACCACCATTCCATACAAATACTCTAATTATTTCATTTCCACAACTTTATATTCAATTAAATTTCCGTGGGCATCACACAATTTTCGTGATTCACATTTTTCCTTTAGCCATTTATGTAACTCCTTCTGCAATATATCAGGCATTGCTATTATTTGTTTCTTGTTTCTCGAGAGCTTGAATAGCTATATCTAAAGCTTCCTCTTCAAAATCTCTAGTTCTGCTTAAATTTTTTAAATGTCTCAATATACTGATTGCCTTCTCTGTATTCATAAATCTCCTTTATTTTTGTATAGATACATTAATGTATGCTTACTTAAACTCTTCTTCAGGATCAATGAACTCTGTTTTTTCTACCCAGATTGTACATCGATATTTTTCTTTTAACTGCTCATAAGCAAGTTTTGCTTTATCTTTATCATTACTATTTACAATGAGTAACAGTTCAGGATCTCCATTTGTATCATAGCGACCTAACTTATATCCCATAATTCTATCAACTTTCTTCATTTCTATTTCTCCAATTTACTTTAAAACTTCATCTTTTATTTACAAAATTTTTCTAATGTCCGTTGTATTCCGGTATAAGCACCGCCCGTTAAATTATCTAATGCTTGCTCAGAGGCGCTTCGATTATTTAAATGCTTATATAATTTACGAGTTCTACATTCCTTTCTACAATAATGTTCTTTACGACATTTATGACAATCTCCCTGTAATTTCCATTGTTCATTTCCGGCCACCTTGTTACACTACCTCACTCTCAATATAATCAGACAAAAATTCTTTTTGTCTTTCTCCAAAAGAGATTTTTAAACTACCTACTAACATAAATGGTATTTTGTTTCTTGCTAGTAAATCCTCAAAATAGTCTCCTATACATAAATCATCCGAATTATCGTGAAAAATTTCATGTGCCTCTTTAGCTATTTGATGCACATGTACAACATCTTTTTCAAGTATAGCAAAAACTAATGGTTCTACTCCAAGTTCATCTTCATACTCGTTATCATAAGTTCCATCAAAATCAAGAACAAAAAAGGTCCATTTCACAATAACAACACCTCCTAAATCAAAAAGGAAGCTTTTACACTTCCTTTTCATCTCTATTTAATCTTTCAACATATCTCGTAAGTGCTTTGCTGTATCTGCACTGAGCTGTGCTCCAATAGAATTAAACTCATTGCCAGAAGAATCTATCATGGTAATTTCATTCATATATTCACAATAGACCTCTGAATTTATAGATCCATCTTTATTAAGAAAATTATATATCCATGTAGTTTCGTCATTTAAATCTACTATTTTAGAATAATAGCGATGATTGCATACTGCATACTGTTTTGCATAGGAATCATCTAATGGAATCTCAGTTAGCATTTTTACACTGTTACGCTCAAACAGTTTTGCCTCTTTTAAAGAATTGTACAAAGAATCCCAATCAATAGAATCTACTTCTACTAACTCATTGCCTAAATAGAATCTGCGTTTTCTCTTGGTGTATTCATCTATAGACATTACTTCTAGAGATGCATTATACATAGCTAATAATACAGCCTTATTAAAATATGTAGGCATATGCTCATATGACTGTTCTTTAATCCGCAGTCTTGATCTCAAATTTTTATTGGCTTTCTTTACTGCAGCCTCAATTTCATTATCTTTAAACTCACCATCGGGTACTAATATGTCCCAAGTACTTGTATCAACTATTACCATAGTAACCTCCTACACTACACATTTTACTAGATTCTCTCTTATGCTTCTCATTGTAAATGCATCACAATCAAAAGAAGCATACTTCTTGATATCTACTCCGGCAATTAATCCCAATCGAATCTCATGCATTTGTTCTGGAGTGTACCTAGAATCATTGAATAAGCTAATATCTACTTTATATCTAAGTCCTTCAATTAGTTCTTCTAATTGTGAATTAGTTAAAGTAGGACGTAGAATGCTGCTCACATCTATACCATCTAAAAGGGCGTGCCTGTAAAGTGACATTTTACTCCATGAGTAATACTTATTTGCATAAATAGACGCGTCGACTCCCTCAGATAACCCAAGCATTATCTGTTCCATCTGTGCTGCATCAAATTCTTTTTTAGCATAAAGAGAAACATCTAATCCTTTTTCTAATCCTTTTCTGATCTTATGCATTTGAGACGTACGAAAACCTGGATCAGCATATGCTGAGACATCTAATCCTCTTTGCAATCCCTTTGTTAGTTCTAGTATTTGATTACCTTCATATAACTTCCCTCTAAATGAATCGCTTCTAAACATAGTATTCCTCCTCACACTGCTACCTTTTTAATAAGTGACCTTTCTAATATTCTCCTTAAAGCTTGAGATTTCCACTCTTTCAGTAGACCTCTTTTATCTCTTTGTAACTGTAAATAAAACCAAGATCCAACATTCAATCCATCACATTGATAGTTTCTTGGCATAATCTTACCACGATTTAATTTAAAAAATTCTGCGCAATAATGAAGCATACGATACCAATGTAGTTCATAAACACTCCAAGGAAAACCTACGGCATTTAATTTCGCTATTTGTTCTGGATTTAATAATTTCTTATTTCTTCTTTGATCATCAATCCATCCCCAAAGCAATTGTCCACTTGGTAGACATATTCTATTTAACCACACATTTTCTTCATCAATTGCCAGATATTTGCATAAAGATGTATATCCCTCATCCCAACTTTTGAAAAAATACTGTCTCATAAATACCTCCGATTAAATAAAAAAGAGGGCGAAATTTCGCCCTCTAACCAAATAAATATGTATGACTCTGGATCACACAAGCTTATGGGTGATTTGCGTACGTCCAGTGAGTTCATTAATTTCCTGTCTGTCACAGCAATCTTTTACAACAGTTTATTTTTAGCAGGGAGGCTTCTAATGCTTGCAAGTTGGGACATTTACGAAAACCCAGTATGAAGTCATATCGGCGTATACTAAACCAGTGACTGATGGGGTGTGATTACTTACGATTGTCGAATTTAATGATACTTTGAGTCAATCTACTCCTCACCCAAACAGTACTGTAACCTTTTACAATCACAGTACCGAGATACGTAGCTAGATTTGTAAGATTGAGGGGCGAATCTTACATTTTTCTAACTTACTTATTAATACAAAATTAAATGTGTTATTAAGGTCTAAAATTCCCCACCACAACCTTAATTTTCTATATCTTTTTTGCTAAAACCACAAATCTACCATTATTTACGTGATAGCAACATGTTGATAATGTAATAATATCAGTACCATATGCAACATCACAAGTAGAATAACTAGTTGCAGACTTACATTTACTAATAAAACTGTCATAGCTTAATTCATCTTTAGCATCAATAAACCCGTATAAGCTATCTGATGCATCTGTTCTAAAAGCTGCAAACACTTCATAATCTTCTTTACCGGTAATTGTAGTAAGACTAATGATCTTATGATTGTCATAGAAAGATTTGTCCTCATAATTAAGAAGAGAATGAAACATATCTCCAGTTCTCATATTATGACCATAAATAATTACATTTGTAGTCCGGTTTTCACCACAGGGTATACAAAATTTATCAACAAATAAGCAACCTGCAAATGAATAATTACCATCAAAAGATTTGTGGCTGTACTCTTGCGCGTCAGTTGGAGTAAACATTACTGGATAATCTATAACAGTGTCTGGAATTGTTAACCATCCAACGCAATCAGAATTTTGTGTATTTAGTTCATAAATCTTTTTATTCACTCGAAAAACTTTTTCAGTATCTTCATCAATAATTGACGTTCCACCAATAAGTGAATTTAATTGATCCAATTGATGTAATTGAGAACTATCCGTATTGATTTCAGTAGTCTGATCTTCTGCTACATCTTCAACAATTTCTACTGGTTTCTTTGTCTGTTTATGATCCAAATAGTATATTAATAATATTGAGACATCAACTATCAACATCAAAAGTAATATAATCAAAATGATAATTCGAGACTTCTTCCTCATAATATCACCTAAACCTTTATAATTACTCTTCCATCTTTTATATTCCACGAAAACACTATAAGATCACCATAGTCCTTAGGTATACCATTAATTGATCCTTGAAAAATTAATTCATCTAAATCTTCATCAATTATTACTATTTCATATGACCAATTTTCAAAGACCTCAAGCATTTCTTTAATACTCATAGTTTCTCCTCCACAGATATTACAAAAACAATGAATAAATGACTCAAGGTTTTCAGATCGTAAACCCGAAAGTCTAGTATAAAAGCTTTCCTCTAACTGCTGATCAAGATTCAAATTATTTATAAGAATATCTGCTAATGCTGTAGCCATTTCATGATAAATGCCCCATGCAGCACCATCCATAAACTCAGGTCCGATAATAACTCCAGCATCCTCCAGAGAGGAAATGCAAAGATTAAATTTACAGATACCATTACTTAATTTTTCGACAATCGATTTCTCTAGCTCTGTCATAATTCCTCCTAAAAATAAAGGGCTGGTTTTAAAACCAGCCCTGTAGATACTTATACAAGAAAGAAGGGGGATTCGCATAAGTATCTTATTGAAATACCCGGTAAACCCGGAAACAATGTAGGCAGCTGTTGCACTACCTACACCAGAAAGGAATAGAAATGACATCAATAGTCACTCCACAAAATAAATTACACAACCTCATAATTATGAGGGAAGGAAGGGGATATAAATGAAAGTATTATTCTACTTTAAACATTTTAAAGTATTAATTTATAATTAAAATAATTAAAGAGATTCTAGGTTGAAAATACCCAAGGAAAACTAAAATAGTTGCATTGTTGTAATAGGATTTTGTACTTCATAAATAGTCAAACTGTTCTTTTTTCTAAATGCATTAGTTGCTTCAACTACTGAATACATAATAGATAAATTCTCATAGCATTCCTGCTTGGTAACTGTTATAAAATTTTCCCCAGGATATTTTGCATCAAAATAATAATCTTTTAAAGTGGATAAAGCATTTCGATCTAATATATAAGACTTATCTATTGAATGAATTTTATCATAAATAGTTCTAAGATTATGAGACTGCAATAAATTCTTCACGTCAGGTTCTAACGAAGAAACTAATTCATTCAAGACAGATTTTAACATTTTCTCGGCGACCTGCTGAGCACTGACAGATAAATTATTATAAAATTCTGAATGTATTCCTATCTCTAAATATCTTAGATCATTGATGGCTATATCATAATAATTGTTTTTCATCGATTTCTCTCCAATCTTTTCTGACTTCGGTAGCAAATAGTGAATCATCGTTCTGAAAATAGTCCATCGTCATGAATACTACATCAACACCTAGAATATCGCACTCTTCACGTAATGGGCCAGAAATATGTCGATCAGGTCTTTCATTTACAATAATGGCTATATCAATGTCACTACTTCCTGTAGCTGTGCCTCTTGCATAACTACCAAATATACCAATTTTTAAATACTGAAAATTAGCACTTCTAATAAGCTGAACTGCTTTTTGCAGTCTGTCTTCAAAAGATTTCTTTAAAATTTCTGTCATATAATCACCTTAACATAATCTTTTCCAAATATTAATTTCCAGAGTATTTATTCATAATCAAGGCATACAACGAACACATCAAGTTATCTAATTTTGAATTAAAATTATAATTATCCGGATCTGAAATTATTTTCTCATAATAAGGTACTACAAAATCTTCTATTTCTTTTAATTTATCTGTGACCTTATCATAAAAAGCTTTATCTAAATACTTATAGAAAAGTAATGATCTTCTAATTTTAGATATGACATCAACAAATTCTGGTAAATTCTCTAATACTTTTCCGGAATAATGAATTTTTATTCTAGCCTCTGGTAATTCTGTTGCAATAAAACTTTCAAGAAGTGTGAGAAAAAATTTAGACTCTAAACCAATTCTATTTATCTTCTTCATATTACGTTGTTCTATGAATAATGCAATACAAGAAAATATTAAAGCTAAAATCGATATTAATAGTTCTATTACACCTTTATTTATTAAGCTTAATATCATTTTGCACTCCTAATACAGGTTCATCCATATCTTATCAACTAGTCCAGCATTGCTTGAAATAATTGTAATATTATCTTTTAGAGCTACATAACCAATTTTCTGTATTAGTTCAGAGAAAAAGCCCTGAATGAAGGAAGAAGCAACCAACTTTACCTGATCTGGAAAAATAATCTCAACTTTATCATGTACATCACTAATAAGGGGTTTTACCTGAGTTTTATAAATTTCCTGTCCATAAGGATAACCAGCAATACCCACTGCATCTTTAGGCAAGTTCAAAACTATTTTTTTCATTTTTTATCATCCTCACTTCTTAATATAAAATTCAAATTATAAGCTGTTCCTGGAAAATAAATAAAACATTCGGTTATAACATTATTATCCGGAATAGCATTGAAAAAATCACTTTTTAAATTAAAACCTAACCACTTATCTTTATCATAATTTAAACAATCTCTATTAAAATACACACTCTTAGCACCACTTAATACATAACAATCATTATTTTCACACTGATCTTGTACTGATTTTATCAAACTAGTTAATCCTGTGCCACCCGCAATAGCATTTGGTGTAACAGAACTGAAAGGTCTCCCTGAAATTTGATCCTGTAATATAGCTAGTGAACAAAAATCTTCATAGGTATAGTTTTCATTAAAATAATTTCTATGATAATCCAACGCCTGCTTTAATTTAAAATAACGTACAAGATTTGTCTCTGGTTCTAGTTGATTTAAAGAACTAGTTGATAATAACGTTTGCATATCACTACTCAGCAATACATCAGAAAAATTCAAAATAACAATATTAATACCATAATAAGTTCCTTCTTGCCTAACTGACTTATGCTCTTTATAATATTCTTGTGAAACATCTATATCAATTAAGCAATCAGAATCAGCATGCTCATGTGCATTTCCGGCTAATTCTGTTACCATCAGTATAATTGGCTCTATGCATTCATTTTTCACATTAAAAAATTTAAAAAATGAACTTAGTTCTCCAAGTAGACTGCCTAAATAATTTGTATTAGCCAATCTATTACGTGAAATCACTTTTCTAAAATGGTTCTGATATAGATAAAAATCAAAGCATTTCAAAAAATTCTGACCATTTTCTTTGCCAAATTCTGAAAGAATTCGTAAGGGTGAAGACTCCACATTATCAGCATAAATATTATTCATAGGGTACAGAATAACACGAACTGAGTACTGATAGTCCTTAATTAAAGTGTAACAAATGCATTCAAAAATAATATAAGTTAATTTATCAGCAAACTCTACATTACCAAAGTCAAACTCCACCAGTATTTTTGTCTTTGGATATTGCTTGCACAGCCCTTTTACAAAATGTAATATACCATTTATAGTCTTTCCACTTATAAGTCTATGATTACACCGATAGCGAAAAACACCATCAGGATCACTCTTTATTTTATTTATAAAACCTTTATTATATTCCAACAATTTAATTGTATCATTCACGGATTTTACCCCCTTTTCTCTATAATAAGATAAATCTCGCGAAGAAACAACTATTTTTATGGATCACCTTAAAATAATCTTTTCCAAATATTCTTTTCTAGCCTCCTGCTTGCTGCAGTTATCGTAACCCTTTGCTTTATATCAAGATACCCTATTTCACTAACTAAGTCTGAAAAGAATCCTTGTATAAAAGAATGAGAAACATTCTCTATTTGATCCGGAAAAATTACATTTATATGTTCATCACCTAATGCTGGCTGCACTTGCTCTCTATAAATTTTATTACCATAAGTAAATCCAGTTAAACCTGTAACAAACTCTGGAAAAACAAGCTCAATATTTTTCATTTATCATACCTCATCACTCTTACTCACTGCAATATTCAATAAGGTCCCATTTTGCATAAATAATAACTCCTGTCTCTAGTATATTTTCTAATAATCTACTATCTACTAATGTATTATCCTGCAAATCTACTGCAGCTTCTAGATTTTCTACTCTAAAATGTTCTGGAGTATTTTCTCCAAAATCAATATAAATATCAATATCACTCTATGGATTACAGGCAGAAGTTACTGAACTGCCGAAAATGATAATTTTATTTATTCTGTCTAATGGAGCTGCTTGTGATATCTCTTTGCTGTGTAGGAAATATCTTATCAGCATTTAAAAATGGATCAGACACCATTTCCCACATATTAATCACCAAATACTTCTTTTATTCGTCGTTTTAATTCATTTATCTCTTCAGAATTACAATCTCTAATTGGGCTTTTAGGAAAATCTATTTTAGGTATGTTTAAAAGAATCTTATCATTCTTATTCAATGACATCACTAAAACAGTTTCAATAGTATTATCTTGATTATAACAATTATTTTGTACAACTGCATAAGAACCAACTGGTAAATCATAAATCTTATATTGCTCAATTTTATTCAACATACTTACCCCCTTCTTCGATTATAATAAGTATAAATGAAATTGTACTATTTCTCAATAAAAAGTGGTAGATAATTTATCTACCACTCAAAATTCTTCATCTGTTAAAGCCTTATTTATCCACCAACCTAATTCAGTTCTATAATACCTCTTTTGTTCCCATTGCATTAGATTTATATCAAAATTCCAATAATTTAGCAGCCCTTGCCGGATTCGAACCGGCGGATCCAGGAGTCAAAGTCCTGTGCCTTACCACTTGGCGAAAAGGCTATTCTAACAATTTGTGAGCATCATAATAATTATTCCTCTCTTCCTATACTTGAAATATCCCATAAAGAATTAAAAGCTTGAGCTTTTTCTAATATAATTTGAGGTGAATCACACTTTTCTATTGACCCTAAATGGGTATTGTGATATGTGTATAATTTTGGATTATCCTTTAACATATCGTTAACAGTATAGCCAATATTTATAAGTTCTTTTGAGCAGGACATTTCATACCTAAAGTAAGCGCTTGATACAGCACCCAAAATATCAGATGTAATAGGTCGCAAGATACCATTATCACTTAAAATTTTAGGATTTCCTAAATCTGTTAGATTTACTACATAAAAAGGAATATCTTTAAAGCAAGCATCTTTTCCTAACTCCCTGATGTATTTAATTGTACAATGTAAATTATCTGTCCAAACGATAGTTTTATCAGAAAAAGCATATTTACATGCTACAATGCGAATCGCATGATTATATCCGATTCTTTCCATTTTTGTAATAATACTTATATGGTGTGAAAGATTACTTGGAAGTCCCTCATGGCTACCCCATTCACACCATTCATAACCTATTTTATGAGAAGCATTAAGCAACCGGTTACTTTTTGACTCGTTATCTGAATTATTTTTTATTACGTGCTTGCAATATAACTCAGTCAGTTTTGTGTTTAGAAATTGCTCTTTAAATTTATAATTAGCTATTATCTGTATATTTAATTGATTTTCCATAAATAATTACCCCTTTCCTTTACATATATCAATAAAACACTAAAGGGTGGCGTCTTTACCACCCTTTAGTGTGTATTTAACACACTGAATTTCATCTTCATAATAAAATCATCGAAAAATAAATGAGGTGTACAGTATGTCAAATAAGTGTCAAGTGATCAGCTAAAGTCAGACACTTGATAGTAAAAAGGAAAAAGACAGCTACTCCCCAATCAATGGATAGCAACTGTCTTTTTCTTAATGAAATATATCTTCTGTATTAAAAGATCTTTTAATTCTATCCCAAACTTTTTTATCACTTGTCATATACCTATATCTATTTAATAGATCATCACTGGTAGGAGTATAACCCTTATAAGATGCTAAAACTTTATACATCACCGCTGTATCTTCAAAATGAAAGCCTGTATCATACAAACCATTTCTAATATAAAAATTTTCACGTCTTCTTGTTATTACGTCTGTAGGATATTCTACAGATAATACAAGATTGTTTGAAGCCTCTATAAAAATTTGGAGTATTTCTGAACCTATATGCATATTTCTATAATTAACATCTATAGCTAAATACATAAGATAGGTAATATCATTTGGCAATAAAATGGTAAAAGACATGCCAACCACAATGCCATTCTTTATTATACAACTTAAATGTACATTAGAATCTTCGTTGCATTTTTCTAGAATATCAAAATCAAATTTTTCTGATTCTGGAAAAGAATTCTCATATATCTCCTTTACCATATGCTTGTGTCCATTATTTACATGATCATAATCTAGTATCCTCATTATACAAACACCTTGCCTTTCGCAGTACAGATTCCAAATTAACACTTGACATTTTCGTGAGTATCACCTATAATTGTCTTAATAGGTGACGCTCACGAAAGGAGTTGAGGCCAATGAAGGAATTTCTTAAGTTTCTCTATGCATTGGCTGGATCCATTCTCGTAATGATCGTCCTGCCAATTGCATTTTTCATTATTTTAATTTTGAAGCTCTTGTCTGGCTTCTAGATAGGGGAAATAAAGCAATAATAATAAAAATCTTTTGCACCTATTAGTCTTTTAAAATTAATGAGAAAATTTAGAGTAAAACAAGAAATTTTATGAAAGGCAGAGAAGCCTCAACTCAAAAATAGAACCTTAATTGGTTCTATTTTTCTGCCTAAATAAAGATACATTCTTCTACAAACATATCTCCAAATTCTAAGGATTTATCATAAGTCTTACAAACATTTCACGATAAGGCACTACTACTTTAAAAGTTACAGTACCACATCCTGTGTTATCTGTAGTAAAATCTTTGGAAACAATTACATGATCTTTCATAACATTTCTATCACTATCCTGATTTACAACTAAATAATCTATTGTGTACGTTACATTAGGCTCTAAATCTTGATATGTAACTACAACATCTATTGTAGAAACTCCACTCTTATAAGTTACATTTTCAGTGTGCTCTAACTGTGGTCTCTTAGTATCTGGATCACTCACCACCGCTGAATTTTTTATACTACATATAAAAATTGCTACTACAATAACTGAAAATACTAAGGTCACGATGCACAATAAAACCTCATGAAACTTTCTACTTGAATTTGAATGTTTCTCTCCATAATTATATTCATCGTAATCAATATAACCTTCACAGCACTCTTTATCAGCATAAAACTGTTCTATTTGATTTGTTAAATATTCTTTCATCTGTCCTCCTAAACTACATATCATAATCATAGTCGTTATAGTCACAATCTACACAAAATGTACAACTGATGCCTGCTCCAAAATTTGTAACCAAAATACCACCACACTCAGGACATACATCTTCTGTAAATTCTTCACTCTTTCCTAGCTTTATTTCATTTTTCTTTTTATGTTTCATTTGCACTCACTCCTATTTCAGTTAAATTAAACTTCTTCATTAATCTTGAATAATTCAATAAAATTCCTCATTCTTCTGGTTAATACATTTAAACTCAAGTACTAAATAATGGAATACATTTTCCCATCAATTCAGTGCTGTATTCACCATAATTACCTAGTGCATTATTACATTTTGTATCCAAATGTGCTTCACAAAAACCGGCACCTATCTTTTTATCAATCAGATTACCTAGTGCCATTCTTTCTTTTGCAACCACATGTCCATGCCAATACTCAGCCTTGCATCCACAAATAACACAATTACTAGTTTTCAAATATTGCATGATCTTCTCCTCCCTTCAAAATAGCTTCATTGAAATAAGGGGTAGTTATTAACTACCCCTTCGTGAGAGATAGACTGCGTATCAAATAAGATCTCTCACCAATATTGTCTTTACTAAGACTTCTGATTAACAGTGATTGGTCTCTCCTTACTAAGCCCATAACCTTAGTCCTTTCACTGTTTAAAGATAAACTAACCTTTTACAGCTAGCTTACCGTAAATACAGATGTATTACGAAATGCAATATCTCCTGTACATTAATGTGTATTAAATTTTCAAGTTTCCCCTTAAAATTTAATACTACTTATTAATAAAAGCTGCAGATTGATTTTTAGGTTCCATAGGACAAACTAATTTAAATCTTTATGATCTATTTTCAATCAGTTTGATCAATTTCCTATAGTACGATAACTTTCTAAAACGTATGCATTTTGTTCATCTCTTTAGATGTTTCTCTTCTCTTGATAAACTTCTTATCAAAAGGAAGATTATTTAAATCCATCTCCCAATTAGCAGGAATTTCTATTGTTTGCAATTTACTGCATGTATCAAATGCATGAGAATCCATTAAAAATGGATCAAGACTGTCAGGTAAAATAACTTTTTCTAAGTTATCACAACCTGCAAATACCCAGCTTCCAATTTTAATCACGCCATTTGGAATTGTTATAGATTTTAATGAAAAGCATCCCTGAAATGTACCATCTTGAATATAAACTAAACTTTCTGGGAGTAATATATTTACCAGATCACTACAGTTTCTAAATGCATCAGAACCTATTTCTACAACATTACTTGGTATAACAATAGTGTCAATACTTTCACAATCCTTAAATGCCTTTGCTCCAATTTTCAATAAGCTCAGAGGAAGATAAAAATTTTTTAGACTGTTGCAGTCAGAAAATGCATAACTATCTATTGATTTAATACCATTTCCGAGCTCGAGAACTGTCAGATTACTACAATCTGCAAATGCACTTTTACCTATTTTTTTGACACTACCTGCTATTCTAACTTTTTCAAGATATCTACATTCACAAAATGCACAATCTCTTATCATTGTAACATTATCAGGTATCTCAATATACTTTAAACTATCACAATTCAGAAATGCCCAATTTCCTATTATTGTGACATTGCTGGGAATCCTAAAAGTTCCATTCTCTATATCCAAGTCTGTAACTTTTACTAAAACATCATCCACAATTTCCATATTATGCCTCCTTAAAACATATGCATCTTATTAATAGTATTTTTTCGTCTTATTACATCAGTATTTTTATCAAATGCATTATCTGCGACTTTACAATCAGTAGGTATTTCAATACTTGTAAGCTTATGGCAACCTGTAAATGCCAATTTATCTATCTCTTTAACACTATCCGGAATAGTTATTGATTCTAATCCCTCGCAACAAAAGAAAGTCATTCTATCTATTTTAGTAACTCCATCCGGAACTACTATACGTTTTAACTTTGAGCATGCAGAAAATGCACTTGTTCCTAACTCTCGTACACTTGTAGGCAATTCAATTTGCTCCAAGTTACTGCATCCTGCAAAAGCATTGGGCTTTATACTCACCAAATTTTTAGGCAATTTTACATTGTCCAACATCTCACAGGAAGTAAACGTACAATCCTGTATTACAGTGACACCATCAGGTATACTAATGTTTCGTAAACTTTTACACCCTGAAAAAGCATATTCTCCAATATAAGTCACGCCTTCATGCATTGCAATATTTTTTAAATAAATGCACCTAATAAATGCACCAGCATCAATACTGATTACATTTTCAGGTATTGTAATATTAATCAATTCACTTAGACCAGAAAAAGCTTTCATACCTATATAGGTTACATTCTTAGGTATTTCAAATATTCCATCCTTTATATCTGTACTTATAACTTTCTTTAATTCATTATCTTCTATCTTCATATTGCGCCCCCCTAGTGTATTTAATCAAAACACTTGATTAAATAATCAATCTGGTTTTTAACATCCGTAATACTTCCATGTGAATTATTCCAAATATGCTCTACATATTTACCATTCTTAAAAATTTCAAAATATTCTTTACTTTTATTATTGTGAATGACATAGCCTCTATAACCTAATTCTTTCCCGGTCCAAGATTTTCATAATTTATCAATGTTACGACCTGCAAAGGCTCATTAAGCTGTACATTGGTAACCTTATGTACATTTCGTTCAACCAACTGAACTAAATGTTGTTCAGTTAGCTTCAAAATCATATTCCTTTATGATCATAAGCACCCCTCTTATCAATAAAATATATTTAGTATCTACCTTGCTCCTTTATCCCTCTACAATGAAACAAGTGTCCAAACTGAGATTTTTCGGTAATTTGCAATTAACAAAGATACTGCTCATATCTGTAACATTACTTGTATTAAAATGGTCACCTAAAGTAAAGTTTTCTGGTAGTTGCAACCATAAAACATACTTCTCATATCTGTAACCTTACTTGTATTAAAATGGTTACCTAGAGTAAAGTTTACTGGCAACTTACAGTAAGCAAACATATTACCCATATTGGTAACATTGCTTGTATCAAAATGGTTACCTAGAGTAAAGTTTTCTGGTAGTTTGCAATTATAAAACATACTATCCATATCTGTAACATTACTAGTATCAAATTTATCTCCTAGAGTAAAGTTTTCTGGTAGTTTGCAACCATAAAACATATAACTCATATTGATAGCATTACTTGTGTCGAAATGATTACCTAAAGTAAAGCTTTCCGGGAATTCACAATTAAAAAACATACTATCCATATCTGCAACATTACTTGTGTCGAAATGATTACCTAGCGTAAAGCCCTCTGGTAATTTACAGTAAGTAAACATATTTCTCATATCTGTAACATTACTTGTGTCAAAATGGTCACCTAGAGTAAAGTTTTCTGGTAATTTACAACCAGTAAACATATTTCTGGTGCTAGTGACTCCACTAGGTAATGTAATAAAATTACCATCACCACAATAATGTAAGAAATCGCCAAATGCATCCTGTAATTTTACAAACATTTGTGGGTCATAATCAAATTCACCTATCTTACCAGAGTAGTGAATTAATCCTTTATTATCAATGATTCCTTTACTAAATAACTTCATTATTTCCATAATTTATACTCCTCCTATACCAACTCTCTAAAGTTTTCATACCCAAAAAATCCAGTGGATCCATCTGCTTTCATTTGGTAAATCTTATCAACTAAGAATTCCTGGTGACAAGCTACACACTCTAATTGATCAGTGTAGTTTATGGTGCCAACATAACGAATATCTCCCACACACTTGCACTTATGCTTCTTCTCATAATTGTAATATGGAATTTCTTTCATTTGTACTACCCCTTTCTAAATTCTGTACACGTAATCCTATTCTCTTTAAAGTACTGCTGTATTACTTTTCTTTCACTACATGGATTTGTTGGTGCTTCATGAACAATTAAAATAATTTCTGGTTCTTTTCCAAATTTTAAAAAATTCTGCACCACATCTGCTGTCTGCTCAAGCAAGCACATAAGTTTCTTAAAATCAAGTAAGCATAATTGATCATAGTATGCTCTAAGAAACTCACAGGAATCTGGTTTTTGCATACAGTTTTTACCACCACACAAATAGCCTAATGATCTTTGTGGCTGTAGCATACCAATTCTTAAACCGTTAATAACACCATTCTTGTCAACATAATAGTCTCCTGTCTTTGAATGATACCAAGCAGGATCACTAATCGCTGTACTCAATGGAATTTGGTATGGTTTAAAATTTCTTATTTGATAAAAATAACTGGTTTTTATTTTCATTTAACTCCCCCCTAATTATTTTATACATTAATAAAAATAATAGGGTAGTCCAAAACTACCCTATTGCAACATGCATCTTTTATTTAGTATCTTACTTATTAATAAAAAATTTTAACCTATTTTTCGGCTTCAAATAACAAAGAGAGCAAAATGTTCTTCATTAGCAATCATCGTAAATAAAGCTGCTAAATGTCAAATGATTCCATCTTGCTCCAATTGTTATCACTAGCCAGCTTCATACGATACCATCTACTGGCTATAGCACGGGTCATTTCCACCTGGAGCATAAGCATTGCACTGGCTCCATAAGTTTTTTCATACTCTAACTTAATTCTTCCAAGATCATTATCATAAGAAAATCAATGCTTAGCTTCTCCATCCAAAAATTGTTCATAAAGAGTTATCAACTCATTATCACTCTTTAACTCAAACACATTTGTATGTCCCATATCTAACCTCCTAGTCATTTTAAAAAGAAATGAGGTAGCCACACAGCTGCCTCATTAAATATTTCCATTAACTTATTTTTATTCTAAGTGAATCCTAGCACAGTATATAGTTGATCTCTGTATTCACTCTGTTCCTTTTGAAACAATCCACGTAACTGAGTTGTATCTCCCTGTTGGGCTATTTCTATAGCCTTTATGTAGTACTCTTTACTTGCACCAAATATAATAAACGGACATATATCATTACGCAAAGCTTCCCGGAACAAAATTAATCTGTCAATTACACCATTATCATCATGGAATGGATGAATCATTTCAAATTCAGTATGAAAATCTACTAATGAACCTAGATCTACTTTTTCTTTGGAATATCTTTCTAATAGCTCTTTCACTTCAATTGATACTTCTACAGGAGATACTGTCTGCATTTCGTCAACTATATTGACAAACTTTTTATACTCACCAACAGGAAATTCATTCAAATGGTTTTCATAAACTCCAGTCTTCAGACAATAATGAAAAGCTTTGATAATCTCTTCTGATAATGGTTCATCTAATGTTCCAACCAAATAATTAAAAGCTAAAAAGTGTCCTTGGATTTCTGCTAAAGACTTTGCCTGCATAGATCCCTCTCTTGTACTTATGCTACCAGTATTATATAGAGATTCCACCTGTTCAAAGGTAAGGAAATTTCCATCTATAAAATTTGAGTTGTATGCCATAGTTTTCTGAACATAGTCATAGGCTTCTTTCTCATTGAGTAAAGACTCTTTTAGCAATGCACAAAGTTTTGCATCATCTGAGTTAGATCTATCCAGTTTTTTCATAAAATTCCTCCTTTTTTATAAAATAATGGAGTAACCTCTACAGTTACCTCACCGAAATTAAAATAAACTTAGATTTTCACACAAACTGAAAATCTCAAAGATTTTAAATCTCCAAAAAGATTTTCAGTTTGCAGGAATAATCTAAGTTTATTTAAGAACAATATCATTCTCAACAACAATTACTGAACTCTGTCCAACTTTCCAGTCAGAAGCAGAGTAGACAACGTAAAACTTAGTCAGATCACTATTGAATCTATCAGATGCCTCTGAATCCACGCAGACTCTACCAGAGTAATCTTCCTTATCAATATAGTGCTCTACGTATTTATTAAGTTTTGTATTCCACCTGTAGTAATTGCTATGTGGATTAGTTACCCAGTATGTCTTGCCATTATTAGTGTACTTGTACGCTGTAGTACCATTTGTATCATCGTCTGTGTCACCAATAATAGTGCCTACATGACAATCCTCCCGATGTTTCGAAATTTTAACTCCCTCTACAGTAAGATCTGAGCCACAAGTATTACACCAAATATGGGTTTCACATCCCTCATATACATAGTACTGTTTTACAACACCATTCTCAACGTATAACAGATTAGGATACTGCTTCTCGTCAATTGCATGAATCCACTTTGCGTATTCCCAATTGCTTGGATTGTTAAGTCTACACCAACCAGTGTATAACTTACCATCTGCACCATACAACTTGTAGTCTACATGCTTACCAGCTTCATAGAACTTGCTCTCATACTCACCGGTGTAGTCTCTCCACGCTAATGTGTAGTATTTGCCATTCTCCTTTTTCATATTAGGATGCTCTGAAAGTTTGAATGTTGATTCATCACTGTAAATCATATCACCGTCATCAAAATTCCAAAGTTTAGGAAATTCTCCAACACTGCCATTGGCTAGCTCATACTGGCACTTCTGCAGTCTACCGCCAGAAGTTCTGAACTCTCCTTCAGTAAGCTTTTCTTCATCCTTGTCACTTGGATTCTCTGAATCACCTGGAGTATCATTATCTGTCTTTTCAGCACCATTCTCATACTCAACACCAGCTAATGTTCCTGTAAAAAGTTCCCACTTGGACTTACTCCACTTGTAAACCAAGTTTTCGTCTTTCTTATAAATAATCTGATACTGTTTATTGTAATAGTGCTTACCATTCCATCCCTTTAAAGTAGCAATGGCTCCATCACTAAACTTGTAATAATATCCATCAAGCTTCTTAATGCCATCAGCAGCTCCGCCCTTGGTACCTTCATCAAAAACATAGTATTTGCTTTCAATAAGAATGATGCCATCTACGGCATCTCCTTTTATTCCTTTGCTAAAGTGGTAGTACTTACCACTTGTTTTCTGAATACCCTCAAGCTTTGTACCTTTGCCATTCTTACAAGAATAGTACACATTGTCAAACTCATGAATACCATTAGCCTTGATACCTTTTACATAGAAACAGTTATCATTGCCTTTGCCGGTTAAAGCGATCCATTCCTTGTTAGAGTATTTAAAGCATTTTCCATTATCAGTAACTTCTGTTCCTGCAGCCACTGACTGTTCAACACCATTCTTGTAGTATTTACCACCATTTATACCTGTGAATTTTCCAACCTTTTCACCATTCTTAAAACTGTAGCATTTTCCATCAGTGTACACCAGGAGTCCATTAGCTAAAGTGCTTGTATTTTTACCATTCCTGTACTTATAGAATTTTCCGTCAGCACCTTTTTTAGCCCCATTGTACTTCTTACCCTTATTAAAATAGTAAGTCTTGTTGTCATCTAGTCTTTTTTTACCTGTATACTTTGCATACTTCTTAGTAGTTTTATTCCACTTCTTTAAAGTGTTTTTATACATAGCATAAGTAGCAGATTTATTACCTTTACCAAAATAAACCTTAGTATTCTTAGAAACTTTTTTCCAGACTCCTTTAGAAGTGTTGCACACAGACTTCTTACCTTTATTAAAGTAATAGTATTTACCATTCACTTTTACTACTCCGGAAGCTTTCTTACCCTTATTAAAGTAGTAAGACTTGCCATTACTTAATTGTTTGGTACCAGTATACTTCTTAAAGCTTCCATTTTGCCATTTGTAAAGAGTCTTGTTCTTCTGCCATTTGTAAGAAGCTGTTTTCTTATTTTTTCCAAAATAGTACTGAACACCAGATTTTTTATACCAGCCAGCTTTATGACTTGTATCCTTTGTTGTGACTTTTCCACTTTTCTTATTAATGGTAATTTCTTCTATTGCATTACCATTTTTAATACTAATTGTCTTTGCATCTACTGAACTGCCACTTACTGGACAACTTGCAATAACAACACAGGCTACAATTAATGCAATAATGATTCTTTTGAAATTTTTCATAGAAATTCCTCCTTCAACATACACATTTATTTGGTTATCTGCTGTACCGGAAATCTTCTTCCTTCATTACAACATTAATTATTAATAAAGATTTAAAATTATCTTTAAGGTCTATAAATTCAATAATTGTAAGAGAATTTATCTTATTACACTAACTTTTATCAACAATTCTTAAAACTTATCAAGATGTAACATTGCTGTCATACCAAGTTCTTTTGTATCAATGATAAAACTTTTACTATAATCAGTCAGATTTTCTATTTCCTCTATAGATTTTCCTTGCGATAGTAATCTGGTCACTATACTTATACGTTCCTGATCAATACCTCGAGCTTCTCCTCTTTCAAAACCCTTCACCTAAGCATCCGGACATAAGTATTCGATGAAATTCTAACATAATTTCGATACTTAAAGGTTCTTTTTTCTCAAAATATTCTAAAAACCTCTCAAAAGCAAATTTCTGATTCTGTGCTTCAAAAATTTCTCTTGCATTAACTTCATTAATAGATAAGTCTTTACCTTCAAAAATATCACGGGTTTCATGATAAGTTAATCGATTTCCTTCAATACTATTGCTATTTGTAGCAAAAACTATACTAAAATTCTCCAGAACAACTCTTAAATCATCCTTTGTTTGTATATTTTGAGTTCGCCACCAATTAATTACAGCAGCATTAATCATAGTAGTTTCTAAAACTCCTTTAACGGTTTTATTATATTTACTTTTTCATCAACAGGAAGAATCAGTTCATTAAATCTTAATAACAGTTGTTTTTGATAAAAAATCTTTCTAGCACTGCTACATACTTCATAAATTTTATCATTCAAAGTAATAGATTCAGGTAAAGAATTGATGAAATCCGTAATTTCATCAAAATGAGCAGTGATCCTATTGGTAACACTGACTAAAGCCTTTTGAAATTCTATACAATCTTGAAATTCTTGTATAAATCTCTTAGCAGATAATAAGTGCCCATTTCTTCCATAAGCTGTTAAAACATTTAAACAATTATTTCTTAACTCATCTGAAGATAATAACCTTATTATTTTATCCTCTCCCATTTTAGGTGAAAAACTTGCCCCATTATCAAAAATAGGAGCAATTCTGTCATTCTGACCTTTAATTCTTAAAATTCCCCAATTACCATTGTTTCTATCATTGTTATTGATAAAAATATCGACCAATGCTTGTTCAAAAAAATGTTGCTTAATTTCATCAATCACATTTAGTACGGGATTTTTCTCTAGATGAAATATGAGTTCATCAATATCCACAACATGAGTAGATGCAGAATGTACACTAGAGTGACTCCCAGATTTATCAAGTAAATCTCCACTTAAATGGTTTTTTATTGTCCGTATCTCAAGCAAAAATCCATCAACTGCAAAGTCTTTACAAGCAACAATTAGCTTATTATTGCGTACACCAAGTATTGTTTTATGAACATCATATCCTAATATTCTATATATTTCACTGCCTAAAAATTCTGATAAAGAAGACGAAGAATAAGAAGCATTTTCTCCTTCCATTTGTGATAAACTTCTTGGATATTTAACAATCCATTCAGCATTATCAATTAATATACCATCCTTATTACTAGCTACTCCGCCGTAAAATCCATTTTTTAAACTTAATGGATTATTTGATAAGTCATAAACCTTTATAGTGTTCATATGGCATTCTCCTACATACTACCGTTATTATATCCCACAAATGTACAATATACTATTTAAAATCAAAATTCAGTCCAGTCCTCATTTTCTGTTGAGACAGGCACACCCTTGTTAGATGATTCAGGAGATTCTTTATTGGTCGGAGTAGGTAACTTTTCACTAAAGCCTGTAAGCATGTTCACATCTTTTTCAGAATCTCGTGTTCCCAGTGATCCCAATTTACTGTTTTTATCAGAAAATTGTCGTGCCTGCTTAGCTATTTTTGACATTTCCTGTCTGTCCTTCTGATCAACAACTTTATTGTCAAAATTAAGTATATATGAAATCAATTGGATTCGATACTTCTCTTCCTGGGGATCAAATAAATATTCAGCAAGAATATTGGGCAGTTTAGAGAAAGCCACTAGAACAGCACATAGGGAAGCAATAATAGAAGATATGTTTACTGCCACATCTTTTACTGTTATAATAGAACTATTAAAAATCTTATATGATTTATAAACTACATAAATAAACAGTACATTAACAGTAATCAGAACACTGCTAATCAGAATAAAAAATATAATCTTTAAAATATCTCTTATATAACCACTATATTTAAAATTTAAATAAAAAGTTTCAATCATCTCTGTATAAATTTTATATCTATCTTCTGTTTCCTTGACGGGATTACTAATATTATCGTCTGTAGTACTAGTATCCTTCTTCGATTTCTCACATTCTTTAGAAGAACCTGGAGATTTTTTTATTTTCTTACGATTCTTGAACCAAGTTATTAAATTGAATTTTTTCATAATGCACCTCAACACATGTCTAATAAAACTTCTAGTGTAACTATTGCTTTCACTACATTTATAATTGTCTAAAAACCTCCATCTTCTAATAATTCAAATATTCTTCGTTCCACTGATGAAGATTTAACTTGAAAATATTTTGAAAGATAATCTATTATATACTCACGACCTAATAATTTACCTAATTCACTCTTTGCAGCTTTCATGTATTGAAGCCTAAATGTGCTACTAGGCATTAATAATTGTGCAGCAAACCTATCAGCTCTTTGATCCTCTCGTAAAGGAAATTTTGAAGCAGGATGCTTGTAAGTATGAGCATACAATAGATTTTTACTATCATACTTAGAGCTTCCACAGCAGTCAAATAAAAAATGACCAAGTTCATGTGCAGTCACAAATCTTCTATGTTCAAAACTTTCATTTCCATTATTTATTATAACAACAGGATTATTGTATAATTCTGCTGTAGTTCCATATGCATAAATTTTTCCTGAAACATCTCTAGGTAAGGTACTACTTTTGTAAACTTCAATTCCAAATTTTCTGCATAATGCTATAATATCCACACATCGTGTTTGATTTAATTCTGAATCATTTTTTACAATTTCCAATACAACATTTGCTATTTCTGCAGCATACCCCGGAGTGCAATTATATAAAGACTCTATATTTGCTGGACCTGGTTCAAGTCGTCTATCCAGAGTAAGTCCATCTATAATATTCTGATAAAGAATAGGCATCTCGCTTTTTACAACAACATCAGATTCATAGGTTTCTTTAAACTTTGAATCTAAAATATTTAATGAATTAAGTGCATTGATTTTATCCTCTGCAGTTATCTTATTTTGTAACATAGCATATGATTGAGACGTAACCTTTGATTGCTTTAACTTATCACTTTTTTCATTATCTGCAAAATTATTAGTATTATCTACATTAAAATTTACATTGGTAATAGCCTTATTATCTATACCAGCCATTTTTTTCCTCCATTTTAATTATATTTAAGCTATAAAGAAATTTAAAGTATTTACATGAAAAAAATTTATATTTTATTTTCTTTAAAGATATTCTAAATGACTTTAGATTTCTGAAATAGCTATATGTACGATTATTTACAATACAACTTATGCTATTCATTCCGTTATGTACACAAATGATACCACAAACTGATCAGAGTGACCAGTCACTTATTCAGAAAATACTGAATTGACAACATTTTCTGTAATTTCCTCTGCAGCTTGATCAATGACATCATCACACTCTTGAACCGCCTTGTCTACTACCTCATCAACTAACTGATCCATAGCTGTTTCTGCTGTATCAAATTCATTTTTCTTTTCTCTATCTGATTTACTAAATTTTATAATACGTTTTATCATAAGACTTTTCCTCCTAAATAGTAAAAGATGGGATACCCACTGGGTATCCCATTACATTACAATGTTGAATCATTTAACTGTATTTCAGATAAAACACCATCAGTAAAAATAAATTCAACTTCCTGATCATAATTTTTATTTAAATAATACGATAATGTTGAATAACTATCTGTAGCTACACCATAAGAGTAATCTGCATCTCCCATAATAGTAATAACATCATCATGAGTCATTCCGTAAGTTACTCCATTTGACATTGTTACATTTAAATTAGGGTTACAGTACTCTTCTCTGATAAGGTCAATAGTAGCTAATTCACATTCCGATAATTTCTTTGCTTCATTAGACTTATTTTTAAATCTAAAGTATACATAATTTGAAGTTGATCCCTGAGCATAAGCTATTTCTATCTCACCTAAACTTGATGCATTAATCACAGTATCTTTATAAGGTTCAAGATCGAAACCAAATTCTAGTGCAGTTTCATAACTAATAGGCCAAGTGTAACTCTTTCCATTTACAGAAAAGCCAAGTAGATCCAAACTGCCTGTAGAATTTTTATTTTCTGTAATTAATTCAGTAGATGACTCCACATACTCAGTGGTATCTGTATTTATTTCAGATGTTTCCTCTGTAGTTAATACAGATGTATCTTCAGTATCACCAACCACGTTGTCATAATCTGGATTTGGATCTGTATTATTAATTGTGTCAGTAGCTTGAGTTAATTCCCCTTCTTCAGAAGAAATAAAATAATAGCTACCTCCCATTTCGATAACAGCAACTTTAGCTTGTTGTACATAATAACTTAAATTTGTACCATCATTAACAGATAATGTTATACTAACATTAACATCCCAAGCATCTTTTACAAATAGCTTTGCAACACCTTTAGCACTCTTATCTTTTAATGATTTTAAGTCAGATTTAGAATAACTCTTTGTATCTTCTACTGTAATCTTTACAATTTCTATACCACTTGCTGCTCTTGTAGCAGCCATCTCATCTAAATCTCCGACAACATCTTTTACTGTACCAGACCCTTTAGGAAGTAACTGTTGTAATGCTTCCTCATCTTTATCTTTTATTGCACTAAAGTATCCTTTAGCTACAGATTCCGGTGAATCTCCACCGGCGCTGCCAAAATAAGCATGCAAACCTAGCATAGCTACTCCTAGCAGCAATACTACACAGCATATAGCAATAATTACTACTTTTAATGTTTTAAAAGAGTGTGCCTTCTGTGGTGGTACTGGTGGCATAGGTCCAGGTGCAAATTGATAATTCATATTACTTGTATAATTTGCATTGTTGTGTGAATCTCCTCCATTACTCCAATTCTGTTGCATTTGCTGATGGTTATTACCCCAATTCTGATTTTCCATAAATTTCCTCCTATTTCTTCTTATTAATTGTAACTACTTGCTAATTGCTCAACACATTAGCAAGTCGCAATCTTTCCTTTCAATTTAATTAATTTCTCAGAGCTGTGCTAATTGTGCTTATTCACCTCAACATAAATAACAAGGGTAGCTTTTACACTACCCCTGCCCAATTTAGCCTAATTGACTAGGCTCTTTTCTTAATTCTGATAGTAAAAGTAATACCCAGAGTTAAAAGAACTGCAGCACAAATCAACCAAATAATTGGTCTAGAATCTCCAGTCTTAACATCTGCTCTTACAAATACAGTCTGATCTTTCGAAGATAAATCATAATGCTCAGCAATAAGATGGTCCTTATCAATAGTATCACCCTCATAGACTCTTTCTACAAAAACAATACTGTGATCTTCATAACCAGTTGTATCAATCTTTACCTTTGCTTCAAAAGTACCAGAAGTAAACTTCTTATCCTTTAAAGTAAATGTATCAACGACTTCTGCCTTACCGCCTTCAAAAGTTACAAGTTCTTTTGTATCTTTATCTACAGCACTAGTTACTACTGTGTATTTACCCTTAGGAAGCTTACTGTAAGATAACGTATCCTTAACATCTACTACAGATTCCTTAGGTAATTCTTTCTCACCATTACAATCAGCATAGGTATTTAATGATGGGTATGATACAGTCTGGGAGTCATCCTCTAAATCACAATGTGACCAAACTTCAATATCATTGTGGTATAAATTCTCAAAAACAACTACCTCATCACCGGCTAATGCTGTTGCATCAAACTCATATCTTAAAGTTACAGTTGAGTCAGCAGACTTAGCAACAAATGTCTTTTCAGCGGTTACTTTCTTACCATCAACTAAAAATGGTTTCTTGGTTCCCTTGACCATTAAGTATCCCTTAGCTACATAAGTTTCACCCGGAATAAGACCTTTATTAACTACTTTATCAAGGATAACTCTCTTCTTAGTGGCTAATCCTACATGTGCCCCAGTCTTTGAATCAGTTGCTGTTGTGTGACCTGTAACAGGAGTTACAGTCTGATCAACATCCTTCCAATTCTCATGCTTAGCAATAACTTTTCCATCATGCTTTAAGTATTCAAAGCACACAATAGTGTCATATGAACCATCCTTGTTTGCTAAACCAGCTTTATTTCCATTGAAATTATAAGGAACCTTTATATCCATTTCTTCTGCAGTTGCAGTGAATTCCTGAGAATTCTTGACTTCCTTACCATCAACTTTAAGCTGTGTTTTCTTAGTCTGATTCTTTAAGAAGCCTTCAAGTTCATACTTTTCACCAATAGTTAAACCAGTTAAGTGAACTAAATCTGTCAAATTAACATCATCATCAATAACGGTATTGTGTGACTTAGTGTCATCATCAGTTAATGAAGTTGTAATATCTGAAACTCTGACAGTCTGCCAATCATCACTAAGATCTGCATGAGTAGCTACTACTTTATCCTTCCAGTATACATCCTCAAATACAGTAATTTCTTTATCTCTTAAGTATTTTGTATTTACTTTAAAATAAACATAAACTACGTCATTTGCGGTCTTAGCTGTGAAGGTAGTACTTGAAATTTGCTCCTTACCATCAATTAAAAATGGCTTTCCAGTCTCCCTATCCATAAGAATACCTTTAGCTGTATACTTTTCTCCAGGAATAAGATTATTTACAACAACTTTATCCTGAATAGTTACATCTTCATCTGCAGGTAAAGAATGAGATCCTGTCTTCTTATCAGTAGCTGTAGTTCCGATAGTTGGAATGTATACTGTCTGATTAGCATCCTCAATATCCTCATGCTTTGCTACAATCTTATCTTCAAACTTCAAATATTCATAACAAACAATAGGTGCATACTCTCCACTTTCTTTACAGAGTCCAGATTTTGCTAAATCGAAACTAAACTTAACCTCTGTCTTTCCAGTTTCATCTGCTGTAAAACTATTTGTACCGGTAACCTTTTCTCCATCAACAGTGATAAATTCTTTTGTTTCATAGTTCATAAGAAAACCTTCAACATCAAACTTGTCACCAAGATTTACATTACCATAGTCTACAGTATCAACAAGATTAACAGTATCTCCAATGCAAACATTCTTCATTAAAGTTTCTGCATCAACTAATGATGTATGAATTACCGGGATCTTAATTGTCTGCTTAACATCTGTTAAATCAGTATGTTCAGCAACTAAAGTATCTCCTGAGTATAATTCCTCAACAAAGACTAAATCACAGCCAAGCAAATCGTCTGTTAAAGGAATTGTTCTATCTACATCAACAGTACCGTCAACCTTATCAAGTTTTGTGTTAATACTCCACTTATCAATAACACTTGAATCAGATGCTTTGAGTAACTTACCTTTGACGGTATAGTCACCCGGAAGTGCATTCGAATAACTGAGCGTATCTTTAAGTGCAATATTACCATCTTCATCTACTACTGCGTAATGATTACCGGAAGTAATACAAATAGCCTCTGTAGTAAGCTGCATTACATGAACTGTCTGTCTTGCATCATTCAAATCGCAGTGTTCCATAATCTTCTGATCACCACACCACAATTCCTCATAAACTACAATATCTTTACCGGCTAATTCTGATAATTTTAATCCTGTAAACAGAACTGATTGTGTTTCAACACCTTTATCTCCAGAAGTAAATGGAGTTTCACCTGTTCCTAATACTTCTCCATCTTTAGTAACGATTCTGCCCTTAAGAGTAAATGCTGTATTAGGTTCAAGTCCCTGCATATTAACAGTATCTTTTACATCCTCATTATCTGTTGCATTAATAAGCTGATTTCCTGACTTTACATTTATTGCATCAGTTTCCATCATTCTGTATGAAGTTGTCTGATCGGCATTGTTAACATCAGCATCTTCTGCTAAAGTTGGTACTGTAATAGTGCCATCATCAGCAATACTCAAATCTCCTGTGCCATCGAGTAAGTATACAAACACATGTGTCTTCTTACCACCTAAGTTACTTGCATCTACTGTATAAGACATTTCAAGATTCTGTACTGCCTCATGAATACTCTTGTAATTAGCTGGTGCTGCTCCAGTAGTAAATGTCTTAGTTGCTGTAATCCACTTACCATCTGAATTCTTAATAGCTTTTGCATCATCACCAACAATAACTCCAGTTACAGTGTATGACTTTCTGTATGTTAAGTATGAACATGTAACTTTATCCTTAATTACCTGATTTTTACCAGCATTTAAGAATTCAGTTGCATCTGACACAATTTTAGGATTTGGTGCATTGTACACTGTTCCATTATTCTTATTGTAAGCAATGGTTGCACCATTCTCACTCTTAGAAGATACATTAATTGTAAATGCCGGCTCTAACTGATAGCCCTTATTTGCATCACATCTAATCTCTTCAATCGTGTATGTACCAGCAGGAACTGATCCTAAAGTAGAATCAACTGATGCATCCTTGCTAATCTTGTCATTTGCTGCTCCATAGAACCACAGATTCTCAGCAGTGTATGAAGTCTTATTAGCGTCATAATTTGAAGCTTTTGTACTCCACTTATTACCAGAGCGAGCTGCTGAATCAAATACACCATTAGCATCTGTAACTACAACATGCTCTTCGCCCTTATCTGAAGTGATCTTAAAAGCAACATTTGCCATAGCTTCTCCGGATTCCAGATCTCTCTTAGTAAATTTAAGATTGTATCTCTTTGGAGTTTCGTATAACGTAATTGCTTCAGCACTTGCCTCAAATGAGTCACTAATAGTATTTCCGTTTGACTTATTACCAATATAGAATTTAAGATCCTTTAAATCATCATCAGGCTTAAACCATCCAATAAGCTTAACACCTTTGATCGACATATCTCCATACTGGAAATTACCACTTGTTACATAATTTGTAGGTGCCTTTGTTTCCTCGATAGAAACAGTTGTGTATGCTGGGAACTGATAAAGAGCTGCATCTTTATCCCAATACTTTGCATAATTACCTGAATGACTAACTACATGAGTATCTTTTGTTACTCCAGTTGTGACATCCATATCTAATCTTGCTTCACCGCTAGAATCCGATTCAGCTACAAAGACAGCATCTGGATTTACTCCTGCTAATTCAGCTTCGGTGTAGTATTTGCCATCTTCAGTAGTTGCATTTTTCTTCTGAGTGTATACCTTTATGGTAAACTGTGCTCCAGAAAGATCATTTTCACTACTTAATGTACTACCATTCTTCTTATTGATTTCAAGTCTTAATGGGTCAGTTGCCATAGTTTCAGTACAAGTATAATCTGCTGTATAAAGAGCACTTGCTCCCGTCTTATCCTCTTTGTAGGAAATGCCTGTTCCGGATTTATTTATAAAGTCAATCATCACCGGAGCTACTGCTGTCCAACCAGGCATTACCTTAGTCTCTTTAAGTACATACTTACTGATTGGCAGCTTGGATACGTATTTACTTCCCTTATTTGGTATAATCTTTCCATATCCTGCAACAGTTTTCTCAGTCACTGATACTGGCTGTGTATTGCCATCATTGTCAATTACCCTAAATACCGCAATCGCATTTGCATCACTTGCTTTATCTGCTGAAGCTGCTGCATAAAGTGTAAACTCAGTACCAATAATTGGATAATCTTTGGTGAAATCCTTGTACTTAGAATTTACATTCTTCTTTACAGAAACTCTACACTCGTCTGCCTTATCGCCATGAACACCTGCATCGTTAGTTCCTTTAAAGCTAAAGGTGAGACTCTGATTTCCTACAGTGACTGTACTGCCCTCTGTAGTACAACTTCCATCTTTAACATAGTTTGCATAGATCGCCGGTTTGGAGATACAAGTCCATCCTGTATTTGCCCATCCATAATGTCCTGAAACATCTATCTGTATTGCAACATATGTTCCGTATGGGAGTCCTGTAATCCGATTACCAGAAATCTTGATTTCAGTCGCTGTAGAATAGTTACTGCCGGTAGAAGTTGACTTACCAATCTTGTAAGTAGGATCATCTTCCTCACGCTCATATGATGTGTTTGCAGCATAATTCAAGAAATACTGATTGTCTACCTTTACAACGCCATTCACACTGCTTTTTCCAGTCGTTGTAGCCGCTATACTCAATGTTGGCTTCGCTGTACCACTTGCATCTGTAGTAAAGGTTGCAATCTTTGCGTAGTGACCATTACTAATAGCGTCTGCAGCACCCTCACCATTTTCCTTAGCAACATAGTACAAATCAAAAGTATCTCCAGCCTTGGAGTAATTTGAGTTACCAGTTACATCAATTCCATAGTAGTTCTTTTCAAGTTCAATGGAAATACACTTTGGAGTATTTCTGAGTGTCTTTTCTGCCAATACTACATCTTCATCTTCATCACCTGTTACATGTACCCATTTCTCAGGTAAATTACCACCAGAGGTGTTTGTCGTTGCAATCTGCTCTCTAACATAATACCATCCTGGCTGCTTTAGAAGTAAATAACCATCAGCATCCATTCCGGTAGTGTGCTTACTATTAATAGCTAATGACTTAGTAGCGGTAATTGCACCATAAGCATTGTTCTCTACCCTTACAGTTGCCACCCAGTTACTAGCATTCGCTAATGCGTCCTTATTATTGTCACCACTTACTTTCCAAATCTCAAACTGTGCACCATTTCTTGGATAGTAATTTGTACTTACAAGGTTGTTGCCTGTCGCTACAAGCTTATTTACTCTCAGTTTGTAGTCAATGGATTTATCCTCAACCTTAAATGTGGCATAGCTGACGTAAGTGGTACCATTTTGTACAGTGCCTCCAGCAACATAATTTGCTCCAGAATTGGTATCCTTTGCACCACGATAAATTCCTATCTTATCCCAATTACTGCCATTCTTTCTAAAGAAGTAAACACTTGAACTCGTCTTTGTTGAAGTACTTGTATCAACTGCATAAACAGCATAAATATTCTTATCCTTTACAAGACCTGCGTCTCCTAGAGTCTTTGCACCATCTGCTCGCAAAGCATGACCACCTGCAGAGCAATTACCACCCTGTAACTTAGACTGTTCGCTAAAGAAGTACACATAACCTTTGCTTATTAAGGAATTTGTCAGAGTGTAACTACCATCAACCTTACCAAATCCTTTTTCATTTACTTTAATTCTTGCATAATTCCTATTTTTATCTTCTGGTAAACAACTGGATTTATCATAAACTGTTGCACTACCGCCAGCACCAGATAAAGTACCGCCAGATTTAGCATATGTTGAAATATTCTTTGTAGCATAAGAAGTACCATTGTAACTCATACGGAATAACTTCCAAGCACCGTCATCAGAAGCTGCGTCACTTACAGAATCATAAATACCATAAATAACTCCAGTAGGTGAAGCTGTTCTTGCCTTGCTTGCTGATGCATCTACAACCTTTTTAAGAGATACATATGCATAAGAGGTACTTATACTGTAATCAAGCTTTATTGTGGCTGCATAAGACACAGGATTTGCCATAAAGAAACAATCCTGTACTTCATGATCTCCATCCTTTTCACTTGTGTGTACTCTGTAAAAATCCTGTCCGGTTTTAGTTGCCGTTAAGGTGATAACAGCAGTACCTGCTTGTGCCTCAGTACCGCTCTTTCTGGTAATTCTCAAAGTACCAGTACCCATCTCAGTTTTATGTGGAGTAACTGTAGTCCAAGTGCTAGATCCACTCTTCTTAAACTCTAAAGTCCAATTACTGCTTACAGCACTGGTAACTTTAAAAGTATTAGAATCTACTGCATGAATAGGAATATCAACATGATTCTCTTCATTTACTTTGTACTTTTTACTAACCGTGCTTTTTACAGGTGAACTCTTAATATCCGGCTCAGAATCTCCCACATAAATCAGTGCTTTATCTGAAGTCAAAGGAAGCGTCACCTTTTGTGCTGCATTATAAAGTTCATCACCATCAGATGCCCCATTTAATGTATTATTAGCTTTTTGTACAGCTAGTTTAATTTGATGAGCTTCATACCCTGAATGCTTGCTGGCATAGTATAAAACTTTATTGAGATTGGCTTTATCACTTTTAGAAAGTCTACATTTGTATGTTCCATTCTCGTGATACATTGGGGCACTAGCTCCATGAGAACCACAATAAATTCTGGCAACAGTGTTATCGCTTACAGGAAGTTTACTTGCTAGATAATAATGCTCATAATCATCTACACCAGTTCTGTACATATAATACCATTTACTTGTATCATATACAGCCTGTGCGTGAATAGTTGGTTCAAAATCAACGCTAGCCAATCTAGCTGCAAATGTCCGAACCAATGCAAATGTACTAAAGAAGCGTGCATAACTTACATCACTTGGCGTTGCTACAAGCTCCTCTTCTGTTGTTGCTTCAGAAGTTTCCTCTGAAGTAGATGAAGCCACTTCGCTTGTATTCTCTGTTGTAACTTCTGTAGTGTCTCCGGAAGTTGCAACTTCGCTAGTATTCTCAGAACTTGTATCTGTCTCAGAACTTGCATCATCTGGTGTTGCTACAATTCCAATAGCCTCATTAGTTGTTGCTTCAGTAGGAAGTTCTTCTAATCCAACTTCAACTTTCATTGGATTATCAGCAGAATCCCAACCAGACTTTACATTGAAATCTTCTGCCTTTTCTGTCCACTTGAAACCAATTGAACTAACGTCATCACTAGACTTCCACAGATTCTCTTCTGCTCGATAGAAATAAGAACCTACCTCCAGTTTCTCACAATGTAAATAAGCATTGCTTCCTGCTGCATTTAATTCCTCTGGATCTTTAAATACTAAAGGCTTTCCATCAGAATCAACATATGATTTACCATTCCAAGAAAGGACAAAGTTGACTACTTCATCCATACATTCTTTATCCCGGTAAACCTTGTATTCTACTCCAGTATAATTCTTATCATCACTGTCTTTTGTTTTGAGTGTGATAATACTTGAATCCACATCAGCATCAGTTGGAGTAGCTGTCTCTAATGCTAATGCTCTCTCCTCTTTAGATACTCCACTAAAGAGGTTGATTCCAATCAGTGTGCATGCTATTACTGCAAGTAAAGCGGCAAACAATGCAAACTTTTTACTTTTGATCTTACTCTTCATAGATCTTTAACCTCCTTGAAATAAAATATGTATATTTATTGCAGCTCGAGCCGCTTGCAATCATAGTAACCACCTCCTAGAATTAATATTTATGTCTCAAAAACTAGTGTGCTCGATAAAGTGCCTAACCTAAAGCCAGGCATAAAAATAGAGTAGCCTTTTACAGCTACCCTACCTGACCATATATTTCAAGGATTCTGCCTATTTCATGGCATAAAAATAGAGCAACCTTTTACAGTTACTCTACCTGTTTGTTTATTAATAATTATTGTGTTATCTCCCTTAAAGTAAAATCATCTCTTACACATCTGCCTCTTAAATAATCCAAAATTACAAATTCAGTATAGTATGGTGCACCAATTATCCTTAGAATTTCTCCAATATTTTGCCTATCTGGGGGAATCACCCGCTCCCGAACAAACATAAGTGCATAATGATTGTCTAAATGATACATTCCCTTGTAAGCGGCAAGTGCAAGAAATGCTGGCATATCATTTATTGGATAATCTTTACTAATATCAACTTCATATAGGTCCTTTTCAGTATCATATGTTAAAATACCACATGAAACACCTTCAGGATCAACTATCTCATAAGTTTTTAACATACTTAAACCTCCAATCAAACATACGCTTAATATTTTCCCAATAATAATCAGGAGCTGCATTTCTATCTATTCCTTTAAAAATATCTTCTGGATAACTAAGCTCTTTGAAATACGATCGTGGAACATACTTTAAATTTTCAACTAAATCTTTGCTTCCAATAAAATTATTTACTGGGCCAGATTTACTAACGTCAAACTTTTCAAAGTCATCTTTAAATCTGCAAGAACACATAAAGGATAAACCATGATCAAATAAAGGTGCTAAATAATATTTACCATTCTTAAATAATACCTCCATGTTTGAGCTATGCCTATCCCTATTGCACACTAAATAATCTAATGTGAGCATGTCATAGAGATATTTTTCATATCCAATTCTTTTTAAAAATGTAATTGGGTCTTCATTTGCCATATGTTTTAAATCATAAAAAGCGCCAAACGATAAAGATTTCATGTCATTTCGTTTAAAACTGGCAGATTTAGTTAGCCATGTAGTATACTCTTTATTATCAATTATAACTAATGCTTGTACCAATTCATATTGTAAGCAATCATAACCAAGAGCATTCGCAATATTTTTACAAATGACCTCATTTATACTCTCAAATCCCCAAAACCCATCTATCGAATTATACGAAGACATTTTATAATAATATTTTACTTCATCTATAATCTCTTCAGATTTTAAAAAAGATCCACTGCTCCCGCTAGAGTCTCTAGCAATCGCCCATGTAAGATGCCTTAGGTCTAATGGCGAAAATAATGTCATCATTTAACAAAAACCTCCAATCAAGCAACCTTTTACAGTAGTCCTAGCTGTTTATTTTAATTTACTTATTTGAGTTAAAAAGTTATTGTTTCTTTTAATTTTTAATATAAATTCTACTTGCTGACTGCTATATTCTCAGGTAGAAAATATAGAAATAGCCGCCTTATAAACTAAGCGGCATTTAATTACAATTATCTTATAGCGGTATTAATTATACCACATTAGTATTATAGTGTCAATTTGGCATTGAGCCTATATTATCCAAATTGTCCTGACCACGTAAAAGTAGAATAGCCTTTTACAGCTACTCTACCTACTTACTACTATTTAAGCAAAGCAATAATACTGTTTATATCATTTGCTTTGAAGTATTCTTGAACAGATATGTTATCATATCTACATTCATAAAACATTTCTTCCATTTTAGTGACATTACTAGTAGCAAATTTGTCTCCAAGTATGAAGCCTTTTGATAATTTACAGTATGAAAACATGTTCCACATACTAGAAACATTACTAGTATCAAATTTGTCTCCTAGAGTGAATCCATCTGGTAATTTACAGTCATAGAACATACTGCACATATCAGTAACATTATTAGTATCAAAATGATCTCCTAGTGTAAAACCTTCTGGTAATTTACAGTATGAAAACATGTTCCCCATTTTAGTAACATTACTAGTATCGAATTTGTCTCCTAATGTAAAACCATCTGGTAATTTACAGTATGAGAACATGTTCTCCATATCAGTAACATTACTAGTATCAAATTTATCTCCTAGAGTAAATCCATCTGGTAAGTTACATCTATTAAACATACCTTCCATATTAGTAACTTTACTAGTATCAAACTTATCTTCTAGAGTAAAACCATCTGGTAAGTTACATCTTAAGAACATGCTCTCCATATTAGTAACATTGCTGGTATCAAAATTAGCCCCTAATGTGAAACCTGCAGGGAGCTCACAATATGAAAACATACTCTCCATATCAGTAACATTGCTAGTATCAAATTTGTCTCCTAATGTGAAACCTGCAGGGAGCTCACAACACTCAAACATGCCTCTAGTATTTATACACCCTTTAGGTAATTCAACTGCTTTACCTTTCCCGCAATAATGAAGACTCTCTCCTCTCCTGAAAATATCAACAGTAAATTCCTCAGGATTATACCAAAAATCACCGAGTTCTCCCTGATAATGAACTAAATCAGGGTCAGAATCATGGTCTAATCCCGAATCATCAAATAAATTTAATTTTTCCATAATTTTACCTCCAATTACTATTATGTTTAATAATTAAAATAGAGCTTTTCTATAACCACAGTATTTTAATAAATCACGTAATGGTTTCTTTATAAAATTGGTATCTAACGAAAAACCAATTGCTCCAGTCTGGCCAGTAAGCCTATCCTTACCAAAACCAAATTCTAATTGTTTACCACCGGACACGCCGCTAAAGCACTCAGACTCAACGGTGATTTTATGATCTTTCAGATTTATAGAAGACTGTAATTTAATCTCATTACTTCTTTCATGCCATTTACCTTTTGGATCTAACGTAACAATAAATTTATACATTTTTACCTCATCAGACACGCCATTAAGATTGAAAAATCTTCCATCTTGCCATTTCCATATTCCAATGATACTAGCATTCTGAGGATCACAATAATAATAAAATGGCAAATTTTCCTGATTTAATTTAGGCACCATATTTAAAACTTCAAAAATTGATAACATAATTTATTACTTCTCCATTAAATTAATAAAAATAACGCAAAATGATAACAAATCTTGCAATTTCTTACAATAAATGCTATCATTTTGCGTATGGGGTAGTTTACACATAATAACTACTCCAAATACAGTCAAGAAAGGAGGGTGATCACATGATCATTACTTTTTTAGAGGCTGTTTTAAGACCTATCCCGGGGATGCTCCGAATTACAGTTATGTAAATGGATACTGATGCAAATCCTTCCCCGAAGTATACAATGCTAGCTATGTATACAATTACAGGAGTAATGTCTCTGAACTGATCTGTCAATGACTACTATTAGCTTCTTTACAATAACTAATAAGAGCTCACTGGTTTTCTCTAATGACAAACTTGTTCATGCACTTGCAACTGTAGGGAGGTCATCTGGAGGTAGGTACACGCCTACCTCTTTTTAGCAGAAAGGAATTCACCCTCCAAATAGTGAAATAGCCTTTTACAACTACTCCACCTGTTCTTAATTCATAAAAGTTTTTTACACTCTTACTTCCTATTTCTTATCTTTTTTCGATACTGCCTTTCAATAAATGGCAATACCCACTCACAACAGAGAAACATAATTGAAACTACAATTAATATCCAGTATGGATTGTGTTTCATTTCATAATGAAATATTAAAGCTAAAATACTTGCAATGGAAACACCTGCAATACAAACTGTAAACACATGCTTTAACCACTGCACTCGTTTAATTTTTCTGTACAGCTTCTTTTTATTATTCTGCATACATCACCTACTCATCGCCACTACTAAATATTGCTAAATTTGGATCTTTGTACAACAAACTCACATCGGTTAACTTATTCTCATCAAAAATAAAAGTAACTTCCCACTGATCTGCATAATAATTCAGCACATTACTATCCTCATTATCAGGGTCCCCGTATGCATTTTTAATATCTTTCATTGATGCTAACCACGTAATCCCATTTTGCATCACTAAGTTTGGTGTTGTACTTTTACCAGTCCACTTAATTCTGTACCCAACTACTGGACAAGAACTAAGCATATTAGTTGCTTGATTAGATGTATTTTCTAAAGTTATTTCACTAAAGTTATTTACACCATTAGCATCTACATACTTCTCTGATCCTAACTGAATGGTTCCAAGATTTAAAGGCATAATTCCAGTCTCATAAAGTACATTGTCAGCAACTGGTTTCCACTCAGAAGACTCATTTACAAAATCTTGAAACTTTCCGGGTAGTGTATATTCACATCCACTTACATTAAAATTTAAAGATGCTAATGCTTCTCGGTCTGGCTTACCAGAATATTCCCATTTAGAGGTCTTTTTACTACTGCACCCTACTAATGTAGTTAGAATTGCAATTCCGATAAAGAACTTTAAACATTTATTCATTTATGTCTCCTTTATTTTAATAATAGATTTTAAATAGTCCTTTACAGGCTCAAGATACTCAGGGACAATAGAAATACCGCCCATCAAAAGAGAACCTTTTGAATCCAGTACATCTTCACAGTAATAACTATATCCAGCAAATCTTACCAAATACCTTGCATTTTTTGCCCGACCAACTTCCTTTATAATCTCTGCTTTCGAATCTATTTCATTGCCACTGGGTAAAACATATTTCATTGGAAAAGAATTAATAGAAATCCTTCGAGACTTTTTCATTGGGCAATAGCCTTTACCACATACATAATTTTCTTGTAAACATATACCAGAATTTATATCTAAGTTAACACAAACTGGGTCTATAACCTCTTTATCTATGCTAATAACATGAGAAGAGTGATCTACAGTAGGGTTTTTAACATTACTTTTAGGAACTGACTCCCCGATTGAGCCTCTTTTTGCTTCTAAAATTTTCTTCTGTTTACGCTCTTCTGCCTTATTTATAGTATCCAGACATGCTTTAAGAACATCTACTACTACACATGCATGTGCAATATCTAGTTGCCTACCATCCTCAAGAATCTGTATAGATTCCTCAACAGCAAGCCTGTTTATTATTCTTTTCTTCATCTGCACTCTCCTCATACATAAATACTTCATTATCTGCAGCTCTTTCTCCATTATCGTAACACCGCTGCAAATACTCACGATCCTCTTCATTCCAGTCTTTCAATAAAGCTTCAGCCTTATTATCTGTTCTGTAAATCACTATACCCTGCGAAACTAATACGTATGCCATAATAGCACCCCCTCATTAAACATTTTCATTTCTTCCATAGCATTCTTTCAGTTTTTGCACATAACTAATAACACTACAATCAATCTTCTTCTTTTTCATCTAAAGCCTCCGCCTTTAAATGTTTCAATTCTTTAGACATAAACTCGCCCTCTGGAAAAATACACATAAGAATTTCTTCATCATATGAAAAAACTTTTTCCAAACTTACTGCATTTAATTCTTTTTGATACTTGTCTCGCAAATTTTCAAGCAAATTACTATAACTGCCATTTGCATAGTAAGTATCATACACTGCACGATAAGCGTACCAAGCAGCAAAAAAGATAGGTACACTTTTCCCAACTTCAGCAAATATTGATTGTATAAATTCCATGTGGAAGTCAGATACAGTTTTTGCAACAAGATCCACATAAATGAAATTTTTACTTACACCAGTTACATCAGTTACTGTAAAAGATTTATTGCTTAAATCTGATTCAGTTGGATTATGATACAGCTCTACTTCAACAGTTGCCCCCAACAAAATAAACTCTTTAATTATAAGCTTTCTAGATGCAAAACTTTTAAACTCATGTAATCCCTGTGTCATGGCAAACTGTATAAAATAAGCAGGTACAACACAAGTAGCTATATCATTGATAAATGTAACCAACCTATCAGAATCAAAATCAGGACTAAGACATGAAACCTCAGAACGCCACAAATAATATTTCCTACCAGCTTCTAATGCATCATAAGCTTCTATTGGTATACAAAGTCTGTACAAAACTCTGTACCCTAACTCCTTTAAAAAATCATTTATTTTGCAATCTGCAATACCCTCGCGGGTGAAATTAAAAATATCCATATTTTTCATATAAAACATCCTTTCTTAAAAAGAGTGCAAGCCATTACACTTGCACTCGCATTAACATTGCAATAAGATCTTCAATCTCCTTTGCACTCAGAAAATCATCAACTCTTAACAAAGTTCTCAAAAACTTTATAGAAATCTGATTTCCGACTTTTACCATATTTGATCTTGTAATAACGTATTTTCTTTGTCTTTCCGACAACTTATCATAACTTAATAAAAATTCCTGTAATTTACTGTAACTTATGAAAAAGTATTCCTCAGTATCAATCACTAGCAACACCTCCAATAACAGTTGCTAAATCTTTTACTCTGCTAATAAGCTCTGAATAACCCTCAGATGGTATAATAACTTCAATATCAAGATTCTCTTTTTTAACAAAGCGATAAGTCATATATCTACACAAAGCTACTACGTTAGCAAGGGAATTATCACTCCGTATATCATACTTAACATAAACATTATGACAAAAATCTTCATCAGACATAAAATCTGAAAAAATATGTACACCACAGAACCCTAACTTACTAAGATCCGGTAATAAATTTCTGACATTTTCTTTAATTGCAAGCTGCACTTCTTCATCAATACTGGAATTAATTAAATGATAATTCACAGCATTGAATTTCTCTGAGTATATAGCCACAATTGTCTTATTCACTTCTGGGATAACAATTTTCTCCATAAATAAAACAGCTGTAGGAGGAATTGGATAGTATTCTGTATCTATCTTGTATTCCATTTCATACTTTGTTACCCTATTCTGATTGGATTCATAACAAGATTTAATTTTTTCTACTAGCTCTTCATCTGACTGCTTATAATGATAGCCAAAATCAAAATCCAGTCTTAATGGAGTCCAGTCATCAATTAAAATTGTACTAAACTCATTGAACACCCAGGCATCTTTTAATGTTTTCTCACTTACCTTAAATACAGGCTCATCATGGCGAACATAGTAAACACTGACATCATCCTCTGAATATCCTAATTCTTTGAACTTACTTAAAATAGCATTTACAGTTAAAATTACAATTTCAGAAGTTCCCATTTGAATAGGAGTGTTTAAAGAATCATTGATAATATCCTCACGATTGTATTTATTTGCAACAGTTTCTTCATCACCAAAATATCCTTCAAGTACCATAGGCAAACCTATATTACATCGATCGTTCAATCGTTTTACATACTCAACATATTTAGGACAATGATTTAAAAACTCAGTCATACGTTTTACAAAGCGATCTTCTTCAGGAACAGTAGAGTTTCTTGTTCCGTACACAGTTGCTAATGTAAGTCTCTTATAAATCTGTCGTTCTTGTAGGAATTGTTCCTTATCAAAAACAGTCCCCTCTTTTTGAGCTACCATTCTTGCAAGTGCTTCATATTTATCTTCATACTTATTCATAATTTCATCATTCTGCTGAGATCTCATAAATAAGTTATAAGCAATTCTAAAATCTGACTGTGCAAAATCACCCCATGCAAGAAAATACCCATCTTCTACTGAAATACAAGCATTGTAGTCTTTAGGAATACCAATTATATCCTGATCACGATAATTATATCTTAAATTCTTTTGCTGATTAACTGAATAAGGTATTCTCTTTAAAGAAACACCATCCCGGTCTGCACCACATGAAACATTACACCCCTCTAAAATTCCACGAATTTTGCCACATTTAGAAACCAAAGACTTATACTCCATATAATTATCTAGAAACTCTGTAGCATAATTATTTCCGTATAATTTCATTAAAACTTTATTCTTATCCAATGAATAGCCATCCATACCCTTTTTAGAAAAATAGTGCTCTGGACAACGTTCAAAATTCAAGAGATAATTCAAAATAACATCACGAGACAATGCACAGCATCTACCACCTGATTTAAATAACATTGTATCAACTGCCTGCTGGCTCCTTGTTGTTGATTCAGCTGTAGCATATTGCCAAATCTTCTGCATTAATTCTTGATCATATACGATATATCCATTTTTTCTAAGATGATTTTCATATAGCTCTATGTCTGGACTATCAGTTTTTTTAAATTTATGCATACTCTTCTCCTCACAGTCTTTTCTTATTAATAAGTTTTTAATAAGCTAAAGATGGTCTAAACTTACAGTAATAACTCACCGCTTAGAGACATTTTCTTAAATTTTACGCATTTATCATCTGTTGCACTACTGTTATATAGAACCCCTAGTATCTTACTTTTTTGCTCTGGGTAAAACTCGTTAACTTTTATTTTAGTTAACTCATTTAAAGGCACATCATCAATAATAAACCATCTAATTCCAGATCTAAGATCTGCTATATCTTCCATTGTTGTAGTGAAAATAATAAAACGTATATTTAAATCTGAGCAATCCTGCAGTAGTTTTTTCAAAGCATTTACATTTGCAACTTTACTATCTCTACCTAATCCTATAAGTTTGTTTGCACCTAAAATCCAAACAAAAACTTTTGATAGATCCTGATATGTAACTTTTTGATTGGAACATCCAGACTTATCATAACTTAGCAATAATCCACGAATTTGCTTGTATAATAAATCCTCTAATGCTTCTGAAGATACGGAGTCGATTTTAAACATATTCCTATAAGTAGGATTACTTAGCATAAAACCTCTAGCAACATTGTATCTTTTCCACATCGTAGCAGTATCAATTCTAGCAATAATAACATCATTTACTGTCTTATCCAATTTTAGTCTACGATAAAATTCATCAGGTCTTGTATCTGAATCATCAAAGCTCCCACTAAAGATTCTTGCATCCACATCAAGCATCAGTTTACGTCGTGCTATTAAATCTGATACAAGTGAAATAGTATTACATTTAAACTCTTTTGTTTCTTCTGCAAAAATTACATTTGGTAATTCCCTAGCTTTACAAGTGTTTGTATACATTCGATCACCAATTAATAAAATATTAGAAGTATCCTTTGAAAATAGTTCAAGATTCTTCTTTAGCATCGTAAAATACCTCTGCAAATGTAAAGTAGATCCTGTAAGAATACATATATTTTCAATATCAGAACCAGTGAAATCTAATTTTACTACCTGCTCCCTATCCTTCATAACAAAAGAAGGTTCACCTAAAAGAAAACGATTTGAAGTCTGTTTAAACTGCTGTAAGTACTGAGTATACATCTCCTCCGGTAATTGCTTTTGTTCATCATAGAATGAAAATACTCTAGAATAGCCAATTTTTTTACCAGCTTCTACAACACTCAATCCCAGTTTTTGTCTATCCTTATCTGATAAAAACGGAACCACAACCATAATATTATCTTTCTTATCAGCACTAGCTGGATTAAGATTATAGATCATTCTGCCCTTCTTACCCATATTAGCAACTGCACCATCGTTTCCTAATATCTTTGTTGATATTTCTGGAGTTAAACACCCCATAGCTGCACGTACTTGTATATTACCCCATGTATTTGACGGAATATCAGAGCTAAGTTCCTGCGATGCTAATAGTAGATGATATCCAGTACTTCTACCAAGTCTGGCAAACTCATCAAAAATACTCTCTAACAATTGCCTTTTTCTTCCTGCATATTTAAATAATGTCTGAAACTCATCAGCAACTATAATATTCTGTGGAATGTTAAGGCCTGTGGCTTTGCGAAAATCTTCAATTTTACTAATGCCAAGCTGAGCCATAACACTATTAAAATTTTGCATCTCTTCTTTTAGGTCATTTAATACTGAAATCAAATAATCTACGTCACTAGTAGCTGCAACGCTTCGTATGTGAGGCATAGGATATTTTAAAGCATATGGTTTGAACTCTACAATTTTAGGATCACATAAAGTAAGTGCAACTTCCCATGGTGCATACTCATTACACAAACCAAAAATAAGTGCATTAAGTGTGACTGATTTACCTTGTCCTGTACTACCACCTAAAAACATATGAATGTTTGCATCACCTAGCTTTTGATCAGAAATAAGAGAAGAATTACCATCCACATATCCGGAACGTAAGTATGCTCCTGAAGATGCATCACCAAACCAGATATTAGACCACAACCCATTTATTGGTTCTTTTATGGTTAGTGTATATGCTGGTTCAAAATCACCTTGTAGTAACAGTTCCATAGGCTTTGGAATTTTCACTTCATAAGGATATTGTCTTTTTGCCTGTGCTTCTATTATTGGAAAAGACTTTGACATAAATTTCTCTTGAGTAAGAGAACCACGAGAAGATTTATAAGCTTGCAAATATAACTGATGATTTAACTTTAAATCTTCATTATTTACTATTATCATCTTCATACCTCCAATAAACAAAAATGGTGAGGTTTTATCCTCACCATTTATTTAAATTTTACGCTGTTTAATTAATTTTGCTAAAAGGCTTACATAATACTTCATAGAAGCTTCATCTTTAAAGAATAAGTCAATAGCTTTTTCACGATCCTCATTAAAATAGTATAAGTTTTTAATAGCAAGTACATATACTGCTAATACATTCTTCTTACCTTTGATTCTAGGATCATTTTGTGATAACTCATCAGGCATAAGCATGTGATGCCTAAAGACTGGTTTTCCAACAGCATTTGTACCAATAAACTGATTTAAATACCCTCCAACAACCTCGGATGCATTATCAACTAACAAATAAATATCTCCATCATCTGGTGTTTCTCTGTATAAAAATCCCTTTTGAGTGCTTGCAGTAGCAACTGATTCAGTAGTAGGTATCTCAGTTACCTTTGTTGCCTCTTCTACTTTTTGTTTGCTGTCAAATACTGACATTTTTTGCATTTCTTTTTCTTCTGTCTCGCTTACTTTCTCTACAGTAACATTTGGATTCTCATGCATAAAATCATCATCTGCCTGGTATCCTACTTCTCTAATTGCATCAGCATAACAATTTAATACATCAGCAAAAGAAGGATTTGACATAGTATCAAACTTTATGGAGGCTGCTGCATAAACAGGAAGAATTACTTTAGCAACATTACAACGAATAGCAGTTGCTGCATTTCTAATTAAAGACTTTGATCGTTTTTCATAGAATTCCTCTTTTGAATGAAACTCGTTTCTTTCTAAATTGCCTTTAATTGGATCTATTCTTGAAATGCTTTGTAAAATATTGAAATGACTTATATGACTACTTGCATCAAATTCAATAGAGAGATCTGTAAGTGCCGAGCTAATTTCCTTATAACTTTTAAGTTTTGGTGTTTCTTCAGCTGCAATAGCTCTATCAATAAGTGTTAATGTGTTAATATCACTCATTCCAATATCTAATGTCTCACTAAACTTATCATCTTTGTATTCAATTCCTGCGATATCAATATCACCATTGCCATTCATAAATGCAGCAACAAGATCTAAAATAGAATAGTAATTATTCACTTTCAGCTCTTTTGCACCAGAATCTACAGTGTTTTTGAGTATACTTTCTGTAGTTAATCCAACAGGCACTGTAATATGTCTGGCAGAACATCCTAAAGATTGCAACCACTCATAATCATCAAAATCGTTTTTAAAATAAAATACTTCAATTGCGCGAGAAGAGTACCCATCTACCTTCTCACAAGTATAATTTGAAATAGAGCCAATAAATGGTCTAATCTCATTGGTACCTAAATGAAAAGCTAATGCATATCCGTCTAGCACAATTTCAGTTGGTTTTCTTGTTCCCCATCTAGCTAGCTGAATAATGGCATCAACATATGCCCTATAACCAATAGTTAAAGATGCCTCATTCAAATACTTCTTTAATACATTTAAAGCATTGATTCTGGCTGATTTTAACCTTGAACTGTCAATACTAGTTAAACCAGCACTGAAGATCTGCTGTTCCTCTTCTGTTGTTCGAAATTCATAGTTTGAAGTAATATTAACATCTGACTCATATTCCTCTGCATCCTCTTCTTTATACAAAGGAATATTAATATTATGATACCAATGTCTTGTGTATAACCAACAAGCCAGTTCCTCTAAAAAATTCTGTGACACTGCATCAAGATTTGGATTATCCGGAGAAATATCAATCTCTCCAATTGCATCCTTTTTCATATTGAACTGAATCCACTCAACCAAAGCATCATGAAATAATTTTTCATTGTCATATAATGGATGCCCATTATTAGTAGAAACACCTTCAACATAGGGGTACATAGAGCTTGGGAAACCACTTGTTCCTTTCTTATACTGTGACATATCATTCAATTCATAAGAACCATAAGGCTCACACAAATCTGAATTTTTAGGAAAGTATGAAAAGATAGGAATAGATTCATCTAATAATGAATCACGTAATGGTAATTTTATAAATAATTCATCATCACAAGTAACCTGCTTTTTTGTAACATTATCAGAATCCTTAATTACTGTAAAAGGTGAGGAATTCTTCTTAGAAATACGTGCAAAAAACTCTTGAGTAGTTCTGTAGAAATCATGATCAAAAACGTTTGCCGGTGGAACTACTTCTCCTGTAAATACAACATCATCATAATGGAGATAATTAACACAAAGTGAAATAATATAAGCAGCTTCTGTTTTATCTATACCATTTTTGATAAGCACTTGCATTACTTTAGATAATGCCTCCGGAGGAATATCGTTACCATCTAGCTGCTCTGACCATTTGACTAACAAACTGTATATCTGAGATACATCCATTGCTTGATTATTACCATTTCCAATAGTGATTATTGGTTTATCCCAATTATTTGGAACTGCAATACTTACCAAAAAAGAACTTCTTATAGCATTAAAAGCTGTATAGCTATTAATAACTTCTTCTGCTGAGATAGTTTTACTCTGATCTACTCCATTACTTAAAATAGCACCAACTACAACATTCGTAGATTTTATTCCCTCACTAGTAGGTAAATCTTTTTTAATAAAATACAACATAATACCTGCGAAAAACGCTCTCCTTTCAATTTTTTATCTTAATTTATTTTATTTTTCTGAAAATAAACCTTAAACATATAAAGAAAAATAGGGACGATTTCTCATCCCTACCTATTATAATTTATTTTAATACTAGACAGGCTCTTACACGCTGCCTAGCGATTTTTCACTTTAAAGTAATTCTTATTAAATTACCACTTCTGAAGAATCAATACCTTCATTCTTGAAAGAAGCATCATGTGTACCAATCTCACCAAGTTCTGCTTTCTTATCAAGATACTCTGCGATCTCATTTACTTCACGCATATCTGTAAAGAATCCCTTGTAGGAATCTACACAAGGATTATAGATATCCTGAACCTTCTTGCAATTTGCAAGTGCCTTGTCTACAAGAGCATTTCCACCGTTTTCAGCCTCTTCTTTTAATGCACGTGCAAGTGGTGTGAATGAATCCAGAACTTTCTTATTGAAAGAATCTGAAAGAACACCAAGTGATGCATCCAGTGTGGCTGTATCAAACTTTAATGTTGCCATAAGTTAACCTCCTTTTTTAGTTAAGTGCCTGATCTAACTTGTCATAATATTCTTTGAGCTTTGTAAGGCTTTCCATCAGTTCTTCGATGGCTTTAAGCACTTCAACAGTGCCTTCCTTACAATTTGCAAAAGACTTTTTAGCTTTTGCTGATCCTACTTCATCCACTACTTCTTCAGTGTTCTCTAACGCTGTATGAATCTGAGGAATAGTGTCACCAGTAAACTGGTCGAGTACCGCATTGATTTTTGGTACCAATTCATCATTGTATGCCTGTGCCATAGTTTGTTTCCTCCTTTCACAGTATTAATTATTAATAAAATTTTTTTATAAAATTTTAGGTCTCATTTTTTATGTACTACAAGATTTTCTAGTGCAAAATCTTTAGCTTTCTTATAAATTGAACCGTTTTGAAGAACGTACACTGTATTAACTCGTTTTATAATTTCAGCTGCCGAATCTTGCATTTCCTTAAAACTTTGCATATTAATACAAAGGTGTGTATAGATACCAACAATACCACCATTCTTTAATAAAGTAGTCAAATTTGAATCTTTTACATCATCTAAAGCTGGGTCTAAATAAAAAATGAAATTATAACTTTCTGTCAGTGAATCACTTTCAACCATTGCAGTATTATATTCTTCAATATCATTATAATTACGTAGAATAGCGCCAACTTTTCGATCTAATTCTGAATTGGATTTTTCTAAAAAATCCTTTGTTGCAGATTTATCCGTAATAATTTGAAATAATTGCTTTATAGACTCATCTTCAGAATTAGATGTGTCTAATGGTAAATATTGGACACCTAACCCTTCAGGATCAATTACAGAAATTAATAAATTCATGGGGCTCATCTTTATACGCAACTGTACACATAACAGTTTTATAAAGTTAGCTACCTCATCCACTTTATTGTATAAGAATAAACAACTCTCTTTAGGATGCATAAAAAAGATGGGTTTTGCATTTTCAATGTCTACAATAAATTGTGTATCAAAAATAACAGATTCCCCTATTTTATTATAATTAAGATACCTTTCTTGTATATCACCGGCAATAGTTTTTAGCTGTTTACCCAGTTCTTTATATAACTGATTCTTTTCTTGCAATTGTGAATTTAAGCCTTGAGCAGCTTCTTGCAATTCCTCTAAATGTCTGGAATTTATCTTTTGTGAATTCATATAAGATTCCCTACTTGCAGAATCATCATAATGAAAATTATTAGTCTCCTGTAGTGAGACATTTGAAATTTCATCGCGCAAAGACATAATCTCTGCATTAAGCTGGTCTAATTGAGGGAGAAATTGATTATCAAGAACTTTAATTTCTTCTTTTAATTTTGTATTGGCTCTATCTCTTAAATTACTTTCAATTAGAGCTAGATTATCTTTGACTACTTTCTGTGCGATCAATGCCGAGTAAATACAGTAATGTTTATGCATATTATAAACAAATAAGATAATTAAGAAGAGAAAATAAATAGGAAAAACTACCTTTGCAGTCAATAGCATGATAACAAACACTGCTACAAAAATAATACTAATTTGTATTTTCCCCTCTTTAGACGATGTGTCATCTAAAGAAATTTTTAAAATAGATAAAAGCTTATCTATCAATCTGTCAACAAAAGAGGACCTACTAAGTTTTTCAAGGCGCTTACTTTGTTTATTAAAGTACTGAATAATCTCTTGTACTCTACTTATTTCTAAGTCAGCATGAGTTATTTGCATTTGTTGTTCTAATACTGCTTGAAACCTAGGACTAACAGCAAAGCTTAATTGTTCCTGGAGGATAGCAAGTGAAGCACGTATCTCTGCCGTAATATCATCAGAACCTGTATAAAGAGAACTTATATCTTTATTTTCAAGCTCGGATTTCTTATCATCATAATCCTGTTTAAGTTTTTGATGAGCGGACTCCTTTTGACTCAGTTGTTCCTCCAAATCTTTTGTTTTATCTTGTAAATATGCATTTAATGCCTTTTTATGCTGCTCACGTAATTCTAATTGATAATTTTCCTCTATCTTTCTCGATGCATTTTTACAAGATTGTTGCTCTTCAACATTACTCCGAATTTGTTTCTTTAATGCAGAGATATTTCTTCTACAACTATCCATACTTGCACGGATTTCGTTGTATTCCAATATCTCACCTCCTAAACAAACATTTTATGTAAATTACGCATAAATAGTAAATACGTTACAAATGTATCGTATAAGCTATTGTGATAACTTAACTCTGGGTCATTTTTAGTAGCTTTAGCAAATATCTTAAATTTTTCATCTACATCAATGATTCCCCTATTATCTTTATTTTTCACAAAGGTATCAGCTGTTGCCGTTGCAAGAGCAACCCTTGCTCTTCCATACATACTTTCTGCCACAAAATGCATAAGATCAAAGACATTTCTATTACTAGAATACTTCAAACTTTTTCTTTTTGTACCAAAATCAAAAGTATTTAAACCATTTAGAGCTAATGTCTGATTAATTAGTCTAATGTCAAATGAAACATTCCACCCAATAAATGTGATATCTGGAGTATTTAATAGTTCTTCCATAGTAAGCCAGTTATCTTCAAAAGTATATCCATGCGATAATACATGTAAAAGATTTGCATTTAAACCATGCGTTGCAGCTGCTTCTTTAGTAATTGGAACTGAGGTCTCACAATACCAATTATATAATTTACTCATTTTAAACTCTTCGTTTACAAGAATACCGGAAAACTGTATTACCTCATCCCTACTACCTAATCCTGTAGTTTCAGTATCCATTATTAAATATTTCATCCCTTACAACCTCCTGCCATTGCATGCAACTTCATCTCAAATGCATCAATATTGGTCAAATAAAAAGGTTTAGTATCTGTACTTGTACTGTCAGTATAGTATACTAAACCGTCATAGACCTGAGCTATCAATCCATATGCATTAAATAAATCTGTTTGATCTTCTACATGAATATCAGCGTAGCTCATTAATTGCTTAAATGTTATATCACAAGCGCCTGCAACACCTAATAAATTTAAGTATGTATCTGGATTTGATAAACTTATCATTGCAAGTTTATCATTTTTAGTTAACAAAATATTATAAGATAATCCATAACCACAGAATACAAATTGGATTGCTAACTTATTTAACTTATTAATATCTACATCGTATGATGTAAATAGGCAATTATTTTCTATTTTGATGGACAAAGAATCAGTTTTATGTAATGTAACTAGTGCACCTTGACTGCTTAACATTTTATATATCTCATTAACATTTTTAAAATAATGCCGCAAAAAAGGTAATCCCTGACTTACTGTGTATCTGGTTTTTTCAATTTCGACAGAAGCTCTTGAGCAGTAACGATAGTAATTATAGAGTACATCTAAACATTGGTGCTCAATGTTTGTTAACTTTGTTTTATCAATGACATTTAAATATAAAATATCATAAGGCTTTAAATGTTCTTTTATCTCCTGCACCGTCTTACAATTAAAAAACTTACATAAAGTACTCCGATCACCTCTTGCTGCTAAAATTGATAACTCATAACACTGTTCTGCAGAAATGGTGTCAGAAAAAGCAAAGCCTAACATTCTAAAGCAAAGCTCTTTTATTGTAATACCCTCTGACTTTGCTGTATTTCTTAACCAATCAGCTACAGCAGTTAGTTCAATATTATTAAAGCTGCCATTGACCTCAAAATAATTTTGTATAAATCGTTTAACTAACATTGAATAATGCCTCCTTTACAGCTTTCCTGTATAACCAAATACCTTCAAAATCACATTTACTTTTACTTCTCCAAACGCTACTCAAAATAGCAAAATGAACTGCCGGTCTAATAACTGCAGAATTTACTCCTGACATTGTACAAAACTGCTGTATACGTAGTAACATAGTATTGTAATCCCCTACTTGTGATTTATTTAAATAAATTAGACAATCCCGCACAGTACCATCTTGTTTTATATCATTCTCGTCTAAATATGGATCACTAAAGGTGCTAAACCATTCTGTTTTCATGGCATATAATAAAGTTGTAGTCTCATCATTCTGCCGAATACACTTTATTGCAGGCATCTGCTGTTCTATTGCCTGCGTATCGGTCTCAGGTACTGCATAGCAATATTCATAAAATCTATAATTTTGGATAAATTCACTTAAAATTGCCAAGTTTAAACTGTCCCGCTTAACAAAACGACTTATAAAATCCAGTAGACTGCCATCACATTGAAAACTGCCAAAAAACCAATCAATTTCATACGCTATTTTCTTTTGTAATTTAGTAGAAAGCCTACAAAATGCGGAATCAGCACTCACACAAGCAAGTGCAGTTAATTCACCCCTTTGTGCTTGCATAAATACATCAGATAAATGCACGTATAACATCTGCTGTGCATCTTCATAAGTTTTTATTATAATTTCATTTATTTTTTGCATATTTAATCTCTCTCCATTATAATGTAGCTTCATTCAAGTATTCAAATAATTGATCAACTGTAACATGAGGATCTATATCAAGAGAACCAAAAGAAGTTAGCTTTTGATAATTACTCTCACAGAAATATCTAAGAGAATTAGACTCTCTGTAACTCTGTAATGTGATAAACATTTGCTCATAGAATTTAGCTTTCTCATCATCTCCACCTTCTCTGGCTTTTGTAGTTAAATTGGCATATTTCGCCAATTCCTGATTGTACTCATTTTCAGTGTAATTTCGTTTTAATTGCTTATCACGTTCCTCTCCAACTGGAGCTAAAAATATTCTATTGTTTTTATTAGGAAATCCTTTCAAATTATAATTTCCTAGACTGATTATAAACTTATACAAAAAATCCGGAGGAAATCTCATAAAATGGTGCATATGTAGAGCCTCACATATTTCTTTATGAGTCAACATATAACATCTCAAACTATTACTCACTTCAATTAGATGCCCCTTCTGTACTGCCACTTTGTATAGACCAGAATTTTTGAATATTATATCATTTTTATCACCGAGTAATGGATCATAAATTTTATCATATTGTATAAACACAGGGACAAACGCATTCAGTATTTTATAGAATGCATTCACTCTATAAAGTCTCGGGATGAATCTTCGTTGTAATGCAGAATAAATTAATTGGTAATATTTGTCATATGAAACTTCTTTGAATTTTTCTCTGATTTGATTAACCAACTGTGGTTCTAATTGTAAATTTCCAAACCGTACAATGTGTGCTGTATCTGAATACTGCATAGTGTCTCTACCCAAGCTATAAATCGAAGTTTCCAAAATTAATAAATTTAAGTCAGTATCTACCCTTACCATATTAGCAGTAAGTTCAAAAGATAAGTGATCCGGCAAATTTATACCTTCAAAAGTGGTACTATTCAGCTCTTTGGTTAAATACGTTAAAATCTTTGCAGTTATGATCTTTTGACCATTTTCTTTGTCTTTAACAAAGAAAATAAGTCCCTTCGATTTTATTTTTGGCATATAGCTCATAGCTGCATAAACAGTTTTATGTTCTTCTACAACATAAGAGGAATTTAATACTAAACAAAGTTCCACATTATCATTTATATTAGAAAGTTTGTCCGCAATAAATTTTTCTAAATCTTCTTTAATAATCATAACATCACTCCTATCTTACATCCACAATTGTATAAGCTTCTTCATTGCCACCATAAATAACAGAATTATCCTTAATAGTTACAGGTGTGATTCTTGCCATTGCAGTAATACGAATTCTATATAAATACATATCAAGATATGTAAGCAAATCAGAGTACTGATCCATAAAATTCAATAAATAACTCAATAGTTCTATATCATTAGTGCTACTCTGAATAGCCATAACAATAGGATGCATACCAATTTGAAGCATAAAGCCATAATTCTTTTCTTTAATAGTTTTTATTGCATCATCTACACTTGACCCGGAATCAATTAGACAAAAGAAAGTACTAACAATACTTTCTTTTGTCGTTTCTTTAAACCTTTTAATAGATGATTTAAAGAAAACACCATGAACATTTTCTGAGGAGTGACTAGACTCTATCCAAGGCAGCAATACAGATTCAGAATTTAATCTTTTTTCAACTATTCTTATTGCAGTTTTTAAAAAACTTAATGCAGTGATACATTTTTCACGTAAAGTAACTGCCTTATTTATTAGTGATCCAGAATACATAAAATCTTTTGGATAAATGGAAGTACTATATTTAAAGTAAATATCATACTCAACATTATTTAATAACATAGTTTTCTGATAGTCTGCATGATAAGAATCACTTAGTTTATATCCATGTTTTACTGCAAAATAAAACGAATTACATATTGGGTGGCCATACACCGTAATTAAACTTTTTCTATGCATCTTGTTCTCTTCTAAATCCAACAAATCTGCATAAACTGTCATAGTATTCTGTGCTGCTCGAATCTTATTAAAAGGTGTAATTGCAGCTCCAACATAACTATCAAGTTCTGATAAATCTGAATCTAGCAATAGAAATTGGTTTGACACACCTTCTGTAATCAGAGCATAAAGTGTACCATCATCAAAATTTACATATTTCTTTTTACCTTTTTGATTGAAATCTTCCACACAAGCAAGAATTCTACGTACCTGTGAACACATTAAAATACCATCTTCAATCCTGAAATCAAAAACATAATCTTTTGTAAGCAATTCTTTTAATTGCTCAAGTTCCAAAGTTAAGGTATATACCTCTTGAAAATTCCAGGAACTAATAGTAACGCCATAAGCAACTGTTCTATCTTGTATATCTGTGTATATTATGTCTAAAAAACAATAGCTTTTGTTCATAGCTTCCTCCTTATTTTTTGTTCAAAAGGTATTGAAGCTTTTACACTTCAATACCCTAGCTTAAAGACGTATCAATTCAAATCCAGATACAGTAGTTGACATGCCTGTAGGAATTTTCAAATTGCAATATACTAAGTCTAACTGCTTTCTGCAAGAATCAATAATCTGAAGAGCAAGATTAGAATAAAGCATTTGTGGCTTTCCATACCCATAAACACTCACAATTGCATCAATTATATACTGCTGGAACTCCTGTCCTGTAGTTAACTCTTTTGTTTTTGTTATTCGTTGCAACAGCTGTGTATTACTTACAATACTTAAAGTATCATGCATAGTTTCGCATTGATATAATGCCTCTATAGCATAAAAAATTACTATTTGAACAGCTTTAACATCTATCTCTGGCAGATCAGTTAATGCTGAAGACATACTCAAAGACATTTCCAGCAACTTTGCAATTCCTCCGCATCTACCATCAGCAATAGAGGTTAATGCAACTGTAAAGTATTCATCTTTAACAAGATCATAAGAACCAAAACAGTTATGAGCCAGTTTCATAATAAATTCTTTATCAGCATCAACACTCCCTCTAAATCTTGCAAATGGAAAATCACCTGTCCATAAATCTATTTTATCTACAACTAATGACCACTGCCCATTATAAATCTGAGATGAAAATTCCATTATTACCGGTTTATTCTTATATAGACTAGCTGTAAATCCAGATTCAATAAAATTTTTTACATTAAATAATCTGGCAGCTAATACATTTCCATTTACATCTTTCACATAGAAAGTGTAATAACCTGTCTCATAGACTGAAACACCGGATTTAACCTTTTGTACAAAAGCCAATCGTTTAAAGGTTTTACCATCCACAAATTCTCTAATGTCTAAACATCCAACCCTCTCATCACTTTCTATCTGACTATTTAAAGAAATATTACTCAACATCTTTATCCTCCTCTGTAACATAGGCATAACTTGCCTTATCTAATAATAAAAATACAGTAAAAATAATATCAATTAAGATAAATACTCCTATTGCAATCCAGTTTGTAACTTTAAATTTAAACAATAGAGCATACCCAATTTCAATAATACGTATAATCCCTATTGGTAGAATTGGAGTATATTGATTAAAATATCCTAATCCTCCTAATAGACCAAAAAGCCACATAATAATCACTACAATCTGTAAAATAGAAAAATGAAAATAGGTATTTTTGATTGTTGGAAGAAATAGATTCACTAACAATAAAATTACATAGAGTACTTTCATAATAACGGTATTTAATAAAATACCACGTTCGTATTTATTCATAGGATCTCCTCCTAAATTATAATTAAATGTGTGCAATCCTGTTACAGACTGCACACATGACAGAATCATACATACTACTTGCTCAGTCTCTCTGTTTAGTTTATTAGTTAAACTCCGACCATAAAACTAACCTCCTTTAGTTAAAACAAATCCGCTTTTTTCATTTCTGTAGGATCATCTTCCTGCATTTCAACATTTAAACTTGTATCCATATCAGTAACATCTGTGTGCTCCTGGGTTGGAATAAAACTCTTCAATGTCCCATTAATCAGGCTCCCCGCTACTTTAATACGTTTAACCCACATAAAAAGACAAAATACTATCATGACTAACCAAATAAGTATTAGAATCCCAATATTCTTAATCACACCGCGTTTTAAAAGAATAATTAGTACAACAAAAGCAATAATATTTCCAAGAATCAGTATTGCAACCCCTTTGCCAGCATTTGCAAAAGATTTATTAATGCTAGTCTCTTTTTGCTCTTGATCCCATGTCCACATAGTTATTCCTCCTTTGTATAATACTGACTGCCATCATAGTATAAATTTTTCTTATATTCATCCCATGTATATTGTCCAGTTTTACTGGTGAAATTTATTATTTCCTTTTTATCTGAATCTACTACCTTTAAGCTTTCAAAATTTAAAGCTCGAACAGGATTATATTTAATTCCACCAATTTCAACTTGAAAGTGGCAATGTTGACCATAATTACCTCCGGTGTTACCAGAATGTGCTATTAGATCTCCACATTTTACCTTTTTACCAGCAGAAACTAATAATTCTGTATTGTGCATATAAGTAGTTGTTACAACTCTACCCTTTTTATCTTTACCGTGCGTGATTATAATTGCATTTCCGGCTGATCCTAAATAACCAGAGTATGTTATTGTTCCATCAGCTGCTGCATAAATATTTGTATTTTTAGTACAGCCTATGTCTAATCCTTGATGATTTTTTGAACCATTGCTAATGTTTCTATGCCCAAAATAAGAAGTAAGTGTAGGATTACCACTCATATCCACTGGAAAAATAAAACCATACTCCGAGATATCATTTGCAGCTGCAATGGTTGCAGATTCACCTTCTCCGACATTCGTAGTGTTATCTGCTATGGTATTACTTTCATTTACAACTTCTTCTGTAGTAGTAATTACCGCAGACTCTGTAATATCAGTTATATTTTCTGGTCCAGAAAAATCTTGATCTGCTAATACAAAGTTTTTATAACTGGTAACTTCTTTTAAGTTGTAATCCTGCAACATAAAATCCTGATTATTGCCATAGATACTCGTAGGTGGTGAATCATCAGAAGACTCATAATTTGTGCAACTAACTAAAACAAAACAAGAAAATAAGCAAGCTGAAAATAATAACCTTTTCATTACATTAATCACCTGCCTTCATATAATTGTCTTATCATATCTTCTGCCTGAGTCTTTACATCATCATCAGTTAAATCATTCTCATTAATTTGTGAAGTTATTGTTGAATCCCCAAAAACAGAGGAAGTTTCCTCTGCTTCTGAAGATTCATCTGAGTATAGTAACTGCTGACTCTGAGTATCAAGTAAATAAGGCGATAAATCACAACAACAGGTCACAATTACTACAATAAGATAAATAAGTGTGAAATATAACATAGGATCACCTCTTATGCTGCAGGCGGTGTATCAGAACCGCCACCAGAACCGCCTTTACTAGAACCATTCCCACCATGATTATCTTTAAAGATATTTGGACCACCAAAAATCAAAACTAGAACGATTACAGCTATTACTAAAATTTTCCAGCCCATATTTTACCTCCTATAAACTTATAAATTTTTCTAATACTTGCTCTGAATTCAAATCTATTTGAACTTTCTCAGATGGAGATTTGATAATAAAAAGTTCATAATCTCCAATACTTTTCAACACCAAAAGGGTATTTAAAGAAACTTCAAAAAATCCTATACGCTTTATATAGCCTTCAAAGTCAAGAAAAAGAGGAAGTAACTTCTCTTTACTTCCTCCACGATTCATAAAAAATGATAATTCTTCCTGAGACTGAATCCCTTTGATTAATACACAGGGGTAATCTAATTCATCTGAAATCTGCTTACTAACAGAACTAACTACATCAACCTCAGCAAGCTCTATAGCACTCATGATCCGACTGTGAGAACAACATCATGATTTCTCACAGTCACAGCTGCATTGTAATTACTAAACCAAGTGCATACATAAGACCACTCAATTTGTGATAAATTTAAGGTAATTACTTCCTCAATACCACAATTAATCTTAATCAATAATGAATCACAAAAAGTTTTACCTGCCTCTAGTGCATCTAAAATCTGTCTTTTGTAAACACTCAAATAATTCTCTCTAGGCTTTCTATTCATAGCATAGCACACACCATCTACTTCAAGCATATCAAAGCGTTCCAATGATGAAAGTGATGATGTAATACCTATTGCAGATAATGGCACTACTGCTGTACCATATTGCGACATAAATTCTTCAATTTTATTTGAAAGAACTCCATGCTTATCAGTAATGATATTTATTTGGAGTGGTTCAACATCCACATCAAGAACTTTAAGTCTACAGCAATCTTGTAAATCCTTATTTTCTGTTGCAGTAAAATCATCTGCAACATCATCTAAGGCCTCTAATCCTAAATCATCCAAATCATTCTCTGGTAAATTTGCTGGTTGCTCTGCATCTACCACTTGTGATTTTACAGTTGATTCCCTCATAAGCATTCTTTTCTCAAAATCTGAAAATTTTTGTGAATTGTGTACTGACTTAGCTGCCTGCTTTTGAGCATGAATGATATCCCTCACATTGATCCTTTCCTGTTTCATATTAAACCTCCTCTAGCTTATCATGCTTGTTTGCCGGATTATATTTATTTAGACGATTTAACTTATTCAAACGATCTAGCATGAAGCTTAAAGATACTAATCTTATCATAGGAATAAATAATAAAACATAGTACAAAACTTCCAACTTCACAACTTTTGCTTTACCAATTAATTGCTGATGCATGAAGGATACATCTCTCATAACTTTGTAATACCCTATTGCTGTTATAATATCACTAGCAATTAAAGTCAGTGCTAGATACCTAATTATCCAATCACCATAGTTATACATAAATGCTTCACCAAAAATATTATTTATAGTTTCTGTTGGAATAAATAAACATAGCAAACCAATTATAATCAGCAAATAACTAATTAATGTCAAAATAGCTAGTTTGGGACTAAAAATAGTAACTTCATTCCAAAATGGGATAAATCTATCCCATCTAGCAGTAGAACCTTTAACTGTATAATAGTTCTTACAAATAACAGGAACCACATAAAGGTACTGTATTAACAATATAGCTAAAAGAAGATATCTGAATGGAATGAGTTTTGTCCCTTTAATCATGCAAACAGAAATAAGTATAAAAGCTATCAAAAACACTAAAATCATAATTTTATCTTTGTCGTTCTTATTCATTATGTCACCTCTCTAAATCATTGTCATAAATATACTGAATGAACATTTGCAAAACGATAGATACAGCCTTTCTATCAGCTTCTGTTGTGGCAGAACCAATAACTGCCACAAAAGCTTCTCGCATAGTTGATGATGGCAAACTATTGACGTAATCTTGTGCTAGTATTAAATCATCTAATGACAGACATTCGTGATCCTCACTACTCACAACTCCCACTCTTTCAGCAATACCTCGAACCATTGTCATCAATTCTTCCATTTCAGCACTAGACTCTGTACATGCTACTGCTGGGTAAAATCCAGGCATCATTGGATAAGAATAATAACCATCGTAAGCCATTGGAGGATACTCTACATTATTGTTCTGTTGCTGACCAGTGTTTGGAACATCATAATAGGGTGCACTATTGCTTTGATCAGTATTTACATAGGAATAAGAATTGGATTCATATTCTCTGGTCTGATTTTCTAAATTTTGTGGTAATTGATTATAATTATAATTATAATCAATCTCCGAATTACTATTAGTAGCAGACTCCTGGGATCCGATCACATTTGTATCCTCATAATTATCTTGTTTGGAAGTCGTTGTCTGTGCATCATAATCACCAAATTCTTCTAAATAATCTGCTGGAACACTTCTGGCATCACTATCTACCGCAAGTTGAGCTTCTACTTCTGAAAAAATATCTAATATTTCTTGTACACCACCATAATAGTCAATAAATTGTTCTGTAAAGGATTTCATCTTTTCAATGGTTGATAGCATTCTTAGTCCAGAAGCACTATCTTTTTCTAAAGTTGAAATACAAAATTTTATTTGACTGCCATGAAGATGCTGAGTAATATATTCCTTTACTGCATTCAATCGTTCATCAGGAAAACACACATAAAACCCTTTTAATTCTGGCTCTATTTTTATACATTCCTCAACAATATTACCATTTACCTCATCTGGATGTTTTGTAAGTACTAAATTTGATGCCACATCAAATACTTCACTATTTAAGCCATTCAACATCACATATTCCTCCTTAAACTTAAAATTGTAATTAATCCTCCAACATCGTTTTTCTTTAAGCTTTTTAAAAGTTGTAATAACATATAAAGCAAGTCCACGGAAACTATTTCATAATTCTCTACAACCATTCCTAGTTGAGTCTCGGACATAGCAGCAATAGTTCTATTACTTGTATCTTTGTGAAAATTTCTATAGTTTGTAATAGATAGCACTCCATCATCTATTGCTTGAAAAACTACTAAATAGTTCTGACAGCTTTCAATCAAATAAGACTTTAGATGATCAAAAGCGAATCTATACTGATACACAACCTGAACAGCATTTTTATATGTAATAGCATTTGATACACCGATAAGATAGTTAAATACATCAAAAATTTTGTATTTATTAGTTTCTCTTGTATAGGCCCTTATAACATTTTTATCTACATAATCTAATGTACTTAAAACTTTTATTGAGCCTAGTATATCTGGCAGATATCCATGATGCCTACGACACAAAAATAAAGCACTAGTTTTATCAATAGAAAGTTGCTCCATAATGTAATTAACTTTATCTGATTCTGTAATTTGAAAATTATCGATTAATGAATATTTTATTTCCAAACTAACTAATGTTTCTTCAAGATCATGCTGTTCTCTCCTGCTATAGCATTGAAAAATAACAACATTATCTTCTGAAGTATTGGATGCTAATTTTATTACAATTCTTGATTTGGCATGGCAAAGAAGCAGCCACCCTTTAGTTAAAATAGGTGGCTGTGCATAAGTTTTTATTTTTTCATAAGGCGTTTTGTCATAAATATTGGCTCTACAAGATTTAGGAAAAAATCTGTAAAAGTCTGGTATCTTAGACGTAATCATATTTTCTCTACTCTCTAATAAAACTATAACCATTTATTCATCCTCAGTAATCTCACTTAGCATATCTTCTTTTATACCTGCCAAATCTTCAACAGCTAGACCCATTGTATCTAATTTATCTGCAATACCTTCTACTGACATTGCTTTTGACTGTTTACTCTCATTTAAGGCTATAAAATCTTCAGGGCTCAAATTCTCAATTTTCTGTCTAATCAGATTAACATCAAAATCATAGTCCTGATCATATAAAGAACGGTCTACTGGAATTGATAGTACTTCTAATTTGGCTAAATAATCTTCAAATAAGTATGCATTGAAAGAAGCATAATACCCAGAAATAACCGTATAATATTTCAGGAAATTTTCCAATGAGTTAATGTTAACAATACTTACTTTTTTATTCTCTATCTTCTGAACTAAAGATTGGTCCATACCAAGCATATAAATACTATCAGCTTTATTGTGATTTTGTACACAACAATTTGCTAATTCATTAATAAAAATTGTCAAGGCGTAATCATCGCATTCCAACAAATAAGCAATATTAGCGATTAGCATAATTCCAAAGAAATCTTTGTATGGCTCAAAGTAAGATAAACAATCAAAACTATTTTTATTTGAAATTTTATCCCCTGATTCCATCTCTGTATATCTTTGTATATAGTCCTGTAAAGATTCAGTTTTAAACGGTCTTAAAATAAATCTGTGAAACTTTATTTGTTGCAATAATCTTCTAGAATCATTATCTAACTGTTCAAAATCCTCTTCAGTATACTGCTGTAAGTAAAATAAATAATACGCGTATTCAGATTGACTTGAAAGTTTGGGCTGTATATGTTTTACATACTGTATTAAATGTTTTAATTCTGTATCTACGACACAATCTGTAAGAGTTGAATTATCAGTAATATCATAAACAGCTTGAATAAAATTAAAATAATCGTATTGCTTAAAAGCTTCAACCATCTTATTAATTGGCTCAAGATGTTTTAAAGAAATTCTAGAAACTTTCTGTCCGATAGAATCTTTTTCTTCTTCTGATAAACAATCATAATTATTTAATACGGCAAAAACCTTTTTATAAACAATATCCGTATTTGTAATGGAAGCAATAGCATTTGCAGTAGTGCTATTTATTGTTTTCTGCTTAAATAGCATATCGCAATAACTTTTTGCAAGATACAATATAATCATTCTATCAGTTACACGATCAAAGAACTCAAATAGTTTTACATCACTGAAATAAGAATAAAAATCTTTAACTGGAACTTGCCGTAAATTAATTATTCTTATATAGGATAAGGCAGACTCTAAGTTAAACAATTGTGATTTTAAGCTTTTTAGCTGTAATTCACGTTTTTTAATTAAATTTGGTAACACCTTTGCAAAATCTTTTAATGCATCAAAAGAGTATGTTTCAGCATCCAGTAACCCTTCATGATATAATTCACTGTACAGTTTTTGTAACTCATTATCATAATCCAATGTCATGATAAATCTCTCAGATGTACAGATATCTAAAAATGCTTTTTGATTCTTTAAGGTTATGAGATTAGTCTGATTCAAAAGTTCTACTACAGATGGAAATTCCTCCAACTTATATAAAACTGAGCAAAAAGCTTTGTTCTTTAGTTCAATATAGTCTTGACTAAGCACCCTTGAAAAATATCTGGCTAATGTTTTATAGGATAAATGATCTGGTTCATTATAATCTTTATCATTTAAGACAATACGAATGTCGTCATTAAATATATCAGTAGCATCTTCCGTAAATTTTTCTGGAGTGATTTGCGCTTTTATTCCTTTTACTCTATCATAAAATTTAGCTATGGCGTCATAGTATTCCTCATCGGAATAGTTAATAGGTGCTATTCTTTCAACTATTTTTGTAGAAGTACTAACATCTCCGGACGTTTCAATAAGATAAAATAAGACCTTTTCTATAATCTCCCTCTTTGGAATAATTCGTATAAATGCAGTACCCTCAGATATATTGTATAAATAAGCATTTACTTCAGCAAGATTATTATTATAATAATTTACACTCTCTTCACTAAGTTGCTCATACTCCTGCCACCAGAGCATACTATTTCCATTACAATATGAGCAAATTTCAACTTCTGGGAAGCCAAATGCCTCATATAAGTGTCTAGTATCATCAAATTTGGATCCTCTCCGGTCAAAACGTTTATGCTCTGAAGCGATTGCAATAATAGAAATAAAGCTATTATTTAATTCCACCAAATTACTACAATGGGGACATACATATTTCAATGTATTGCCAACTTTTTGTAATCTCTTTATAGGTCTACAATTGCTATCTTGCAGAATTTTTAAATTACGTTTCTCTCTTGCTAGCAAATATTCTGCAGTTTTTCGACGCTTTAGTTCTGACTCTTGAAATTTTGCAAGTTTATTCTTCAGATCTCCGATAAACTGTTTTACACAAGAATCAATATACTCATCTACAGCTACCCCATAGTTTACTAACCTTATATAGGTATCTTTTTCTGGCGATCGGCAAATTAGTTCTATAATATTCTGTGCAGTAATTGAGACAAATTCCCTTGTTGTTTCTTTATCCTGCAACATTTTTAATAGACTTAGTACTAATTCTTCAAAGTTTTCATCAATCCCCTCTGGTCGCTGAACGCTCAGAGAGAATGCTTCCATTCTCCTAGCATTCTCTGCTTTAATACTTGTAGCTCTTGAACTTGTTAATGATTCCAATATTTTCTTATATTTTTCAGAATAAAGCTTATTAAATAAGTCCTTATAATTAGACTCATTAAACTCCAATTCTCTTTTCTGTAATGTACTTAAATCTTCGTAATTAAGATCCTGTACAGCATATCCTGACTCTGCATATTCATCTTTTAATCTCTGAATTAGCTCTACATCTGCTGATAAGTCATCATCCTCATCATTATCAAATATGTCCACATTGTAATCAATAGATGTAAGATCTAACCCTAAATCTCTGTTATCATGATTCACAATAAATGTGTTATCTCTAGCAGAATTAAACTCGGAATCAGGCATATCTGCTATGAAATCGTCAAAGAAATCAGAATCAGCCTTAGACTCAGTAGATACATCTTTAAATTTTAATGTATCAAGCTTTGTATTGGAGTCCAGATCATCAAATATGTCTAGATCATCAAATTCATCTGTTTCAGATTGTTCAAACTCTCTGATTTTAGAATCTGTTGACATTGCTCAATCATCTCCTTTTCCCATTTTTCAACCCGTGTGTCTATAATATCTAATAGCTCTCTTGATGTAATAAGTACCTTACGCTCACTTCCATCAGCATTATATTCAATTCCTCTAGATAACCCGGCTAGATACTTGCTGCTATTAGACTTTTGATCAGCAATAATATAAGGAACAGACATTTTTGCCGAAGATATCTGAATTTCGTATAAAGGTATTCCTCCAATCTTGTGATTAGATAAGATTTCCTTTAGCTGTTGACCAGAACATCTTTCAGGTAAATCTTTTGTGTCTAACTCCAAAGATAGTTTATTATCCAAGTCTTCTATCTTTGATGATTCATAGTATACATCGCTATTAATAGCAGCAGACACTAGCTCAGATATATCCTTACTAGTGCCCCTTCTATTACACATATTAATGAATTCAGTTTTTGTTAATCGTACTCCATCTGGGTAGCAACTGCCGGTAATACAAACAGGCAATATTTGCAAGCCTTCCTGTTTTAATGTTCTTCCTAAAATACAGGATGCTACATATAAATCCTCCAATGAAACATACAACCAATATTTTTTCATTGGATCATAGCAGCCTCTAGTTTCACAGAAATTACCAACTCCACCTGCTTCATTTATTTTCTGTTGCAATGCATCAAAAGAATCTATCCCTGTAAATAATTTCTGAGCAGAGTTACCGAGTTCAGGTAATCCTAACTTAGAAACCATTTCTGGAAATGTATATGTTCGACTCTTTATTCTTGCTACTTCAGACATAAAAGTCTCACCCAATGCGCTACTAGTAAAATAAGCAGGCATCTGATCAATATCTAAATTAAGCAATTCAACATAAGAATTACTATGTAACAGTGGGGATTTACCCAGTTTTTTATGATTTGAATTAACCTCTGAAACAAGCTTATAAATATAATTACAATTTGCCTCTGCTAACCCTACTGCTCCAAATCTGCTAAACATTTCTGCGAGTCCTAATGCCTGTTTACAAGGGCATCTGGGATCTACACATTGCATCATTGTTAACTTTAGATTAATAATATTTTCGCTACCACAAATACAATAGTCTGGAAAGTACTCATGGTATGGTTTTGGTATAATCTCCAGCTCTTTAGCATTATGTACAGTCTCATAAGATTGAAATGCATAATATTTATCATAAGCTTGTCTCATTTCATATAAAGTCATAATCATTCCTCACTCGTCAACATATTTTCATAATCATATACTACCTGCATATAACTTATAACAGTGCCGCCATTTGCTAGCTGTAATTGTTCTATCTCTACCACACAGATACCACTAATATCCATATTAGTGGCTGCATAATAAGGAATTTGACATCGATATTTCTTGTTCTGATATGTAACTTCCAACCAATACATTTCCATGCCATCATCCACACTAGCGCGTTTCATTTCATAATTAGCAAAATCCTTAAAATATGCTGTATCAACTACATCATATTTTGATTCTAGTGATTCCCCTTCAAGATCTTTTACATACTCAGACTCTGATGATAATGAAACATCTGCAGAGGTATCACTTGCATCATGCCATGTATTCTCTTCTGTGTCTTCTTCAATGTCATCTGATACTGTAGCTTCCGTTGAAATAAAATCTGTTTCGGTATAATCTGGTCCAGTGTAATCATTTGTATTATTTTTTGATTTTTTAATTACAGAAATAATTATAAAAATAACAATAATCAAAATAATGACAATAATCACAAAAAATAGATTATTCTTACTGCCCCGATTGGTATCTGCACTTGTTAAATCCTCAAATTCTGGTATATCTGTCTGTGTACTAGAAGATTGCTGTGTTGCATCTGATGAACTTTGTGAATCAGCATATCCTGATTGCTCATCATGATTATTATCTGTAAATCCAATAGGCATGACTTATACACCTCCTGTAATTTGTAATATTTGTGAATCCAGTTCTTTAAAATTGATTAAAACCTTAGAGTTAAGCTTTGATAAGCCAGTTAAAGGATCTTTTATAAAGAAAATTGCTCCTGAAGGATTAACCTTAGAAGCAAGTAAACTTAAAACTTTTTTCTTTTGTACTGTATTATTTACCTCAATAACATAACCTGTACCCAATGTATTAAAATACATTGGAGTATAGGACATATTTACAGCATATATCTCAGCCTCTTCATACAACGTTTCAATAAAAGAGTCTAACTCCTTTAAATCAATTTTACTATGAACTTTCACCCACTTATCTACGCAACCACTGTATTTAAATACTACAGAAATACCATCTCTACTAATTTCCGTAGATAAGTACTCCTTTATTGCCGGAATCATTTCTTTAGTAACAGTTAAAATAATTTGATTACCATAATTTTTCAAGTGCTGATACTCATTATGTTGTTTTAATACTTGGGCTAAAGTTATACCTTTGCACTCAGTATCTATTTCATAATCAAATATATCATCATCAACAGATTCATCAACTATATCACTATCATAAGCTGAATTAGCTTCTGCAGAATCAAAAGACCAATAGGAATTATCAGCAAATTCATCATCATTAAATAATTCAGAGGTATCAATATAGCTAAAGTCGTCTTCGGTCTTATCTGCAACATAATTCTTCTTACGTAAAACTACCAGCTCGCCATCGTAATTGATAAGCGGTTTTCCTATAGGAAAATGTCCAAGTGCCCAAGTTTCAAATTTTGAAGACCATATTCTATCTTTTTCTTCATCCTCATCTTTACACTTTTGCACTTCAAAATTTTGATCATAATCATTTACATAAGCACGTACTGTATAATTACTAAAATTATCCAGGATGGCTGGTATATTTATAGGCTCAGTATCAATATCTGGTTGTACTTCATGAATTACTTCATTTATTCTGGTATCCACGTACTTTGCACGTTCATCCTTAATTAACTCTTCCCAAGGATCATCAAACCAAAATGGCCCATTTCCAAACTCACCATCATCCCATCTCTTGATTATACGATCAACAAAATAAACTGGAGCTTCCCTTGCGTCATCCTTTGTTTCTGCCCAAGTGTTACCAATATTAATTCCCACAAAATAAGACGTATGCCCTTTCATAGTAACCATGCAGGACTCTTTGATAATCTTATACATATAGAAAGGATGTATAGATTTGTGTACACTACACAACAATTCATCATGAATTAACATATGCCAAATTATCTTGTCATTAATACCTTCTTTCTCACATCGATTATAAAATCTAATGAGAATTATACGGAATAATTCTGCTGCAAATGACTGTATAGGAAAATTACCGGCTGGTCTTCTAATTTTGCCTTCCTCTTTATTATAATGACCATGTCTCCGCCTCTCCTTTGCTTCAGCTGTCTGGCTAATGTCTGAAAGATCAAATGTTCGATAGAAACCTAATTCATTTTCAACGAATCCTATAGGCTTAGGGATCCTAGTACCTGCTAGGGTTAACACATAATTACCGTTTTCATCAGTTACCCACGCATCCATAAAATCTCTGAGCTCAATAGACATTTCTCTTGCAAGTAATGCATTATCACGTTGCTTATTAAGAAATTCCATAACAGGACGATTATTGCTTTCCCACTTAGCAAGCAACATACGAGTTGCAAATAGATTTTCAGCATTGATTTCCCCAAATAAGGTTTCACATAATGACATTTCTCCAAGTCCATAAGGAACTCCAAATGATACACCCTTTGCCATTTTTCTGATTTTCTTACTAACTCTGTGTGGAGGAATGGCATTTACCATACTAGCTGTCTCTGTATGATAATCTTTTTCTGGATCCTTCATCCTATCTACCATTATCATATGCTTAGATAATGACAACATAATTCTATATTCTACCTGTGACATATCAAAATCTACAAGATAGTAGTCATCAGTGTAAGATCTAACCAAAGCTTTCAAGGAACCCTTCATTGTTTGCGCTGGGTTAGAAATTCTTCTAGTCTCTATTCGCGCTAACGAATATGATTTGAAAATTTTACCTTCCAGATTATTTTCTTTAATAGGTTTATAGTATCCTGTATATTCTTTATTTATTTCAGCATATTTCTGTAACACAAGTGCTAAAGGATACTTTAAAGAATTGAACTTACTAGCAGAAATTAAAACCATATCATCAGCTTTCTTTTGCTTAGAAGGATTTAAAGATGCTCTGAGCTGCTCATATTCTTCTTCACTTGCCCCTGCAACTAATACATCTTTCTCTAATCTGTTGAAATGTTCCCCTTCCTTTCTCTTAACAGCAACCAACTTCTTCATGGCATATTTGTCAATTTTAGGTTGGGGCTTCTTTCCTGTAGTCCAGGCCTTTATAGGATATTTTAAAATATCAAATAATACACGCCGTAATTCCGCAGGTTTGAACTCGAACTCTAACTTATTTTTAGGATCTGGTTTTATATCCTGTATAGCTTTTTGATATTCTTCGTCATTTATAAAGAAACCAGAAGATTTTTTAGCTTCCAATACAGCTCTCTGCCTATAAACATCGACAAATGCTCCAACATATTCATAAGTAAACTGCTTTAACTTCTCAATATTTGCAAGAGTATTATCTGCTAATTCAAGTACCTTATCTGCATAGGTATTCATACCATAGTATTCACTTCTTGGTAAAATATTTAGCAAAGGTATATCCTGTCTTTGATAATAATAATACATTCTTTTAGTCATCAACTTTTTTAAGAAATGAAAAAGTTTTAATGTATAATCACCATCGGCACAACCATATATCATAGCTACAATCTTATGTCTAAGATATCGGTACTTATCTTCATTACCTTTTCCCAGAATATCTGATAATTCTGGTGTCTCATGTCCAAATATTTTACGAGTTAAAGTCTTCAGTTTATTTGAACCTTTAACCAACTTGGGATTCAAGTCAAATGCCATTTGCAATGTATCATTATCAAAATAAAAGTACTTTTTAAGATCAATAAAAACTCGTTTATCGAACATTACATTATGCCCAATTAAATTTATGCTTTTTCTTTTTAAAGTAACATATTGTATTGTATTTTCATTTAAAGTAGCTTCTTTTACTGTATCTTCAAATAAATTCATGTGTTGTAATTCATTTTCAGAATTTTTATTTGGACAGTATACTTTTATGGTACGCTCACCTGTGAAATTTTCAAACAATTCTCCTAATCTTTTTGCAACATAATCATTAGGAACATTATTAAAAAATTCCATGTCAGTAAAAATAACTGATCCAGTCTCTTCTTTCCATGAAATAGGTACTGCAACACAATGATCTTTATCTTCATTATCCGGAGACAGATTATATACAAACAAACCAGATGTTTCTGTGTCTAGTGAAACGTCTAATGTTTGATTGTTATCCTGTGCTTCTTTTATTGCCATTACAAGAGGATACATGATTTTATATTCAAAATCTGGCAAGTTATCTATTACTTGATAATCCTTTTTTATAATGTCTCCATCCTGATACCAACTCATATCAGAAGAATCACAAAGCATTTGGTAATCTACATCAATGATTGTTTTTGTTAGAATTTTCTTTCTACGAGTTTTTTGTATCTCAGTAAGCTCAAATTGCTTAATATTTAAGCTAGTTCCTTTATACAATTCTAAGGAGACATCACCATATTCTATTTTAAGTTCAGAGAAGAAATTATTTGTTTGCTCACATGAGAAAAATAATGTTTGATCTTTACCATAAAATGACCTTAAGGTATCTGTTAAAGCTTGAACTGTATCATCTTTAATAATATTTTGTTTAGAAAATTGATAATTCCGAGCAAAAGATATTGTATTTAACACAGTCTCTATAATTTGAGAATCATTAAATACTTTTATTTTACCAGATGCTTTTGTTCTTGTTAAAATTTCTTCAACATAACTTGGTGTACAATAAGCCTTTAAATTATAATATGATGGGATTTCAGGATACTGTAAAGGTTCTCCCATCTCAGCTCGATAACGATCCTCTTTATGATATTTGTTGAACAAAACAAAAGTTTCTTTGCTTTTAGTATCTGCCCAATAAAGATAAAACTGTTCATCCCCTACCTTTAAATTACCACTAAGATTCATAGGCACCTCCTATGTACTCAAATCTTTTATAAGACTTTAAATTTACTGTGTAATCACAAAAGGAATCTTGTTTTAAAACTAGTGGTTCCTCTAATTTAACTGAACTGGTTGCCATTGATGCTGCAAAACTTTTACTACGATAAATAAAAGTAGTGCTTAATTGTTTTTTTAAGTACATCATGCAGTAATCTTTTATTTTTGCAGTCTCCTCTAACACTTCAGTAAAAAAAGAGACAAGCACCCTTTCAAGTACTTCTCTCTCAGTTAAATCCTCTAAATAATCAGTCTGTTGTATCCGCAAAACCAAGCTTCTAATATAATGCTCAATGCGTTTATCTAAAGCTGCAAGTGTTCCCAAAGTAACATGCTCCAATTTTTCACATCGGAGATTTAAAATATTGCTAGAAATATGATCATAATTTTCTAACATTCTAACATTCATAGGATCACATTTTGTAAGTCTGTGCAAGATATAATCTAAAGAATTGCTCATATCTAATATGACGCTATATTCCAAACTTTTACTTCCTATTCCACAGGCTTCTAAAATGAAAGCATTATCATTAGCACATCCTGGATATTTAATACCATATACTGTATATTGTCTATCATTTTTTAATACAGTATTAAAAATATTTGCAACATCTGGTCTTTTTGCAGCCAATGAAATAGGTAATCGTTCAACACCTTTAAGCAAACGAAATTGTCTTGTTTCTATTTGCTTTGAAACACGAAGCATATCATTGTTGATATCATAATCCGAGTATAAATGAATCAACAAAATCATTTACCCCCTTATCATTAAATACTGGTCGATGCTCAAATATCTCAATATCACAAGCATCATCTCGAACTGGATAATAGCATCCAGAATCCAAATTAAAGAGGTAACCGTTTTTAGCGGTTACCCCATAAGTTCTTAATATATTTTGATTTAAAGTTGTTCTAACAACCCTTTTTGATCCATCACTGAATGTTTGAACAACCCAACCAATACCTTTTAGTAAAATCTCCATCATTTTATCCCCAATTGTAATCTTAAACTATGTAATATACTTTCATTTATCTCCTGTATATCTGGGTATTGTAATTCACCACAAAAGTATCGCAATGTTACAATATAGCCATAATCATGTATAAACACCTTTGTATATAAGTTTGATGCAACTTGGTTATCAGTTAAAATAGGAGTATACAGAAAGAATTCAGAACCTCTTTTAGCATAATGATCTTCAAATTTAAAAATATTTTTTATATCTTCATAAAATTTGGTAGTAGATTTAAACATAACAATTGTTCTACTTGCTTCACGTAAATGCTGTTTTTCTTCTGCTGTGAGTGTTTCTTTGGATCCACAAACCGTCAAATTCTCAGTAATTTCACACCAGAGATCATGATAATAGCTGAATAAATCCTCAAGACCTGTAAGCATATAATTAATACCAGATAACACCTTTTTAGACATTGCCTTGTATTCCACATAGCACACATCATTGCAATAAGGTTCTAGATCTTTAGGTTGCAAATAATACATATGTACTGGCTGATCTTTCACTGCCTGTAAGCTTGAAGAATTATAACTATTTAACTGCTGATTTATTTTCATATCAGTAATATGATAATTTATATTGGTTAAAAATTTCTCCAGTTCAAGCATATCTTTTATTGGATATGAAACCTCTAACCATTGAAACTGTGATGCTACTTTTGCATAAACTAAAAACATATTATTATCAGCTGTTGTAGCAGTTGAATAGTTAAAACGATTTAATTCTTCATTTATGCACTCATTCACTAAACTCATTTCTAACTGAATTTTATAAACTGTATTAGCCACTACTAATGCATTTCTTAAATTAATAGTATCCAATTCAAAGTCACTAAAAATTTGAGACCCGGCATAAATTAGGCAATCTGCTATTTGCTTATTATATTCTATGAATGATTCTCCAGCTTGCAAATTATAATTGTTATTGCAACTTAATTGAATATTCTCAGCTATTGCCAATTCCTCCACTAATAAGAAGATTATAATTGCCAAATTCCTATTCGAATTTTGTAATCTAGTTACTTGCTGTGTGTCATAGTCATCTGGCTTATTGCTCTGCAAAGTCTTCAATGCTTTAGAATTCTTGAGCATTTGCTGATTGTAAATTCTCATTACAGCTATTATTCTGAATTCTGTGGTATCTAAGAATTCCATATTTAAGCTTTTATACTTTTTTACAATAACATCAGCATGCTGTCTCCATACATCTCGTCCTTGCATAAAAGCACCGGAACTTATAGCATACTTGATGTGTGATTGTAAATTCTGTTGTAATACCTCTTTATTACCTATTTGCCCTCGAACAAGTGCCTTCTGTCCTAGTACTAGTGATGTGGACAATATCTTATCCATTAAGCTACTACTTATTCCAATTACAGAATTTGCTGTTGCTTTCTTAGCAATAAGATCAAATAATGCATCATTACTCAATAATGCTGTCTGACTATCATATGTAGAGCTTCTTTCTGGATCATCTGCTTCCAGCATTAAATGAGCGGTATCTTCATATAAAGTTACATATTCTCTAAAACTGGAGAATCTCTTTAAATATCGTTTATCTCGAAATATATCTGCTGGAAGTGTAAATATGCTTACACCAGTAGTGTTATTGGGAGAATTCACCCACTCAATTAACTCTCGCATAGCTAAAAAGCCTTCTACATCAGCCCTAAACTTATCTTGATCTCTTCCTGTACTAGTATTAAAACCACCACGTTCATAATAAGCTGTACCGTCCTTAGCAGAACCACCATTGGCAAAATGAGTAATGCAGTTAATTGAACAAGAAACTACTTTAATATAAAAGTTATAATAGTCTTTTGTGTCAATTCCATTTGTAATTAATGCTGCATATTCTTTACATAGTTGAATTCGCTTATTATATTTAATTTTTTGAGCATCATTAAAAGCTTGTGACTCTAATGTGACGCCCAAGCCTGCAAATACATCATTAAATTTTTGGCGATAAGTTTTATAGTTTTTTAAACTTAAACTATGACGATACCATGAAAAAATGTCATAGTAAGCAATAGCACTCTTATTATGACTAAAGAGATAATACGAAGATTTATTAATTTTACTAGCAATCTTAATGAAATCTATAGATTCTGGAATTTTTTCATTAATAGGATCATCTATTTGATAAAAATCAACTTTAGATCTCTTATCTTCTGAACCTACTTCCTTTAAATTACTTTGGAACTTAAATATATCTGCGTATTCAACAGTTTTTACAAAGTAATTGGTAAAAACAAACTGCAGATAATTATCTGGTGTTTTTGACTCAATATTATAACTTGTAGCACTACAACGTCTCACATATTCATAAAATGCAGAGCTCTCTCGATTGATAATATCCATATCATCAATACGAGATCTCATCTTTCTTATAAAAATATTTTGCCATTCCTGTGTCTGCATATATAATAAAATAAAATATTCTGGATCAGTGTTTGCTATATTTCTAGAAATAATTCTACATAACTCTTTTTCAGATAAAGACGGTACAAGATCATGTAGAGTAACCATAAGCACCCTTCCCATATTTCCAGTACTTTTTCTGAATAATCTAGCTGTGCATAAAAAATGAACATATGCACTTACTAAGTCAGATTTCTCATTTTTAAGCTGATTTTTCAGAAGTGTCTGTAATTCTGAATCTAATGTAAGCAGTCTTACTTGTTTAGAAGCTGCAGCATAATTTGAACTTTTATTCATTAAGCCAAGAGATATTGCTGTGATAAACTGCAACTGAGCTATATTAATATCATTATGTTTATACCAAGATACAAACATTATTCCCCTCCTTAATGCAATAAATAAATTATAATAGCAATAAAAAACATAACTGCTATAATTTTTGTTCTTGTATCAGTGAATGAAAAAGGCAGTGTGATAATATGCCAAATTGCAGAGAATAATCCGTGTATAATAGTTATACAAAAAACAATAAGCCACATGATAATTTTTTGCAGAGTAAATAATATCACCTCACGGATTTTTGCAAGCCCACCTTTTACAACATAAATACCACCTTTGGCTGATTTTTTTCGATTACATGCTGGACATATAGCAACAGTATTGACAGTTCTATTAATACCCATTCCTGCCAAAGGTACTATATGATCCACTTGCACATTTTCCTTACCAATTAATGGCATATTGCACTGTGAACAAAACCAAATACACCCAAATAAACCAGGATTTTTCTTAAAATAAGCTGCACGATAGTTAAAACTTTCTCGTTTTTGCCTACTTTTAGAAATATTTGTATTTTGGCTCATATTTATCACCTCCAAAAAATAGTGGGAAATTTTACTTTCCCACTACCAATTAAAACAGATCTAAATCATCAAAGGAATCCTCATACTCTGAATATTCCTCATTATCAATATAATCTGTCTCATTTGCAAAAATAGTTGTACTTGAATCATCAGCCTTTAAAGAAACATAAGAAGTATCTAGTCTAATTAATGATTCATCTGGATTTATCTTAACTATTTCACGATAATCATGTTCTAATCGATCATCCTTAATAACTAAACTATATACTCCTGAATTTACATCAGTAAAAACTACTTCGCCGGACTCATTCACAATTTGTTTTGCAATTATTTCTGTTCCTTTCAGTAGTAATACCTCAAAACCTTCTAATGGCTTAAAATCATCTGACCAAATAGATTTAAAAATATTATGAGTTTTTACTTCTGATGTAACAGGTGATTCAATAGAATCCATTATTGCTTTCTCAGAACTAGATGTTTCTAATGATTCTTTTGATTCTGTATCGAATAATCCCAAATGTAAAAGAGAATCTTTGTTTGGGCTACTCTCTGCTGAGATGACATCTTCATCTGTACTACTAATTGCTTCATCAGAATCAATATTTAGATAACTGAAATCTTGCAGATCTAATGAATTAAGGTCATCAAAATTTAATGTGTTATTAATCTCACTCTTTTCCTCTGAAATAGTAAAATTAGTCTCAGGTAATACACTTTTCTCTGTATTACTCTGCATAAATTTCGGTGGTTTATACAATTGTTTCTTTTCTCCTGCATTAAGAAGATTTTCACCTAGATTTAATGCACCAATTGCAGAATTTTCGTAAGACTTATAGCCACCTGTAGTTAAGTCCACTGCAGACTTCACTACCTGTTCAAAAGATAATGATGCAAGTGCCCCACTATTTTCAATAATAGTATCTGATAACCGATTTAATTCGGCTATGAATGCCACATTTTCATTATCTGCAACTTCGCTATACTTATAATGTCTACCAACCTTATAATTAGGATCATCTGATTTAATTATCTTAACATCAGATAACTGTGCTCTAGTAAATATTTCAAAATGTCTAGCATTAATAGAAATATTGTTATCATCAAAGTTTTTATACCAATTATCTAACCAAGCTACCTGCTTCTTTCTAATAAGATTTTTGTTATCAGATTCTGGTGTAGACCAGATCATGTTAGGTTGAATATATCCTATGGTGATAGGTTCTCCTGCATTCACCCACTCACCATTAGTACATATTAACTGATTAGTTTTTAGTTTTACAGCCTTCTTTGTACCAGTTAGAGCCTCATCAGACATTAAAATACCATCTTTACTTTCCAACTGCATAATAGTGTCATTCTTAATCTTTTCTAGCATTAGGTATCCACTTTTACGCATAATCTGTGCATCACCACTGACTGTGATTGGAGTACCACTTAATAACTTATGCAAAATATCTACACCACTTGCAACTGTTTCGCCGGCTGCTCCACCCTTATTAACAAGGGATAATGTTAACTGAGCTGCGGGTTCACCTATGGCCTGAGCAGCCTCAATTCCGATATTTTCTCCCACTTTTGGCAAGGTGTTACTTGAATATTTTAATCCATAACATCTAGCACAGCAGCCATTAATTGAGCCAATATGCTTAGAATTGTCTCGACCAGTTTTACAATCCAATAAAATTCTAGCCTCTATTCGTTCTAGCCCTTGCTCTTCAATGGCACTTATAGTTTTTGATGTAATGATCTGCATTGAACTATTTAAAATTTCAGAATTTGGACCAATGTACTTTCGTAAATATGGTAAATTTCTACCTTCTCTATTCTGCAATAGAGATTTACTAAGTTTTGACATACCATATCTAAACTCAAAAGTACCTATATCTGTCTCTACATGCTTAACACATCTTCTTTTGAGAATAGCGATACCTTCTGATGTTATTAAACCAAATTTTAAAAAATTCTTTAACAATTTCTTAGAATAGTCATCAACAGGTTCTCTGCCAATTAAAGATTCTAAAGAAATCTCTATAAGATCCTGCGATTTATCATTTTGTATAATTAAAGAATGAAAACCATTCTTTAAAATATCATAAGATTTTTCAGTAATCTTACCCTCTTTATCTACAGTGTCACCTAATAGTTGTAATGTTTCTTTGTCTTTTACACTTTTACCAAGTAAAGTTCGATCAAAGTATTCTTTATTTGGTTTTAGCATACTTAAATGGTTTAAAGGCTTTGTTGAATCATATTCAATATCATACCACCAGTCAGTTTTACCACAGTCTGCTTCTATGATCTTTATTCCGGCTGTACAATAGACTGCTTTTCGTGTACCATAACCAGCATTTGCTGTCTCATTTTGTGTGGATGCCATACCAGTTCTAGTAGAATAAGCCATCATCTGAAAATCAAAACTGGATAAACCTTCAGAATAATTACTGGTAATAGGATTAGGAAGATCTTCAGTTTTAGTTTTCTGTAAGGAACCTACAGCACCTACAGTTTGCATTATTTGTAGCTTACTGCCACGAGCACCAGAATCATACATAATAAAAACATTATTATTTCTATTCATAGAACTCAAGATATTCTTTGCATCATTACCAAATATATTATCTTGTATACTATCCAATGTATGCTTATAAACTTTATGCACTGCTGTAACCTTATCATCTAGACTTAATAATCCAAACTGATAATCTCTTTCATAAGCAGCCTTTTCTTCATCAGCATCCTTTAATTTTTCAGATTTTGTTGAGCGATCAGTTATCTCTTTCAAATCATCTAAAGAGATACTCACGCCAAATAAATCACAGATTCTAAAGCCCATCTCTGTAATATCTTGATAAACATCAATTAATGCATAAGTATCAGTTGACAGAGATTCTTCATAAATTTTCTTGCAGATACTAGACAACTTAAAGGAATCTATATGTGCATTAGGTGAACCTGAAGTAATAAGCCCGTCATATAATAAGCCACTATAATGATCCTCCATGAGTCCCGGAATTTGCAGCGGATTTGTAAATTTATTATCAGGACTTAATCCGCCTGGCAATAATGAATTAAATAAAATTCTACCTGCCGTACTCACATATTTATTTCCTTCATAATCTAAACATACTAATTCATATGTATGAATAATATGCTCCAGGACATCTGCCCGAAGTTCAGGTATTGAAGAATAATAATTTATATCGTAATTAGGAACATCATAATCTGCAATACACAAAGCATTATCTTTCAACATAGTTGCACAATAAATTCCAAGAGCTATGTCCTGACTATGCTTAAGAATTACATCTCCATTTTTTGCATTAATAATATCTTTCATTACTGAAAGCTTATCAATTGCTTCAGCCTTTGCTTCTTCAGAAAGTAATGCTAAAAACCACATCTGGTCTCCATCAAAGTCAGCATTATATCCATTACATACTAATGGATGAATCTGCATTGTCTTTGTTTTTACTATTCTAGGATAAAAGGCTCTAATTGAATATTTATGAAGTGATGGCTGTCTACCAGAAATAACAACTTGAGGTGTAATAGTTTCTCCATTAGCACCGCATATTCCACTCACATTTGTACCCTCAATAAAGGCTTTTATCCATAAATAAAACTGATTATAAGCATCATAGACTGATAATCCGTAAGAAGACATGAAATGATCTAAGTATAATTTCTCAAATTTTTCTTTAGACTGTGCTGCAATGGCTACCATCAAATCCTTTACCATTTGTGGTCTTATTGCTGTTGTACTATCTATACGATATTTCAATAAATGAGGAATCAATTGATCCTCCCACACATTAACAGCCATACAAAGAGGTATTCCTACAAAGGAAGGTGACCAAGTAATATTCTGTGTAGGTATAATAATAGTTCTACCTGATCTGGCTACAACTTTCTTTTGTACTGTTTCACGGATCTTACCATGATTCTTTTCACCTTTACCAGTAAACCACTGTAAAACATTTGTAAACTTTGTCTTACGATTTTCTGCACCAAAACCAATAAAATCCTTAATAGCGGTATATACTTTCATCTGATTTATCTCATTATCATTTTCATTAACAGCCTGTGCTGCTGCTAATATATTCTGATAATGTATATCGAAATCTGAAGGTCTTTCTTTACCAGTTCTGGACATATTGTCTGTAGGTCTAAAAATTGCTGGTAATACTGGATAAGTACTTATAAGATAATTGGATAACTTGTCTCCTCTTTCAATAAAATCCGTTATAAAATTAACTCTATCCAAAATATTCATTTTAGAATTTGAGTCATAGACGTACTTATAAATGGAACTAATGTCTTCTGGATCATACTCTTTTTTATTAGAATCTACTGTCTCTTCAGCAGTTTCATCTTTTGTAAAAGTGCCGGTTCGTATATATTCCTGCATTTGTTTTGCACTCAACACAATATCTTTCTTTTCATCACCAAGTTTTTTATTTGACACGGATGAACTTTCAAGATAACGACTCTTTAACAATGAGAGTGAGGCTTCAACATCATAATGCTGAAAAACATATGTCAGTGCCTTCAATCCAGTCATATATTGTAATTTATCTGCATCATCTAATTCCTCATATTCTTTTGCAGATAAAATATTTAACTGACTTAAAGAATATGCTGCAGTATAAACATAGGACTGACCATCTCTGATCTTAGCCAAATCTGTATTAGTGCAATATTGTATACTTTTAGATTCAGAAGTTTTCTTTATAAATACATTTGCTATAGAACCTTTCTCTAACCAAGATGGATGCACAATAGTTGTGTTTAATTCAATATAACCCCATCTTGTTCTATTTAATGTTTTTCCGGAAAGGCTGGTATTATCTCCAAAGATGTTTGCAGCTCTTAAAGAGTCATTCATAACTGGAGTACTAGAAAAAGTTCTGGTAACTTCATCAGTTAAAGGAGCAAATTGATAATAGTCAATCTGCTTACCCCCAGAAACCTCTGAAGCATTGGAAATTTCTGTACCAAGTGGTCTTAACATTGCCTGAAAAGTATTAAAATTATAATTTTCTCCCTCTTCATGCACATCATATGGGTCTGTTAAAATTCCTGTCAAAACACGCTTGCGAGCCAATCGATCGTCAGCAAGAACTGTTTGAATTTCCTGTAAGACATGTGGGGCATCTACACATTCTAAACACCAAGACTCCATCTCTCCTATAGATTGTCCACCGTTCAACTTTGAAGAAGACTTTGCCTGTAATGTAATAGGATGAACTCCATGAGAGAAACCAACAGAATGTACTTTCTTTCTTACCATATGAACCAATTTTTGCATATATTGATATCCAACATTTACCGGGCGCTCAAAGTACTCACCAGTTCTTCCGTCTATAAGCATAATAGGCTTTATGTTAAACTCTTCACAACGCTGTTCTACAAATTTTCTGGAGTCAGGGTGAAATGGGCTGACAATTGCAATATGACCTGATGCCATTTCAGCTGCTCCTAATGCTGTATCTAGTAACTGTGAAATATTCATACGACTTGGAATACCTTGTGGGTTCAAAAGAATATCTAACGATCTGCCTGTTACAGGATCATAAGGCATATCCTCATTGTCAACAATTCTAGCTATTACACCTTTATTACCATGACGACCAGCTAATTTATCTCCGACCTCTGCACTAGCTCGTGAAGCTATTTGCACTTCAGCCACTGTTTTACCAGTAACATCTGTATAAATATCAGACTTTATAACCTGACCTTCTGTGAAAGAATTTAAAGTTTCAGTTTCAAAATATACCTTATTCTTATTATTTCCAGAACTAGCAACTCTCTTTTTATAAATTGCTACATCCCCAGGTTCCAGTTGAGTTCCCAGTAATGGCAAACCATTTTCTCCATACCTAGAATCTGCATAAGAAGGCTTTTCAAATTTTACAGAAGTGCCCATATTACTGTTTATTTCGCTTTTAATAGATTTTATATAAATCGAAGTTAGTGTATCATCATAAACTAGTTTACGATTTATAACAATACCATCATCAATGGATGAACCCTCAAAAGTTTTAAATCCAACAAAGTAATTATGTCCTACAGCTAATCCGGTTTTTAATTGTTCGTCACTTGCCTGAATACCTCCATAGTCAACTAATTTGTCCATTGAATATTCATTAATATCATAATCAGTACTATAAGCAATAATATCAGTGCATTTATACACATTATCTACCTTTGGAACAATCCTGTATGAAAACATATCATCGTTCATTGTCTTTCTACCAAAGGGGATAGCTAAAGTGATCATGTCGGTCAAGGAGTTATTATTGATATTTAATAAAGCCATCAATTCATTATAGGCTGCTACACGAAACTTTAGAGTTCTGGTGTTTTCAGCTTCTATAATGCTATCTAATACTAAGTTGCTTTTCATTATAGTACTCTTATAATTTTCTACCTCAGGAATCATATATAATAATTCCTGATAATAGCTTTGCAACACTGTTTCAGCTCTATAAGTTCCAATATCTAATAAGCTACCAACCCCTGTATCTACTACAGCCCTTTCACTTCCGCAAGTAGGTACAGCCTGCTTTGATTGATTATCACTCATCTGAATACGCTTACCGGCTGCAAAATTTGAAAAAGGGATTAAACCAGTAGTGAGTGCTAGATTCTGTAATTGACTATACTCTTTATATTTTACACTCTTTACATCTGTTGTGATAATCTCTCCATTGTGTCTAGCATTCACACGCTGTTTAGGTGTACCATCTTCATTCACAAAAGTCTCACACCACTCAGCAATATAAGCATCCCTATCAGCATTTGCATCAAGTTCCACCACCTTATCAGTAACAACACCATTCTCCACCACATAATAAGGTGTCGTTAAATATCCGGCCTCTGTCTCTTTGGTTAATAAAGTACGCTCATGTACCAATCCAATTTTTTGTGATTCAGGTGAATCATAAGGATCTAATCGACCAAATTGTGTGGCTTGTACACTAACTAATTCTGGTGAAACCTGATCACTCTTAATACTATTAGTAACTTTAAAATCTTTTGCAACAAAAGACACAAGGTTATTATAATCAGACATCTGAGCTTCAGAACTATCAACTTTTTGGACTAACGCAATTAACGCATCTTTATCTATCTTATTGCTATAATCAGATAAAGAGTTTAATATATTATCTGCGCTTTCACTGTAAGAATTTTCCATTAATTTAAATTTTTCATTTAAATTAGATATGATTATTGACATGTAACCCACTAATAAATTTAAAGCTTTCTTATCGAATGGGACAATTACTCTATCAGTTAACTCATAAGTATTAGAATAAAAATCATAGCCATTTAAGTTATTAGCAAAAATGCTATAGGCAGTATATAAATCCTCAATCGTTAACGTTGAAGCATCAACTCTTCTTGTAACATTGATAATTTTTCGACCCTTTAATCCGTTATTCTCAAAAACTTTTATACAGTCTAATTTAGAGGTATTAAGTATATTTAATTTCTCTAAATCTAAAACTGTGCCTGCATTTAAAGTAACATCATCGAGTGTTATAGGCTCAGCAAGTGTTAATCCTAAAGCTTGAAACGTAAAAGAAGTAAACTTTCTCAAGCTATGAACTTTACCATTATGCTGCACATAAATTATATTAACCGGAGAAGCATCTATTTTTTGCAAAATATCAAAAGTTAAAGCAGTATCTGCTGGAATAACTTCATTAACTAACTGTACACTTTTAGCCAGTTTTTTATTTATTGCTCTTTTTAAAAATGACTGTGTAACATTAAAACGATCAGTATTTGCTTTTCCCAGATTAAGATAATTCTTATCGAAAAACCATTTCTCAATGTTACGCAATTGAACTAAGGTATGATTAGCTTCCATAGTTTTATCTAAGCCAAAAAGGACAGTGTGCAGAACTCTAATACAGTCTGCTCTACTTGAGATCTTATGCTTAGTCTTTGTGTAACTTGTTTCAATATGTTTCCCTGTGTCCTTACCAAAAGCCATAACATTGTAAGCATTGTCATCACCAAAAACTTCAAGCAACTCAGACGAAGTTAATCCTGTTAAAGCTCTAAAAAAAGATGATATTGAAATCTTTACAATATCATCTCTATTATCAGTCTTATTAGATCTGGAGTGATAAAAACTTGGCTCCTTATCTTTGCAATAAAATTGTATTTTCTTAAAATTAGCACTTCTTAAATCAGCAAAGTACTCAACCCCATTATTGGTGCTTTTATAACTGAATGTCCAACCAAGAGGTCTTTCATATAAATCTAATACCTGTTTATAATTGCCACCGATTTTAAAACCGAGTTCTTCAAATACTGGTAACTTTAATAAATCTATAATGCAATCTTGTGACTCACCTGTCTGCAAATCTTTAATGCTGCAGATAGCCTTTATCATAAGATAATGTGTGCCATTATCATCAATCACATTATTCATATCAGCTGGGTACATACTAAATGTGACTTCAAACCGATTTGCAAATTTATATGACGAATTCTGTAATAATTCTGGTATAGCAGTTGTTAATAATTTTTCAAAAGCTACCCGTTGTTTATCTTTTACTTCAATCAAAGTATCTCCTCCAATCGTTTTATTCTCCATTCAGAATATACAGACACCAAATATTCCCTAAGCACACGATAGTTACGTGTATTAGTACAATTATAAATACGACACCATTTCATTTGAGCTAACAATGATTCAGTTTTTGCATATGCTAAAAAAGAAGGATCATTCTGAATCATTTGGGAGTCAATACTTTGTGGTTTCACGCTCCTATATATTGCTTCAAGATTACAATAGTTCATAGTACTCCAGCTCCTTTTCATTATCATCAATTTCTATCCTTTTTGGTATATAGGTTTCTAAATCTACATAAAAATCACCCATATTTTCACCAAGTTTGCCTACTAAAAGGTTTCCGTCTTGCATTAAAGTTTCTCTCAACTTCTGAGCTTTTCCGGGTGATTTAATTAGATTACAAAAATCAGCATCAGAAACATATATATCTGGGATACCAACATTCTGTAGTACAATACCAATTTTATTAATTAAAAGCATCATCATTCGTATTACCTCCAAATAAATTCATACTGTCTAAGGAGTCTGCATTAGATGTTATAGAGGCATTACATGCTAGGGCTCTATCTTGCTCAGTGCCCACAAAAGGTTCTATACTATAAACCACCATTTGGACCTCTGGTACAAATCTTTCCGTTAAATCAACAACAGTTGCACCCATTAATTTTCTCATGTTTATCACCCCGTTTTCGTATATTTTGTAGCATATCTGCCACATCAATAAGATATAAATCATGTTTATCACAAGCTTTTACAGACTCTTCAATTATTTGTATCTGCTTATCTGTTAAATACACACTATTTCTAAATAGAATATTGGAAATAGTGATACTTAATAGTTCATCTTGAACAATAATAGAATTTTCTCTTAAATTTTCTACAACATCATCATAATACATACTAGTAAGCCATTTATCTTCTGACTTTAAATGTAACTCAATATCTATAATATCTACAAAAGTAAACATACCAGCCGTTGCTAACATTAGCATACTTAATAACAGTAAATCATTGAATGCTAGTTGGTCCACAAATTCTGTAAAAACGCTCTCTTCAAAGATCTCAGATTCAGCACAATATTTTGCATTTAATAACATCAGAAAACATTGCTTTCCTACCTCTGAAAGCCCTAGTTGCTTAGCATCAACCTTCTCATAGTATGAATTTATTATGTCATAGTTCTCACAAATAATTTGTAATACTTGACTGTTACTACTTCCAAACAATAAAGCATAAGTAAGCTTTTCTGTAAGTTCTACTGAATTATCATTTATTTCACCTAACTGCTTAATTATTCCCTCAAATTCTGTTTTAAAGTTATACTTATTGTGTTTCTGATAATATTGTAAAACTTTCTCTCTATCATTAAGTAAGTTAGGGATAGATATTGGATAATCTATTATCATATTTTCTTGATTTAATACAGTGCTTAAAGCGAAATGCTCCAGGTGAGATTCCATCATAAATTCTAATAACTGCATAAGATCACTCCTTTAATAAATCGTCCAATCTCTTACCATGTATCAAAATATTTACTGCACCACTGTTTCTCTCAAAATATACAAAATCTCCGACCTTGATATCATTATGAATTAATATAGATGGGTTAAAAATATTAATAATCTTAGCCTCGCAGGCATCATTTGTTTGCATAGGCTCTATTTTCACCCTAACTGAAGCAGTAACCCTTCTTTGTACAATTACAATTTCTTTTACTATAGCTTTATATGACTCAAACGCCCAGAAATCAAATTTACATGCTATTTGTCTATTTGAATATTGATTACTTATAGTATCCTGCCAGCCATAATTATTTACTTCAAGTACTACACCATCTGCAGGCATATCACCTGCTAACTGTGCGTCATGCATCTGTTGAAACACTGCATCTCTTAGCCATATACAAAACTCATCATAATCCCTTGGGATAGTATCCCAAGGGATGAACAAGTATGGTACAACATCAAAACCAAATGATTTTAATATTTCAAAAGTCTTAATTACTGTGTCTGCTAAACCTTCCGCAGCAAAAACTTTTAATCTCAAGTCCTTATAATCATTTATAGAGTGCTTTACTCTTAAGAGACTTATTGCTGCAGATTTAGAAGTCTTATATTTATCCTGGGCATATTTTGCTCTTAGTTTCTCTAAACCTTCTTTCACAACAAAACATTCACCAGTCACTCTTAACTCAGGTAAATCATTATTTATGAAAGCTGGAAGTACGTAAGCAGCCTGATCTGTGAAATCAAAACTGTTTGATGCCCTACCTCTGCTTAAACTTAGTGAAAACTTTCCAGATTGATACAGTGATTTAACATTCACTCCATCCATTTTTAAGGATGCAACAACATCCAATTTATTATCAACTTTATCCATAAGGAAATCATAGGCACTACGATAATTAACAATAGAATCAATAGATAAAGATTTATCTTCATTCAATAAATCAAATAAATCATTTCTACCAATCTTTGTTACAGGAACATATGGTCTTACACCAATTTCCTCTAAAAGATCATACGGAATGGGATCATCATCATAAGTTCTATCTAAATATGCATGCAGTTCATCATAACATTTTTCTTTAAAAAGGTTAGTCATGCGATCATAAACAGAATCTGTAATTATTGGAGCCTCCCCTATCCTGTAGAAATATCTTGCAAGAATCCAAATATCGAAATATCTCTTTTCAGATAGCAAATCCTGTAATGTAGCCATATCAATTCCTCCTATATAAATCAGATAGCCCTAATTCTTCTAATAATACAAAGAAATCTTCACTATATTTATCTTCCTCAATAAATACCTTTTCACCAAAAACAAAAATAATAGGCTTCTGTATTTTGCCTGCTTGGCTATATAGTAAAGAAATACTTGCAACCGGTGCTAAAAATACTTTCAGGTTGTTTACACAATAGTCACCTACTTTAGTATCTATGAACTTATTTAAAGAATTTTGCATCAACTCATAAGATCTTTGAAGCTCTCGTGCACTGAGCATTTGATACTTTTCTTTTGACCACTCTTCCTGATTTGAAAATATCTTTAAATTATTATCTAATTCATCAAATAATCCAGAAGAATTTCCAAGAAGAAATTGACTACTTTGTGTAAAAATCTGCGTCTCGGTATAACCTAACAGTAAAGAGCAGTAATGATCATTAATATCAATAAAATCAATTAATAAAACATTGATGCTGGACTGTAAAGTTTTCTTAAAAAGAATAGCTTTAATTCGCTTTTTCTTTAAATAATCATGTATGACTCTAATCATTTCTTATAAAAACACAATAATAAGTGCTTATCCTCCGTAGTTAAAGTATTGATAATAATAAATTTAGATTTTTTAGAAAATTTAGATTTACCACATTCAACAATTGAAGCTTTACGAAGTTGCTTCATTTCTTCTAAAACCTTTTTATGACTTTTTACATTTTTAAATTTTCCTATAGAATCCTCTAGATAAGTTACAGAAAACAATTTATATTTTTGAGTTTTTAATTCTTTATCTATCACTTTTAATTTTTTATACTTTAAATACCAATTGTCTTCACTGTAATTAAGGAGGCATTTATAGGGTGAATTCTCTTTTGTATTGCAATGCAAAAATATTAAATCTTTAGAACTTTCTATTGCACTATTTTCAAAGATAGATCCATAATAATAAGAATTACCATAGTAATCATGAGTAAACCAATAAGTCTCATCATACCCTGTCATTACAGGTTCATTTACATCTCCAACTTTTATCCACATTGCAGTATTTTCATTGGCTAGCGCAGTTTTTTCATCTGGCAATTGTACTCTCTCTAGAATAAACTTGTTTAAAATAAAATCATCTACAGATCTAAGAGTGACCTGTTGCCCTTGTTCCTCTGAAGTCAAAGTCTCTGTATTTTCAACATTAGTATCAGGATTCTGAACTACGATTCTCCAGACAAAAACAGAAACTGCTACTAAAATTATTAGTATAAAACTCAAAATTACTAATTTTTCTTCTTTTTTCATACTAGCACCTCACTCCATTTAACTGCATACGTAAATCGTAATGTTCTAAGTCTTCAAATTCCTCTAAATTCATTGAAATAGAATTTGAAGATCCTACATACTCTAGGTAGCTGGAATTATTTAAATTAGCATATTCTATAACCTGATAAGAATCTGCTAATTTAACATGTGCTTTAACATTTCTAAATGGAATTTTTAACAATCTGTATAGCGTTGAATCATCATCCATGAGATAAATACGTATAGTGGTGTTTCCACCACTATACGCGTTATTTACTACCGTTTTAACTGTTAGTATTCGTTTTGAAAATAATTTCTTGACTTCATCCAATACCCTCACAACATAATAGTATCGACCAGTAAGCTCAATTTCCATAATACCACCTCACTTATTAATCAATTTCGCATCAAATAAACTTTCTTTTTCATATATAACTGTATCTTTTTTTACAAACATAATTGCTTTTATACTATCTCTAGAATCATCAGGTTCTATAATTTTAATTAATCTTAGATCTTCTCTAGCTGCAACCTCATGCATTTTAATCTGCATTGCATAACCATCTGGTATCTCAAAATTTATATCGAAAAGAATCACAACTCTTTGACCAGCTAGCAAGTGTAATGAACCATTAGTGAAACTAGAATTAATGCCATTAATTAAAACTCTACTCAAAGGTAATTGAAAAATTCCATCAACAATCTGTAAACTTGGTAGATCTCTTAAATAATTAATTATTAATGATTCTTTCTGACTCTTAAGGTAATAATCAGTAGCAGAACTGAGCCCTCTCACATATTGTAAAAAAGTAGTCTCCTGCTGCTTCTGCTCAGATGACTGTTTAATAAAATTTTCCTGAGCTGAAGTCTCCATTTTTTGAGAATCAGTAGATATCCCTTGATTATCAGAAATATCATCTTGAAATGAATCAAACTTTAAAAGTTCAGCTTCAAATTTGGAATCCTCTTTAACCGGTTCAGTTTGCTGTTTATTGCCAAAACTATTTTTCACACAAGGCACAGCTTCCATTTCCACATTATTTGAGACACTTATTGGATTGTCTATTGTATTAGCAATTTCAAAATTTGGTAAATTGGGGTTAACCAAAACTTCTGTTTCCCCTTCTGGATCAAAATGATAATTTATAACTGCTGTGTTCCTAGAGACATTCTCAGTATTACTGTTTTCAAAATTTATAATTTCTTCTTGATTATTTTCTGAATTAATCAAGTTACTGTGAAATATCTTTATGGAAGCAACAATTGTAATTATGAATGCTATTAATAAAGCAATAATAAAAATAGTAGTAGAATTCATAAATAAAAAAGAAGAAAGCATTTCTACTTTCTTCTACCTCCTCCTAAAAATCTTCCTACAAAGATAATAATAGCTATCAAAAGCGCTACTGCACAAAAAGCTTTAGCCTTTGTTGCCATAAAATATAGTGCCAAAATAATAATAAGAATTAAAACAATAAAAAGAACTAGATTACTATTTCTATTACGTGCGCTTTCATCCCTTGATCTAGGCTCTAATCTTCGGTTATAATTATGTCTTTGAATTTCATTATTTCCGTAATAATTATTTCTATCACGTCTGGGGTATTTAGCTCTTGAAAAATAAGGTTCTCTTCTAAATCTTCTATTTTCATATTCTATATCATGATAATGGCTTCGATTAGGATTATTCCTATTTGAATAATATTTATTTCTTAGCAATCTACTATTATTGCTCTCAGCACAATTATAAGGTGACTCATTATAATAAACATCATATTCTTGATTTTCCATAGCTAAGTCATCTAAATCATCTGATTCAAAATAATTCATTTTTCTCATAAAGAGCCTCCTAAAAAAGGTCGGACTTTTGCATTGTATTCTTTACTTCCTTTGCTTCATTTGTTTCCTCAATCTTTTGCTTCTTCTCCAATTTTTGTCGTTGTTTATATTTTCTCGTTTCTTCTTTTCTTTGTTTTAGATCTTCCTTTAACCATTGCTCATATTCTTTATGCTTAGCTGCTTGTCCCGCATTATAATGCCGGAACATCTTTGACTTCTTATCAATGTATAAACTTCCGAGGATCCATACAAAAAAACATATGCCTACACCAACAGAATTTCGCTTTGTCGTAAGATAAAATAAAAATACCAAAAGTAGCAAATCCCAACATGCCTCAAAAGCTATAATAAGCCGGTATTTAGCTTCTGAGATCTCATTAGTGTGTTCATATATATGAAATTTATATATTTCTTCATCATAAGCCTTAGCTAGTTCATAATCGTTGATCAACTGTTGATCAACGATTGTTTGAGTCACCTTAGAATAAATAGTTGTTATACTTGAAACTAATATCGCTATAGTGTAAGCCCAAATAATATTATTTATATTTATAATACAAAGCACTATAAGCAATCCAAGACCTACAAAAAAGATTTGCTTATTTATCATTGATGCTTTTATGAGCGCAGGATGCCTTTTCTTTTCACTCATTTTCTTTTACCTCCTTTAGCACAATATAATCAGCCGGATCAAAATCTCTCCTATTTATTACAACATTTTTACATCTCACGGCAGCTCGTTTACTAGCTTTAGGCTGCCGTGAGACCACTTTTTTAAGTAAAGGACTACTGTCTAAGAGTGTAGTCTCAGAAGTATCATAATTTTCATCCGGAATTCTTTTTTCAGTAATAGGATATGACTCACTACTCCTTACATAATTACTATTTCTCATACAATAACCCCTTTCTTAAATTAGATTAAATCATCTGAATCTTCAAAATCTTCATCCAAAGAGATTTCATCTGGATATTCCTCATCCATTAATAAGTCATGCAATTTCTCTAGCAATCTTATTATCTCATCCATTTAAAACACCTCCTTTGTTAAGAAGTGCTTAAACTGAGATAAGCTAATAGACCTATACTGGTATAATAGGATTAGCAACTTCAATCCACTTTCATCTATACACAAACCATTTGTAACTAAAGAAACAAATCTGTTCAATACAATAGGAATTAAAGTTTTCTCATAAGCAAAATGATCTGACAAATGCACAGTTGCAAATGACAGCAAATCATCAAATGATAATATTTCTTCTACCCTCTTTTTAGTTTGCACATAATAATTATTTAATTGAATAGAGGCTGCTTCTATCTTTTTAAATTCTAACTCTTTAAATCTTCTATCCTGAAGTTCTACATATGCAGAATCTCCCAAAATAACATTTTCTAACCTGTTTTGGTAATACATAGAAAAATTTTCCGGGAATAATTCTGTTAATTTCCGTAATAGCTGTAATAACTCTTCTTTCGAAAATATTAAAGCATTATCTGGAGCTTCTAAAAATTTAGAAATGAAGTAGATAAATTCAGATCCAAGCCACTTGTAAGCATGCTTTATAACTTTGATTGCAAATTGCCGGTTTTCTTGATTAGTTAAAAAACTCCTGTAAAGATTAATTTCAGAGTTATTAGTAATCTCATTATAACCAAGTTTTGCAACAGTTTTAGCATTAGCATAACCTATTTGCATAAATAATTCATATTTCTTTCTTGTATCGACCGAACCAATATACTCTAACAGCTGCATATTACTTACATCTGTAACCTTTAAAATGCCAATTTCTAACAGCTGGCTTAAAGATTTAATATTTATAACTCGATTAAAAGAATTAAAATAATTATCATAACCTTTAGCAAGAATAGCTTGTTGGACATCATCTTTAGAATTATAAATCAGTATATCATGATCAATCATTTGAAATATTTCTTGTTCTGTTAAATAAACCCTACGCTCTGAATAAAACTCACGTAAAATGCCTATTCTGCAAATACCACTCTCAATAGATAAATATCCATCTCTAGACAAATTTATGGCAAATAGCCAGTTATTTTTATTTACAGAAAAAGAACAGTCATCAAAATACTCATGATGCTCACAGTATGATTCCAATATACTGACTAGCATGATTTTCTGCACATCATCAAAATCTGTTGAGGACTCAAAATATGCTGAAACTACATTTTTACTCAAACGTAAGACATAATTAGCATCAACATAATTATGTAGAAAACCATAATTTAAATACATAATATCTGCTTTGTTATAGCCATAGTCTAATAAGGATATAAACCATTTAGATTGCTCAGTTATAATATGTCTCCGTAAATAATTAAGACTGAGCAAGACATTATGTAAAAAACTGACAGAGCAACTTAATGCTCTGTCAATCAACCAATCAAAGATTGGGACATTAAATTCTGTTGGGAGTGTTCTCCCAAGTGTTAAAGCAAGGGCTAATCTGTCACCATTTTCTCTTAAAAAATCAGACATTTCCTCATCTGGAATAAGGGCTAACTGATAGATAAGATCATAGGTATTAGCACTATCCATATTCCTTGCTTTTTGTTTCACGGATGCATCATTAGTTCGTATAGCTAATTCCACTGTATGACCTAATGAAGCACTTTTTGATAGTTGTTCCATAGATATATCCTCATACCTACAGAAAATTTGATTTAGCTGCATTTAAAGCACCTCCTAAGTGTATATTTCTGTATCAACTTGTGATACCGAAGTATACAGCTTAAGGGAGTACAAGTACTCCCCAAATCAAGCTGCTTAAAATTAACACAAAATCAATTTATTACCATCAAAATAATATACATTCTCTGATAATACATCAGTGGAAATCATTGTATTATTAACCTCTTCTACCATACTTTTTAAAGCATTTGAATTATCAATACAATAATTTTCCTTTGCAAGTAACAAAACCTCATGTGTTGAACTTGGTATTACATAAAATGATCCAATAGATTCAAATAAAATCTTTTGTAATTCCTCTGAAAATATTAAAGGTGCTCCGTGTAAGCAATTTGCATTGGATAAAATATATAAATTTGGATATTCTGATGACTCCGGGTTATGTACACGTTCAATGAATAATCGTTTTAGTTGAGTGGGAACCATATTCCTTTCAAGCATAAATTGCTCCAATGGTCTAAAGATAATATCAAATAATACTGCAGAATTACCTAATGCCAGCTTAATAAGATTCTCATCATTTAAATTGCAATCTTTTAATTCAAGTAAACTATGAGAAACCTTTGTAGACATGATACCAGTAGAATCCCGATTAAGTAATAAACATAATACTAGAACAATATCATCTTTTTGTATGTATACAAAATCGCCGAGTTTATTCTTAACTGTGTTAAAATTGTAGGCCTCTACATATAAATTACTTAGAAATTCTCCCAGATCCATATCTTCAGCCTTATGAAGAAGTTTCTCCCTAAGCTCTTTCCCTTTTAAGGCATTTAATACATCCTGTACGGGATCATCCTCAGAAAAGCAACCTCTATACATTATAACTCCAGTATTAGAACCATTCGGAAATATACTTATACACCATGCATCTTTGGTATCCAATCGTTTACTTTTGCTCTCTGTAATAACACAATCTTTTAATTCTTCTGCTTCCTGTAATCTCTTTAATATTTGTTCTTTTCTCATTTTAGACTCCTAATAGTTTATTGTAAGTCACTTACTGTAGCAAGCAATTGCTTGCCCTCCTTTCGTAAATTACAGTAAGTTACTTACTTATTCACTAATCCGTGAATGAATGTATCATGCTTTTGATTTACTTCATTAAATGATGCAGCATGACCAGTTTCTACCTTATCAGGATTAGCACTTATGTGTCCTTTGTTTACACAAAATAAAGAAATCGTATAAGTACTATTAATAAAACTGGTAACTATTTCATAGGATTTGGAGCCATTTGTTAACTTTGTTATGATTCTTGACATATCAGCTAGTACCATCACTTACTAAATAGATTACAGATTTTGGACTAACTGCTTCAGATCTGCTCAAAATCATATAAAAAAGTTAGCCTCCTGTATTTAATAACTTTAACATTCTGAAAACCTTTGCACTCAGAATCTAAGTAATTTCTATTAAAGCAGTAAAACCAATATTTTGTGTTATTTTTAGGAATGGAGTTTATAGTTTCTTCTATACCAGACCGATTCACAGCTCGACATAAAAGTTTTAAAAACAAAGAATCAATTAAACAGAGAATTGTAATAACAAACGATAATATGTATATAGCAAAACACATCATTACAATAAAAAGTGGAACATCTGGACTTACCCAAGCAATAAACCAAATAACATAAAAAATTATAAGTGCAATAACAGCAACACCAAAAGTCTTTCTGGACTTTTCTTTTAAATAATTATGTACTTTTTCCATTTAATGCTTATACCCCGCTAAAATATCTCTGACTGAAGGTTTCTTTGTTACAGGAGCAGCTGCAGAATCACCACCGTCTGTTTTACTCACTACAGGCTTTTTCTTTCTTCTTCTACTAATTTGTAAATCTGCAGAAAGATCATTTTCATACAAACTGTCATACTGATTCTCAATCACCTCTTTTGTAGCAAGAACTCGTTTGGCAATGGCACCTAAGCGTTCCTTTGGGTAACCTAAGCCGGTCATAAGCACAATATTCTTTTTCTCATTGTATGTCTGAAAAGTGTCCAGTGGTTCTCCAAACTCCGTAAAGAAAGCATTCTTATCAATCTCCATTGTAGTACTGAAGATATAATATCTAGCAGTTCCGGTAGTGCTAATTGGTGCATAAATACTTTTCTCCCTTATTGCACGTATAAGCTGCCCAGAGGTACTGTTTTCTCTTTTCTGGCAGGTAATAATACCTGCCCCATGTGTTTCAAAAAGCACCTTCTTAACCTCGGATTTATCAACATTTCCCTTTGTACTCTTATGTTCTTCTGGAATGCGTAAAATGGTATCAAGATCATCTACAAAGATCTTATTGATGGTTAACTTATTTTCCATTGAATTATTATCTAAAAAGAAAATAGTTCCTAGATCATCTATGTCCAACAACTCCCTGCAGCAATTATAGCTATTTGTTACAGGCTGTAAAACTTCTTTATCACTAGGTAAAATAGTGATAGCACCAAAATATTTCTCTGGCTCACTGAAAAATTTACTGTCATCTTCAGCAGCTCCAAATGTATCTACTAAAATACTTAGTAAAAAAGGTGAAATACCGCTTCCAGTACCTCCACCACTAGCAAAAATACAGAATACATATTTTTGCGGAATTTTTGATCTGATAACACTAATCAAATCATCCAAATGTTCAGCTAAATGTTTTTTAGCCTTATCACGATCTTTAGCACAGCCTTCACCACCCGGTATATGATAAATATGTTTCGCGCCTTTTAACAAATCAAGATCTTCTGTTGAAGTATTTATAAATAAAACATTATAACCCTTCTCTTCTAGCAGCAAACCAATATTACCTGCAGCCTGCCCTATAGCAATAAATCCAATTTCATTTCTCATCTTTTCTTTCTACCTCTCTCTATTCCTGATAATTCTCTAAAAAATGTTACACCTGTAGGTGTTAAGTAATAAGAATAACTTCTACCATATCTCATACCTAGTGCCACGATATTTCGTGATACAAGATTACTAAGCGCTTTGTACACAGCACTCATGGAGTATGAAGAAATCTGATCATCATTATCATACATAGCCTCCTGCAGCACGCCTTTTATAGGCACTGTAATGTCATTTTCATTTAAATAATTTAAAATAGCTACTTCCAAGTGACTTGGAGAATACATAGATTATCCCTCCTTTCCTTTCTCTCTTATATTTTATTATAAATTTTATGTACAAAATTTTGGGTTTACACTCAAACTCTTATTTTCCTAGAAATGTACATATTCGTACAAATTTTTATGGAATAATACAGAAAATACATAAAATACAACATACAATATATAAAATGTTTCTAAATGTTTTTTCATATGGAGAACCTGTCTTAAATATATCAGTTTTAGGCACTAATGCGACTCTTTTACCACAAACATATATGCCATCTTTTGTACACATATCTAAAATAAGGTGTGACAACAGACCTAGAAATAAACCAAGTAGCATTAAATGTAACACATCTAGACTGAGTTTATGCATTCCGAACGTAATTATCGATAATTGCATTAATAAACACACAATCCCGGATAGAAAAATAGGCAAAACATGTGAAATAATTCCTCTATGCTTTGCACCTAATACTTTGAACAGATCCATAATTAATCTATTTACTGGATTTGTTACTATTCTGTTAGGATTATCTTGATCAAAGTCTGGGATCTGAGCACCCCATAAAGCATATGGAGTTATAATTCCATATTGAGCAATTTTTACAATTTGTGTATCTAACATATTACACTTATCCATTATAAGAAAGGCTCCTGTGGCAAATACTAAACTTCCAACTGCATGTGTTTTTTCTGTCATTATTTTATTTCCTCCTCTACATAAAAATAGAAAGGTAGCACTTTTACTACCTTTCTATTTTAAAGCATAATGCATCTATTAAATTTTGCAACCCATTTTGCAACCCACTTTTGTTAATCTAAAGTGGGGTTGCAATGGTTTAAATTGGGTTGTATTACCCAATTTTTAAAACTCTCAAGTTTAAAAAGCCCAGCAAATAAGCCATTTTTGAGGTTTTCTAAAAATGGAGCTGGTGGGATTCGAACCCACGTCCAAAAGCTCATTCATCACGGCATCTCCCATCACATTCCGTATTTTAACATTTCCTCAGTACCACGCCTACGGACAGGCTGGATACATCAGTAGCTTCATGAATTTTCCGATACCGCAAAGCTTAAGCACCGGAGTTTCCCGTTGGATGATACCAGATCTGAAAGGTACGGGGAACCTTAAAGCTGGCAGTTGCCTTTAATTAGGCAGCGTAAGCTAAATTATCGTTAGCGTTTATATTTAATCTAAGTTTTAACGTGGTCCTAGTCCACGGATGGCTTCCGTGACTGCAAAACCCCTGTCGAAACCAGTCAACCCCTGGTTTATAAAGGAAAGCTCTGTTGTCAGGTGCTTTCTTATATATTACTCAGCAGTTTCTGTTGTGTCAGTCTCTGCTGTAGTTGTCGTTTCGGATGAAGTATCTGCTTCAGAAGCTGTATCTTCAGAAGTAACACTGTCAGTATTCTCTGCATCGGATGCTGTAGCTGTACTGCTGTTCTCAAAATAGCTTCCATATCCCTGTTCTGCCCATGTCTGGCTGACATATGCGCCAAGCTTCTCAGCTTCTACATACTTTGGAATCGCTTTGTATATCTTTACACCCAGTGTAGCTGCAAGAATACAGCCAACTAACACGCCAAATATGCACCATCCAAGGATTTTCTTTCTCTTTTCACGCTTCATGATCGCTGCGCGGTTCTTCTTCTCATATTTTCTTTTATCTACTTTACTCTGGCTCACTTACCTGACCTCCCAGTAAAAATCTTATTGGAGTATATCACATCTGTATGAAATATTCCAGTGTTTCACAAAATCTTTAAAACTTCATATGAAATATCGGGAATTATCCAGTCCATCAGCCTCGGATATTCTGGAAATCCTGTATCAAATCTTACAAATTACGGATCTTGAACTCACGCTCATTCTCACGCTTGACATCCTTCTTCGCAATGTCCTGACGTTTGTCGTATAATTTCTTACCTTTTGCCAGTCCGATCTCCATCTTAACCAGACCGTCACGGATATAAACCTTTAAAGGAACGATCGTGTATCCCTTCACCTGCTGGGCTCCCATCAGCTTATTGATCTCGTATTTGTGAAGTAGCAGCTTTCTGGTACGAAGCGGGTCTTTATTAAATATATTACCCTTTTCATATGGGCTGATATTCATACGGTAAATGTAGATTTCTCCTTTATCGATACTGATAAAGGATTCTTTGATGCTACAATGTCCTTGTCTGACTGATTTTACTTCTGTTCCGGCCAGCGCGATCCCTGCCTCGTACTTTTCTTCTATGAAATAATCAAAATATGCCTTTTTGTTATTTGCGATGAGTTTGTTTCCTCTTTCCTTTGCCATGTCCTGCTTCATCTCCTTCTTTGGCATCTGACCGGATCACGAATTCGATCCGTCTGCTCTGTTTGTCTGCCAGCTTTACTTTTACCTTAACGGTATCACCGATCGAATATTTCTTTCCGGTTGATTCTCCGATCATAGCATATTCATCCTGCGAATACACATAAAAATCGTCATAAAGTGTCGACACATCTACAAATCCCTCAATAGTATTTGGAAGCTCTACAAAAATACCACGGTTGATGACTCCTGATATGATACCTTCAAATTCTTCTCCGATATGATGCTCCATGTATTCCACTTTCTTTAAACGCTCGACCTGACGTTCTGCTTCTTCTGCGCGGCGTTCTTTTCTGGAATTATCATCGCTAACCTTTGGAAGGATCGTATCATAATGCGAAAGTCTCCTGTCATCCAATCTTCCATGAATATTATCCTTGATGATCCTGTGGATCTGAAGATCCGGATATCTTCGGATCGGCGATGTAAAATGGCAGTAATATTTACAAGACAATCCAAAATGTCCTTCACATTCCGTCGAATATCTCGCCTGCCGCATCGTACGAAGTGTCATACGGCTGATCAGATTCTCACATGGCTCACCCTCGATCTTTGATAACAGCTTCTGGAACTCCTTTGGATGAATATTCTCTTTGGATGCCTTAAAGTAATATCCAAACTTGCTGATCAGAATGGATAACTGCTTTACACGCTCCGTATCCGGTGCTTCATGGATACGATATTCAAATGGAATCTGTTGCCAGAAATAGTCCTCAGCGATTGTCTCATTTGCAGCCAGCATAAAGTCTTCAATGATCTGATTCGAACGTCTTCTCTCATACACTCCGATATAAGATACCTGACCGTCTTCATCAACTGTGATCTTAGACTCATCAAAATCAAAATCAATCGAACCTCGCTCATGTCGGATCGTTCTTAACAACTCTGACACATGAAGCATTAATTCAAACATCGGAACCAGTTCTTTATATTTTTCTGTTTCTGTCGGATCATGATCCTCTACGATCGCAGATACACTTGTATATGACATTCTGCGGTTAACATTGATCACCGATTCACAGATCTTATGATTGATGATCTTGCCGTTTGCATCTATATCCATCAGGCAGCTAAGCGTCAGACGGTCTTTTCCCTCATTCAGTGAACAGATACCGTTTGACAGCTTATGCGGCAGCATCGGTATGACCTTATCGATCAGATAACAGCTTGTTCCACGCTTCAACGCTTCTTTATCAAGTGGAGAATTCTCCCTTACATAATGTGTAACATCTGCAATATGAACGCCAAGCTTATATAACCCGTTTTCCTCATAGAGTGTGATCGCATCATCCAGATCCTTTGCATCCTCTCCATCGATCGTAACGGTCTGCAACTGTCTGAGATCGGTTCTTCCTGCCATCTCTTTCGTTGTTACCTCATCCGGTATATTCTTCACCTCTGCCATAACAACATCCGGAAAATCAACCGGAATATCAAGATCTCTTACAACCGATAATACATCCGTCTCCGGATCATTAATATGTCCAAGTATCTCAACGACACGTCCCTCTGCAGATTTAGACTTTTCTCCATAATTTGTGATCTCCACAACAACCTTATGTCCGGTTACTGCTCCCATGGATTTCTTCTCCGGTATAAAGATGTCACTGTCTAATTTACCGTTATCCGGAATCACAAAACCAAAGTTCCGGTTCTTCTGATAGGTTCCGACCAACTGTTTTAAACCTCGTTCCAGAATCCGTTCTACATGCGCTTCTGTTGATCTGCCCCGGTTGCCGGATGCAACACGGATCAGCACTTTATCATTATGGAATGCTCCCATCGTATACTTCTGTGGGACAAAGAAATCTTCCTTATATCCTTCCACACGGACAAATCCAAATCCTCTCTGATTGCTGATGAATGTACCGACAAGGACACCCTTTCCAAGCTTCTGATACTTACCTTTGGAGGTTTTCTCGATTCTGCCCTCATCGACAAGCTCATTTAAGATTTCTAACAGATCATCCTTATCACGTCCTCCGATCTGAAGCAGATAACAAAGCTCTTTAAATTTCAACGGTCTGTAATCATCGTCATTGATCAGGGTATATATATTCTCTTTTCTTTCATTCTTTAATTCTTCTGTCATAAATACCTCTCCGTATATCTAAAAAGTGCTTACATATAGGATATATGTAAGCACTGATAAATTCTGTATATGAACTAGAACAGCTTAGAATCAAGAAGCAATGCAATTACTATAAAAAGAATACCAAGCACTGTTGTGATCTTTCTGAGAACCGCATCTTTTGAACTTCCTTTATTCTTGCCCCAGTATGAATTATCATAATTACCGCCGGTAATTGAACTTGTCAGACTGGCTGATTTACCTTCCTGTGACAGGACAATAATTGTTAATGCTATACATATAATTACATATACGACCATGATAATTGTCTTTACCATATTGCCACCTCCATTCCAAGTGTTCTGGTGTCAAATGCGCTTATACACCAACTTTGTCCATAATAACATAGTCATTTGAGATTCGCAACCACTTTTTTCATGATTCTGCAAATCTGCTTTTCAGATCAAAGCCATGATTCATAGGTCCGCTTCCATGTCCCAGATCCATGCCATCCGCAAGCGCACCGGATATATAATCTTTTGCGTTTCTTATCGCCTCATCGATCTTATACCCTTTTGCAAGATTTGATGCGATTGCACTTGATAGTGTGCATCCGGTTCCATGAGTATTCGGATTATCGATCCGTTTTCCATAATACCAGTTGACTTTTCCGTCCGAATATAAGACATCATTTGCATCGTTGATACTGTGTCCTCCCTTGCAGAGAACCGCACAGCCATAGACTTTTGATATTTTTTCAGCTGCACGAACCATATCCTGTTCATCACGGATCGTCATTTCGGCCAATACCTCTGCTTCTGGAATATTCGGAGTAATGACCTCTGCGATCGGAAGCAGACATTCTTTTAAAGCACCGATCGCATCTTCGTCGATCAGCCGGTGTCCACTGGTTGATACCATAACAGTATCCACTACCACATGTTCTGCCTGATATTCCTTTATTTTATCTGCGATCACACGGATCAGTTTCTCAGAAGCGACCATGCCGATCTTAATCGCATCCGGCCGGATATCCGTAAATACAGCATCAAGCTGTAAGGAGAGCATCTCGGATGATGTTTCCTGAATTCCTGTTACACCCATCGTATTCTGGGCAGTTAATGCCGTGATCGCGCTCATGGCATAACAACCATTTGCCATAATGGTCTTTATATCTGCCTGGATTCCCGCACCGCCGCTGGAATCACTTCCGGCTATTGTAAGAACTGTCTTCAACCCTTTTGTCTCCTTTACTTTTACAAATACTTTCGTTACCGGTCTGTTCCTGTCTGCTGTACATTTTTATCAATTCTGTATCATACCGGTTTCTTTAAAGGAAGAAAATATTATATAATTCCTTTGTATTGTCAACATACAGCGTACTATATTTTTTCAACTCATTTATATGCTCCGCACTCGCAGCATCATAGATACCACATACTTTGAAGCCTGCGTCAAATGCTGTCCTTGCGCCATGATAAGCATCTTCAAACACCCATGTATCAGCAATGTTCGTCTGCATATACTTTGCTGCCTGAATATAGATATCCGGATGTTCTTTTCCAATTCCTACCTCCGAGCAGGTAAGGATCTTTTTGAAAAAATGATCCATATGATTATGCTTCAGTACGGCTTCGATATGAACCCTGTCTGTCGCAGTCGCTACTGTCATTGGGATCTTCCGCTCCTGTAAGGCAGATAAGAACTCTATGATCCCCGGCTTTGGTTCTGCTTCATTTCTGTAAAATGCACCAATCGTTTCATTGATCCCATCTATGATCTCAAGAATCGTTTTTGATAAACTGTAATTCTTCTTAAGATATTCTGCCGATTCTGTAATCGTAAAGGTATACAGTTTTTTCTGGAGATGGGGTTCTGCTTCGATACCCATTCCTGCCAGATACCGTTCTGCCGCATGTTCCCACATTTCCATAGAATCGATCAGTGTTCCGTCTATATCAAAGATCGCACCTTTTATCATCCTTATTCTCCTAACATCTTCTTTGTCTGTTTTTTTAGATCTGCCGTGGCAGCCTCAATATCTGTCTGACCAAAGATCGCGCTGATAACTGCAATACCACAAATTCCACTTTGATTTAATTTCACAACATTATCTCTGGTTATGCCGCCGATTGCAATAACCGGGATATGCACATGCTCACAGATTTCCTTTAACGTCTCAAAACTGACTTCTGTTGCATCATCCTTGGATCCGGTTGGAAATACCGCACCAACGCCCAGATAATCCGCTCCATGCTCTTCAGCCAGTTCTGCCTGTTCCACTGTCTGTGCAGATACACCGATGATCTTATCGTCTCCCAGCACCTTTCTGACATCTAAGGCCTCCATATCAGACTGTCCGACATGAACACCATCCGCTCCGATCTTCTTTGCAAGCTCTACATTGTCATTGATCACAAAAGGAACCTTATAGTTTCTACATAATTTCTGGATCTCAAGCGCTTCTTTATAAAATGCTTCATCATCCAGATTTTTCTCACGAAGCTGGATAAAGGTCGCTCCGCCTTTTAATGCTGCCTCTACCTGACTGATCAGAGTTGCACCGTTCAACCAGTGTCTGTCTGTTACTGCATATAGCAGAAGCTCCTCCGGTTTTGTATTAATCTGCTTACTCATAGCCTCGTTCACTCCTTATCTGATCTCATACTTTGCCATACTGCAAAGCTTATCTGCATCCATATTATAGATTGCGTCAATAATGCGGTTTCTATAAGTAGAATTACCATCTGTCGGTTCCATATTCGCATATCCGACTTCTCCGGCAACTCCCATCAGTATAACGGCAGTTGCAGCAGCTTCCAGCTTGTCATCCTGATTTGCTGTCAGATAAGCTGTCATAAGACCGGACAACTGGCATCCGGTTCCTGTGATCTTACCCATCTCCGGTCTTCCGTTCCGGATCACATAACAGATATCTGCATCTGCTACCAGATCGATTGCACCTGTAACAGCGATGATACAGCCGAGCTTTCCCGCAAGCTTCTTCACAAAATCAACCGCCTGATCGAGAGTATCTTCTGTGACTGCATCAGCCACATCTGCATCTACACCCTTTGTACTGCCGGAACCAAATGCAAGAGTCTTGATTTCTGATATATTCCCACGGATCACATCAAATTTTATCTCATTTAAAAGCATTAATGCTGTCTCTGTACGTAGTCTGCTGGCTCCTGCGCCCACCGGATCAAGCAATATGGCGTGTCCCAGCTCATTTGCCTTTTTGCCGGCAGCAAGCATAGATGGGATCGTATTCTTATTTAAGGTTCCAATATTAATATTTAAACCACCACAGATACTGGTGATATCTTCTACATCGTCAATATCATCTGCCATGATCGGACTTCCTCCACATGCCAGAAGCACATTTGCAACATCATTTACTGTTACATAATTCGTGATATTATGCACCAGTGGAGTTTTCGTCTTTACATTCTCAAAACATGTTTTTATCATTTTACCTACCTCCTGTAATAGCAGCTTAACTATACTCAGTTTTCTTCTCTTTTTCAACCATTTTTATTCGAAAAGATATTCTCTTATTTAAAATTCCTGCCACCAGCCTGCCCGGCTGATTTATATTAATTAATGTCTGCTTCTTTCTATTTATAATTCATAGTGATCACTCTTTTTTCATAAAATACTGATGAACACATGAACTGGAGTTTTCCTTATGAAGCATCCTTCTGTCTTATCGATCCGCTCATTCTGCTTATATCCGGCTTTCATCCTGCTTGTTATCGTCCTCTGCCTGAATTCTTCCTTTGTTTCCAAAAGCTTCGCAGAGGGCCTAGTATTGTGGTATAACAATCTTGTGCCCCTTCTGCTTCCTTTTCTTCTGATCTCGGGTTTCTTCCTGTCTATGATTGACTGGGAACATCCAAACCGGGCAGGCTGTCTGATCCTGTTATTCTTATGCGGGCTGCTCTGCGGCTACCCGGTCGGTGCGATAGCTATAGGCAGGCTCTACAGAAATCAAGTCATATCAAAAAATTTCGCCCATGCCATTATGCCCCTCTGTAACAACATCAGTCCTATGTTTCTGATGGGATATGTCTGTAACCAATATCTGAACGGCCAGATAAATATCATCACTGTACTGGCAGTCATCTACCTGCCACAGATCTGCTATGCCGTTCTATATTATCTGATATCTAAAACTGCTTTGCATATTTCACCTTTTACTCTGTCCGAATACGCCGCAACACGGAATGAAAGCAATGCACCATCTGTTATCGAAAACAGTATAACAACCATCACCGTTATAGGTATCTATGTCGCTGTTTTCTCCGTTTTATATGACCTTGTGATTGCATGTGGAGGAAATATACCAACTTTCCATATTTTGGCATGCTACCTGGAGATAACAAAAGGTCTGTCCGAATTATCCGTTTTTCCACTTTCTTCCATACAAAAAACAGCTCTGATCCTTTCTGTTACATCGTTCGGAGGAGTCTCATCCCTCTTCCAGTCCATGCACATTTTAAAAGATACAAAGCTGTCTTTTGTACGCTATACATTCGGTAAATGTATCTGCGCTGTATTCAGTTATCTAATGACTCTTTTATTCTTAAATTACAGGATATAAATTCCTAATCATCTAAAAAATCATCGTCAAAATCATCATCCTCGTCATCTTCGTCATCATTGGAGTATTCTGTCTTACCATATACGTTATAATCCTGCTCATTTTCTACAGTTGTATTATTCTCCTCTGATGCTGTCTGTGTAGCTTCTTCAGGAGCTGCAGCCTGCTGTGCTGCTCCGGTCATATTTGCAATATCTCCATTAATCTCATTTGTATTATTCAATACAATATCCAGATTTGACTGTAAGGACTGAATCAGGTTATCGTAATTTGTCTTTTCAGCCTCTAATGTTGCATTAATATAATTGCTGACCTCTGTAAGCTTATCCTTAGTGTAATACATAGAACCCAGACGAATCTCGTTTGCATCTGCATTTGCTTCGTTTACAATCTGATCAGCCTGACTTCTTGCCATATCTAAAATCTCATTTGCACGGATATTTGCAAGTTCTACAATCTGACTCTGATCAACCAGCTTATTTGCCTCTGCAACAGATTCTGTAATAATAGAATCTGCCCTTGTTCTGGCATCTGCAAGTATGGCTTCCTTGTTGCGCATGATCTTCTTGCAACGCTCAATTTCATTTGGAAGCTTTAATTTTAATTCATTCAGCATCTGCTCCAGATCATCCTTTGGAACAATGATCATACTGGATGACAATGGCTTGTACTTACAATTATCTATAAAAATCTCAATCTCGGAAATCATTTCCTCAATGCCTTTTTTTGCCATGACTTATTTCCTCCTAAAACTATCTGATATATTTTTCTTTTATCCGATCGACAACTCCTGCTGGTACAAACTGTTCCACATCTACACCAAAGCTGGCATACTCTTTTACGATACTGGAACTCAGATATGCATAATCAATACTGGTTGTCAAAAATACGGTGTCTATCTCAGGAGCAACCTTGCGATTACTCTGCGCGATCTGTAATTCATATTCAAAATCGGTTACAGCCCTTAAGCCTCTGATGATCGTCTTCACCCCATTCTGTCTGGCAAAATCAATCAGCAGACCTCCAAAACTCTCAACACGAACATTCGGTATGTCTGACACCACTTCAGACAACATATTAACACGTTCTTCTACAGAAAACAATGGAGTTTTTGAAGTATTATTCAAAACACCGATTATAACTTCGTCAAACATCTCCGCAGAGCGTCTGATAATATCAAGATGTCCTAATGTTACGGGATCAAAGCTTCCCGGATATATTGCACTGCTCATTTTTATAGAATCTCCTGTATAAATGTATGCTTATTTGTCTTGTATTTCTTCACACGATCGATCTCATATCCTATATCGGTCAGATAATCGTATTCCGTATCCAGATCTGATTCTACAATGATCCAGGTATTCTTATCAACAATGCCGGATGATGCAAGACGGTTCAGCACCTGTTTTTCCAATAATTTTCCATATGGAGGATCCATAAATATAATATCAAACACAAGTCCTGACCGTTCCAGACTGTCGATCGCTGCAACACAGTCTCCTGTGATGACTCTTGCCTTATCTTTCAATTTCGTAAATTCCAGATTCCGGTTAATGCAGTCAACCGCTTTCCGGTTCTGTTCTACAAGGACTGCCTGCTTTGCTCCACGACTCAATGCTTCGATCGCAATCGCACCGCTTCCGCTGAACAGATCCAGGAATGTACAATCCGGCAATTCTCTCGATATGATATTAAATAAGGTCTCTTTGATCCGATCGGTTGTCGGTCTGGTATCCATCGTGTCGATCGTTTCCAGCCGAAGACTTCTGGCAGTTCCCGCTATTACTCTCATAAATCATGATCTCCCATAGGTTGTTAAAATCTTTTTTTATTGTATATATTTCATCCCTTTTGTCAATAGAAACTCTCAATTTTTTCCTTAATATACCTTCCGCTGTCTGACAGATCATCATCTGTAAAACCGCTTGTCTTTGTACAGGAGGAATCAAATAATGATGACGTTTCAGCTTTGTTTGAGATATTCCATGCCGCATAGCTTAAGTTCTTATCATTGATCAGATCAAACCATGCATCAGACTGATCATAATCAATCGAACCGTTTCCTGATGCATCACACAAGCCAAACTCTGATACAAAAACCGGGAGTCCGGAATCAAGTGCCGACTGAACCTTATTTCTCAGATCATCCTTATGGGTTGCGGCATAGAAATGAACCGCATACATCAGATTGGTTTGATCTGTGATCGGATCTGCGGCTGCCACATCCACATCCTGACTCCAGGTTGGTGTTCCGACAATGATAATGGCATCCGGTGCATTTTTTCGTATGATCGGGATGATCGTTTCCGCATAGCTCTTTACAGAATCCCAGGTTGTACCACCATTTGGTTCATTTGCGATCTCATAGATCACATTTCCGTAAGAAGCATATTCCTTTGATATTCGGTCAAAGAAATCCTTTGCATCATCTATATGCATATTTGGATCATTGTCATTTAAAATATGCCAGTCAATTATCGCATACAATCCAAGATCCGTTGCTGCATCAACACCTTTTCCCAGAAGCTCCTCGATCTCTGATTTATTTCCGCCTGAACAATATCCATAGGAATCTCCTGTATCTGTATACATAGCAAAACGTACCAGATTGATACCAAAGGAATCTTTGAAATACTGATAAGTGTCCTTACTTACAAAATCAGCAAACCAGGTAAGTCCGTGTGTACTGACACCTTTTAACTGGAATTTACTGCCTGATGCATCCACCAGGTCCGTTCCTGATACCGCAAGCTTTCCATGTGCCTTATACGGATTATCTTCTTCTTTACCGTTTTTAGTATCTGTGACCTTATTACTTCCGGACTGATCTTTTTTATCACTGTCAACAGACTGCCCATCTGTCTGAGCTGCCTTCTCACCAGTATTTGTTTTCACTTCTGCGTTCTCATCACTTTTCTGCTGATCATCACCAGTGACAGTTGTTACTTCTTTTCCTGCGATCATCAATGTACAACGAACAGGCTTCACGTCCGATGCTGATAAATTATATCCAAAATCAATGCTACCACCAGCCGGTATCTCCTCATTATAACTTTCTGCGGTTACATGAACCACCGATCCATCTGCCGTATACTTTCCATTCCAGAGCTGGTCGATCGTTACTTTCCCGGAAAATTCCAGATCAACGCTCCAATCCGTTGCAGCTTTATCGGTCTTATTATAGATCGTGACCGTCTCTGTAGCGGCTGTCATTCCGTTATTTTCCCATGTACTTCCAACCGTTACTTCTGCATATAAGGTCTTCTTGTCATCTGTCGACTTCTGAGTATCGGATGCACCCTTTTCCTTCTTTTGATCAGCGCCATCCTCAGCCTTTTGCTCCGCATCCTGCCCGGATCCCTCTATCACAGCTTCTGTTCCGGCATTCTTCTGTCTGTCCGGATCATTATTTTTCCGACTTTTTGTCACCAGTATAACTGACAGTGCCACAACAGCCGCTGCAAGTACTATGATGACTCCCCATAATACGATCGTCTTTTTCTTCTGGTTCATTTTTGCACTACTCCCTTTTTATTTTCTTTTTTATTCACCCTTTTATTCTGGACTGATGCTGCTTTCATTTCTCGTATAACATAGTTGTCCACTTCTCCTGCTCCATATCGGATCTGTTCATATATGGCAGAAATACCCTCTACATTTCCAACCTCCGTCTCTGTTATCTCCTGCCTGATATCTTCACAGGTCATCCGTTTGTTAAGTGTGATCACATCCTTATATCGCAGGATCGACTTCTTATAAATTTTTCTTGCCTGTTCTTCAGCTGTCAACCTGTGCATTATGCGTCTGTTTGTTATACGTTCTTTATATTGATTCGGTTCTTCGGCGATAAGCTCGATCACATCATCTGCATAACTTCTCGGTTTCAAAAGGAAACGGATCACCTGCAACAATATCCGTACCAGAAAGAATATCAGAAGAAGAACTACAAATACCTTTAATATCAAGGTAAATACATCATATCCCTTTACACTGTTCTGATAATACTCATTTAAGGTATCCTGATAATCGAGACTGGTTGCTGCCGGTCCTCCCTTCGTAAGCAGCGTCAGCACAAATACCCATATGACCATGATCGCGCCAAATACTGTCTGAACTACCTTTGCAAATGCACGAGCAAGCACATTTACAAACCCGGACAGATCAAGGAAACGACAGGCTCCCATTAATAACAACACAAGCACTGCAAGGAATAATACAACCCTGCCATTTATAAATGCGATATCCCGGATGGATTGCTCCGATACTTCTGTTGTCTGTGAGATATAGCGTTTCAGCCCCTGTATATACCGGATCATCATATATATAGCCATAAGTAATGCAACTGCAATATAAGACAGGTTCGACAAAACAGGAAGTTCCATGCCGATACTTGCAAAATAAACAAAAATCCCTGCTAAGATCGATGGCCATGGTTCGCTCATATCTGTAAGTCCGGAACCTCTCTTTGCATAAGCTACCGCACATGGCAGCAGATACCCGATATCATAAATCCCTGTAACCGTTCGGATCCATACTGTGCCCGGCAAGATAACTAAAAGTCCCGCAAGCACCAGATGTCCAACGGTAAGTAATATATGATTCGGTGCAAAATCTCTGATCAGATAGGACAACAGAAATATTCCTGCGATCCAAATGGCATCCACAAACCGCGGATCTTGTCTCATAAATATCATGCAGAATGTATACATGAACAATTCCGCCGTTACCACCTCATAAAGATAACGCAATCCTCGCTCTGCCCAATATATCTTATGTGTCATTTAACTCTACCTCCATTCCATGAAGATAAGGTCTGATATCATCGCACCCCTGTATATCCAGATATGGAACTATCATATAAATGTTTTTTGCTTTTTCAGCCATATGATCAAGCTCATCCAGCAAATCCTTTTTATGGTATGCAGATACGATGAGATATGTTGTATTGCTGTCTACATCTGTCACTTCCTGCTTCAAGACTTCAACAAATCTATCGATCCCGGCATTTTCCGTTATTCGTGCCAGATATTTATCAACCGTAAATCGATGTTCTCCGGAAGAACCAAAATCCACCCATTCCATCTCACCGGATAACAGATCATATCCATTTGCCCGTATCATGACAGGAATCCGGTTATCCAGAAAGTAAGATGCTGCCGTGGATGCTATACTGATACACATTTCCTGTATATAATGAACTCTTATCATGGTGTTCGGCTCCAGACAGACAAGTATCTTCACCCTCTGTTCTGCCGTGTGCTCATATACATTTACCATCAGGTCGTCGCATCTGGCTGTTGCTTTCCAGTTAATGCTCTTTCTCGGGTCTCCCACGCTGTAAGTCCGCAGGCCGGAAAAAGCAAACGGATCCGGAAAAAGACTTCTCCTTGATGTCAGATCACCCAACATACCATCCAAGACCGTATCAAGCTGTATATTAGAAAGTTTTTCAGGGAAAACATACAGAAATGCCTGATTTTCTACAGACAACGCAAATGTCTTCGACATCAGAAAATCCTTTGCCATCAGCTTTACAGCACTGATAAAAAACAATCCTCGTTCTTTCGCCGTAAATGAAAGCTTTCTGACTACCTTCCGGTTTCCCATAATCGAAAACGGATCATTTCTATGATAAAAATCCGTAACAACCGCATTCTCATTTTCCTGAAACTGCAAGGATCTCGCTGTGGAAAACTTCACATGTAAAGTTGTAAGAGGCAGCATCTTTCGATTTGTAATTGTCTCTGTTATCCCTGATTTGTCGCCAATCTCCAGATACCTGTCATTAAAATCCAGATCAAGAGAAAGCCCCTGATCCCAGTATTTGCGGTAAACAACAGTCTGTCCGAGATAGATCACCAAAAAGCACAATACTGCTATCAGTATCTCCATATTAATTCTCCCAATCTTCAACCGGAACAGCGATCTGATCGACCAGTTCCCTGATCACTGTCTTTTCCTTTTTCTCATCCATGTGTCCTGCCATGATCACACGATGTGCAAGGACATATGGTGCCATATAACGGACATCATCCGGACGGACAAAGGTTCTGCCCTCCATAGCAGCATATGCCTGCGACAGACGAAGAAGTCCTATCGTGCCTCTGGAGCTTGCACCAACCTGTATCCGGCTGTTATTCCTGGTTGCAAGGATTATGTCTGCAATATATTCCTTTACGCAAGAATGAACAAAAACTTCTCTGACCGCTTCCTGCATCGTCTTTATATGATCTGTATCACAGACCGTCTGAAGTGTATCAAACGGATTCTCAGACATAAAACGATCCATGATCGAAACCTCTGTAGCCTTTGAATTATCTCCCATGGAGATCTTTATAAGAAAACGGTCAAGTTGGGCTTCCGGAAGCGGGTATGTACCGGTAGTCTCGATCGGATTCTCTGTTGCAATAACAAAAAACGGTGCTTCAAGCCTATGACTTTCTCCATCGATCGTCACCTGCTGCTCTTCCATTGCCTCAAGCAAACTGGATTGTGTTCTCGGTGTTGCACGGTTGATCTCATCTGCAAGCAGGATATTTGTAAATACCGGTCCCTTCACCAATACAAAATCTTCTGATTTACGATTATAAATACTTAAGCCTGTAATGTCGGATGGCATAAGATCAGGTGTGAACTGAACTCTCTTAAACTGCCCTCCGATGCTTTTGGCAAATGTCTTTGCTAAAAGTGTCTTGCCGGTTCCCGGTCTGTCCTCCACCAGCACATGTCCTCCTGCATAAAGTGCCGCCAGTATCACCCGTATCTCTTTCTCTCTGCCGATCAAAACCTTTGATATATTCTCACAGATCTTATCTGCCTGTTCTTTTACCTCTGTTATCTCCATCGTTCTAATCTCCTTATAATATCGGTTTTCCATACATCTCATTTCTTGCTGCGACACTTCGGTCAAATTCCGTCCGTATACGACTACCATATTTCTCATAGACATCCGATGCTGCCTTTAACATGTCGGCATGTTTATAGATATCTCCCATCTTAAACAGCACATCTCCGCTCTGTCTGATGCCAAAGAAATCTCCCGGTCCTCTTCGTTTCAGATCTTCTCCCGCAATATAAAAGCCATCGTTTGAATCTGCAAGAACATTTAACCGTTCCATCACTTCTTTATTTTCCTTTCCGCTGATAAAGATACAATAAGACTGCAGATTTCCACGTCCCACACGCCCACGGAGCTGATGCAGGGCTGCCAGTCCAAACCGTTCTGCATTTTCTACCATCATAACCGTGGCATTCGGATTATTGATCCCTACCTCGATAACCGTTGTAGATACCAGTACATCAACCTTTTTTTCATAAAAATCCGTCAGGATCCGGTTCTTCTCATCCCCTGTCATCTTGCCATGCAGATAGGCCACATGTATGCTGCTGTCAAGCTTCTGTGACAGTTCTTCCGAATACTCAACTACATTTGCCACATCATCTAAGGCTTCGCTTTCCTCCACCATCGGGCATACCACATAGACCTGATGTCCTTTCTTAACCTCTGCCCGGATAAACGCCTGTGCTTTCGGGCGGTAGCTCTCATCCACTACACAGTTTTTGATCGGAATCCGTCCTGCTGGCAGTTCATTAATTACCGAAATATCAAGATCTCCGTACATAATGATCGCAAGGGTTCTCGGAATCGGTGTCGCACTCATAACAAGAACATGTGGCGTTCCCCCTTTTAACGATAATTTCTCTCTCTGTCTTACGCCAAACCGATGCTGCTCATCCGTTACAACAAGCGCCAGATTATCATATTCCACCTTGTCCTGTATCAACGCATGCGTTCCGACGATCACATCCGCACGATGCTCTGCAATCTCCTGATACGCTTCCCGTTTCTCCTTTGCCGTCATCGAACCGGTCAACAGCGCAACATGGATTCCATATGGCTCAAATAAGCCGGTCAGTTCTTTAAAGTGCTGATTTGCAAGTACCTCGGTCGGTGCCATGATCACACCTTGATAGCCCTGCGTCGCACAGGCAAATAATGCGATCGCAGCAACGATCGTTTTACCGGAACCGACATCCCCCTGCACAAGACGGTTCATCACATGCTCTGAATTCATATCTGCCATGATATCTCGAACCGCATCCATCTGTGCCCCAGTCAGACGATACGGAAGGCTCTCGATAAACCCTGTCACCTGCTCCGTAAATGGTATCTTCGCCTGATTGTATTTCACCGTATCATTTTCTTTCAAACTATGCATATTCTCTATAAATTCATAAAATTCATCAAAGGCAACCCGCTTGATCGCAGCTCTTAAGTGATCCTCCGTATCCGGGAAATGGATATGGGTTACGGCTTCATTTGCCCTCATCAGATCATATTCATCCCGAATGTCCTCCGGTATATAATCTGAAAGCGTCTGAATCAGAGGAAGCGTTCCCTTTACCGCTTTCTGGATCGTCTTGCTTGTAATACCCGCCGTACAACCATATACAGGCTGCCATTCTTTTAAAATTTCCTGATATTGGGGCACTGTATAGTACTCCGGCTGGCTCATCGTATACATGCCATTCTTATATTTCACTTCTCCGACAAAGATATAACGATCTCCAATATGAAAATAATTACGCAGAAAAGGACAATTAAACCATGTCAGTTTAATTGTCCCGGTATAATCTTTGGCATAGGCAGTCGCAATCGAGAATCCGCGAAGCTTCTTCACTTCCACCCGACTGTTGATCGTCACACTTACTGCCTGACGCTCATCTGCCTGTATATCCTGAATGTCAACAGGATCCATATATGTAATATAAGTTCTTGGATAATAATGGATAAGGTCACTCACTGTAGAGATACCAAGCTTCGCCAGATTACCGGCTGTTTTTTCTCCTATCCCTTTAATGCAAGTTACCTTATCCTTTAATTCCATGTAGCTTTTCTCCCTTTATTCTACAGAAACAATGTAATAATAGATTGGCTGACCACCATAGTAGTTCTGTACATCGCAGTCCGGGAAGTTTTCTTCCACTCTTGCCGCAAATGTCTCTGCATCCTCCTTCTTTACATCTGCTCCGTAATAAATACTGATCAGTTCGCTGTCTTCATCTACTGCATCTTTGATCAGATCGAATGTAACATCCGAAATGTCATTACCAACGGATACCAGTCCCTTATCACCGATACCCATGATATCTCCCTCATGGATGGCTTTTCCATCGATGGAGGTATCTCTGACCGCATATGTTACCTGTCCGCTCTTTACATTTGATACAGCTTCTAACATATTGTTTTTGTTATCCTCTAATGTCATCGTACTGTCAAACGCTATCATTGCACTGATACCCTGTGGCGCATTTGCCGTTGCAAGGACGATGATATTCTTATCTTCACATAAGCCGGCTGCCTGATTGGCTGCAAGAACAACATTTTTATTATTTGGGAATATAAATATATTCTCGGCATGAACCTTCTCGATCGCATTCAGCATATCCTCAGTGCTTGGATTCATCGTCTGACCACCTTCGATCACATAATCAACTCCAAGCTCCGTAAAGAACTCCTTTAATCCATCACCCATGGATACTGCGATGAAACCATATTGTTTCTTTGGCTGCTGTTTTTCTTTCTCTGCCTGTCTTGCAGCTTCCTGTCTGGCTGCTTCTTCCCGTTCTGCCTGCTTGATGACCTTCTCATGATGCTCCAGTCTCATATTATCGACCTTCATATTTGACAGATAACCAAGGGTAAGACCTTTTTCAAATGCCTGACCCGGATGGTTTGTGTGAACATGGATCTTAACGATCTCATCATCTGATACGCAGACAATGGAATCACCGATCGACTCTAAGAACTGTTTCAGATCGTCTTCTTCTTTTATGCCGTATGGTTTTTCCAGATTAATAATAAATTCTGTACAATATCCGAACTTGATATCGGCTGACAGATCTTCAGAATACTTTGGATTGTCAACACCTGATACTCCTGCTCCGGAAGGCTTTGTATCTGCAATTACGACACGTCCGAGAATACAGTCAACTGCACCTTTTAATACTTCCATCAGACCCTGTCCGCCGGAATCCACAACACCGGCTTCTTTTAATACCGGAAGCAACTCCGGTGTGGAAGCAAGCACTTCATCTCCATGCTTAATGATGGTTTCGCAGAATTCCTCCAATGTAATATCTGTACCTGCACATTCTCTGGCCTTAGTAGCAATACCTCTGGCAACTGTAAGGATCGTTCCTTCCTTTGGCTTCATAACAGCCTTATAAGCTGTCTCAACCGCCTTCTGGAATGCATCAGCAATCTCGATTACTCCGATCTCTGTTTTATCCCCGATCTTCTTGCTGAAACCACGAAGAAGCTGAGAAAGGATTACACCTGAATTACCTCTGGCTCCACGAAGGGAACCGGTTGACATTGCCTTTGCGATATCACTCATTGTCTCCTTACAGGATTCAACTTCCCTTTTTGCTGACATGATCGTCATTGTCATATTTGTACCGGTATCTCCATCCGGTACAGGGAACACATTCAGCTCATTAATATAATCTTTTTTATTATCAAGGTTATTCGCACCGGCTATAAATGCTTTCTTCAGTGCAAGTGCATCAATCGTATTTTTCACTTCTACAGTTCCTCCGTCTAATCCAGAATCTTTACATCTTCAACAAATACATTTACCTGACTGACTTTAAGAGATGTAAAATCTTCTACTTTATATTTTACAGACTGCATCAGATTATCTGTTACAGCCTTGATGCTGACACCATATGCCACAACGATATGAAGCTCTACCACAATATCTCCATTCTCATCAAACGTAACATGAATTCCCTGCGTGATATTGTTTCCTTTTAACTGTTTTACGATTCCGTCTTTTACACTGACAATACCCATACCAACAATGCCAAAGCAATCGAGTGCTGTCATACCTGCTACCTGTGCAACCACATTCTCATCCAGACTGACGGTTCCATTATCATTATTTATATATTCGTTCATAGAAAACCTCCCATGCTTTTGTCCTGTTATATGATGTGCAGGAATCCCATCTCCTTGTCATTCTGAAAAGTGTATTTTAAAATAGGCAAACCTGTCTCACCATAATTATAAACATATAGTTCTATTATAACAGAGAATATGCAAATTTCAAGACAACCGTTTATTGTCTATTCTTTTTAAAAAAATTAAAAATATGCTTGCATATAACAAAATTATCTGATATAGTAACATTTGTTGTGAACTTATGAGAGGATAAGTTTAATAAAAATAAGGAGGTGCTATCATGGCAAAATGTTCAGTTTGTAATAAAGGTGCTCATTTCGGTATCAAAGTGAGCCATTCACATAGAAGAGCAAATAAGATGTGGAAATCAAATGTTAAGTCTGTTAAGGCTATCGTAGATGGTTCTCCAAAGAAGATTTATGTTTGTACTTCATGTTTAAAATCTGGAAAGGTTGAGCGTGCATAGTTCACCTCGTATTCTTTCTAAAAAAGACTGCCATAAAACAATGGCAGTCTTTTTTGTTTTCTTTTTTCAGACTGCCGGCCAAGCTTCTATCATAAATTCTCAAAATCTCTCCTGCCGTAACCCGGTCAGGTCATTGGCTTTTAGCATCTGCAAAATAATATATATGCCATTAAAAAAAAGATTACAATAATCAAAAATTCCAGAAACCCTTCTACCAAATAGCTGAATATCATTCCGATCGCAACGAAAAAGAGAGCAAATCCAACTACACGCTTCAAACAACATCACCGCCAAAAAAAAGACTTCACATACCACTATAAGATATGCAAAGCCTTTTTCTTTTATGTCTGTTTTATTCCTCTGCCGGTTTCGATGCTTCTTCTACCGCCTGTTCGATCTGCTCTTCTTCCTCTGTCTTTTCCTTCTTAAAGAAGCCGGTGATCCGGTCAACGATCTCAGGTGCCATATCAATGATCTTGCTGATGGCATCCTGATTCTTAATATTAACAAGTCTTGTCTTACCGTTTGAGATAACCAGAACCGCAGCCGGACTGAGCTTTGCTCCGATACCACCGGCCGCATTATTGCCGGTCTGTTTATTGAACGCACCGGCCGCCATACCGAAATTCACATCAAGAAGTGGAATAATGATCGTATCTCCTACCTTGATAGGATCTCCCACTACAGATTTGGATGAAACAAATCCATCCATTCCATGAAACAAAGTGCTGATCGTTCCGTCAATATTTGTATTTGCCATTACTTATTTCCTCCCGAAATCTTTTTTAAATATGTCATAGATCTTTTCACGTATTTATTAAAGTATACCTTGCAGCAATAATATAATATATTATAAACCCTGATTCTTCCTTTTATGAAAATATCCCCTTCCAATATCTTCTTGGAAAAATCCGGAGTTATATCTATTTTATTATAATATAACGGTAAAATCAAACTCAGATATCCAAGCTGTTTTCCGGTAGATGCCGGATCTCCTGAACCATATGTCACCTGCCCTTTGATCTTTGTCGGATTCAGATGCTTTAATAACAGGATCACGTTTCGCTTTAACACCTGAAATGCCTGCTTCGTTGTACCCGCCCGGACGAATTTCTTATACTGCTCCGCCTTATCTTTCATATGGTGCAGTTTTCTTACAACTGCTTCGATCTTATTCTTTACCGCAATAACAAATCGGTCGAACTTCTTACCGATACGGGTAAATATCGTCTCCGGGCTTTTTTGAAATTCCGAATGATCTTCTGCAAATTCCCGGTTAGCATCTCTATCTTCTCTGTCGGGATCTGCATCCTGTATCATCTGATCTGACAAACCATCCTGCTGATTGGATTCAGCATCTTCTGCTTCCTGCTTTTCCGTTTTTTTCGCATTTTCGGCTTCTGCCTGTTCGCGTTTTTCCTGTTTCTTTGCTTTTCGAGTCTCTGCCTTTTCCTGTTTTTTCAGTTTTTTTGCTTCTCTGACTTCAGCTTTTTCCCGCATACGAATTTCTTTTTCACTTTCTGCGGCTTCTGTCTCCGTATCTGTTTCTTCCTGGCTTTCTTCCGAAAATCCATCTTCATTGGATACCAGCGTTCCGCCGAATGACCGCAGCCAATATACAAAGCCGTTTTCATCATAATTTGCTTTGAAGCAGAATACGAAACCCAACCACGAAGCTTTTAATTTGCATATAAAATTGTCATGTTTTTCTGCATAAAACCGATACCGGACAGGAACGAATAATAATAAAAGCAACAGTACAAGTACAAGCCCTACCAGGATCAATACTGTAATCAACAGAATCTTTAATATCAATAAGAAAATATGTAACATATGCTCCCCTTATATCAGCACACTGTCATGTCATATAGAAAATAGTCCTTACAATCAAACTTTCCGGTCGTACCGTATACATCCCGGATAATATCCCGTATAAGAAAAAACGCTCCGGCCTTTGTCATCGACATTCCAACGATAACGATATCATCCGTTCGTTTCTTATAGTACGGCTGCAGGAATTCATTTGCCTCATAAACCTCTAACAGCCCGTCCTCAAACAATGGAAGTGTTATGACATAAACATCCGCACAGGGCTTCCGCTTTTTTATTCTTTTTATCAGTCGGGATGCCGTCTTATCCGGCATAACTCCGGTATAAAGCCGCTTTACTATTGTCATTTTTTCACTCCCCTGCTCTGTCAGACCTCTCTCTAATCTTCCATAATTCCCTGAATGATCACATAACATGCAAGAACCTCGCTGCGATTTGAACAGCGCACCAGTGCATTATCAATATAATCTTTGATCTCCTGCTGTGTATTAAAGAACACAGGAATTGTAGAAAGTATCTTCGCCATGACCGCACGATTAACTACCTGTGAGTTTCCGGTAAATACCTCTCCGAATTCTTCTATGAGTTTATCCTTTTTTGAAATAATATATTCAGAATTCGCAAGTGCGCCTGTCTCAATCTTCACATGATCGATATCTACAAACATACTGCCGGATAACAGTTTTTCCAGTGTATCAATACGATGATAAGCATCCTCCAGACCAAGGCGGATAATATCCGGCTGATTGGAAGATATGATATCATAGATCGGAGCTTCAAGCACCATCCGGTGTTCTCCCGCTTCCTCCTGTGCGCCTTCATTTGCAACCAGCATATCATATGCATCCGTCGGAAATTCATCTTCATTTTCCATGGATTCATAGATACGTCTGATAATAGATAATGCCCGCATACAGGATTCCGATACTCCTGACTTGCATTCAGCCGCAAGCATCATGCTGTACAGATCATTTACCAGCTCGATCAGCATCATATAATCAGATACAACATCATTGATAAAGCCTGCACTTTTATCCAGAACCGTTGACAGATTCCTGTATCCGTCAAAATCAAGATGTGCATAATCTCCCTCTTTAATAATCTCGTACGCTTCATGCAGAGAAGAATATTCTGTCTCGAATTTCTCCGGAAGCTGTAATAAGGCAGTTTCTTCTACTGTCTCTATAAAATCATCCAATGAACTGATCTCACAACCATTATAAATTGATAAAGTCTGTCCGATAATATCGTAAAATCTTGCCTTTGTCATACGAAGCGGAAGCTGACCTACGATCTGCTGGATCTTCGCATTTACCGCTACCTTATCCTTATCTGCAAAGATGAAGTTAAAGACCTCCGCGCTGAACTGCTCTGCATCAAATTCCTCAAACATCTTCTCAAGTTCTTCGTCCACATTTTCCTCGAATCCATATTCTTTTCGGTTCAGGATATATTCGTACAACTCAAACGCATCAGTATATGCAGTAAGTACCTTCATCTTCTCCGTGATCTTATTTCTCATTTCGGAGATAAGCGCCAGATCCTTGTCATCCAATTGATCCGCATCTCCTACCAGATATGTTCCGACCAGCTTATTGATGCCCATAACACATTCATAAATATATGGATCCTCTGCAAAATCTTTGTCTGCCATCAGTTCACGGATCACGACATAGTTTAATGCAAATTTCTGACAGGCATATTCGAAATCAGCCGTCATGACTGCATCTGCAAATTTTGCAAGATTCTCATCCATATTGTTCTTACGGGTTATCTCTGTGATCAGTTTTTTATCTTCATTATACATAACTATCTATTATCCTCTCATCCTTAATTAAATCCATCTCTTATTTATGCTCATGCGTGAACAAGTGATCCTGGCAATATTCCTTGTTGCCTGTACATCTGGAACAATAACGGAACTGCATGTCCGGTGCTTCCTTATCTGTGATGCCGCATACATAACATTTATGTGTCACATTCTCTGAATTGTTGACACGCACCTGCTTCGCATAATTTCTCCTCCTCTTGATCTGCTTTGGAGAAAGCCGTCTGAAATCTTTTGTGCTGAAATAGAAAATTACAAAGTTTAAAAGCGACATTACGATATTTACACGTCCCATCAGGTTTGCGTTCATAAAATAATATCCTATAAACACCAGATACAAAACAGATAACCATTTCATCTTAACCGGAATGATCATTGCATACAGTACCTGCATATCCGGATAACAAGCTGCAACTGCCAAAAATAAAGACAGACAGATATAATAACTGGATACGATATAGATATGAGAATCCCATGACATCGGAATATGAAATACATACTGACAAAGTATATATGCGATCATCGTTCCTGCCATTGTTAGAAACATACCACCAAATATATACAGGTTATACAAAAACGTACCGATTGAACGTTCTAACAGATTACCGATACTGTAATAAAAGAACAACATAATGATAGTAAAGATACTGACACTTAATTCCGGAGGAGTGATTACCCATGTAAGTAATCTCCAGACTTCACCCTGCATAACAAATGCAGGAACAAGTATCAGTTTTGATAAAACCTGTGGTGCAAACATCAGAAGCAGATAGCCAATGACATATCCAAGGATCAAATACAGGGACAGATTCTTGATCGCATACCGACCGAACTTCCTTTCAAGCTTGTTTATCATCTTCATGAATGGATCTCCTTTTAATTTCATTCATACTATTTGTTTTCGGTATATAAACAGATTTGCCAACATCTGTTATATCCACAAATCAGGAAACTGCCATATTCCCATCCAATGAGAATATGGCTGATAGTATCCCGACATTATCAAATTATATAATAGAACGAAAAACTTTACAACAGCACAATCATGAAGAATTTCTAACTTTTATATATCTTAATCCACAACCAGCTCCAATCCTTCCGGCAAAACGACCTGATACAAGTTCTTATTGTTCTCAAATAACTCCTGTGGACCGACACCAAAATACATGAATACAGATTCAAAGGTATCTCCTTTTTTCACTGTATAATGCATCTTTCCATCTCCGGAGCCTTCCTGTTCTATCGGAATACAGATTTCTTCCCCTTCCTGCATATTATAGACATTTACATACGGATTTGCAGTTATGATGTCACAGAGATTACATTTGTAGTGTTTTGAAAGCTTATATAATGTATCCCCTTTTTCTACTACATGGATCACTCCATTGCAATGATCATAATTTTCCATTTCATACCATCCGGCTTTTTTTATTATTATATTCGGAATCTGAAAAATGTTCCCTTTTCTTCTTATTAAAATATAAATCTTTCTCTACCTTTTTCTAAAATAAAAATTAAATAATAAAAAATCAAGGAAAATCAATCCTAAAATAAATATTAAGTTCGTCAGAAAAGGGAAAAAATCATTGTTTTTTGTAAAACGTTCCACTATAATAGATTCGGTTCAATAAAGAGAAAATTTTGCAAAAAGATTAGGATGGTTTTTATGTACAAGTTAGGAATTGACATCGGCTCAACAACCGTAAAAGTTGTTGTTCTTGATGATTCACACAAGATTTTATTTTCTGATTACAGAAGACACTACGCAAACATAAAGGAGACATTACAGGCTCTTATAAATGATGCAAAAGCCAAGCTTGGTGATGTAGAAGTTACTCCTGCAATCACCGGCTCCGGCGGTCTTGCACTTGCCGAAGTCATCGGTGTACCATTTACCCAGGAGGTAGTCTGCGTTTCTGAGGCATTGCAGGATTATGCACCTCAAACAGATGTTGCGATCGAGCTTGGCGGCGAAGATGCCAAGATCATATATTTTACAAATGGAATCGAACAGCGTATGAATGGTGTCTGTGCCGGTGGTACAGGGTCCTTCATCGACCAGATGGCTACTCTTCTCCAAACCGATGCCAGTGGTCTGAACGAATATGCAAAGGGCTATGATACGATCTATCCGATTGCTGCCCGCTGTGGTGTATTTGCCAAGACAGATATCCAGCCTCTGATCAATGAAGGTGCAACTAAGCCAAATCTGGCTGCGTCTATCTTTCAGGCTGTTGTCAACCAGACAATTTCCGGTCTTGCATGTGGTAAGCCGATCAAAGGAAATGTTGCGTTCTTAGGCGGCCCGCTTCATTTCCTCCCAGAACTGAAAAATGCATTTATCCGTACTCTGAATCTGACCGGGGATGCGATCATCGATCCGGGTCATTCTCATCTTTTTGCTGCAACAGGTGCTGCCCTGAATTCCAAGCCGGAGGTATCCAGAACGCTCGGCGAACTCAGCCATTCCTTAGACGGCGAGTTACATATGGCTGAAAATGTACTCCGTCTCCCTCCATTATTCGAAGACGAAGCAGCCTATGAAACATTCAAGGAGGAGCACAATAAATATAAAGTAAAACGCGGTGACCTTGCTACATATAAAGGAAACTGCTTCATCGGTGTTGATGCCGGTTCTACAACCACCAAGGTAGCTCTTGTCGGTTCAAATGGTGAATTATTATACGACTTCTATAGCAGCAACAACGGAAGTCCGTTAAATACAACGATCAAAGCGATCAAAGATATCTATTCCAAGCTGCCGGAGGGTGCTGTCATCGCCGGTTCATGCTCTACCGGTTACGGCGAAGCCCTGATCAAACAGGCACTTTCTCTTGATTTTGGCGAAGTAGAAACGATTGCCCACTATACAGCAGCAGCATTCTTTGATCCTGAGGTTGACTGTATCCTCGATATCGGTGGCCAGGATATGAAATGTATCAAGATCAAGAACAAAGTCGTAGATAATGTCATGTTAAATGAAGCATGTTCCTCCGGCTGTGGTTCTTTCATTGAAACATTTGCCAAATCCTTAAATTATGATATTGCTGATTTCGCAAAGATCGCTACAACTGCCAAGACTCCTATCGACTTAGGTTCCAGATGTACGGTATTCATGAATTCAAAAGTAAAACAGGCACAGAAGGAAGGTGCATCCGTAGCTGATATCTCAGCCGGTCTGGCATATTCCGTTATTAAGAATGCACTTTTAAAGGTTATCAAGCTGACGGATCCAAAGGATCTCGGTAAGAACATCGTCGTACAGGGTGGTACCTTCTACAACGATGCTGTCTTAAAGAGCTTCGAGGTGATCTCCGGCAGAACCGCTATCCGACCGGATATCTCCGGTATCATGGGGGCTTTCGGTGCTGCCCTTATTGCCATGAATAAATATAAAGAGGGCTTTAAGACTTCTATGCTGTCGATCGATGAGATCAGCAAGCTGACTTATACCACAAATATGACCAGATGTAAGGGCTGTACCAACAACTGTCTGCTGACGATCAACCATTTCTCAAACGGTAAGAACTTCATTACCGGAAATCGTTGTGAAAAGGGTGTCGGTCTTAAGAAGAATGCTGATAACATCCCGAATCTGTTCGAATATAAATTAAACAGGATCTTCGACTATACCCCGCTTACACCTGATATGGCAAAACGTGGTGTAATCGGTATCCCTCGTGTCCTGAATATGTATGAAAATTATCCATTCTGGTTCACTTTCCTGACAAAGCTCGGATTCTCGGTAGTACTTTCTCCAAAGTCATCCAGAGATATCTACAGTCTTGGTATTGAATCGATTCCAAGTGAATCCGAATGTTATCCGGCTAAGATCTCACACGGACATGTTATGTGGCTGTTAAAGAATGGTATCACATCCATTTTCTATCCTTGTGTTCCATATGAAATGAACGAAACACCGGAAGCAAATAACCACTACAACTGCCCGATTGTTACATCCTATGCCGAAAATATCAAAAACAACATGGAAGAATTAAAGGATGACAAGATCACCTTTATCCGTCCGTTCGTCGCACTGGATAATGAACAGGCTCTTGTCGATCGTATGTATCGTGAAATGAAAAAATACTACGATGTTACAACCGATGAGATCGCATCTGCTGTCCGTGCTGCATATGAAGAAGCAGAAAAAGTAAAGACCGATATCCGTGAAAAAGGCGAAGAAACTCTTCGATATATCGATGAACACGACATCCTTGGAATCGTCCTTGCCGGTCGTCCATACCATATCGACCCTGAGATCAACCACGGTCTTCCGGAACTGATCAACTCATATAAGATCGCTGTTCTGACAGAGGATTCCGTTGCTCATCTGGGACAGGTAGATCGTCCGCTTATCGTATCTGACCAGTGGATGTACCACTCCAGATTATATAAAGCAGCAAACTATGTTAAGACCTGTGACAATCTGGAACTGATCCAGTTGAACTCCTTCGGCTGTGGTCTGGATGCCGTAACAACCGACTGTGTAAATGATATCCTGACAAAATCAGGAAAGATCTATACCGTTTTGAAGATCGATGAAGTAAGTAACCTTGGTGCTGCCAGAATCCGTATCCGTTCACTGATCAGCGCCGTTAATTCCAGAAAGGAACAGAACTACAAGACCTGCCCGTCAAGCAGTGCGATCAACCGAATCGAATTTACCAAGGATATGATGAAGGACTACACCGTTCTCGCTCCACAGATGTCACCGATCCATTTCAATCTGTTGGAATCTGCATTCAAGGTTATGGGACTTAATATCGAGATCCTTCCGGATGCAACCAAGGAAACGATCGATGTCGGATTAAAATATGTAAATAACGATGCCTGTTATCCATCTCTGATCGTCGTTGGTCAGTTGATGAGTGCCATCACATCCGGTAAATATGATGTAAATAAACTTGCAGTTATCATGAGCCAGACCGGTGGTGGCTGCCGTGCAACCAACTATGTCGGATTTATCAGACGTGCGCTTGCAAAAGCAGGTTACGGCCAGATCCCTGTAATTGCATTATCGGCTCAGGGATTTGAGAAGAACTCCGGTTTCCCTATCACCTTAAAGCTTGCAAAACGGGCAATTCAGGCACTTGTCTATGGTGATGTCTTCATGCGTTGTCTTTACCATACAAGACCATACGAGAAAGAACCGGGATCTGCAAATGCGATCCATGAGAAATGGGAAAAGATCTGTAAGAAGACACTGGAAGAAACAGGAAGCACAGCAAGATTTAAAAAGAATATCAATGGAATCGTACATGACTTCGATACTCTCCCACTTCTTGACATCAAGAAGCCAAGAGTTGGTATCGTTGGAGAGATCCTTGTAAAGTTCCTTCCATCTGCCAACAACCACCTGGTTGATCTGCTGGAATCGGAAGGTGCTGAAGCTGTTATGCCTGATCTGCTTGATTTCTTCATGTACTGCTTCTACAACAGTAATTATAAATATGAATATCTGGGCAAAACACACAAAGGCGCAATCATCGGAAATGCAGCCATCTCGCTCCTTGAGCATATGAGAAAGCCTGCAACTGATGCTTTAAAGGCAAGCAAACGTTTTGATCCACCTACACCGATCACGCATCTTGCAGAATATGCCAGACCTTTTGTATCCATCGGTAACCAAACCGGTGAAGGCTGGTTCTTAACAGGTGAAATGATCGAGCTGATCAACAGCGGTGCCGCAAATATTGTCTGTGCACAGCCATTTGCCTGTCTGCCAAACCACATTGTCGGCAAGGGTGTTATCAAGCATCTCCGTGAGGCTTACCCGGATGCTAACATTGTGGCAGTCGACTACGATCCAGGAGCATCCGAGGTTAACCAGATCAACCGTATTAAGCTGATGCTGGCAGCGGCCAACAAGAAGCTGAAATAACCCGCCTGTTTGGACATTGCGGCAAACTGCATATAGGCAAATTTACTTTACAATTATAAAAACAGACACATATAACTTCTATTCCGCAGATCACTTTCGTTCTATTTTTCACGTAGCGGTACTAAATTCACCGCTTATCGCGGTTCATTAAGGACCGACGTGAAAAAAGGTCTGCTTCATAGAAATATATGTGCCTGTTTTTTCTTTTATTTACGAATGCCTATATGCAGTTTTTATATTTATCGAAGCATTATCATTCTCTACACAAGGCAAATATTTCATAATAAAAACCACATATACAATCTATTTCTCAGATTATCTACAAGAAATGCTTCCAAAACACGCATACACACAATGGATATTCTACATCATCCGCATAGGGATGCCGCGTTCGCTTAAATACCGTTTCAGATCTGATATCTCAAGCTCTTTGTAATGGAATAATGATGCCGCGAGTGCAGCTTCTGCTTTTCCTTCTGTTAGTGCGTCGTAGAAGTGTTCTTTGGTTCCTGCTCCACCAGAAGCAATAACCGGTACATTTACATTCTCTGCAATCGTTCTGGTAAGGTCGATATCGTATCCGGCTTTCGTACCATCACAGTCCATACTGGTAAGAAGAATTTCCCCTGCACCGAGTTCAACTGCTTTCATTGCCCATTCCACTGCATCGATACCGCAGTCAATTCTTCCGCCATGTTTGAAGATATTCCAACCGCCATCCGATCGTTTCTTTGCATCAATGGCAAGAACTACGCATTGACTTCCAAACTTATCGGCTGCTTCTGCGATCAGATTCGGATTGTCGATCGCTGCAGAATTTACTGATACCTTATCTGCACCTTCGCGGAGAATGGCTTTGAAATCATCAACGGTACGGATACCGCCGCCAACCGTAAATGGAATAAAGATCGTCTCAGCCACACGTCTGACCATATCCACTACGATATTTCTCTGATCGGAGGATGCAGTGATATCTAAGAATACAAGCTCGTCCGCACCGGCTTTATCATAAGCTGAAGCAACCTGAACCGGATCTCCGGCATCTACCAGATTTACAAAATTAATACCCTTTACAACTCGTCCGTTTTTCACATCCAGACATGGAATTATTCTCTTTGTATGCATATGATCACGCCTCCAATTCTATAAAATTCTTCAGGATCTGAAGTCCAACGGTTGAACTTTTCTCCGGATGGAACTGGCAGGCAAATACATTACCATGTTCGATCGAAGCATGGATATTCGTTGAGTAAAATGTGGATGCAGCTACATCTTCCTCATGATCTGCCTTCAGATAATACGAATGAACGAAATATACATATGGATGTTCCGGAAGTCCTTTAAATAACCTTGCTTTCGGATTGATATCAAGTGAGTTCCATCCGATCTGTGGAATCTTAAGTCCCGGCGCATCTGGAATCCGAAGGATCTGTCCATCTACGATTCCCAATCCTGTTACTCCCGGTGTCTCCTCGCTTGTCTTAAATAATAACTGAAGTCCAAGACAGATACCCAGAAATGGTTTTCCCGAATCAACGACATCATAAATAACATTTTTCAATCCATATTCATTGATTTTTCCCATTGCATCGCCAAAACTTCCAACACCCGGAAGAATAACTCCAGAGCTGTCCATAATGACATCCCTGTCTCTTGTAATTATGGCTTCTTCGCCAAGAAATTGTACGGCTTTTTCGACGCTTTTGATGTTACCTGCATCGTAGTCAATAATCGCTATCATTTATCTATTTCCTTTCAAATCAGGTATAAATCATCCTTTATCAGCAATGACCTTCATCATTATATCACACCAAAGGTACAGTGTCTAATTACTCTATATAGTAACTTTTTCTTTTTAATTGAACATTTGTTCTGTTTATGTTATGCTATTGTTGTATAATTGAAAAGAAAGCAGGATGTGATGTTCCGATTATTCGATGCCCTCTAGTTTACAAAGGAGAGTGATGCCCTATGAACACGCTTGAAGTTTTAACTTTAGTGCTAGTAATTTTTGCGGCTCTGTCTTACATAGACAATCATAATAATAAAAAGAAATAGCATCCTCCGACCAAAGTGAATGCTATTTCTTAATAAATACCATATTACTGAGGGAAAATCGGATATTACATCCGATTACCTTTCTAATTAGATTATATACTAGGGCATTTGTTTTTTCAAGTGCCCTTTTTAATCATCTTGTAATACTACAACCTTATTATTTATATCGTCTATGTCTCCTTACATCGTTATTATTCATTATACTGTGGCACTTCAAACCAACATTCTGCCGAAAAATTAGTATAATAATCAATTTTTTCTCCCTCGTTATACTTCCAATACTTAAATACAATGTATTTTATATCACTAAGACTATCTGCATCAGAGTATAGTTTTGGACAATAATACACTTTTCCATTTCCTCCAACCGTCATATATAATTCATATCCCAAAACCGTAGGATCCGGTGAACTAGATATATCTGTATTAGAATCTGAAATCTCCATTAAATTTTCTCTATATAAATATGGTATCATTGTCGAGCCCCACACTCGTATAGATGTATTCTCAACAGCATCAATTATCGCCATATTCCCTATTAAATTTGCACCTTCCCAACCGTCGACCGATAATTCATACACAACTTCCTTATTTGTCTCAATATTCGTTGCATCAATAGTTGCAACTTCTCCTACTTTATATGGATTTTGTGAACTACCCTTTTGTAATATCTTTTCTTCAGTTGTAGCTTCTGTTGTATATGCTTCTGTAATTGTTGCAGTTTCTATTTTATGCTCTGTTGATGTAGATTCAACAATTTCCTTCTTTTCCTGACTACATCCACTCATTATTATTAATACAGAAATGAGTACTAATATTTTATATATTTTCATTTGTTATCTCCTTATGCTTTTACAATAGTTCTGTCTTTTTTAAATCAAATTCTTCCTGCGTTATTGCTCCCATATCAAGTAATTCTTTATATTTTTTAATTATCTCAATATTGTCTATCTCATTTCTTTCATTTTCAATATTTCTATTTTCTGGAACATAATTATCATTTTCAGATTTTTTCAATCCACATTTACAAATATATGAATTTTTAGGATTCATATTGCCACATTTCTTACATTTCCAACCAGTATCTCTCAATTTGTATTCTTCTGATTTTTTATCTATATCTGCATATTTATTTGGTTTCCTCTGACCGCAATTACAATTTATTTGACCACTATAATTTATGCGACCACACTTTGAACATTTCCAACCACCTTCCCTTAATCTTCGTTCATTCTCTGTTTGTTCTGCCAGTAATTCTAAAGCTGACTTTTTTTCATATGTTGACTGCTGTTTTTCTTGAATGTTTTCGTTTATTTTTTGCGTTTTTGATATAGCAACTAAAAAAGCAAAAACACCAAATAAAAATCCCCACCAAAACCAATTTTCCTGATAGCCTTTATTGTATATAACTTTTTTACATATAATTCCCCATACACTTCCGTAAATCAGGTAAATAAAAATATACATAATTATTTTCATTGCATTTTCTCTGTCAGAATTGCTGGATCGTCCACTATATGAACTGCTATGTATAAATACTGAGGTATCTGCTGACGCTGTAGTAACATCCCCATACCATTCATCTCTCGTCGTTTCAGTAGTAACATTATCCCTAGCACCGCATCCACATAACAAAGCAATTGAAATTAATAACAACACTATAAATCTTTTTGTTTTCTTCATTTTCATATTTATCCTCTCCTCTTATGAAGTATTTGTTATATTATATTCGTTATAACGAAGATATTCAAGTAAAAGTATACACAGTACACTTATTTCATAAACTATCAGAAATGGAGGTGCTGTTATGATTGATTATTCCCCTTTTTGGAATACACTTGAGAAGTCAAACGAGAACTGGTACACTCTCACAAATAAATATCATATGTCTCACAGCACTTTGCATAGACTAAAACACAATATGGATGTATCAACCAAAACACTCAATGATCTTTGCCGTATTCTTAATTGTGATATTTGCGATATAGTAAAATATGTTAAATCAGATGATGACCAGATATTATAAAAGAGCAAGAGAAACCAATCTCCTGCTCTTATTTTGATGGAATCTAAAAAAAGGCACACCAGATACCTCCGTATCTGATATGCCTTATCCGTACATTCATATTTAATTTGCCCTAATTCTATTTCAGCGCAAATATGGTAATATGCTGCTTTTACTTTCTTCCCTACAACCGCAGCTTTGTTCCTTTACTACCGCGTTTACATGCTTTGATTCGTGTAAACAGGATCTCTGTATTGTCTACAAAGAAGCTATCCTTTGTGCTGCCGACTGCTACTTCTTCGATCTCGTCATCGTCGGTGATGTTCACCAGGCGGATGCAGCCTGCACCTTTTCCTTTGACCGGAATCTCGCTGATCTGGATTCTTGCATAGTAGCCAAGCATACTCTTTACAACAATGAAATCTTCCATCTCCGCATCATGTATAAAGATAATGTCTTCTTCCTGCTTGGATGCTGCGATCATCTTACGAAGTACATCGTAGTTATTTCCCGGAACCAGCTTTGCCTGACCATGCTTGGTCACAAATAACAGGTTCTTATCTATGATCTGCTCGATGCAGCACATATATAATATGTTTTCATTTCCATTCATATTGCAGAATTCAAAGATCTGAATACCCTTATCCGACAATCTGCCGATCAGACCGGAACCATTTCCCTTTTTACCGGTATTCTTCTTTGCCTGAAGTTTGATGATATCAGCAACCTTGATCATATACATCTGGTTATTATCTGCAAATACACCGACACGTTCTGTGTTCTTACATTTGAATGAAAACCGGTAGTCTTTGTCGATCTGCGCTTTGTTTTTATCATAAAGATTGGCATCAACGACCTTGATATAGTAGAAACGATCGAGAAGTACAGCAACCTCTGTCTCGACTGCCTGTGCTTTCTTAACGACAACTTCGCCACAGTCTGCGATCACAGTCTTTCTTGGGATCGCATATTTCTCCTTGATCTCTAACATATCTGCGATCATCTGCTTCTTCATATTGCTCTTACTTTCAAGCAGCTTTGAATATTTCTTGATCAGCTTCTCTGCATCTTCCAGTTCTTTCTTAAGGGCATTTACTTCCAAACCGATGAGCTTCTGTAAACGCATTGCAAGGATCGCATCTGCCTGCTTCTCGGTAAAGCATAAGAACTTTGCATCTGCCTCTGAACCTTTGAATCGGAATGTAATATTGGAGGTATCTCCATGCATCAGACATGCCTTTGCGTCCGCTACCTTCTTACTTCCACGCAGGATCTCTATGATCAGGTCGATACAGTCAACCGCTGTAAGAAGACCGGTCTTGATCTCCCGTACTTCCATCTGATTTTCTAACAGCTTCGTGTATTTGGTATTGTATAGTCCGTATTTGAAATCCGTATAGATCGACAGAATCCGCTTCAGTCCCATGACCTCCGGCTTACCGTCATAAATACAGTTGATATTTACACCAAAGGTATCCTCAAGTCCTGCCTTTTTATATAAAATATTAATGATATTCCGGATTTCTTCATCTGTTGTACCCTTCTTTACATCAATACACAGACATTCTCCGTTCTTGTCTCCACGGTCAGCGATATCTACAACGGCCGGTAATTCACGGTTTCTGGTAAGCTCTGCAACCGTATCCAAGAACTTCGCTGTTCCACCGATCATCGTAAACGGGATCTCGGTTACACAGATACTCTTTCTTCCATGACCGATATCACGGATCTCCACCTTACCTCTGACCTTGATCCTGCCAAGTCCTGTTTCATAGACCTGCATCAAGTCTACCTTGGATGCATTGATGATACCGCCGGTTGCGAAATCCGGTCCTTTCATGACCTCCAACAGATCCTCAAGCGGTACTTCCGGATCATTCAGATACATCACGGTTGCATCGATCACTTCTCCGAGATTATGTGTCGGAATATTGGTTGCCATACCAACTGCAATTCCAGTCGAACCACTGACTAAGATATTCGGAACCTGAAACGGAAGAAATGTAGGCTCTGTCTCTGTTCCGTCGAAGTTTGGAATAAACTGATCCTTAAAGAAAGACAGATCCTTCATGCAGACATCCTCTGTATATTTGGATATTCTTGCCTCGGTATATCGCATTGCCGCTGCACCGGATCCATCTACCGAACCAAAGTTACCATGCGGATCTACAAGCGGGATCGGAAGCTTCCAGTTCTGCGCCATATTTACAAGACCTTCATAGATTGAACTGTCTCCATGTGGGTGATATTTACCCATCGTATCACCGACGATTCTCGCACATTTACGATGTGGCTTATCTGAACCTGCCAGACCATTTAATGAATACAGAATACGACGCTGTACCGGCTTTAAACCGTCCCTGACATCAGGGAGCGCACGTTCTGTTATAACGCTCATGGAATAATCTACATAGGATTGTCCCATTTCACTTTCATAATCAACATTTAAGATTTTTTCAGACATAGATTTCCTCTTTCCTCTTAGATATCAAGCACTGCATCTGTACTGTGTGTCTCAATATATTCTCGTCTCGGTGCTACTTCTGTTCCCATCAACGTCTGTGTCAGCTTATTTGCTTCCACGATACTGTTGATCGATACCTGCTTTAACACACGGCTCTCCGGGTTCATCGTTGTCTCATAGAGTTGGTCTGCATCCATTTCTCCAAGACCTTTGTAACGCTGGATCGTGAATTTACCGGTATGCTTCTTTCGATAACGGTTCAGTTCTTCATCTGAATACAGATACTGCATATGCTTGCCCTCGCCCACTCTGTAAAGCGGCGGGATCGCGATATAGATGTGCCCCTCATTGATCAGATCCGGATAAAACCGATAGAAAAATGTCAGAAGCAATGTAGCAATATGCGCACCATCGACATCGGCATCGGTCATAATGATGATCTTGTCATAGTTTAATTTATTAATATCAAAATCGTTGCCATATCCCTGCATAAAGCCGCATCCAAATGCATTAATAAGTGCTTTGATCTCGGCATTCTCAAGAACCTTGGCTACTGTTTTTTTCTCTACATTTAAGATCTTACCACGAAGTGGCAGGATTGCCTGATATTTACGGTTTCTGGCTGTTTTAGCAGAGCCGCCGGCAGAATCACCCTCGACTATGAAAATCTCGCATTTGGACGAATCATTGGATTCCTGCTTGGCAAGCTTTCCGTTTCCTTCAAAGGAGAATTTATTCAGATTGATCTTGGATTTTTCCAGAGCCTTCTTCTTAGACAGGCTGACTGCACGATCACAGATATCCTTTAAGACATCGTAGTTACGGTCAAAATAAACGGTAAGCTGTTCTTTTACAATATCATCGACTGCCTTTGTAACGTCTGTATTCGACAGCTTCGTCTTCGTCTGCCCTTCAAACTGCGGATCCGGATGCTTTACAGATATGATCGCCTGCATACCGGAACGAATATCCGCACCACTTAAGTTCGCATCCTTTTCCTTTAATAACCCAAGCTCATTTCTTGCATACGAATTGATCAGCTTTGCAAATCCTGACTTAAAACCTGTTACATGTGTTCCGCCTTCCGGATTCGTGATATTATTTGTAAAACCGATGATGTTTTCTTCCCCATCCTCTGTCATAACGAATACGATATCAGCAGTTATATTCTCTTTCTCTCCACTGATCGCAATGATCGGTGAAGTATGTGTAAGTCCTTCCGATATATCCTCTACAAATGCGGACAGACCGCCCGGCTGATGGAATACGACCGGTTCCTTGCCGTCTCTCTTATTATGAAATGTGATCGTAAGCTCCGGATTCAGATATGCCGTTTCCTTGATTCTCTGCATGATCGCATCGGCTTTAAATTTTACTGTTTCAAAGATCGTATCATCCGGATATAGGGTTACCTTTGTTCCGGTTCGTTTCTCTTTTAACCGGGTACGCGGCAGATTTCCTTCCGGAGTCAGCTCCGTTACCGGAACGCCATACTCATAGCTGTCCGTGTAGAGATATCCGTCTCTTGCGACCTCAACCAGCAGCTTCTTTGATAATGCATTTACAACAGCAGAACCTACACCATGAAGACCACCACTGATCTTATATGTGGAGCTGTTGAACTTACCACCGGCATGCAGTACGGTATATACGACACGTTCTGCAGGTATTCCCTCTGTCTCATGTATATCAACAGGAACACCCCGTCCATCATCTGACACGGTCGCTGAACCGTCTTCATTGATACTGACATATATATTTTTACAATAACCTGCAAGGTGCTCGTCCACGGAGTTATCGATCAGCTCCTGAATCAGATGGTTCAGACCGCTTCTTCCGGTGTTACCGATATACATACCCGGTCTGAGTCTTACAGGCTCCAGTCCCTTCAGCACCTCTATATTTTTTGCACTATACGACATAACATTTCCTCTCTATCCACATAATCATTGATTAGTATATTCTGTATTCCATTTTTTTGCAAAGAAATTATTCTGTTTCTTTCTTTTCAATACCGATTTTTTCTTCGATATCGTCTGTCTCCCCGATAATATCCAGATCAAAATAGAATACAACTCCATCTTTTACATTATACACACCATAGCACTTCTTATGTGCCTGCATGGTAGCCGCGACAATGGACAGACCGATGCCGCTTCCGCCATATTCTCTGGTTCTTGCCTTATCTACCTTGTAGAACTTGATGAACAGCTTCTCCAGTTCGCCCTCCGGTACATTTGGTCCCTGATCATATACATAGACACGGAGATTTCCAAGGATCGATCCTTCTTCATATGTGGCTTCCGGTTTTTCATACATATATTTTTCTGTCCAGACACGGACTTCTTTCTCTTTATAGCAGTAATGGATCGCATTTGTCAGATAATTACGGAAGACTTCTTCGATCATGAATTCGTCCGCATAGACATTGATCGGATCTACATCATCATAAACAATCGTAACCTGACTCTGCTCTGCAAGGATTGCAGACGAATCGATGGAATTATGGATCAGATCAACGATATTGAACATTTCCTTATTCACTCGGTTCTGCCCGAATTCTATCTCATTCAGATCAAGTAACTGCTTTACCAGCTTATTCATCTTGTTTGCTTCATCAACAATGACATCACAGTAAAAATTCTTGCTTTCTTCATCATCATTGATATTATCCCGCAAGCCTTCTGCATAACCCTGTACCAGTGCGATCGGTGTCTTTAATTCATGTGATACATGTGACAGGAATTCCTTACGCATCTCGTCAATCTTGATCTTCTCATCAATTTCCACCTGAAGCTTCTGGTTTGTCTCTTTAAGCTCCGTCAGCGTCTTATTCAGCTTATACGACAGATCATTCATATAACAGGACAGCTCACCGATCTCATCATTGGACGGATGCTCGATCCTTGCATCAAAATCAAGAGTTGCCATTCGTTTTGCAACCCTGGTAAGCCGTTTGATCGGTCCGGCAAATATCTCACTGACAAAATACATCAGAATACAACTGATGATTGCTGTTGTAATCAGTACAGCCATAAAATATTTGATCGTTGTCTGAATCGTGGAATCCACTCTGGCAATTGTGGTACGCACGATAATAACAAATCCATTATCCAGAAATCCGAGCAGATCAAAATAACTCTGAGCTGTATCCTTATCCTTTGTGATCTGTATCTTATAATCCTTATGCTTCTCGACCTCTTCCCGTTCGATCTGGGAATTATTCGCATCTATACTGTCTGAGAACATCAGGAACTCACCGATACTTTTCAGATTGTTAAATACAGCCGTATCCTCATTTACCGTTGTATAAATCTTCATATGAACATCATCCACAATATAGATCATCGCATCGGATTTATTCTCGAGCAGGCTCTCCATGCTGTCAAGGTCATAACTGCCATCTCTGTTCTTATTTGATGAATCTTTGAAAAAAGCATCGCATTCCTGATAGGTCTGGATCAGATTATTTTTCAGTTCATTGTAGTAATATTTTTTTATGAAGATAACGGACAAAATGCCTGACAGCAGGATCATTACAGTAATGATCGCCATCAGACAAAGTGTTATCTTACTCCTTATCGACCTTTTTCTCATCATCCACCTCGAACTTATATCCCATGCCCCAGATCGTCTTGATATAGTCACCTTTATCCTTCAACTTGCTTCTGAGCTTCTTTACATGGGTATCAATCGTTCTGGCATCTCCAAAATAATCATAATTCCATACATTATTCAGTATCTTCTCTCTGGATAATGCAACTCCTTTATTCACCATAAAATAATTCAACAGCTCAAATTCTTTATAACTGAGCTCGATCGGTTCTCCATCGATCGTTACGATATGGGCTGCAAGATCCATCGTGATACCGCCTGCTGAGATCACACTGTCAGCCGGTACATCACTGGTTCTTCTTAAGATTGCTTCTACTCTGGCAACCAGGATCTTCGGACTGAACGGCTTCGTGATATATTCATCAATACCAAGTTCAAATCCCAGAAGTTCATCTCTTTCATCTGACTTTGCAGTCAGCATGATGATCGGAACCTGTGAGAACTTCCGTATCTCCTTACAGGTCTCCCAGCCATCCATCTTCGGCATCATAACATCTAAAATGATCAGTCCGATGTCTTTATTATTCATAAAGATATCAACCGCTTCTTCACCGTCTCCTGCTTCCAGAACGATATATCCTTTCTTACTCAGGAAATCCTTGACCAACTTACGCATTCTGCTCTCATCGTCAACTACCAATATCTTTATACTATCCATATGCGACCTCCTGTTATTTCCATTTCTTGCTGTATTCTAACAAACATCTATGTCATAAATGTGAATTTCAATCGGGAAATTTACCTTTTTCTCTTTTTCTTCTCCACAACCGGGTGATTTGCTTCATATTTCGCATACAGATCCGGTCGCCGTTCTTTTGTCCGGCTGATCGACTGTTCCAGTCTCCATGCCTCTATATTCTTATGATGACCGGAAAGCAGCACATCCGGAACCTTCTTCCCCATGAATTCTACCGGTCTTGTATATTGTGGATATTCTAACAGATCGTCATGAAAGGATTCGATCTCCGCACTGTCATCATTGTTCAATACCCCAGGAACCAGTCTGGATACAGTATCAATGATTGCCATTGCCGGAAGCTCACCGCCGGTTAAGACAAAATCACCGATCGATACATAATCCGTTACGATCAGCTCCAGCACACGTTCATCGATACCCTCATAATGTCCGCATAAAAGCACCAGATCATCTTCAACGGCAAATTCATCTGCCACCTTCTGTGTAAATGTCCGTCCCTGCGGTGTCATATATACAACCTTTAATTTCTTTCCTGTCTTTTCACACAAATACTGATAGGCATTATAAACCGGCTCCGCCTGCATCACCATTCCGGCTCCGCCGCCATACGGATAATCGTCTACATGCTTATGCTTATCCTTTGTAAAATCCCTGATATTCACTGCTTCAATATGGATCAGCCCTGCTTCCATCGCCCGGCCGGTAATACTGGTTCTAAGCCCGTCCATAATCATATCGGGGAATAATGTAAGAACATAAAAATTCATCATTCTCTCCATTCGTTCTAATCTTCTGCGATTTTCAGAAGATGTACCTTTACCGTTTTATTTACCGTATCAATATCTGTTACCCATTCCTTTACAACCGGAACGTAGATATCGTCCTGTCCTTTTTTCTTTATAACAAAGATATGATTCGCCGGCGTCTCCAGTACATCATCGATCACACCGATCTCTGTGTCATTCTGATCGTATACCTTTGATCCGATCACATCACAGATAAAGAACTCACCATCCTCTAAGGCTACGGCATCCTCTCTGTTTACAAGAATATCATACTGTCTTAAAGCTTCTACATCATTTATACTATCATACCCTGCAAACTTCAAAACTACCATGTTTTTTAAAAATTTACAGGATGTACATTCAGTTTCAATCTCTTTGCTGCCTGATACCAGAAAACATTTTTTCAGGCTTTTAAATCGATTCAGGTCATCCGTTGTCGGATATACTTTTACCTCTCCCTTGATACCATGCGGTGCTGTGATCACACCCACTCTCAGTCTGTCTTCCAAAATTATATCTTTCCTCCACTATAACTAAAAATGGGGGAGTTATGATAACTCCCCCAAAAAGATCTTTGTACTACTTAATATCTACAATTACCTTTTTGTCACCCTTTGAAGCAGCTGCTTTTACAACTGTACGGATGGATTTGGCAATTCTGCCTTGTTTTCCGATAACCTTGCCCATATCCTCTGGTGCAACAGTCAGTTCAACTTTAATTATATCGTCTTTCTCTGTCTCAGTAACAGATATTTGCTCTGGATGATCTACTAGGGATTTTGCAATGATTTCAACTAAATCTTTCATTTAAACACCTCCCTGGTGATATTATTTTTCAATACCTGCCTGCTTGAATAACTTAGCAACAGTCTCAGTTGGCTGAGCACCTGTCTGAAGCCACTTCTTAGCTGCTTCTTCATCGATCTTTACTACGCTTGGCTCCTGGTTAGGATCATATGTTCCGATCTCCTCGATGAATCTACCATCTCTTGGGGATCTTGAATCTGCAACGATTACTCTGTAAAAAGGATGCTTCTTATAACCCATTCTTCTTAATCTGATTTTTACTGCCATTTTGTTTGTTCCTCCTGAAATAAAATATAAAATATAAAAATTTATTTAAATCCAAACGGAAGCTTGAATCCACCGTGGCGTTTCTTGCCACCCATCATACCGGACATCTGCTTCATCATTTTCTTGGATTGTTCAAACTGCTTTAAGAAACGGTTGACTTCCGCGATCTGAACGCCCGCGCCGTCTGCAATACGTTTCTTTCTGGATGGTGAGATCGGATCCTTCAGACATCTCTCATTCGGTGTCATGGACTGAATGATCGCCTTCGGCTTCTTGCCTGCATCTTCATCGATCTGTACATTCTTCATCTGACTGGACATTCCGGGCATCATGGAGAGCAGGTCTCCGATTCCACCCATCTTCTCAAGCTGATCCATCTGTTCCATAAAATCATTGAAATCAAAGGATGCTTTCCGGAACTTCTGTTCCATCTCTTTCGCTTTCTCATCATCGATCGCATTCTGTGCTTTCTCGATCAGCGATTCCACATCACCCATTCCAAGGATCCGGCTCGCCATACGGCTCGGATAAAATGGTTCCAGATCTGTCAGCTTCTCGCCCATTCCTGCATACAGGATTGGCTTTCCGGTAACAGCCTTAATGGAAAGTGCCGCACCGCCTCTGGTGTCACCATCTAATTTCGTTAAGATCACACCATCTATACCAATCTTATCGTTAAATGTTGTTGCAACATTGACAGCATCCTGTCCTGTCATCGCATCAACGGTAAGAACTGTATATGTAACATTGATATTTTCCTTGATCTCCGCAAGCTCATCCATCATATCTTCATCTACATGAAGTCGTCCGGCCGTATCGATAAATACCAGATTCATATGATTCTTTTCTGCATGCAGGATCGCAGCCTTGGCAATATCAAGCGGCTTATGATTCTCTCCCATCGTAAAGACAGGCACGCCAACCTTTTCACCATTGATCTGCAGCTGCTTGATCGCAGCCGGTCTGTATACATCACAGGCAACTAACAATGGTTTCTTGCCTTTATTCTTAAACTGATATGCAAGCTTTGCAGCCGTTGTTGTCTTACCGGCACCCTGAAGACCGCACATCATAATGACTGTAATCTCATTTGACGGAAGTAATTTCAGTTCTGTTACATCAGAACCCATCAGCTTATCCATCTCTTCTTTTACAATCTTAATGACCATGTGTCCGGGATTCAAACCCTTAAGGACTTCTTCACCAACAGCTCTGTCACTTACAGCTTTGATAAATGATTTAACAACCTTGAAGTTTACATCGGCTTCCAGTAAAGCACGCTTTACTTCTTTCATTGCCTCTTTTACATCATCTTCTGTAAGAACACCCTTGCTTCTCAGTTTCTTGAAAACATTTTGAAGCTTGTCAGATAAACTGTCAAAAGCCATGAATATCTCCCTTCGTTCCTAACACTCATCTACTAAAACTCGTCCAGTATCCGATCCGATAACCGGTCGATTGCTTCTATCTTCAAATTCAGCCTGTCATCCTGATTCTCTTCCATCAGCTCCGAAATGCAGTCTTTCATCTTCTCGACCTGTTTTCTCGCTTTCATGAATTTATCAACAAGCTGTAACTTATCTTCATATTCTTCCAAAATCTTATCGCAGCGCTTGATCATGTCATAGACACCCTGTCTGCTGATCTGATTCATTCTGGCAATCTCGGAATAGGACATATCATTATTGACCACATCTTCATAAATTGCTTTCTGATGCTCCGTCAAAAGCTCTCCATAAAAATCATATAATAAAGACTGTCTGACTATTTTCTCCATACGATCACCGCCTGTAAAGTATTTTCCCTTTACCATGGGTTATTCTATACCATGCCTGCATCGTTGTCAAGTAAAATATCTTGACAAATTAATTTTTTATCCGAATATCCTCTGTTTTGCCACTTCCATGTCTGCAAGCATCTGTGCTTTTAATTCTGAAACACCTGAAAATTTCTGCTCTCCGCGAATAAAGGATAACAATTCCACGACCAGCTTCTGTTCATAGATATCCTCATCAAAATCAAAGATATGCGTCTCGATCGTTACCCTGCGATCTGTATTCACCGTCGGATTGTCTCCGATATTCGTGATCCCATAACAGGCCCTGCCGTCCTCCAGATGTATCCTTGATGCATAAACACCCGTCACCGGATAGATTTTCCCATGCTTTGGAAGCAGATTTGCCGTTGGAACCTGGATCGTCCTGCCAAGCTCTCTGCCATGCACTACATGACCGGACAGAAAATAAGGTCTGCCAAGGAAGGTTTCTGCTTCTTCCATTTTTCCCTCACTGATCAACATTCTGATATAAGTGGAACTTACAATGACATCATGGATCTTTTTCTTTTCTATCACGATCACCTGATAGCCGTATTCGCCGGCCATCTTCCGCAGAAGCTCTACATTCCCGCGTTTCTTTTTTCCGAATCCGTAATCGGTTCCTACGACTACATATCCGGCATGTAACCTTTTTACAAGGATATCCGTTACGAAAGCTTCCGGTTCCATCGATGCAAATGCATCATCAAACGGATACTCCACCAGTACATCGATTCCCATCTGTTCTGCAAGCATACATTTTTCTTCCGAGGTTATGATGCTTTGAAGCTTATCTACATCAAAGATCGAATTTTTACGAATATCAAAGGTAAATACGACTCCGGTATATCCATCCTTCTGTAAACGAAGCACCTCGTCAAGCAGCAGCTTGTGGCCCTGATGAAAACCGTCAAACTTGCCAAGTGCAACGACGGAACCTTTTTCTGTATTGATCTGTATATCTTTCTGATTAAAATAATGCTGCATTGTCTTCTATCCTATCATCTATCTGTCTCTGCATTCTTCGGGAACATCTTTACCGGCCGGCAGATGCTCTTTCCCTTTTCATATCGGTATATCGCTGCAAAGCTGTCCGTTTCATCATAGACACGGATGCCCGGAACATCTGTAACCGTTTCAGGGCTCACAGCTTCCGCAAACTGGGAAAGCTGAAGTTTATTTCCATTTCTTAACAGCTTTCTTGCATATTCATCTGTACCGATATGAAGCTCCGGATACTCCGGCAGCAATAGTTCTTTCTTCATTACATATGAAGCGATCGTTCCCTGATCTCTCGCCTGCTCGATCTCCGCAAGTGTCAGGCTGTCTTCAACCCTGAAGTTCTTCACTTCAGTACGGACCAACTTCTCCATGACTGCTCCGCAGCCAAGCTTTTCTCCGATATCCCGGCATAAGCTTCTGATATACGTTCCCTTGGAACAATGTACGGTAAATGTAACCCTTGGAAGCGACACATCTTCTATCTTTAATTCAAAGATCGTTACCTCTCTCGGGCTCCGCTCGATCTCAATTCCTTGTCTGGCATATTCATAGAGCTTTTTGCCGTTTACCTTGATAGCCGAATACATCGGCGGTATCTGGTCATAAGTACCGATAAAGCTGTTTACAGTTTCTATTACCGATGCTTCGTCCGGGATATCTGCTGTCTCTGTAAGAACTTTTCCTGTTACATCCTCTGTATCTGTTGTCTTTCCGAGCAGCATGACACAACGGTATGTCTTATCCTTATCGATCAGCATTTCGCTTAATTTTGTTGCCTGTCCAAGACACACCAAAAGCACACCTTCCGCCATCGGATCAAGTGTGCCTGTGTGACCGATCTTCTTCTGTTTTAAAATACCACGAAGCTTGGCTACTACATCAAATGATGTATAGCCCTGCTCCTTGTATACATTTAAAAAGCCGTCTAGCATAACTGTTCCTTAATCTCCTCTATCACGCCGGCAAGGATCTCTTTGATATCTCCCTTCATGCTGAAACCTGCAGCACGAACATGACCACCACCGCCATGATTGCAGGATATCCTGCTTACATCAACGATATTATTCGACCGAAGTGAAATCTTGTATTCATCTTCTCCCGTCTGATAGATAAATACCGCCGTTTCCGTTCCCTCTGTGATCCGAAGCTGATCGACGATACCATCCGTATCGATCTTGCCTGCACCACTTTTTCGGAAATCCTCTGTCTCAAGCACTGTGCTGATGATCCTGCCATCTGCATGCTGTTCTGCTTTTGTCAGAGCGATTCCAAGCAGCTTATTTGCGACAAATGTCTTCTTATAGAAGGTTTCATCTATAATAAATGACGGATTTGCACCCTTTTCGATCAGATCACCCGCTATACTCATCGCACTCTTTGTTGTATTGCTGTGTTTGAATACGCCTGTATCATGTACAATTCCCATATAGAGTGCTTCGGCAGCATTCTTATTAATCTTATCCTGTTCCATCAGCTTATAAAGTGCTTCTGCCGCGGAACACGCTTCTGCATCCACATAGCATACCTCACCAAATCCCGGATTGGAGATATGATGATCCACACACATTGTATGCTTCGCATGTTCAAAGATTGGAAGAAAATCTCCCTGTCTTTCCTTATCACCACAATCCACCGCAATACACAGATCATAGACCTGATCTGTCGGTGTATGACTGATCTTATCTGCATCATGTAAAAAGAGAAAATCCTTGGAGAATTCCTCCAGATAGATCTGTACCTGCTTATCATAATTGCTGATGATATAATTATATAATCCAACCGTTGAGCCTACACAGTCGCCATCCGGACGTACATGTCCGGTTATAGCGATCGTGTCTGCCTGCTCGATCATGGTAAGAAAATCATTCTTCATTTTCTGTATCATCCTCATCATCTTCGATGTCTTTTACAACATCATCAATCTTTTTGGACATTGTTACACCGTATTCGATCGACTGATCCATGATAAATGTGATCTCAGGTGTATTTCTGAGATTAATGGAATGTGCAAGTTCTCTTCTGATAAATCCCATTGCACTGTTCAGTCCCTCCAGTGTGGAGTTTACGGAATCCTGATCTCCAAGGACACTGATGTATGCCTTGCAATATTTCAGATCCGGTGTTACAACCGCCTCTACTACGGATGTCATCGGATTAATGCGGGGATCCTTGATCTCTCTGCTGATGATCCGTGAGAGTTCTCTCTGAACCTCTGCATTAATTCTTGTATTTTTTACACTGTTTTTTCTCATTATTTTCTTGGAACCTCTACCATCTGATATGCTTCAATCTGATCCTCTACCTGAATGTCATTAAAGTTCTCAAGAACAATACCACATTCAAATCCTGACTTAACTTCTTTCACATCATCCTTGAATCTCTTTAAGGAAGCCATCTTGCCTTCGTAGATCAGATTTCCTTCACGGGTTATTCTTACGCTGCAGTTCCGGTTGATGATACCATCTAATACATAAGAACCTGCGATCATACCGACACCGGAAGCCTTGTAGGTCTGTCTGATCTCTGCATGACCAATTACCTGTTCTTCAAAGATAGGATCTAACATACCCTTCATTGCAGACTCAATATCTTCAATTGCATTGTAGATGACTCTGTATAAACGAACATCTACACCTTCTGTCTCTGCTGTCTCTTTTGCTCTTGCATCCGGCCGGATATTGAAACCGATTACGATCGCATTGGATGCGGATGCCAGAATGATATCTGACTCGTTGATCGCACCAACACCGGAATGGATACATTTTACTGCAACTTCATCATTTGAAAGCTTTAACAGACTCTGCTTAACAGCCTCTACAGAACCCTGTACATCAGCTTTGATAATGATGTTCAGTTCCTTGACATTACCTGCCTGAATCTGGCTGTACAGATCATCCAGTGACATTCTGGATTTCGTCTCAGCAAGCATCTTCACTCTGCTCTGCGAAATGTATGTCTCGGAAATCTGTCTTGCCTCTTTCTCATTATCAACTGCCATAAAGATCTCACCGGCTGATGGAACTGTATCCAGACCAAGGATCTGCACCGGAGTGGATGGAGTTGCTTCTGTAACACGGACACCCTTTGAATTGTGCATTGCACGAACCTTACCATGGGAAGATCCGACTGCAAGATAATCTCCTACATGAAGTGTACCCTTCTGCACTAACATAGTTGCAACAGGGCCACGTCCCTTATCAAGCTCTGCTTCGATTACGATACCACGGGCATTTCTGTTTGGATTTGCCTTTAACTCAAGAACCTCTGCAGTTAACAGAATCATCTCAAGCAGGTTATCCAGTCCTTCACCTGTATGTGCGGAAACCGGACAGAAAATCGTTGATCCGCCCCAGTCCTCAGGGATCAGTTCATATTCTGTAAGCTCCTGCTTTACACGCTCGATATTTGCACTTGGTTTATCGATCTTATTGATCGCAACGATGATCTCGATACCGGCTGCCTTTGCATGGTTAATAGCCTCTATCGTCTGTGGCATAACACCATCATCTGCTGCTACAACAAGGATAGCAATATCGGTAGACTGTGCGCCACGCATACGCATAGCTGTGAACGCCTCATGTCCAGGTGTATCTAAGAATGTGATCGTCTGTCCGTTGATCTCTACTACAGATGCACCAATCGCCTGTGTGATACCACCGGCCTCGGCTGATGTTACATTTGTCTTACGGATCGCATCAAGAAGGGATGTTTTACCATGGTCAACATGACCCATAACGCAGACAACAGGTGGTCTGGAAACCATATCCTTCTCGTCTTCTTCATCCTCTTTTAAGAGCTCCTCGATCACATCAACTTTCTCTTCCTCTTCAGCAATACAATTATATTCCAACGCGATCTCTGCTGCTGCTTCAAAGTCTAACTCAGAGTTCACGTTATACATCTTACCTGCAAGGAAGAGCTTCTTGATCAACGCATTTACAGGCTCTTTGATAATGTCTGCAAGTTCTTTGATCGTTACAACCTCCGGAAGTGTGATCGTACGGATCGTTTCCTTATCCTCTGCCTGCTGCTGTGGCTGCTGTGGCTGATGATGCTTGTTTCTGACATTTTTAGCCAGTCTGCTGATATCTGCCTCAACCTCTTCCGGAGATCTTCTGTTGCCCTTACGAGGCTTATTCTTATCTCTGTTATAATTGTCTCTGTTCTGGCTCTTTAAATCTTTGCCCGGCATCTCTTTTGCTTCAAAATCCTTACGGGTATTTGCTTTTGGACTTCTTCTCTGATTGTTATTATTATCATCCTCGTCATCCTTGCCAAATCCCATCGGAGTATTGTTTCTGTTATTGTTGAACCGGTTGTTTCTGTTATCCGGTCTGTCACCGAACTTCGGCTTGTCAAAGCTACCCTGACGATCTCCATTGCCTGAAAATCTGCCACGATCCTGACCACCACGGCCATTGTTTGAGAATCTTCCTCTGTCCTGACCATTTCTGTCATTGTTAAATCTCGGTCTGTCAGAATTATTTCTGTCACCGGAATTATTGTATCTTGGTCTGTCATTGTTATTTCTGTCAGTGTTATTTCTGTCAGTGTTGTATCTTGGTTTGTCGGAATTGTTTCTGTCATTACCGTTTCTGTCATTATTATATCTCGGTCTGTCAGAATTATTTCTATCACCATTTGTAAATCTTACACGGTCACCGTTATTTCTGTCGTTGTTATATCTTGGTCTGTCATTTCCCTGCTTGTCGCCAAATCTTGTCTTATCAGAATTCATACGCTCACTATTGTTAAATCTTACTCTCTCATTATTTTGTCTGTCGGAATTATTTCTGTTTCTGTCATCTCTGACAAATCTCGTATGTCCCTCATCTTTACCCTGTTTCGGCTTATTCGCTTCCCCTGTAGCCGGTCGATCATTTCTTACAGCCGTTTTCTTAGGCTCTTCTTTTACAGGAATCTCTTTCTGAACCTTTTCCGGTGCTGTCTTTGCCGCCTTTACGTCCTCCGACTTCTTTTCCGGTACAGGCTTTGCTGCCGGCGCATCTGCTTTCTTTGTACCGGTTCCGCATGCCTTCTTAACGATATTGATCATATTCTCATCAACAGCCGACATATGGCTCTTGATCTCGATACCATTTTTGCCAAGGATTGCTTTGATTTCATTGTTGCTTATATTCAGCTCTTTTGCCAATTCGTGTACTCTCAGTTTCGTCAAAAGTTACACCTCCATATTTTCACTCAAACTCATGTATTTTATGATCTGTTTCGCAAATCCTTCATCTAAGATCGCGATCGACGTCCGGAATTCTTTTCCAACGAATTTTCCCAGACTGTCTTTGTCTCCAAATTCAAAATATGGAATCTCATAAAAATTACATTTTTGATCAAATAGTTTCTTTGTATTATGGGCTGCATCACATGCCACGATCACAGCACATGCGCTTCCGTTTTTTACGGCCTTTTCTACTGAAAAGTTTCCGCTTACCAGCCTTCCGGCCTTTGCACATAAGGAAATCATGGAATAAATCTTCTTACTGTTCAATTGCCTCTAACTCCTTATCCAGTTTCTCATAAACCTCTTTTGGAATCTGCATCTTGAATGAGCGTTCCAGAGATTTACTCTTCATAGCTTTTTTCAGGCACTCTGCCTTACGGCATATATATGCCCCCCGTCCATTCATCTTGCCGGTCAGGTCGATCGCAAAATTATTCTCATTATCCTTCACGATACGGATGAGTTCTTTTTTCGGTATCATCTCATTACAACCAAGGCACTGTCTGAGCGGTATCTTCTTTGCCATAACATCACTTCCTATGCTTATATATTTATCTCCGTTCCAATCGGCATGGTACCCGGTCAGAACTTCATTTTATTCTTCGTCTTCTTTTACTTCTTCTGCATCCTGCTGCTCCAGAGATTCTTCATAAGAACCATCAACGATATCGTCAATATTGTCAAATGCTTCTTCCTGCTCCGGCTCTTCGTAGTCATCATTTTCTTCTGAGAAATATCCCATCTCTTCTGCCTGTGACTCACTCTTAATGTCGATCTTATATCCTGTCAGCTTTGCAGCAAGTCTTGCATTCTGACCTTTCTTACCGATTGCAAGTGATAACTGATAATCCGGTACAACGACAAATGCGCTCTTTTCATTCAGATCTACATCAACTGCAATAACCTCTGATGGACTTAATGCATTCTTGATGAAGATTGCCGGATTCTCATCCCAACAAATAATATCGATCTTCTCACCGTTCAGATCTTCTACTACGTTGTTAACACGGCTTCCATTTACACCTACACATGCACCTACCGGATCTACATTCTCATCATGAGAATAAACAGCGATCTTGGAACGGGAACCGGCCTCACGGCAGGAGCTCTTGATCTCTACTGTACCGTCTGCGATCTCGGTTACTTCCTTTTCAAATAAACGCTTTACCAGATCAGGATGTGTTCTGGATACTGTGATCTTAGGTCCTCTGGAGCCTTTCTTTACTTCTGTTACATATAATTTGATACGGTCACCTCTGTTATATACTTCGCCGGGAACCATCTCAGACTCTTTTAATATTGCTTCTGTCTTATCATCCAGACTGACATTGATGTTGTTTCCAACATATCTCTGAACGATACCTGTGATGATATCCTTCTCTTTTGTATAGAAGTGATCGTAGATCGCATCTCTTTCGCTCTCATTAATTGCCTGAACGATTACATTTCTTGCTCTCTGTGCTGCGATTCTTCCGAAATCCTTTGTTGTGATCTCGATGTTGATGATATCTCCGAGATCATATTTGGAATTCATCATCTTAGCTTTTTCCAGAGAAATCTGTGTCGCAGGTCTTTCAACCTCTTCTACAACCTCTTTCTTCGCATATACATGAAACTCACCGGTCTCACGATCCATAACAACATCGATATTCTCATCGGTATCAAAGTCCTTCTTGCAGGCCGCCTTTAAGGATCTTTCGATCGCATCCAGCAGAATATCCTTGCTGATGTTTTTCTCCTTTTCTAATTGATTTAATGCTTCGATAATTTCTGACACTTTTTTATCCTCCCGCTTCTTTTATTAATATACAAATGCAAGTCTTATCATCGATATATCTTTTCTTGCAATCTTCAGTTCTTTCTCATCTTCTGTCAAAATGGTAACTGTTTCTTCATCGTACGCTGTAAGTTCACCTTCAAAATCTTTACAGTTATCGATCTTGGTATATGTCTTGATCTCTACGATCTTGCCAATACTCCGTTTAAAGTCATTTTCCTTCTTTAATGGTCTTGTAAGCCCCGGAGAGCTGACCTCAAGAATATAGGCATCCTTAATGAAGTCATCTGCATCCAGCAGATCACTCATGGCTCTGTTCACGATCTCACAATCTCCGATCGTTATTCCACCTTCTTTATCTGCATAGATCCGCAGATAATAATCACTGCCTTCTTTTACATATTCCACATCAACCAATTCAAGGTTATTTGCTTCAATGATCGGCAGAACCATCTCTGTTGCTTTTGCTTCAATATCTGTTTTCTTCGTAGCAATACCACCTTTCTACAAAAACTAAGAGTGGGTCAAAACCCACTCTTAATAGTTACCATAATCTTACTAAAACAAAATTATAACACGTTATAAGGAAAATGCAAGTATTTTTTATCGCATGCCCTTCGCTCTCAGCTCATCTTCCTTCGCATAACGATCCAGAATCTTATTTGCCTTTCGGTCATCGATCATATACTTATTGCTGATTGCCTGTTTGATGATCTCATCCAGTGCCAGTTCCCTTAAATAAGCATCCTTGATATTAATGGACGCAATCTCTCGGTATGCTCCCATCTTTCTGGTCAAGGTTCCATACTCATAAGGAATCAGCTTCTCGATCATATTACGGATCTCCTTTGCTACATTTGAACTGTAGCCTCCTGTTGTGACCCCTATCACCAGGTCTTCACGCATAACAATTCCGGGGAACAGGAAGCTGCTGACATCCTTGTTATCTGCTACATTGACCGGAATATTATGTTCGTTACAATACTTTCCGATCTTAGCATTTACATCATCCCTCTTAGTCGCTGCAATTACCATATCTGCCGTATCAAGCGCATCTAATGTCATATTCGACTCATGTACGCTGATTCCCGGTACTGCCTTGATCTCATCGCAGATCCTCGGTGCGATAACTGCGATCTTACAGTCAAACTTTATCAGAGAGTTAATCTTTCGAAGTGCGGTCTTTCCTCCGCCAAGTACAATTACTTTTTTGTTTTCCAGATTGATAAACATTGGAAAATATGCCATAGTGAAACCTCCTGTCGCTTCTTTCCTTTTATATTACTTTTTAAGAAATCTCTTTTCATATACTTCATCATTCTATACCATGCATAACACTTGTTTCTGTCGTTTAAATCTTCTAAACGATCATTACACCACGCAATAACATACATTCTTTCCTGCTTCTGCATTGATAAAGTATTATTGGCATGAAATATGATTTTGTCTCATATAATAAACAGATTATAATTCAGGATTACTAAAATGGCAAATGGAAACAATAACGGAACATTAAAAATCAGGATCATCTCGGCACAGACTGCATATCCGGTAACCGGTGCGGTCGTTTCTGTCGCATCTACCGGAACTCCGGATGAAGTTATAGAGGAACGGCAAACAGACAGCGACGGTATCATCGATGGAATCACCCTTGAAACTCCTCCACTGGAATACAGCATGGAACCATCTGACAACCAGCCATATTCCGAATACAATCTGAAAATCAATGCACCCGGATTTGAACCACGTATCATCTCCGGTGTACAGATGTTTACCGACGAAAAGGGCATTCAGTCAGTTAAGCTGCGTGTTTCTGATACTGACCAATCGAGCTATAACCCAACGGTGATCGGTGCTCATACCCTCTGGGAAGAATATCCGCCAAAGATTGCTGAGGATGAGATTAAAACAGTTGCAGAGACAGGCGAGATCGTCTTAAGCCGTGTCGTGATTCCGGAAACCATCGTGGTACATGATGGAGCTCCTTCCGACCCAACTGCAATCGACTACTATGTACCTTACAAAGACTACATAAAGAATGTTGCATCAAATGAAATCTACTCCACATGGCCGGATGCTTCCCTTCGAGCCAACATTCTTGCAATTATGTCCTTCACCTTAAACCGTGTCTATACAGAATGGTATCGTGGAAAGGGATACGATTTTACGATCACATCTTCAACCGCTTACGATCAGAAATGGATCTATAACAAGACAATATATAAAAATATCTCCCGTATCGTTGATGAACAATTTGCCAATTATCTATCAAGGCCGGGTGTCACCCAACCGATCTTTACACAATACTGTGACGGGAAACGGGTCACCTGTCCAAACTGGATGACCCAATGGGGTTCCAAGTATCTTGCCGATCAGGGACTGTCTGCGATAGAGATCTTACGCTACTACTATGGCGATTCCATTTATATCAACTCTGCCGAAACCATTGCCGGTATTCCATCCTCTTATCCGGGATATGATCTGTCAATTGGCGCAACCGGTGACAAGGTTCGTCAGCTTCAGGAGCAGTTAAATCGTATCGCACAGAATTATCCATCCATACCAACTGTTGCCGCCGATGGCATCTATGGACCTGCCACTGCCGATGCCGTCAGACGCTTTCAACAGATCTTCGACCTGCCCGTTACCGGCATCACCGACTACTCCACCTGGTACAAAGTCTCCCAAATCTACGTTGGCGTCACCAAGATAGCCGAGAATATCTGATTTCCTGACGACAGAGACCCCTGCCATACCCTTTATTACGCAGAACACTTGCGTTCTATTTTTCACGTAACGGTACTAACCTCCTCACCTTCGGTGACTCGTTAAGGACCGACGTGAAAAAAGGTCTGCTCCATAAAGGTATGCAGTGGACTCTGTCTGTCTATAATAAGATATATTCTTCTTCGATACTTGATTCCACAGACAGATCAAAAATGCGTTGTTGCTTTTATATCATGGTATCTTGCTTTCATATCGTAAAAGATCGTATCTGGTTGTTCAGCAATCACTTTACCTTATAATTTAAAATGAGAACTGATATTACTATTATGAAGCAAGCCTGCCTGAGCGTTGGTACTTAGGCTGCGTCTTTTGCAGCCTTATGTACCACTACGTCGAAGGTAGAGCGAAAGCGTCTTGCGGAATAATATGTAATATCAGCTCTCATTTAATCGTCAAAGCATACCTCTTGCTGAACAACCAAATACGATCTTACATTACCGATCAAAGCAAACTACTATCGTATAAAGCAGCAACGTACTTTTGATCGTCCTCGTTAATATGTATCGTGGTCGTCGTAATCGTCGAATTCATCGCGTTCATGATCCATGAACTCACGGCTGGAAACCTTCTTTTTGGTACGTTCATCTTCTACCATATTTGATAACATTTCCTTGACCTCTCTGGACTTCTTGATGTTCTTGATCTCGAAATCTCCCATTGTCTTATCTGCGGAACAGCATTTGATCGTTCCAAGTCCGCACATTCTCTGCCATAATTTACGTTCCAATGAAACATCCATGATGCGATAAAGTCGTACTTCATCTTCTTTCACACTGAAGAACCCCGTACTGATAAATAACCGATCCTCTGATAAGCTGTACTTTGTAAATGTCCATGGTAATCCGAAAAATATACGTTTGCGATCCTTCCATATAATCTCTGCCATTTCAAAACCTCCCATATTTTTATAAATCTGTAAAAATACTAACACACCTCCCGCTAAAGTTCAACAAATGGATTTTCTCATCCGGCTGTTTTCAGATTTCCGATTGCAACCTTTCCTCTTTTCCTGTAAACTAGAGGCAAGAATTTTATCGCAATCCGTTGTTTATTGCAGGGAGGTAAAAGCTTTATATGCTTAATATAGAAATTACTGAAACAAAAAACTTCGTTAAAAAGCTTCTGATGGAACCGGTCTTTGACACATTTTTGCTGGTGGAAGCCTATGTCCGTTCCGACGTTTCTTATACGATCGACGGCAGACTGAATCCATCTTTTTTTGATACGGAAGAACTGGAAGAAATGACCTCAAAGACTTACACGACATGGGGAAATGTCAGGCAGCACATCTTCAATGTTATCAAGGGAAATAAGCTTCCGTTGAATTTCAAGATCGTACTGATCTTATCGGATGCAAATATCAACCGGATTATTGAACAGAATCATCTGGATCTCTCTCTATCCGATATCGCAAACCTATCCTTAAATGTCTACTTTGACGGAGAAAAGATCACACTTACCACGATGGCATCCATGAACATTTTCTCCATGGATAAAACACTTGCAAACATCTGGGATGCAAATGTATCTGCTTTTTTTAAACAGAATCAGATCTTTTAACCACCTGTTACAACTCACATTTCTAAATAAAACATAAAATATTTATGAATTATTAGCACTCGATACGTTTGAGTGCTAATTTTGTCTTGACTTCTATTTTTTTCTGATTTATGATACCTAATAGCGATAACACAGAATAGACAAGGCAGATATCCGCCTCATTACGCGTATATTAAAACCCGCCTTATCTAAGTTTGTTCTGACAATTCGAATAAAACAGAATTTATATAAGGAGATGCATTTTTATGAAAAAAGGAAGTTTATCAATTAACAGCGAAAACATTTTCCCTGTCATCAAGAAATGGCTGTATTCCGACCATGATATCTTTGTCCGGGAATTAATCTCAAACGGCTGTGATGCTGTAACAAAATTAAAGAAATTATCTCTGATGGGCGAATTTGACGAACCGGACGAACCTTATCGTATCGATGTGATCGCAAGCCCGGACAACAAGACCTTACAGTTTATTGATAATGGTATCGGTATGACTGCTGAAGAAGTCGAAAAGTATATTAATCAGATTGCATTTTCCGGTGCTGCTGCTTTCCTTGAGCAGTACAAGGACAAGGCAACAGAGGAACAGATCATCGGTCATTTCGGACTCGGTTTCTACTCCGCATTTATGGTTGCCGATAAGGTAACGATCGAATCCCTTTCCTACAAACAGGACGCAGAACCTGTATATTGGGAATGTGAGAACGGAACGGACTTCTCCATGGATAAAGGCGACAAAGAAACCAGAGGTACCGTTATCACCCTGTATCTGAATGAAGACAGCTATGAATTTGCAAATGAATACCGTATCAAAGAAGTAATCGACAAATACTGCTCTTTCATGCCTGTAGAGATCTACTTTACAAATGCAGATGCCCCTGCAAAAGATGAAGAAGAAAAGGCAACCAAAGCTGAAGCATCAGAAGAAGCTACTGCTGAAACCGATGAAACAAAGGATGCTGCCGAAAAGAAAGAAAAAGAAGCACCAAAGCCTTTAAATACTACAACACCTCTCTGGACCAAGCATCCAAATGACTGTACAGACGATGAATACAAAGACTTCTATCATAAAGTATTCCATGATTACAAAGATCCATTGTTCTGGATCCACCTGAACATGGACTATCCATTTAACCTGAAAGGCATTCTGTACTTCCCGAAGATCAATACCCAGTACGATAATCTGGAAGGAACGATCAAGCTGTATAACAACCAGGTATTCGTAGCTGATAACATCAAAGAAGTTATCCCTGAATTCCTGATGCTGTTAAAAGGTACTATCGACTGTCCGGATCTTCCGCTGAACGTATCCAGAAGTGCTCTGCAGAATGATGGATTTGTTAAGAAGATCTCCGATTACATCACAAAGAAGGTTGCCGATAAATTATCCGGTATGTATAAGGTTCACAGAGAAGATTATGAGAAATACTGGGATGATATCAACCCATTTATCAAATTCGGCTGCTTAAAAGATGAGAAATTCTTAGAGAAGATGAAAGATTTCTGTATCTATAAGAATCTGGAAGGCAAATACCTGACTCTGCCGGAATATCTGGAAGCCGGAAAAGAAAAATACGAAAACAAAGTCTTCTATGTTACGGATGAAGTTGCTCAGTCACAGTACATTAACATGTTCAAAGAGGAAGGCATGGATGCCCTGATCATGACACAGACGATTGACAGCCCATTTATCACGCTTCTGGAACAGAAAAATGAAAATGTACATTTCTACAGAATCGATGCAGATCTGTCCGATAATTTTGTAGATGAATCATTATCCGAAGAAACAGCAAAGGATTATACCGACAAGCTGACCGAACTCTTCAAGAAAGCACTGGATGTCGAAAATATCACGATCAAGGTAGAAGCATTAAAGAATAAAGACTTATCTTCTATGCTGACCTTATCTGAAGAATCCAGACGTATGCAGGAAATGATGAAAATGTATGGTATGGCCGGTATGGGCATGGATCCTGCCATGTTCGGCGGCAAGGGTGAAACACTGGTATTAAATGCCAACAATAATCTGGTCAAATATGTCCTTGACAACCCGGATGGCGAGAACACTCCTACCATCTGCTGTCAGTTATATGACTTGGCAGTTCTTGCCAACAGACCATTATCTGCCGATGCCATGACCAAGTTCGTCGCAAGAAGCAACGAGATCTTAAGCATTCTGGCAAAATAATGCCATTCATTTAAAATATAAAACACAGGGATTGCCCCTATACAGACCATAAGCCCCATTATAATATGACATTTAGTGAAGGTTTCGTCGTGAAATGCATATTGCCAGTAAATACGAGCGCTTGTCTGAGCCAACATTTAGTTGGCGAGTTAGCGCAGGAGTATTTACGAATCAGGCATATGCATTGAACAGAAACCGTAACGAGTCATTTATAATGGGGCTTATGGTCTGTATAGGGGCAATCCCTGTGTTTTGTATAATTATGTGAAAGTATTATTTTGCTAGAATCTCAATTCCGTGCTCGGTCATAAGAAGGGTGTATTCCCACTGGGCAGATGGCTTGCCATCATCTGTACGAATCGTCCAGCCATCGTCAGCATCCTGCCATACGTCAGGCACACCTAGATTGATCATTGGCTCGATCGTAAATGTCATGCTTGGAGCAATCACATAATCCTTGCCCGGCTGTCCGATATGGCTGACATACGGATCTTCATGGATATCAAGTCCCACACCATGTCCGCCGATCTCACGGACAACAGAATAGCCCTGCTCTTTGGCAAATGTATTGATCGCATATCCGATATCACCGATCGTTGAATATGGCTTACATACTTCTACTCCAAGATCCAGTGCTTTCTTTGTATCCTCTACCAGCTTCTTCCAGACCGGATCAACATCTCCGATCATGAACATACGGGACGAATCACCAAAATATCCATTATATTTCGTTGTACAGTCAATGTTGACAATATCTCCATTTTTCAGGATTGTTTTCTCATCCGGTATACCATGACAGACAACATCATTAATCGATATACAGACACTCTTCGGATATCCTTCATATCCAAGGCAGGCAGGTATTGCATTGATTGATTTCGTGTATTCATAGATTCTTCGATCAAGCTCACCTGTAGATACTCCTTCTTTTACAAATGGAGTAATGAAATCAAGCACCTCTGTATTTACCTTGGATGCCACGCGGATTCCTTCGATCTGTTCCGGTGAACGCATCATTCTTCTTGTCGGGATCTTATATCCCTTCAGCTTCATTTCTTCCAGTTTGCTGTCGATGTTCAAATGGCAGGATTTGTATTTCTTTCCACTTCCGCACCAGCAGATATCATTTCTTCCTAGTTTCATTTTTCTACCAACCGTTTCTACTTTACGCCATAAATATCATAATAAGCATCAATCGCAGCCTTTAACTTATCATCAATTATGACTTTACCCTTATATTCTTTATTATATAAATGCTCTACAACCTCTGCCATTGTAACAATAGCAGTTGTCTGGATACCATATTCTTCCTGAATCTCTGTCAGTGCACTCTTCTTGCCCTGTCCACGCTCCATACGGTCAACAGAAACGACAAGTCCCATAACATCTACATCTCCCTGTGCCTTAATGATCGGCATAGTTTCCTGGATCGATGTTCCGGCTGTTGTTACATCTTCAATGATAACAACCTTATCACCATCTGAGATCGGGCTTCCGAGTAAGATTCCCTTATCTCCGTGATCCTTGATCTCTTTTCTATTTGAGCAATATTTGATGTCTTCATCATACATTTCTGCAATTGACATGGTAGTTGCTACTGAAAGCGGAATTCCCTTGTATGCAGGTCCAAACAATACATCAAAATCAAGACCAAACGCACTGTTGATTGCTTCCGCATAGAACTCACCCAGTCTCTTTAACTGTGCCCCTGTTCTGTAAAATCCGGTATTTACAAAGAAAGGTGTTTTTCTTCCACTCTTTGTTGTAAAATCTCCAAATTTTAATACATTACAATCGATCATAAATTCAATGAATTCCTGTTTGTACTGTTCCATTTTTCTTTCATTCCTCCTTGATTTCAGACCATTTATGTACCCTTTAGTTAGGCATTTCGAACTCATTCTAGCACAAATGGTTTCGAAACACAAATGGTTAATTTTTTCTGTTCCATTTTGTATCTAATTGTTGTACAATAGCCAAAGGTCTATATTTTTCGACATACCTTTAGAACAATTCCGTCCTATATTACCATATTTACGAAAAAATATATACATTAGAAAGGAAATTTTATCAATATGAAGAAAAAAACAGCACTTTTTCTCTGTCTGATCCTGCTTATTTCCACTATCGGAACAGGATGCAGCAGCAAAAAAGACGCCATCCGATTCGGTGCGGCGGATATCGGCGGTATCTATTATACCTTTGCAAATGCTTATGCCGGTCTGGTCAACAACGATGCCCCTGATTACAGCATTGAAGCAAAGAAGACTGCCGGATCTGCGGCAAATCTACGACTGCTTGCCGACGGTTACATTGATCTCTGTATTGCACAAAATGATATGATTGACGACGCAGTAAACGGCACAGGCACATTTGTGGGAAAATCGATCAGTGGATATTCCGCTATCGCCTCTCTGTATCCGGAAGCCTGCCAGATCATTGTAAAAAAAGATTCAAACATCAAGTCTCTCGATGACCTGACCGGAAAAACCATAAGCATCGGAGCATCCGATTCCGGTACGGAACGAAATGCAAAACAGATCCTTGAGGTTGCCGGTCTGAATAACGATCTGGTCAAAACCACAAACCTTGACTATATCGATGCTGCCGAAAGCCTGGTTTCCGGTGAAATTGATGCTTTCTTTGTTACAGCAGGCATTCAGACCACGGTCATTGAAGAGCTGACAAGAACCTGTGATATCCGTTTGATCGGACTTAACGACAGTTGTAAAAATAAGCTATTGTCTGCTTATTCGTATTACTCCGATTTTATCATTCCCGCAAATACCTATTCCGGTCAGACCGAGGATGTATCAACGGTCTGTGTGCAGGCTGTCATGCTTGCAGATAACGACTTATCGAAGGATACTGTAGAAGATCTTACGAGGCTTCTGTTTGAACATGCAAATGATCTGCAATATTCACTTTCGATCGATATGCAGTTAAATGAACAGGCAGCAACAAAGGGCATCACGATCCCATTTCACAAAGGGGCTGCTGCTTACTACAAAGAAAAAGGGATTACCGTTGATGTACGATAATTTCTGAACATAAGAAAGGGTAATTATGAAAATTCAATTAGATATGTATCAGACACTTGCGATTGCCGTCCTTGTGTTGATGCTTGGAACATTTTTGAAAAAAAGGATCTTCTTTCTGGAAAAATTCTGTATACCTTCTCCTGTTATCGGCGGACTCTTATTTGCAATCTTCACCTGTATCTGTTACAGTACGGGATTGGCAGAATTTTCCTTTGATGATACCCTACGGGAAGTCTGTATGGTATTCTTCTTTACCTCTGTAGGTTTTCAGGCAAATCTGAAGGTCTTAAAGAGCGGTGGCAAATCACTGGCGGTCTTTCTGGGGCTTGTTATTGCTCTGATCGTACTTCAAAACCTGCTTGCTGTCGGTATGTCCAGGATCCTTGGACTTGACCCTCTGATCGGTATGTGTACCGGATCAATCCCAATGGTCGGCGGACACGGAACCGCAGGTGCCTTCGGTCCGGTTCTGGAAGACTTTGACATATCCGGTGCAACCACAATCTGTACCGCAGCTGCAACCTTTGGTTTGATCGCCGGAAGTCTGATCGGCGGTCCACTCGGAAAACGACTGATCGAGAAAAAGAATCTGTTAGAAACGGTTGTGCCTGAAGATGACAGCCTTTTGATCGAAGAAGAAAAGAAACATGAACGTCATACAAATATGTATGCAGCCGCTGTTTTTCAATTGATCCTTGCAATAGGACTCGGAACGATATTCTCATGGTTACTGACAAAAACCGGGTTAACTTTTCCAATCTACATCGGTGCTATGATCGCAGCCGCACTGATTCGAAATATCGGTGAATATTCCGGTAAATTCACGATTCATATGGGTGAGATCAACGATCTTGGCGGTATTGCTCTCTCCCTGTTCCTCGGTATTGCAATGATCACATTAAAACTATGGCAGCTTGCATCTCTCGCTCTTCCATTATTTATCCTGCTGACCAGTCAGGTTATTCTGATCTGTCTGTTCACATACTTTGTTGAATTCAACATCATGGGACGTGACTACGATGCTGCTGTTCTGGTTGCCGGAACCTGTGGTTTTGGAATGGGGGCAACACCAAATGCCATGGCAAATATGCAGGCAATCTGTGATAAATATTCGCCATCCGTAAAAGCCTATCTCCTGATTCCGCTTGTTGGCAGTTTATTTGCAGACTTTATCAACAGCCTTGTTATTACATTCTTCATCAACCTGTTATAAAAGGAGGATATTCTCATGTTCGGACATAGAAAAGATAAGAAAAAAGATTATAATCTGACTTACGACAATCTCGCAATCCCTGAAATTCATACACAGTCAGACTCGGATTCGAATGACGCTGACACTTCGAATCCTGTACATACAGAATCTTCCAAGGAGGAAGCGAACATCTCCTATGATGTCGCCATCCCTGAAGTTCATATCCGGAAGAAAAAATAAAAAACTCCCTACAGTCGATATCACTGTAGGGAGTTTTTTATTTATTCATCACGCTTCATATAGACCTGCTCGAAGGATTCAATATTCACAGGCTTACTATACAGATAGCCCTGAATATGGTTGCATCCCATTTCCTTCAGGTATTCTGCCTGTTCCTTGGTCTCTACTCCTTCCGCTATACATTCCACTCCAAGATCTGTGCACATCTCAACCAGATGTCTTAGAATCGTTCTGCTGGCTATATTCTTGTCTATATTATAAACCATACTCCGATCCAGCTTGATCACATCAAACTTCATAGAAGAAAGAATCGATACATTGGAATATTTTGTTCCAAAGTCATCCATGGCAATCCTGAAACCTGCAGTATGCAGTTTATTTGCAATTCTGGTAACCATCTCATGTTCCATCTCACCAACAGACTCTGTAATCTCGATCTCGATCATATCCTTTGGAACTCCATAAGATTCAACAATCGCATTGATACGCTCCGGCATATCTTCTTCCAACAGAGATATTCTGGAAAAATTACAGGAGACCGGGATCAGATTATACCCTTCTTTTTTCCAACGTATAAGCATTTTACATACATTTTCAAGCACAAAGAGATCCATATACTTTATATTTCTGCTTTTTTCCAGACGATCGATCACATTTGCGAGGTTATCCGGTTTGGCATATCTCACCAGTGCTTCTGCACCATAACAACGACCATTCGAATAGTCCACCTTCGGCTGTAAATACACAAAGAACATTCCGTCTTTAATGTCTTTTTTTACAAGCTCTCTCGTTAATGTACTCCATTTATAAGAATGTTCATCCTTCTGATCGTACCACTTCTGTTTCTCCATATAGAGCATATCATACGCATGGTTTTCCATCCGCTTGATATCTTTCTCATAATCATCCCATACATATCCGATACATGCCGTAAAATCGCCAATCTTAAGCTGACCTTTCAATGCACGAACCTGATCCAGGAAATCACACTGTGAAATATTCTCACAAATTACAGCAAAATCGTCATCCCCAATCCGATAAATACAGGATTTCGGAAATACCTTATCTAACAGTCTGTAATAATCAATCATCAGATTATCAACAAAGGACTGTCCAAATTCATCAAATATATTACGCACTTCATTGATATCAATAATCACGATACCCACTGATTCCAGATTCTGTCTGCGGTTTATATAATCCATATAGCAGATACGATTATATGCTCCCGTTATACGATCATGCGTCACTTCATAATTTCGTTCTTCTGCAAGCGCCCGGCTGACAATATCATTTCCAATATACAAAGACAAAAGATTCATAAGCTTCAGGTCACCACTGTGAAGCTGCGGATTAAAGATAATGATCCTTCCAATAATCTCAGACTTATTGTCTTTGATCGGAACAGAATACATTGACCATATCCTGTTTTCCAAAAAAAACGAATACAGATCCGATGTTTTGTATGGGTAGTCCGAAATATGATTAATGATCAGTGCACCTTTTTTACTAGATATACTCTGCAGTTCTTTCCGGACAGTTTCTTTATAAAAGATCTCCAGTTTTTTCCCATACGAATTACTATTTGCTGATTTCCATTCATGACATTCATATAACTTATTGGAATCACATTCCACCAGACAAGCATGTTTTGCGCCATAATACTCTCCAAGTGTTTCTAACAGTTTGCTGTAATTTAAGGAATGCTCTACTCCTGTAGAAATCTGTGTAATACTGGATACCAACGCATCCTCAATATCATAACGGTTAGAAAGAACCTGTGTTACTTTATCGGCATCAGAAATATCAACAGCCATCTCCATACGACACTTTCTTCCATGCCAGTTTACAATCCTGTCTTTTAAAACATATTCTTTTCCGTTATTGAGATTCTTATGATGCGAGATAAAACTCTTCTCCGTTGATAACAGCTTATTCGTGCAGAAGCTGCACGGAAGATCCATACCCTGAAGCACCTTATAACAATGCTTGTCAATATAAGAAGTATCATCTTCATCCAGACCAACACCAAGCTTGGCTGCCTTATTCATATATTGCAGCTTATAAGAATTCATCTCCGTTACATATACAACATCTGAGATGTCATCCAACAGATAATCCTCTTCATCCGAATAACTGCTGAACTTGGAATTTAATACCGGTTTAGCCTCATCCATCTTCTCACAGAAAAGCATACAGCGGTCTTTGCCCTGCCGCTTGGAATAATATAACGCCTGATCTGCTTTATAATATAAAGAATCGAATTTTAATGACTTTGATATAGTATCAACTGCAATACCGATTGATGCCGAGTGCTCCGCCTTACATTTAATCGCACGAATTCCTTTATTAAGTGTCTTCGCAACCATGCATGCCGTATCTTCATCGACTATATCCGGAATAAACATAGAAAATTCATCTCCACCGAGACGACCACAAAATCCACCATATGTATTTGCAACACTCTCCAGAACAACTGCTGTGTCACACAACAAATCATCTCCGGCATAATGTCCCAATGCGTCATTTACTAATTTAAAATCATCCAGATCGATCATATAGAGTGCACACAGCGTCTCATCAAATTCCACAAGAAACCTGGATACTTTAGACACAAAGGTGCTATGATTATAAACCCCTGTAAGGGAATCACGTTCCGCACGCAGAATTAATTCCTGACTCTGCAGTTTCTCCTCATGAATCGAATACAACTTACCTACAATCTTTTTTACCACACCGTTTGTATCAGCAACACTGACAAGCATTGCACGATGCCAGAGATACATACCGTTACCGATAAAATCGACCCTGATTTCAACGGTTTCGGTATCCTTAACAGCTGTCAGTTCAGCCAATACGTCTGATACCTCTTTTTTGTCTTCCGAGTAGATCAACTGACACTGAGCAAGGTTTGCAATAAAATCTTTATCATCAAAAACCGTTACGGTTCTGCCATCCATATATTTAGATATAACCATGCTGTCATCTTCAACCGTATAGGTAAACAAGAGTTCATCACTTCCCTGCGCCACTAACTTCAACATCTCGGTCTGTGCACTCTTTTCCAGTTCTTCTTTCTTTTTATTCGTAATATCTACACAAACAGCGCATATGGAAAAAACGCTTTTTCTTGCTGCAAGGAGCGACAGGCATACCTGCACCCAATAATATGATTCCGGATTATTTTTATTAATAAAGCGATATTCACCAATTGTCATCTTATTTGACAACAAGGTCTCCTTAATCTGTCGTTTCAGTTCTTTCCGATCTTCTTCAAATGCCAGATTGATATATTCATTTCCTTCTGTACCAAGCTGACCTTTTTCCAGATTGAACATCTTATAAAAGCTCTCACTGATATATTCTACTGTAATTTTCTTATTTCCGATATCAAATACTCCGACACCACCCGCTAGATTATTGAGAATGGACTCCAGCATACGGTTCTTATCCGCTAATTCCATATTAAGTTCAGAATTAATATCGGTCAGATTTTCAAGCTGTTTCGACAGCTTCTTGGTATTTGTTATATCTGTAATAAGGATTTCTCCGCACATTTCTCCTTCTTCCGACTGAAATGCCCGCCCAAAACAGAATACATATATAACTTCACCATTTTTCTTTTTTAACCGATGTCCCAGATATGCTTCTCCCCGGCTCGTCATCTTTGTATAGATGATCTGTGTATAATCCTCCCAGTCTTCATCTAGCATAATATCCTTTACATGAAGCTGTAAGCGTTCTACATCTTCCGCAGAGTAACCTAGGATCTGTTCAAATCCCTCATCTACCTTTAGAATCCTCATATCTCTGATACGTGCCTGATATCTGGAATATATAATTTCTTCAAATTGTTTTTCCATAACCAACTAACTGCCTCCCCAATACATCCTGTAAAGCAGATAACCCAATATCTTTTATTTTACACACCCAATTAACTCATTTATATCATCAATCTGATTCTCGATCAGATATTTTTCAATTCCATCTGCAATCTCCACTGTTGCATATGGATTATTGAAGTTTGCTGTACCAACTGCGATTGCCGATGCACCTGCCAGAATCATTTCAAGAGCATCCTCAGTCGTAGCGATACCACCCATGCCTATGATCGGAAGCTTGACAGCATTTGCAACCTGATACACCATCCGTACTGCGATCGGATGGATCGCAGGACCTGATACACCGGCAGTCTTATTCTTTACGGCAAAGGTACGACGCTTAACATCAATCTTCATGCCTGTAAGTGTATTAATAAGTGACAGTGCATCTGCTCCACCTGCTTCCGCAGCTCTTGCCATCTCAGTAATATCTGTAACATTCGGACTGAGCTTCATGATCACCGGCTGCTTTGCAACCTTCTTTACTGCCTGTGTTATATCATAAAGAGCTTCCGGCTTCTGACCAAATGCAATTCCTCCCTCTTTTACATTCGGGCAGGATACATTCATCTCAAGCATATCAATATCTGTATCTGCCAGCCGTTCTACGACATCTATATAATCTTCCTTTGACTTTCCGCATACATTTACGATCACTTTTGTATCATATTTTGCAAGGAACGGAAGATCTCTTTTTATAAAAGTATCAATACCCGGATTTTGAAGTCCGATGGCATTCATCATTCCGCCATATGTCTCTGCAATTCTGGGTGTCGGATTGCCCGGCCACGGAACATTTGCCACACCCTTTGTCGTAACTGCTCCCAGACGGTTCAGATCGACAAATTCCGAATACTCCATACCTGAACCAAATGTACCGGATGCAACTGTAATTGGATTCTTCCATTCTACTCCTGCGATGTTTACCGCCATATTTACTTTACTCATTACAGTTCCACCTCCTCAGCATAAAAGACAGGACCATCTGCACAAATCCTTGCATTGTGTACCTTTGAATGCTCATCCACATTCTTTGTCTGACAGACACAGGCAAGACAGGCGCCTACACCACATGCCATCTTTTCTTCCAATGAAATCTCACAACGGATATTCTGCTCTGCCGCATACTGTTTGATTCCCCGAAGCATCGGAGTCGGGCCACAGGCATATATGATATCACCGGTTACCGCACATGCTTTGATCGCATCTATTACATTTCCCTTTGTTCCATGCATTCCATCTTCGGAAGACAGATACACACTACCATATGGTTCAAATTCTTCATTTAAGAAAAGCTCATCCCGGTATCCAAGTACGATGGACTTCTCACAGTCCAGCTCTTTTGCGAGCTGCAGCATCGGTGGAATTCCGATTCCTCCACCGATCAGAATTGCTTTTCCAGACTCCTTCATAAAGCCATTTCCAAGCGGACCAAGAATATCAACCGTATCTCCTGCCTGTAATTTTGAGAACTCATTTGTTCCCTTTCCAGCGATACGATATACCAGACGAAGCGTACCTGCTTCTTTATCAATTCCACATAAACTGATCGGTCTTGGAAGCATGCGGCTTCCATCCTTTGAATATACAGAAACAAACTGACCTGCAACCGCCTGCGATACAATCTCCCCTGCTTTCAGGATCAGACTATATATATCTGTTGCTATACAGGTCTGGCTCACAACCTCTGCTGTTATCTTTACTTTTCCCATGTATCTATGTCCTCCCGTGATCTCTTGCATATGATCTGTACGCCTCCACTATCACCACGCATCGTGTACTGCATACTGTTTTTCTGATAAATCCGATATTTATAATACGCTGTTGATATCTTCGATCATATCAACAACAGCCTGACGGGAAGCATCTGCATAATTTGCTTCACCAAATGAAGCATATTTCTCCTGCTTGTATGCTGCAATGATCCCTCTGGATGAATTTACGATCGCACCAAGTCCGTCTTCATTGAAATAATGTACCAGATCAGCAGCCTTACCGCCCTGTGCTCCGTAGCCCGGAACAAGAATAAATGACTTCGGCATGATCTTACGAAGTACCTTACCCATCTCTGGATACGTTGCTCCTACAACAGCACCGACACTGCTGTAACCGCTCTCACCGATCGTATCTTTGCCCCATTCATTAACCATAGCGCCAACCAGCTCATATAACGGCTTACCATCGATCAGACGATCCTGGAATTCACCGGATGAAGGATTTGATGTCTTGACCAGTACAAAGATTCCCTTCTTCTCTTCCTTACATACATCTACAAAAGGCTTGATTCCATCGGTACCAAGATATGGATTTACAGTTGCAAAATCTTCACCAAATACGGAATATGTCTTACTTCCGACCGCAACCTTTCCAAGATGTCCGACTGCATATGCTGCAGATGTTGATCCGATATCGCCTCTTTTAATATCTGCGATCACAACCAGATCCTTTGACTTACAATAATCAACCGTCTTCTGGAATACCTTTAAGCCCTCGATACCAAACTGCTCATACATAGCAATCTGCGGCTTAACAGCAGGGATCAGATCATGAACTGCGTCCACAATACCCTTATTGTACTGCCAGATGGCTTCCGCTGCGCCCTCTAAAGTCTCACCATATTCATCAAATGCTGTCTTCTTTATATATTCCGGCACATAGGAAAGCATCGGATCCAGTCCAACAACGATCGGTGCCTTTGTCTCTTTGATTTTTTTTACTAATTTGTCTATCATGTCTTTTCTCCCTTATATATAAAAATTTATTGTTCACAATAATAGCTTCCAAGTATCTTAAATGTCTCTGTCTCATTTATCAACTGGAATACAAGTGCCTGGATCTCTTTCTGAAGCAGGTTTCCGTTTAACTCGATATAAAACCGATAATTCCATTCTCCTCCACGGAACGGCACCGAATGGATCTCGGTCAGATTCACGCCATAATCGGATATCATCGATAATACACTCGCCAGACTTCCGCTCTTATTCTTGCATACAAATACGATCTTTAACCGGTTATGCTCCGGCAGAACTACCAGTTGTTTCCCGAATGTAACGACCTTCTTCCGGTGTCCCTCGTCCAACACCTCATCACACCTGTAAATATAGAGATCATTCATGGCAAGTGCTTCATGCAGGGAATCCGATACGCCATAGCTGATATCCTCAAATATACCCATTCCGGCATCTGCTTCATCCTTCCGGATCAGCTCCATGACTTGTTCATAATCACTGACCGTATTTACCAGATCTCTGGAATAGCCCTGACATATATAAAGTTCATGCTTCAGCATGGCAAGCTTCTTTACCTTCGGTTCCTCCGTCACAAACGATACATTCAGACAATTACGAAGTTCTAATGTTCTCCCATACTGATACTTTCTGCTGACCTCCATAATACGCTTGATCAGTGCCGTATATTCTTTCTTGATGCTGTCGTCTACATCCCCGGTCAGCTTCGTTATGATCGCTTCTTCCCGATCCGGCTTATATATAGCATCCTCTGATTCCGCCTTTACCCTTGCGACTTGATCTGCAAGTATCATTCGTTCCTTAAACAGCGACTTGATCTGCTTATCAACCACGTCGATCTGCTTTCTAACTTCCTCTAATGTCATTTCTCCGGCTCCTTTTGGCATAACATATATTCATTAATATATCATTTTTTCAGCATGAAGTAAACCGCTGCACACGGAAATGATCGAAGTCCTGCGTCAGTTTTTCAAAACGGGACAAATAGCAGAACGACAAATGCTGCAACCAACAGCACTCCCAAAAGTACTCCACAAATGATCTTCCATTTCGTATTCTTAGACAGAATCATACATATTAGAACAATCAACACTCCTGCCATATCGATCCCGACATCGATCATTTTTCCGCTCCTGCCCGGAACCAATAACTGATGCATCTCATCCGAACATGCATATAATAACGAAATTAAGACAGCTATGCTTCTGTTATAAAATCTGCTCTGGCTCATGGATATCTTCACCGTTGCCAGATATGAAAGTAAGAACAGGATCGCATATTCTGTCATATGTGCAGTCTTTCTTATAACAAGCTCCAGAATATCTTGTAGATTCTGCATCTCCTGCGGTGAATCCTGCCGTACCTTTTCCAAGAGATTTGTTATAAACAAACTGATCTTCCCACTCTGTCCGGAGGATTCCTGTCCGGTCTTTCCTGACATATAGAATATAAATACCATCCATATGATAACCGGAATTATATAAAGAAACTTTTTTTTACTTTCTGCTGTATTCTGCTTTCTTTTTCCTGATGAGAACTTACTGTTTGCCGATCTGTCTGTATTTTTATTTGCTTTTCTATTTGTTGTTCTTGATCCGCCTGAAGTTTTAGCTTTATTTGCATTTGTGGATTTTGCTTTATTTGTTGAATTATTCTTCTGCATCTCTGTCTAAATCCTTTTCTGATATGTTCATTCGACTCATTCTTTATTCTTTTACCTTACTGTTCTTTCATCTTGCCATTTCTTCTCCCGTGTTTTTCTAAAATAATTTACTTTGGTCAAATTATCCAAAAAATAATATTCAAACATCCCGTATACCTTTATAATAGCTGCTTTTTTTCAGCAGATTTCACATTGTCGAAAAATGGCGGATTTGATAAAATTTCAAAAGAGCGTAACTTGTATTCTATTGTACTACAAAAAGAAGAATTTTGCTCACAAAAACAAAAATGGGAGGACATTATATGTTTAACAAAAATAAGAGGACGAAGAAATTTTCCGATCTCCTGATTCCAGGCATTATATTGATAATCATCGGGATCGTATTTGCCTTTCAGGGAATCCGGGATTACAGCAAACTGAATGGGGATCTGCTCAATCTGAATACCGCATCTGAAAAGGATCTGGATGCCGGAAAATATGTAGAGATTGATGTTGACTATGCTTTTTATTCTTTCTGTGAGAATGTTGAAACTACAAATTATGTATTCAAAAGAACAACAGACCAGTATTATCTGATAAGTGCACTTAAAGACAACGAATACTACATTGGACTGAATATTGCTGAATCAAAAAAGTCTGAGCTTGAAGCTTTATCCGATCACACCTGGTCTCAGTCAGGTGCAGATCCGGGTACATTACACTACATCGGCAAATTATGCAAATCAGACAGCGAGATTATGGGATATATGAAAAATTATATCTACGATATGTATGAATCTGCCTATGATATCACTCTTACATCCACAGAAAAAGCTACACTGGATTCTTATATGCTTCCATACTATATTAAGATCATGACAAAAGAGGGATGCCGTACATCTATCATTATTGGTCTTGTAGTTCTCGGTCTTGGTATCCTGCTCATTATATTAGGTATTATCCGTCACAAGAACACTGTATACGGTCCGGATATCCAGCCAGAACCATATACCGGTGCTTATGGCAATCCAACAACTCCTGATATGAACACTAGCATGAATTCAGGCTATGCCGATCCCAATGCACAGGAGCCAACGACTCCATTTTCAGATAACAATACATCTGAAGCAACCACAAGCGGCTTAGATCCTGACACCTTTGATGACAATGGAACTTCATCTTTTAAATTAAAAGACTAACACAAAATCCGACTGATGGGAAATTCCTGTCAGCCGGATTTTTATTAGAGTGTATTATATATTTACTTCTTAATTATTGAGTTGTGCGGTTCTTGCACCATCATTCATAGAATGATTAACCGAAATATCTCTTTAAGAGACCTTCAAATGCCTTTCCATGTCTTGCCTCATCCCTTGCCATCTCATGAACAGTATCATGGATTGCATCCAGATTCAGTGCTTTTGCACGTTTTGCAAGATCTGTCTTACCGGCAGTTGCACCATGCTCTGCTTCTACTCTCATCTCAAGATTCTTCTTTGTTGAATCTGTAACTACTTCACCAAGAAGCTCTGCAAACTTAGCTGCATGCTCTGCTTCTTCATAAGCTGCTTTCTCCCAGTAGTTACCAATCTCAGGATAGCCTTCTCTGAATGCTACACGAGCCATTGCAAGGTACATACCAACTTCTGAACATTCGCCCTGGAAGTTTGCTCTTAAATCTTCCATGATATCTTCCGGTGCACCCTGTGCTACACCTACAACATGCTCAGATGCCCATGTCTTATCATCACCCTGTTTGATAAACTTCTCAGCAGGTGCCTTACATACAGGGCACTGTGCAGGAGCTTCTTCTCCTTCATATACATATCCACATACACTACATACAAACTTTGCCATAATTAAAATCTCCTTTGCTTTATGCTATTATTATTCTTATTGAGAAACGTTATCAATTTCTATGATTCTATTTTACACAATTTTTGATAAATGTCAATAGCTATTAGGAATGATTCTCAATTATTTTTTTATTTAATCAACCTTTGTTCCGGCTATCCTTATTCTGTAAGAAGCTGTTTATCTGTGTTCTCCAAGGAAGAACAATGCCAGTGTTCCCGGACCCGAATGTGCTCCGATCACCGGACCAACATAGGATATCGTGATCCCGTCATTTCCGAACCGCTCTTTAATAATGGAAGCAAGTTTCTCTGCATCCTCTATACAATCACCATGACTGATAAAAATATCCTGGTCTTCCGGATGTACCGCCAGCTTCTCCATCCGGTTTGCAAGCTCTGTGATCGCTGCTTTTCTTCCTCTGACCTTACTTACATTGATCAGATGTCCCTCGTCATCCACATGCAGGATCGGCTTGATCGACAGCATTGTGCCAACTGTCGCTGTCACACCAGATATACGACCTCCTCTTTTTAAGAAGAAAAGATCATCTACTGTAAACCAATGGCATAGCTTTAACTTGATATCTTCGATATACTGTGCATTTTCTTCCAGACCTTTTCCTTCATCTCTTGCCTGACATGCCTTATATACCAGAAGTCCCTGTCCCATAGATGCCGCAAGGGTATCGACACTGATCATCTTTCGTTCCGGATATTCCTCCATCAATTCCTGACCAGCCATATACACGGTCTGATAAGTAGAACTAAGTCCGGATGAAAAGCCCAGATATAAGATATCTTTCTTCTGATTAAATAATGCTTCTATGGCCTCCGATGCCTGCGAGATATTCGCTGCAGAAGTCTTGATATTTGCCCCATTTCTTAATTTGCTATATACTTTCTCAATGTCTGCCTGATCATTATGAAAGCTTCCCTCTCCTTCAACAATAAAATCAAGCTGTAAGATCTTCAGTTGATATTTCTTTACGATATCATCCGGCAGATCACAGGATGAATCTGTCAATATAACATAATCATTCATTTTAACATCCTCCATTACCATTTTATGGCAAATATGGTTTTTAAAACCACATGATATATTTTACCAAATTGCTATGTAAAGTATACCACACCTTATAAACAGGCACAACAAAAAGGTGCTGACATATAATCTGTTCTGATTTATATATCAACACCTTTTCATATATCCTCATAAACAAAAAAGAACTGTAGTACATCTTGTTATACTACAGTCCTTCTTCATTCATTCTTTATTATTTATTTTCTGTAATAAATCTGTAAATTCTCGCTGAGTCCTGTGCTTTTCTGTGTTAATTTCACCATCACATATCCACCTTTTTTATTTAATGTGACTTTCTTAGAAAAGCTTTTCTTATTAACTGTATAATACTTACTTGAACCATTATATACAGATACCCAATCAATCGTCCAGCCTTTTTTTGCCTTTATATTCAAAGTCTGTTTTGAAATTTTCTTTGCAGATGAAGCAATTCTTACTTTGTTAAATTTTGAAGTATAGCTTTTACTGCCAATCTTAAGTGTTTTCACAGGATTTGAATACTTCTTAACTGTAAATGTTGTTTTTAATTTCTTACCCTTTGCAGTACAGCTGATTGTCGTCTTACCCGGTTTTTTATATTCAACCGCGATATAACCGGAAGCTGCTGCATGTGCGCTGACTTTCATGTTCTTATTTGAACTTTTCAGTTTCTTAATCTGTGATGCCTTTGTTGTACCTGTAATACTGATAACACCGCTTAAAGTAATTCCAGAAGCGGCCCATTTTTGTTCCTCAGGAGTCATTGACACCGTACGGTCACTATACGGATTAATACCCACTTTCTCTGAAGCACTGACATTCTTCATACTTGTTGCTGGTACTGCTAATAATGTGAATACCATTGCAAGGGCTAAAAATGCAGCTAATAATCTCTTTGTTGCTTTTTTCATTTTTCTACTACCTCCATAAAATCATCTTTTATCCGGCGGCATTCTGACCTCTCATCTGTATGCCCCAAATTTAGTTTTATTTTATACTATTTCCCATTTTTTTACAATAGGTGCAACGTATTTTAATCTTAATTTAACGCACTTTATTCTTCTTTCCCGTACCATTTAAAGAAACGTTTTGCATACTTCTCTGCCTTGTTCCTTGAAAAGTTAAATCCACGGATCGCACCTTTTTCTTTATAGGTATCCCGAATTCCATTAAAATACCATTCCATTCTGTTATACGAGAATCCCTTGATATCCTTATAATTATTATATTTGTTATAATAATCGTCGTATTGGTAGTTATCGTACTCGTAGTAATCATCATCCTGTCCCGTCATATAGTTATCTACAATGAACTCATATACTTCTTCCGCTCCATCTGCACCAAGTGACGTCACATACCGGAAATCCACATCCTTCGGATCCTGATTTTCCAGATTATATCTGGCAACCAGATAAGCCGGACGAAGGAACGATACGATGATATATACAGTAACGATCACAAACATCGAATAACGTACCAGCGGGAAATGGTCAGTATAGATTCTGACGATCACTCCTGCAAGTACCACAGCAAGAACAGCCAGTGCTGCAAACACCAGTATTCTCATATAAGTAAGATCATATGCTTTGATATACATAGTCATACGAAGCGCCGAGGATGCGATCATCACATAGGTACAGGCTGACATAATAGTCAGTACGATATTAAGCACTGTGCTTTTACGAAAGATTGCATGACAGATCAGCACCAGTATCACATTCAGCACCGATACGAACATAAGCTGGAAGAATCCCTGTCTGGCATATTCCGCATAAGTCATATCATCCGGCAGTGACATATTATTTGTAAACAGATATAGGATCTGGATCACTGAAAACAACAGATACACCAGGGTAAGCAGTCCCATTGCCGTGATCGCAATGATCGGTTCATGTGTTCCTTCTTTTGTCTGTCTGTGATATCTGCTTCCAAACGGTGCTGACACAATGATACCATATGTAAATAATAACGCCGCAAATGCAAATACAAGAAACCAGATTGCATCCCATGACAGGAAAATATTTCCAAGTAATGTTTCAACTGCATCTCCAAAGATCTGATCTGCACTGGAAAGCAGGCTGATCATTACGAACAGCAACGGAATCGCAACGACAACACCGATCAGAATATAGACAAATTTCGCACGTTTTCTTGCATTTTCATGTTCTCTGTTATATTGTCTGTAGTCTGAGAAAAAACGGTCAAAACAGGTAAACGGCTCTGCCATCTTCTCGATAACCGTAAGACCATATTCGACAAATCCCATGTTTTTAAGATCATCAAAATACCGGAGAAGCCCTGCACACACAAGGAATAAAATGCAAAGATGATCCAAAACGATCAAAAATGAATCATCGGTCCTGCAAACTGATACCCCAAGCAAAAGGATACCTGCATAATGCGGAATCAGCTTCGTCTGCTTTCCAAAAAGTTTCCCAAAAGATAACGATTCTCCGTCATTTACCGGCAGATTCTTCTCATGGCGCATGATACTGAAACTCATAAACAAAACGGTCATAACTGCCATGAATACAGCACAGATACTTGCATAATTCCGGTACATCAGCACACTGTAGATCATGGCATAACCAAACGCAAAACCGCCAAAAATCTCAAACCGTTCGGGCGATACCCCCGGTCTTGATCTTCTCGGCTTATAATCGTAATTTGACTGCCATCCAAAATTTGGCGGCACATTATTATAGTTTGATTGTCCTTCAAAATTCGGTGGTACATTATTATAGTTTGGCTGTCCTCCAAAGTTTGGTGGCACATTATTATAGTTTGGCGGTACATTATTATAATTCGGCTGTTCTCCAAAATTTGGCGGTGTATTATTTATATCCATATTAAGTAACCTCCCATTCCTTCCTGTAACAAAAAATCCTACATCCATAGTTTCATGTTACCTGTTTTTTGTCAAGTGAATATTTGTTAATATACTTATATAGCAAAAACGCCAACTCTCCTGATAACTTTGTAAAATAAAAACTTCCGGATAGGAACCTCTGTTTTACAATACAAGGTCATATCCGGAAGTTTTTCCTTTATATTCTCTTACTGATATTTTAATTTTTCATCTTCAAACTCTTCCAAACGCTGTCTGTATGCTTCCATAATAACGGATTCATACGCAAGAACCGGTTCTTTTATACCAAGTAATTGCATCAGATATTTCACAAACAACGGATTCATAATAAGAAATGGTCCAACTGTATATGTTGCAAAGAAATTCTTTCTCTTCAAACCTTCTTGTTTTATTCCCGGATGAAAACCATCCCCGCGAATCACATCATAGAAATAATCCTTTGAATTATCTCCATATGAATGACTGAACTGCGCTTTAAAACCAACCAGCTTTATATCTTCATACTGTCCAAATACAAGAGAATGATATCTATGCATCATATCTCTCTTTGCATAGGTATTAAAAATACCAAGTCCTTCTATTCGACTTCCATCTTCATTCTCAATGTACTGTTCAACGATCTCGACTGCATTCCCGGTAAAGAGAAATACTGTTCCAGCCTCGATTTGCTCTTCCAGTTCTTTCTTATATGGTTTCAATGCCTGAATCACCAATTCCTGCTGATTCTCTGTCATTGCTCCCATATATACAAGGTTTGCCCTGCCCTCTATAAATGCCGGTTTATCATATAAGCCGGTATAAATAACTGTTGCCTCCGGCATACAGTCTTTTAAATAATTTACGTTCTGTAATTCACCGAAAAGATTGGCAAATTCTCCATATAGAACTTCTATTGTAATATCTGTTCCCATTTGTTATGCCTCTCTTTCCTTCAAATATTGTTTCAGATTATCCCGAAGTACAAGCGCTGTATCATTTTCATGAATATCATGAAGAATGTATACACTGTCTGTTCCATCCAGATTCAGGGATTTATATGCACCTGCTTCATCCGTTGTCTCTTTGATCTTTTCTTCCGGAACCCCGGCCATCATTAAACGGAGCTTATAATCTTTCGTCCGCAGACCACCTATTACGATGTTCGTAATATTCGGCTGATTTAAGAACTCAAAATCCGTATCAAAGATCCATGTCATATTTTCAGATGAATTTTTCCGGTCAAATATATCTTCCAGCAAAAGAATGACCTCTTTATTTCCCGGTTCCTTAGACACATAATCAAATACACAGGAACATGCAATTGGATTCTGTCCTTTTGCCATATTGGTCACTATCGTGATCCCATCCACTGTACTTCTGGAATATCTCGATTCCACAATATTAAGATTCTGGATCGCGTTCCGAATCTGCTCACCTGTTAAACCAAATTCACGAAGAGCGGTAACTGCAGTCAGCTCATTGTACAGATTAAATGTACTGTTGCTGACCATCGGATACTGTTCCCTGCTCTCATTATGTGTAACTGTTATTACTTTGTTCTCATAATCAACATCTGCCTTATAATCGCCTTCCGGTGACGTATATCCACAGAACTCACAGACAGCTTTTCCAATATGATGATACCGGACATAGTTATATTTTAATTTATGATGACACTTTGGACAGATCCGCATATCATTGATCAGATTAATACATTCCTCCCGGTCAGATGGAAGTCTGTTGATTGAAAAGTATGTTTTTTCATTTTCCGATCCAAGATTTGAACTAATCAGATCATCCGCATTTAAGATCAGATGTGATTCTTTTGGCATATTATTATTGATAAAGTTAAAAATAAACTCCGGGTTTGCATTTCTCTGAATGGAATCACGGAACAGGTTCGTACATACCGCATATGTTGGTTTTACATATGGATAGATCAGCTTTGAACTTCTTTCATCGACTTCAAATACTGCATATTCTTTCTTTGCCTTTCCTGTCAGAGTACTTCCTGCGATCAATGAACTCGCTACTCCGGCATTCACATTAGAACCAGCACGGTTGTTCAAAACGTCATAGCCATTTGCCTCCAGAATATCTATGATCATATTACATACTGTTGTCTTGCCGTTGGTTCCTGTTACTGTTATGATCGTTTTCGGTTTATCTATACATCCCATGAAATCCGGACAAAGCTTGACTGCCAGCTTTCCCGGAAAATAACTTGCGTTCATCTTCAACATTCTCTGCATGGTTCTTGCCAGTTTGCCCATGAACAAAGCAAAAAAGAACCTTACATTCTTTTTATACATCTAGCTACCTCATTTCATATCTGTAAATTATCATTAGTATGTCCATTTAAGCCACATATAATATAACCACTTATTCAAAAATATGTCAATCAATTTGAACTATTTATTCGGTTTATTTCGCCAACACCCTCTTTTACTTAAAAATGGCATCTGCCGGATCAGGCAGATGCCAACTTGTTTTTTTCAATATCGAGGGTTTCTTTTATTCTTCCTCATTCACCTGTGAAAGCTTGGCTGCCTGGTCTGCTGCGATCAGACTGTCGATAATCTCATTCAGATCACCGTTTAAGATCTGTTCCAGCTTATACAAGGTGAGTTTGATTCTGTGATCGGTTACACGGCCTTCTGGGAAGTTATAAGTACGAATCTTCTCTGAACGATCTCCGGTTCCGATCTGGCTCTTACGGTCTGCAGCTTCTGCATCATGCTGTTTCTGAAGCTCCATATCATACAGCTTGGAACGGAGCAGCGCAAATGCCTTCGCCTTATTCTGAAGCTGGGACTTCTCGGTCTGGCTGTAAATTACGATACCGGTTGGTATATGTGTCAGACGAACGGCTGAATCTGTTGTATTGACACACTGACCACCATTACCGGATGCTCGCATGACATCGATACGGATATCATTTTCATTGATCTCTACATCAACTTCCTCTGCTTCTGGCATAACTGCAACTGTTACAGTTGAGGTATGGATTCTTCCGCCAGACTCTGTCTTCGGGATTCTCTGTACACGGTGAACTCCACTCTCATATTTCATCTTGGAATATGCACCATCACCTGTGATCATGAATACCGCTTCCTTGAAACCACCGATTCCATTCTCATTCACGCTCATCAGTTCTACTTTCCATTTGAACTGATCAACGTATTTCTGATACATTCTGTAGATCTCATATGCAAATAATGCGGCTTCATCTCCGCCTGCACCTGCACGGATCTCGACGATAACATTCTTGGAATCGTTCGGATCTTTTGGAAGAAGCAGAATCTTTAATTCATTTTCCGTCTTTTCTACTGTTGCCTTTGCTTCATTTAATTCTTCCTTCGCCATTTCACGAAGCTCTTCATCATTTTCTTCTTCAAGCATAAGCAGACTGTCTTCGATCGTCTGTTTTGCATCTTTATATTCTTTGTACTTTTCTACGATAGGAGTCAGTTCACTCTGCTCCTTCATTAATTTGCGGAATTTGTTCTGATCAGATACGATATCCGGATCTGTCAACTGGTTATTTAATGTATCAAGTCTGTCTACTAAATCTTCTAATTTATCAAACATAATAATCCTCCTGCAGCACATGCTCATTTCCTGTTCATGTGTCTGTTAATATATCCAGCCTTTTTTCAGGCTTTTCTTCCAATTACAACCCTGTCATTTTCTGCGAGGTCTTTCACTACGCGTACATCTTCAAAATGCTTATCTACAAGGAGCTGCTGCACATCATGTGCCTGATGATTACCAATTTCAAATAAAATATATCCTTTTTCATTTAAATAACTCTCCGCATTTTCTATAATTGCTCTGTAAAACTTCAATCCGTCCGCATCGCCGTCCAATGCCAGCCTCGGCTCATAATCCCGAACCTCCGGCATCAATCCGTCAATCACTTTGCTCTCTATATATGGTGGGTTGGACAGGATCATATCATATCTTTTATCTATCTTATCAAATAAATCTGATTTTATAACAGTATAATCAGATACTTCTAATCGTTTCGCATTTTTTGTCGTAAGTGCGATCGCGGAATCTGAGATATCACACAGATCTATATGAATATTCTGATTCATAAGTGCTACCGACAATCCGATGCACCCGGAACCACAGCACATATCCAGCACAGACATCTTATCAGAATGTATGTCCTGAATCAAGCGGTTTGCCTGTTCCACCAGAACTTCTGTGTCAAATCTTGGAATCAGTACATCCGGTGCAGTCTCAAAATCATACCCCATAAAGCACTGTATGCCTGTTATATATTGTAACGGAATACGTTTTGACCTTTTATCGATCAACGCTTCATAGGAAGAACGAATTGTTTCGGTAACATCTTCCTGCCGGTTCATAATATATGCCATCTTATCCTGCTTTGATACAAAGAGCCATAATAACTCTGCATCGATATCTGCATCCGGCACATTATGTTCGTTCAGTTTTTCTTTTCCTGCTGTTACAAGCTGATACTGAGTCATACGTCTATTTCCTTTTACATTCACTGGCATCATTTCAACTTCTTAATCTTCGATCTCTCCACGCTTCATAGCGTCCTGATAAGCACGCCAGTCGATCACCGCTTCTACCGAACGAATTGCCACCTCACACATCTCAAGATCCGGTTCCTTCGTCGTAAGACGCTGTACCCACATACCGGGTACACTTAATATATTCGCAAGCTTTGAGTCACTTCTGCCTGCAAACATGATAAATTCATACGAGATTCCCGCAATAATCGGAACCAGAAGTACACGCGACAGCAATCGCAGCCACATAGACTTCACATTTATAAACATAAATACAATAATGCTTATGATCATAACGACTACCAAAAAACTGGTTCCACAGCGTTTATGGTATCTGGAATGTTTCTTTACATTTTCCGGAGTCAGCGGATCGCCTGCTTCAAAACAGTTGATCGTCTTATGCTCTGCACCATGATACATAAATACACGTTTGATATCCTTCATCAATGATATTAATACTACATATGCAAGAAAGATCACCAACCGAAGCACACCTTCCGCTACCGCTATCAATACATTGCTTTTTGTCACATGCTCAAGCAGTCCTGCAATAAATGCCGGAAGCAGCATGAATAATGCGATCGCAATGGCAAGTGATACAATAACGGTTCCGATCATCATCAGATCATCTCCTGTACTGCTTTCTTTTTTATTGTTTTTACTGCCGTTCTCACCTGAACCGCTTCCATTATTACTTTCTGTATCTGACAACCTGGAATCATCTTTATTTTCACTCTTTCCAGTCGGTTCTTCCTCTTCATAAAAATCGGCTGAATATGTCAGCGTTTTAACTCCAATTACCAGCGACTCAAAGAAATTAACCACTCCACGAAGAATCGGCAATTTCAGGATTTTATATTTTTCACCTATCGGTGTATAGCTTTCAACTTTAACTTCAATTTCCTGATCCGGCTTTCTGACTGCTACTGCGTACTGATCCTCGTATTTCATCATTACGCCTTCGATCACCGCCTGACCACCTATTCTGGCTCTTTTCAAATTCTATACCTCGTTAAATTGTTTCCTAAAACAAAAATAGGCTGAGATTAAAAGCTTTAACCTCAACCTATCATCCTTTTTATTAGTTTGACTGTGAAACACCGTACTTACGGTTGAACATATCAATTCTACCACGAGCCTTAGCTGCCTTCTGCTGGCCTGTATAGAATGAATGACACTTTGAGCAAATTTCTACATGAATTTCTTCTTTTGTAGAACCTGTAACAAATTCGTTTCCGCAGTTACATACAACCTTTGCCTGATAATAATTTGGATGTATTCCTTCTCTCATTTAATCTCACCTCTTTATTATATTATTGATATATGAGAATAGGCCATCAGCCTCACTTCTTCATAAAACACAGCTTTTGTATTCTAACACAAACCGGCATAGAAATGCAAGTGTTTTTTTATTTTCTTAATAATGATTTTTTAACATAATAGATAAACTCTTTATTATTCTTGGTTCGGACGAATAATTTCAGTACATCCTCCAGCATATCCTCTGCCTTATTACCGGATAATATCTTGTGAAGTGCGTATACAACTTCCTGTTCTTCCGGTGATAATAACAGATCATCCCGTCTGGTACTGGATTTTGCAATGTCGATTGCAGGGAAGATTCTCTTTTCTGCGAGCTTCCGGTCAAGCACCAGTTCCATATTACCGGTTCCTTTGAATTCCTCGAATACGACATCATCCATCTTGCTTCCTGTCTCAACCAGCGCTGTCGCAAGGATCGTAAGACTTCCACCCTCACGCATATTACGGGCAGCACCAAAGAATTTCTTCGGCATATGTAACGCCGCAGGATCAAGACCACCGGATAAGGTTCTTCCACTTGGTGGAACTGTAAGGTTGTACGCTCTTGCAAGTCTTGTAATACTGTCAAGTAAGATCACGACATCTTTCTTCTGCTCTACCAGTCGTTTTGCACGTTCGATCACCATTTCCGATACACGCTTATGATGCTCCGGCAGCTCATCAAATGTCGAATAAATAACTTCTACATTTGGTCCCTCTATGGATTCCCTGATATCCGTTACTTCCTCCGGTCTTTCATCAATCAGAAGCACCAGCAAATGAATCTCACTGTATCTGGTACTGATACATTTTGCGATCTGTTTCAGCAAGGTTGTCTTACCTGTCTTTGGAGGGGAAACGATCATACCACGCTGTCCTTTACCGATCGGTGACAGCAGATCGATCATACGGATCGGAATCGGGCTGTCCTCCCCATCCATATTGATCCGTTCATTCGGGAAAATCGGCGTCAGATCTTCAAATGCTTTTCTTCCTGCAATGCTTGCAGGACTTTCTCCATTGACAGAAGCTACATATAATAATGCGCCAAACTTTTCTCCCTGCGTCTTTACGCGGATATTTCCCATTATGATATCTCCGGTCTTAAGTCCAAATCTACGGATCTGCGCCGGTGATACATAGATATCCTGATCTCCCGGCAGATAATTGGCACTTCTTATAAATCCATATCCTTCCTGCATTACTTCCAGGATTCCATGTGCCATCTTACCGCTGTCAAGCTCCGGTCCATTTGGTTCCTGCTGAGCAGATGATCCTTCCTGCCTGTTCTCAGGCTTCGTCTCCATTCTTACCTCTGCTTTTATCTCTGTATCTGCAGCCGTATTTTTTTCTTCTATAACTGATTTTTCATATGCTGCTTTCTTTTCTGATACTACAGAACTTTCAACTGCTGCTTTTTTCTCTTCCATTGCAGCCTTTTCAAGAACTGCTTTTTCCATATTCATTTCCGGCTTTGTCATCTCGGCTGCAAGCGGTTTGTTCTCCTGAACATGGTCTTTTCTTCCGTTATTTACAATTGGTGTATTGTTTCCATGATTGGAATTGTTATTTCTGTTATTATACCCCTGTGACCGATAGTCCTGTCTTTTTCCATTTCGGTTGGTCTGTCTTCCGGCAGTATTCCTATGCTGTCTTCTTCCGGATTCTCCTGATCTCTGACCATTTTCTGTCTGGTTTCTATCCACTTTTTTTACAGCATCTTCTTCGGATTTCTCCGGCTGCTCTGTGTGCTCCGTTTTTTCAGTCTGTTCTGCTTTTTCTGGCGGCTCTGCCTTTTTCGGTTTCCGTGTTCTTCCTGTCTTTTTTATTTTTTCAGCATCTTTTTTCTGTGATTTCACGTTCTGCTTTTCTTCCGCATGTCCTGCTTCATCACTATAATTTTTTTCAAGGAATTCGATCAGAGCCGGTTTACGAAGTGCTGATACACCCTTTATCTTATGCTCCTTTACGAATTGCTTCAATTCCTCTAATGATGCATTTTTGAAATCCATCTTTTACTCCTTCCAATTTTATCCGTTTTATTTAATTCACACACATTCTTATTCTTGGGGATTATCCTAATGAATTCTTTTCGAAACAGGTATATCAACTGTATGACTTACCTGTGCATCCTGCTTATCAGATCTCCGGATGCCACATGAGCGTTGTATTTAATAGCCTTAGTATAGCATAAAAAAAAGTTTTGTAAATCATTTTCTTTCACCGCAGCATTGCTTCATTGATTTTATGCTTTTCTTGTGATACATTTATTCTTACAAAACATACAAAGGATATTATTATGAATACTGAATCGATCGTCTTATACAAATTAATTATATTATACATGCTGGATCGTGTGGATTTCACACTAACCAATTCCCAGATTTCCGATTTTGTTCTGACAAAGGGATATACGAATTATTTCACGCTTCAGGAAGCCATTAATGGACTGATCGAGTGTGATTTTGTCTATGTATCCACAATCCGGTCTTCTTCTCATTATAAGATCACTGACAAAGGTGAAGAAGCCTTAAGCATGTTTGAAAATCGTATTCCTTATGCGATTAAACAGGACATTCTCGATTATTTTGATAATCAGAAGATCAATCTGAAAAATGAATCCGAGATCTATGCCGATTATGCCTTAAATGACTATGGTGAATACGTCGTTACCTGCGTGATCAAGGATCGGAAAGAAACTCTGGTCGATCTGAAATTTAACGTACCAACAAAAACGCACGCCATCGCTATCTGTGATAACTGGCGTGCGAAAAGTGCCGAAGTATATGACTATCTCGTCAATACTCTCTGGCTGTATTCTGATGATAAAGGTGAAAAACATTCCTGATTATTTATATGTATTTCTATAATACATATAAATGATCTTTTCATTTTTCTGCTCATAAGTTATTCAGATTCAGGTTCTGATTCTGCAATCCGGTCTTCGATCAGCTGCAGAATCTCTTCTTTTCCCTGCTTGGTCTGTGCAGAAAAAGGAATTATGATCGTTCCCTCTACCGGCTGGATCTTCTGTCTGATGATCTTCAGATTCTTCTGAATCTGACTTCTCTTGATCTTATCAAGCTTTGTTGCAATAATCACCGGTTCATATCCATTTTTTACGATCCAGTCGTACATGATGCAATCATTCTCTGACGGCTCATGACGGATATCGATCAACAAAAATACAAGCCGTAACTGCTTTGAGGTATGCAGATACCGTTCTACCATCTTACCCCATTTTGCACGGATCTCTACGGATACCTGTGCATAGCCATATCCCGGAAGATCGACAAAATACAGATCATGATTAATATTATAATAATTGATCGTCTGTGTCTTACCCGGCTGTGACGATGTTCTGGCAAGTGACTTCCGGTTTAACAATCCATTGATCAGTGAGGATTTTCCTACATTTGACTTACCGGCAAACGCGATCTCCGGCATCTCTGTCTCTGGAAGTGTACTTGTAATTCCACATACTGTTTCAAGTTCAGCACTCTTAATTATCATTTCTTTTCTCCTTTTGCAAGTGCAAGACTAAGCACCTGTTCCATTGTTTTCACACAGGTAATATCCAGTCCGTCTGTAATCTCTGCACCGATATCATTAAGATCTCTGCGGTTCATCTCAGGGATCAGCACCTTCTTAATACCGATCGTTTTTGCTGCCAGAAGCTTTTCTTTTAAACCACCGATAGGAAGTACGCTACCCCGCAGAGTGATCTCTCCTGTCATCGCAAGATCTCCCCTTACAGACTTATTAAATATTGCGGAATAAATAGCGGTTGCCATCGTGATTCCCGCAGAAGGTCCATCCTTTGGAACTGCTCCTTCCGGAATATGGATGTGGATATCATGCTTTTCAAAATAATCTTCACCCAGTGGCTCTGATTCCTTCATCGTACGAATATACGATAAACCGGTAACAGCAGACTCCTTCATGACATCTCCTAATTTACCGGTAAGCTGTATGCTGCCATTTCCGGGCATAATATTTACTTCTATATTAAGTGTTACACCACCTACCGCTGTCCATGCAAGGCCTCGTACAGAGCCTACTTTATTGGTCAGATCATAGCTGTCATCCATGTACTTCTCTGTTCCGAGAAGCTGCGGTATCATTTCCTTTGTTACTTTTACAGTCTCTACATGTTCTGTAAGTATCATTCTGCACGCTTTTCTGCATATTTTATCGATATTCCGCTCCAGATCACGCACACCTGCTTCTCTGGTGTAATGACGGATGATATATTTGATCGCTGATCCATTGATCTTGAACTGCTTCTTAGTCAGTCCGTTTCTTTCAATCGCTTTATTGACCAGATACAGCTTCGCAATGTTAAACTTCTCATTTTCCGTGTATCCACTGATCTCGATCATTTCCATACGATCAGCTAACGGTCCCGGAATCAGGGATGCATCATTTGCTGTTGCGATAAATAATACTTTGCTCAGATCGATTGGCACTTCAAAATAATGGTCGTAAAATTTATTATTCTGTTCGCTGTCTAAAACCTCTAACAGAGCAGAGGATACATCTCCCTTGTAGTCGCTGCTTACCTTGTCTATCTCATCAAGCAGTACCAGTGGATTCTCAGTCTTTGTCTTTGCGATCGACTGTGCGATCCTGCCCGGCATAGCACCGATATAAGTTCTTCTGTGTCCACGGATCTCTGCTTCATCCCGAACGCCACCAAGCGACATACGGATATATTCTTTTCCTGTCGCAGTAGCAATTGATCTCGCGATCGAGGTCTTACCGGTTCCCGGAGGTCCAACCAGACAAAGAATCGGCATATTACCTTTTTCGTTTAAAATATGGACAGCCAGATAATCTATGATACGTTCCTTTACTTCTTCTAATCCATAATGATCCCGTTCCAGAATCTTAATGGCCTTTTCGAGATTATCGTTCTCCTTTGAGGATTTACCCCAAGGATAGTCGAGCAACGTCTCAATATAGTTTGTAAGGATGCCGGATTCAGCAGCCATAGGCGGCAAAGCACGAAGTCTGGATATCTCTTTCGTAAGCTTCTCTTTGACTTCTTCCGGAACTGTCAGTTCCTGCAAGCGCTCCATATATTCATCTGCCGCTTTTTCTGTATTATCATCCTCGCCAAGTTCTTTCTTTATGACCTTCATCTGTTCCCGGAGAACATATTCTCTCTGGTGCTTATTTACACAATCCTGTAATTTCTCCTGAATCTCCTGACGGATGGCTAAAATCTCCATCTCTTCATCCATCGTCTGAAGGATCTTCATTACACGTTCTTTCACATCGAGCGTTTCCAGAATCTCCTGCTTCTTCGTATATGGCGCAGGAATGAATTCTGTCACTCCATCGGCAAATTTTGCAAGGTCATCGATCGTAAGCAGTTTTTTATATAACAGCTTATTTGTTCCCATTCCATTTGCAAATGCTTGTCTGAGCTTATCCGTAAGCATACGGATCAATGTTTTTTCCTCTACTTCATCCAGATGGTTTGTTTCTTCTGTATCTATATATTCAAAGTCTGCATTATATGCTCCGTCTTCCTTATAAAATGAAACGATCCTTGCACGTTTTTCTGCTTCAATCAGAATACGGACTGTTTTGTTCGGCATTTTCAGATATTGTTTGATCTTTGCTGTAACACCGATCGGATAAAGATCAGGAACCTTTCCATTCTCCTTTACTTCCTTTGCCGTAACCAGCAGGATGCTGCAATCACCCTTCATCGCATTGGCAACTGCTTCACAGGATTCCTTGCTGATCACATCCAGATGGGAGGAAGTATCCGGCATTATAACAATATTATTCAAAACGATCATCGGCCTGTTCCAGACGATATTATCCATACTTTTATCTCCTTTATATCAAAAAACCGGGATGCATAACATCCCGGCTTTCTGCTTAAGCTATTTCATCACTGTTTTTTACTGAACGCTTCTTCTTTATCTGCTTTTTCTCAGCCGGATTATCAGAATAAGTGATTTCTGGTTGTGCTCCATCCGTTATAACTTCTTTTGTGATCACGCATTTTGCAACTCTGTCATCCGATGGAATCTCATACATAAGATCTAGCGTTGCTTTCTCTATGATAGAACGAAGTCCTCTGGCTCCGGTCTTTCTCTCCATCGCTTCTTCTGCTATAGCGTAAAGCGCATCCTTATCAAATTCCAATTCCACGCCATCTAATTCAAATAATTTCTTATACTGCTTGCAGATTGCACTCTTTGTATCTGTCAGGATTCTTACAAGCGCATCCTTGTTCAACAGATCCAGTGTAACCGTTATCGGCAGACGTCCGACAAATTCAGGAATCAGTCCATATTTTACAAAGTCCTGAGGAGTTACCTGCTTTAACAGCTCTCCGATATCCTGTTCTGTCTTATCAACAACCTCTGCATTGAAGCCGATAGCTTTCTTGCCGATTCTGTTGTCAATGATCTTCTCCAGACCATCAAATGCACCACCGCATATAAATAAAATATTTGATGTATCGATCTGTATAAATTCCTGATGTGGATGCTTTCTGCCACCCTGTGGTGGCACTGATGCAACCGTTCCCTCCACGATCTTTAACAAAGCCTGCTGTACACCTTCACCGGATACATCTCTGGTGATGGATACATTCTCACTCTTCTTCGTGATCTTATCGATCTCATCAATATAGATAATTCCATGCTCTGCACGTTCTACATCATAATCGGCCGCCTGAATCAGCTTCAGCAGAATATTTTCTACATCTTCACCAACATATCCGGCCTCCGTCAATGCAGTTGCATCGGCAATGGCAAACGGAACATTCAGAATCTTTGCAAGTGTCTGTGCCAGATATGTCTTACCGGAACCGGTTGGTCCGACCATGAGAATATTACTCTTTTGAAGCTCTACGTCAAAATCTTTATCTGCCATGATACGCTTATAATGATTGTATACCGCAACAGATAATACCTTTTTTGCTTCTTCCTGACCGATTACATACTGATCCAGGAATTCACGGATCTCCTTGGGTTTCAGTAAATTAATGGAATCTTCAGCACCTGTTTCTTCCAGTTCTTCATCAACGATCTCTGCGCATATCTGTACACATTCATCACAAATATAAGCGTTTGGTCCTGCTATAAGTTTTCTGACCTGATCCTGCGTCTTATTGCAGAAGGAACATCTAAGTAGTTTTCTATCTTCACTACGATTTGCCATTCCAATACCTCTTTATACTATCTTTTTGCGATTACACTATCGATCAGACCATATGCACATGCTTCTTCTGCTGACATCCAGTTATCTCTCTCTGTATCAGCAGCAATCGTTTCATATGGCTTTCCGGTATTCTCGCTTAACATTCTATTTAATTTCTCTTTTGTCTTTAAAATATGCTTTGCAGCAATTTCAATCTCTGTAGCCTGACCCTGCGATCCGCCGGATGGCTGATGGATCATGATCTCGGCATTTGGAAGTGCAAATCTCTTACCTTTCGCACCACCCGCAAGCAGGAATGCACCCATACTTGCTGCCATTCCACAGCAGATTGTAGATACATCACATTTGATGTACTGCATTGTATCATAGATTCCAAGTCCTGCTGTTACAGAACCGCCCGGACTGTTGATATACAATGAGATATCCTTGGATGGATCTTCGGACTCCAGGAACAGGAGCTGTGCGATCACTATACTTGCTGATGTATCATTTACTTCTTCTCCCAGAAAGATAATTCTGTCTTTCAGAAGTCTTGAATAAATATCATATGAACGTTCACCACGGCTGGTCTGTTCAATGACATAAGGTACTAAACTCATATTTACACCTCCAAAATATCGCAATCAGAAATTATGGATTAAACTTCCTTTGCGTTATCTACAACAACCTTAACTGCCTTTTTAACAGCAAGATCCTTTTTAATGCTATCCTTTTCTGCATCACCCATGAAGCCTTCGATATCTTCTACATTCATCTGATACTGTTTTGCCATAGCTTCCAGTTCTTCATGTACTTCATCGTCTGATACCTCAATATTTTCAGCAGCAGCAATTGCTTCCAGAACAAGACGGGATTTGATTCTCTTCTCTGCGTCTGGTTTGATTCTCTCCATTAATGCTTCCTCTGTAATATTGCAAATCTGCATATACTGCTCAAGGTTGATTCCCTGATACTGAAGATTCTGAGCGAACTCATCTTTGATTCTTTCCTGTACATCTGCAACCTGTGCATCTGCAACATCCATCTTTGCATTCTCGATTACTTTCTCGATCAGCTTGTTTTCTTTCTCGTTCTCAGCATCCTTCTGCTTCTTCTCAGCAGCCTTACTCTTGATATCTTCTTTATATTCATCTAATGTCTCAAAGTCTGAAACTTCACTTGCAAACTCATCATCTAATTCCGGTAATTCTACAGCCTTGATCTCTTTGATCTTGCATTTGAATACTGCCGGCTTACCTGCTAAATCTTCTGCCTGATAATCTTCCGGGAATGTAACATTTACTTCTACATCCTCATCGATGTTCTTGCCAACAAGCTGATCTTCAAATGTATCAATGAATGAATGAGAACCAAGAACGAGCTTGTAGTTCTCAGCTTTACCGCCTTCGAAAGGAACACCGTCAACAGATCCTTCGAAGTCAAGTGTAACTTCATCATCCATCTGTGCAGCTCTGTCTGTTACAGGGTTGTATCTTGAGTTCTCTTTCTGAACCTTTAAAAGCTCTGCCATAACTTCATCATCTGTTACTTCTACGTCAGCCTTTTCTACTTCGAGTCCCTTATAATCACCAAGTTCAACTTCAGGCTTAACAGCTACTTCTGCTGTAAAGATAAAATCCTTGCCCTTTTCGATCTGAGTTACATCGATAACCGGTCTTGATACAACATCAACATCTGATGCGCTTACTTCCTTTGGATAATACTCATTAATTAATGAATTAGCTGCCTCTTCATAAAATACTGCAGGTCCATACATCTTCTCAATAAATGCCTGTGGCACATGACCCTTTCTGAAACCAGGTACATTGAATTTACCTTTCTGCTTATTGTAGGCAGTTGTCATTGCCTTACCAAACTCCTCTGCCGGTACTGTGATTGTAAGTTTTGCCATACTGTGTTCCAGATTTTCTACTGCTAAACTCATTTTTTATTTCCTCCTTAAAATTATGCAAATGATGCCTTATGCCATCATCTTTTAATAATATATAAGGCATTATTTAGCATCCATTTATCATTTCGTTTTTATTGTGGGCATAAAAATACCCGCATCAATCATCCGATTATACCATATATACCGGATATATGTCCAGTCCATTTTCCATAATAACACAGAAAAAGGTTATTGTCTTTTCGACAATAACCCCTTCCTGCTAAGCAAAAGCTATAAGATATCTCTTATTTTACTGCTTATCTGCCTGACATCTGTTCTTCCTGTCTCTTGATCATCTGACGAACCATCTCGCCACCGATTGATCCGCTCTGAGCAGATGTTAAGTCACCATTGTAACCATCCTTGAGGTTTACACCAATTTCCTTAGCAACCTCCATTTTGAACTTGTTCATAGCGTCCTTAGCTTCCGGAACACTCATCTTGCTTGTTCCTGTTGAATTTGAACTTGCCATAATACATTTCCTCCAATACATTTATTTAAGACTTTGTTGTCTTGATTCTATTATGTGTATTATAAGAAAAACTATTATGCCAATTTTTGTATTTTTATAGTTCACAGGCAAAATATCAATCATCAAATTAATATGTCATCGGCTCTTCTTCGCCATTCATAACTCTTAATGCTCCCTGTGCAAGTGCAAGAAGTTCATCCTCACCAGGATATACTGTAAACGGAGCGATAAATCCGGCTCTCTTTTCCAGTTCTGCACATGTATGCTTGGAATATGCGATACCACCTGTTAAGATGATCTGATCTACTTTTCCGCAAAGTACGGTTGACATAGCCCCGATATCCTTTGCTACCTGCTGATGAAATGCGTCCTGAACAAGCTTTGCATGCTCATCACCTTCCTGAACGAGTTTCTCGAGATCTCTTGCATCATTGCTGCCGATATATGCATTGAATCCGCCGTTACCGACAAGTTTCTTTGTAACTTCCTGCTGTGTATATTTTCCTGAAAAGCACATCTTAACAAGATCACCTGATGGAACTCCACCTGCTCTCTCCGGTGAGAATGCGCCTTCACCATCTAATGCATTGTTAACATCAACGATACGTCCGTTTAAGTGAGCACCAACAGATACACCGCCGCCCATGTGTACAACGATCAGGTTCAGATCTTCATATTTCTTACCATGCTCTTTTGCATATCTCTTTGCAACTGCCTTCTGGTTTAATGCATGGAATACACTTCTTCTTGGAAGCTCAGGCACACCGGATAAACGGGAGGATGGCATCAGCTCATCTACAACAACCGGATCTACAATGTAAGATGGAATTCCCAACTCATCGCCAATCTCTCTTGCAAGGATACCACCAAGGTTGGATGCATGCTGACCCTGTTTACCGATCTTTAAATCCTCTAATAATTCATCACTAACAGGATATGTACCGCCCGGAATCGGCTTTAACATACCACCACGACCTACACATACATCTAATGTCTTGATGTCAAAATTTTTCTCTGCAAGAATATCAAGGATAACTTTCTTTCTGAAGTCCTTCTGCTCAACGATAAGGTTGAAGCCCGCAAGTTCCTCTGTTGTGTGTCTTAATGTTTCTTCAAATAATAAATTCTCGTCTTCAAATACACCTATCTTTGTAGATGTTGAACCCGGATTGATAATCAAAATTTTGTATGACATGTTCTTCCTCCAAAATTCTTATATATTTATTCCGTAACCATAACGGTCTGATTACTGCTCATTCTTGATTGCTTCTGCAACAACTGCTGCAAGAGCGATAGAGTTCATCTTTACTTCAAAGCTGTCTGATCTGGATGTCAGGATAACCGGTGCCTTTGTTCCTGTCAGGATACAACCGTTCTTGCTTGCTGTTGTATGTGTCAGGCACTTGTATACAAGGTTTCCGGCGTGGATATCCGGGAATAAGAGGATATCTGCATCACCAACGATCTTACGGTCTTCTGCTCCCTTATGTTTAGCTGCTTCCGGATCGATCGCAAGGTCAAGTGATAATGGTCCGTCAACGATACATCCTGTGATCTCGCCATTCTCGTTCATCTTTGTAAGCTCTGCTGCATCTACAGTTACAGGCATCTTAGGATTTACAACTTCAACTGCCGCAAGCGGAGCAACCTTTGGACATGGAATACCACAAGCATGAACAACTTTTACTGTATTTTCAATAATCGCTTTTTTATCCTCAAGAGATGGATATGTCATGAATGCTACGTCTGAAAGATATAATAATCTGTCAACACCCGGAACCTCAAAAACTGCTACATGTGATAATGGCTTACCGGTTCTTAAACCTACTTCCTTATCCAGAACGCTCTTTAAGAAGTTCTTTGTATCAATGATACCCTTCATATACATATCTGCTTTATTATTATGTACCAGCTCAACAGCCTTATGTGCAGCCTGAATGCTGTCCGGTTCATTTATGATCTCATACTCATCCAGATTCATATCAAGTTCAGCAGCGATCTTTCTGATCTCAGCTTCATCACCGACGAGAATCGCATCTGCAATACCTTTTTCCTTTGCCGCCTTAACGGCTTCCAGAACCGGCTTGTCCTGAGCACATGCTACAGATACTGTCTTCTTGCTGCATTTTGCAACCTTGGCTAATAAATCTTCAAAACTCTTACTCATTCGTTTACACCTCTCGCGATTTTTATTCTTTTTCCCATAACGCATGAACTTATTATGGGTTGCCGCTCTCTTCCGGCAATCTTTATCTGTTATCGTATCACTTTGAAAAAAAAAGGTCAACCCTCTGGATAGTTCAGGCGATCTTCGCCTATATTATAAAGAACCTCTTTTAAGAACTTCTCTGCAAGGTAATTTGCCATGTTCAGATTCATGTCCTGATAATTTCCACATTCTCTCGGATTTGCACCCGGAATCGGATCATGATAATGACGTATAAATTCAAACATTGAAATCATCAGATCTACGATATCCTCTGACTTATAATCACCTGCAAGGATCAGATAAAATCCGGTTCTGCATCCCATCGGTCCAAAATAGATTACTTTGTCCTTATAATCCTCATGATTTCTGAGATAAGTAGCTGCCAGATGCTCAATCGTATGAATCTCCGCCGTATTCATGACCGGTTCAAAATTTGGCTTTGTCATGCGGATATCAAAAGTCGTAAGGACCGCATCTCCAGCCTTATCCTTTCTGGATACATAGATTCCAGGATTTAATAATAAATGATTGATCTGAAAACTTTTAATCTTTTCCATAGTTTTTCAACTGCCTCCTTTTAACATAACTTTACAAATTCTGTCATAAGTGCAACACTGTTATCGATCGCCATAGCCGCAAAAGACGGATAATCCATTTCTGCACTGTCATCTGCTTTATCTGAAATCGCACGGACAATCAGATATGGAATCTTGTTCAGACTTGCGACATGTCCGATCGATGCTCCCTCCATCTCTGCACAGGTTCCGTCAAATGTCTCAACCAGCCATTCTTTCTTATCTTTCCTTGATATGAACTGATCTCCGCTGACTACACGTCCGGTAAAGATGTTGACGGAAAGCTCTGCCTGCTTTGCTGCGGCAAGAGCAAGCTCCAGCATTTTGACATCTGTCTTGAAAATATTTTCATCATCTTTTAAATCCGGATTGATTCCCGGAGCATATCCAAGAGCAGAGACATCCATGTCATGCTCTAATGCATCCTTTGCCAGCACGATATCTCCGATGTTGATGTCTGCATTTAACGAGCCTGCAATTCCGGTATTTACAATTCCATCTACCGGGAACAGGTCGATCATTGCCTGTGTACACATTGCTGCATGAACCTTACCTACACCACATTTTACCACAACCACTTCATGGTCACACAAAGTACCTCTGTAAAACTGCATACCTGCTTTTTCAATAATATGCACCTGTTCCATTTTTTCTTTTAACTTTGCAACTTCTTCGTCCATTGCTCCTATAATTCCAAGCATGTCTTCTTTCCTTTCTTACTGCATTTGTTCTCTTTATCCTGCTTATTCTTCACCAACCAGCTCAATCTGGCACATCTTCATCGTTTCAAGTGCAGCCACCTTTGATTCCGGTGTCACGCCTGCCGTACATCTGACATCGACTGCCACGCGAATCTCCGGATATAACGCCTTTATGATAAGAGCATTTGAAACTACACAGATATCGGTACAAAGCCCGATCAGACAGACATCTTCAAATTCATACCGATCCCAACCTGTATACCCAAAGGATGGCTTATCTATGATCTTACAGCCATCTGCATATATTCCATCTGCGATCTTCCATCCGTTAGTTCCCTTTATACAGTGTTCCACCGGCAGATGTTTCCCCTCGTTCGTCTGCAGATAATCTGCCCCATGGGTATCTCTGGTATAAAGCACCTCATCTCCCCTGTTTTTATATTCCTGTATCAGATTTCTTACCGGATCCACGATTGCCTCTGCTTCTTTTGTACCAAGTGAACCATCAATAAAATCATTCTGCATATCAATTACGATCAGGGTTCGTCTCATTCTTTTCACCATATGACCAGTTCAGGTCACCTTTCCATACATATTTCCATGCGATTACTTTTCGCCAGTCCGTTATAAAAGTCTGATCTGAAAATTTGATCACAAACTGTCGTTTCTTTGATACATATTCTCCGATCTGCCATTGATATATCCCGTTTTTTGTCTTCCAGACATAGATACATCTGGTACCATTATCCGGATAACCGAACTTATTTACAAAATTAAAATCCGAAAAATCCAACTGAAAATCGATTGGATCATCTTTTCTGTTATCATCTGTCTGATTTTTAGATTCATCTTCTTCCTGCTTATGAAACACATAACGAAATGCTCGTGCCACCCGTGACCAGAATCCCATTTTCCCTGTTTCATTCTTTTTCTGTTCCAACATCGCTTCCCGTTCATGCACCCGATGCATGCTCCACGAATATGTTTCAATATTTTCGATAGCATATTTAATCTTTGTATTAGAAGTAAATTCGCTCTGGATATGAAAACCTTTTTCAAATTCCCTGTGTTCATCCACTATATGATAATTATTATGCAGAAGTCTGACATTTCCCGGACTGTCTAAATATACGATCTTCCATGTATCTTCTTTATGATGGATTGTAAGCGTATCCCCATTTATCCTTGTCTTCATATCACAATCAATATACATATGCCGGATCATCTCTACAGACATCATCATAAGTCGGAATAACGCATCATATTCTGCCAATTTGTCATAATCTTCTGCCCCATATCTGAGATACGCTTCTATCGCACACTTCGGGCACTGTTTCATCCACTTCGGATAATTTACCAGATACTTCAGATCATAGTCTTTAATATTCCTTGTAAGAATACAGCTTTTATCATGGATCACATCTTCATTTCTGGAACAGATAAACTTCACATTATCATCCGCCATAATCTTACGTCTGAGTTTTGAATCATTCATCTGTCTGCCGGAATTTCCCTGCTGTCTCTTATCATAATACATTTTCTGACTCAGGTTCTGTTGTCTGTTATTTCCATTTCGGTAATTTTTCTTTTTTTCATAAGTATTTCGTTCCCCATATACAGATTTATTCTCTCTCTGGCGGTAATTATTCCTATACTCTGCCAAGTTCCTCTCTCACCACCTTTCCTATCGTTTTTACTTTATAGGACAAATGTACCGTAAAGTATAAATCGAGCTTATTGTAACATTTTATTCCAACATCTACAATAAATCTAAAAAACTCTTATTCGCCAAATACAGCCTTGTAATCTGCCTGAAACTTTGCAATACCCTGATCTGTTAACGGATGCTTTGTCATCTGCTCGATTACCTTGTATGGTACAGTTGCAATATGTGCGCCTGCAAGAGCACAGTCTGTAACGTGGATTGGATTTCTTACAGAGGCTGCGATGATCTCTGTATCTAAACCATAATTGTCAAATATTGTTACGATATCTTCAATCAGGTTGATACCTGTTGTGCTGATATCATCTAACCTTCCAAGAAACGGAGATACATAAGATGCACCTGCTCTTGCTGCAAGAAGCGCTTGATTTGCCGTAAAGATCAGAGTTACGTTTGTCTTGATTCCTTCTGCCGATAACACCTTGACTGCCTTTAAGCCTTCAACTGTCATAGGGATCTTAACAACCATATTTGGGTGGATCGCTGCGATCTCTCTTCCTTCTTTGATCATGCCTTCTGCATCTACAATTGTTGCCTTTACTTCTCCACTGATAGGACCATCTACAATTGTTGTGATCTCTTTGATAACTTCATTAAAATCTCTGCCTTCTTTTGCGATCAGAGATGGGTTAGTTGTTACACCACAGATTACTCCCATGTCATTTGCTTTTCTGATGTCATCTACATTTGCTGTATCAATAAAAAATTTCATATTCCTTTACCTCGCTTTATTTTCTTTTTATTTACAGGCATGTCATTCATGCTTTGCTTTTATATGCATACATGCAATTTCATGCTTTGTTTTCTCCTTTATCTGCTGTATCAGTCTGCCGACAATGCTGCCTCTACTTCTTCTCTCTTTGGAATTGACTGAACGGCTCCATTTCTGGTTACTGCTATAGAAGATGCCTTCGCACTCATTCTTAAGATATCCGGTATCTCCATGCCGCAGATCAGTCCTGCGAGGAAATATCCGGTAAAGGTATCTCCGGCTGCTGTCGTATCGACTGCTTTTACTGGAAAGATCGGCTGTTCATACTCACAGTCCTTGTCTGAATACCTTGCGCCATCTTTGCCAAGTGTCAGTACGATCTTTGCTTCCGGGAAACGCTTTCTCATGGAAGCAAGTATATCATCCGGCTCTGTCAGTCCTGTGATCTGTGCACCCTCGATCTCATTTAACAGGAAGATGCTGATCTTTGAAAGATCACAAACTTCAATCTTTTCATTATATGGAGATGGATTAAGTGCGATCACAAGCTTTCTGTCATATGCCCGGTCAATGATATAATCCAGCTTATTAACTTCGTTCTGAAGTAACAGAATATCTCCGGCTTCAAAATGTTCTAATACTTCATCTATATATTCTTCTGTCAGACTCTGATTTGCTCCTCCAAAGAGCAAAATGCAGTTCTGTGCATCCTTGTCTACCTGAATGATCGTGTGTCCGGTCTTCTCATCGATCGTACGGATGAATTCATCATGCACACCATGTTCTCTGCATGCATCCAAGAATACCTGTCCGTCTTCTCCGATCATTCCGCCATGATAGATATCTACGTCTGCCTTTGCAAGTGCAATGGACTGATTAATTCCTTTTCCTCCGAGGAATACATTCATTCCGTAGGTTGCCTGCGTCTCACCCGGTGCGATAATATGATCGACACTGTAGACATAATCAAGGTTCATGGAACCAATATTTAAAACTTTCATCATTCACCTCCAAAATCTGTATTTTTCTGTCGTTATTACTTATGCAGGAAATGCGACTCCTGCTGTAAGGATAATATTTGGATATGGTGTAAATTCACCTGTCCGAATTGCAAATTTCACGAATCTGTGTCTCATCAAGGACTGCATCCATTACCTGCTTAAATGTCGGTACACCTCCACAGAGTGCCAGATCTACAATCTCTACTCCCTTTGGAATTGGCATTCCGCCATCACCGATCATAAATGTATCCTTATGTCCAAGCCCTGCGATCAGACCTGCAAGCTGTGCATTAATGATACCTCTTTTTTTTCATATTATCTGTCCTCCATACCTATCTGACATATGTTTATCTTTTTAAGAACGTGGACATGAAGCGATTCTCCATGTCCACGTTCCTTAATATTATCTCCGTCTTTACGATATCTTCGATATTATTTGTTCTCATTTCTTGCCTGTAATGCCATCTTTGCCTGCATCTTTCTCTGGAACTGGTCAATGATAACCGCTACGATGATAACCAAACCTTTGATAACCATCTGCCAGAATTCAGATACACCACACATAACCATACCATCATTGATAACACCGATTACGAAAGCACCAACGATTGTTCCGCCGATCGTACCAACACCACCTGCCATGGATGTTCCACCAAGTACGGCTGCTGCGATCGCATTCCTTCCACAAGACGCTTTCGCTCTACCTTCGACGTAGCGGTACTAAGCTCCCGCTTTCGCGGGTCGCTAAGGACCGACGCTCAGGCAGGCTTGTTGCATAATAATATGATATCTTCTATTTTTTATTTACTAATTATCTCCGCATGAATAGCTTTCTTCTAATTCAATCAAATAAAAGTGTTCTGCAAAATAAAGTTAAATCTTTCTCGCCTGTATATGACATTTTCTAATCTTCTGATCTGTTTGATACATTCTTTCTTGTGATCTTTAACAGCGACAGGATTGTCTGGCTAACGACTTTTCGGCTGGCTTCGTCCATCTTCTTGATCGAAGTCAGGATTCTTCCGATATCCTTATACCAGTTATTTTGCAGATCATCCGTGGTCTTCGCATCGCATTCATCTAACAGTTCGAACAGGGAATTTACGAACTGCCTGCGCTGGTCGTAGTCCATATTGTCGATCCATTCTTTTAAGGAAGCATTTAATAAACGACATTCATCTGTGATCCCCTCCTCATGGATCAGGGATGGTCCAAGAACCTCCCAACTATATACATCATGCTGCATGAAGCCCTCCTGCATACTTCGGATCACGACATATTTCTCTCTGTGCTCAAGCAGCATTCCCACTACGGAATTCTGTGGTATGTATGTGATCATCCGTGATAGCATTCGGTTGTAACCGGCAAGCTCTAACACATTTGGTTCAAATCCCGGACCATCCATACTGCATACCTTCAGAATCCTATCCTGCAGAGTACGTTCACAGGTTGCTGCTGCATAGATTGCAAGATTTCCGCCTTTGGAATGTCCGCATAGCAGGAATGTTCCGGCTATCTGTTCTGCTGCCTGCCGCAGATACTCGACTGCTGTCCGCTGAGACGGAACCGGTGAAAGGAATGCCATATTACAATCTTCCCGCCAACCGACAACTGTTTTATCGGTTCCTCGGTATACCACACAGCTTACATCGTCAAATAATTTTACTGTGACTGCTGAAAACTGCTTCTGTATCTCCTCATCCAACTGATTCACATAACCGCATAAGCGCAGATCACCAAATCGTCGGCTTGCTCCCATTGCAGCAAGCAGTTTCAGATCATCTTCATAAATCACCTGTGTCATGCGCTTCGCATCTCCTAAGAAACGCTCTGCCGCCTCTGCTACCGTGACTGCATGACTAAAATCATCCGGCACGATCCCCTCAAACGGTATATATGAAAATCTTGAAAATACAACTGCATCCACCTCATTAAAAGCCGATGCCTCAAACGGCAGATCACCCCGCCATTCCAGATAGTCTAATATATTTGCCATATTCACACCCCCGGCTTATCTAAAAACCTTCTTTACGTCTCTGCCCTCTGAGTTCTCTCCGTTTCTCTCCTGCCAGCCATTCTGCTTGTTCACTTTCGTTCTCAAGTGTCAGCCCCGGAACCGGTCTTGGTTTGTCATTTTCATCGACAGCCACCAATGTCAGATACGCCCGATTGATTGAGCGCCGGATTCCTCTGTGATCCTCGATATAAGTATCCACACGGACATCCATCGAGGTATGTCCGACATAGGTAATACGGCCTACTAATACGATCAGATCCTTCAGATAAGCACCTCGCATGAATTTCAGATTATCAACCGAGGCTGTGATCACATCTCCATTTGAATGGCGGATCCCAACAAGACCTGCAACTTCATCGATCCATGCCATTAACTGTCCGCCAAATAATCGTCCGGCACCATTTAAATGCTCCGGCCGTACCTGAAAGACCTGCTCTACCATTGAATCACTGACTTTTTTCGTATTTCGCTCCATATACACCGTTCCCTTTCTTTATTTTCATCCTGTTTATAATTGGAGTATTCATCCGGTATTATTCCTGTTCTGCTCATTTTATCATAACAGACGCAAATACACAATCGGCAGCCGGTCTGTCCAACAATACCCTTTTATTCCGTCTATCCTGCAATGCTCTCTTGTCCGGTCTGTTAAACAATATGCTTTCTTCTGTCGCGTACATCCATACATATGCACAGTATAAAACATATAAATCCTGATATCGTGATAATAATTCCCGGTACAAACATAGGATATACAAAGGAAATCTCTGTATGCCTCTCATGCACAACAAGAAGATTCATCTGCTCGGAAATCTCCTGATCAGATGTAAATATGTCCTGTGCCGCAATCGACGTATTGACACCTGTTTCCTGATCAAAATCCGCATCAACATCGATCGATAGTCCATCTTCTTTATAAGCTATTGTGATTGGAACAAGTTCTCTGTCCGGAAGCTGTTCATTTGATATCCCGAGCACATCATTTAAGATGTCAACCAGTGCCGCATCCTTCCTGCTAACAGCTTCATACATCAGATTCAGTCCGAGGAAATATACATTTGGCAGATCATCTTTCATACCTAAAAACGTCAGCTTCTGATTGCCCATCTGAAACGTTCCGATCTCGGTATCGGTTCCGGTTATATAAGCTGTACTAAAATCCCTGTCTTCCTCCGCAAAGTCATCACTTCGGATCTCGCTGTTCTGATAAGAAAGAACCGGATACCGTTCATCAAAATGGATCTGCTGTGCAAATACACCGAGAAACATTTCCTGTTTATTACTCTTATTAGCCGGAACATGGGTACTGTCGATCACAACTCTGGTACCTGCTGCCGCCACGTCCGTAAGTATCGCTTCTGCCTTACTCTGATTCCTGTATTCAAATCCGGTTAAGAACAAAGTATCATACCGGCTCAGTTCTTCCACTGAATAATCCTCGATCACATCCGAGCTTCCTGCCACAAATGCCGGATAAAGCAGAGTCATTTCATTTGCATATTTTCCGATTGCAAGCCCATAGTATCCGGTGACCGTTCCAAAGTTCTCCGGTGTCTCACGTTTATAAGTATATGCAGTCGTCATTTCCTGCACCATAGAATAACCGCTGGCTGCCGCATCCTGCTCAATATCAGAGATTGTGATATCCTGCTTCTCAAGATCACTCTTCCGTATCAGAACCGTATCAGCCCCAAGCTCTACTGCCCGATCAAACAGAAAACGATAGTATTTTCGGTCAAGTGCTTCATTTAACAGAACAATATTATCCCCAGTCGCAGCACCCTGCCAAGCCCAGCCATACGTGTACATCGTATGACTGCTGCCACTGATTCCATAAGATGGATAAGAACCATAAGAACTCTTATCGATAACAGCCGTCCGCTGGTCTGTCAGTTCCGTAAGCTGCTGCATCTCCATTTTTGTTTCATCTGATGTAGCAACGCTGTAAAAATCCAGATTCATACATGATATACTGTCTACACACAGAAGTGCAGCCAGAAGCACACAATATTTTTTCTTCAAGCGAACCCATTCCAGACATGCACTGAAGAAAAAACCATAGATCATCGGCGCAAACCGGGTCATCCAGAACAACTGGCTGAACGGAAGCTTTACCAGTATCCGGTATGCAGCAGGCGTTGTACAGGCAAGCATGATCAGTAAAAATACAAAACCGGCTTTCTTTCCGCCTCTTGCAAGCAGGATTCCGGCTATCGCGATAAGTACTGCTGCCAGTCCGAAATAAAAGCTGTCATTTCCTGCACTCAGACGTTTAAATGGATTTAATGACGTCGTAAGTGGATAGATCAAAGTTGACATAACACTTCCGTCTCCACTCTCTGACGTCACAAGCCCGCCTTTTAAAGAAGGAATCACCCATATACCCGCTGTCAGGATTCCACAGATCATATAGATAAGAGCAAATATTTTTCTTCTAGTATCCTTATTCCATATCTGATCGATCAGCAGATATAAAAATGCAGATACGCCCATGATCGCAGTAACCATCAGATGCGTAAAACTCATCAATGTCATACAAACAAACAATCCGACAGCTGCACAATTATTCTTCTTTCTTACATAGAGCCATAAGAACCAGATCGCATATGGTACAAGCATCGTCGTCACCATCTGCGGCAGATTTCCCGCTGTAAAATAAATTCTGATATGCTCCGGCATAAAGAACCAGAGCAGTCCGAAAAAGGTTCCAAGCACTCTGCGGTTCTCATGGATCCCCCAGAGAATCCACGGAAGTCCACCGACTACGAATATAACAAAGGCAAGCAGCCTGTAAGCCAGAAGAAGATCGCCCCCTGTAAGAAACATCAGTCCCGCCATAATATAATAAGAGAGCGGTCCCCAATATCTGAAAAGCTGGATTCCGTTATACCAGTATGGGGAGAACAACGGAAAGACGTTTCCTTTTTTCAGGCTCTCATACATTTCCTGCGACTTATAGAGATGTCCCCAGATATCACCACCGGACGGCTCATATCCTGATAGCACAAGATACAGTGCAAGCCCTGCACCTGCAAGTAACAAGATACTTATACATATGCAGTTTTTCCGAATTCTCTTGTGACTGTCTGTCATATTTCTTACTCTCCAATATGTTTTATCTCATCTAAGATCAGGTCTGTAAGCGTCTGCACCGTCTGATTCTGCTCCATCTCCTGCTCATCCAGCATACTGATCACATATGTTCTTCCCGGTGTCTCACTCATCTCGATCATCAGAAAGATCCATCCCATTGCATTTAATATCTCCTGCAATTTTTCTTTAAAATACAGGCATACGTTTTCGATCGTTGGATTTAATATATCAAACGGCTTTATATCATTCAGATAATTATTCTGAAAAGGTTCCAGAAATTCCTCAACTGCCTTTTCAAGTATATGAAATGGTTCAAAATTCTCCTTTCCCTTCACCACATGCAGAACGATCTCCCAGGTATGCGGATGTACTTCGCCTAATTTTCCACCGATATAGATAGCATGCCTGGCATCCATATAGAATTTGAATTTATACTGTTGATATCTCATTCCGCTACGCCTCCTCCTGCTTTCTGGTATAAGCATCGTACACATCCACCGGTTTTTTTACCCCAACATCGATTAAGTCATATCGTATCGAGCGATATGCATTCTCGGACTTTCGGATACAGTACCGATAAATCTCATCCGCCCTGTCTTTTGCCTGCTGTTCATCCAGCCTGTAAAGCAGAATAACAAAAAATCCTTTCTTCACCTCACCCATGATCTCATTTTGATAAAGTCCGGAACGAATCTTTCTCATAAAATGAAAGATCTCCTGTCTGCTGTAATAACGATCCAGCATATCCAGATGAATAAACATATAATGGATCGGTTTTAACGCTTCATCATCCGATTTCTGAAGCATAATACGAAGAAAATTATTATCATAGAATTCATGCGAACTGTTATATTGATTCTGCACATAGATATTCTTTGCTACCTCGTCATCTGAAGTCTTTTCAAACCCCATATTTCCGGCATTACTCGTCACCTTTTCAAGCTTCCTGTTACGTTTGTCCAGTTCTTTTTTCGTACCCTTCAGATTTTTCTCTGCCTTGTTCCATGATTCCAACAATGCAATCAACAGACTGAGCAGAACGACACTTACCAGTCCTGTTGCAATTACAACATAATATCCATGCTTTATTGTAGATGTCCGTTCCAGAATACTATCCATATCAGACACCACACTGATCGTACATTCTTCCTGTCCGACCGTCCATCTGACTGTATTCACTACAACATCCTGTTCTTGTATCATCTTCCAGAATTCTGTGATCTCTGCATATTTGCCTAATGTATTCGTTGTATTCTCATTCTTTGCCCACAGCACTTCCGAACCTCTTGTATATACAAAGAACCGTTCTCCTGCGGAAACTGTCTTCTCTTGTAAAAAAGCAAGAACCTCTGCATCTTTTCCTGACTTCTGAACTGACTGAATGTTGTAGGCTAATAACTGTAGATAGTCCTCCTGATCAGCCTCATATGCCTGTATCACTGCTTCCCGGTTCTGTAATAACTCATAACAGATACATCCCATAAATATCATAATAAACAGGATCACGGTTGCGGATATCGAAAAAATCCTATGATTCGGTGATGTATATAATTTTTTTATCCATGATTGTTTTTTCTCTTTATTCACTGGTATTTACCTCATCTCTGATCTTCTCCAGCACCCGGTGTGCTCCTGCAAAATCATGCATCACGACCTGTTTAAAGTCATGCCATTCTTCATGCAGGTCTCTTGTCCGCCATGTTCTCGTTTTTCTGGTTGAATTAATAATTCCTGCAAACCGGAACCAGAATACAATAAAATTAAACAGCGGAAGTAAAAAGATCAGATACCATTTCCTTGCATAATATTTTCTCAAATATGGAAAATCCTTTAAAAACAGAATAATACAGATATACAACAGGAAGTTGGCCATACTGTATAAAAAGAATAAGAATACGAGTGATGTCACAATAAGCTTCATCGGATAATTGATAAATGCCAGACAGATAATCGCAAAATACCAGATCATTCGAGGAAACGCAAACGTATGATCATACACAAGGATCCGCATGACGAAATCTTTAAAGAAACTCCTGCCAATGTTCATCTTGTCCTTTCGGAACATATGAAGCACTTCCAGTTCACCGCTCTGCCATCGCTGTCTTTGAACATATAGTTTATTTAAGCTCTCGATCGGATCTACAAAAAAGATCGCATTCGGACAAAGTGCCACACGCTTCTTCATCTGAAACCGTACCTGAAAAGTTACATGAGTATCCTCGCACAGGGTATCCGTATTATATAACTGCGTCTTCATGATCGCAGATTTACGGAACGCCGAAAAAGCACCTGACAGAGTAAAGATACTGTTCAGCTCCGACTGGAAATTACGGCCGGATAGAAATGCCTGACAATATTCACCAAACTCCATCTTCTGCAGTAACCGTAAAGCGCACCGATTCGTCTGATCGATCAACTCCGGATTCGTCAGTACTGTTCCGGTCAGGCTGTGAACTTCTGGTTCATTCTCAAACATTGTAACAATATTTCTGATAGCATCCGGTTCTAACATTCCATCACTGTCAATATGGATAATATATTTACCCTGGCAGTTAAACAATGCCAGATTAAGGGCTTTGGATTTTCCCTGCTTCGAATTCATCCAATTGATCGAGAGATTCGGGAAATCCTTCTGACATTTGCTGTATATCTCAAAGCTGTTATCCTTGCTCATATTATTGACAAGCAGAACAAATATCTTATCCTTCGGGTAATTCGATTGATAGATCGACTGCACACAGGCATACAAGGTTTCTGCCGAATTGTAGACCGGAACGATCAGAGATACCTCCGGATAATGGGATAACGGCTTATATTTCTTCTTCATGATCCTGCGTTTTAACAGGATGATAAAATTCCCGACTGTTGGGATCACTTCCATGATCAACGGAATGACGATCCATGCCACCCAGAAGATCACGGAAGACATAAGCATATTTTTAATTGCTGTCATAACGGAATGCACCTACCTTCTGTCTGACAATCTGTGGTTTCGTGAATACATAGAAATACAGGAATACTGTACATCCATAGAACAAGATTCTGGCAAATATCGTATGTGCAAAGAAATACATATCGATGCCCCATATATGAACTAACAGGCAGATAAAGAAGATTCGAAGTACATTTGCGAGGAAGATCGCCATCACTCCGATCATACTTACAACCACTCTCTCATATTTGTCATAGACCGGAAAGAACCAGAGCAGTGCAAGAAACGCCAGCATCTCGATCACACCGGAACACTCAAAATCAATATATAAGGACAGACTGGTTCCGCCATTCTGGATAAACAGAATTCCCTGCTGAAAATAAGAATCATAGAGATGCGTCAGCCCACCGATCACACCGGCAACAGCAGAGACGGCCTTTTGAAGCGAAACTACGACATACGGTTCTATCAGTATCAGACTGAAAATAAACAATCCCACACTTCCGCAGATATAATACCAGAAATTCAATTTTGCCCGATATAATACTGTTAATATATAGATCCAACCAAGAAGACAGACAAATACCAGCCAGTTCATCCTCTACCTTTTATCCTTTCTTTTCTTTGCAACATAGCCTGCTGCCAGTAACAGAGCGATCAACACACCTACGGCCGGTCCTGTAGAAGATCCGGCAATCGACACACCCTGACCTCCGATATTCGGATTCTGGATCGTGATAGTTCCCATCTCATCCGCAGGAATACCTGTTAATTCTGCCAGACGTTTCAGACTGAGCGAGAATTCCACCTCATCTCCCGGCGTATTATCCTTATGTTCTGCATCATACACTGTATATGCTACTTTACTGTCACATTCATTATTATTTCCATATCCGATAAAAGCTTTCAAGTTAGTATGGATTCCTTCTGATCTCGGAGCCTGCGTACTCCAGTCGATATTTCCGTTCTTTTCCGGCTGGATCTGCATGGCAAATGTCTTGCCGTTGATCGTCAGATACCAGATCTGAAGCTGCATACCGGAGGTATATAATTCATTCATCTTAAAATGGCCATATAAAGTATCCCCGTCTAATGCAAGCTGACCATAATGATTACACTGTTTGTTATTACTGGAATATGTAATCTCCGTCTTCGGTCTTCCTTCCCAGTCATCATAATAGCCATCGATCTGGATATTGCCGCCTACATGGATTCCGCCCGTTGTATCTGTTGTTGCCTCATCCGTCATTTCTCCGGTAGTGGTTGCACTATTGTTATCCTCCGATGTAGTCTCAGGAGTTACTGCACTGCTGTCTTCTGATTCCGTACTGGAAATCTCTGTTGTACTCTCACCAGTACCGTCTGCAGTAGTATCTTCACTTACTGCTTCAGTAACACTCTGTTCCGTTGTCCCGGAAACTGTTGTATCATTTTTTTCAGCTTCAGTTGTATCTTCGGTCGTCAGAATTTCTTCCGTTGAGTCCTTCTCTGTAGCAGATGTAATTTCTTCCGTATTTTCTGTAGAAGCTTCTTCCGTAGTATTCTTTGTACCAATCGTAACTTTCGTGCTCTGCCCTTTATATGTTACCTTCAGCGTATCAAGACTAAAAGCCTCATAAGTATCAAGTGGAACCTGAATCTTCCATGTCATAAATTCATATCCGTAATATTGTTTTTTTCCGGTATTTGTAACCGTTCCGGAAGCCCCGCTGATTTCCGAACTCCATGCATCCTTTACTGAAAATGAACTTCCGTCTCCATTATTTCCATTATTCAATATGATCGCATTCAATCGATCCAGTGACACTCCGTCTGCCGACAGGTCAAAGCGCTCATTCAGATATCCTGACCAGCTTCCATTATACCGAATACACAAATAATCATTATCCGTATATATATCTACTGTATTTCCATTATCTTCAAACGTTGCTGCCTGACTCCTCATTCCTGTCATTGGCATACAAGAAACAGCGATCAACAATACCGCTATCCCTACAGCTATTATTTTTTTACAGATTTTCTTATGTCTCATCATACATGCCTTCTTTCTGTCTGTTTTATGACATTCCACACAAAAAAGACCCATCTTATCCGAATGAGTCCCTATCTATTTTTTCTGGTCAGGCATCTGTTTCTTATAGAACAAGATTGCCTCCAGATTTTCTCTGCTCCGTTTCTCATTAACCGTCGGTAACAAAATGCGATCACACACCTGATACACCCCAAGCGGTGTATCCCCTATATCAAGCTGCATCAGCTCCGCATTCAATTCCGATAATTTTATCTTTAATTGTTCGTAAAAATAATCTCCGATTGCCTCTATACTTGCATTCCCGGCAAAACAGGGAAGTTCATTCAGATATAAGCCCTCATATCTGCCGAGAAAAATCTCAATCATTCTGTCTAGCCGTTTAAAATCCATATCTCGACCGGAATGATTACGAATATACAGTATCATCGTAAATGTATGACTGTGTGCCTGTTCTTTATTTCCATCAAAGCTATGGCTGGCATTAAAATGATACTGACACTTATAAAAATCAATCACATTATCACCTCAATCTTCTAGCCATTTGGGCATTATGCTACCTTTTCGACTGCTATTCTAGTATAGAAAACAAGCAAATTCAAGGAAGTACAACATTTTTTCACATTCGGAGATAACGAATTTTTTCAGCTGTTTCAGTCATTTTGCACAATTTACGTGTGAAATCCATATTCTTATATTTCATCTATCAAAAATCTCAGATTATTTCTGAAAAGGTTCAACATTTTGCCTAAAACAAAACCATTATACAAGAGGTTTTTATTCGATCATTCAAAATTCAAAAAAATCACATTTTTTCCTTGTCTAATCGGCACAATAATATTAAGATAGAGATAATTTGTAAATAAAAATAAAAATGCAGGAGTTTATTATGAAGAAAGTTGTTAAATTTGGTGGAAGTTCCCTGGCAAGTGCAGAGCAGTTCAAGAAGGTCGGTAAAATCGTCCATGCAGATGATAGCCGTGTATATGTTGTTCCTTCTGCTCCGGGAAAAAGATTTGATGGAGATACTAAGGTAACCGATATGTTACTTCATGCATATCAGACCGCCAGCGAAGGCAATGATGTTGACGAAGAATTAAAGGCGATCAAAGCAAGATACGATGAGATCATCACAGGTCTTGAGCTGAAGGATTTCAGTCTGGATGACGATTTTGCGGAGATCAAAAAGAACCTCGCCGAGAATCCTCAGAGCGATTATGCTGCATCCAGAGGTGAATACTTAAACGGTAAAGTCATGGCAGCTTACCTTGGTATTCCATTTATCGATTCGGCAGAAGTCATCTTCTTCAACGAAGAAGGAAATCTGAACGATTATAAGACATACAAGCGTCTGACCGAGCGTCTCGCTCAAAATGAACGTGCCGTTATCCCCGGCTTCTACGGAATGGGTAAAGATGGAAATGTTAAGACCTTCTCTCGTGGTGGTTCCGATGTAACAGGTTCTATCGTTGCAAGAGCCAGCCGTGCAGATGTATATGAGAACTGGACAGATGTATCCGGTTTCCTTGTAGCCGACCCAAGAATCGTTCCGGATCCAAAGCCGATCAAATATATCACATACCGCGAGCTTCGTGAGTTATCCTACATGGGCGCTTCCGTTCTCCACGAGGACGCTATCTTTCCTGTAAGAAGCTGTGGTATTCCTATCAATATCAAGAATACAAATGCACCGGAAGATGCAGGAACATGGATCGTTGAAAGTACCTGCCAGAAGCAGGATTATGTTGTAACAGGTATTGCCGGAAAGAAAGATTTCTGTACGATCTTCATTACAAAAGCAATGATGAATTCAGAGATCGGCTTCGGCCGTAAGGTTCTTCAGGCATTTGAAGAGAACAATATCTCCTTCGAGCATATGCCATCCGGCATTGATACTATGACCATCGTTGTTCATGCAGACGAATTCATCGATAAGGAACAGAGCGTTGTATCTGCTATCCATCGTCTGGCAGAACCAGATTCTGTTGAGATTGAATCCGGTCTTGCACTGATCGCAGTTGTTGGTCGTGGCATGAAGTCAGCCAGTGGTACAGCCGGAAAGCTCTTCACTGCTCTCGCAAACAAGGGCATCAATATCAAGATGATCGATCAGGGTTCTTCTGAACTTAACATCATCATCGGTGTTGAAAACCGTGACTTCGAGACAGCAATCAAAGCAATCTACAGCACCTTTATTACAAAATAATATTTATATCGTGGGCAATTATCAGAGCACATTGTATAAATACAAGCTTTCGCTTATTGTCCTCGCACAGGTAATACAAACGCCTGTCATTGGTTCTTATTCAATCCAATGGCAGGCGTTTGTATTCATATTAAATATATTCCCATTTTACCAGACATCATTATAATTCTGATATGTAATTTTTTTTAACTTTCCTAATGATTTTACTTTTTTCTGATAAGCTTTTTTTGTTGTTCTCTTACCATTTACATAATACTCGTTTATTGTTTTATACGTTACCGGATCCATCCGTGTGCTATATTTCGCGACCTCTGTTCCACCCGACTTTGTCTTTTTGAAATATGTCTTTATATACACACCCATACGTCCGATAAATTCATCTACAAATGCTTTATCAGACATTTTTGTTATACGTGTATATATACCATGTTGGTCACTCTTTGTACTTTCACTTCTAAGTTTTCCTTTATAATAATATTTAAACTTTAAAGGTTTCCCATTTGTCTTATAAAAATATTTATCCAAACACTTCTTGTATGTTGCCTTTGCTTTTTAGTAAACTTAGATGCTGTCTCGCTTCCACTACATGGCAGTATGAGTGCAATGATCAATAATGCACATAATAATAAAATACTTCTTTTTCTTTCGTAAATGTCTCCCTCCAAATTATTGATATATAAATAATTATATATATTATTTATTATTTCAACCAACTCATTTTCATTTAACATTTACACAATAAAACATTTGCCCACGACTTCAAGAACAGTTATAAATTTTATCTCTTACTGTGCGTCCGGCTGGCACATCTTGATCCGCTCTGCCGCATCCTTGGTAATTGCAAGGCATCTTCCGTGTACCCGGACGATGACATTTCCGAAAAACGATGATACCACCTGAACCTCATCCCCCGTATCTAACGGACAATCTCCAAATAATGCTTTATCTGCACAGTTCCACGCGATCGTTGAACAAAATCCATCCGCTGCATTTGATAATGACATCATAATAACCACCCTTTCTTCTAACAAATATGTGTCAATCATCTGCTGATATATGCTTAGTATATCCCCGATTATATAAATTATACTTCCGCACTTCCTGTGCAAGTCAATGCTAATTATTGTTCAACAATCTAATCTTTCTTATCAGAAACTAACTATCTGGTCAACCATGCTTTAGAAACCTTTTTGTTCACAAGTTCTGCTATTTATATTTTGTGTGAATAGTTCTCAAGTCGATGAAAAAAACCTAGAACATTCACAACATTTCCATCAATACTAAATACAACCACATAATTCATCTGTGGCACAACCACCTCATGGTATCCTTTTTGATCAAGAAAGTTATCTCTGCATCGTGGAAACTGCAATGGGTTTTCTTCCAATCTTTCATATATATCATTGATACTATCCAACAAGTGTCTGGCAGCCTGTTCATTCTTAAGTCGATAAAGCAAATAATAAACAAGTCTATCTAACAGTTTCTCTGCATGTTTTGTTATTCTCAAATTATAAGCCATACTTTCCCCTTGTTTCTTGAAGCGAGATTCTTGCATCCCTTACTTGACCTTTTCTTATTTGCTGTTCTGAAATTTCTATATCATGATACATCGCTATTCGATTCATGGTATTTTCGTAATTCTCCATACTCATAATAACCATATCACCATATCCATTTTTTGTAACATAAATTGGTTCTTCAGACTTGTGACACATATCTGATATCTCTGCTGTATTCTTTAATTCCTTAATTGGTATAATCTGTGGCATAATACCCACCTCCTACTTTATAATGGTATTATTATACCATAATTGTATTCTTTATAAAAGTAAATAACCGTAAAATAAACGGGCATGCGGACAAAAAGTTGGACTGTGTAATGTCTGACATGTTATGAGGTACACACAAGAACAAATATCGACAGCACTTGTATTGCTAAAAGCGACAGGATCCCCAGACAAAGTTGTCCAAACCTTAGGGTATCCATCTGCACCAATGCTTTATCATTGGCATAAAAAGTATCCCGAATATTACGATGTTCCAAATCAAAAGCATTGGAGACAAGCTCCAACTGAATTGAAACATGACGTAATTAAACGTTGCCTTATTAAGGGCGAGCCTGTAAAATTAGTGACAGAAGAAATCGGATACATACCTTCCTTGATATATAAATGGATTAGGGAGTATCGGGAGAAGGGATGTTTTCAACCCACGAAAAAAACTACTGCCAACATTAATGTAAATCCAAACGATATCACATCTGCGGAAGATATCAATGAGCTTAAAGCTCAGATGCTTGATATGCAGATGGAAATAGATATTCTTAAAGAAACAATCAATGTATTAAAAAAAGACCCCGGCATCGATCAGACAGCTCTCTCAAATCGAGAGAAGGCAGTGATAATCGATGCCCTGAAAAATAGGTATTCACTGCCGGATCTTCTTAAAAAACTAAACCTTGCAAAAAGTAGCTATTATTATCAAGAAAAAACCATTTATGCAGAGGATAAATACTCCAATCTTCGCAAAAGAATCGTACAACTGTTTCATGAAAATCGTGATATATTTGGTTATCGGAGAATTCATACGCTGCTTCATCGTGAAGGTATAAAAGTTTCTGAAAAAGCGGTTCGTCGTATTATGAAGCAGGAAAAACTAATTATCAGACGAAAACGCAGACAGAAATATAACTCCTATAAAGGTGAAATAACACCTGCGGTGGAGAATGTTATAGCTAGAGATTTCCATGCTACAAAACCGAATCAGAAATGGCTTACTGATATCACAGAGTTTTCTATCTTCACAAAACAAAAAAAATAGCCTAAAAGCCAGCATTTATGCGACTTCTAAGGCTATTCCTAATAGCAGGGGATGAGAGAATCGAACTCCCACCAAAGGTTTTGGAGACCCCTATCATACCATTTGACCAATCCCCTATACTGCTTAAGTGTCCTAAATTGGGACACTTAATAGGTAGATGAAATATTTACTTTTCATGTACCTTCAGAATTTCATACAGAAAGTCTTGCGACTTCACTCTCTCCAATCTCTTCCGCTTATCTTTCGAACCTCTCAGGATAAGTCTTCGACCTATTAGTATCTGTCAGCTGAATGCGTTACCGCACTTACACCTCAGACCTATCAACCTCGTAGTCTTCAAGGGGTCTTATTTCTTTAAAGAATGGGATATCTAATCTTGAGGGGGGCTTCACGCTTAGATGCCTTCAGCGTTTATCCCTGCCGGACTTGGCTACTCTGCCATGCTGTTGGTACAACAACAGATACACCAGCGGTCCGTCCATCCCGGTCCTCTCGTACTAAGGACAGCTCCTCTCAAATATCCTACGCCCACGCCGGATAGGGACCGAACTGTCTCACGACGTTCTGAACCCAGCTCGCGTACCGCTTTAATGGGCGAACAGCCCAACCCTTGGAACCTGCTACAGCTCCAGGATGCGATGAGCCGACATCGAGGTGCCAAACCACTCCGTCGATGTGAACTCTTGGGAGTGATAAGCCTGTTATCCCCAGGGTAGCTTTTATCCGTTGAGCGATGGCAATCCCACTTTATACCACCGGATCACTAAGTCCTACTTTCGTACCTGCTCCACCCGTCGGTGTCGCAGTCAAGCTCCCTTCTGCCTTTGCACTCTTCGAATGGTTTCCAACCATTCTGAGGGAACCTTTGAGCGCCTCCGATACCCTTTCGGAGGCGACCGCCCCAGTCAAACTCCCCGCCAGACATTGTCCCCCAGCCGGTTCACGGCTGTAGGTTAGGAATCCAGTACTACAAGGGTGGTATCCCAACAGCGGCTCACACGAAACTGGCGTCCCGTGATCATAGCCTCCCACCTATCCTGTACAGGTAGTACCGAATCCCAGTATCAAGCTGGAGTAAAGCTCCATGGGGTCTTTCCGTCCTGGCGCAGGTAACCAGCATCTTCACTGGTATTTCAATTTCACCGGGTGCATTGTCGAGACAGTGCCCAAATCATTACGCCTTTCGTGCGGGTCGGAACTTACCCGACAAGGAATTTCGCTACCTTAGGACCGTTAT